>Ga0208414_1000018_pt1 | contig 208355 bp, 195 predicted proteins | sample AntAceMetag02UKE_FD_184770 | JGI IMG/M metagenome (GOLD analysis project Ga0208414, IMG submission 184770) | Saline lake microbial communities from Ace Lake, Antarctica - Antarctic Ace Lake Metagenome 02UKE (SPAdes) (version 2) | ecosystem: Environmental > Aquatic > Non-marine Saline and... | reverse complement strand
AGCTTAAAAGGTAAGAGTCCAGTAATGTATAGAGAAAACAATCTTTTAGGGCTTCCTTCCGCTTCGGCTACGCCTTCGCTTCAGTCAGCCCTAAAAGATTAATAAATAAAATATTAAAATAAATTATATAAGTTTGTCTACTTTAAATCGGTACTAAAAGGGGGAAGCCTACACATGAATATCCCCGTTTTAAAAAACAAATAACTAGAATTAGGTATGATATAATTATGAATTGAAAATAAAAAATTAATAGTTATTAAAAGGATAAGTACCCTTTTATAAGACTTTTAGCACTTAAAAATGTTAAAAATTAGGTTCCCCTTTGGTAACTTTCAGGCCAATATCTAATACACTTTCAATTTTAGGGTCTCGCATGTTCTGCCAAAATATAACTTTATATTTCCCTGGCTTTAAAGATTTGTTCTGAATAAAAATTTGGTCATAAGTTAACACTGAACCACTTCCTTGCCCCAGCCATTTCCCATATTCATCATCGGCTAATTGGATACTAAATTGACCCGTTTCTTTTATTTTATTTCCTGTAATTCTATACTTAATCCAAATGTTAGAATACAAATAATCGTCGTTAATTCGCAATATGGCATTAAAGTTAACTTTTCTGGTGGTATCTGTATGAATATAGTTATAGGCCTTAGCATCCTTCCATTCCCAATTGGTTTCATTAATATTAGCCGTTTTATAGAATAATATATTCTCATCGGTACACGATTGCAGTACCAAGGCTAGTATAAATAGATATTTATAGCTGTGCATCTTCCTTAGCTTTCAAAATTAGTTTAATTAAGGATTCGAAACCATCTTTTTCAAAAATGTGTTTAGAATAAACTGTGTTAATCTCTGAAACATTTAACCATTCTTTATTAATCTTTGGTAAGTCTTTCTCAGTAGTTATGATTTTTGCCCCACTTTCTTCTATCCTATTTTTCCAAATCTTATGGTCATTTTTAGTAAAAGTATAATGATCTGGGTAAGTAAAATGTTTAATGATACTTAGCCCTTTCAACGAATCATTAAGTGCCTTATTATCTGCTAAAGCTGAGATTAGTATATAGTTTAGATTTTTGCCTTCGGAAGATTTTATAAGATCTAATCCACCCACTGTTTGATAGGAAGCATAAAACACTTTGTCAGTATATGCCAAGGCTTTCGAATTCGCCAATTGTTTGTCAAAGTCAGTTTTACATTTTGTATAAACAATGGCTTCGGCTTCATTTAGGGTGTATTTAAACTCTCTTAAAGTCCCTGCAGGTAGGACTGCATTTTTATAAAATGGAGTTTTAGCATTATCTAAAATCAATGAAAAGGGTGATTTCAAAGGAAGATGTTGGAAACCGTCATCTAGAAGAAGTATATCTGGTGTGTTCTTAAATTCTAAAATGCCCGCTAATCTGTTTTCACAAACATAAACAGGAACTCCGGTTCTTTTAAAAATTTCCAAGGGCTCTTCTCCAACTTCTGCAGCCGAACTTTTATCTGAAACTTCTAAAAATCCTTTAGTCTTTCTACCATACCCTCGCGATAGAACAGCTGTTTTAAATCCTTTCTCTTCTAAAGCACCTACCAACTGAATAATCATTGGCGTTTTACCGGTTCCACCTACTGCAATATTTCCCACAACTAACGAAAACATTGAAGGGGTCTTTCTTCCCTTTAGTTCCGCAGCTTTTCTAAGTATAGCAGCAATAGTGCCGTAAATCATTCCAAATGGCCAAAGCAATACCTTTCTCATAACCCTATATGATTGGTAATTATAGTTGCTACAGCCTCGGCTCCTGCTTGCGTAAAATGAAAGTTGTCATAATAGTTTTCCGGCACCGCTGGGAGCATATTGGCTAAGTCAATAAACTTAAGGCCATAAACAGTGCAAGCCTCTTGTGTGCTCTGGTTAAAAGCATTCAATTTTTGCATATAATGCATGGCACTTTCACCATTCATGTTCCTATCTCCAACAAATGTTCCTGCAATTGTTTTTGCAGACAAGATGCTAGGTTGAGAACAAAATATAGGTTTAATATTATTCTCAATGCAGAGTTTGGCTAGGTTCACAACCCTATTGGCGTAGGGCAAAGTAGAGGAATTGTTCTTCCATAAAGCCCAACCTGTTGTATCTGTTCTAGAAGAATTTACAAAATCTATGCTTTGGTGATGCATACCAAAATTTCTAGCCTTTTTGGAACGTTTCATGGCGCTTAAGGTGTTAAAAATTGCACTTTGTTCTAAGAGTCGTTTCTTTCCTGAAATAAAATCTTTTTCGTAATTGTTTATTTGTGAAGCAGCTACATCATTACAACCGATTAGAAATATAATATACTTTGGTTTTAAACTAAGCAAATGGTTTTTAAGAAGAATATAATGCCCAAATGTGCTATGCCCGTCTAACCCCGCATTATTTACCCAAAAATTATTGCCCAGATTATCTTGTAATTTAGCTGGCCAGTCGGTTCCATCGGGAAGGTAAAAGCATTCGGTAGTGCTTCCACCTACGCAAATAATTGAAGTCTTTCCAACAGAATCCATGGGCTCAGGACCTCTGAATCCCAAGCTGTTCTTGGTATGTTTGATTTTTTTGGGGAGACTTGTAATCTTATCATTAGAAATATCGTATTCCATATTGGCCGGAAGGCGAATAGCCCCTTTTTCCAGTCGTTGATTAATGGGATTATAAAAACGTAAAAACAATTCTAAGATCAATAGAGCAACTATTAATCCAAGAGAGAGTGAAGCTATATTTCTAAACCCTTTTTTCAAATCAGTTCAAACTCTTGTCCTTTCTTGGGCTTAATAACGCTTTTAAAAGGAATATCTTCTATTAATGAGTCCATGTGTATTTCATCTCCATGCACTAAGAATATCGTCTTCATGTTATCATTGATAGATTCAGAAATATACTTAATCAATCCATTGTGATCTGGGTGTGCACTAAAAGCATCTGTTCTACCAATTTGAGCTCTAGCCGGTCTCTTTTTATGATTTATTTCTATAAAATCTTGACCTTGTAGCAATCGATGACCTAAGGTTCCTTCGGAACAATAGCCAGCAATTAAAATGGTATTCTTATCAGATTCAATATTGTTCTTTACATGGGTTTGAATGCGCCCTCCTTCTACCATTCCGGCTGCCGAAATTATTACGCATGGATCTGGCTGCTCACTCATTACTTCACTTGCATTATTATTCTCGACTACCTGTAAATTAGGAAACTCAAATAATGAGCCATAACGTTTCGCAAAATCTTGAGTTTCTTGGTTTAGATAATGCATATTATTTTCATACGCCTTGGTACTTCTGATAGCTAAAGGGCTATCGGTATAAATTTGAATATTGGGCAACTTCCCCTCGCGGTATAGCTGATGAATAGTGAATATAATGGCTTGTGTTCTACCCACACTAAATGCAGGAATCACTAATTTCCCTTCTTTTGCGACACAGGTTTCATTTATATAATGCCTTAGTTCTTCTCTAGCCAGTCCTGTTTTTTTATGGGTTCTCCCCCCATAAGTGCTTTCAGTAACTAAGTAATCCAATTCACCCATGGGCTGCGGATCATTCATTTGAGGTGATCCATAATTTCCCAAATCCCCTGTAAAGCCAACTACACGTTTTGTTCCGTCTTTTTCTATTTCTAATCGCGCACTAGCAGAACCTAGAATATGCCCAGCATCATGAAAGCTTAGCACCACATTATCATGTATGCGTTCGGGTTCATTAAAAGATACAATGACCAATTGGTTTAGCATCTTTTTAATGTGTTTCCTTCCATATAGCAATTCAGCATCGTATGAATATTTCTTCCCACGTTTTCCAGGTTTCCTTCTGCTGCCATTTGCTTCCATTCGTTGAATATTTAAACTATCCTTGAGCAAATGTTCACTTAATATAGCTGTAGGGTGAGTCATGTAAATTGGTCCATCAAATCCTTGCTTTATAAGGTTTGGAATATTTCCACTATGGTCAATATGCGCATGGGTGAGTATCATGGCATTTACTTCTCTAGGGTCAAATGGAAAGGACTGGTTTGGGTCTTTCATGTCGGAAGATTTTTCGTAATCCATACCGCAATCCACCAAGATGGTGAAATTTTTCTCTATTTCAAGAAGGTGCATGCTACCTGTCACCTGCTTTGCGGCTCCCCAAATAGTTAATTTCATAGGACGAAATTAAGTCCCTTGCACCTAGATTAATGCCCAACTATCCCACATGTTTAAGATTTGAGGAAATGCATTGAAAAAGAGAATGATTTATATTTGAAGTGTTTAAGAGAACTTTTATATTTATGCTCCAAAATATACCTATATACCTACACCTTCTTATGTACTTGGGAATAGCCATTGCGCTATTTGGATTATTAAAATCAAGTAAGGCAAAAAAGGAAGTCTTATGGGTAAGTGCATTCCTCTTGGCCATTCAAAGTATCTTGTCATTTTCTGGGTTTTATTTAAAAACAGATAGTCTTCCACCGCATTTCCCATTGTTAATTATTCCATCTATTGGTGTAATTCTTTACCTTTTTATAAGCCAAAAAGGTAAAACTTGGTTGGATGGTTTGGATGCTAAATGGCTTGTATTACTTCATATATTGCGTATTCCCATTGAATTTATGCTTTTAGGTTTATTCCTACACAAAGCTCTGCCAGAAATCATGACTTTTGAAGGATTGAACTTTGATATTCTTGCGGGTATAAGTGCGCCATTCATTTATTACTTCTATTATGTAAAGAAGCGCTTGAACAAAAAAGTGGTTATCATTTGGAATGTGGTTTGTCTTGCGTTATTGATTAACATTTTAGTTATTGCGATATTTTCAGTGGATTGGCCATTTCAAAAGTTTGGCTTTAATCAGCCAAATAAAGCCATCTTGCAATTCCCATTTTCCTTTCTTCCAGGATATGTTGTTCCTGTTGTATTGTTTTCACATTTAGTGAGTTTGAGAACCCTACTTAAGAATAGTTAAGGAAGTATAATTTGTTTTCTATAGGTGGTATAGGCGCCGACTACTCCAAAAAAACCTTTTAAGTTCCCTTGTACTGAACTAGGAACCTGAATTATGGAGTTTTGCTGCCAAACGTGCGCATTTCGGTTGTTATAAAACTCATAAAGCCCTCTGCTCAGGTTCTCTAACACCAAATCAACAGATAAAGGTCTTTCTTGAGGTGTGCGAACAAGTAAATCTGAAATATAAAAACTGAAATCTTCATTTACTCCATTAAATGTGGCATCGGTAAATAGTATTGCCTCAGTGTTGTATTTATTGTAATCGTTCTGAATAAAGGCTAATTCTTTGCCAAAAATAGATACCCTTTTTTTATTAATAAAACTGTCAATTAACACATTTTTATAATCGTAAATGTATTGAACAAAAGTTTTTTCTATAAATAGTCTATAGTAATTTTTCAAAGCTGCTGTATCCTTTAAAACCATATCAAAATTTAATGTAGCACCTACAAATGGATTCAGTCTAGTTTGGGTATCAACTGATATTATTTTCGGATTATGAGGTCTGATATCTTTTACTATAAAATTGCCCTTTGGGTGATCACAGGTAAATAAAAAGCTATCTCCTGGTTTTACTATGCCATTTGGCGAAGTATAAAAGTCTTTGCCATTATAATTAAATGTTTGTTTAGGAGAAACTGCTGTTTCAATAGTGATATTGGCATCCGATAAGTAAAGTGATTTATTGGTAATCCCAGTACTTTCTGAAACCCAAACTTGGCTAATTGTGTCTTCCCCTATATAGGCATGTATCACTAAAGCCGGTTTGAAATTGCGAGGCGTTTTATATGGCTCCACTTTCAGACATGAGCTTAGCAGCGTTAGAATCAAAAGGATATGGTATTTTAGATTTATCAAAATTGAATACTATAGCTGAGGTTTGGCATAATGGGTAATAAAGAAACACTATTCAGTTCTTGCTGCCCATCTTTGTTATACAAAAACTGATAAAAGAAAGGATTGTGATGATTGTATGCGTTGAACAACCCAAATACCCATGTTCTTGAATATCTTTTTAAAACACGTTTATGTGAAATAGATATATCTAGCCTATGATTTGCTCTGGCTCTTTCATTGTTCCTTCCTTCGTATATAAATATCTCCCTGTAAGGATCTTGCGGTGTTGGTGAGACATACTTCCCTATGGGTAAGGTAAATGCAAAACCTGAGGCATAGGCCCAAGCAGCTGAGAATCTCCATTTTTTATTGAATGCATATGTGGAAGTAATAGAAATATTATGCCTGCGGTCATACCTACTTGGGAAGGCCTTTCCACCGTTCAAATCCTTAAAAACCCTGTTGCTTTTTAACCATGTATAACTAAGCCAACCTCGCAATCTCCCTTTTTTCTTTTCCGCCATAAACTCCAAGCCATGAGAGTTCCCTTTTCCGCTAGCAATAATATTTTCCCAATTGGTATTATTGGTAATGTAGCTTTCTGTTTCTTTATACTCTAAAAGGTTATCGTATTCCTTTAAAAACCCCTCCAATGAAAAAGAATACATGTTCAAGTTTTTATTAAAACCAAAAGACAACTGACTAGATTTAACAGGCTTAATGCTTTCCGTTGAAGGTACCCAAAGATCACTTGGCAAGCCTACAGTAAAATTATTTAAAAGGTGAAAGAATTGATAATTCTGGGTTGCAGAAAGATTAAACCAATTGTTCTTACCAAGTTTAGTTTTAAGTGCAATTCTGGGCTCAGGAAATGCATACAATTGTTTATCTGTAGTAAAGTGAATGCTATTTCTTATTCCAATATTAAGTATTGTTCTCCTACTAAAGTTTTGTGTCCATTCTCCATATTGATAGGCCTCAAAAGTAGAACTAGGGTTATCATTAAATTCTATTTTAGATTCACTTTGATTAATATTGCTCAACAAAAAGCGATCTCCTGGAGTAAATTTATGGTTTATCAATCCAGCTCCAAAATTAAGCGTGGTCCACTTTAAGTACTTTTCTAAGTGCAAGGATAATTCGCGATCCTGCACTCCATTTGTTAATCTGTATTGGACTTGGTCGTCAATTTTACTTGGTGTTCCTATAAGGTCCTTTTCAATGGCATATTTTTGATCAAATCTAAAATTATATTTAGTCTGAAAAGCCTTTAATTTTATATAAGTATTGTTTCCATGCAAATAAGTAAGATTTGCACTAAACAATGTATTACCCCAAGTACTGGTTTCTTCCTTAGACTCTTTAATTTTACCTTTAATGGATTCTGTAGTGGTGTTCTGTTTGTAGCCACCCTTATCTTGACTATTATAAAAACTCAAGCCTAATTTTAATCGCTTCGAGAAGCGATGTGTAAGCTTGGCATTTGCATCAAAATAGTAATACAAGTTATTATTTAAGCTATCTTTAACAGAAACTCGGTTAGCAACTTGCTGTGTAAGAAAGTCCAAATAACTCCTTCGCATAGATACGTAAAATGTAGTTTTATCTTTTACCAAAGGCCCCTCTAAAGAGACTTTTGAAGACAGCAGGCCAATAGATGCAGATCCCTTCAATTTATATGAATTTCCATCTTTAGAATGGATGTTTATTATACTACTTAATCGCCCTCCATACTTGGCTGGGAAATAGCCCTTTAGCAAGTCTGCATTTTTTACAATGTCAGAATTAAACGAGCTAAAAATTCCATAAAGATGATAGGCATTAAAGATGGGTACGCCATCTAATAAGACTAAATTTTCATCTAAATTTCCACCTCGCACATAAATACCTAACATTCCTTCACTACCTGCTACTACTCCAGGAAGAGAACTCAATGAACGCATCACATCCGTTTCTCCTAGCAGTTGAGGGGTCCACTTAATTTTATCACTTGTAAGTTTATGAGATCCGGCAACTGTTCCTGCCAAGTCATTTCCAGAAAGCCTATAATTTGAACGTATTTGAACTGTTTTAACTGTTTTAACTGAGTCTTCAACTAAAACCAAGGCTTGATTTATTCGATAATTCCTATCTCCTTTTAAGGTATCAAAAACGGGCTCCAAGCCTGGATAAAAATATTCAAGAATATTATTCCCAGTAGAAAGATCCATGATGAAATAACCCTGTTCATTGGTGAATGAAGTTTTACGGTTAGCATAATTATAAATCCTACAACCTATAAGTTCCTCACCGGAAGCGCTTTCATAAATCTTACCACTCAATTTGTGATTGGGTTGTTTTCTTTTCTTTGGTAAAAGCTTTAATACAATGGTATTTCCTTCTACCACTTTGTATGTCATTCCATACTCGTTTAAAAATAATATCAAGGCCTTTTTGCCACGTGTTCTATAACATCTAAATGAAACTTTTCTCGGTGCAATGCTCGTGGCATAATTGATACTAATGCCCAGTTTGTTTTCAAATGAATTTACTGCTTTTTGAAAGGTGACATTTTTAAGCTCAAGGTTAATTTTAGTATTGGGTGTTTGCGAAAAAAGCCCCTTAAGGCTTCCTAATAATATTAGAACTAATATGAAACATTTCCTCTTCAAAAATTATTAACAAAGTAAGCTAAAAAGCCAGCAACAAAAAAACCCTTCGCATCGATATGCGAAGGGTTCAATTTAATTTCGTTGAGCTAATTAAAGTTGCTTAGCACCTGTTTTTTGAGCATCCGCATAGTTAAACACTTTTCTCAAAATATTTGAAGTTCTAGCAGAAACATTTCCTCTAATGTTCTTCTCTTGTTTAGCAATTTCACCAAATAAGGCTGTAGTACCTTTTTTAGTTACATATTGACCAAGATCTGATTCTACTTGTTTAGATACAAATGGGATCTTATTGTAGGTATCAAAAATAGTTGACCAATATTTAGTAGCTCCTACTTTGTCCAAAGAAGTCTTAATCTCCGGCTTGAAAGCAGTGTGTAAGCTAGAAGTTGTTGTACTAATTAAATAGCTAGTGGCTGCATTATCTGCACCTTTTAATATTCCCATTGCATCAGAAATGCTCATGCTTTTAATAGCTGAAACAAATATAGGAGAAGCTTTTCCCATTGCTTTTTCGGCACCTTCGTTTAATACATTTTCACATTTGTCTACTTGACTTCCAAGTCCAACTGCTCTTAACTTAGAAGCTATATTAGAAACCTCAGGTGGCATCAATATTTTTAAAGCTTGATTTTTTAAGAAAGCTCCTGGCTTATTTAAAGTACTAGATCCTGTGGTTGCACCTTTGGTTAATGCTTCTTTTAGTCCCATTACTATTTCAGAAGTACCCATTACTATTTCAGAAGTAGAGGGTACTAAGGTTTTTGCTGCATGCATTAACACATCACAAGAGGTTAATGTGCCAGCTGCGGCAAGTGATAATATAAAAAATTTCTTCATGTTCAAAATTTAGGATTCAAAATTAGTGCCAATAGTACGAAATAACCAATTGTACCAATGAATGAACTAATTTCGTTCCTCTTTTGAACGTTTTAGCCAAAGCCATAACCTACTTATTCTTTCCAGGTGCCATGGGATTTTTTGGTTTTCTTACCCTAAATCCAACCAGCCCAAATCTAAAATACCACCTACTATTCTTAATAATACTCCCACTAATCATGGTGTTCGCTTTAATTAAAGGCAAAATTGTCAGTGATATAGGAATTTACAAAAGAAGTGAACGGCTTATTCCACTTTTTATCACAACAGGTTTAGCGCTTGCAGATTTACTATTAATAAATGAAGCAAACACTTCACACCTTTGGCAAATAATATATTTACTCGTGACTATTGTAGCCACTCTAGCCACTATTTTTCTACTTAAAATATCATTGCATGGAATGGGAGTAGGAGCATTTTTAGGATTATGCGTGTACGGATTTGGCAATTTGGATTTACCATTGGTTCTTTTAGCATCGTCAATCATGGTACTTATTGCTGTATACTGGTCGCGTCGGGCATTGCAAGCCCATAGTCATAAAGAGTTGATAGCAGGAGTAGCTACAAGTTTTTTAATTACTTTTGTTACATATACCCTTTATGGATTTTAACTGTATAAAATACACCAAAGAGAAAGGCGTCGCCACTATTTGTCTAAATAGACCTGATGTTTTTAATGCCTTTAACGAGGAACAAAGCTTTGAAATGCAAAGTGCCTTGAAAGAGGTTAAAAAAGACCAAGAAGTAAGAGTTCTTGTTATTACAGGAGAAGGTAGAGCATTTTGTAGTGGTCAAGATTTAAAAAGTATCGCTGGAAGTAGTAACCGATCTTTAAGTGACTCTTTATATAAGCGCTATAATCCCATGATTAAAGCCATGCGAAACATGGAAAAACCAATCATTTGTAGGTTAAATGGAGTAGCAGCTGGTGCTGGTGCATCATTGGCATTTGCTTGTGATTTTATCATTGCCTCTGAACATGCCAGTTTTGTAGAAGCTTTTGTTGGAGTAGGGTTGGTATTAGATAGCGGAAGCTCTTATTTTCTTCCGCGCTTAGTAGGAACTCAACGTGCATTTGAAATGGCCACAATGGGAAATAAAATTAAGGCAGCTCAAGCTTTTGAATGGGGAATGGTTAACCGATTGGTTGCACACGAGGAGCTAGATGCTTCAACAGCTGAGGTTGCAAACTATTATGCCAATGCTCCTACAAAAGCCATAGGTATGATGAAAAAAATGCTCAATAAATCAAGTACATCTTCATTGGAAGAAATGCTTCAATACGAAGCATATTGTCAGGAAATTGCCGGGCGATCAACAGATTATAAAGAGGGCGTAAGTGCTTTTAACGACAAAAGGAAACCTGCCTTCAAAGGCCAATAGTGAGATATATCTTTACCATAATCAGTATTTTTTGTGCATCATTGAGTGCACAAACAACCGCAGACTTTGAATATTGCGGCCATGATAAACTGGTAGAAGATGCAAAAGCAAATCACCCTGCCGAATACCAGGAATGGGAGAATGCCTATATAAAGATGGCGCAAAGTAGCCGTTTGCAAAGAAGAGGAATAGTTGAGGATACTACGTTTACACTGAGAGTAGTAGTTCATTTGGTTTATTCTAATAGTACTGAGAATATTAGCGATGCACTTATTCATAGCCAAATCCAAGTGCTAAACGAATCTTTTGGCCATTACCATGCGGATACAGCAAATGTTAGAACTCTTTTTAAATCTAGAGCCGGTGATATAGGTATCCGATTTGAATTGGCAAAAACAGACTCAAATGGAAATCCAACAACCGGTATTGTTCGACAAGTAACCACAAAATCTTCATTTGGCAGCGCACGGACTGATGTAAAGTTTAGGAAGGATGGGGGAAGTGATGCTTGGGACCCAACCCGATACTTTAATATTTGGATTTGTGACCTTTCCGCAGGTGGATCAGATAATCTATTAGGTTTTGCTACACCTCCATCTACTCATCCATTTTGGACTGCAACAGGATCTGGTGCTTACCCTTTAAATGAACAAGGTGCAGTATTACACTATAAGATAGTTGGCGTAAACAATCCCCTATCTTCACAAGTTACCAGTAACCCAGATAAAGGAAGAGTTGCTGTACATGAAGTAGGTCATTATTTAGGCCTTAGGCATATTTGGGGCGATGGGTTAGGGTCAACCGGTTGCACGGTTGATGATTTTATAGAAGACACTCCCAACCAATCAAGAAGCAGCAATTTTGCATGTAATAAAAACAGCAATACCTGCAATACAGGTTCAGATGATGAACCAAACATGGTTGAAAACTACATGGATTATAGTGGAGATGATTGCATGGTTATGTTCACAGCACAACAGCGAACTGTCATGCGTTCAGCCTTAACTAAGTACAGACCCAATATAGCTTCAAAAACTGAAATAAATCGCACCTATGTTAGGGATGATTTTACAACTAGCCTCAATGTTTACTATAATAATGACGACAGGCTTACTATAGATGTAAACGATGATCGATTAACCGATTATTCGTACAGTTTGTATAATTTAGCCGGCCAAAAAATGGGTAAAGATTTGCCACTTAACAATACAAGTCAAGAGGTTAATTTTAGAAACTTTGCGGATGGTTTATATGTTCTTCAAATCAAAGTGAAGAACCAAGAAGAACCCATTCTAACACAAAAAGTTCAAAACATTAAATAATGTCGGGAATCCTATACTTAGTGGCTACGCCGATAGGTAATTTAGGAGATTTCTCTTACCGAGGAATTGAGACACTAAAGTTGGCAGATAGAGTATTGGCAGAAGATACTCGGAATACTAAATATCTTCTTAACCATTACGAGATTCAGGCCAAAACATTAGAACCTTTTCACGCACATAACGAATACAAGAAAGTCTACTTTTATACGGAAAGATTGAAAGAAGGAGAAAACATAGCCTTAGTTTCGGACGCTGGAACACCAGCTATTAGTGATCCTGGGTTTTTGCTTTGCGAAAGTGCTTTGGAAAACAATATTAAAGTAGAAGTAATTCCAGGGGCCACGGCATTTGTGCCTGCTTTAATAAAAAGTGGCTTTGCTTTGCATCGTTTTATTTATGAAGGATTTTTACCCTTAAAAAAAGGCAGAAAAACGCGTTTAGATAACATGCTAGCTCAAGAAGCAACTACTGTTTTTTATGAGAGTCCACACCGAATCGTAAAGACACTAAACTTTATAGTAGAAGCTGGTCATGGTTCTCGCAAAATAAGTGTGAGCCGAGAGCTTACTAAGAAATTTGAAGAAACCCTAACTAAGGAAGCTTCTGAACTGCTAAAACATTTTACAGAAACAGCACCAAAAGGTGAATTTGTTGTAGTTTTGGAAGGTACAGAACAGTATGAAAGTCGCACAAAACAAGTTCCTTCTTAGCTTAATATCTGCCCTGCTATTTTTTTTAGCATGGAATCCGATTGGTCTGGTACCACTTATTTTTATTGCGCTAATACCCCTTTTTCAATTGCATCATTTACTTAGAGAAGGTAAAAGAAGAGTCTACATTTCTTGGATGTATTTGGCTTTACTAATGTTTAATGTAGCCACCACTTGGTGGGTTTGGAATAGCACGCCTTGGGGTGCAGTTACAATGCTTGTGTTAAACAGCTTATTGATGACTTTGCCGTTCTTGTTGTTCCGTTGGTTGCATAGAAAAAGAGGACTTCATGCCGGACAAATTGGATTCGGTGTTTTTTGGGTGACGTTTGAATACATTCATCATCAGTGGGATGTGAGTTGGCCTTGGTTAAGTTTTGGAAATGCCTTTTCTGATTTTACCAATTTTGTGCAATGGTATGAATTCACAGGAATATTTGGTGGAAGCATTTTGGTTCTATTAGTCAATATTCTTATTTGGAATGGAATTACCCAAAAGAAAAGGTCCTTCTTTTATGGAACCGCAGCTTTACTTATTGCGTTAGGAGCTATTTCATTTGCCCTTAAAAATCCAAATAGAATTCAAGAAACAGATACTATAGAGGCCGTTTGCATACAACCCAATTACGACGCCTACATAGAAAAATTTACCTTACCTCCTTCACAAATGTTGAATGAGATGATTCAATTATCCGAAACAGAAGTGGGAGAAAATACCGACATTCTTCTTTGGCCTGAAACAGCATTAGTAGAAAATGTAGATGTGCGATTCCCGGCTCAAAATTTTCAATTAAACAGACTAAGACTTTGGAAAAAAAGATTTCCAAAATTGAGTATATACACAGGAGCTGATGCACAGAAAGAATATTTTAACACGCCTTTCAAACCAGAGAAAGCAGCCCGCCAGTTTAAACAAGCAAGACCTAATATGTGGTGGGTATTTTACAATGCTTCTTATATGTTATCCGGCGACAGCATCAGTGAATACATGAAGTCCAAATTGGTTCCAGGTACGGAGATCATGCCTTTTGCAGATGCCTTTCCATTTATAAATGATTTGGCTGTAGTCTTAGATGAAAATAGTGCCAGTGGATCTTTGGGAACCAGAGAATCCTATGAGCCTTTAAAAACCTTTAAACACAGCATAGTCCCTGCTATTTGTTATGAAAGTATCTATGGAGAACACATTGCTAAGTTTGTCAGAAATGGTGCAGACTATATAGCCGTAATCACTAATGATGCCTGGTGGGGAAACACACCTGGGTATAAGCAACATTTAAGTTACGCTAAACTACGTGCTATTGAAAATCGCAAATGGGTGGCTCGAAGTGCTAACACCGGAATTAGCGCCTTTATAAATCCTCAAGGGGAGATTGTAAAGTCTTCCAAATGGGAAGAACGCATTGCCTTAAAACAGAATATCAGTACCAATCAATTCATTACATTTTATACCAGGCATGGGGACTATTTAGGAAGAGCAGCAGTACTAGGCACTTTTATCATGTTGATACTTGGCTTTATTCCTAGAAGGTTTTTTTAGGTATTTTAGATTTAAAAATTGCCAATAGTTTAGTTCTCCTTTCATTTCTTTAAGGGTCGACAGCTCTTAAATCTAAACTGCCTACTTATTCAAAAAGAAATCGAAACTATCTCCACGCAAACCAATACGCAAGGTTTCGAGGGCAATGATTTCTTCAGGAGCAATATTTCCTAGATTAATTTCGGGTCCGTACAGTTTTAAGAACCATACTTGCTGTACTTTTTTTGGTGCCTCCCAAATAATTTTTTCCATTGGAACTTTGCGAATAATCTCTGCTACTAAGCCGCTTCTCACTTCGCCTGAACCTCTAAAAATTCCAACTGTTCCACTCTCACGAGCTTCTGCAATTACTTTAGTTGATCCAGCTTCTAATTCTTTTTGCATCTGCTCAATCCACTCATAAGGTGGAATGATTTTCTCTGCATCTTTACTACCTACTTCACTAAGTACGGTTACGTTCTTGGCTAGTGTTCTAATGTATTCACACTTTTTTTCATGCGCCATTTCTAAACTACCATCACTAACTTCAGCCATAGTAATGCCCGTTTTATCCAACAACCGTTGAAAATCTTCAAACTGATTTCGTGCTACATAGGCTTCAAACAAAGTTCCACCATAATACACATCTATACCGGCATCTTGGTAAACCTTAATCTTTTCTTGTAAATTTGGGGTTACATAAGAAGTCCCGAATCCCAGTTTTATATAATCAATTAATGAGCTAAAAGATTCAGCCAAATCTCTGGCAGCATTAAGGCTAAGGCCTTTATCCATAACCATGGTAGATCCCGTATTACGTGGCTTTGTGCTTCGCGTGGGTATTTGAGTTAGGTTAAATAAGTCTTGATTCATTTTATCTTACAACTTTGGATTTGTAAACTCTGCAATGAGTTTTAAAATCGCAGTTGACTTTTTTAATTCGGGAGCAAATTTAAACATTTGTACGTGCTCTTCTGGATTTATTTGTAGCGCATTGGAAATAATAAAAAGCCCCGTTTCTTTTTGACGAACCAAGTAGGCCATTGCCCCCATTCTATACATTAAAGAAACACTATGCGGAACATTTTTGATCCCTGCCTCCAATATCATTAAAGCTTCATCTGGCGACCCGGTTTCGTAAACGCAAGTATTCCAATCCAACCAAATCTCCTCGTTTTCTGGAAACTGATTGCTTAATTTATCATAGAGCACATTTGCTTTGTCATGTTCCTTGGTACCAAATAATGCAGCTGCCAAAACCACTCCATAATCGGGTTCGCTTGGAGCAATTCTGTAGGCATTTTCAAGCAAGGGTATTGCTTGACTGTATTTTTGATCATAGTGGTAAGTAAGACCCAAACTATACCAACTCTCATTGTCTTTTGGATAATTCTTTAGTACTCCTCGGTACAACCTTCTTGCTTTATCTACTTCTCCAACTTCATAATGTGACCATGCGTATAAGCCTCGCATTGGAGCCATTAATGATTCACCAAATTGTTGTTCGGCTTGAGCAAATTTTTCTATGAACTCACTGTATTTTTCATTTTGATAAATAGCTTCCAGGTATCCTGCCCTTGCTTCAAAAAACTGCTCGGAAATAGTACACGAATAGTCAAAGGCCCATTCGGCTTTTACAGAATTCTTTAGTTCATTGAAAATTCCACCTAACATAAACCAAGATTCTGCATTATATGGATCCTTATCTACAATAGCTTCAGCCATTGGAAGAAACTTCTCCATAGACTCTTGATCTCCATTTAACTGATAAAAGGTTTCTAAAATATGCTCAACGGCCACATTTTGTTCAAGGCAAAGTTCAAATACGGGTTTTGCTAAATCTATCTGCTTATGAAACATGAGAACTTCCATCATTTCTTCTAAAATTTCAGTCTCATTCACCAATTTACTCAACACCTCTTCTATTAGGCTATGAGCTTTATTCTTTTTCCCTTCGATGGAATATAAAATAGCTTGAAATAATTTAAGCAAACTATCCATAGGATTATAAGCCAAGGCTTCTTGTATGTATTGCCGAGCTACCCTGAAATTCTTTTCTGTAATGCAAACTTCAGCCATATGAATAGCAAAAACCGACATGTACGGAAACTGAGAAATTCCTTCCACCAGAACATGTTTAATTCGGCTTACTTCTGCCTCTTCTTCATTGCCTAAATCCTGTAAAGAGTAAAACCTAAAAATGAATAATAACTCAGAAGCAGAATATTTATCCTTAGTTCGATTTTCATAATCGGCAACTAATTCTTCAATATTGCCATTGTAATCTTGGTCATCATCATCATCTTCATTATCAAATGGAAAGAAACTCATATTGAACAAATATAGAGTCCAACTAAAAGGCAAAGCCTCACAAAGCAAAAATCAAATACCCTATTTTTGCACATACCAAGAATCACAAATGAATCATAATATACTTTCGGTTAAAAAATTAATTTTATGCCTCTTAACACTTGTATCTATTGAGCTTTCAGCTCAAATTAAATCTCAGGTTAATTGGCAGCAAGTTGTAAACCATACCATTGATGCTAAACTAAATCCCAAAACAAACATTTTATCCATTGTTCAAAAGGTCGAATACACCAATAATAGTCCAGAAAGTCTTGATTATATATATTTCCATGTTTGGGCAGAAGCTTTTGCAAATAAACATACGCCATTTGCCAAAGAATCGATACGAACTGGAGTTAAAAATTTTGTTCATTCCAGAGCTTCAGAAAGAAGTAAGGTTAGTGATTTAAGCTTTAAAGCGAATAGCAAATTACTCTCTTTTTCTTCTCACAAAGATTTAGGCAATGAAGTTATAAAAGTGAACTTAAACCAAAGCTTAAAAACAGGTGAATCCATTAGTATTGAAAACACGGTAAGTATCTATCTCCCAAAGATATTTAGCCGATTTGGCACCCAAAAAGGGTTTTATAGCATAACCCAATGGTATCCAAAACCTGCAGTTTTCGATGTAAACGGATGGAATTTATTTCCTTATAAAAGTATGGGAGAGTACTTTAGTGAATACGGCACATATGATGTTTCCATTTCATTACCATCAGATTTTGTGGTGGCAGCAACTGGCGAATTACAGAACCAAGAAGAAATCGACTGGCTTAATGAATTGAGCAAAGGAAATTTACCAATACGAGACTCTCTAAAAATTAAAACCATTCGCTTTACCCAAGACCAAGTGCATGATTTTGCATGGTTTGCCGCCAAAGGAATGAGAGTGAGCAAAGAAAATTTTGACTTAGCTGGCAATACTTTAACAGCATGGTCTTTTGTAGATAAATCCAAACAAGGAAGAGGAAAAGCTATTACTAAAGCAGTGATTAGTGGAGTGAAGTATTATAGTAAAAGGGTTGGGAACTATCCTTTTAAACATTGCACTGCAGTAATTGGACCTTTAGAAGGTGCCGGTGGAATGGAATATCCCATGATTACTATTTGTGAAAGTGCAGATGAAGCGACTATCGTTCATGAAGTTGGGCATAATTGGTTTCAAGGAATGCTAGGCTCAAATGAAAGAGTATACCCTTGGATGGATGAAAGCATAAACACTTTTTATCAAAACCAGTTACAATCATCCAAAACAAAATTCGAGAAAACCAAGAAGTTAAATATATCACAGTCCAATGCCCTCTTTCCAGCGGTTGTTCTTGGAGTTGGGGCGCACCAAGCAACTGGACTTCATAGCCATGAGTATTCCAGCACTAATTATGGAGTTTCGGTATATATAAATGGGCCATTGCAGTTTATGTACCTGCAAGAGATTCTAGGTAAAGAATTATTCGACTCTTGTATGCAGACTTATTTCAAGAAGTATCAATTTAAACATCCCTTACCAAGAGATATTCAAGATGTTTTTGAAAAGGTTAGTCAAGAAAATCTTGATTGGTTCTTTAAGGAAGTAATCCTTGGGAAGCCTATAAACTTTAAACTAGGATCTCGCCATAAAGGGAAACATCAGGGTTATATCTATAAGCTCAAAAACAAGTCAAACATTCCAGTATCTTATGAATATTGGTTAAATGGAATGAAGTATAGGAAGCACACCTCAGAAAAACAGTTAACGCTACCAAAAGGAGCCTATAATCTTGCACTTAATCCAAATGGCTATTTATTGGAAACTAATCTTCATGATAATTATGCTAATGTTTCAAGGAAGGATCCAAATCCTAAGAACAAAATTGGAATAAGAGGGATTGCCACTCGAGGTCTAAATTCACACTGGATTCTCCCTAATTTAATTACTTATAATATGCACGATGGATATTCTCCAGGATTAATTTTCTCGAACATTCATCTCCCACGCCTAAATTTTGAATACACCATTGCTCCTTCTTATGGATTTAAAAGTGAAAATTTTGTTGGGCAATTTAGATTTAACAAAAATATCGTTGAGCCCAAAGGTCCATTCCAACGAATACAAATTGCACTGGCAGGAGCAAGGTATAGTTTTTACCCTATTGAGATATTTGCAAATGATTACAATACAAACAACCTCAATGTTTATACCCGAATCAGACCAGAAGTGCAGTTCCTCTTTCAACGTAAAAAACATTGGCAACATAAACTAGATCTGGATTATAGTTACGTAGCTTATGATAAAAACACATGGGAATACTCCAATGTAAATACAGGAGTAATTACCAATGTAAATTATGGCGATGACAAACAAAGAAATATTTTTAGGGCTAGATTCAGCAGTGAGCACGCAAGTAAAATGAGTCCAAAAGGGGTCTCTTTAGAATTAAGTCATGACTTAGGTTCTTATAGTCGAGCTATTTTTAACGCCTTCTACTCCATTCCAATTCCAAATCCAAGTCAAAAAAAGATGAGCTTTAGGCTTCATGCATTTGCTGTGTTAAATTCCGTTTTGGATGCGAGTCAATACCATACAAGGCTATTTTTATCTGCACCCGGTATGGCCAGCGATGCCGCATTTAGAGAAGTTTCGCAATACCGCAGCCAAAATAGACAGCCCAATGTAAATCGTTTTGCAAATACATTCGTTACTACTACCGTTCCATCCATTCGCTTTCCAATGCCTATATCTGTTACGGGAAATTACATGACTGGGTTTAATGCCCAAACTCATCTGCTTCCTATTTTGCCTATTCAAGTTTACTTTGATGGCGTGATTGCAACGCTTGGTTCATCGAATATTGATAAGTTTTGGTGGACTTCTGGACTGGTTTACAGCGCTTTTGATGACCATAGAGCTAGCTTTGAAGTTAGTATTCCGCTGCTATACAGCGCAAACATTAAAAATGTATTTGAACTCAACTATAATAAGCAAGGTCCAAACAATACGGTACTCGATCCATGGGAATGGTATCAAATGTTCCAATTTAAGTTAAATTTGAAGTTCAATAGACTAGATAACATCATCCGAAAAGTAGTAACGAAGTAACATGAAACAGATTATAACACTTTGCCTGGTTTCCATAGTAGCATTATCAGCTTGCAAGAAATACCCAGAAAACCCATTTATAGTGCTATATCCAAGAGGAGAACGCATTGAAGGCAAATGGAAAGCCAAAGAAGTCAAATTAAACGATGTGGATTCTTCTGCCTCTTTTAGACTGCATACTTGGGAGTTTACTCGAAATCAAAGTGTAATTGTCCAAATAGATAGAAAAAAGACCAATGGTTTTTGGACTACTGGAAACAGTGATAAAGATTTTATTATTGAATTAGATAATGGAGAACGAACTACTTACGAGATCCGCAAACTTAGACGCAAAGAGTTTTGGATTAAAGATAGAAATACTCAATTGGAGTATCGTTTAGAAAATATTCAATAATGCAATTCATTCAAGCCGCATTTTACGGGCTTGGTGCTGGCTTCCTAATGAGTGTGCTTTTAGGAGCCATTTTCTTTCTGCTTATTAACCAATCCCTCCAAAATGGATGGAAAAGCAGTTACCCTATTGCTTTAGGAGTAATTACAGTTGATTCTGTTTTCGTTTTTTTGGCCATACTTTTTACCAGTAAAATACAATCCTTCTTAAACCTATACAGCAATCACATCAATATTATTGGGGGACTTGTACTCATAGCTTTTGGAATAGTGCAAATTCTTAAGACAAATAAAAGCAAAGAGGTAAAGATAAAAAATGGAGGGTTCTACATTACTGCCCTATCCATTAATTTAATGAACCCAGCCAATGCAGCTTGGTGGCTGAGCCTATATAGCATTGCACCCATGAATCAATATGCGATAGAAAGCAAAGTGGTTTTTGGTATTGCGGCAATTATAGCCATATTTCTTTCGGAAGTTGGTATTGCTTACTCAGCATTGTTTTTAAAACGATGGTTATCGGAAGCCAACATCAAAAAACTTAATAAAACTGTGGGTTTTGTCTTTGTAGGACTTGGGCTACGTCTTTGCCTTAGCTTCCTTTTTTAGATTTACCCAAAGTAGGTAGTCAATGCAATGCGTGCCTACTTTGAGGCTTTAGTTGCTACAACAAATATACTGGGTGATTTAAATGGAGATTTAGTAGTCTCTGAATTAAAGAAATTACGAATCACAAAATTTTTAACTTTACCTTTAGGTAACACATCCATAGGAGCTGTTATATATTTGGTATACAATATTTTAAACCCATACTCCTCAAGCAAAGCTATAATTTCTTTTCTCTTATATATTCTGGCATTTGAGTAACGTGAGTGAATAAATTTTGGGAGCCAAGAAAAGAAAGGAACTCGGTTCCAAGGTAAAAAGGGAAGCTTTGCTCCATGCGTTTCAAATATCCACCACTTATTAGGGACTGAAATGGCCATAATTCCATCTTCTTTTAAAGAATCAAAATAGTATTTGAGACCGGAATGATTTTCTAAATGCTCAATTACTTCAAAACTCAGTATTCTATCGTATTGAAGCTCAGCTTTAGTGTTTACAACATTTTTTATAGAATACGAACAATTGTCAATATTATTCTCATCAGAAAAGCTTGTAAACTCCTTTAGGTGATCTTCATTAATTTCAATACCATCAAGATGTTGAAATTCCTTAGATAGCATAAACATGGTAGCACCATTTCCGCAACCAATTTCTAACAAATTCTTCGTTTTATCCAAGAATCCAGGGATTTGTTTGGTTAAGCTAACCCTTCTACTAATAATCACATCATCTGCGTCAGCGGGACGGCCTAAATAATGTCCGTCTTCCTTAAAAAGTTCCTTTGGTACGCGTGGGGTGCTCATTCAATCTGCAAATCTAAAATATATCCTACTATTCTTAATGTGCTTCTAGCCAATTCTCTCCCGAATTTGCCTCTACTAAAACAGGAACGTTCAATTTCATGGCATGACTCATTAGCTCTTTTATCTTTTCCTGAACTTCTTCCACTTCATCTTTAGGAGCATCAAACAAGAGTTCATCATGGACTTGCAAGATCATCTTTGTTTTTAAATTACTCAATCTTAGCCACTTTTGAATATTAATCATGGCCAATTTAATCATGTCTGCCGCACTTCCTTGAATAGGTGCATTAATGGCATTTCGTTCTGCAAATCCGCGAACCGTTGCATTTCCAGAGTTGATATCTCTTATGTATCTACGGCGGCCCATGATGGTTTGAACATAGCCCTTATCCTTTGCAAAAGCAATGGTATCGTCCATGTACTTCTTAATATTTCCAAATTGCTCAAAGTAATTATCAATGATTTCCTTGGCTTCTTTTCTAGGAATACCTAAACGTTGAGACAAGCCAAAAGCACTAATTCCATAGATGATACCGAAGTTTACTGTCTTAGCTTTTCTCCGCATATCCGAATCAACATCTTCTAATTTAACTCCAAATACTTTTGAGGCTGTGGCCGTATGAATATCTAAATTCTGGTGAAATGCATCCATCATCCCTTTATCTTCACTCACATGGGCAATAACTCTTAATTCAATTTGAGAATAATCCGCACTTATGATTAAATGTTTATCGTCTCTTGGAATAAAGGCCTTTCTCACTTCTCTTCCCATCTCAGTTCGGATAGGAATGTTCTGCAAATTTGGGTTGTTAGAACTCAATCTCCCTGTAGCAGCAACGGCCTGGTTAAAGCTGGTATGAATCCTTCCAGTACTAGGCTCTATTAAACTAGGCAAAGCATCTACATATGTGCTTTTGAGTTTGCTAATTCCTCTAAATTCTAGAATCTTTGCAACTATTTCATGCTCGGTTAATTTACTAAGTGTATCCTCATCCGTTTGATATTGACCAGTTTTAGTCCTTTTAGGTTTTTCTACCAATTTCAATTTTTCAAATAGAATATTTCCCACTTGTTGAGGTGAACTCACCAAAAATTCTTGTCCGGCTAAAACATAAATCTCCTTCAGCAATGTTGCTAATTGCCCTTCCAATTCTATACTGTATTTATTTAAGAATTCGGCATTCAATCGGATTCCTTCATGTTCTATTTCTTTCAGAACTTTGAGTAAAGGGGTTTCTAAATTATTAAAAACCGTTTCAACACCTTGTTTGCTTAAAAGAGGTTCAAATTTTTTCTTCAACTGAAATGTAATGTCAGCATCTTCGCAAGCGTACTGGCTCACTTTTTCCACATCAATTTGATCCAAACTGAGTTGATTCTTGCCTCTTTTACCAATGAGCTCTTCTATTGGTATGGGTTTATAATTAAGGTAATTCTCACTTAATATATCCATCTTATGTCGCATATCTGGCTCAATAACATAATGGGCAAGCATGGTATCAAAAATTGGGGTGCTTATTTCTATATTATAATTAGCAAGCACATGCATGTCAAATTTTGCATTATGCGCAATCTTAACCTTATCCGATGCAAAAATTGCGGCGAATGGTTTTAACATTGCGATAGTTTCTTCTTTACTATCAGGAACAGGCATATAATAGGCCTTACCTTCTTCTACGCAAAACGAAACTCCAATAAGGCGGTCTTGAAAAACATTGAGACCAGTAGTTTCCGTATCAAAGCAAAACTCTGTGCAGGACTCTAATTCTTTTAAAAGCTCAGCTCGTTCTGCTTCTGTATTTACCGTTTTATATTGGGCATTTGCAGCGGTAAATGCATTAATTGGGGTTTCTCTTTCTTGCGGGATGGCCGCTGCAGTTCCACCACCAAATAAGTCTCCTTGAACCACGGTTTGAACTTTTTCTGGTTCTTTACCAAGGACTCTTTTAGCAATGTTTTTAAATTCCAATTCATCAAAAAGGCGTTCAAGTTCTTCCGTATTGTATTCTTCAACTTCTAAGTCCTTCTCCGTATAATCCAATGGAACTTGAGTGTCTATAGTCGCTAACTTTTTACTTAATAATGCTTGCTCAGAAAAGTTCTCAAAATTCTCCTTTTGCTTTCCTTTTAACTCATGTGTATGAGCCAAAATATTCTCCATACTTCCATATTGAGCAATTAATTTTTTAGATGTCTTTTCTCCAATTCCAGGAACACCTGGAATATTATCCACGCTATCTCCCCATAATCCTAGAATATCAATTACTTGATGAATATGTTCTATTTCCCATTTTTTTAACACTTCAGGAATTCCCATAACCTCATCTGGATTACCTCCACGGCCTGGTTTATAAATGAACACTTTTTCTCTCACCAACTGAGCAAAATCCTTATCAGGAGTCATCATATAAACTTCATGACCTTTGTCATTCATTTCCCAAGCAATGGTTCCAATAATATCATCTGCCTCAAACCCATCTTTGGTTAATACCGGAATATTGAAAGCTCTAATCACATTAAAAATGTGCGGAATACTCTTCTTTAAATCCTCAGGCATTGGATCTCGATTGGCCTTGTATGCTTCATACTGCTCATGCCTCATAGTTGGGGCTGCGGTATCAAAAACCACAGCAATATGACTTGGTTTTTGCTTAGATAAAATCGTATACAGCGTATTGGTAAACCCATAAATAGCTGAAGTATTTAGTCCGTAAGACGTAATTCTATGGTTTTTACTAAAGGAGAAAAAGGCTCTGTAGATAAGGGCCATTCCATCTAGTAAAAAAAGTTTATTGGTGCTCATAAATAATGGGTAAAGATAGTTAGAGCAATAGGTTTACACCAATTTTATTTGGCATTTTAGAATTAGGGATTGATCAATACTTATTCTTCTATCCCTTAGACACAGCCCAAGAATCTACGGCGGCTCTTACACTTTTCATTTTTAGTAAAAGGGTATTTGCTTCTTTATAGTCCAAACTGGTTTCTTCCATAACCATGCGCGTTCCACGGTCAACTAATTTATCATTACTCAAAGCCATGTCAATCATTTTATTGCCTTTTACATGGCCTTTTTTGATCATTAAACTGGTGGTTATCATATTTAGCACCAATTTAGTTCCTGTTCCTGCTTTCATTCGTGTACTTCCACGTACAAACTCTGGACCAGTTAATATTTCCATTGGGAAATCGCTAGCTTCTGCAATCTTTGAATCTGAATTACATACTATAGAACCAGTGCCTATTCCGTTTTCTTTACACTCGTTTAAAGCGCCCAAAACATAGGGTGTTCTGCCTGAAGCAGAAATTCCAACAACAGTATCCTTGTCATTGATATTAAATTCTTTAAGTTGTTTAAAACAAGCTTTAGTGTCATCTTCAGCAAATTCCACTGCTTCGCGAATTGCCTTATCTCCACCTGCGATAATTCCAACAACCAATCCATGATCCACACCAAAGGTTGGCGGACATTCACTTGCATCAACTATTCCCAATCTTCCACTAGTTCCAGAACCCACATAAAACAATCTACCACCCTTTTTAATTTTACTTAAGGTAGCATTGCAGAATTTCTCTATTTGAGGGATCGCTTGCTTTACAGCCGCTGAAACTCCATTATCCAAATCATTAATGGCCAATAGAAGATCCTTGGTATCGTAGGATTCCAGATCTGTATATTTTGATTGTTCTTCAGTACTCATTCTTTGTAATTCTTAATAAAATCAGTCCAATCTGCGAATAATTCGTCTGTAAGCACTCTCGGGAATTTGTTCTGGGCTCCTGATTTTTCGTGTTTTTCCAACCAATTTAAAAAGGTGCTTTCTGGAAGAATATTAATCTTTAAGTGTCTCAAGGCATGCTTGCGTTCTACACAATAATCATCATTTAGCTCGCAGATATAAGCATCCAATTTCTTTTTGATTACTTCTATATCTTTTACCTTTTTATTGCAGGCAATAAACCACTCATGGCCAAGTTCACCATCTTCAAAAGTTCTGCCTTTTACCGTAAATTCTGTAAATGCTAAATTCAAATTATGAGCACATAATTGCATTGCTTGGGTCATATTTTCAACACTTAAATGTTCGCCACAAATACTTAGAAAATGCTTCGTCCTACCCGTAATCTTTATTTCACAGCTTTCCTTATCAACAAACTTAATGGTATCTCCAATAACATAACGCCATGCTCCACCTCCAGTGGTAATAATTATGGCATAGTCCATTCCTTCTTCAACATCTAAAAGGTCTATCACCTCAGCGTCTTTTTTAATAGCCCCTGAACCATCAAAGTTGGATGAATTAAAAGGTACAAATTCATAGTAGATATTATTCCTAAAAACAAGGCGCATCCCTTTGCTATCTGTTTTGGTTTGAAAAGCAATAAAGCCTTCACTGGCTAAATACGTCTCGTAAAACCGAACTTCCTTGCCAAACATAGATTCCAACGATTTTTTATATAGATCTAATGCAACCCCACCCCAGAGGTATACACTGAAATTTGGCCACAATTCATGAATATTATTTATTTGATGCTTCTCTAATAGTTTTTCGATGAGTATCTTAATCCAGGCAGGCACTCCTGCAATCATAACCACATCCCAGGTATGAGCTACATCAAGCATGGCTTCCATTTTATCATGCCAATTGGTAATTGCTCTTATTTCTGGAGAAGGTTGTGAGTACCGGTCGAACCACTGAGGAACATTTTGAGTAGTAATTCCACTTAGATCACCGCTATAAGTAGTTCCATCAAATTGGAGAGTGGTGCTTCCACCAACCATTAAATAATCTTTGGTTAAAAAATCTTTAGGTATGTCTGAGTTAACAATCGAAAGCATTTGCCTTCGGCTGCCTCTAATTACAGATTTGAGTTGTACTGAACTTATTGGGATATACTTACTCGACCCTTCACTAGTTCCACTACTTAAAGCAAAGTGCTTAATTGTTCCTGGCCAAGTAACGTCTTTTTCTCCTTTATAAGCTCTTAACCAATAGGGATGCATATCTGAATATTCAGATATTGGAACCTTATTCTTAAACTCTTCACTAATATTTGATGTTATCAGAATATCATCAAAACCATGGTTAAGCCCAAATTCCGTGTTCTTAGCTCTAAAGATGAGTTTTTTAAGTGTAGTCTCCTGCCATTTCGCGGCCCGCGAAATATTAAATGTTAAAGAGTCCTTCAATTTTAACCCTCGTTTTAATTGTATTTTTTGCCCTTGCCAGGAGAGAGCCATTAGGCAAAAGTACGTAAATTATACTTAGTTCAATTTCTACTTAAGCTCAATTTTTAAAACTAGGATTGGTAGTTGAATTTCCCTTATTTTTGCCTTCTTTAAAAAAATGAAAACTCCAGCTGAAAGTTTAACCAAAGAGCTCACCGTAAAATGGTTTGCCATTGTGAAATTTATAGAAGATAGCTTTCAACAAAAGCCAGATGTAAATGGCATTCTTTTTTTAATTGGTATGAGGGAGGCTGGTATTATTCCAGAAAAAAAGCTTTCGAAAGAACAGAAAGTCTACCTCATGCATATTGCTAATTGTAAGATTCTTTCCTATTCTGGATTCTACAAACAAGTTGGCTTTAATGAGGTTGGTTGGCCTATTTGGGAAAATGACCATAAACTACCGGCTATGAATTTATTTGAACAAGAAGTTCTTATTAAACAACACATTATAGAATATTTTGAACATGAAGAAATTGCAGATTTACACTAGAGTACTGGGCTTATTTATTCTTACCACACTTGTTGCTTGTGGAGGTAAAGAAAATAATGAAAAGGGCATAGGCACTCTGGATGAAACTGTAATAGAAGCAGGTGTTAGGCCCCATTTAGCTATGCTAGATAGCACCCATTTGGATTCGTTAACCAAAGTTAAAATTGAAACTTCGGTTGGAAGTCTTATTGTAGCACTCTATAATGAAACCCCATTGCATAAAGCTAATTTTATAAAGCTAGCTAAAAACAACTTTTATAATAACACACTGTTTCACCGAGTAATTAAAGGTTTTATGGTGCAGGGTGGAGATCCGGAATCAAAAAATGCAGCATCCGGAATTGCCTTAGGTAGTGGTGGACCCGGTTATTTAATTGACAAAGAGTTTAGAAAAGATTTGTTTCATATTAAGGGAGCTCTTGCAGCAGCTAGACAAGGTGGTCCAATGAATCCAGAAATGAAAAGTTCAGGCAGCCAATTCTATATTGTTACCGGTAAAAGAATAGATGCAGGTTATTGGGCAAGCCAGGCAACACGAGGAGCATATGCTCAAGCTGCATTTGCGGAATTCTTTGCAAACCCATCAAACCAAGAGTACAATTTAAGAATGCAATCATGCCGACAAAGACAGGATATGGCTGGTTTAGAAGCTTTGAATGATGAAATTGAGAAGTTGGTTGCCCCAAAAATTGACCTTATGATTGCTCAAACATCAAATGAATTGAAATCAGCTTATGCTACTATTGGAGGTACACCTTCATTGGATAATCAATACACTGTATTTGGGTATTTAGTTTTGGGATATGAAACCTTACAGGCTATAGAGAATACTGCAACAGCACCAGGAGATAGACCTGTACAAGATTTAAAAATTCTAAAATGTAGCATAATTCTAGACTAGAAAAAGGCTATACTTTTAAAATTCACATAAAAGCAATATCTTTGCAGGACTTATAGGAATATGTTTATAAGGGACGCCTACCGCGGCCCTTTTTTATTGACCCAAAAGTATGTCGAAGATAGGCGAAAAAATAAAAGCTGTTATAATTGAAGAGGCCAAAGAATATGGCATTTTCCTAGTAGGTCAGAAGTTTGCACCCGGGGGAATTTTGCTTCAATATTTTATGGATAGTGAAGGTCCATTAGATATGAATGTGATGTCTAAATTTGCTCGGCATATTAATAGGCTTTCAGAAGAAATGGATTTAGGCGAACGCAAATTCACCTTAGAAGTTAGTAGTCCAGGAGCCAATAAGCCTCTATCTGATATACGGCAATTGCCAAAACATCTTGGTAAAACTCTAGTTGTAAAAGTTGGAGAAGATGAAGTTGAAGGTGAATTCAAATCCTTGAACGGAGAAGAATTAGAATTGGAAAAGAAAATATTCCGTTCAATAAACAGTAAGAAATTTACCACTGAAATAGTTAATATAAAGTGGCAAGATTCCAGTGAAATTAAAGTAAAACTAAAATATTAAAAATAAATAGCATGACAGCATCAAGTAAAACAATGGTTTTAAATTTAGTAGATAGCTTTTCGGAGTTTAAAGAATTTAAAAACATTGACAAGACTAACATGATGAGAGTACTTGAAGATGTATTTCGCACCATGTTACAGCGTAAGTACAGTCAAGAATCTCGTTTTGATATTATCATAAACACTGAAACAGGTGATATTGAGATGTATCACTTGCGATTAATTGTTGAAGATGGAGAGGTAGAGGATGTAAATCTTCAAATAGCCATTAGCGATGCAGTTAAACTGGAAGAAGATTATCAAGTAGGTGAAGATTGTATTGAAGAAGTTACTCTTGAAGACTTTGGAAGAAGAGCAGTACTTAATGCTCGCCAAGCTTTAATGAGTAGAATTCAAGAACTAGAGAAAGAAGACTTAGTTAGGCAATATGAATCTAAAATGGGTGACATTGTTTCAGGTGAAGTTTACAATATCTGGAAACGTGAAATCATGCTCTTAGACGATGATGGAAATGAATTAATTCTACCAAAGGATCAAATGATCCCATCGGATATGTTTAAGAAAGGGGAAAACATTCGCGCTGTAGTTTATAAAATAGATACAGAAAGAGGAGCACCTCGAATTTTATTATCTAGAACATCTTCTGATTTCTTACAACGTTTATTTGAATTAGAAGTACCTGAGATTTTAGAAGGAACTATCCAAATTAAAAATATAGTTAGAGAACCAGGTGAAAGAGCAAAAGTTGCTGTTGAAAGTTATGATGACAGAATTGACCCTGTTGGGGCTTGTGTTGGAGTAAAAGGTTCTAGAATTCATGGAATTGTAAGAGAGTTGAGGAATGAAAATATTGATGTAATTAATTATACCAATAATATCAATCTATACATTACAAGAGCATTGCAACCTGCAGAAATATCTAAAATAGACATGGACGAGGAAAATAAGAAAGCAAATGTTTTCTTAGAAGCAGATCAAGTTTCATTGGCAATTGGTAGAGGTGGAAACAACATAAAACTTGCTTCTCGTTTAGCGGGTTACCAAATTGAGGTATACAGAATGCAAGCCAAAAGCGAAGCGGCCGAAGACGATGTTGATTTGGATGAATTCTTAGATGAAATTGACGAATGGATTGTTAAAGAACTTAAGAAAGTTGGATTAGACTCTGCTAGAGATGTATTGAGATCTACCAATGAATTCTTAATTAACAGTACTGAATTAGAAGCTGAAACCATTGACGAAGTTAAAAAGGTACTAAGTGCCGAATTTGAAGAGGGGAAAAAGTAGATTTTCTTCAAAAAATTATTTAAAAGGGCTTCTAAAAAGAAGCCCTTTTTTTTGGCTTTGTACATTTCAAGCTCATTTAGAGTTGAAATTGAATGGAAAATATGGAATAAAGCCGTTTAATCGCACAAATGCCCTTTCATTATTGTTTGTACCATAAATAAGAAGTAATTTTGACACGCAAAAATGGCAGGTACACGTTTAGCTAAAGCCGCTTCAGAGTTTAATCAAGGCTCTCAGAATATCGTTGAATTTCTTAACGAGAAAGGGTTCGGTGTGGAAAATAAACCCACCACAAAAATCACCGATGAGATGTATCAGCTTCTTGTTGCAAATTTTAGTGACTCTAAGGCTACTAAGGAAAAAGTAAATACGCTTATTGCTAAGCGAGAAGCTGCTCCTACCAAATTGGTCACAAAGGCACCTAGCCCTCCGAAGAAAGAGAAAAGCAAGGTAGAAGCTCATGTGGTTAAAAAGGAAGTGGTAAAACCAAAGGTGGTGGAGCCTAAGGTTGAAGTACCTAAAAAGGAAGAGCTTGTAGTCGATAAGCAAACAGAACCAAAGGAAAAGAAAGCTGGACCTAAGGTTGTTGGTGCTATAAAACTTGAAGAGAAGAAGCCAAAGAAAAAGGTAGTTAAAGAACCAGAAACCGAGGCTAAGAAAGAAAAAATAGAGGTTAAGGCACCTAAAGCTAAAGAATCGGTAGTTGAGAAAAAGCCTGATGCCAAAAAAGTTGTAGTTGAACCCAAATCTGAGGAAGAGGAGGAAAAAAAGAAAATTGAAACTCAATTTACTAAACTTACTGGTACTAAAGTGGTTTCTAAAATTGCCTTGCCAAACGATAAGCCAAAAGGGGTTAGAAGTTTAGCCAATGAGGCAAGAGAAGAGTTAAAAGAAAAACGCAAACGCAAACGTAAAAAGGTTTCTGCTGAGAAGGTTTCCGTTAACGATAAGATTAAGGAAGATAGTAAAAACAAAACTGGAGTTGGCAGCAAAAAGCCAGTAACCAAACAAGACGTAAACAAAAACCTTAAAAGAACCAGAGGCCACATGGGCTATGCTGGTAGAGGTAGAGGGAATCGTCAAAAACATAAAAATCAAAAGAGAGAACGGTCTGAACTTGAAAGAAAAGAAGAAATGGCGAGAATGCACGCCGAAAGTTCTATTCTTAAAGTTACTGAGTTTTTAACGGCCAATGACTTGGCTATAATGATGGAAATGGGTGTAAACGATGTAATCGGCACTTGTTTCAAACTAGGTTTAATGGTTTCTATTAACCAAAGACTTGATGCAGAAACCATTCAGGTTGTTGCCGATGAGTATGGTTATGAAATTGAATTTGTTGATGCCGAGTCTCAAGATGAAGGTATTGAAGATATTGTAGATGCACCAGAAGATTTAGTTTCTCGTGCACCTATTGTTACGGTAATGGGTCACGTAGATCACGGTAAAACTTCATTACTGGATTACATTCGTAAATCAAGTGTTATAGAAGGTGAAGCTGGAGGAATAACTCAGCATATTGGATCTTACTCTGTTAATCTAGGAGAAGGGCGCCAAATCACATTCTTGGATACTCCGGGTCACGAGGCATTTACTGCTATGCGTGCAAGGGGAGCTAAGGTTACCGATTTAGCCATTATTGTAATTGCAGCGGATGATAGTATCATGCCTCAAACAAGAGAAGCTATTGCTCACGCGCAGGCTGCAGGAGTTCCTATGATATTCGCCTTTAACAAGATGGATAAAGATGGAGCCAATGCAGACAAAATAAGAGAAGCACTATCTGCCATGAATATTTTGGTAGAAGATTGGGGTGGCAAATTCCAATCTCAAGAAATATCAGCTAAGAAGGGAACAAACATTGATGAACTATTAGAAAAGGTTCTTCTAGAAGCAGAGATTATGGAACTCCAAGCAAATCCAAACAGAGATGCTAAAGGAACTGTAATTGAAGCACGTATGGAAAAAGGACGTGGAGTTGTTTGTGATATGCTAGTTCAAACGGGAACGCTAAAAGTTGGCGACCATGTGGTTGCAGGACCTAATTATGCTAAAGTAAGAGCATTGATGGATGCACAAGGGAATAAGATTGTTGTTGCTGGACCAAGTACGCCAGTAAAAATCTTAGGGTATTCTGATGCACCAACTGCAGGTGATACATTCTCTGTAATGGAGGAAGGACCTGCTAAAGAATTAGCTAATAAACGAAGTCAATTAATTCGTGAGCAAGGAATACGAACTACTAAACATATTACTTTAGATGAAATCAGTCGTCGACTTAAAGTTGGTGATTTCCAAGAATTGAAAATCATTGTAAAAGGTGATGTGGATGGTTCTGTTGAAGCACTTAAAGATTCATTATTGAAACTTACTACTGAAGAGATTAGTGTAAATGTGATATTCTCAGGAGTTGGAGCTATTTCTGAATCTGATGTATTACTTGCATCTGCTTCAGATGCCATTATCGTTGGATTCCAAATTAGACCATCTGCTAAAGCCAAGGCTCTTGCAGAATCTGAAAAAATTGAAATTAAGACATACTCTATTATTTATAAGGCCATTGAAGAAATTAAAGCTGCAATGGAAGGAATGCTTAGTCCAGACTTGGTTGAAAAAGTTATTGGTCAAGTTGAAATTCGTGAGACATTTAAGATATCTAAAGTTGGTACAATTGCAGGTTGTATGGTTACCGACGGTATGGTTGAACGTAAAAGCAAAATTCGCGTAATTAGAGATGGTGTTGTTATCCATGATGGTTTATTAGATAACCTGAAGCGTTTTAAAGATGATGCCAAAGAAGTTAAAAAAGGATTTGAATGTGGATTGCAGATTAAAGGCTACAATAACATTGAAGTTGGCGATTACTTAGAAGTTTACAAAGAAGAAGAAGTTAAGCGTACGCTTAAATAATATAGACAAAGTAGGAACCTTTCACGAATCGTTCCTACTTTTGCTACATGAATATTTCCCTTAATGGAAAAACCGCTTTGGTTTGTGGAAGCACAGCCGGAATTGGAAAAGCCATCGCAACTCAATTAGCAGAATCTGGAGCATCACTAATCTTAGTAGCTAGAAATGAAGAAAAGCTTTCTGCTTTAGCTAATTCTTTACCAGGCAATCATAAATTCTACATTGCAGACTTCTCAAATACCAACATGGTAAAAGAAGTAGCAGCTAAAATTGCAAGTGAAAACAAAGTTGATATACTCGTAAATAATACTGGTGGACCACCAGCAGGACCAGCACACAAAGCATCTGCTGAGGAATACCTCTCTGCTTTTAACTTACACCTTATAAATAATCAAAACATGACACAGGCTATGATTCCTCACATGCAGGAAAATGGTTTTGGAAGAATAATCAATGTAATATCTACCAGTGTTAAGATTCCATTGAATGGACTTGGAGTAAGCAATACCATTAGAGGCGCCGTGGGAAATTGGAGCAAGACCCTCGCTAACGAATTAGGTGGATTTGGAATAACAGTGAATAATATTCTTCCTGGTGCAACAGCTACGGAAAGACTGAGCAGTATAATAACTGGTAAAAGCGCCAAAACTGGAAAAGCCATTGAAGAGGTAGAGAAAGCAATGCTTTCAGAAATTCCAGCAGCTCGTTTTGCACAGCCTCAAGAACCTGCCTACGCAGCTTGTTTCTTAGCGAGTGATTTTGCCGCATATATTAACGGAACCAATGTGGTCGTTGATGGAGGAAGAACCGGAAGCTTATAATATGTTAAAGGCTTTATTAATTGCATCTAGACCCAAAACCCTAGCCCTAGCTTTAGCTGGACCTATAGTTGCCGCAGCAATGGCTTCCATTATGTTCCATTGGGACAAGAAAATATTTTTATTGCATATTCTCACCGCCATCCTACTGCAAGTTTTAAGCAATTTTGCCAATGATTATGGAGATTTTGTAAAGGGTACCGATCAAAAAGCAAAACGTAAGGACCGTGCTCTAACAGCCGGAATAATTACCCAAGAATCCATGAAAAAAGTACTCAGAGTTACTGTTTTTCTTACCTTAGTCTCTGGCTTGTTTCTGCTAAAAGAAAGCTTTGCTGCCGACAGATTTTACTTTATAGGATTCTTTATTCTAGGAATTGCTGCTATAGCTGCAGCCATAAAATATACAGTGGGAAAATCCCCCTATGGATACCGGTCCTTGGGCGACATAATGGTTTTTCTTTTTTTCGGGCCTGTAGCTATTGCAGGAGGCTTTTACCTTCATACACACTCCATAAACTTAGATATATTTATGCTTTCTGCAGCTTTTGGACTACTTAGTGTTGCAGTACTTAACATAAACAACATACGGGATATTGAGAGTGATTTAGCAAGTAATAAAAAAACCATTGCAAACTCTTTTGGAAAGGCAAAAGCCATTTCCTATCAAAGGTTCTTATTGTATGGAGCTTGGGTTCTTAATGTAGTTGTATTATTCACCAGACAAATTGCCATTTGGGGCGGCCATAAACCAGAATTTAAAGAATTGGCTTTGTTGCCAATAGTGTTCCTACCCTTTTTAATTCTATATATGTTCCACTTATCATCTTTAAAGAACTGTGAAACAAGAGCACAGTATAATACTCAATTGCGCAACATATCCCTATTAACTTTAGCATTAGCCATTTATTGGGGCGGAATAAATAATCTTCTGTTTACGCTTTAATGGAATTTACTACACATCCTTTTGAGTTTATTAAGCCTGCCAAAACTAGCAGAGGTTCATATTCTGTTAAAAATCATTATTCCATTTGCACTACGGAAAACAACAAAACAGGTAGAGGTGAAATTGCTCCATTGCCAGATTTAAGCATAGATGGAAAGGTAAATTATGAGGATGTTTTAGAAAGCATTAAGTCATTATCCAATTTAGATTTACAGAACTATGCTAAAGCACAAGTTCAAGAATATCCAGCACTTAATTTTGCTGTTGAATCCGCTTTTAATCAAATCAAAGAGGACCCTTCTCTATTCCGGAACGGGCAATCTATTTTTATAAATGGTTTAGTATGGATGGATACGATTGATGCAATGCTAAAAGCCGCATTGAAGAAAGCCGAAGAAGGCTTTAGGTGTTTGAAATTTAAGATTGGCGCTTTGGATCATGATGCTGAATGCAGAATGATAGAACGTGTAAGGGTTGATTACCCCAATATTACTATACGATTAGATGCAAATGGTGGATTCTCATTTGATGATGCATTATTAAAAATGGAGGATTTTAAGGCATTTCAGATTCACTCCATTGAACAGCCCATAAAAGCTGGTGAGTGGGATGCTATGCATGAATTATGCGCAAAATCACCCATTGATATTGCCTTAGATGAGGAACTCATTGGCCAATCTAATAATAAACGAGACCTATTGCAATCCATTGTTCCAAAATACATCATTCTGAAACCAACTTTACTTGGAGGTTTCAGCCAATGTGATGAATGGATTTCAGAAGCTAAAACAATTGACGCAGGCTGGTGGGCAACCTCTGCATTGGAAGGTAATATTGGATTGCTCGCTATTGCCGAATGGTTGAGTAAGTACAACCCATCATTGCCCCAAGGATTAGGAACAGGTGCCTTATACAAAGTGAATTTTGAAAGTGAGCTTTCTCTTGATAAAGACCTACTACAATATAAGCCCTAACTCAGGCTTACTTTGGCTTTCAACCCATTATTATTTCTAACTTTACGTATAGAGTCGAAAGTAGTTTCTATTAGAAAATGAATCTCTTCCAGTTGCAATTCAATTTTCCTACTCGATTCAACTCTAGTTCTAGAGACTTGCCTAAGCATTTAATTTAATTTAAATTCCATCTGCTCTGCCAGGGAAAATTGGGCATCCAATATTGAAATTAATTTACCCAAACGATTGCTTTCTGTTTTTAGTGCCCTGGCAACAAGCAATTTCTGCCGAATCTCAGTCACTTTTGAATTATTAGTCATAGCTATATGATTAGTACATTTTGTACTTAACAAACATAGGAAAATAATTTCCCAAAAAAAATACCTAGAACTAGGTATTTTTTAATTCTCCTTAATACTGTGGCCACTCACTTGGGCTCACTTCATGCATAATGTCGTATGCTCTTTTAAAAACATCATCTGAACTAGGTTTTGAGAAATAATCTCCGTCCGTTCCATATGCTGGACGATGTGCTTTAGAAGTAATCGTTTCTGGCTTTCCATCTAAGTAATTGAATATATCTTGTTGTTCAATTACCTGCTGATACATATATGCACTAGCTCCTCCAGGAACGTCTTCATCTAAGAAAATCACCCGATTGGTTTTCTGTATGCTTTTAGCAATGTCTTGGTTTAAATCAAATGGCACAAGTGTTTGAACATCAATTATTTCAACATTTATATTGTATTCTGCCAATTGCTCTGCAGCTTGCATGGCAATGCGGCAACAAGACCCATATGTAACCAGTGTAATATCGCTTCCGCTTCTAATAGTTTCTACATGTCCCAATGGAACAGTAAACTTGCCAATATTTGTTGGCATTTTCTCTTTAATTCTATACCCATTTAAGCATTCAATAACAAGTGCTGGTTCATCCGCTTTAAGAAGTGTATTGTACATTCCCGCAGCTCTTGTCATATCTCTAGGAACACAGATATGCATACCTCGCAAGGCATTAATAACCATCCCCATTGGACTTCCACTATGCCAAATTCCTTCTAATCTATGACCTCTTGTTCTTACGATTAACGGAGCTTTCTGTCCGCCTTTAGTACGATACTGCAAGGTGGCAACATCATCACTTAAAATCTGGATTGCATAAAGTAAATAATCTAAATATTGGATTTCAGCTATAGGTCGAAGTCCGCGCATAGCAGTTCCAATACCTTCACCGATAATACTTAATTCTCTAATCCCTTTATCCGTCACTCTTAGTTCGCCATACTTTTCTTGTAATCCAGAAAATCCTTGATTTACATCACCAATTTTCCCTAAATCCTCACCAAAAGCAAAAACTCTTGGGTCTCTTTCCAATGCAGCATCAAAACAAGCTCTTACAATTTGATACCCATCGGCCATCTCATCACTTGTTTCTAAAGCCACTTGCTCCACATTTAGGGCGCTTGTTGAACTGTTTGAATGAAGTAGAGAATTATAACGTTCTGAATTTATAGCTTTAAAATTATCTGCATAATTAACCAATGCTTGCTTTGCACTTATATCAATGCTTCTACAGGAACGCAAAGCCTTATTAATAGCATTGCCCAAATCTTTGCGTAAAGGGTCTAAACTGCCTTTTAAATCTGCACCAATAGAAGATAATTCAGGTGAAACTGAAGATAGTGCTTCACATATATCGGCAAATTCATTAATTTCATTTTGTATTTCAGAATTAAATTCATTCCAAGAGTCTTTCTGCGCTTTTAACACCGAAGCTTTCACCTCTTTCTCAATGGCTTCAATTTCTTTAGCGGTTGATAATTTGTTCTCTAAAATCCAATCACGCATTTTAACATTGCAATCAAAATCTAGTTCCCATTGCAAACGTTCTTTGGATTTATAGCGTTCGTGACTTCCACTGGTGCTGTGCCCTTGTGGTTGAGTAATTTCTGTTACATGAATTAAAACCGGAGCATGATTTGCGCGACAATAGTCAGCTGCATGCTTATATACCCTACATAATTCAGGATAATCATGTCCTTTAACTCTGTATATTTTTAAACCTGGTTTATCTGCAGTTACTTGAAATCCTGCTAAAACATCAGAAATATTCTCTTTAGTAGTTTGATAACGTGCAGGAACCGAAATTCCGTATCCATCATCCCAAACACTCATCAACATCGGAACTTGTAAAACGCAGGCTGCATTTATAGTTTCCCAAAAACCCCCTTCACTGGTACTTGCATTTCCGATGGTTCCAAAAGCTACCTCATTTCCATTAACACTAAAATCGGAGAATTCTTTTAAGTCTTCATTTTGACGGTAAAGCTTACTTGCCAATGCCAAACCCAAAAGCCTAGGCATTTGACCTGCTGTTGGGCTAATATCTGCCGAACAATTTTTCATATCGGTTTGCTTTAACCAATCGCCATTATCATCCAAAAAACGCGTAGCAAAATGTCCATTCATGCTTCTACCTGCACTTGCAGGTTCATGTTCCGCTGAAGGATGCGCATACAATTGAGCAAAGAATGCTTTCACATTACTCATTCCTGCAGCAAACATGAATGTTTGATCTCGGTAATACCCGCTGCGCCAGTCCCCGTTTTCAAATACACGAGCCATAGCCAACTGAGCTACTTCTTTACCATCTCCAAATATTCCGAATTTTGCTTTTCCAGTAAGCACTAGCTTTCTTCCTAAAAGACTAGCTTCTCTACTTTCAACGGCAACTTTGTAATCGGCCAAAACCGCTTTAATAAACTCTTGTTTATCTAACTTTTGATTTTGATTGGAGGCTTCTTGCATTCATGCAAATATAGGATTTTCAATGGACATTTGACAGTGGACCATTGCCAATTATATGGTAGTAAGCAATTAATGCTATTTTCAAGAATTGATCAATCTCTTGCATGATTTTATAATCCAACAGTTCCCATAAATACTCTGCCTTGTAATAAGCATTACTATCCCATCTCTGCGCTTTCGCCTGTCAATCCCTATGAGCAAACGAGGTTTGTGAAAGCATATGAGAAGAACAATTGGCAAAAATAAATTGATAACGGTCTAACTTATAACCTGCACATGCATGTCAATATAATTTTAGACAATAATTAAATATTAATCAATTCTTTTTATTATTCTTATTTTATATTACTTTCGAACTTATGAAAAAATTATTTATATTAACATTCGCAGTTTCTTTTTTTATTATTGGAAGCTCATTTACATCTCCAAAAAGTGTAAGCACTTTTTCATCAATAGACTATGATTCAAAATTCAGCGATTGATAATATTGAGGTAGAAGACTATGATTATCAAGGTCGTGGTTGCACCCTTAGTGTGCCCTCTGGAGATAGCACAATTTTAACGGCAGGCACACTGTGTTTTGCACTAAGTGGAGATTGTAAGAGAAGCAGAAATTGCGGTGCCATTGGCTCTGTTTCTGGTCAGGTAAATGCTCAAAATTCCGCAACAGGAGTAACTATTGCAGATTGCCAAGGGTGGTCAAATACGCATGCAAATGATTTAATTGCACAAGACTTCTATGAAGCGGCTGACTATCAAGTCATCTACGACATTTCTTTAAATTACTTATTAATTTTTTATAATCTATAAGAATTTTTAATGAGTTTTCGCTTAATTCTCAGTTTAATTATACCTTGTAGTATTCTACTAAGCACAAATTGTTCTGAGCCTATCGGAAAAACATCATTTCTCAAAGTTGGCAGTCTTGATTCATTTTCAAGACTGTTTCCTTTGGATTACAGTTTATTTACAGAATTTGAGGATAACTCAAATGGTAAATTAAGAATTCAATACAAACCCTTTCAAAAAACCTTTTTTATAAAAAAAGAGTCAAAACCTGTTAAGGTTGTGAAGACAAAAGTACTTCTAGCTTTTGATGTTATAGATTCAAATACAATTTTTGGATTAGATAGTGATAGTATCTATTTATACAGTTTATCAGATAATTCAGTCCGTACTATTTCCCTGAATAACACTTTTAAACATAATAACCATACGTATATTCATTTTACCGGCGCTAAGGAGTTTTGCAGAGTGGCTTTGAACGTAGAACATACGAAACTCTATCTACCAACATTTCTACGTGAATCAAACTATTGGAAAAAAGACTTTTTTAAACATTCTGCTATAATCTCCGAAATTGATCTTACTACAGGCAGGAAAGAGGTGTTAGACTATATAAAATACCCAAAGGAATATTTAAAAAATTCTTACGGTGAAGATTACGACTTCAACTATACCATAGATGATGAAAATCAACTTGTTATCTCTTTTCAAGCTCTGACGAATCTTTATGTGTATGATTTAGAGAATCAAGTATTTAAAAAGAAAATTGAATTGAATACTGGTTTGAAACAGAAGCCTGTTTTTGACGAAAAGTTTTTGAAAGATATATCAAGTGCTATTCAATATAATTATAATACGACCTCATATTACAATATTTCATATGAACCTTTTAATAAACTTTATGTACGGTCAGCATTAACCCCTACGGCAAACAGAAAACAAAAAATAAGAGGCGTGAGTTATAACAGCAAGTTTGATTATTGGCTCTTCGTATATGATGATAATTTTAGAGAACTTTGGCGCCATAACTTTGGTGATGGCTTAAACCCAAGTAACTACTATTTATCAAAGGAAAAGTTAAGCATTCGTTCCTATAAACCATCCCAATCATATGAATATTTTCAAAATATTACTATCAATTAGCCTTTTAATCTTTGCCTGTCAACATGGCAAGAAAGCTGTCCAAGACGAACTTAGAATCAAAGTTCAGACGAGCCCATATGAAGATTTAAAGGTGATTTTGGACAAACGTATGATTCGCAAGGATGATTACGAGGCATATTTCATTCCTCCATCATTTTGCACCTTGTGCGATACAAAAAGTGTTTCAGACTCACTTTTTTACGATTATAAGGTTAAGAATAAAAAGCAAATGGAGTTACTAATCCATCCACGGACTAAGAAATCAATCAAAGGTCATTTAAAAAAGGCGTCCGAACATTATAATATTCCAATGAAGTTACACAGCTTGGCAAGTTTGTCCGCGATTCCCCTTGTACAAATTCTTAAGATTGAGTTTACTGATGGAAAAGTGAGTAAAATAATCAATCATGAAACGGGCAAAATTGTGTTTCCCTAAATCAATATTCCGGCTTTTATCCTATGTGAATAAAGGTCTGTGAACCGTATCCACCAAAGAACAGTTCATTTAAAGATGAGTTTTTCTCCGACCACTGTGACAAAGTAGAAGCCTAAATTTAGATGATTTAGAATTCTATGGAAAATAATATATAGGACCCATTAATAGTTGAGATATCATCGTCATATTATTCTACTAACGGTAAGCCTAGAAAAGATATAGTTCATGATTTTAACCTAATCTCCCCAACTCTCCTTATCCAAACTTCTGTAATGAATAGCTTCCGCTATATGTTCGGCTATGATGTTTTCACTTCCGGCTAAGTCGGCAATGGTGAGGGCTGCTTTTCAATGAGACATGGTTGAAACTCGATTAGATAATTCATTTAATGGGATTTAATGTTGCATAGTATTCAATCTTTAAATCTAAAATACCCAAGAAAAAATCTCTTAATAATTCTCTACTTCAAACGGTCTTTTCGGGATTCACCCATACCTTCTAATCGGATATTTGGAACCAGCACTTCTTCGAATTCTTTTACTACTCTTTGTCCGGTTGGTTCTAAAAGGTCTTTGTTATTGAGCCTCGCATTTTTCATTTGAGGATCTACTGGATACGCATTCATCTTGCTTGCATCAAAAGGCACTAACATTGATGATATTTCTTGAAGCTCCCCTTGTAGATACTTTTTTATGGCATCGTTTGGAATAATAACGGGTGATCGATGATGCCCTAATTTCTTAAGCAAGGCGTTAGCAGGAACCGTAAGAATAGCAAAACCCTTTTGCTTTACCCCATCTGCGGTTTCAAACTCATCCCAGACCCCAGCCATGGCGAAAGGTCTGTTTTTATTTCGCATATGAACCAAATAGGGTTTGCTCAGCTTTTCTTTTTCAGGGCCTTCGTAAAAGGCATCAGCAATTACAATGCAACGCTTGCTTCGAATACTTTGTCGCCAATATTTGGCATTATAAATCCCTGGTTTGCCTCCTTTTTCAAAATAATCCATTTGGTTTTCTGGATTGTCTGTAGAAACATCCACGCGTGCATTTATGGTCATGCGGCCATCGCTTGACCAATTTGGAGTGTAGCCAAATCTATAGTTTTGGATTAAACCCACATCTTCATCCGATATCACTGGTAATAATTGAGATGGAGAGGCATTAAAACTCGGAGAAATTTTGGTTTGCGCCTTTAAAGGAATGTTAAATTGCTTTTCAATTTTAACAAGGTCTGAAAATATAACGTAACGGCCGCACATAAGTTTAGGTCTTACAAATCAAGTATAATTTTAGTATCAATTCTTACTGGTCGGCATTCTTCTTTTCATTCATTAAGTAAACCCTTATTCCGAATTTTGCTTTAACGTAAACACGTTCAGGTTCAAATTCAACAGACGTTCTTCCATAATGATATTGATTAATATCAGAAATGTATTCACCTTGAATACCTAGAAAACACTCTAAGGTCTTGCTTTTATTCCGGATCAGTTGTTCTATCCCAGCAAAGAAAGATATCCCTTGGTCAATTTTATGTTGTGTTTTTTCTGAAGGGTTATGTTCATTGTAGGCGTTATCTTTCAAATAGCGATTTCCTAAAGGAATAGATGTTCCTAAGGTCCATTGATAATCAGTTTTTTTGACCTGAAATAATCTTGAGTAACTTATTGGAATTCTATTTAGCGTGTTCAAACTTATAAATTGAGATCTCGATGCATGGAAGTCAAAAGTTATAGTATCTGCACCAATACCAGATGCTAGATGCCTCGTTTTCCTTTGACAGGGGCCAAAGCATTGCTTGTTTCTTAAATACGTCCTTTGATAACCTATTTTAACGCTATTTTTTTTATATTTATATCCAATTTCTAATTCCGCACCAGCGCTTAGTAAAGAAGTTCTCTTATCGGTAACATGAGGGTTCAGATTGCTGTACCCTTTAAGCTCATAAGGTAGTCCGTATGGCAGAAAAACCTCAGGCTCAATAAATATTTGAGAGTTAAGGTTTGAAATAAAAAAAAGTGAAACGAGGATGGCTAGTACTTTCATAATTTTAATTTTCCTTTTCCTTTTCCTTTTCAATTTTCCATTATCAATCCCCCCAACTCTCCTTATCCAAACTTCTATAATGAATGGCTTCTGCAATGTGTTCGGTAATTATATTTTCACTTTCGGCTAGATCGGCAATCGTTCGGCTCACTTTTAGAATTCTGTCATAGGCTCTTGCACTTAGATTGAGTTTTTCCATAGCTACCTTTAAGAGCATGGCTGCTGCCTTATCTATTTGGCAGACTTCTTTAACCTTATTGCTTGGCAGGCTAGCATTGGAATAAATAGCCGTTGAATCTGAATAGCGGTTTTGCTGTATTATTCTGGCCTTTTCTACTCTAGCTCTAATTTTTTCACTTGGATCTCCAGCTCTGCTTTGCGCTGTTAATTCATCAAATGAAACCGGAGTTACTTCAATATGAATATCAATCCGGTCTAAAAGAGGTCCACTTATTTTGCTTAAGTATCGGTCTACAATACCTGGCGCGCACACACAATCTCGATCAGGATGATTGTAATATCCGCAAGGGCAAGGATTCATGCTGGCAACCAGCATAAAATTACAGGGATAATCTACCGTCCAATTGGCTCTTGCAATGGTAATTTGACGGTCTTCTAAAGGTTGGCGCATTACTTCTAACACCGTGCGCTTAAATTCAGGTAATTCATCTAAGAAAAGAACGCCATTATGTGCTAAGGATATTTCTCCGGGTTGTGGGTTTTGTCCACCTCCAACCAAAGCAACATCGCTAATGGTATGATGCGGTGCTTGAAATGGTCGTTTGGAGACCAGTCCACTTTTAGACACTAATCGTCCAGCCACGGAATGGATTTTAGTGGTCTCCAATGCTTCATGCAAACTCATAGGTGGGAGAATGGTTCCCAAGCGTTTAGCTAGCATTGTTTTTCCTGCTCCAGGTGGTCCAATCAGAATAATGTTATGTCCGCCAGCAGCAGCGATTTCCATAGCTCGCTTTATTCCTTCTTGTCCTTGAACATCATTAAAATCAACCTGGAAATCATTATAGGCATCGGCGAACTCTTCTCTTGGATTAGATACTGTTGGGGGAATTTCCTTTTTGCCATCTATAAAAGCAGCAACTTCTTCTAAATTCTCTGCGCCAATTACATCTAAGTCCTTTACAATGGATGCTTCCTTGGCATTATGCTTTGGCAGGATAAGTCCTTTAAATCCATCTTTTTTGGCTTGTATGGCAATGGGCAAAGCGCCTTTCATGGGAGCTACTCCGCCATCTAGACTTAGCTCACCCATAATCATATAGTCTTTCAAAAGATCAGGCTTTATTTGATAAGTAGCAGCTAGAATGCCAACAGCAATAGGTAGGTCAAAGGAGCTTCCCTCTTTTCGTAAATCTGCAGGAGCCATATTTACCACCAGCTTTTGACGAGGAGGTGTGTAGCCACTATTTTTAATAGCAGCATCGGTTCTAAAGACACTTTCTTTTACCGCATTATCAGGTAATCCGATAATGAAGGTTCCAAATTTATCAGTGGGAGGAGAGGCGTTTACCTCAATGGTTATTTTTTTTGCATCAACGCCATGTACGGCACTGGCAAATACTTTCACAGTCATAGGTTTTTCAAATGTAGTAAACATTTCTCGCAGATTACGAGGTAGATACAGATATTAAAAAGGTATTGGCGTTTTAGGTATTCTTCAATCCCTAAATCTAAAATGCATAATTAATTTACCTTTGCTCTAATGAAACTGGAACACATTGGTATTGCTGTTGAAAATTTAGAGGAATCCGAGTTGCTTTTTGAAAAGCTTTTGGGCGTATCTTCTTACAAACGCGAAGAGGTAGAAAGTGAAGGGGTAATTACTAGTTTTTTTGACTGCGGAAATGTAAAAATAGAATTAGTAGCCGCTACGCATGAAGAAAGCCCAATTGCTAAATTTATAGCCAAAAAAGGCCCTGGAATGCATCACCTTGCTTTTGAATCTAAGAACATAAAACATGATTTAGCAGACCGCAAAGAGAAGGGCTTTAAACTTATTCATGAGGTTCCAAAAGACGGTGCGGACAATAAAGAAATTGCCTTTTTACATCCCAAAAGTACAGGTGGGGTCTTAACTGAATTTTGCCAGGAAAAGGATTAATTAAAGAATCTCCAGCTTATTCCCAATTTAAAATTTAGAGGCAGTGTAGGCTCGTATAAAGAAGAGTTAAATTCTTTTGCAAAAGGTTGAATCACCAAATTGCTATTCCAATATTCCAGCTTTAAGAAAAAGTTAAAATTCTTTACCTGTCCATCTATAAATACATCGGCGATTGGATAGTTTCCCCCCAGTTCATTAGTTAAAGAAAACTCAGCCACACTTGCGTTATATCTAAACATTTTATTCTCTGATTGGAAATAAAAGTCAGCGCCGATTCTAGCACGCATGGCCTTTTTGAAAATCTGGTTTTGGTAATAAATACTACTCAATAAAGTGAGTTTAGGTACATTTAAAAATTCGTTTTCCGAATTCGTCTGAAACAAGATTTGATTATCAAAGTGCCATTTCCCAAAAGATACAATTGCCTTGGTATTTAAACTAAACGATTGAACGGATCCCGTTTGATCATATTGAACATTAGAATCTAAATAGGTAACATTATTCGCATTCCCAATTGTTAAATCTGCTGCCAAATCTAATTTCTTACCTGCTTTAGCTATGCCTGCTTTAATATTCTGGATTTGGGTTTTCTTTAAGTTGGAATTAAACGTATGAAAATTATTTGCCCAATTCACTTGTTTCTGAAAAGGAGAATGATTTTGGATATCTAAACCTGCATAAACATCCCATGATTTCCATTTTTGACCGAGAACTGAGCTTAGCTTATAATCCCCTGCCTGAGCTCCAATAACAAGAAAGGAAGCCTCTGCTCTTAATGTTTGATTGGGTAATAAATGAGGATCGCTATAAAGTTTAGCATGTATTGCAGATTGGTAAAAAAGGTCACTTTCTGTTTTATATCGAGTCGTAAATGAACCTCTTGTATACTCCAGCCCAGCTTGATAGAGCAATTTCTGATTTAGAATCTTACCTCCAAACCCTACTTGATTATTCCACTGTTGCCAAACACTACTATCTACTGTTTCAGATTCCGTAAAGAACCCATTTCCACCTAAAATGACACTATCGTTGGTTCCAGCATTTGAGAATTCATAGGCTGTCTTCTGATGCTTTAAGGTATAAAACAGGTATGTGTTTTTAGTAAAGTTCCACTTGTTAAGCACCATGTGATGATGCGTTTTATAAATGCTTCCTGCCGAGGTTAAATTAGGATAATAAAAACCTACAGGTTGATACAGGGTATCATCGGATCGTTTATTGTAATATTCCTTTTCTGAGGCCGTATCATATCCATAGGATTCATTTCTTCTAGCTCGGTTCCAACTCAAGATGGTGTATTGTTCAAATTTGCCATTCTTCGTTTTAAATGCATTGGCTAAACTGCTTCCACGATGAATGTGATTGGTATTGGATTGGGTATTGTAGAGTTCATCATTATTGGAATGATTGTTAAATCGTATGGTGAAGTTCCAGGTCGGTGAAAAATTCTGAGTATGCATGGCATTCAATTCAATAAATGCGCCAGAGCCTTGCACATAATCAAAAGAAGTTTGCGGAACCGAAGCCTGGTAAAAGGTTGCTTTTTCTGGATCTAAATCCGTTCCTTGATATTGGGTAAACCCCGATTGAAAACCAAATCTTTGCAAACTGGGATTCAGTAATATTTTATGCGGGGAAGTAGAATAGCCCAAATCAGCGAAAGGCTGCACTCTTTGGTAATGTCTGTTGTATCTGTGTGAGAAGGCAAAGGTGCTATCCCATTTTGCAAAGGAGTCTATTCCCAACTCCATATATTCAAACGATAAATAAGCAGGGTCAATTTTTAATTGATCCATTCCTATACTGTCTTGTGCATTATTGGCAGTATCAGTTTCACCAGATGGAGTTAATCCTTGTCCATGCAATAGGTTACCAATCGCAAGGAGAATGAAAAGAGATAGTATGTTTGCTGTACTTTTAATAAGCTTTGCAAAATTCACGTATTATTTTTCAATAACATAATATGCACCGTACTATTTTATCAAAAGCCTGCTAACTTGCAAGCCATAAATAATACCATGTATAGTTACATCATAATCTTCTTGCTTTCCAGTGTAAAGTATGTCTTGGGTGTTGGTTATGCACTTGTTGTTTTGGACAATACATTAACTGCAATTACCATGGTTTTACTTGGCTCTGTCACTGGAGTGTTTGTTTTTACTTTAGGAGGGTACTCACTTATGGCTCATTTTCGTAAAAAGTATAATGTTGAGAAGAAGGTTTTCAGTTGGATGAACCGAATAATTGTACGATTAAAACGAAGCGGCGGATTGCCAGTGATAGCAATACTTACACCCATTTTTTTAAGCATTCCTGTGGGTTGTATCGCTAGCGCAATTATATATAAGGACAGAAAGAAAGTACTAACCTTCATGATCGTTAGTGTGCTATTATGGACCATTGTACTGTTTGGTGCAAGAGAGCTGTTTGGGTTAAATTTGAAAGAATTGGCGAATTAAGTGATGAGGAGAATAAATGTAATTGTGGGACTTTTAATGGTATTCGTACTATTAAGTACCTCCTGCAAGAGAAAAGAGACCACTTGGGATGTAGATAATTCTGCTCCTTTATTCAGGAGTGAATTAAGCTTGAATGATGTGAGCAATGACATCTTAAAGCAAACATCTTTGGATAGCTCCTATAGTTTGGTTTATGATAATTTAATATTTGATAGCAGGCTTTATGATATTCAGACACCGGATACATCTATACTTACCAGTTTTACACTAGATAAATTAAAGCTTCTGGATAATGCATTGGAGAATTATGTGACTTTGGGACAAATAGATCCAACTTTCAATTTATTCAATGGACAAACATTAACGCTACCAGCAGCCAGACAAACTAATCTACCTCCACAAACTATTGACGCTTCAGAGTTTTTTGAAACAGCTACTTTTAACAAGGGATTCTTAGATATTACCATAACCAATGAGTTACCGGTGACCTTGAATAAATTGGATTTTGAATTGCAGAATCAATTGGATATGACTGTAGTTGCTACTGGAATATTTCTTAACCTGGCGCCAAACACTTCAGAAACCAAGAGCATAGATTTAGCCGGTAAGACTGTAAACAAAGGATTGCTTGGGGTTATTAATGAAATTGCAACAGCAGCTAGTAATGGATCCGTTGTTATTGATGCTAGCAAGGGAATTAGAATTACCATAACCGTTAGAGATTTAGAACCTCAAAGTGCAATTGCTGCATTTCCAAATCAAACGGTTGTAGACCAAGATGAAGGTTTGGTATTGGAAATGGATGGACCAGAATTGAAAACGTTTAAAGTTGCCAGCGGAAAACTTCATATTGAAATTGAAAGTACTATCCAAGAAAATATGACGATGGATTTTCAAATTCCATCGGCGACTCAAAACGGGGTGCAATTAAAAAGGATAGTTAAACTTCCAAGCGCACCGGCAGGTGGCGTTCGGAAAGAGACTGAGACCGTTGATTTAAGAGGTTATTTACTAGATTTAAGAGGAAAGAACCCATCGATAACAGATACTGTAAATACTTTTCATCAAATTCTACGGGTATCACTTGATAGCAGTGGTAGAAAAGTGAAAATCACCTTAAATGATAGCATAAGAGTTAGTTATCGCTTAGAGGTTCTAAAGCCAGAATACTCTGTTGGGTACATGGGGCAAACGATTAATCCATCGGTTGGTAGGGCTCCCTTTGATTTATTTAAAGGGGTAAGTGGTTCAGCCAATGTGAGCAATTTTAAAACCACTTTAATTGCTAAAAATTCCATAGGTGTAGATGGAACCATTAAAATAAATAAGATTAATGGAGACAATATATTTGGGAATACAAATGAAAAGTTAACAAGCAGCCTATTCAACAATCCTATTGTGATTAATAAACCATCATTCTTAAGCAGAGCCGCTGTTGAAACTGAGGTGGAGCTGAATGGAGGAAATAGTAGCATCAATACTTTTATAGGCAATTTCCCTCAATGGATTAATTATGATATTTCGGTAATTACAAATCCTAATGGGAACTTATCTGCATGGCGAGATCATGTATATGAGGACAGTCGCTTGCAGTTATACTTGCGTTTAGAATCGGACGCCAACTTTGCCTTAAACAACATTGTTCTTAGAGATACACAATCCGTAAACTTTGGAAATATAGATGATTACAATCGCTTGAAACAAGCCTTTTTATTGTTTGACATTGAGAACCAGTTCCCAGTAGGAGCTGAGCTTGAGATTGCATTGCTTGACCAAAATTATTCTATTTTAACAAGCCTAGATGTAAAGGATGGAAAGAATATAATTGCTGGGTCTGTTGGTTTACAACAAGGGCAAAAAGGAGTGAATAGCAGAATGGAAATTGGTCTGGGTTCAGACAAGGTGAAGCATTTGGCTCAGGCTAAGTTTATCGAAATTAGAACTAAACTTCGATCCCCTGGCAGCAATGTTAAAATTTACAACTGGCAACGTTTCCTAATTAGATGTAATGTTAGATTTGAATATGAAGCTGCATTATAAGTTATTGCTATTTTTAGTGCCAACTGCGCTTGATGCACAATTAGATAGCATTCCGCAGTCCTTTATTATGCCATCTACAGAGTTGGGATATTCCATTCATATGGGAAGCACTGGCATGAATAACGACATGCTCTATAAACTTGGATTAGGTGGACATATTTCTTCTGAGGCTATAGATAGAAATGAAGAGGGAATGGGAAAGGTTTCTAAAGTAGGTTCAATTAGCAATTTAGATTTAACCCATTATTTTAAAGCCCCATTATTTGGGCAAAGAGAGAAATTTAGATGGAGATCTGTTGGTGTAAACTATGCCACTGCACAAAGTGCCATATTTGCAAAAGATGCTTGGCGGTTGCTATTTAAAGGCAATTCAGATTATTTAGGTCAAACACTTGAAATTAATAAATTAAACTATACGCGATGGAATTCAACCAGCCTAAATGCTTCTTTTAGTTTATCCGAAAAGACAAGTAGAATTGGAGAAAGATTAACCTTAGATTATTTGAGCTTTGGACTAGATTTGGTCCATCAGTTTAACAATGCTCGTTTTGGAAACAGTGATTTATATACGGATTCAAATGCTAACTTTATTAATACACGATTACAAGGTGCCTACGTTTTAGGCAACTCCAATAGAGCCTTGGACGGCATTGGAACTCATATTGGTGCAGGATTTAAAATTGGAAGACTAAAGCTTTCCATTGATAAACTAGGCTTTGCCTATATGGGCAATTTAAATTCGTACAAGGTAAATACTGAACAAACATTTGGTGGCAACTTTAAGTCAGTTGACGACATCCCAGTTAAAACAATCTCTCAAGCCGATATTCAAAGGTCACAGTTAAATAGTGGAGCTTGGGTAAATAAACAAAGAGACACCATCATTAATACTTTTGTTCCTACAAAAGAAAATGCAAGTGCTATAAGGTTGCTTCCTTTTATCATTCAAGCTGAATTTGCCAGTGAAGATAAAGGAGACATTTTAAGTGCATATTATCAGAACATAAACGGAATGTTTCCCTATGTTTCGTACCAAAAAAGATTGTTGAATACACCTTTCGGGCATATATACGCTTCTGCCTCAGTTGGAGGTTTTGATACCTATGATTTGGGTCTTCAACTCAAGATTAAACCTAAACGATACACGCACATCGATATTGACTTCAGAGGTCTAGAAGCGCTAATAGCTCCACAAAGCACCCATGGCACTTTGATTGGCTTGAAGTTGAAGCAGTATTGGGAATAGAATCTAATTAAAGATCAAACCAAGAAATTACTACATTCACCGTAAGGCAATTTTCATAATCCTCTATGCAGGTTGCTGATTCATATAGATAAACAGAATAGGTTCTATCTCCTTCTGAAAAATCATATTGTATATAGTCAGAATCAGCTTCTGTCTCTGTTAAATTGGGCTTTAGCTCTTCTTTGAAACCCTTGAGCATTAAACTTAAAGGATTTAAGTCAGACTCAGTATCCGATTCCTTATTAAAGATAAAACTAAAATAGGCCTGCTCAGGTGGGCAACTAATCATTACCACGTCCCTTTCACTTTCCAAACCAAACGAATAATAATAGGAACACTCTTCTTCCTTTTTAGAAAGATCAAAATCATGTGGCTTAATTTCAGCCTCTAATTGAGTAATATCCAAAGCAGCATACTTAATAATATGAGCTTTTGAAATCTGGTAAGGATCTAAGTCTAGGGAGTCATTTTGGGCCCATCCCTTACCCATAATAGCTAAACAAATAAATAGTACTAATACTTTTACAAAAGGCTTATTTCTCATACGGATTCAAAGGTAATTAATTTTAACAAATCCTAAAGCCTTACCCTATTCTTTATTGAGGCGTTTACGTGTTTCATTCGTTGGGTTTCCTTGGAACAAGACCAAAATGTGTAACTCCTACGGAGTTTAAAATGACACCAATTGAATTGACTACCGATTTTTCACTCTAATGGGATTATTAATTGCGGCAATATAAAATCTTGAGCCCATCGGGCTGTTATAATTCTAACCAAAAGGGTGAATAGTAGTTTAACCCCATAGGGGTGACATTATAAAAATCCCCAAATCTAAAATACCCCAAAATCATATTTTATAATTAGCTTTGCGCCTTTAAAATTATGGCTTTACAGTGTGGAATTGTCGGTTTACCGAATGTAGGAAAAAGCACCCTTTTTAATGCGGTGAGTAGTGCAAAAGCGCAAGCAGCAAACTTTCCTTTTTGTACCATTGAACCCAATGTAGGGATTATTACTGTTCCTGATGAACGGATAAATGCACTTGCGGATTTAGTTAAGCCACAAAATATAGTCCCAACAACCATTGAGATTGTTGATATTGCTGGTTTAGTAAAAGGCGCAAGTAAGGGTGAAGGTTTAGGAAACCAATTTCTTGGAAACATAAGAAGCACCAATGCCATTTTACATGTTTTGCGTTGCTTTGAAGACCCCAATGTTGTTCATGTGGATGGCAGAGTTGATCCTGTTGCCGATATGGAAATTATTGACACTGAACTTCAATTAAAAGATTTAGAAATAATTGAAACGCGTATTGCCAAATTGGCCAAACAAGTTAAAACTGGTGATAAAACAGCAGTAAAACTTTTAGACTTATTACACAAATTCAAAGACCATTTAGAACAAGGGAAGAACCTACGAATCTTGGATATTGATGAAGATAACCAAGCAATGGTAAAGGATTTGGGCTTACTCACTGAAAAGCCGGTGATGTATGTCTGCAATGTAGATCCTGAAAGTGTTATTACAGGAAATGATTTTGTAGAAAAGGTGAAAGTGGCTGTTGCTGGTGAGAATGCAGAAATTTTAATTATTTCAGCAGCTATAGAGAGTGAAATTGCAGAGCTTGAAGATCCAGAAGATAGAAAAGAATTTTTATCTGAAATGGGTTTAGAAAAGAGTGGTGTAGAAAAGCTAATCATGTCTTCGTACCGATTGCTTAATTACATTACTTACTTTACTGTAGGAGTGAAAGAAGTAAGAGCATGGACAATTACAGAAGGAACTAAAGGGCCAAAAGCTGCTGCTGCCATACACACTGATTTTGAAAAAGGGTTTATTAGAGCAGAGGTTATCGCTTACTCAGATTTTATTGAACACAAGAGTGAGGCCGCTTGCCGAAACGTTGGGAAACTTAGAGTAGAAGGCAAGGAATACGTTGTAAATGATGGGGATTGCATGCATTTCCTATTTAACGTTTAAAATCTGCTTATAACTAAGGAACAATAACTTTAGTGGCTTCTGCTGTTACTTGTACCCTTTGCCCTTTATATTTCATAATAGACCGGGTAATTTCAGCCCCTAATAAAAGAATTACGGTGGAATAATACACCCATAATAAAATTAGTATAAGCGCACCTGAAGCCTCATAGGTCTCTGTAAAGTTGCTATATTTTAAGTACAGTCCAATTAGGTACTTTCCAAAAGTAAAAAGTCCTGAGGTTATTAAAGCACCTAAAATCACATTTTTTCATTTCAGTTTTACATCGGGTAGCATTTTAAAAACTAAACCTATAACAATAAAAATTATAAGGAATGAGATTACAAAGCTAATTGAGCTTAATAGCAATGCTGAACTGCTTCCCAGCTTTGCTTCCAATTTATCCATAAATGCATTAACTAGAATGTCACTCAAGAGGGAAATCATAAATATAAACCCAATTGAAATAACCATACCTAATGATATGATGCGGTTTATAGCATGTTTAACAAACATTCTCTTAGGTTTTGCCTTAACCTCCCAAATATCATTTAAAGATTTTTGTAATGAAATAAATACAGTAGTTGCTGAAAACAAAAGCGCAAATGCACCTATGATGGTGCCTAACCAAGTAGATTGAGTAAGTTGAATGTTTTTAAGAATATTTTGAACAGTTATGGCTGCAGAAGTTCCTACCCATGAATCCATTTCGGCAGCTAATTCTCCTCTTACGGCCTCCTGCCCTACAAAAAATCCAGCTACGGCAACAATGGCTATAAGTAGGCCGGGTAGAGAGAAAATAGTATAAAAAGCAATGGCAGCAGCATGGGTCATGAGACCATGTTTAGAAAAGCCTGAAAAGTTTCTTTAGTAATTTCTTTAACTATTTTAAACATAAGTGTGTTCTAATCAATTGCTTTTGGCTCAGAATTGCCCCAACCCTAAGCTATTCAACTTAAGGACAAAGGAAATCTAATAGCTGTACATAACCATATTTTAGGCCTTTTTTTATGCTTTATTCAAATCATTCCTTAAATACATCAATTTAGTGTAAGTTTGATATATGAAATTATTTAACTCCATATTCTTATGGCTGATTATCGGCTTTGTTTCAGTTTTTGCTTCTTGTAAAGACAAAAAGGTTGTTGAAGAAATTGTGGAGACTTTTGAGATCATACAAATCAATACTTCTGAAGGAGATATGTATGTGTACTTATATCCAGGAACTCCTTTGCATAGGGCCAACTTCGTTAAACTTGCAAAAGAGGGGTTTTACGATTCCACTGAATTTCATAGAATCGTTACAAACTTTGTGATTCAAGGAGGAGATCCAAATTCAAAGGATGCAGATAGAAGCAATGATGGTAGCGGTGGACCAGGGTACACGGTACCTGCAGAGATAGACAAATCAAAATATAAGCATGACTATGGTGCACTTGCGGCTGCACGATTAGGCAATACTACCAACCCGCAAATGGCTTCAAGTGGATCACAGTTTTACATTGTTACCGATAAAAACGGGGAACATGGTTTAGATGGACAATACACTGTTTTTGGTGAGTTGGTTAAGGGTTGGGATGTAGCAAAAAACATTGAAGGGAAACCTAAAAATGGGAAAGATTTACCCAACACTCGAATCCCGATGACGGTTACCGTGCATCAATACACACAGGAAATTTTGGATGCCAAAGGTATTTCTATACCGAAGTAATTACTGTACAATCCACTTTTCGTGGAGTTTGTAGGTATCACCTTGTAAAATATCTCCTATAGATCTAATCCCTGAACCAATTGCTACGATTGGAGGAACAAAAAATAAAGAAATAGCACCAAGGTGCTTATTTATTATTCCTTCAATACCAGCAGCCAAAGCTATTCCACTAATTCCATAGGTAACATTTCCACCTGTGCTAAAAACTTTACCTAATTTTACTCGACCAGAACGCGTGTCATAAACTCTGATTTTTCTAATAGCATTAACATGTAAATTGCGAAATCCATTATCTGAACTTATACTAACGGAATCATTTTTAAACGTAGTAAATTTTCCTTTAAGACTTTCTCCTTTAACCCAAACTTTAAGCTTATCTCCCTTTATAATTTGGGCAATTTTATCATCTTTAGAAATTCTTAAAATGCCGCCTTTGTATTTTAGAATCATTATAGAATCCGATTTTGAAGCAACAGCCTGTTGAGTAGAGTCTGAACTCTGGGCTGATAGGATAATCCCAAACATAAAAAGTAGAAACAATAAAATTCCTGTTGCTTTTTTAAATACCGGTTTCATGATTTTCATAGTTTTAAGCGTTAACAAATTCTATTCCTCTATAATTGCTGTACAATCCACTTCTTGTGTAATTTATATTTTTTGCCCTGGATTGATCCGCCAATTTCTCGACCTATAATCCCTATGCCCACCAAGGGTGGTACAAACAACAAGGGAAAAAAGTCCCCCGTTGCAATTGCTATTAACCCAGCTACTCCAAGTGTTACCCCTGCTAAGACGTAGGAGACAGTTCCACCAAATTTAAACACCTTGCCCAGCAATAAAATACCTGTCCGTGAATCATACACTCTTATTTTTTTTATGTCATTGACCTGGACATTTAGAATTCCATTTCTTGTTTCTACTATTAAATGAATCATTTTTGAATTTTTGCAAGGTTCCTTTTAAGTTGCCATTTCTGGTCCAAATTTTAAGATTTGCTCCTTCTTGGATATAGGCTGTTTTACCTTCTTCTGGGTATTTTAGGATTAAAGAATCCCCATTCACTTCATCAATGGATGATAGAATCTATCTGAATAGATCCAAAACTAAAAGAGAAAAGCAGCGATAGTGCTAAACTCATCGCTGCTTTTTTTATTGTTATTTTCATGATATTAAGAGCTTGCAAAGCCCATATAATTAAACTTATTTAGCTACACCAACACTTCGCTTCTCACGAATTACCGTAATTCTAACTTGACCGGGATATCTCATCTCCGTCATAATTCTATTCGATAATTCAAAAGCTAAGGTATCTGCACTTTCATCAGTAGTGTCTTCACTACCCATAATAATTCTTAATTCTCTACCGGCTTGTACAGCAAATGCTGTTTCAACACCAGGATAACTAAGCGCCATTTGCTCCATTTCTTTAATACGTTCTATGTATTGATCATCTCCACGTCTAGCACCCGGACGAGATCCACTAATTGCATCACATGCCTGAACTACAGGAGAGATTAAGCAATTCATTTCAATCTCATCATGGTGAGCTCCTACTGCGTTAATTACGTCTGGATGCTCTCCGAACTTTTCACAAAGCTTCATTCCAATTAATGCGTGCGGAACTTCTTCCTCCGTATCTGGAACTTTTCCTATATCATGTAATAAACCAGCTCTTTTTGCAATTTTTACATCTAATCCCATTTCAGCAGCCATTGTTGCACACAGTCTTGCCGTTTCACGGCTATGCTTTAATAAGTTTTGTCCAAAAGAAGAACGGAACCTCATTCTACCAACGTAACGGATTAGTTCTGGGTGTAAACCTGTAATTCCTAAATCAACTACAGTCCTTTCGCCCCACTCTACAATTTCTTCTTCTAGGTTTTTGGTTACTTTACCTACAATCTCCTCAATACGCGCTGGGTGGACTCTACCGTCTTTTACTAGTCTTTCTAAAGAAACTCTAGCAATCTCTCTTCTAATAGGGTCAAAACAACTCAGAACGATGGTTTCTGGTGTGTCATCAATGATTATCTCAACACCTGTTGCCGCTTCAAAGGCTTTTATGTTTCTACCTTCTCTTCCAATGATACGGCCTTTCATATCGTCGTTTTCTAATGGGAAAGATGTTACCGTGTTATCAATAGCTAATTCAGAAGCTGTTCTTTGTATGGTTTGTAGAACAATTCTCTTGGCTTCTCTGGTTGCACCAAGTTTTGCCTCTTCTATAATTTTACTTGCAATTTGAAGGCTTTCGTTCTTAGATTTCTCCTTAACTGCCTCAATCATTTGAGCCTTAGCTTCATCCGCAGATAAACCACTGATTTTTTCTAATTGCTGTAATTGACTATCTCTAGCTTTATCAATTTCAGTTAATTTAGCTTGAAGACCTTCAGCTTGAGCTTCCACTCTTGCTTTCTGTGATTTTACTTGACCTTCTTTTGATTGCAAATCACGCATTCTATCATTAAATGATTGTTCTTTTTGCTTAGCTCTATTTTCTAAATTAGAAACTTCTTGTTTTTGCTTATGAATAGATCTTTCATGCTCACTCTTCATTTGCATAAACTTTTCTTTTGCTTCTAAGATTCGATCTTTCTTAATGTTTTCTGCCTTGCTTTTGGCATCTTTAAGAATGCTAGATTTTTCTTGTTCTATCTGCTTTTTTCTAACTACTACAAAGGCTAAATAGCCGAGTATAAGTCCTAGCGCTATCCCGGAGAGGATGTATATTAAGTAATCCATATATGTTTCTTTTTTTCTTTATTTCTAAAATATAAAAAGAATCAATCGGAAAATAGAAAAGTGATTTAACTAATATTCAGAAGGGTTTCTAGCTCTCCTAATGTTTGATAAACACCTTGATTATTATCTTCCTTATGGCGATGTAATTGCACCAAGTCGGTTGTATAATCAAGAGCAGCCCAGGCCAACCGATCTTCAGGTTCTCCTACTTCGTACTGCTTAAAATCTTCCATTCGCTTATTCACCATTTTAGCGGCTAACCGAACAAATTCCTCTGTTTTACGAGGAACCCTAAGCTGTAAATTGCGATTGGCAACTACTACTTTTACGGGTATTTGTTCTTCTGGGTTCATGAAAGATGGTTTTTATATTATTTATCTTCGTTTAGTATATCAATACACTTATCTATCTCTTTAAGGACTTGGTTAATTTTAATTTTTACATCAAAAGTATCCTTGCCCTCATTCGACAAATTCTTTGCAAGTTTAATCATTTTATTCCGTTCCTTTAGCATTGAAGTATCAGTTTTATTTTGATTCAACTCTTCTTCTAGAACGTTAATTTTACTGGTGGCGCTTTCTAAATCTCCTTCTAATCGGGCTCTTTCAACCAAAAGCATTTCTACTTTTTGCTTAATTAAGTTTAACCGAGATTGAAGATCTTGCACCTTGCCAAAATTAGGCAATTTTTTATAATTCTAAAATTATTTACGGATGATTGCTCCGCCTTTTTCAAATAATGCAATTAATTTATTCATAACCTCATCTATCTCTTCACTTTGCAGTGTTCTATTTTCATGAGAAAAGGTAAAGCTAATGGCTATACTTCGTTCATCTGAACCAAGGGGTTTTCCTTCGTAAATATCAAAAACCGAATGCGCTTTTAGTAATGGTCCCGCTTGTTTAATTTGCTTTTTCCATTGGTCAAAACCAGCAGACTTTTTTACTACCAAGCTCAAATCTCGGCTCACTTCTGGGAATTTTGGAATCGATTTTACTTTTAACCCTTTAGTGCTATTTACCAGTAAAGCTGCTAAATTGATCTGAGTCCAATAAACAGTATGCTCTAAACCATGCATTTTGTTCTCTTCTGCTGTACTATTTCCTAGGGCAATTGCTTTTGCATCCCAGGGTTTTCCTATGGCATTTAAGAGTCTGTTGATTTGAGATTTAACAAAATATTGATCTACTTCCTTCTGTGTTTCTTCCCAACCAGGTCTTGTTTGATTACCCATTACAGCAACTAAAAGTTGTTGCTCTTCTGAGGTATCAGTCCCATTCATTTTATAGGTGTTTCCTATTTCAAAGAAATGAGTAAACTCATTTTTTCGGTTCTGATTATAGGCCATGGTTTTATACATGCTAGGTTGCAATTTCAATCGCATAACTCCCATGTCTATGCTCAATGGATTACTGATATTAACCAACTCTTTTTGGTCCTCTTCAACAAAGTCCTTAGCTCCCACCAAACTATTGGTGCTAATTTCCATAAACCCCTGGGCAGCTAAATATTCTCTTATTTTATTCTCGTATTTTCTTTTTTCAGCACCCTTAAAAACAGGCATACTTAGTTTAAGTTGGTCCGGGAGAGGAACATTATCAAAACCATAAATGCGAAGCACCTCTTCTACAATATCCACTGGATATAAGCAATCGGTTCTCCAAGAAGGTACATGAATTTTCCAATTCTCTTTAGACCCTTCTATCTCAAATCCAAGACTTCCCAAAATTTGCTTCATGCGTTCTTCAGGAATATCTGCTCCACACATTTTTTGAATATAGGCCATGCCTATTTCAATGATTCTATTTGGAATAGCCTCGCCTTTTGCTAAAGTACTTCCAAGAACTTTTGCATTAGCAAATTCCTTAAATAAGCCAATAGCCTTACTCAAAGCTTGAGCTCCTAAATTTGGGTCTACTCCTCTTTCAAATCGATAACTTGAATCTGTACTTATAAAATGAGACTTGGCTGTTTTACGAACTACAGCCGCATTAAAGTGAGCACATTCCAGCACAATTATGGTAGAATTATTATCTATTGCCGAATGAAGTCCACCCATAACACCTGCTAAGGCAATTGGTCCATTTTCATCTGCAATGATCAGATTTTCTGGTTTTAATTCAATTTCTTTATCCTCTAATGTTGTGAGCTTTTCTCCTTTAGTTGCACGTCTCACTGAAATTGCATTTCCTATTTTTTCAGCATCAAAAGCATGCATGGGTTGCCCCATATCATGAAGGATGTAATTGGTAATATCTACGGCAACATTTTTTGGTTCTATACAAATAGATTTCAAGCGATTTTGCATCCATTCTGGAGAATCTCCATTTTGGATTTCCAATTCTACTGCCGCATAGGAGCTACAGGTTTTACCATCTTCAATATTCACAGCAACAGATGCCTTATTGCCAATAACAAAAGCTTCAGGAAGATTTTGAACTTTGGTGTTGTACAGTGCAGCAACATCTCTAGCTGTTCCCAAATGCGAAGCAGCATCTCCTCGATTAGCGGTTAAACCAATCTCCATAATGTCAGTTTCCGTATTCTGATAAAGCGTTGAAAGTGATGTACCAACCTCGCTATCTTCAGGGAGAATTAAGATTCCATCGTGTCCTTTTCCAAGCCCGATTTCATCTTCAGCACACAACATTCCGTTGCTTTCTTCTCCTCGTATTTTAGATTTTTTAATCTTGAAGCTGTCCCCATTTGCTAGGGTAATGGTGCAACCTACTTTAGCCATAACCACTTTTTGCCCTTCCGCTACATTTGGTGCTCCGCAAACCACTTGCACCGTTTCAGAGCCATTGTCTACTAGAGTTAAATTTAGTTTATCCGCATCGGGATGCTTCCATTTTTTTACAACTTCAGCAACTACAAGGTTGTCAAAATCAGCGGCGTATTTTGACCATTTTTCCAAATGTTCAATTTCCAATCCTTTAACAGAAAGTTCATCAGAAATTTCTTGTGCAGATTTATCTGTTTTAACCCAATCTTTTAGCCAGTCGAAAGCAATGTTCATGCATTGCAAATTTAGGTTGGAATTATGAGAGGAGCAATGGCAGAATTAGGATGTATTTTAGATTGGTTTCACCCTCCATTTGGTAGGGGTTAACTATTATGCTTCCTAGAAAAGTTGTTGCGTGCTGCATCTCTTCTAGAGAAATCCTAAATTCTAAAATGCATAAAAAACCCTCAAACCAAAGGCTTGAGGGTTCTGCTATAATTTTAGAAATTATCTACGATTATCTCTTCGGTCATTTCCGCGACGATCTCCGCCTCTTCTATCACCACCTCTATCTGGACGTGGTTTGCGTTCTGGTTCAACCCAACCTTCTGGTTTTTCCATTAGTGCTTTCAAGCTTAAGCGTAATTTTCCGCTTCGTTTGTCTACCTCTAATAATTTAACCGTTAGTTCTTGGCCTTCTTCAAAAACACCATCCATTTTCTCTACTCTTTCGTAGCTAATTTCACTGATGTGAAGCAAGCCTTCTTTACCTGGAAGAATTTCAACGAAAGCACCAAAGTCCATGATATTTTTAACTTTACCTGTGTAAGTCTCTCCAACTTCAGGCTCAGTAATAATATTTTTGATAGTTTCTAATGCGGCTGCCATTGCTGGTCCATCATTCGTCATGATTTCTACATGTCCTTTACCATCAATTTCTTCAATAGAAATAGTAGCTCCAGTTTTAGCTTGAATCTCTTGAATGTTTTTACCACCTGGGCCTATAATTGCACCAATGTAATCTTTATCTACAATTACTTTTTCAATTCTTGGAGTGTGATCCTTAAATGTAGTATTTGGAGTTGATATGGTTTTAGCCATTTCGCCTAATACATGTAATCTTCCTTCTCTGGCTTGAGCTAAAGCTTCTTCTACTAGGCTCCACTGCAATCCGTCAATTTTAATATCCATTTGGCAAGCAGTAATACCGTCATTGGTACCAACTACTTTAAAATCCATATCTCCCAAGTGATCTTCATCACCTAAAATATCAGTAAGTACTACATGTTTTCCTGTTTCGCTATCACTAATCAGACCCATTGCAATTCCACCAACTGGTTTCTTTATATCAATACCAGCATCCATAAGAGCCATAGAAGCACCACAAACTGTTGCCATTGAACTACTACCATTACTTTCAAGTACGTCAGAAACTATTCGAATTACATAAGCTTCTTCATCGCTAAGCATTTTCTTTAATCCTCTAGCAGCTAAAGCTCCGTGTCCAATTTCTCTTCTACCTGGACCTCTATTTGGTCTAGCTTCTCCCACACTAAATGCAGGGAAATTATAATGCAACATAAAACGACTTTTACCATAAACCATTGGAGAATCCAATAATTGGGCATCCATTTTAGAACCTAAAGTTACCGTACATAAGGCTTGTGTTTCACCACGTGTAAATACCGCACTACCATGAGCAGCAGGCAAGTAATCAACCTCTGTAGTAATTTGTCTTACTTGTGTAGTAGATCTACCATCTAAACGTATTCCAGTTTCTAGAACTAAACCACGCATAGCATTGTATTGTGCTTCTTTAAAGTATTTTTTAGATAATGATTTTTTCAAATCTGCATCTTCGTCCTCAGCAAACTGAGCCACAAATTCTTCTAAGATTGCACCAAAAGCTTCGCTTCTTTCTTTTTTAGCCTTTGGAACTTTACAAACCTCAGCACATTTGTCTGTAAGTTCACTTAATACTCTTTGGCGTAAATCCTCATCACTATCTACATGGTTGTATTCACGAGCTGGCTTGCGGCCACCCATTTGGTCAACCAATGCAATTTGTGCTTGACATTGTTTCTTAATTATTTCGTGTCCGAATTTTAAAGCTTCTAAGAAATCGGCTTCAGAACATTCGTCCATTTCACCTTCAACCATATTAAGGTCTTTTTCCGTTCCACCAACTAACATATCAAAATCAGACTCTTTCATCTGCTCAGCTGTTGGATTAGCTACAAATTCTCCGTTGATACGGCCAATTCTAGCTTCAGAAATAGGACCAGCAAATGGAATATCACTTAATACCAAAGCACAAGAAGCAGCTAAACCTGCATAAGCGTCTGGTAGAATATTCTCATCACTACTAATAAGTGAAATCATTACCTGCGTTTCAGCATGATAGTCGCTTGGGAATAATGGTCTCAAACAACGGTCAATTAAACGACAGATTAAAATTTCGTAATCAGTCAATCTTGCTTCTCTTCTGTGGAACGATCCTGGGATACGTCCTACTGCAGCAAATTTTTCCTGATAATCTACACTCATTGGTAAAAAATCAACACCAGCTCGTGCTTCGTAGTTACTCACCACAGTGGCAAGTATCATTGTTTTGCCAACTTTTAACACACAACTTCCGTGTGCTTGGCGGGCTAGCTTACCCGTTTCGATTTCGATGATTTGGCCATTGCCTAAATCTATCTCTTGTTTATATATACTCATCTATCTGTTTTATTTAAAAATAAAAGCCCCTATCGCTTGTGGCGAACGGGGCTTTTCTATACTAATAAGGTTGGTTTAATTATTTTCTTAAACCTAGTTCTTTAATCAAATCTCTATATTTAAAGATATCGTTTTTAGCGATATACTTTAAAAAAGCACTTCTGCGACCTACCATCTTTACCAATGATAACTCAGCGCTTTTGTCTTTGCGTTGTCCTTTAAGGTGTCCACTAATGTGATTAATTCTTTCTGTAAGAATTGCTACCTGAGCTTCTGCGCTACCTGTGTTGGTTTCGCTGCCGCCAAACTTTGCATAAATTTCTTTTTTATCTTCTGTTGTTAAATGCATCTGCCTTTAAATTGGGGTGCAAATATACCACAGCATTGAATTTTACACAAGTCTTTAACATAAATATTTTGAATGGCTGGTTATTTTAGATTTAGTGTACTGAATTCTGTCAATCTTAAATGCCAAATAGCATTCCTTTTAACCTGGACCCATTTGAATAATTAAACATAACCTGCTATATTTGAAAGACTTAACTTCTCAAAAATATGAAATTTCTCAAAACCACACTCGCTATTTTACTAATTAGTCTAACATTCAATGTACAGGGCCAAACCAAAATTGATACCACATTTGGTGAAAAAGGGTTTAGGCATTATGACTTTGGTGGCAATAATTATGCTGCTGCTTTACTAACAGATGCGGAAGACATCTACGCTTGTGTAGTGAATATAAACAATGGACGCTATGTTTCAAGAATTATTAAATTTAAAGAAGATGGTCAGCATGATTCAACTTTTTCTGGAGATGGTGTTTTAGAACTAGCCCAAACGGGTGGTAGAGTTTCAATTTCTGCCTTGGCAAAACACCCAGATAGCTCTATAGTTGCTGTGGGATGGCATTCCGCCGGTTTTGGTGGGGCTGACGTATATGCTGCTAAATTCTCAACTAAGGGAGTTTTAGATGCCAATTTTGGGACTGCAGGTAAAAAGATCATTGATTTAAATGGCACTGATATTCCTTCTGATGTAATCATAAACGACATAGGCCAAGTTTCCTTATATGGTTATCAAACTTCTGGTGTCATTAATCAGGCTTTTTCCCTGTTGCTATCAGCAACCGGTAGTTTAATATCAACCTATGGAAATGGTGGAATTAGCTTTTTTGATTTTGGAAACTATACCTATTTTTTAAATGCAATTGAAGTCGAGAACAAGGCAGTTCTAGTTTGTGGGGGAACAGACACATTGAGTTCTACTTATGGTTTAATAGCAAAAATTGACTCCTCAGGAAAATTGGATAAAAGCTTCGAATCTGATGGGAAAGTATTGAATAATCATTCTGCTGGGGTAACCAAATCGGCTGTCTTAGGTTTTACACAGGAAACTAAAAAAGATACAGGATTTATTTGGTTATATGAAGAAACACTGAATGGCAAAACGGTTTTTTATTTAGGTAAGAATTTACGCGATGGGGTTAAAGATTCTAGTTTTGGTACTGATGGGAGAGTATTGCTAACCCCTGGGGCAGAAGGTGCTAAATATTTGGGTGTCCAAACAAGGGGCAATGTGGTTGTGGCTTTTGGGCATTTCAACTTTGATGGAACTATAGCGGCCTTTGATATTAAAACAGGTCGACAGTTAGATGCTGGTTTATTGGAATCAGCATATAATCTGACTTCGAATAGACCGGAAGATGTGAGAAAAGCTACCTCTCCCCTCCATATTAAAAAAGATTCGAAAGACAGGTTGGTGGTCTTAGCTCAACAAAGAGATACTTCTACCAATAAAATTGAAGTGTTTGTGGCAAGTGTAATTCTTGAAACGAAGCAAGCATCTAGTGCCCGATATCAAACAAGCTTTTCCTCGAATGCACGAATAATTCCTAATCCTTCTGCTGGTTTGGAAGATGTAACAATTGAACTAGAGCTAAAATCGATTGAAGACTTAAAACTCAGTATTTCTGATGTAACTGGGAAACAATTGGAGATGGTTGAATTCAATAGCTTAAAAATTGGCACCAATCTCTTAAATATTTCTGCATCCTATTTTCCAAATAAAGGATTCTATTTTGTACATATTACTTCCTCCAAAGGAACGAAAACATTGAAATTACTAAGAGAGTAATTTATTCTCAAAACCACTTCTCAAACCCTTCTGGTTTAAGACTTTTATGCCAGGTATGATAAAGTCCTTTTTGTTTGTTTCTAGCTGGCGAAATTCCATTGCGGTAAAATGCAAAAAACAAATCCCAGTCTTCTTTACCCCATTCTTTAAAATCTTCATTATAACATCCAGCCTTTTCAAAGTCACTTTTTAGAGCAGCAAAAATTCCTGTTCCTTCCGTGAACCAGCGCCAATCCCCTTTATTTTCTTCCATCTGCCATTGGCAAATTGGAAACCAAGCCCTGCCTTTTCTAACTTGTTTTTTAGCTTGTGAATATAAATTTTCCGGAACTTTCATGTCCGCATCCATGGTCATGATAAAGTTACCAGGTGCCTGTTTTATCGCTAAGTTAAAGATAGCAGCTCTAGAAAAAGGCTGTACTTTTTGACTAATGATTAGCTCATGCGGCCAATTTTTTTGTATTTTAGATTTTAGGATTTCAAAATCATCACTTCCACAGTCAACGATTGACAAAGCTATTTTTGATGGATTGGATGTTTTTAGTAAACTTGGAATAAGCTCATTTAGTAGCTTTTCTGTTCTATTGTAGATACCTATACAAATCCAAAGCTTTTCATTTGGATTTGAAGAGAAGCATAAATGCAGCAAGCCTTTTAAATCGGTGAGTAATGTGTAGTATCCAACAATCTTCCGTTGTGGACTCTTGATCAAAAACCAAGCGAATTGCTTTATGTCCTTAATCAAACTCAATTAATCTGTGTTCTGTTTTAGGTTCTGCATGTTCACCATGGTTTGGTATACACCGGCATTGGCAAGTAAATCTTTGTGCTTTCCTTGTTCTACAATATTCCCCGACTGTAGGACAATGATGTTATCCGCATTTTTAATGGTACTCAATCGGTGGGCTATAACAATGGCTGTTCTTCCTTTTAATAATTTATCTAATGCTTCTTGAACCAACGTCTCATTTTCACTGTCTAAAGAGCTTGTAGCTTCATCCAGAATCAATAATTCTGGATTTGCAAGCATTGCCCTTGCAATGGCAACTCTTTGTTTCTGTCCTCCGCTTAATTTAACACCTCTGTCTCCAACTAAAGTTTCATAACCTTCGATAAACTGAGACACAAACTCATGCACGTTAGCATCTGCGGCAGCTTTTAATACCTGTTTGCTACTTGCATTTGGATTTCCATAAGCAATATTATCATAAATGCTTCCGCCAAACAGCATAACCTCTTGCGGTACCAATGCCATGCTACTGCGCCAGGCCTTTAAATCTAAACTACCTAAATCAAATCCGTCAACAGAAATCTGTCCTTTACTAGGATTGTAGAAACGATAGAGTAAATTAACCAAGGTGCTCTTCCCTGAACCACTATGCCCAACTATGGCAACCGTTTGTCCTTTATCGATCTGTAAATTGATGTTTTGCAAAACCTCCACATCATCACGGGTTGGATAGGTAAAATTGACGTTTTCAAAAACAAGTTTGTCTTTTAGTATGAACGATTCTGAATCTAAATCAAACTCTTCTCCCTTGCTATCAATTAATTCTAAAACCCGATCCACCGCACCTATGGTTTTCTGTAATTGGATAAATACTTCGGCCAAACCTCCAATTCCACCTCCTACAAAACCAGTAAGCAGCATAAATTGAATGAGTTCACCAATGCCCATTTCTCCTTTTTGTACAAAGCCCAATCCCAAGAAAATGAGAAAGACAATGCTTCCAAATAGGCAAATAATAATGAAAGAACTAAAGGCTCCTCTCAGATAACCACGATATACACTTTCCTTTCTAAGCTCATCGGAGCTTTCCGTAAACCGCTTAAATTCATAGTCTTCATTTGCGAAGGCTTTTACATTTTGGATTCCACTTAAGGTCTCTTCTACCACCACATTATTACTGGCTGCTAAATCTTGTACTTTACGAGATACCTTACGAATGAAACGTCCAAAAAATAATGAAATAACTACCACAACTGGAACGGTTATAAGCATATACATCGCCAGTTTTGGAGAAACAATAAAAATATAAATACCACCACAAATAATGGTGAGCAATTGCCTTAAAAACTGAGCAATGTTAGTGGTATAGGCATCTTGAATTTGTGAAATATCAGCACTAAAGCGACTTAGCAAATCTCCTGTTCTCTGACTATGGAAGAATTGCATTTTTTGAAAGATTACCGACTTATACAATCTGTTTCTCAATTCAAAAACCAAGTTTTCTGTAACCTTAACATATAAGATGATTCGTAAAAAGGAAAAAACAGCTTGTGCTAAGAATAGGTAAACAAAGCCCATGGCTACCTTTTTTACTGTTTCCGTATTTACATTGCTTTTAATTTTAGGGCCAGCAACATTCAAGCTTCCATCTACTAAGTCGCCAAGCAACTTTGGAAACATAATTAAGGTAACTGCAGTAAAGGCTAAACATAAGGTTCCTAATCCAAAAAGCCATCGATCTTTTGTGCTTACAAACTTCAGCAGACTTAAACTTCGTTTAAGTCCATCTTTGCTCAGCTTAGCTTTTGGAATATCCCTATTCTCTCCTCTTGCCATTGGTACAAAGTAAGTACAGAAGCGATTAGGAATTATTTATAAGTCCAGAAGCATTAATTATATTCGACAAGAAAATAATTTTAACCTAAAACCGGATATCTCTTTATATGTAAATAAGGTTCTTCTACAGGATTAAATTTATTGAAGAAGTAAGCCACATTTTCAATTTGTGATCCTTCAAAATCTAGTACCCATTTACTTTCTGCGTGCGTTTTAATGATGTAATTAATATAAGCATGCATCACATCTTTTTGTCTACCGACTTCTGTAGGTGCTGCACAAAAATTGTGTAACCTATTTCCTGAACAGAGAAGTAGGCCCATTCCCAGCAAAACTTCACCCTCCCAAAAGGTAGTATGAATTAGCTTGCCATTTTTATTGGCAGCCTCACAGGCTTTTAATAATTGGCCATAGTTCCAGTTTGTAATTTCAGGGTTTAGTTTCCCGTAAATCTCTTTATACAGTTCTATCGATTCAGAAATAGTTGTACCCTCTTTAAAAACTACATCTTCCGATTTTCGAATGCTCTTCTTCGCATCTTTTGCAAAATTTGATAGTAGTTCATCATAAGGTCTGTCCAAATGAAGAATAAGGTTTCTTCTTGGTTTGGCGCTTTTATATAGGCCAAAATGAGAGTTTACAAAAAACTCAGCCAATACAAACTTTCTTGGGATTGCCTGGAAGAAAAGACGGGTATAATCCAAATTTTGTTCCTTAGAAAAAACACCCAATTGCTGAATAAATCGAGGCTGATAAACATATTTCAATCCATATTTGCTCTTATTTGGAAGGGGCATTACAGCTTCATAATCTCCAAGAATTAAGGCATCCCAATCGCATAATTCATCCAAATACCAGGTATAAGCAAAGGCGATGCTTGCTACAGCATTTGAAACTAAATCATTCCATTTAGCATCATCAATGGCTGAACGTTTTATGTATTTTGGTTTATTCAATTGTTTCGGCAAAAATACGGTCCCAACCTTTCCAATCTCCATATCCACTAGCAGATTCATTATGAAATAACGTAGAAAATGGAATCTTTAAATCTTGCGCTACTTTCTTTAATTGATTTAACTGTTCCAGAGCCTGTTCCGGATTTAAAGCTAAGCTGTTTTTTAGCACTACATCCATAGCACAAAATGGATGAATGCGAAGTGGTTTTACTTTATTGGTATTTAAGCAAAACCAGTTAAATGAATACCCGGTTCCTGCTCGGTAACCTAAATCATCCGCAAAACCCATGCTGTAATCATGCCTAATTCCCAATTGCAATAATTGGTTATAGGTTGAATTTTCACCGAATTCAAGCTTAAGGTAATGTTGTCTGCTGTGTTCTATTTTGGTATTGCAGATTTCTTCTATCCGACGCTTTTCTTCTTTCCATTTTTCAGGGTATTCATTTCCTAAATAAGAAGGGTGCAATCCAATAGTACAGATTTGTTCAGCAACATTAATTAATTGCCTAAGCGGTTTATATTTCCATGATATGTTTTTATCATACATGCCATATTCTCCGACTAGAAAGAAAACCCGCGTTTGACTTTTATTCTTAATTACATTAGTTAAAACGGGTTCAAAGGCAAAAGGATCCTCTTTGGGTCGATTTACAAATATGTATTTTAAATCTTTGATTTTGTTTTTTGAACGCAACCAAGAGGTAACCCTTCTGGAAATAAATTTCCCTGAATACATAAATGCCATATCGATGTCCAAGGTTGGAAGGTTTTGGTAAGCCTCCTTTTTATCAATATCTAATTGCTGTCCAAAATTAATAAGTGCAATATCCAAATAAGGTTTGCGGTAAAATCTTTCAATCTGAAATACCAAATTACACGCATTAAACCTTCCATGCTTATCCGCTTCAAAGTCTTGGTATTCCTCGTACCGGCTTAAACACCAAAATGCCATGGCAAAAGGATCAAACCCTATTTTACTATCTTGAGTAAACAATAGAATATTGCCATTCTTTAATTCGTAAGAGGGTTTAAAATCTTCGCTTATGTGATCTTCCCAAATTTCAACCGATGGTTTTATTTGCCAACCTGGAAGGTCTTTGTTTGTGTAGTTAATTTTTATACCAACACAGTTCCTGAATTCCTCAATGTCATAGGTTAATGCATATTCAATCCCAAAAAATTCGGAACAAATAAATTCTACTGAGAATTTAAACCTTTCGGTTCTGTTTTCAGTAAAAATGACGAGCATACAGGTATAATTGGTTATTTTTGTGCAAAATAATGAAAGTCGCACTAATTACGGGTATAACTGGTCAGGATGGAGCATATTTAGCAGAATTTCTTTTAAAGAAGGATTATGAAGTTCATGGTTTGAAACGCAGAAGTTCACTATTTAACACCGATAGAATTGACCATATCTACGAAGATCCACACATTCCAAGTGCTAAATTAAAACTTCATTATGGAGACTTAACAGACTCTACTAATTTAATTCGTATAATACAAGAAGTGCAACCTGATGAGATTTATAATTTGGCAGCACAGAGTCATGTTGCTGTGAGTTTTGAAACTCCAGAGTACACGGCTAACTCAGATGCCTTAGGAACCCTTAGAGTTTTAGAAGCTGTTCGAATTTTAGGTTTGACTAAAAAGACCAGAGTTTATCAAGCAAGCACAAGTGAATTATATGGATTGGTTCAAGAGGTACCACAAACTGAAAAAACTCCATTTTATCCAAGAAGTCCATACGCTGCTGCAAAAATGTATGCTTATTGGATTACAGTAAACTATAGAGAAGCTTATGATATGTATGCCTGTAATGGAATCTTATTTAACCATGAGAGTCCAATTAGAGGAGAGACATTTGTAACGCGTAAAATCACAAGAGCTGCTTCAAGAATAGCTCTGGGCTTGCAGGAAAAATGCTATTTAGGAAACTTAAATAGCCAAAGAGATTGGGGTCATGCTAAAGATTATATCGAGGCCATGTACCTTATGCTTCAGCAGGATAAACCAGAAGATTTTGTAATTGCTACAGGAACAACAACGCCTATTAGAGAATTTGTTAGAATGGCTTTTGCAGAAGTAGGTTGTGAATTAGAATTTAAAGGTGAAGGAGAAAAAGAGGTTGCCATAATCTCTTCAATCAATGAAGCCCTATTTGAGGATATGACTGGTGCTAAATCAATTAACCTTATTGGTAAAGAAGTCATAAACGTAGATCCTAAATATTTTAGACCAACTGAAGTAGATTTATTGATAGGTGATGCAACTAAAGCCAAAGAAAAATTAGGCTGGGAACCAAAATATCAACTTAAAGAACTTGTTGCAGATATGATGAAGAGTGATTTAAAATTGATGCAAAAGGAAAACTACCTGAAAGAAGGTGGATATTATACCAAAAACTATTTTGAATAAACTACCTGAATATTGGAAGGAGATAGACAATTCTTTGCAAAGAGAATACATATTTCTTACGTTCGAAGAAGCAATCCGTTTTATGCATGACTGTGTAAGTTCAATTGATGCATTAAATCATCATCCTGAGTGGAGCAACGTTTATAATAGAGTGAAGGTGATTCTAAGAACGCATGATGCAGGGGATAGTGTAACGGATAAAGATTATAAATTGGCTGAGATACTAGAAAGTATTTATTTAAAATAAAATTATCGCCCGCAGATCTCGCGGATTGACGCAGATTAAAGGTTGTTCACTTTCCTAAATATTCCATCTGTAATATTTGCTTCATTGAAGTTTACCAAAATGCCTAGTTTTTTCTCAGTCAATTTTAAATAAGTGAGTAATTGTTTGTGATGACCCTCAGCAATATTAGTAATTGACTTAACTTCAATAATGACTTTATCATTTATTAGTAAATCCAATCGGAAACCGAGCCCTAGTCTTTCTTCTTTATAAAAGACAGGGACTGCCACTTCCTGGTTAACTTTTAATCCTTCATTCTCTAAATCGAGTTTAAGGGCTGAAACATAAACTGATTCAAACAAACCAGGACCAAAGGCATTAAACACATTGTAAATTGCACCTCTTATTTTAAAGGATATATCATTTTCATTCATAGGTGAAACAAATATAAATGTTAAATATTATCTGCGAAATCTCCGCAATCTGCGGGAAACAAGAATGGAGTCCGTAGATTAGACAGCTTTAAGGATACCTTAAGGCTTACTTAATAAACTTAGGTCTTATAGCCAACGCCTTTGGAATTAGTAGAATATTAGAAATACAAAACAAAGCAATCCCAAAACTTGGATGGCTTCTAAGAAGTCGGATACCTTGCAAAAGCAGAATGGCTTTTTCTTCTTTACCAATTTCACGATTAAAGAGATTTTTGATATCTGTAAAAACTTTATTCGGTTGATCCGCTGATGAATTGCGCATATAACTGAATAAATGTTCAAATGTTTCAGACTTATCATCAGACCAATGAAACCAAAGACTCAAGAGTTTTTCCTGCTGCTTAAAATTCAATTTTTTCTTTGTGATTTCTTCGTCAGATTGATAATAACTACACAAGAATTCTGGAAGAATTTGTAATTCTAAATTCTTTTTATTCTGAAATACCCAATGGTAATCTTCTATGTAATCAAAGTCAGAATTGTAGCTAGGCTTCGCTGTCGCACGAATCATTAAACTAGACTGTACAAAAGGGTTTCTAAATTTTAACCAGGCTTGCAAAGCACCATTGCCACATGGCCATTTTACCGCGGATATTTTTGAACTCCCACGCACTTTTACATATGTACCAAGAACATCAACTTCAGGGCAGTCTTCCATAAAGTCCAACTGTTTTTCTATGCGCTTTGACATTGAAATATCATCCGCATCTAACCAAGCAATATATTTACCTTTTGCCTTTGTCACTAACAAATTGCGTGCTTTAGCTATGCCTTTTTCTGAACTACTAAAAGAATGTAATCGTTTATCTTTAAATCCGTCAATCACAAGCTGGGTATTGTCGGTTGAAGCATTATTTAAAACCAATACTTCTATTAAGTCATAGCTCTGATTTAAACAGGAATTGATAGCTGCAGAAATAGTTTTCTCCGCATTATGGGCAGGAATCAATATGCTAACTAAAGGACTATGACCCATTTAAAAATAAATTTAGTGAACCCAAATATTGCTTGGCATTTTTATAGGAGAACTCTTCGAGTGCTTTGAAATTAACTGGTTTTAATTCTCCTTCTATAATAGCCAAAATCTCTTCGATTGATGTAACACAGTAGCCGTTTCCAAGCGCTACCAGTGGCTTTACTCCTCCAATATTAGTCGTAATTACAGGAGTTCCCAATAGCATGCTTTCATGAACCAGTCTGGGCCAACCCTCATTTACTTTGTTCATTACAACGGTAACATGCGCCATGCACATTTGCTTTTGAAAGGCTTCTTGAGTCTCAAAATATGAGATTGGAAAATCGGTGTCAATTACCTTTTGGTTAGAAGAAAAATAATAAGCAAGACCCCTCTTCTTTAATTCATGCACCAATAAATGATATGCTTTTCTATCTATTTTATCAGACCACTGACCCAAGTGAATTAGTCCAGGACTTTTTTTAGCAACACCCCTGAAGATAATTAATTTTTCAATCTCAAATAAATTTGGGAAGGTTATGATTTGTTTGGCATTTGAGATTTTAGATTTAAAGAACGCGTTCCAATAATCTGAAATACATACTAATCTAAACCTGTCTTCCAATCGTTGAGGTACTTTACCAAGGAAAGAATTCAAAGAACGATAAAACAAGCTAGGTTTACCATCACTCTCATCGTGATTATGTAGGATTAAAATAATTTTAGTCTTTGTAAATATGTTTCTGATATAAACAGGCCAAGCCATTCTCGAGACTGTAACTATTACATCTGCTTTAGCCGAAAAAAACGTTTTTATAAAGAGCAACATCCATTGAAATACTCCTTTAAATTGTCTGCGAAAACGTAATTCTGAATAACTGTAACCTTTTGAGTTTGCTAATGTCTCAGCCAGAAATTTTTCATACTGATAGCCTCCTGTTTCATAAGCACCGCTTGATATATACAGGAGTTTGGCCAATTTATTTATAATTTGCTATAAAATCTTGATAGGCTAAGGCTATTCCTTCTTCTAAATTGATTTTAGGTTTCCAACCCAAGTCAAACATTCTACTGCTATCCATCAATTTTTTTGGTGTACCATTTGGTTTGCTTTCATCAAATGTTAATTCACCTTCAAATCCAATTGCTTTTTTTATAGTTAAGGCTAAGTTTTTAATACTCACATCAGATCCATAACCCACATTTACAAATTGCTTTTCGCTGTAATTTTTTAATAAATAAACTAAAGCTTCCGCAAGGTCATCGGCATATAAGAATTCACGTTCCGGGCTTCCATCTCCCCAAATTTCTACAGTAGAAGCACCTGATTCTTTAGCTTCATGAAATTTGCGAATTAGAGCTGGCAGTACATGTGAATTCTGTGAATGATAATTATCATTTATACCATACAGGTTTGTAGGCATGGCGCTAATAAAATCGCATCCATATTGATCGCGATATGCCTCACACATCTTTATTCCTGTTATTTTAGCAATTGCGTATGGCTCATTGGTTTCTTCTAATGGACCAGTAAGGAGATATTCCTCTTTTAAAGGTTGTGTGGCCAATTTAGGATAAATACAACTGCTACCTAAGAATAATAATTTCTTAACCTTGTGCTCATAGGCTTGATGAATCAAGTTGTTTTGAATGGCCAAATTTTCATATAAAAAATCAGCTCGATAGGTATTGTTTGCTAGAATTCCACCCACTTTTGCTGCAGCTACAACAACATATTCAGGTTGTTCTGCTTTGTAAAAAGCGATAACGTCAGCTTGGTTTCTAAGGTCCAATTCCTTTGAGGTTCGAGTAATAATATTAGTAAAACCTTTGTTTTGCAAGTTTCTAACAATGGCACTTCCTACCATTCCTCGGTGTCCAGCTATGTAAATCTTAGATGATTTTTGCACTTGGGCAAATTTAGAGAATTATAGTTTAGCTAAATATTTAATTCTTACTTCTGCTAAGGTTTCATATTACACTGAAAAGACTTGATACTAGCTATCTTTGCAGCCTTGAACTATTTCTCACACTTTTACTTTGATGGGTCCGATGATGCAGCGTATAACTATGGATTGCTTCTGCCAGATTTCGTTCGCAACTTTATTCCAAAGAAAAAGTATGTTTTAGATGAAACGGCCAAAGACCCAATCAGTCTAGGTGCAAAAATGCATTTTAAGCGAGATCATATTTTTCATGCGAGTAAGATCTTTGAAGAGATGCAAGAAGAGATGAAACCACTAGTGGTAAATGCTTTTGAGACCATGAATGTGAAACGTTACTTCTTTGTGAATCATATCCTCTGTGAGATGATGATAGACCGTGTTCTCATAAAAGAAGATGTAAGCAAGATTGATGAAATGTATCGTCAACTTAAAAGTTTGAATAATGGTAGCAGAGGAGCTTGGGTTAAAGAGAATTATCCCGACCAATTAACGGACTATTTATTCCGACTTGACCGTTTTAATGAATTAAAATATATAAAACGGTATATGGAAGATGAGGCCATGTCGTATTCTGTAAACCGCGTATGCATGTACGTTAAGGTTTGCGAAGAATGGACTAAAAATCAGACACTAGCGTTTTTGAAGATTATCGAACCAGTAGAATCAATTATTTTTGAAAGGATATCAGATTTAAAAATTGAAATGAACGCATGAGAACAAAATTCCTAGTTTTATTATTTGCGGCCTCTCTATTTGCTAGTGACACCTTAAGTGCTCAAAGCAAGCGTAAATACGTAAACGAGTTTATGTATACAGGAGTTGGTGGTCGTCAAATGGGAATGGGTAAAACGGGTGTTGCCAGCACAAACGATGTGTATGGAACCTACTGGAACCCGGTTGGCTTAACTGATATAAAAGACAATCTTCAGGTTGGCTTTATGCACAATTTCTATTTTCAGAACTTAGCAAACTTTGATTTTATTGGAATTTCTGGAAAGGGAAAAGATGGAAATACCTTTGGGTTCTCCATTTTAAGGTTTGGAGTAGATAAAATCTTAAATACATTAGACTTAATCAGAAATGGGCAAGTAGATTACCAAAGAGTATCCGAATTTTCCGCAGTAGATTATGCTTTTATGCCGAGTTATGCGCATAGCTCGAGACAAGTGCGAAACCATAATTTAAATGTTGGTTGGGGAATAACCGCCAAAATCATCCACCGCCGAGTTGGACCTTTTGCTACTAGCTGGGGATTTGGTGCGGATGCAGCACTAAGAATTAACGATTACAATGGTAGATTTGGCTTTACACTTTTAGCCAAAGACATAACAACTACTTTTAACAATTGGTCGTTCAATTTTACAGATAACCAAAAAGATGTTTATTCACAGACTGGAGAAACAGTGCCTGTTAATTCATTAGAGCTTGCAACTCCTAGATTTATAGCAGGAGGATTTTATAATTTTACCAGTGGCAATTATCGCTTAACTCCCGAAGTAAATCTAGAATTTACTACCGATGGGCAGCGAAATACTTTAGTGAGTTCAGAATTTGTGAGTATAGATCCTAGAATTGGTATTGAAGCTGGACTAGCCGATCCCATTAAGAAGTTTGAAGCCATGCTAAGAATGGGTTTATACAACACCCAAAGACAATTAAATAGTAAAGGAAAGAGAGCACTTACTGTAACACCAAGTGTTGGTGTAGGAGTAAAGTTTGATAATATAAGTATTGACTACGCACTTGCCGGTCTTGGAGAAGGCGGAACAGGACTGTATAGCAATATCATATCCATTGCCGTAGGCATAAACAAAGAGAGTAAATAAATTGAGTAACCCATTTCATAGCGGTTTTGTAAGTATTATTGGAAAACCAAACGTAGGCAAAAGCACATTGTATAATGCATTGATGCGAGCCAAACTTTCTATAACTAACCCAAAAGCTCAGACAACTCGTCATCGAATTTTAGGTATTGATACCGGCGAAAATCATCAAATTGTATATAGTGATACTCCAGGTATTCTGAAACAAGTAAGCTATAAGTTACACGATCGCATGATGAGCTTTGTAAAGCAAGCTTTTGAGGATAGCGATGTTCTTGTATTAATTGTGGATGCAAATAGACCAGAGGATCCAGATGAGTTTAAACAGGCATTTCTTAAATCAAAAGCTAAGAAAATAGTTTGTATTAATAAAATGGATTTGGTGGATGAAACCAAATTGCTGGAAATAATGGAACACTATAAAACAGAGTTTCCTTCTGATGTTTATTTGAGCATTAGTGCCACTGAAAATTTCCAAATAGATATCTTAAGAGAAAACATTATCAAATTTTTGCCAGAAGGGCCAGCTTATTATCCAGCGGATCAAATCACGGATAAATCGGAACGGTTCTTTGTAAATGAGACCATCCGAAACCATGCGCTTCGCTTGTATCAAGATGAAGTCCCTTATTCCATTGAAGTAGTAACCAATTCCTTTAAAGAAGAACCTAAAATCATTCGTATTTACTCAGAAATTATTACAGAACGCGATAGCCAAAAGGTAATTATTTTAGGAAAAGGCGGCATGAAGATTAAACGATTAGGAACTGATTCAAGAAAGGATCTTGAAAAACTATTTGATAAAAAGGTATATCTAAATCTATTTGTTAAGTCCAGAAAAGAGTGGCGCAATAACGATAAGATGCTTAATCAAATGGGTTACGATACCGATTAATTTGGCATTTTAGATTTAAGGATTTTTTATAATACAGCCAACCAAACATTTCTACTCAGTAAGACTAGCGAAAACAGGAGTCTGCCATTAACGGAAAACTAGAAAATCCCAGTGTTGGAATTAAAAAGCTTTATCAAATAGATTCAAGGCAATTTATTTGTCTTAAGAATTGTAAATAGAAACAGGCCAACTAATTTTCATTTAGTCAGCCTGCACAAATTATAATTAAAGTGTTTACTCGATTACAAACTCATATGAGATCCATCGCAATAGGGAGGATTCTTGGTTAGTTTGCACATACATAATGCTGCCTTTTTGCTTTCTTCTGCTCGAAATACCGTTGGGGTAAATTCACCATCCTTATGTGCACCGTCGCACCAAGGTTGACTCGCCGATTTGCCACAGGCACACCAAGCATACGTTTTGCCCGCTTCTAATGTTTCCATTTGCGGAGCTTTTCCAGCTATTTTCGGTTCTTTCATTATTTAGATAGGATTAAATTAATTTTGAAACCAACCTCATTATCTATTAGGTAATCAACTGGAACACCAGCAGTTCCCTTTACATTGTATTTAAGGCCCCAATCCGTGCGGTCTACAGTGAAGTTCTCAGATACAATGGAAACTTTATCTTCCTCTACACTTACGTTCGACTTAAATGTAATGCTCTTGGTTACATCCAGAATAGTAAGGTTTCCAGCTACAGATGAATTAAACTCTCCGTCATTAGATTCAATACCTGATAATTCAAATTTTGAATTTGGATAAGTGTCTTTGTTAAAAAAATCAGGACCCAATAAGTGTCCTGTCAATTTACCTTTTTCTTCAGCTCCTTCAGGGAAATTTTCAACAGTTAAAGAAGTCATATCCATCAAAATTGTTGCATTTGAAACTTTACCATCTTTTACAAGAACTGTAGCTTCTTTAAAAGATACTTTACCAAATCTTTCTTGCACTCCACCTAAGTGAGAGGCTTTCCAATCTAAATAACTACCTTCATCAATCACACTAAAACTAATAGCTTCGTCTGCGTTTTCCGTTTTAATAGTCTCAGCTTCCGAAGTAGCCGCTTTTTCTCCATTACTTCCACATGATGCTGCAATCGTGGCAATTGCCATCAAGGATAAAATTAATTTTTTCATTTTATAAATATTTGTTTGATACAAAAATAGACCTTGGCAAAATGCCTTGCATTAACCTAGATTAAGAAAAATATTAATTAACCTTTCCTTTGTTCTCGGACTTAATTTTACTTAAGGCTTCCGGTGTAATACCTAAATAAGACGCTATCATTCGTTGTGGAATTCGCTGAACAATGAGAGGGTAGGTTTTAATGAAATGCTCGTATCGTTCAATAGCTGAAGCACTCATTAGCATCGTGATACGCCTTTGCAATACTGATAACCTTTTGGATAACTTATCCAAATGTTCCTCTTCCAATGGACCCTTTTGCGAAACATATACTTCTGAATCTTCTAGGGCATCTATAAATAACTCAGAAGGTTCCTCATAAATATTATCTGCAATTAGCCAATCCTCTGGGGCAAAAGTAAAAATATGTTCTTTTCCTTTATCATCTATAGAATAGCTGCGCAACAACCCTTTTTTGACCTGATACAAATTGCCATTAGTTTTACCAGGTTCTTCCAAAATGGTACCTTTCTTTACATGAATGAGTTTTGAATCAAGCATTGATCACGTTTAAACAAAAGTAATCAATTGTAGATGATCTAATAAAAATTGAAATGACAATTAAACGTAACGCTGTCTTAGCTTTTGATTTTAGGCTTAGAATTCCTCTAACAATTATATCATCTGCCCATCCAAAACTCCCAAGCCTTCTTCAAAGCTATGTGGATGGTATCCCAATTTTTGTTGAGCTTTACTAATGTCTAAGCCTGTAATGGGTGGGCGCTTAGCTGCTTGATTTAAACTATCACTGGTAGAGGTTGAAACATTCTCCATGGATAAATTGTAATGCTTAGCTACGCGTTCTACCAATTCATAAATACTCATATAATCTTTCCCTGAAATATGATAAATGCCTTCGGCTCCATGATCTGCAATTAAATAACAACCCATCGCTAAATCTTCGGCTAATGTTGGTGTTCTAAACTGGTCATTTACCACTTTTATTTCTTGCTTCTTTTCTAATGCACCTTTTGCCCAAAGCACAATATTAGTACGGCTCATGTCCGCTACTATTCCGTAAACCAATACCGTTCTGATAATTGAATACTTTTCAGAATGACTTTGAATATGTTTCTCAGCGAGCAGTTTGGAGTTGCCATAGAAACTCAAAGGCTTTGGCTCATCTGTTTCGGTGTACATAGACTTGGTTCCATCAAAGATGAAGTCGGTAGAGAGGTGGATAAATTGAGCTCCTATTTCATTACACACGGTAACTAGCTTTTCTACTGAACGAACATTCAATTCTAAGCAAGCTTCTTGCTCTGTTTCACACTGATCTACATTAGTCATGGCTGCTGTATTAATTACCACAGTAGGTTTAAACTCTCTAATTACTGAGAAGTCAATCCCGGTAATATCAAGTTCCAAATAAACTATGCCCTCTTTTGGATTTCTGCTCGGACCTCTACCTGTTGCCAAAAAATCTACCTTTTCTTTGATAAATATATCACTAATCTTTTGTCCGAGTAAACCATTACTCCCAGTAATCAATACTTTCATTATAAACTGTTGCTTTTCTTTATGTTAAAATACATCTTTCTTACCTTCAGGCCTAATTCTTTAGGATGGCAATGTATAACCTTTATGCTATATTTTTCTAACTCTCGTTTTATGAGCATTTGATTTAAGTAATACTGTCGTGCTATGGTTTTACTTGTAGCTTCTGAATAGTTTTCTGCCTTTGTAAAGGTAAACTCTTCTAACTCTGCATCTTTAAAGAAAACCACTACTAATAGATGTTGCTTATTAAGTCTCCTAAAAACGGCAATCTGTTCTTGTAAGCTTTTAAAAGTATCAAAGTTGGTGAACATAAAAAGAAGAGACCTTTGCGTAATTATTTGCTTGCAGGCCAAATACAAACGGGTAAAATTGCTATGCTCCGCTTTGTAGGATTGGAGTCCCCAAATATTATTCAATTTGCGCAAGGTAGTATTCGACCGATAGGCCTTCATTACCGCATTGATCTTATTGGAGAATACAATAGTTCCTGCCCTATCTCCTTGTCTGAGTGCAACTTGTGCTAGGTGAACACTGGCATTAATAGCATAATCAAGTAAGGAGTATTGGTTATGCTCATAATTCATGGTTCGACCTTTATCAATGATAAAATAAATATTATGGGCCTTTTCTTGCACGTACTTATTAATCTTAACTGCACCAGATCTAGCTGTTGCCGACCAATTTATAAATCGCGGGTCATCTCCTATAGTGTAATCTGAGATTTGATCAAACTCCATGCTCTGGCCTCTAGTTTTCAATATTTTCTCACCAGCCGATTCACGTTCCTGTAAGGTATTAATAACCTCTTTGGGGTTAATTTTCTGATTCGGCATCACATTCACCGTAATGGCTTGATGAACCTTTACCCTATTTTGCAAGAATTTGAACCAGCCTGGTACAAAAATCAATATTCGGTTAAAGGTATAACTACCTCTCTTTTTAGGAGTAAAATAATAGGTTTTCTTTGATTGACCTTTGGCCTTTATCTTTAGATTTAACGTTTGCTCTTCATTGCGTAATTCATACGGAACTTCATCTTGAAGCTCAAGATTTAAAGACTCATTGTATTTGTTTTGAATTCTTAATTCTACCCTATTCTTTACCCCAATAATAGCAGTTTTATCAATTAGCCTTTCTGCCCTCAAGTAACGACTGCGAAGAATAGATGAAACCAAATCTAAAATAAACAAAACAACAAATACAAGGAGAGCTATATTAACTGGTATTAATAAAAATTTGAAAACATAAGACAAAATGTAGCCTCCAAAAAAGCAAGCTAGCACCAACCAAAGTCTTTTGGTAAAGTATAAATCGATATGATTCTTGGGCTTAATCAATTAACGAGGCACTTCAATTTTTGCAATTACTTCATTAAGTACAACTTCTTCTGTTTTACCAGCCATTTCACTCTCAGGGTTAAGGATAATCCTGTGATTTAAAATCTCAAATGCGAACTCTCTTACATCATCGGGTGTTACAAAATCTCTATTGTTTAGCAAAGCCACAGAACGACTCACATTCATTAAAGCTAAAGATGCTCGGGGTGATGCCCCAACATATATATCGGCATGCTGCCTTGTTTCTTCTACAATTTTTACGATGTATTCCAGAATCTCTGGTTTCACAAAAACCTTATTCTGTAATTCCATCATTTTCTCAAGATCCTTTCCATTAAGAACAGGTTTTATCTCAGCTACTTTTTCATTCTTACTTTTATCCAAAAAACGGTTAAGAATTCTAACTTCATTTTCATAACTAGGATATTTAGCTATAATTCTAAAAAGGAATCGATCCATTTGCGCTTCTGGCAAACGATACGTTCCTTCTTGTTCTATGGGATTTTGCGTTGCCAATGCAATAAAAGGAAATGCCATTGGATAGGTTTCGCCATCATAGCTAATTTGCTTTTCTTCCATTATTTCAAACAAGGCACTTTGGGTTTTTGCAGGAGCTCTATTAATCTCATCAATGAGCAAAACGTTCGTAAAAACAGGACCTTTTTTAAACTCAAAACTACCTTCTTTTGCATTAAAGATATTAGTTCCCGTGATATCCGTTGGCATTAAGTCCGGAGTGAATTGAATTCGCTTATAATCCCCTTTAATTGTCTTAGAGAAACAAAGCGCTGCTAAGGTCTTCGCAATACCTGGAACTCCTTCAATAAGCACATGACCGCTATTCAAAAGCCCTAAGATGATACAATCTATCATTGACTCACTTCCTACAATCACTTTTTGCATTTCTGCTTTAATTGCCTCTACCTTTTCAAGATAAAAGTTGCTTTCTTGTGGAGCATTTATTTCTTCTATTTCTTCCATTGGTTTAATATTTTAGTAATTTTATTATTTAAATTTAAGTAGTTCTCTTTTGATATTTCATGAACCAGTTTTAGTGCGTATTGTATCTCTGTTATTTCAGAAATTTCGGTATTTAATTTATTAGCAACAAATGCTACTTCTTTATCTGTGCAATTTTGCAGGTTAATTCCATAGCTAGCATAAATCAAGTTATCAAACTGAAATATCAGTTTCTTTTCTAAATTCTGCCTTCTAGCCTTATTTTTATAATAAGGAGAAATAAACTTAGACGTCCGAACAAAGCTACTTTCTTCATTTGGAGCAAGAGGTATACTTTGCTGTTTCCTTTTTCCTCCAAAAAACAAGAAAAGCACCAAAAACAATAAGAGGATAATGCTAGCCATAAATAATGCCGGGTTATCCCTTATAAAAGATAGACTTCCCAATTCAATTGCACGAACATTAAACTTTTCAGATGCATTTGGATAAAGCACAACGTCTTTAAATCTAATGGCTTTAACAAAATGTTGAAGGACATCCAGTTTTTTATCTTGTTTTAGGTAAAAGTTAGAATAGACAAGTGGAAATGATAGTAAATGCAATTTTCCTCCTTCAAAATCAGAAATGCTAATCCAAATTGGTTTTCCATTAGCACTTAATTGTATTTCTGCTCCGTACTCAGCTATAAATTCCTCGCTAAATGAAGCGGCTTCCTGTTCAACCCATCCATTGCGCCAATGTTTAAACTTAGTATCAGAAACCAAAGATCCGCCATCGGTAAATGCTAAGGAATCGTAATCAAAGTTATCTTGAGTTGAACCATCAATAATAAGACTTGAACCATCTACTTCTTCTATTTTCTGACCTATAATGAACACGTCATGCCCAAAATTTTGCAGTGCCAAAAGTTCATTCATTCTTTTATCACTTAAATTTATATTGCGATCAATTAATACGATTGTCTTTTTGTCACCTGATTCATAATCTTCTATAAGCGGCGGACGTGAAGGTGAGCTTGATGTTAAATCAGAATGGCTTCTAATAGCATTATAAAAAACATGTAAATCATAAGGTTCAGTATCGTTTTCTTGCAATCCGATACTCCAATTATTGCTTCTATAAACATATGCAAATAGCCCCGCAATAATTATTACAATTGCAATTATTAGGAGTGCTATGCGTGTATCTTTTTTCAAAGAATTTGTTTTGATATTTTAGATTTAAGATCCTGAGCAATTTCCACCTGTTTTAAACTGGTTTCATGTAAGCTGAACCATGCCTCTTCATAAATTCTAATCAATTTTTTAAACTCCACTAATGAAGAAAAGTTAATTAATTCTTGGGTGTACTGGCGGTTCGTTTTAGAAGGTTCAGTTTTTATAAGTTCTTTTCGTACTAACTTTTGCAACACCAATAAAAAAAGAAGCCTTATAATTGATTTAGGGTCTTTTTCATTTTTTAACAATGCATCAATATTGGCTCTCCTTAATACTTCAGATTCAGGAATGGTTTCACCTAATAAAAGATCCCCTTCAGCGCCGGATACAGATTCAACCATGGCAAATCTTTTAATCAAGAAATATAGGATTACAAGTAAAGCTGCTACAGCTAAGGCATAAACGAAGTATTTTAGAAAGGATAAATTTGGTAAACTTAAATTGCTACTTTTAGGTTTAAAATCAAGATTCTTTTCTTGCATCACATATTCCAAGTCATCTAAGCTTTCTCTTATTGGCTTCTTATTTAAGACAGGCTCACTATAAAGGATAGTGTTTAGGCCTAAGAACATTATGAGAATCAGTTTTCTCATAATTCAACCTCCAATCCATAAGATGATTTTACTGAAGATATTTCTGAAATTCGTTTATCTATTTTTTCACCTGTCTCCTTTTCAATAACCAATGGGATTAGTGCTTTAGTAGCATGAATTATAAAGAAACAAAATGCTGGTATAATGATTATAGAGAAACCTACATTTAATTCTCGAAATAAGGCTGGATTTTGGCTAATTATTCCGGTTTGCTGACTTAAAGTTAAAAGCATACCACAAGCAGTTTTCACCACGGTGGCTAAAATAAAGATACCCAAACAAGCTGCTAAAGAAATCCAAACTAATTTAAAAAAAGCCTTTGAAAAAAGAACCCCTTTCGAAAATCTCCAATCACCATAAAGTATTGTTATTATTGGTATTAAAACGCACATAACCCATATGGAATAATGACCAGCCAGTATTAATAGTGCAGTAAGAGTAAGAGCTATTAAACAAGAATAAATTAAGGATACATACCTGTTTGTCTTTTTATCTGAGCTTGTTATTAATGCAAACAATAGGGAAAGAAATACCAAGCCATTTAAATAAACAGAGAAGGAGCCACTTAAGGCTGCACTAAAGACTAACAATGGTTCGCTAATAAACTCTGCTATCAATTGAAAAGGAAGTCCGCTATTACCAATTTTTAAATCGCTATACAATTCCAAATAATCAGCACCCCAGGCGCTTAGCAGGTTTGCATAACGTAAAAGCCAAAAGCTTGATAAGCAAAGAATGGATAAAGCCACTATTGATTTCCAGTTTTTAAGGAATTGCTCTGCGCCCCTTGAAATGGCCTGTGAACTAAAATTCTTTTTTAAGTAAAATGCTAAATCAGAAGGTGTGCTTTGTTCAAATTGTATCTTTAAATTTGGCCTAGCATTTCTGTATTTAGACCAAGGGTAAATGATAAAGTAACAGATAACAAACAATAGACTAAGCACTATGATGATGAACCTAAGCACATCTGAAATTCCAGTAAAACGCGTTAAGTAAGATTCAATAAACGCAGCTAAAACTATAATCGGAAAGGTTCCAAGAATAACAATAGCTCCACTTTGGGCATTTGTTTTCATTGCATTAAGCCTGCTCAATTTACCTGGACTAAACACACTCATACCTATACACAAGCCAGCGGCACCTTCTACAACCATTGTTAATATCTCTAATGTTCCATGCTGATAAACAGTTAAGAAATACTGATACCCTTCTCCATTTTCTATGAGCAAAGCACTAAATACACCGAGTATTAAACCGTTGTAATAAATGACTAACCCGCTTCCCAGAGCAAATAGGCTTCCTAAAACAAAAAATAAGATGGCTACTCTTAAGTTGTTACTGCCTATCGACAAAAACATTTCAAAAGAACCAGATTCTTTATAAACTCCCAATGGATCTCCTTTCTCAATATTGTCTAAGGTCATATTTACATAAGCGTCACCCATTATTGAATTAGCAAAACTTTCATTTATCAAATAGCCCAAATATCCAGTGCCTATTCCTAAAACAACAATTATCAATGCGTACAAGATATATTTCCTTATGAGAAAAAGGTGTTCAGGAACCTTTTCCAAGTAGAATGATTTTACAGACCCCAATCGATCTTGTTTCATTAAAAAGACATGCAGGGATGAACTAAGTTTTGCTAAAATGGTGCTAACAGTTCGCTTTTGATAATGACTTTGTGAATAGCCCAAATCATCTTGTATTTGTTGATGAATATCTTCAATAAATTCCTTAGAATTACCACTCATAGATTGGTTTGCTTCACCCCAACCTTCTGATCTTGTTTTTATGAATTCGGTTTCTTTCAGACTTACGCAATGTTACGGAATAATTCTCAAAATTACTTTCTTTGAGCCCTCTCAAACCCTAGATTTGTAAGAACTAACATTACATTGAGTACGCGTATTGACATACTGAGTCCAAACAAGACCAAAATTACTTTTGAACTTGCTTCTTTAGCTACTCGGTTTGCCGCCTTCTTGATTGATGCAGTACTACTACTAATCTTACTTCTACTCATTTCTAGCGCAATAGGATCTTCTTCATTCATAATGGTCTTATTATTTCTCGTTCTATCTTGTTATACCTTCATTTTAGAATCTGCATCAGGCGGTCAAACAGTGGGGAAAGCATTACTTAAAATTAGAGTAATAAAAAGAGATGGTTCACAACCAAAAATTCAAGACTATTTCTTACGTTGGTCGATGCGAATAATAGATTATGGTATTACCATTTGTTCTGTTGGTTGGGGCCTAATGGCCAGTTCAAAATACAGACAAAGATTAGGAGATGTATATGCCGATACCATTATTATTTATGATAGAACACGGCATGTAAATAGATTTGGTGCCTTGGTTGAGTTACAAGAAAAGTCTCAAGAGGTTGAAATCACTATCCCTAATTTAGAGAAATTAAGAGAAGATGATATTCTACTCGCCAAGCAACTCATTAACAATCAAACTATTTATTCTGGAGAAGTTCTCTTGAGCAAAATAGATAATCTAGTGCAGCATTTTGTATTTATTTTAGATTTAGAAATGCCAGATAACCAAAAGAGTTTTTTAACTAATATTATCAAACAGTACGTCTTTAAAACCAGGTCTTGAAAGCAAAATTGATTCTTCTGTTTTGGATGTTTAACGTCTCATTAAATGGTCAAACCATTTACCTGTCGGGTAGAACCAATGCCAATAACAAACATGGGTATTCAAAGGTAATAGGAGAGAATAAATTTGGTGTTTACATTTTAAAATTTAGAGATTATAATTTAGAAAAAGATTTTGTTCTGGAACGATTTTCACCAGATCTAGGATTTTTGGAAAGTCAATCCTATAAGCTAGATCGAAAGGAACGCGTTCTAAAATTTGTACTGGCAGACTCCCACATCCATTGCCTCACTGAGACAAAAAAAACTATTAAACATTACAAAATTGACTATTCCCTTCAAGAACTAAAGCAAGCGTTTAAACCGCATACTTTACCAAAAGGAAAGAGCATGTTTGATGAACCAGAGGTAGTCTATAGCCACAGTAAAAAAAGAATTGCCATTACAATTCCATACGGTGGTCCAAGAAATATTCAGCATTATGAGGTAATTACCAGAAATTTAAATGCAAAATCCGAAGAAAGCTTCACAATTAAAACACCTTTCAATTATAAAGACTGTAAACTGGAATCTACACTTATAACTCCTAATGGTAAATATAGTTTTTTGTACTCCAATGAAAGCAGAGAAAGAAGAAAAGTCAAAAACGACTTTTATTGGATAACCCCTACTAAAACCCCTAACAATTCAAAGCATCATTTAATCAATTCTTACAAATACCTGATTTCTGCAAAAATTCACTTCCACCCTCAAACACAAGAGGCCAGTATAATTGCACTATTCAATTTTGAAACAAAAGGAAGCAGTCAAGGAGTTTCAATCTACAATGAAAAATTCCCGACAGAATCATTTAATAATCCATTCCAAGACAAAGTAATTATGAGTGTACAAGGGGCTTCTGCTCTTGGAAAAGGTAGAAGTATAGATGATCTTTTTATTCGTTTTGCAATGCCACATGCCAATGGGTCTTTCTTGTTAAGTTTAGAAAAATATTATGTTTCTAAAGAGTTAGAAAGCTTTTATACTAATGGGATACCTCAATCAAGTACAAGAAGTATTTATAATTATGAGGATGTTATTCTCATTCAATTTGATAGCACCAATCGAGTAGACTGGTCCAATATTGTACATAAAAAACAAAGCTCAATGGGCTCATCAACCTACTACAGTAGTTATCTATTCATAACCAGCAACCAAGAAGTATGTATCATTTTTAACGAGAAAGGAAATATTGAAAACAGGTTGCTGATGCATCGCTTTAGTAAAAATGGGCAACAAAAAGTTCAAGTATTAGTGGAGCCTTCAAACGATTTAATGCAAGGAATTCCGATTGAAGGAAAACAAGTTTCTTATAATAGTTTTGTATTGCCAATTCTCAATGGGCGCAGCCAAAATCTGATGAAAGTGGTTTTATAATGATTGGTGCTTTTCATAATATAAAACCTTTATCCGGAGCTTTAGTTGGGTTAATAGGGTTGCTTTTTGGGGTTATTGCCGGACTTTCTTTATTTTTATTTCATCCACAAGAGTTGTCCTCATCTACAATTACTATGATTGTTTTAGGAATAACAAGTATTGTACTGCAGGGCTTGTATTTTAATAAACTATGTGTTGATTTTGATATCACCTATACACATACTTTTATTCCCGCTTTTTTTTATGTAATTATCGCCTCAAGCAATTATGGTTTTATTGAAATTGGAATGCCCCATACTTATGCTTGGTTAATCTTAGTTTCTTTACATCAGTTAATAGCTATTCCAAACGTAAGTTTTCCAAGAAGAAACATTTATATGGCAGCACTTTTTTTAGGTATAATTGCCTTATTTGTGCCTTTATACATAAACGCTATATTATTATTACTAATACTAATAATGGTCTTTAAAACACTAAATGCACTCGATACCCTAGCATTGCTATTGGGGTTTGGACTTCCAGTGTTTGTCATTTTTGCTATAAACCTTATATTTAATAAAGATCTAAACTATTATTTAACAAGAAATATTCAATTTGAAGGTATTCCTAGATTAGGTATTCAGTCATATTTCTTAATATTCCCATTACTCATTTTTGCATTTGGAATTTTTAGAATTAGTTTTAACTACTTCAAGAACAATATTCGTACTAGACGAATGTTAAGGGTAATAATGTACATATTACTTTTTCATGTGCTAATTATTGGATTTAATTTAGTTGATTTTTATACGCTAATTCCTTTATTAATAATTCCGTTTTCTGTTTCATTTGCTTATCTCCATATGGGTACAAAACGTCGTAAATTGAAATCCTTTTCTACCATACTCCTCATAGCATCTTTCATTACCCACTTGGTCTGGCAAATCTACCTTATATGAAAATTTTAAAGTATTTTCTGATCGCATTATTATACCTTCAAGTCTCAGGTTTGCATTCTGAAACCAATGGTGACACTACAAAAAATGGATATGGCAGAGGGAAAGTTGGAATTTTTTTAAGCGCTATTTTGACTTCAGGAATGCAGGGTCTAATGGGAAATACAAAAGATCTCAAACCATTAGCACACGATTAACCTTTCCCTTTAACTCAAAGGGCTACAAACTATCTTTTTATGATGAATTTGATAGTTTAGATTTAAAAAAATGGCAAATTGGGCAAGCCTGGGGAAGGGTGCACTTTCAAAACCCACATCAGCATTACAGTGACTCAGCAGTATCCGTAAATGATGGAAAACTAAGCTTATTTAATTTAAACGAACCAAAATCATTTGAATATAGAGACTCTACTTACTTAGTTCCTTATGGAGTTGGGTGTATAAACTCATTTCACAGTTTTTCTACTAAACATGGTTACTTCGCAATTCGCAGTAAAACCCCAATAGGTACTGCCACATGGCCGGCCTTTTGGCTTACTGGAAAAAAAAATTGGCCACCAGAAATTGACATCTTTGAAATGTATGGCAAATGTGATACAGCAAATATCCATGAACAAACCATGAGTGTGCATTACGGTTCTATTGAAGGTAAAACGAAGGGAAGTATTACTAAAAACTTGAACTTGCCTCAGAATACAAACACTATTTTTCACATATATTCTTGCCTCTGGGAGCCAAAGAAAATAACCTTCTTTACGGATGGGGTATTGGTTAAAACAGTGAAATTAAATCGTTGGATGAGGAAATACTTTGATGAAGAAATGTATGTAATTATTAACAATGCCATAGACAATAGATATATCGATTGTTTAGAGGCTAATCAATTACCCCATAAGTTTGAAATTGACTGGGTAAGGGTTTATACGAAATAGTCACGTTCGTCTGTTATTCACATCATTTCAACAATTATTTAGCGGGTGTTTCCCTGCTTTACAATTTATATTTGCACTGAAACTGGAATGAAAGGAATTATACTTGCCGGCGGCAGCGGAACTAGACTACATCCTCTAACATTAGCAATGAGCAAACAACTCATGCCTGTTTATGATAAGCCAATGATCTATTACCCCTTATCCGTACTAATGACTGCAGGAATTAAGGACATTCTAATTATTAGCACACCTCATGATTTACCTCATTTTAAAAAGCTTTTAGGGGATGGTAAAAATATGGGATGTAATTTTCAATATGCCGAGCAACCAAATCCAGAAGGCTTAGCTCAAGCGTTTATAATAGGTGAAGATTTTATTGGAGATGATAAAGTTGCTTTAATACTTGGAGATAATATTTTCTTTAGTTCTAATTTGAAAGAATTACTTCAAAATAGTTCTGAGCCAGATGGTGGGATTGTATTTGCATATCATGTGAGTGATCCTGAAAGATATGGAGTTGTTGATTTTGATGAAAACAATCAAGTATTAAGTATTGAAGAAAAACCAGAAAAACCAAAGAGTAATTTTGCCGTTCCTGGCTTATATTTTTATGATAATGATGTAGTTTCTATTGCCAAAAACTTAGACCCTTCACCAAGAGGAGAATTAGAAATTACAGATGTTAACAGGGTTTACCTAGAAAGAGGTAAACTTAAAGTAGGCGTAATGGATAGAGGAACAGCATGGCTGGATACTGGTACATTTGAATCATTAATGCAGGCCAGTAATTTTGTTCAAACAATTGAGCAAAGACAAGGACTAAAGATCGGTTGTATAGAAGAAATCGCATGGCAAAACGGTTTCATAAGTTCAGAACAACTAGCCATTTTGGCAAAACCACTGGAAAAAAGTGGATATGGCGTTTATTTAAATAATTTAATCAAAGGATGAGAAAACTTGGACTATTAATTCTACTAGGCATTTTAAGCAATTCGGCTAAAGCACAGTTCTTGCTTCCGGGTGGATTTCCATCTTTTAATGATGTAGATACCCCTGGAATTCAAGTACAAAGAATAGAACCAGTTACAGACAAAGGTGATGACGATAAAGTTGAGTTGCCAAAAGTTGTAGAAGACACTTTCATTACAAAAACAAAAGCAGAAATAGCAAGACTACAAATTGAAGCTGAAAAGCTAAGGATTGAAAGAGAATTAGCAGAATTAAAAAACAAGAATGCGGAGATAGAGTTAACACCTGAAGAAAAAGAATTAATTCGTTTAAAAACTCAGAATCTAAGCCTTTTAAATACCAAAGAACAGCTCATAATTAAACAAGAATTAGAGGAAATAGAAAAAAAGAAAAATTTAAGAGTATTCCCTCCTAGTGTTATTTATGGACATGACATTTTTAGATCTGACAATTTTGAATTGTATGAAACTACTAGCGAAATTGTGGCAACAGAAGGCTATGTATTAGGGACTGGAGACGTTGTTCAAATTGAAATGTGGGGATATAAGTATTGGAGTAAGTCTTATATAATTGAAGAAAATGGCAATATAAATATCCAAGGATTCACTAATATCTTCGTAAAAGGGTTAACCTTAAAACAAGCAAGGGGTTTAATTGCAAGTCGCTTAGGTGTTTCAGGAAACTCTAGTTCAATGTCTATCACTGTCACTCGACCAAGAATGGTTAGTGTTACCATTTTGGGAGAAGTTTTTAACCCAGGAACATATACTTTACCCGCAACAAATTCAGCTTTTAATTTCTTAGTTGCCATGGGTGGTCCAACTAATATTGGATCCGTGCGGAATATTTACATCAAAAGAGATGGGCTTATTAGAGATTCTTTCGATTTATATGAATATTTTAATAAAACACTTCATGTAAGAGACGTTTACCTTCATAATGGCGATTATATTATTGTAGGTCCATTAGCAAATACAACTACCATTGCCGGTGCTGTTCGAAAGCCTGGAATTTACGAAATAAAAAATAGCGACAACCTTTCTCAAGCTATTGCTATGGCTGGGGGTACTTTAAAAAATGCCTATTTAAAAGATGTTGTTATTACACGTTTCCAGAATAGCAAGTACGAGGTTATATCGGTTAACTATGATTCTCTTATAAGTAGTGGAAAGGACTTTAATCTCAGAGGCGTTGATCAGATAAGCTTCAAGGGAATAAACGCTGATTTTAAAATCGCAGTAAGTGTAACTGGAGGTGTAAGTGTACCTGGAAGTTATAAACTTAAATCTAAAATGCGAGTTAGTGGTATTATTAAAAATGCGAATGGATTGTCTAGCGATGCATATGCCGAGAAAGGTTACTTAGTAAGGACTGAATTAAATACCGGAAAAAAAGAGTTTATTACTTTTTCACCTAAAAGTGTGTTAGAAAATCCAGGTTCAGAGGAGGATATTTATGTACTAAATAATGATAGCCTATATATATTTAGAACTTGGGAAATTACTGATAAAAGTTCTATTCAGATAACTGGTTCAGTCTATAAACCTTTTATTTCAAATTATATTAGCAACATTAATCTTGGGCAGTTCATTTTTATGGCCGGTGGTTTCACTCCAGATTATGACGCCACTAGAGGTTATATACTTAGAACAAGAGATGAATATTATAAAGAAGTCATTTCATTCAACCCTTCACTTGTAAAGTCTGACAGTAACATATTTAATATTGAGATAATGCCAAAAGATGTTGTGCGAATATTCTCAAGAGCAGATCAATTCAAGAACTTTAACATTAGAATAAGTGGAGCAATTATTAACAAGGATACAACCTTGAAGTATGCGGAGAAACTGACGGTTTATGATGTTATAAGGATGAGTGGCGGTTTAGAAGAATGGGCATACACTGAAAAAGCAATTGTTACAAGGACGGATTACGCCAATAATAAAAAAGTTACATTCATTGTAAACTTAGATGAAATCTTAAACGACCCAAGCTCAAAAGAGAACCTTCTGCTTGAAAGAAGCGATAATGTATTAATCCTTGATACCAGAAGTATGATGGATCGATACAATGTATCAATAGAAGGATCTGTTAGGTCTCCCCGTTCATTTGAGTATTCTGAAAATTTGAGATTATCTAGTTTGATTCTTAAAGCAGGAGGTTTAAAAACAACCGCATTCAGGAATAGAGCAATCATTGTTTCTCAAGACTTGGTTACAGGTATAAAAACATCTAAAACTGTTGACCTCAATGAAGTACTCAGGAACCCAGTAAGTTCTGAAAATGTTGAGATTAAACCTGGTGACAAAGTGAGAGTATTTGATTTAGAAGAACTAACCAATGACTTTGATGTGTTCATTTCTGGACCTGTAAAAAGGGCAGGAACATTTCCATATTCTGATAATATGACTCTTCAAAACTTAATTGACTTAGCGGGAGGTTTGGAGTTTATTACAGCAGGAAGCAGAATGGAAATTGTACGTAATTTTTATTCAGAAAATGGCGAGTTTAAATTTTTAGAACCAAAAGTCTTGTTGTTGCCTATATCTAGTAGTTTAACAGTTGACACGGCTTTTGCCAACTTTGTACTACAACCATTTGATAGGATTTTTGTAAGAACAAACCCTGATTATGTACCATTAAAAACAATTCGTATTGAAGGAGCCGTCCGATACCCTGGCACCTTTGCCTTACAAGGGGATAATGAAAGAATTAATTCTGTTCTAAGAAGGGCTGGTGGATTTAAACTTTTAGCTTTTCCTGAAGGGTCTCAATTAAAACGAGTAATGGATGGAGATACCATAAATATTGTTCTTAACTCTCGTAAAGCTTTAAACAGACGCAGATCACATTATAATTATGTACTAAGAGATGGTGATCTTATTTCCATTCCATATTCTGAAAGTATTGTTATGTTATCTGGTGACTTAAATACTCAAGACCAAACTAATTTAGGAGTTTATTACAGACCTCATAAAAGAGCTAAGTATTACATTAAGAAATTTGGTGGAGGGTTCACCAAAACTAGTGATAAAAGAAGAGTTGTCGTAGAGCACAAGAATGGAGCTAGAGTAGGAACACGAAACTATGTTATATTCAAGGTGTACCCTAAAATAAGAAAAGGATCCAAAATCATTGTAACTCCTAAGATTCCGAAAGCAGATAGACAAGGCGGTAGAAGTAAATTTGATACCGAAGACTTCTTAAATAAATTAATAACGAGAGCTACCGCAGTATTGACCATAATGGTACTATATAGAGTAGCAGTAGGCAACTAGCATATGGAACAAAAAGGAAATTTATTTTATTTTTTAAATACCTACAAACCGTTTTTAATAAAAACGCTAAAGTTAATCTATGTGCCTTTAATTTGTTCCCTAGCCATTGGTTACTACTTTTATAAAAAAGAACAAAAGATTGCTATTACCTATAATTCTGGAATTATTTATATGCTAGAAGAGGAGTTGAGTGGTAATGATAAATCTGCAAGTGGAAATCCTATGTTAGCTGCCATAATGGGTGGTGGTGGTTCAAGTAATAAAAAGCTAATGGTAGATTTAGCGAAATCAAATAAGCTCCTTGAAACCACGATGCTAAAAACAGTAGTTGTTGATTCAAATCTTGTTGTGCTTGCTAATTATTATATTGATAATTGCGGAATGCGTAAGGCTTGGAAAGCAAGTGGAGACAAAAAAATGATGGCCTTTAATTTTCCCAAGGACTACGAAATTGGACAAAATAAAGAAGTTGATTATTTAATTAGAACCATTAGCCAAAACATACAAACCAATTTTGTTTCTAGAACACTAGAAAGTGGCTTAATATTAATGGAATATACAGGTACACATGAAATGTTTACCAAGACTTTATTAGACAATCACTTTGTAACGATAAGTGAGTTTTATGCAACACGTAAATCAAAAAGATCCTCAGAGTTAATTCAATCTGCTCGTAAGAAAAAAGACCAAGCTTTAGCGGCTGTTAGATCAAGAGAGGCAGGTTTAGCTGCTAACCAAGATAATGGATTTGGAGTTGTAATGAATCGAGCAAAACTTGGTGAAGTTGCCAATGCAAGAGAACTAACCATTTCACAAAGTATTTATCAGGAATCTGTAGTTGCATATAACTCTGCACTCTTAGATTTAGAAAGAAACAAACCTCTAATTAGTATTGTTGATGATCCTAGGTTACCCTTAAAGGCAACAGGTCCAGACCCCTTTGGAAAGGGTATGAAAATGTTTTTTATTTTATTTTTTATTGAGATAGCCCTTCTTTTCGGAATTTTCTTTGGGTTAGATGTTCTGAAGAAACAGCGAGACGATTATAAAAAAGCAACAGCTTAATGGATGCCTTAATTTCTGTAATTATTCCCTTTCAATACGAAACGGCTCAATTACAAAATTGCCTTAATTCAATCAAGTCCCAAACCTATCAAAATTTCGAAATTATTCTAATAGCTGATGGGGCAAACCCTGAAAGTTTAGCCATTGCAGAGGAGTTTCAATTTCCAAAAATTGAGCTTATAGTTATAGAAATTGCTGGAGGACAAAGTGCTGCCAGAAATAAAGGTATAGCATTGGCCAAAGGAGACTTTATAGCCATTCAAGATGCGGATGATTGTGCCTTGCCTGAAAGGTTTGAAAAACAGCTTGAAGCTTTCCATAATAACAAGAACCTAGATGTTTTGGGTTCTTCTGCACAGGTTATAGATAAAGGCTTTGAATGGGATGTATACAGCTCTCATGATGATATTGAATCTCAATTGCTCTTTAATAATCCGATGATTCATAGTTCGGTCATGCTAAGAAAGAAAGTATTTACCAAGTTCGCTTACAATTCTACGTACAATACTTCCGAAGATTACGATTTGTTCTCTTTATTAATTAGGCAATTTAGATTTGAGAATTTAAAATCACCTTTAGTTCAGTATACGCTTCCATCTAGTAGCAAACCCTCTAATTTAGACCAGAGAATGAAAGCCCGAATTATTCGTGAACGAAACAATAAACTGGTTCCCGAAGAACTCATTCATTCTTTTCACCATTTCTGCGAATTGAACAATATCATCAAAACCAAAGACCTAAAAGGACTCATTAAAGTGTTCAGAGGTCAGGGTTCAGGAAAGGTATTTAATGATCATTTATTGCGGTATGCATTGAAACATAAAGCAAATTTGAGTATTCCGATGAAACTCAAAACATGGAGTTCATCCATCCTGATGCGAAAGGCATCGGTACTTAAGAAAATCTTATTTAATTAACCGAAAGTACAAAGTATTGCTTCTTGCCTTTTTGCAAAAGCATATACTTGTCATGTAGAAGAAGGTCTGTATTAATAAATCCATCAACATTTGTATACTTGGATTTATTTATAGAAAATCCATTTGCTGCAATCATCTTCTTTGCTTCTCCCTTACTCGGAAATATCGATGTGGTAGTGACCACTAAATCTAAAATGCCAATGCCTTCTTTTAATTCCTTTTGTGAAATTTCAAAGGTATCTAAATCGGCAAAAGCACCATCCATGGTTTTTAAATCCAATGAACGCAGAGCTTCTTCCGTTCCTTTAAAGAAAACTTGGGTTGCTTTTTGAGCTTGCGTTAAGTCATGTTCAGAATGAACACGTATTGTCATTTCCTCAGCCAAGGCTTTTTGTAAGCCTCTTTGGTATTCGTTGCCCTTATGATTAGCAATTAGTTCTTCAATTTCTGTGCGACTCTTCAAAGAGTATATTTTAATGAAGGTCTCCGCATCTTCATCACCTACATTTAACCAAAACTGGTAAAATGAATAAGGTGAAGTTCGTTCTGGGTCTAACCAAATATTTCCACCTTCACTCTTGCCAAACTTGCTTCCATCTGCTTTAGTAATTAATGGAGCAGTAATGGCAAATGCCTGACCTTGAGCTTTTCTTCGAATTAGTTCAGTCCCTGTGGTAATATTTCCCCACTGGTCGCTGCCCCCCATTTGAATTTTGCAATTGTTATGCGTATATAAATGGTAAAAATCGTAGCCTTGAACTAATTGATAGGTAAACTCCGTGAACGAGATACCAGAGGCTTCCATTCTGTTTTTAACGCTATCCTTAGCCATCATATAACTCACGGTTATATATTTACCAACATCGCGTATAAAGTCTAGGAAACTAAAGTTTTTGAACCAATCGTAATTGTTCACTAGTTCAGCCTTGTTATCACCAGAATCAAAATTTAAGAATCGCGTGAGTTGCGCTTTTTGCCCATCTATATTTTTCTGTAAAGTCTCATCATCCAACAGGTTTCTCTCCGCAGATTTTCCACTTGGATCACCAACCATTCCAGTTGCGCCTCCCACCAACACATAGGGTTTATGACCGGCATTTTGAAACAAAATCAACAAGGTTATCGGAACCATATTGCCAATATGAAGACTATCAGCCGTTGGATCAAAACCAATGTAAGCATTGGTCATTTCCTTTGCCAATTGCTCTTCTGTTCCAGGCATGCTGTCGTGAAGAAGTCCTCTCCACTTCAACTCTTCTATAAAATCAAAATTTTGCTTAAATGCCATTTCTTAAACCAGCATAGTCACTGGATTTTCTAAGTAATCAGCTAAAGTCTGTAAGAATTTCGCACCCAATACACCATCAACCACTCTATGATCGCAACTCAAAGTTACTTTCATGGTTTTGGTTGGAAGCACTTGTCCATCTACTATTTTAATAGCGTCTTTAGCAGAACCTACAGCCAAAATACAAGCATCTGGTGGATTGATAATTGCCGTAAATTCTTCAATACCAAACATTCCCAAATTGCTTATGGTAAATGTATTACCAGCCCAATCCGAAGGTTGCAATTTCTTGTCTTTCGCCTTCTTGCTGTATTCTTTTACTTCAGCACTAATGTGAGAAATTGGTTTTTGATCTGCAAATCGTACTACAGGAACCAATAGTCCATCTTCCACAGCCATGGCCACGCCAATATGAATGTGGTGGTTAATACGAATCTTAGTTTCTAACCAACTGCTATTCACTTTTGGATGTTTCTTTAATGCTAAAGCTGATGCCTTAACCACTAAATCATTCATGCTAATTTTTACTTCACTCACCTCATTCATTTGAGCTCTTGAAGTAATGGCATTATCCATGTTTATTTCCTTGGTCAGGTAAAAGTGAGGTGCAGTAAACTTGCTTTCTGCCAAACGGCCCGCAATGGTCTTACGCATCTGACTCACATTTATCTCCTCAAAACTTTCAACTCCAGCAGGAGCTCCAGAAGTAACCGAAGCAGCTGGGGTATAGTTTTCAATATCTCTTTTTATAATTCTACCGCCTTCACCTGTCCCAGCAACAGCAGAAAGGTCAATTCCTTTTTCACTTGCAAGCTTGCGTGCTAATGGAGAAGCAATAACTCTTCCATTAGAGTTTGCTACAGGAGCAGCTGGTGTTGGAGTAGCAACAATAGCTGGTGCACTTGGTGTTGGCGCTTTCGCTTTTGGTTCTTCCTTAGCAGGTGCAGCTTCTTCCACCGGAGCAGCGCTAGCTGCTTTAGCCTCTTCAAGCAGGGCTTTAAAGTCTTCCCCTTCTTTTCCTACCACAGCAATTACGCCATCTACAGGAACGGTTCCGCCTTCTTCAACATCCAAGTGTAGCACATTGCCCTTGGCATAAACCTCCATATCCATGGTTGCTTTATCGGTTTCTACCTCCGCTAATATATCTCCGCTTTTAACAGCGTCTCCTACCTTATAATTCCATTTCACAATAACCCCTTCGGTCATGGTGTCACTCATTTTCGGTAATCTTACTATTTCAGCCATAATTTATCCTTGCAAAAGTATGAAATCTCTCGCATTATTTAACATAGGTTTAAGAGGAAGGTTTTAGGGGTATTTTAGATTTGAGGATTTTCACGTTGCCTTTTTCTTTCGATTCCAAAAATTGTGCGAAAAGGTTCAATAACCTTTCCTTCATTTTTACGTACTTTGTATCGTTCATGTTTCAAGATTTTGAATACGAGAAGTTTTTAAGTCACGTTTATCAAAACGGACAAGATAAAAGTGACCGAACAGGTACTGGAACTCGCAGTGTCTTTGGAGGTCAAATTCGTTTTGATTTGCAAAAAGGATTTCCCTTAATCACTACGAAGAAGGTTCATTTAAAAAGCATCATGCACGAATTGCTTTGGTTCCTAAAAGGAGACACCAATATTGGATACCTGAAAGAACATGGCGTTCGCATTTGGGATGAGTGGGCAGATGAAAATGGAGACTTAGGTCCTGTTTATGGCAAGCAATGGAGAACTTGGGAAGCCAAAGACGGAAGAGTAATCGATCAAATTTCGGAAGCTTTAAATTTAATTAAGAATAATCCGGATAGCCGAAGAATCATCGTAAATGCATGGAATGTGGGCGAACTCAAAGACATGGCCTTAATGCCTTGCCATACCATGTTTCAGTTTTATGTAGCTAATGGAAAACTAAGCTGTCAATTGTATCAGCGCAGTGCAGATTTATTCTTAGGCGTTCCATTTAACATAGCCAGTTATGCTGTGCTTACCATGATGATGGCGCAAGTTTGCGGATTAGAATACGGAGACTTTGTTCACACCTTTGGTGATGCACATATTTATACCAATCATTTTGAACAAGTAGAACGTCTGCTAAGCAGGGAACCAAGAGCCTATCCAGAAATGAAACTAAACCAAGAGGTTAAGGATTTATTTGATTTCAAATATGAGGATTTTGAATTGCTTAATTATGATCCGCATCCAGGTATAAAAGCTCCGGTAGCTATCTAATATGAAAATTGCAATTGTCAATGGGCCTAACCTTAACCTTTTAGGAACACGCGAACCGGAAGTGTATGGAAGCGAAACCTTTGATGATATTCTAAACGGTTTAAAGAATACGTTTCCAAAAATAGAATTACACTATTTTCAGAGCAATATTGAAGGCGAATTAATAGATTACCTGCAAGGATTAGACTCTCAAGATTTTGATGGAGCTGTTCTAAATGCAGGTGGCTATTCCCATACCAGTATTGCCCTTGCGGATTGTGTGAAAGCAATTAATGCCAAAATAATTGGTGTCCATATGAGCAATATTTATGCTCGGGAGGAAGAAAGACATACTGATTTACTGAGTGCTGCCTGTTTTGGTGGAATTTTCGGTTTTGGCGCAAAGAGCTATGAACTAGCTATTTCGTCCTTTGTTGATTAGCTGATTTGATGATTAATTGATGTGCAAATTAGGCGATTGCCTATATTTGAATGATTGAAATTATACAAAGGTTCTACATATCAAATCTTTAGGCCAAGTTTATTCTTTGTTTTATTGTGCTTGAACCTATCACTTTCGGCTCAAATAACCTTTACTCATGCGCCAAAAGAAGGGGCGTTTTTAGCTAGGGACTTAAAAACCAATGTAGCCAAATACGTTATTGAAGGAGTTGTAACTGACCCTTCATATACTTCTATTTCGGTTGAAGTTTTTAGGAATAATAGTCTAGAAAGGTCTTATCAAATGAGTCTACGTTTTACACAGGGAAAGGCATTTTTTAAACGTCCGATTGCACTTACAGCAGGTAGGCATACCTATAGCATAAAATACACCCTAAATGGGGGAAGCGCATACAGCAGTCAGGTAAATAATCTAATGGCTGGTGATGTATATCTTATCCAAGGACAGAGTAATTCCGTGGCAAGTAACTTTTCGGGTGGCTTTCAAGCCAATGCATTTCAGGACCCTTTCGTTCGCAGCTTTGGTAGTAGTTCAAATAATGGAACCAGCTCCAATGCCGATAGTTTTTGGCATGATGCCAATGGCGATTTAACCTACCGTTCTGGAAGCATAGGTCAATGGGGTATGGTGATGGCCAAAACCTTACTTGACTCTTTTAATGTTCCTATATGCATTTTAAATGGAGGAGTTGGCGGAACTCGAATTGGACAGCATCAACGAGACCGAAACAACCCTGAAAACTTAAGTACTATTTATGGCCGATTACTTAGTCGTGTTAGAAAAGCTGATTTACTAACTAAAGTAAGGGGCATCTTTTATTATCAAGGGGAAAGTGATGGGGCATTTGCTGTGCACCATGATACTTTGTTCAAAAAACTGCATGGATATTGGAAGGAAGACTTCCCCAATTTCGAAAAACTGTTTGTGGTTCAAGTAAGAGAAGGTTGTGGCAGTCCCAGCATGCAATTAAGAGAAGTTCAAAGACAGTTTGAGTTTAATCTACCCAATTGTCAAACCATCAGCAGTAATGGCTTAAATGGTCATGATGGTTGCCATTTTAAATTTTCACAAGGCTACAAAGAATTGGGCTTTCAAATAGCGGCATTAGCGGCAAGAGATTTTTACAATAGCCCGCATACCAAAAATATTGACCCCCCAAATATCAAAGATTGTTATTATAGCAATGCCACCAAAACAGAGATAACCCTAAACCTTATGCACCCCGATGATGATATCAGGGTAGATGCCGGTTTTTATGCTTTGTTTAGATTAGAAGGAGATCCTTCCGTTCAAATAACTGGTGGGACAATTGTTAATAATAGAATTGTTCTTAAACTTAATAAAAGCAGTTGTTTGGTTTCAGGTTTATCCTATGATGGCAAACGTAGAATTCAACCTTGGGTAAAAAACAAGATTGGAACAGCTCTCATCAGTTTCTATAATCAACCTATAAAATATCAATACGTCAAAAGTGAATATACTGGATGTAAGAATAGTAAAATTGAATTAGGCGAAGACAGCATTGCAGGCAACCATTATCTATGGACTCGTTTGCTGACCAATAAGACATATACCACCCCAAAAATTTCTGTTATAGGCCAACAAAGAGAGTTGTTCTATTTGGTAATTTCTTATCCTAAAAGTAACTGTAAAGTGAATGATACCCTTAGAATATTTTCAATACCTGAGGATATTCAATTACCGAATCTAGGCCCAGATACCACCTTATGTTTTGGAGACACCTTAAAATTAAATGTGGATAGCAGTCAATTTCAAAGTTCTTCTTGGAGACAGCATTCATCTTCTTTAAAAGGGTTTAGCTTTAATGTAAGTAAAGAAGGACCCATAATTGTTACAGTTACGAGCAAGGCTGCTTGTCTATATAAAGACACTTTGAATATTGAGTTTAATCAGCCTATGATTCAGCTCCCCAATGGTTTTTCCCTTTGCCAAGGCAAGGATACCTTACTAAGCACAACAAGAGAATACAACAACTATGTGTGGAATGGGGTTATAGGTGGAAGAACTTATAGAACCTCAGCTGCTTTGGTTACGCTAAGTGTAACAGATAGTTTTGGATGTCCTGCTTACGACAGTATAAACATTTCAGAACATTCTAAATTAAAGGTTCCAAAACTTGACATTGCCATTTGCGATAATTCCTCCGCAAGCATACAAAAGCCTGCGGGGTTTGAATATTGGTATTCTGGAACAGACACAATTCCAAATATTTTGAATGTTTATTCAAACAAAACCTACCCTATTTCATTGTCCGATTCATTTGGTTGTGTTTACCTTGATACTATTGCGGTTGGTGAATATTCTTTACCTACCTATTCTTTAGGTCCTGATACTGGATTTTGCAAAGATGCCACTCTCCAACTTTCTCTACCTATGAATATGAAAGAGTATTTTGTCAATGGAGTTTCACAGTCAAATGAAAACTTTTTGATAAGTCAAGCTGGAAATTATTTCACTTCAATTATTGATTCAAATAACTGTAAGTCCTCGGACACCATAAAAATTGATGAGTATTCTTTGCCTACACTTGAATCTTTTAGTGATACTCTCGTATGCGCGAATAAAACTGTATCTTTTGTGATGGACCTGGGAATAAAATACTATGTAAATACGGTTTTAATTAACCAGACGTACACGTTTGATGACAGCGGTTCCTATTCCATTAAGGCCATTAATGGAAATGAGTGTGAGATGAATAAGGAAATTCATGTTTCTTATAAAACCTGTGTCAATTCTGTGTATCAAAGCAAAGCAGATCAAATTAGTATATTCCCAAACCCTTCCTCAGGAATTTTAAATGTAGTTTCTAATACTCCTTTGCAGGAACCAATTTATTTATACAATAAATCCGGCAAGCTCGTTTATCAATCTACTTTCGATGGTAAAAGGCATTCACTTAATACCTCCAATTATAGTAAAGGCATGTATTATTTACGCCTAAATGGAATATTCAATAAGGTACTAGTTTACTAGATTTAAAGTAGACCTAATTCTTCAAAAAAGTCGTAGAACTTTGTAAAATCTTTCTCCCCTGCTTCTTGGTTTGGCTCAGGGTCAAAACAATCCAAACTGAATTGTTCTATTCCATTTTCTTCTAAGAAAGCTGCATTGAATTCCTTCAATGGGTAGATGTTATTTTCGCTTTTGGATTCTCTGGAATGGCTTAAACCTTCATCAGAATCAATACCAATATATTCTATGTTTTGCAATCTCTTTGATAAATCTAACTTCTGAAATGCATTGCACTCTATAGCTTCTACCTTTAACACATTGCAATACGTAATGACTTTCTCCAAATCCAATTGCGGATCCAACTCTAAAGTGATTTTTGGTCCAGAACACCAATTACAGATTTCTTGAATTTGCTGAATGTTTAAATCATTCTCAGCTCCTAAAGTAAACCCCATCCATTCTGCCATAACTGATGCAGCAAATCGGGCATCTGCTAAATCTCGGATTGCATTGAATTTAATCTTATAATCCATTGGCTTCTCTTTCTGTGAGAATATCCGATATCCTTTGTTTTAACTCTTCTGACTCCTTATCCTGAATAGCACTTGTTCCAAAAGAAACCACTTGGCCAGATTCCTTTAACATGAAGTTGATTTCGTATTCTAAATAATCTATACGAGTGATGTATTTCCATGGAATATTTTTGAATTTAGAAAACAGATTAGTTCTCCAGCGAATGCCTTCTGAATCTACTTCGATAAAGTAATTTCCTCTGTTCTTAAAGAAATACACTACTATAGAAACGAGAAGTATTGCTACTGAAATGAAAAACCCTTTCCAGCCAAAAAATCCGTAATGAAAAAGACCAATAATTCCGGTTAAGGCAAGGCTAATTATTATGTGAGGCATTTCTGCCTTGGTCTTAGAAATGCTAAAATTTAATTTATTCTTTGATGAACTTGATGCTGCGGTTTCCATGATGAAATAGATACATTCCCGAAGGAAGTTTTCCTATCGGCAAAATTAAGGATTTTCCATCGCGAATAGCGCTTATTTTTAGGTTTTTACCTTGCAAATCACTTACCCAAGTTTCCTCACCATTTGGAATGCCCAAAACAGTTAAGGAATTGCTTGCAGGTTGCGGGTAGACCTTTACTTCGTTTTGAACTAAAATAACAGAACCCGTTCCATCGACTACAATAGAAAATTGCCTAACTGTATCTGTTTGAGGGGGAAGAGAAAACGATCCTGACTTTCCATAAGTTCTTACAATAATATCTAAAGGAAAGGAATCTGCTGTGGTTGGTGTGCCAGAAAGTTTAATACAGGTGTTTATTAAAGGTAAGAATCTACAGTTTGGGGCAAGACATTGGTAAGTGATGCCAGCAGGCAGGTTATTTATTCTTAACAGCAACATAGAGTCTACTCGTACGGGAATAGTTGCTGAACCCAGTTTTCCTGTTGTATCTCTAAATAAACGCACAGTAATAGTTTGATCATATGCAACATTTATTTGCCCATGCGGAAGTGTAGCTGGAGCCAATCCAGTTTCTTTTAAAGAGGTATCTGGAGAACAAACTTGTGCGCAGCTTATCGCGCAAGTAAAAATTGCAGTGACACTTAATAAAATCTTTCTTATCATTGTATTTGCTTTATGCATAACAAAAGTACGAAATTTTTAAGACTAATCGCATGCCTACTGCTGATAACTTCTTCAACTTTTAATTTAGGATTAAAGGCTCAAAACAGTACTAAGAGCCCAACCTATATCAGATTTACGGATGAAAATGATAAAATTCTAATTGCAGAGACTATTGTATTGGCAGACAGCCAAGGACTGCCTATCCCATATAAATTAGAAAGACAAGCTTACATTACTCAAGAAAAAATCTATGCAATCCGTGCTTCTTTTGGCAATGGATTAATATTTCGTACAACAGTAAATGGCGGAATTTGTTGTAAAAGGTTTGACTTTATAGCTTACAGTAGCAATGAACTTATGGGTACAGTAGTAATTGGTATTAATAAAGAAAAAACAAAGCTTGCCTATGCAACAGTTTCCACATCGGTATTAAAGCCCTATTTACTCAAAAATAAAGTAACCAATAATTACACAGACATCTTAGACCAAATGCCAGGTGTTACACTTACCGATAATCAGCTAAACATCCGGAATGGGGCTGGTTGGAGCTATGGGGCTGGAAGTAGAACCTTAGTTGCTGTAGATGAAATACCTATGCTTACTGGTGATGCTGGAAATGCCATGTGGAGTTTTATGCCGCAAGAAATAACAGCCGGAGCCGAGTTAATTAAAAGTGCTGGCTCTGTTCTTTTTGGTTCCTCAGCACTGAATGGCATTTTAAATATCAGAACTATTGAGGCTGGTCCAATAGATAAATTTGAAATTAGCAGCAACTTTGGCCTGTTCTCAAAACCTTCAGAAGCAAGTCAGTCGTATACTAAAGATCCTCAAACCCAAACAGGTTTAATGGGCTTCTATGCCACTAGACAAAAACAAAACGACTTTGTTTTTCATTGGAATTTTTTTAATGATCAAGGATACCGCATGTTTGAAATTGACAGGAGAGCTAGGTTTGGTTTCAAATACAAGAGGCATTCAAAAAAGATAAAGGGACTATCCTTTGGTAGCAATCAAAGTGTTCAATACGGCAGATCTGGATCCTTTTTATTATGGGAAAGTGGTAACCTTCCATACACTGGCTTGGATAGTGGATACAATTACAGCAATGGCACTCGTTTTCATATAGATCCATATTTGTCCTATGTTGGCTTAAAAGGGAGCCATAAACTTATCACTCGATACTATTATGTGGACAATAAAATTGAAGATGACAACCCAAATACAAATAATTCGAATGGGAGTCAACTAATTTATAGTGAATATAAATATAAACGTTACTTAAATGATTACTTTATATTAAATACGGGCCTAGTAGCTATGGGAAGTGAAACTTCCTCTCCTTTATATAAAACCCCTCAAAGCACACGTAACTTAGCCTCGTATGCCCAACTAGATTTTCATAAAAACCGATGGACTATAGGAGCTGGAGCTCGATATGAATATTTTAAAATGGCCAACAATGAAATAACGAAACCAGTATTCCGTTTCGGGGCAAACTATAAAGCAGCAAAAGCAACTTTCTTAAGGGGAAGTATTGGACAGGGTTTTCGTTTTCCAAGCATTGCTGAAGCTTTTACAGAAACAAGTGTTGGACCAGTGGCCATTTATTCCAATCCTAGTTTAATGCCTGAAACCAGTGTTTCCACTGAAATTGGAATTAAGCAAGGGTTTCAAACTAAAAAATTAAACGCCTTTGTAGATTTAGCATTGTTTCAGAACACATTGGAAAACATGATGGAATATACCTTTGGTCAATGGGTAGAGTTTCCCGTAGCACCAGAGTCCGGTTTTGGCTTTAAAGGCTTAAATGTTGGGAAAGGGCAAATTCGTGGAGTCGAGTTAGAGTTAATGGCACAATACAAATCAAAAAAGTACTCTTGGGTAATTCTTACTGGCTACACTTACAGTGATGCAAAAAACCTTGAACCTGATAAAGTTATTGCCATTGATCAAAGCCCTGCTAAAACACCTTTAACCTTTACCAACACAAGCAGTGACAGTACGCTATTTTTGAAATACCGTTACAAACATTTATTCAAATTCGATTGGCAATACAACAGAAATAGCGGGTGGATGGCGGGAGTCAGTGCTAGGTATTTAAGTAAAATGCTAAATATTGATGCGGCATTTCAAAATTTTCCAATTGGCTTTATTGTACCTGGGGTTAAAGAAAGTAGAGATCAGATGGGTAATGCTTTAATCTTTGATTTGAGGGCTGGTATAAAGGTAGGAAACAGATTTTGGCTAAATGGACAAATCAGAAATATCCTAAACATACAATATTATGGAAGACCTGCAGATGTGCAGGCACCAAGACTATTTCAAATTCAATTGAAGTATAGCATCTAATTCCATGCTATTTTGTACATTTGAAACATGGACATTAAAGCCCCTTTCAATTTAAATAAGTGGATTGAAGAAAATCGACACCTTCTAAAACCACCTGTAGCTAACAAAAACTTATATCCAGAAGGAACCGACTACATAGTTATGATAGTTGGTGGTCCTAATGCTCGTAAAGATTATCACTTTAACGAAACAGAAGAATTATTCTATCAACTAGAAGGAAACATTACGGTGAGAATTCAAGTAGAGGGAAAAGCTAAAGACATTAAATTGGGTCCTGGCGATATGTTTTTATTGCCTCCATGCATTCCACACAGTCCAATACGCGAGGAAGGAAGTATAGGTTTAGTAATAGAAAGAGTTCGCAAGGGAACCGACAAAGCTGATGGCTTAATGTGGTTCTGCGACAATTGCAATACTCAACTTCACAAAACATTCTTTGAACTCGAAGATGTAGAAAAAGATTTTCAGCCTCGATTTAGAGAGTATTATGCTAGTGAAGAATTGCGAACTTGTAAAAATTGTGGCGAAATGATGGAAACTGATCCGCGTTTTATTTAGCTTGAACAATTGTTCTAATTGGAAATGGAATATTAATAGATTCTTTTTGGTAACGTTTATGAATGGCTTTAATTAGTTCACTCGTAATGGTAAACTGATCAGCATACTCTTCCACACGTACAAACACTTTTAAATCTATACTGCTATCTCCAAAATTATGAAATCTTACAAAGGGTTCAAAATTAGCTACACCACCTTCAGCATCGGATAACACTTGTTTAGCCTCTTCTATACTTACTTTTTCTACCAAGTCTAAATCACTTTCATAACCAACACCCACATTGATATAAAAGGTTATTTTTCGGTCTTCTAAAAAGAAATTCTCAATGATAGAGTTACTTAAGGTGCTATTGGGAACTACCACTGTGTTGTTACCCACTGTTTGAACCGTAGTATTTCTCCAGTTAATATCAGAAATAAATCCTCTTTTGCCATTTTCTAATTCTATAAAATCACCAATATTGGTTTTCCCGCTAGCAATCAGCTGAATTCCGGCAAATAAATTACTCAATGTTTCTTGTAAAGCTAAAGCTACAGCTAAGCCTCCAACTCCCAATGCTGTGAGTAAGGGGGTAATCTTAACATCAAAAGCCTGTAGAATTAAAATGAAGCCTATTACATAAATAATTCCTTTAACAATATTACTTAGTATAGTAGAATCAGGAAGGTCAACATCAGTTCTTGAACTTCGAATAGTAGTTAACCCGGCACCAATTTTAGCTGATGCCATGGTAAAAGTCAAAATGAACAGAGCCATAATCGAACTCTTATAAATAGGTAATAGATTGTTAGGCAAATGGATATAAGGGGCTATATAAATAGCTCCTCCAAGGATTGCCCACCAAATTATGAATTGTTTTAGTACTTTAATAATTAAATCATCGCTTTCCCATGCCGTCTTCTTAGTAAGCTTGACCAAAACAGGAGCTACAAATGTTCTAATAAGCCATCCACCCGCAATAAAAATAACCAAAGGAAGTAGTACTTTCCATAATATTTCATTTACATCCACAACTGCAAAACTAATACACGCACATCTTTAAATCACTTGCTGTATTTTTGCATTTCATGGATTTTAAAATCTACAATTCATACAGTCGAACAGTCGAAAAGTTTGAGCCAATAAAACCTCCTTTCGTAGGGATTTATATTTGTGGACCAACTGTTTATGGTCCTCCCCATTTGGGTCATGTAAGGGGACCTATAGTGTTTGATGTGATGCGTAGGTATTTGAACCACTTAGGGTACAAAACTCGTTTTGTAAGAAACATAACGGATGTTGGCCATTTGGTAAATGATGCTGACGAAGGTGATGATAAGCTAGCAAAGCAAGCAGCCATAGAAAAACTTGAACCTATGGAAATTGCTCATAATTATACGGAGAAGTACAATTGGGCAATGCGAAAAGTGAACGTCATTTCTCCAGATATAGAACCAAGAGCAAGTGGCCATATTTTAGAACAAATTGCAATGATTCAGAAAATGTTGGATAATGGTTTTGCTTATGAAGTTAATGGAGATGTTTACTTTGAAGTGGCTAAATATTCTGAAAAGCATAACTATGGTAAATTGTCGGGTAGAATATTGGAAGATCTATTGGATGGAGCTGGAAATCAAGCAAGGAAATTAGATGGCCAGGAAAAGAAGAAAAACGCCGCTGATTTTGCGCTTTGGAAAAAGGCTGGTCCTGAACATATAATGCAATGGGACAGTCCTTGGGGCATGGGTTTCCCTGGATGGCATATAGAATGTTCTGCGATGAGTTCTAAATATTTAGGCGAAACATTTGATATTCATGGAGGCGGAATGGATTTACTTTTCCCTCACCACGAAGCGGAAATTGCACAGAGCAAGGCCGCCTGTGGTAAAGATCCCGCCAAGTATTGGTTGCATCATAATATGATTACCATCAATGGGCAAAAAATGGCAAAATCTTTAAATAATGGAATCATGGTTGAAGATTTATTTAGCGGAGAAAGTGAATTGCTAGAACAAGCCTACAGCCCAATGACTTTGAGATTTTTTGTATTGCAAGCACATTACAGAGGAACCTTAGATTTTAGTAATGATGCTTTAAAAGCAAGCGAAAAAGGATTGAAAAGATTATTAGATGCTTCTGCTCTTTCTAAATCTCTTATCCCTTCAAAACAGAACGGTTATAATGTTCAAGAAATTGAAGATAATATATTAGAAGCCATGAATGATGACATGAGCACGCCTCAAGTGATTGCTCATTTATTTGAAGCTGCTCGTGTGGCGAATTCAACTCAAGGTGGTCAAATTGAACTCGATAAAGTAAATATCGAAAAGCTTCAAGCCATTTTTGAAACCTATGTGTTTAATGTTTTGGGAATTGTTGCAGAAGATGAAGATGATTCGGAAGTATTGGATCGAGTTATGCAAATGCTTTTGAATATTCGTAAAGAAGCCAAGACAAACAAAAACTTTGCCTTAAGTGATAAAATTAGGGATGAACTAAGTGCCCTAGGCTTAACAATTAATGACAGCCGAGAAGGAACTACTTGGAGTAAGTAGATTAAATATATTTTGACATTTCAGATTGAAGCTTCGCTGCTTCCTTTCCTGCTCGAGTAGCATAATCTTCGCCGTTTGAGGCATAGATAATTCCTCTACTAGAATTTACTAAAAGCCCGCAATCTTGGTTTGATCCATATTCTGCTACTTCATTTAAACTTCCCCCTTGAGCTCCAACTCCGGGAACAAGTAAAAAATGATCGGGAACAATGCTTCTAATATGCTTTAGTTGTTCGGCACGAGTTGCACCAACCACAAACATGAGATTATTGATGTTGCCATATTTACTAACGGTATTCAGCACTCTTTCGTATAGCTTTTCCTCTCCTACTTGCAATTTCTGAAAATCTTCATGTCCTGCATTACTGGTTAATGCCAAACAAATAATCCATTTATTCTCGAATTCAAGAAACGGACGCAGACTATCTTCCCCCATATAAGGGGCAACAGTTACGGCATCAAAATTCATGTTTTCGAAAAAGGCCTTGGCGTACATGGAGCTTGTGTTTCCAATGTCGCCACGTTTTGCATCGGCTATGCTAAAACAATCATCTGGAATGGCTGCCAAGGATTCTTCCATTATCTCCCAGCCCCTAGCACCGTATTGCTCATAAAATGCTGTGTTAATTTTATAGGCTACAGAATAATCTTTAGTTGCTGCAACAATGGATTGATTAAAAGGCAAAATATTATCTACGGATGCATCAAAAACAGAAGGCAGTTTATTTATGTCAGTATCTAAGCCCGTGCATAAGAAACTCTTTTTTCTTCTAATCTGATCTATCAGTTCTTGGCGGTTCATTATTGGCAAATTTCGGCAAAAAGCATTGAATTAGTATGCATGAGCAAAACAATCTAAAATGCCAAACCCATTTTTCCTAAAAAAATGACAGTCAATGACCCATAAATATCCTAAAAAATGCGTAAATTGCTCGATAAATTCGGTTAATATGAAATCGTTAAAACTACTCTTTTCAATAATTTGCCTATTATCTAATGCGGCATTTGCACAATACACTACCTTAGGAACAGGTACTTTTGGTGGAACGCTTTCTGGTCCAGTAAGAATGAGCACCACGGATAGCAACTACTACTCAAGGTATGCTTTTATTTACCCTGAAGTTCAATTAAACGCATTGGAACATGGAGATACCATTTCCAGTTTCGAGCTTTCTACACTTGCGGGATATGCCCCCGATGGCAATACTTTATTAGATGTATACGTTTCGAATACCACTTTAACTGACTTTACCACTCAGTCTCCCCATTGGGATAGTATGAGTAAAAATAGCACCTTAATTTTTTCAGGTTCATTATTAAACATTTTAGATGGAAATGCAGGGTTTCACAAATTCTCTGTCAATAATAACTCATGGACTTTTGATACGACCAAAGGAAAAAACTTAAGAATTTTCTTTGATTTTAGGCAAACCGATACTCAAGGTGGTTTGGTTCAATTCAATTTTGATAATACCAACCTTGGAGTTTATACAGGTAGTTCTACGCGTTATTATTTTGGAAATACCAAAAGCGATTCATTGAATAACAATGCAGCTTATCATCCACAAATGATATTGAATTATCCGCGCAAGGATAAGGAAATTGCCTTGTTGGCCACTTATTCCCTAGGGAAAATGCCTGTACCACTGGGAAACCCAGATAGTGTTCGGGTACTTATTAGAAACACGGGGAAAAAGCCCATTGTAAATGAAGATCTCTATTTAACAATTTCTGGAGCTAATAGCAGAAAAGACACTACTAAACTAAACCTTGGAATAGCACAACAACAATTTTTAACTTTAGATGCCGTGTCTGTAAACAAGTTTGGAATTGATAGTATTCTGGTTCACTCTGATTTTGGAATGCCCATGAGGGATTCTGTTTGGACCTTTAGAAACGATAATTTTAATGTGTATTCCTATGAAAACCCTGTTGCTACTGGAAATGCTGGAGGTATTGGGTTTAATGGAACTACAGGTGATTTTGTAGCTCGGTTTTTTTCTAATTCATCTAAAACCATCAATCAAATTACGGTGAGTTTTGGCCAAGGCAATAGGCCTTTTAGATTAGGAGTTTGGGATGATAGTAGAAACGGCAAACCTGGATCTCTTATTTGGGAAAGTGACTCTTTAAATTCAGTAGCAGGAAAATATATTTTAGATATAAAAAAGCCTTTTAAAGTTTCTGGCAATTTCTATGCTGGGGTTAGGCAAATGGGAACCGTAAATGTAGCTTTTGGATATCAACGTGAGCAACCTGTAAGACCAAATACCTTTTTATATGCAGCTCCTCTAGATGATACCAGTTGGATTGATTTTGCTCCAAATGCTCCATTCCGATTTTTGATTGAACCAAGAATTCAGGCAGATACCGATTTGGTGGTTAGCCAGTCTGTTCTACCAAGAGATACCTTTAATACGGTGGAGGACACTTCATTTTATCCTGAGTGTATTGTAAAAAATATAGGTGTTCATGATGTGAATACTCCTTTTAGTGTAAGGTGTATTATGCGCAGATTCAACAATGTATACTACGATGAATCGACTACAGATACTTTATATTCAGGTGGAAGTAAAAATATAAAATTCACCAAAAAAGTATTACCCAGGGATAATGGAGATAACCAGGTAACATATATTGTTTCGTACACGGGTGACCAAGTACGGGATAACGATACGCTAAATGATGACTTCTTTGTTGGCTTTACAAAGGATGTAGGCTTTAACACGGTTTATACACCAACGAATGATGACATTCTAAAGTATCAAATTGATACCATTCAACCCCTCTGTGTATTTGGAAATAATGGATATGATCAAACCACCACTTTTAATATTAGATGTGAAATGGTTAGGGATACAACCGTTCTTTATAATGAAACGATACGCGCTTCATTTACCCCCTATGAAACCCGATTCCTAATATTCTCAACTTATACATGCAGCGATACGGGTAGAATTCAAGTACGTTATATTTCAGAAATGCCAGATGATCGTTTCTCATCTAATGATACGGTAATTAGAAATGTACGTGTATTGAAGCTGCGCGATATGGCTGTTATTGGCGAAGGAAACCCGCTTTCTACCTTATTCTACAAAACTAACCAAGCCTTATCGGTTCAAGGCAGAGTAGAAAATCAAGGGTTGATAACTGAATTTGATAATCTATTGAGTTCAGAAATCAAGTCGAACTATACTAATTCTACATATTTTGATACTGTGCGTTATGATGCACAAGCCGCAGAAATAAAGAATGTAAGTTTAGCCAATTATACACCTCCCGTAAAAGGAGTCTATAATGCAACTTTTATTACTAAGGACCCAGATGATGTTTATACTGATAATGACACCATAAGCTATAGTTTTAATGTGGGACATCCATTCGACTACATGGTTAAGAGTATAGATTTTCCATTGGATCAAGATTCATTCACTAAAGAAAAAGGGAAGTTCTTAGCACCAAAAGCCACATTCAGAAACGAAGGGTTTAGGTCGCCTCCAGGTTTAGTTCCAATAATTTGTGAGATTTGGAAAAACAATACAAGGGTTTTTTACGATATTAAATCTACCAATTTAGATACCAGCGAGAACTTACCTATTACATTTCCAAATACGTTTGATTTAGGCGAAGCAGGAAAATACCTTATGCGCTGTATGACTAATTTTAATGGAGATTTAAATAGGCCTAATGATACTTTAGAAATAGAATTTACTGTTAAAGTAGGAACAGACGCCCAAGTTGTATCGATTGATAGCCCTGCAACAGCATTTGCAAAGATTACTAAAGATTCATTTAAAGCAACTGTTCAAAACAACGGCTTTAATCCTATGACTAACTTGACATTGATTCTTGAAAAGAATAATGTATTTGAAGATAGTATTAAAGTTAATTTAGACCCATATGAGCAAAAATCGGTTACTTTTTCTACCCTATATGAACCGGAAAACCCTGGCTTTGATCAGCTAAGCGTATACTTTGCATATGAGCCAGATGGAGATGAGCAAAATGACACCTTGCGCAAAAATATTCCGGTAAGAAAGAAATATGATGCAGAGATTCGATTGAACAATGCATTTTGTCAAGGAGATTATTCAGCTAACGACGACAGTGCACAGGTAAGTTATACCATTGAAAATTTAGGTGTAGATACGGTTAAGAATGGTTCTGTAAGAATTTTGATTAATGAAATGGGTCAGCCTGCAGCTGTTCTAGATGAAACTCAGCCTTTCGCAGATCTATTTCCAGGTGAGTCTAGACCATTGCTAAGTAATGGTAAAATGTACTTTACTAAAGTTGCTCAATATACTGTTCTCACCTATTTAGTACCGGATGCTCAAGACTTGTTTAGTTCTAATGATTCGGCCAATTGTGCCATTACAGTAAAGGTTAATAGCATTGCCCCTATTTGGGCTAAGAATATTACCATCAGTCCAAATCCTACTAATTACCAAGTTTCTATTGCCAATTTGCCTGAACAATCGACAGCTTCATTATGGAACTCAAATGGACAATTGATAAAATCTGAAATGCCAAAAACAATGGACATTCAACATTTAAGTGCTGGAATCTACTTTATAAAAATAGAATTAAATGGTGCTTTTGCCACTTACAAACTTGCAATAGAATAAACTACTCCGATTTTTCTTCTTCGGCTTCAGATTTCTTCTTAAATCCTAGGCTTACCGAATTTATACAGTAGCGCAAGCCTGTTGGTTGACCAAATCCATCATTAAATACATGGCCCAAATGGCCGCCGCAATTCTCGCAAACCACTTCAGTTCTGCTCATACCCAAGGTATTGTCAGTGATTTCTTTAATCGCATCACTTTTTATGCCTTCGTAAAAACTCGGCCATCCGCAGCCTGCATCAAACTTGGTTGAGCTTTTAAAAAGTTCTGCATCACAGCCTTTGCATACATAAGTTCCAGTATCCCAAAGTTGGTCGTACTCTCCTGTATGCGGACGTTCGGTTCCCTTAGTTCTTAATACTCTGTATTCTTCTTCACTTAACTCTGCTTTCCAAGCTGAATCTGACTTTTCTACTTTATAATCCATAGTGTCTTTTTTTTCTGTGTTGTTCTGAGCTCCGCAACTTGAGATAAATATCCCTATTGCCAAAATACTCATTAATTTTAATCTTTTCATATCATATTAACTATTGCCGTGTGAATTTTGTTCGAAAGAACCATTCTTTCATTACACCGATATATACGAACCTAATGATTTTTTGGATTAGAAATTGAAATTATTTGTACATTCGCCTCAACAATGGGGCACAATCATTCACATGATCACAAAGACACTGACAATTTAAAGGTAGCGTTTTTTCTGAACCTTGCCTTTACTGTTATTGAGTTTTTTGGAGGCATTTATGTAAATAGTATCGCTATTATTTCTGATGCTGTTCATGATTTAGGAGATAGCCTTTCTTTGGGAACCTCATGGTTCTTGCAAATAAAGTCTAAGCAAAAAGCCGACAAAACATTCTCCTTTGGATACCGTAGGTTTTCCTTATTTGGAGCTTTAATAAACTCATTGGTTCTAATTGTTGGTGGTATTTATGTAATCAGCGAGGCGATTGATCGTTTGCAACATCCTCAACATTCCAATGCCCAAGGAATGATGTTGTTTGCCTTCTTGGGAATTGCTGTAAATGGCTATGCAGCTTGGAAATTGAGCAAAGGAAAGAGTTTAAACGAACGAGTAATAAGCTGGCATTTGGTTGAGGATGTTTTGGGATGGGTAGCAGTATTAATTGTTTCCATAGTCCTCTTATTTAAAGACATCCCTTATCTGGATCCTGCATTATCCTTATTGCTAACCGCTTACATATTATGGAATGTAGTAAAGCGTTTAAAAGAGACTTTGTATTTATTTCTTCAGGGCAAACCAGAGGATATTGATATGGAACAATTGGAAAATGAGATTCGGGAAATCCAACATGTGACTTCTTTACATCAAACACATATTTGGTCCATGGATGGAGAGCATCACGTGTTTACAACGCATGTTAAACTTTCAAAAATTAATGGGTTTGACGACTTGCTTCAGATTAAGAAGAAGCTCAATTTAATAATGAAAAAGTATCCATTTGAGCATCATACCATAGAAACGGAATTGGTAGATGAAGATTGTGGCCTAAGCGAAGATTGTTAAATTACTTTTTTTCTAAAAACGATTCCAAAGCTTCATCATCTCTTAATATTAGCGCAAAGTCTTTACCCACTGCTATCGGTCTTTGCAGTAGAATTGGGTTTTCGATAATAGCTTTTATTAATTCAGCATCATTGAGGTCTTTTCCTTTAAAATTTTCTTTAAAAACCGTCTCTCCTTTTCTCATAATATCAGCTATTGCATAGTTTCCTTTTTCTAGTATTTCTGATAGTTGAGATTTAGAAAGGCCCTCCTTCAAATATTCGTATGTAGTATAACCTTTGTTGTTTTCGTCGGCAAATGCGCAGGCTTTTCTACTTTTTCCGCAACGCGTATTATGGTAGATGGTAATCATTCTGCAAATTTACAATGCCTTAATCAATTCTGAATAATCGTGCTGCAAATCTGGATGGACGCTTGGAACTAACTTCTTGGCCTTTTGCACTTGGTTTCGGTAAAGATTATCCAAAGCAGTATAGGAATGCCAGTTTACTTCTAAGTCATTCATCTTTTGGCAAAAGTAAATGAACAACTCGATAGCCGTTTCCTTTTTGCCAGAATAGCGGCACCATTTATTCAGGTTTCTCAAGATTTTACGAATACTCTTCTTAGCAAAATATACATGCTCCTGATTCAGGTTACTGAAGGACTCATCAATGTCTTCCTTAAGCATTTTAACATACTCTGGCTCATCCTGTGCGTCAAAGAGAAGATAGCTCAACAATTCCTTGTTATCCTTCTTAAAGCGGGCTAAGCGAGCAACCAGTTCTTGCAATTCCTTGGAATCCTTTTGCTTAAGTTCATCTTTTATGAGTTTAAGTGGGGCGCTTTCCATGCTGCAAAACTAATCTAAATCATTCTTAGCTTGCGCAGCTTCACGAAATGACGGCCTATTTTCAGTAATGCTCCCCGCACCCTTTTTATTTATTTTAAAGTTCACATCCTTTTCTGTGGTAAATAAGAGAACCGATGAGAAAGATGTTTTGAGGTGAGATTTCAAGACCACAAAAGCTTCTTCTAGGTTGAGCTCGTCTTCTTGATCCTCAGTTTCCTTAGATCGGTAGCGCAATTTTAGCAAGACTTTAAATCCTTCTTCTGAATAGACAGGCCGCACAAATATGTTCCTCAAATTGGGCTTACCAATGGTCTTGGCCATAGTCAATTTTGCAAAGGTGCCTTCTTGAGCACTTTCTTTTACCTGTTCCCAAAAAAGGATAAATGTATCTTGGTAGGACATAAACTAAGGGTTTGCTTCCTTACTTCAAATTAAGGCAATAATTCTGTTATATGGTTTTACAAGCTTGAATAAAAGTTTACATTTAACGAAACTTTACGTATATTTGTAAATACCTAATCTTATGATAAACAGATATGAAACAAAGCTTTTACAGGAAGCCTTTGAATTTGTTCAAAAGCAAGACTTGAAAGTGAGAACTAAAATATTGCAAAATATAAGAAGGGTCGAAAGGGGTTCTGATACAAAGTTTTTTAAAAAACTGACGAAAAACATTTGGGGATTTCGAACCTTGTATTCGGGAGTCCAATACAGACTTTTCGCTTTTTGGGACAAAGAAAATAAAAATGAGACTTTAGTTTTTGCTACTCATGGAATAGTAAAGAAAACGCACAAAGTGAGCAAGAAAGAAATTGAGAAAGCAGATAGCATTAGAATAAATTACCTTAAAAACAAACGTAAATGAAGACTTACACTATAGAGCAAACCGAAGACCTTTTAATTGGGAAAAAGGGAACCCAAGAAAGAGAAGAATATGAGTTTGAGCTAAAGCTTGAATTAATAGGTGATATGATTAAATCTGCCCGAAAAAAGAGAAAATTAACACAAGAACAGTTGGGTGAATTAGTGGGCGTAAAAAAATCACAAATATCTAGACTTGAAAATAGCGCTGGAAATGTAACAATTGAAACTGTATTGCGGATTTTTACTGCTTTAGGAGCTAAATTAAATTTGAATCTTCAATTGTAAAACTCAATCCTAAACTCATACATCTTATCCCCTCTTTGTATCCCTTCCTTATCCTCTAAGTTACCTGTAGATTCAGCACTATCGGCCACTCCCCACCAGGGTTCTAAACAGATAAACGGAGAGTTCTTCTGTTTCCAAATACCAAAGTACGGTGAATCGAAACTCATGCCGAAGCGGTAAACCCCATTCTGAAATACCTCCACATTCCTGCTTTTTAAATCCTTAAAAATAAGGGTGTCGTTTTTGAACAATTGTTCAGATAAATCTAATGCTTTCAAATTTAAGCTCTCATCAAATGGGGTTCTTGTGCCATTTATCAAACCTTCATAGGTAACGTCCTCATCCTTGTCGAACTGCAATTGATATTGGCTAATATCTCCCTCAATAGCAAATGCAGGATGGGCTCCAATGGAATAGTATATTTCATCTGATGACTTTACTTCATACTTTATTTCTAGACCATCGAGCTTTAGCGAATAATAAATGAGGAGTTCAAATTCAAAAGGAAAAGACGCTTTGCTTTTGTTATCTGATGTTAATTGATAGCAACATTCCGTTTCTGTATTGCTGTTTAAAGTAAAAGTAGAATCTCTCGCAAACCCATGTTGATTCAAGTGGTAATCTATACCATTATGTGTGAATTGGTCCTCATTCAATTTTCCAACAATAGGAAAAAGAACGGGAGCACTTCTTTTCCAAAATCCTTCTGCCTTTTGATAGATTAGTTCCACCCCTTTATGCTGGATACTTTTAATCTCAGCGCCCAAAGCATCTATTAAAACTGTTGTGTTATGATTTTTCATCTCTAGCATTAATCAAATAATAAATAGGTATTCCTAAAGCAGCCAGTCCCAATCCCAAAAGGGATGATTGCCATTTAAAAACCAATAAGTCCAAGGCAATTAGTCCCGCAAGGATGATATAAAGGATGGGCAATATATTCTTAACCTTATAGGGCCTTTCCATATCAGGTTCTTTCTTTCTAAGTACAAATAATCCGGATACCGTAACGATGTAAAACAGCAAGCTGGCAAACATGCAGTACTCTAGCAATTGACCAAAGCTTCCACTTAAACATAAGGCACAAGCCCATATCGCTTGAACCCAAAGTGCATTTTCGGGAACTCTATTTTTATTTAATTTACCCGCTTTTTTAAAGAATAAGCCATCATCGGCCATGGCTTTGAATAAGCGACTTCCAGATAAAATTAATCCATTATTGCAGCCAAAAGTAGATACCATAATTAAAGCAGCCATGATGTAAACGCCTGCATTACCAAACATGACTACTGCCGCTGCGGAACCAATTCGTTCATTGGCCGCATGAGAAATTCCCTGTGCTTCAATGCTCGGAAAGATTCCACCTTTTAGTGGAAGTAAACTCAAATAAGCAATGTTTACCAAACAGTAAATAACAGTTACCAAGGTGGTTCCTATAAGCAGACTTTTAGGAATGTTTACTTTGGGGTTTTCAATTTCACCGGCAATAAAGGTCACATTATTCCATGCATCCGTACTAAATAAACTTCCCAGCATGGCTGTTCCTAAGGCGAACAAAACGGCCATTCCTGTCAATGACTCCCAATTAGCAGGCATGGCTAATCCATTATAAGAACTAGCAGACCACATATCATTAAAATTTTCTGCCAGAACATTATGGGTAAAGGCAAAGTATAAACCAATGCCAACTACTCCGATAAGCGCTGCAATTTTAGTGAAGGTGAAAATTCGTTGCACCCATTTTCCTTGTTTGATTCCTCTGCTATTTAACCAAGTTAAGAAAATCACGACAGACAAAGCCAAATATTGAGCTCCCGTCACTTGCATAAAACCTAAGTCTAAAACAATATTACTCTCACTAACAATAGGAATGAAAACTCCAGCAAACTTTGCAAATGCAACTGCAACCGCAGCGATTACACCTGTTTGAATGACAGAAAAAACGGTCCAACCATAAAGAAATGCGGTTAACTTTCCATATGCTTTTTGAATGTATACATACTGGCCTCCGGCCTTTGGCATCATGGAGGCTAATTCTCCATAGCTCAATGCGCCAAGCATAGTGATTACTCCTGTTAGAACCCAAGCCAGCATTAACCAACCTGCAGATCCAACCGTTCTGGACATCTCGCTGGAAACGATAAAAATACCGCTTCCTATCATGCTTCCCGATACAATCAAGGTTGCATCAAGAAGGGAGAGTTTTTTCTTGTTCAAATTATTCAGAATCTAAAATGTCTATGTCACCAAAGCCATCCTCAATCCCTTTTCCTGATTTGCGTAATTTGGAATTCTTTTTTCCATAAGCAAAGTAGATAACAAACCCTAGTAGTAGCCAAATACCCAATCGAATCCAGCTTTCGCCGGGTAAAGAATACATTAAATAAACACATACTAAAACACCTGCAATAGGAACATACGGAACCAATGGAGTTTTAAATGCTCTAGGCAAATCTGGCATCCGTTTACGCAGGACCAATACTCCTATGCAAACCAAAACAAAGGCAAATAAAGTTCCTATGCTCACCATATGGCCTAAATCAGTTACTGGAACTAAACCAGCAAATACCGATACGAAGCACATAAAGAAAATATTTGTTTTCCAAGGTGTACTAAACCTTGGATGAACAGTACCAAATACTTTTGGAAGTAGACCATCCTTACTCATGGTAAAGAACACTCTACTTTGCCCTAATAACATAACTAATATTACAGAGGTGTAACCCGCGAGTATGGCAATGATTAAACCGCTTTGCAACCAAGTGTATCCTGTTTGTGCAAAAGCAGATGCCGCAGGTTTAGCATCGCCTGCAAATTCTTTATAGTTCAAAAGCCCTGTCATCACATAAGAAAACAGAACATATAATATGGTACAAATAATCAAAGACCCCAGAATTCCGATAGGCATATCCCTTTGGGGGTTTTTGGCTTCTTGAGCAGCAGTACTAACGGCATCAAATCCTATAAAAGCAAAGAATACTACTGCCGCACCAGTGGCAATTCCACTCCATCCAAAAGCGCCATATTCACCTGTGTTTTCAGGGATGTAAGGCGTATAGTTTGCAGGGTCAATAAATTGCCATCCTAAACCAATGAACATAAAAACTACAATCAGCTTAACCACCACCAATGTGTTATTGATTTTAGCTGAACCGCTTGTTCCTCTAATTAATAATGTTGAAAGAAGGACAACTATAAGTATAGCCGGAATATTTAAAATACCCGACATTTCCACTCCTCCGACAGAGTACGTTTCCATGGGTCCATGAATAAATTGATGGGGAATGGCCATATCCCACTTCATCAGTAATTCATTCAAATATTTACTCCAACTAACTGCAACTGTAGCAGCTCCTAGGGCGTATTCCAAAACCAAGTCCCAACCGATAATCCAAGCCATAAATTCACCCATAGTCGCATAACTATAAGTGTAAGCACTACCTGCAATAGGCATAATACTGGCAAACTCTGCATAACAAAGTCCGGCAAATGCGCAACCCACTGCTGCAACAATAAATGAAATGGTTACTGCTGGACCAGCATTCTCAGCTGCTGCAATTCCAGTTAACGAAAACAAGCCAGCGCCTATAATCGCGCCTATTCCTAAAGCCATTAGAGACCAGGAAGTAAGCGTCCTTTTTAATTCTGATTTTGCTCCAGCTTCGTCCACTAAGCTTGCAATGGATTTACGAATAAATAAACTCATGAGTTTTGTAATTTACCCTGCAAGTTGCACATTTTTTATCAGAAAAGCATGATTTGGGATTGGTATTTTAGATTTGAAAAACAAAACTTGCCAAAGGCTTAATTTATTAAGATATTGCGAGTTGCTAATTCTATAAAAAGTATGATAAAATCACTTCTTACCTTGCTATTTTCAATAGTACCTATGTTAACATTTGCGCAAACAAGCAATGCTGACAAAGTTGATGCTATTTTTAAAGAGTATACAGGATGGTTTGTTGACGCTATATTTTATGCTATTCCTTTTACTGATTCTATTCAAATTCCTTGGGTACTTATTGTATTAATAGGAGGTGCATTATACTTCACTATATATTTTAAGTTTATCAATTTTACAGGTTTTAGAAAAGCCATTCAAGTAGTTAGAGGTAAATATGATAAAATAGAACAACACGGTTCTGATATATCATATAGAGATCACACTCCAGGAGGAGATGCTATTGAAACACTAAGAAACGAGGCAGCGGAAGGAGAAGTTTCACATTTTCAAGCATTAACTGCCGCCTTATCTGCAACAGTCGGATTGGGAAATATTGCTGGAGTGGCGGTCGCCCTTTCCATAGGTGGCCCTGGGGCTACTTTTTGGATGATCCTAGCTGGTTTATTAGGAATGGCATCCAAATTTGCTGAATGTACCCTTGGAGTTAAATATAGAGATGTTGATGAGGATGGGACGGTTTATGGTGGACCTATGTATTACTTATCAAAAGGGCTTAAAGAAAAAGGAGCTGGTAGACTTGGAAAAGTATTAGCCATTTTATTTGCTGTATTTGTCATTGGTGGTTCTTTTGGAGGAGGGAACATGTTCCAAGCAAATCAAGCTGCGGCTCAGTTTACAAAATTGTTTGAACTAACAGGTCCAAATGCAGGAATGTATTTTGGGATGGTTATGGCCGTTTTAGTTGCTGTTGTAATTATAGGCGGTATTAAAAGAATCGCCTCCGTTACAGAAAAGATTGTACCCTTTATGGCTGGTATATATGTATTAGCCGCTTTGATAATATTGTTTGCAAACTTCTCATTAATAGATGATGCTTTTGCCTTAATCTTTAAAGGAGCTTTTTCAGGTTTAGGAATAGCTGGTGGTTTAATAGGAGTGATGATACAAGGTGTCCGTAGAGGAGCTTTCTCAAATGAGGCCGGTGTAGGATCTGCCGCAATTGCTCATTCGGCCGTTAGAACTAAATATCCAGCAAGTGAAGGAATTGTAGCACTATTGGAGCCATTTATTGATACCGTAGTTATTTGTACCATGACCGCTTTAGTGATTATTATTACAAACTTTGATGGACAGTTTATGCAATATGGTACTGAAATCAAAAAAGGGGTAGAGTTAACGGCAACAGCCTTTGATTCGGGAATTCCGCATTTCTCAATAATATTAACCATCGCCGTTATACTATTCGCATTTTCAACCATGATATCTTGGTCATACTATGGTATGCAAGGATGGAAATACTTATTTGGTAAAGGCAGAATTACAGACTTAGTTTATAAGGTATTGTTCTTATTCTTTGTTGTTGTGGGTGCATCAATAAGTTTAGGTGCCGTAATAGATTTCTCCGATGCCATGATTTTTGCCATGGTTGTTCCTAACATTATCGGGGTGATAATGTTGTCACCTGTTATTAAGAGAGAACTCAGCAAATACTTGAATGCCATTAGTAAGAAACCAAAGGTGGAAGCTAAAAAGAGCAGGGCTTGATTGCGCTTTGACTAAGCATTCTATTAATATTAGGTATTTTAGAATTAAGGATTTATCAAAGGTTAATCCTAGCTTTGATATTTTCTCAATCTAGTAAAGTTCAGCTTATTTTTTCTTATTCAGTTTTCCGATTCGCATCATTCCAATGCTGCTGAATTCCATAATTACATCCATGTCTTTGCTCCAAAGCATGAAATCCTCTTTGCCTGCAAGTGTTTTTAGTCTAGTATAAACTGTTTTAGCAGGCTCCATGTTAGAATTGGTCTTTCCTCTACGGATGTATACTTCTTTACCTGAGAACTGTTCATCCATCGTTTTTTCGACCAAATCCCAATTTCGATTTGAACCTTGGCCAAAATGGATCCATCCATCTTCAGCATTATCTTGCCAGTCAACCTTATGTCTAAGGAGATTGGTGATTCCAAATAGCATATCTGTGTCCGTACTCATGTGCGTGTTCTTTTTCTTAATTCTAAAATCTAAATTACCCCTAAATCCTTAGCTACTTTAGTAAAAGCAGCAATGGCTTTGTCAATATGTGCTTCGGTATGCGCTGCACTTAATTGCACTCTTATTCTCGCTTGTTCTTTTGGAACCACTGGAAAAAAGAATCCAATCACATAAATCCCTTCAGCTAAAAGAGCATTGGCCATTTCTTGGCTCAACTTCGCATCATAAAGCATAATTGGTACGATAGCACTATCGCCATCCTTAATATCTAAGCCTGCCTTTTTTACACCTTCTTTAAATTGATTAACATTGCGTTCCAGCTTGTCTCTTAAAGCAGTACTTTCACTTAACATCTTGAAAACCTCAATACTAGCTCCTACAATTGCTGGTGCCAAACTATTGCTAAATAAATAGGGTCTACTTCTTTGACGAAGCATATCTATAATCTCTTTTTTTCCAGTGGTATATCCTCCCATGGCGCCGCCTAAAGCTTTACCTAAGGTTCCAGTAATAATATCCACCCTATCCATCACTCCGCAAAGTTCTGGAACTCCTCTGCCCGTTTCGCCAATAAATCCAGCACTATGGCATTCATCAGTCATAACTAAGGCGTCGTATTTATCTGCTAAGTCACAAATCTTATCCATTTGTGCAACATATCCGTCCATGCTGAAAACACCATCCGTAACAATGATCTTATTCCTTGCTCCTTTTTCATTTGCAGCAATTAATTGTTGTTCCAAATCTGCCATATCATTGTTGGCATATCTAAAACGCATAGCCTTACAAAGCCTTACTCCATCAATAATACTTGCATGGTTTAATGAATCTGAAATTATGGCATCCTCAGCCCCTAATAAGGGTTCAAAAACGCCTCCATTAGCGTCAAATGCTGCTGCATATAATATGGTGTCTTCTGTTCCATAAAACTCAGCTATTTTAGCCTCAAGCTCTTTGTGAATATCTTGAGTTCCACAAATAAAGCGTACTGAACTCATTCCAAAGCCATGAGTATCGAGGGTGCGCTTAGCCGCTTCAACAATCCTTGGATGAGAACTCAACCCTAAATAGTTATTAGCACAAAAGTTTAAAACTTTACTTCCGTCAGTTAGGGTAATCTCCGCATCCTGAACAGAAGCTATTACTCTTTCACTTTTATAGAGACCAGCTGATTCAATGGCTGCTAATTCTTCTTGTAACTGCTTTTGGATTTTTCCGTACATAGGGGGCAAATTTAAAATGTTTAACTCGTCCTTGAAGAATTAATTTTTAATAATGCATCCACTAATTCACGATTATTTGAAAGTCGTGGAACTTTATGCTGCCCACCTAGCCTTCCTTTCTTTTGTAACCACCTATAAAATGTTCCTTTTGGCATAACATTTATCGTTGGTAGTTTCATTATGATATCACTTTGTCGCTTTGCTTCATAATCTCCATTGGTCTTTTTAAGGTTTAAATCTAACCTTTCTTGAAACAATTCAAGGTTTTCAGGGACATCTTCAAATTCAATACACCATTCATGTCCTGAGTTTTCCATGGACTCTGGTCTTGGGCCAGCGGTATAATCAATTACTGAACAATTTAATTCTTTACAGGTTCTAGCTATGGCCAACTCTGCATTCTCAACTACTAGCTCCTCTCCAAAAGCATTGATAAAAGCCTTAATCCTTCCAGTAATTGTAAATAAATGTGGGGCTATACTACTGAACATAAGCGTGTCTCCCAACTCATACCTCCATAAACCACTACTTGTGGTTATCACAACAGCATAATTTACCCATGGACGAACATTCCATAATGGAACCGTTGATTCTCTGCTTCCACCTACTTCATAAAATTCATAAAAAACCTGGGCATCTGATATAAGTAGAAGTTCTTTTTTGTTTGGTTCAGCCTGTATTCCAAAGAAACCCTCACTTGCGTTATATGTTTCCAAATAATTCATTTCAGGCTTTTGAATAAGTTTATGATAGCTTTCTTGGTAAGGTTCAAAATTGACCCCGCCATGAATGAATAGCTCCAAATTTGGCCAAACATCCAAAATATTATCTTTACCTGTGACCTCAAGCATTTTCCGAATTAGAGCCAAGGTCCAAGTTGGAACTCCTGTAATACTCCTTACATCTTCACTCTTTGTGTGTTCCACCAATACATTGAGCTTTTCTTCCCAATTGTCCATTAGTGCTACGCTTTTATCTGGTGTACTCTTGTTTATAGCCCAAATAGGTAAATGATTAAATAAGACCGCACTCAAATCTCCATAAAACGACTTAGTATTTTCTTTATTAATCTTATGACTACCGCCAATCAACAAGCCTTTTCCCTCAAGTACTTTTGTTTCTGGAAACCACCCACTGTACATACTCAAAATATCTCTTCCGCCTTTATAATGAACATGTTCTATGCTTTCAAAACTCAATGGAATAAACTTCGGTGTATTGCCAGCAGTCCCAGAACTTTGGGCAAACCAATTAATTTCCGAAGGCCATAAAATTTGCTGCTCACCAGCCATGGTTCGGTCTATATAAGGTTTTAAATCCTCATAACTTACAATAGGCACTTGTTCTGTAAATTGCTTATAGCTTACGATATTCTTAAATCCATGCTGTAGGCCATATTCAGTTTTTTCCGCTGTTATTAATAGTTCCAGAAGGGTATCATTTTGAATTTCAGAAGCCTTTTCCGCATTCGTCCAAATCTCTTCAAATCGTTTCTTAAAATACCATGTGAGAACTGGGCCAAACATAAATCTAAATTACCTCTAAAAATTTAATAAACAACTCTCTACCATCTATGTACTTAGTTAGGGGTAAGGTTTCAGGCACATCAAATACATCATGATACGATGATCGTTCACCTTGAAAATATCCAAAGAAAGCAGGCACGCCAGCCTCGGTGAAAAAATAATGATCGCTATTAGCGGCCTTGCCTCTGCGTGTTATTTGAGGCAAATAGTTATACGTGTCATTAATATCAGTTAGCTTCTTAAAATACTCCGGAAAAACTGTTGCGTTAACAACTGTCATTCCTTTGTGCCCGGTTCCAACGAGGTCCAGATTTAAAACGAACTTTGTCTGTGCTAATGGGACAATAGGGTTTTCTACATAATACTTGCTTCCCACCAAGCCTGCTTCCTCGCCTCCAAAAGCAATAAACAACATGTTAAACTTTGGCTTATTCTTTTTAAAATATTTAGCCATATCCAGCAACATGGCAATACCACAGGCGTTATCATTGGCTCCATAAAATATGGCATCCTTTCCTACTTGACCCAAGTGGTCGTAGTGCCCGCAAACAATAATAGTGCTGTCTTTATTGGTTCCTTCAACCAGCCCTAAAACATTTTTTTGGTCTTTGTTATAGTCTTTAGCCTTGGTTCTAAAGTCTAGTCTTCGCCATTGGCTTATGTCTTTTATGCTGTTCGGCATTTTCTCATAATCAATCATAAATAGACTAATATTCGATGAACCCCTGGCCACATCATGGTTAAAATCATTCTTAAACATTTGGAACACCGTTTCAATTCTTTTTTTCTCAATAAAAGACCAAATACTTCGCATATTTACTTTGCTTTTTACTCCGAAGGTGTCAATAAGCAATGCTCCTGTAATATCCTTTTCAAAAAATTTAACAAGAGATTCTTTAGTGGTATTTGAATCAATATGCAGAATGGTATATGAAACATTCTCTGTTGTCCATATCTTAGTTGAACTCGTCGGGTTGGCAGATCCAGGCAAAAATTGTTTTCCTAATTCTAGTGAAATGTCATTTATTTTTAACGTGCTCTTTGTAATAATAGAACCTGTAATTGGGAAACTCTGATACTGCTTACCGCCAACTTTGCCTAAGCCAATTTCTTCCATTTGAGAACATATGTACTTGGCTGCTTTAATTTCACCATTTCCATAATACCCTCTACCATGATACTTTTTGGAAGACAATTCGTAAAGCACTTCATGCGCATAACCCGTATCTTGTTGAGCTTGGCAAATGGAAAAAACACCTGATACTAGTGCAGTTAGAATGATTTTCATACGGTAAACAAATATAAGTTTTTATTTGGTATTTTAGATTTGAACCTATCCTTCACACCATCAATTCTGGTTCTATTATAAGGATAAGTATACACCCTCCACAATTGGGTATTCTTAGATAGCAGAGAAGGTAAAAGCTAGTGTATTTTTGCAGTAATGATTAAGTATAGCAAGTGGCAATTAGAAAACGGTTTGCGCGTTATCTTTTATAAACCCGAAGGGCGAACTCAAGCTACTGTAAATATTCTATATAATGTTGGGGCAAGGGATGAAGACTCAAACCGAACCGGTTTTGCACATCTCTTTGAACATCTTATGTTTAGCGGTAGTGAAAATATTGAGAGTTACGATTCAGTTGTAGAAAATGCTGGAGGAAGCAACAATGCCTACACTACAAATGACCTTACCAATTATTATATCAAATTACCTAAGGAAAACCTAGAAACAGCACTATGGTTGGAAAGCGACAGAATGCTAAGTCTCCATATTAATGAACAAAGTCTCGCTATACAAAAGGGAGTTGTTGTAGAAGAGTTTAAACAACGCTGCTATAATGGTGCTTTTGGATTGTTGTGGCATGATGTACGAAAACTTTTATTTAAAAAGCATCCTTACCGCTGGCCAACAATTGGTTTAAATTTTAGTCATATTGAAGAATCTAGCCTGCAGGAAGTACAATCATTCTATGATCAGTTTTACAATCCAAACAATGCCGTAATGTGTATAGCTGCTGATATAGAAGAAGCCTCGTGCAAAGAATTAGTGGAAAAGTGGTTTGGTGGAATTAATAATCTTCACGAGCCCAATTCAAACACTTATCCTTTGGAAAGTGAAGGAGTTGTAACCGAAACATTGCTGGCAAAGGATCTTAACCCACACGATTCAGTAATACTAAGTTGGAGAATTGAAGATACATTATCCGATAACTTTATTAAAACCAATGCCTTTGCAGACATGTTCGCAGATGGACATAAAAGCTATTTAATAAAAAAACTTATTAAAGAATCTGATATGTTCAGCTCATCCTCCATGTTTGTGGCTCCTGGAAATGACTATTCTATAGTTCTTTATTATGGCATTCTAAATCCTGGTGTTTCACATGATGATGGAAAGAAAAAAATGCTTGAAGTATTAAATGAAGCAATAGAAACTAGTGCAATTACTAAAAAGGACTTAGAGTCATACATAAACATGTATATGTTTAGCAATGAAAAATGGAAAATAGACCCTCCTGCTGTGGCAGAATATTTGTGCAAATATGAAACATTGAACAATATTGAGCTAATAAATAACTGGCCCGAAAAATACAAAGCCCTAAAAATTGAAGATGTGATGACAGAAGCCAAAGCAACACTAATTGAAAAGGACATGTCTACCTTATACTATTCCCCTAAAGTTTAAACAATGATACTAAATAGAAAAGAAGCTCCAAGTATGGGGAAAGTAGAAAAGCTTTCACTTTCCTACCCAGAAATTGGCACTATGGAATCAGGAAACCCTTCTTACACCATTAGAGATTCTAAAACACACTTGATTAAAATTGATTTAATGTGGAACATTGGTTTTTCGGGAAAACAGAAGTATTTACACTTTCTTCTAAGTAAGTCTGTCTTTAGTGGAACTAATGATATGGATGCCTCCAGTATAGAAACTCAAATGAAAATGCTTGGCTGTGAGTATAATTTTGTGGTTTTTGAGGAACATGCAACACTTAAGTTTAAGGGGTTAAAAAAGAATTATTTGAAAGCCGTTTCCTTACTTCTTTCATTTTTTGATAAGGCTATATTTCCTGAAGAAGAGTTGACAGTTCTTAAAAAAATGGAAGCCGCTTCTTTAGAGTCTAGGTTTAAGACTCCTGGATATTGGGCTTCAAGAGAGTTAACCGAAAAACTTTACCCTACAAGTCACCCTAAATTCAGAATTTCTGAAACATCCGATATTCATGATGTTACGCGAGAACAACTTCTAAAATACCACACTAGTTTTAAAATAAAGGATTCAACCTTATTCATTTATGGAGATGTTTCCACAAGCGATGAAAAAGAACTTTCTAGTATAATTGGTTCATTCGGGCAATACGAACCAACAGTGAAGAAGGTATTAAATTATCAAACCAGTCAAATGGAAAAGGGATTCTTCTCAAAACCTGTAAAAAACACGAATCAAGTTGTACTTAATGCGGCTTATATCCAAAATGACATTAAAGAATCAGAAATGCCACTAGTTCAGCTAATGAATATATCTATGGGTGGTTTTTTTGGTAGCCGACTAATGAAAGAAGTTAGGGAAAATAAGGGCTTAACCTATGGTATAGGAAGCAGTGTAAGTTGGCAAAATGGTCTTTTTAAGCTTCAAGTATCATGTCAAATGAATGCTCAAAATGCAGGCTTAGCTATTGAGGCTATTAAAGAAATAATAAACTCTATACAAAAAGATGGCATTACAGAAGAAGAATTTCACAGATCTAAACGTTATTTCATAGGCCAACTATACAGTTCTGTAGATGCACCGGATAGTTTGCTTAATAAAATTCAACATGCTCTAAGTAAAAACAAACCAATAAACACCTTTGAACAGAAGTGTAACACCATTCTAAACGCTAAGATAGACACCATTAATCTTTTAGCTCAACGAATTTGCACTGCTGATAAATTTGCCTGGTGTTCTGCAGGTGATGTATCGTAAACTACTCAGCTATATAACCACTACTTTACTTTTCAGTCAATCTGTGGCTGTCACGCTACCCGTTACATTAGAAAGAGCATGTTTAGATAGAGCAACACGAACTTTAACATTGTTCTACACTCCCACAGCCGACGGTTGTAGCTCATTTGTTGAATATATAGTTTATGGACGTGAAACCGCAGCTCAGCCCTATGTAGAATTACATAGACACGCCAACCTAACAGCAACGTCTGCTAGCCTTGTATTGCCCAATACCAAAAAATGGGAGATTTACATTACCACCAAAAACGCATGCAACGGAACCGACAGTTTTAACTCAAACCATGTGCTAATAGATGATACGCCACCTGGTTTACACAACATTGACAGCGTAAGTGTTAATCTTTACAGCCAAAAACTTTATGCCGGTTGGGCAAAAGGGGCCGAATCCGACATTAAGGGATACACGTTATTCAAAGCAAATCCTAGTGCTGGGACGAATGCTGTTATAAAAGCCACCAATGGCCTACAGGATAGCTTCTTAATAAGCACATTTGATACTAAAACTTCAAACAATTTTGTGTCTATCGCTGCTTTTGATTCCTGTGATAATGAAGGTGTCATTTCCAATGCTCATAGCCCAGTGTATTTATCACATAACGCAATGGCTTTCAATGATTTATGTGACAAAAAACTTAGATTATCATGGACTCATTATTCTGCTACTTCATGGGTTAATGATACATACGATGTGTATGCTGGTACAACACTAAACGACCTACTATTAATAACTACTATTCCAGGATCCAACAATACATATGACTTCAATATCCCTACTCCAGGTCTAAGCTATATGTTTTACGTAAGAGCACATAAACAAGGCAGCACCATAACCAGCTCTTCAAACCTTATTACTGTGAATACAACCGGCAATCCAAAAGGAGCAAACAATTCCTTAGGGCACGTAACATTCATGCGGCCCGGTGAAACAGAAATTAGCATACTTTTAATACCACAAGCAGGCATTAACAGCCTCAAATTGTACAGAAGAGAAAAGGGATCAAGTTTATGGACCCTTATAAATACCATTAACAATCCAGGCGCCTACAATAAATACTTAGATAGGTCTTTAGACAACACAAATAAAACATACGAATACAAATCGGCATTGACCAATATTTGTGATGACACATTTGGAAATAGCCTTATTCATGAAAGCGTTTTACTCAAAAACGCATCCTTTGTTTTCACGTGGAACGATTACATCGCGTGGAACACGAGCAATGCATTTTTTCAACGTAGAGATAGGTCAGATGCAATCATTAGTGAAACCAGCAACAATGGACTCATGCAAATAGAAGTAGACCCAAATGCATGGACACGATACCAAGTAATATACTACCATATAAATAATGGAACTAGAATAGATACTGCAAAAAGCAATTGGATAGATCATAAAGTATTTGACACTACATTGGTACCCAACGTGTTCCATCCAGATGGCAGTATCAACAACCAATTTAAAATAAGCAACCCGAATGTAAACTTAGGCGAATCGGTAATGCGTATCTACAACCGGTGGGGTCAAAAAATATTCGATGGAGACGCTTTATTGGGCTGGGATGGAACCCACAATGGCAAAGATGTTCCACATGGAACATATATTTATACCATTCTAGTAAATAGAGACGATAAAATTGATCAACTAAAAGGCACCATAATGCTACTAAAATGATACATATAGCTGGAAACCATCAATTCTTTTACTCCAATCTTCAAATAGCTCTAGTTCAACTTGTGGCAGAAAACATACTATCTGAGCACAAGAAGAAACTAAAGAGCCTTTCTATCGTACTTCTAAATGATGAAAGCATTAGAGAGCTAAATAATGAAACATTGAATCACGACTATTACACTGACATTATTACATTTGACTTAAGCGAAAATAAGTTTCACGTGGAAACCGAACTCTATATTAGTTTTGACAGAGTTAAAGACAATGCCCAAACATACAATACATCTAACAAAAAAGAACTCTTACGCGTTGTTCTACATGGCTGTTTGCATATAGCAGGTTATGGAGATAAATCAGAAAAAGAAGCAAAAGAAATGAGACAAAAAGAAGATTTATACATTAATCAATACCTTATTCTCAGTAAAAATGACAACTAAATACGACATTATAGTAGTGGGTGCAGGCCATGCAGGCTGTGAAGCAGCACATATAGCCGCCACAATGGGAAGCAAGGTTCTACTCGTTACTATGAATATGGAAGCGATAGCTAAGATGAGCTGCAACCCTGCAATGGGAGGCGTAGCAAAAGGCCAAATAGTTCGCGAAATAGATGCCCTTGGTGGAATGTCTGCACAAATAACCGATAAAAGCATGATACAGTTCCGAATGCTTAATAGAAGCAAAGGTGCAGCAATGTGGAGCCCAAGAAGCCAAAATGATAGATGGTTATTTGCTAGATACTGGAGGATAGCTTTGGAACAAAATCCGAATGTTGACTTTTTCCAAGATATGGTTAAAGAAATTGTCACAGAAAATGGAAAAGCTACTGGTGTGGTAACAGCCATGGGCTCAACCTTTAAAGCAAAATCAGTAATTTTAACCAATGGTACATTTCTTAATGGTTTAATACATATTGGAGATAAAAAATATAGCGGGGGTAGAATGGGAGAACGTTCATCTACAGGAATAACAGAACAGTTGGTAAGCCTAGGATTCGAAACTGGTAGAATGAAAACAGGAACTCCACCTAGGGTAGATGGACGAAGCTTAGATTATTCTAAAATGGAAGAACAAAAAGGAGATGAAGAAATCCAATCCTTTTCTTATCTACCAAGCAGTAAAACACCCGCCAAACAAAGAAGTTGCTTCATTACCTATACAAACCCTGAGACACACGATGCTCTACGAGAAGGGTTTCACCTTAGCCCAATGTTTAATGGAGCAATAGAAGGAGTTGGCCCACGATACTGTCCTAGTATTGAAGATAAAATTAACCGTTTTGCCGATAGAGACCGCCATCAAATTTTTGTAGAACCAGAAGGATGGGATACAGTAGAAATCTATGTGAACGGTTTTAGCACCTCCTTGCCTGATCATGTTCAATACAAAGCGATAAAGAAAATACCCGGATTTGAAAATGCTAAGATATTTAGACCAGGCTATGCTATTGAATATGATTACTTTCAACCAACACAATTAAAAACCACTTTAGAAACAAAAGGAATCGAAAACCTATACTTTGCAGGCCAAATCAATGGAACCACAGGCTATGAAGAAGCAGCTGGGCAAGGTTTGTTGGCTGGTATTAATGCTGCCTCCAAATTACAAGACAAAGAACCACTCGTTTTAAAAAGGAATGAAGCCTATGTAGGAGTGCTTATTGATGACTTAGTAAACAAAGGAACAGACGAACCTTATCGCATGTTCACCTCAAGAGCCGAATACAGAATTAGCTTAAGACAAGACAATGCCGATATGCGCTTAACTCCAATTGCCGAAAAGTATGGAACAGCATCTGAGGAACGATTGACCGCTTTAGAAAACAAAACTAAATTTACTAAAGAAGTAATTGAACATATTACCAAAACAAGTATTGAACCTAGTAACATAAACCCAATACTTCAAAAAACAGATAGACAGCCAATTAAGCAAAAGGTAAAACTTAAATCCATATTGTCAAGACCTGATGTAAGCATGGGCGATTTGTGCGAAGCAAAAGACAGTGAATTCTTAAATACTGTGGCAAAAGAGTATTTAGAATATGCTGAAATAAATATAAAATACGAACCCTATATAAAACGGGAGATTGAACAGGCCGAAAAACTAACCCGCTTGGAGCACCTTACCATACCAAATGATTTTGATTATAATGGTATCACAGCATTAAGCAATGAGGCTAAAAACAAGATGAGTAAAATTAAACCTAGTACAATAGGACAGGCATCAAGAATTTCTGGGGTATCACCTGCGGATATTTCAATTCTCTTAGTTTATTTCGGACGATAGAAATGAATAACAAAATATTTATTCCATTGTGCCTGCTTATAACGGCTTGTGCTTCTATTCAATCTCCTAGTGGTGGCGATAAGGACACCACAGCTCCCGTTATTGCAACTGATAGTACCGTGCTAACCATAAACTCTACACCAGGTATAATACGTTTTGATTTTGACGAGCATACAACGATAAACACGTCTTTAATCAGTATTAACCCCGCTATCTTACCTGAGCCCATGTTTAAAGTAAAAAATAAGTCTTTAGAAATAATTATAGAAGCTGACTCATTAGAAACCAATACAACTTATTCAATAGATTTAAATGAGTCCATAAAAGACTTAAATGAAGGAAATATAGGGAACTACCATACGTTTCTGTTTTCTACTGGCTCCATTATTGATTCAAATGTTTTAAAGCTAATATTGCCCAACCTAATTGAAAAGGAAAAGGTTGAATTGCAATTCAAAACTAGAAATTTATTCTACACCTATTTACTTACTAAAGAAAACAACCGAATAACAGGTATACCCCACTCTCTCGGCGATTACACCGCATTTATTGATAAGAACAACAACAAGACTTTTGATCCACAGGAAAAAGGAAATATGTTTTCTGGAAAAACGGATAGTTTAAGTTTAATTCTCATAGAGCCTAACACAAAAATTATTAAAGTAAAGAGAAATGGACCTTTAATTTATCTTTTAGGGCTTCCATTGAATGCTACATCTCAACTAAATGGTACTGTTTTTTCTGACACACTATTATTAGACGACTGGTCTGATACATCAAAGCTAAATAAGTCCTTCTATACCATCAGCTCTAATATTGATTCTTCCAGTGCCTATAGTCATTCTTCTATAGCCCCAAGGTCAAATAAAGACACTAATACGGTAAAAATTGAATTCAATTTTAACATTTCTGCTATTAATAAAGACTCTATCCTTATAACTGAAGGAACTGATACCTTAACCAACTATACCTTAGATTTCTCAAAAAATATCCTTAGAGTAATACATAAAGGTAAAATAACCAGTGGAACTGTTGTATTTAAACATAATGCTGTATCCTATAATGATGTATTAGCCAATCAAAATAAAATACTTCCCTATTCCTATAATCCCTCACCTATAGCTAAATTAAAAAACACTCATAACTATGAACTATCTGTGCTTTTATATAACTCTAAAAATAAACTTTATAAATTCATTCGTATTCCAGCTAATGGTTCACAAGAAATAGAATTAATAAAGGATACTTATCATGCGGTATCTTTTAATGATATAAATAATGATTATCATTTAAATCATCCATTAGAAAATACAATGAAAGAACCCGTATTTATGCTTAAAAATATAGGCCTTATATCAAATTTGATCAACGTAGTTAATCTTTAAATTTGATCTATTTGTTATTCACTATTTCACCATATTTCATGTGAAACACTTCAATTTATATGCTTATAACCTAGGTTGAAATCTTAATAATAAAGTAACTAAAATAGGAGTGTTAATTAAGGCTACTTTATACTTATTTATGCAGACCTTATAAGATAATCGATACATAAAATTTACGCTATCCACTCATATAAATTACGTTAACAAAACAGCTCCTTTTATTGCTAATCAATACTTTAGAAAATAACTTAAATGTATAAGTTTGTGAATAGTGATTATGCAATAGCTAAAATGGTGACTTATCATCATTTCCACACAGCTATAATATATATTACTTATACTATAAAGAATATATATATTAGATAATAGGGTGTGGGAAACAGGAGATTGATTCAGAAGAAAATTAGTCCCTACATTTGCAGAGCACAATGAAATCAGCCATTGAAGAATTAGAAAAAATGTTGGACTCAATGAAAATTGAGACAGCAGAGGAATTGGAAGAATTCCGAATAAATTTTCTATCGAAAAAAGGCAAACTGGCAGATTTGGTTCAACAGTTTCGTTCTGTACCCCCTGCTAAAAAAAAGGAATTTGGAAAACCTCTGAATGAATTAAAAAATAAATTTGATGCGTTTTTTACGGAATCTCAAAAATTATTTAATTCAACTTCAAGTGAAGATACTAGTTTCGATTTTAATTTACCCTTAAACGCTAGGGAATATGGATCTCTTCATCCAATAAAAATTGTGGAAAGTAAGATTTATGATATTTTCCATTCTATGGGTTTTGATTTGAGAGAAGGACCAGAAATAGAGGATGATTGGCATAATTTTACGGCTTTAAATTTTGAAGAAGAACATCCGGCAAGAGACATGCAGGATACTTTTTTTGTAGGTAAAAAAGTACTTAGAACACATACGAGTAGTGTTCAAATAAGAGAAATGGAAAACGGGAAACCACCGTTTAGAATTGTAATGCCCGGTAGAGTATTTAGGAATGAAGCTATAAGTAGTCGGAGTAATTGTTTTTTTCATCAAATTGAAGGATTATATATTGATAAGAATGTAAGTTTTGCTGATTTAAAATATACACTGTATTCCTTTGTTCAGCAGTTCTTTGGAGAAGAAACAAAGGTTCGTTTTAGAAGTAGTTATTTTCCATTTACTGAGCCAAGTGCAGAAATGGATATTTGGGCTGGAACAGATACAGAAGACGCAAGAAGGTTGACAAAAGGTACAGGCTGGTTAGAAGTGATGGGTTGCGGTATGGTTCATCCCAATGTATTAACTAACTGCAATATCGATACTGAAGAATATTCTGGTTTTGCTTTTGGAATGGGAATAGATAGAATGACCATGTTGAAATACAATATTGGTGATATTCGAGATCTATTTAATAATGACACTCGGTTTTTAAAACAATTTAGCGGACAGCTTTAAAATATGCTCTATTTTGCTAGTGATTTTCATTTAGGGTTACATAATCAGGATGTAAAGGTACAGGAGCAAAAACTGCTTGATTTTCTTAATTATGCAGAAAACAACAATGCAGAACAACTGTTTTTAGTAGGAGATGTTTTTGATTTTTGGTTTGAATATAAGCGAGTAGTTCCCAAAGGATACTTTAGGTTTTTTACAAAGCTTTATGAATTAAATGAGAAGGGAATTCAAGTATTCATGTTTAAAGGGAATCATGACATGTGGATGCTAGATTATTTCGAAAAAGAATGTGGAGTAAAAATAATTAGCAACGAACTTGTTATTAACTATAAAGGAAAGAAAATATTTATTCATCATGGCGATGGTTTAGGCCCCGGTGATAGAAGTTATAAGTTCCTTAAGAAAATATTTAAAAGCAAATTGAATCATTGGCTTTATTCAAGAATACATCCAAACTTTGGATTGTGGTTTGGAGCCCTTTCTAGCAAAAGAAGTAGGTTAGCTAAAAAAGATTTTGAAAAAAACAATTTTTACCTGGGAGACGAGAAGGAATTTTTAACTCAATTTTGTATTTCAGATTTAAAAAAGGGCTCTGATATAGATTATTATGTTTTTGGACATAGACACTTGCCTATAGATAAAGATTTAGGTAAGGCTAGGTATATTAATTTAGGGGAGTGGATACATTATAATTCATATGCCACCTTTGATGGCGAAGACTTTAAATTATTGTATTGGAATGATTAAATACTGCTTAATTTTAGGAATACTTTTGAAAACCTGTGCAACAGACGTTTTGGAGAGCATTCCTGTTCACCATAGCGATATCGACAACTTTGATAACACTTACTTTTTTAATGATAAACAGGAGATAGAAAAGCAAACAATAGGAGATACCACGAAGAGAATATTCAGTTTATCCAATTATGGAAACGACCCTATTGTGGATGCTTCATTTCCATTGGAAGTTGCTTTATTTTTTTACCACAATGGAAGCTTGGTTTTACTCGACAATCAATTAAATATTTTGGAAGAAGTAAACTTTTATAAATCAAATCCTATTAGTGTTTCACATTTTGGAAGAAGCGTTGAAGGAATGTTTTGGGTGTTTAACCAAAACACCAGAACCCTTCAAAAATTGAATAGAGATGGCTCATTGGTGATAGAAAGCAATATAATAAATAATATTAGCGGCAATGGGATTCAAAGAATTCATGATCTTGGAACAGAAGTATACCTTCAAAACGGATTGGACTTGTTGAAGTTTAGCCCAAGTTTAAAATACTTAAACACAGAGAAGAACACACAGCTTTTGAGGTGTTATAAATTTCCTGTAAAAATAACAAATGGTCAATTAAAATATAAATACGGCAAAAAGGAAATAACAAAGGAGATACATTTAGATTCAATTCCTATTGGAATTTCAAAGAACAAATATGTTCTTCATGGCAAAAACGGCTTAATTTTGCAAGCAATAGATTAAAATGCTTGAGAAATTAGAGGCCATATTTGCTAGATTTAAAGAAATAGAATTGTTGTTATCTAGTCCTGAAATTGTTTCTGATATGAAACAATTTACTAAGTTGAATAGAGAATATGGCAATCTTAAAGATGTAGTAGAAAGTTACCATTTATATAAAAGAATAACTACTGGCATAAACGAAGCCAAGGAAATTCTAAAAGAAGAGACGGACAAAGAGATGAAAGAGATGGCAAAAGAAGAATTGGATTCTTTGGAGCCTCAACTTCCTGAACTTGAAGAAAAAATTAGAATCCAACTTTTACCAAAAGATCCTGAAGATGATAAGAATGCTGTTATAGAGCTAAGAGCAGGAGCTGGAGGAGATGAGTCGGCCATATTTGCTGGAGATCTAGCCAGGATGTATTTGCGTTACTGTGAAACTCATGGATTTAAAGCACAGATAGCAGAAGCAGTAGAAGGCACCGCAGGAGGCTATTCTAAGGCCTCTCTTGAAGTAAATGGCCTTGGGGCTTATGGAACACTGAAATATGAAAGTGGAGTACATAGGGTACAGCGAGTGCCTGAAACTGAAAGTCAAGGCAGGGTACATACAAGTGCAGCTAGTGTTGTTGTAATGCCAGAAGCAGAAGAATTAGACTTTGAATTGAAAGATTCTGATGTAAAGATGGAGACATCTAGAAGTGGCGGTGCAGGTGGACAGAACGTAAACAAAGTTGAAACTAAAGTTCAACTTACACATATTCCTACAGGAGAAGTGGTAATTTGTTCTCAGGATAGAACCCAATTGGGTAATAGAATTAAAGCCATGGAGATGCTTAGAACTCGATTGTATGAGGCTGAAGTAAACAAGAGGCAAGCAGAAATAGCTAGCAAAAGGAAGACCTTAGTAAGTACTGGAGATAGAAGCGCAAAAATTAGAACCTATAATTACCCTCAAGGTAGAGTAACCGATCATAGGATTGGTTTAACCTTATATAATTTGAATAATATAATTAACGGAGATATTGACGAAATTATAAACGCATTACAGATAGCTGAGAATGCGGAAAAAATGAAAGCCAACGAATAATTTTAAACGCCTGCTGCCTTTTGTTCCATACCCACATCTCTGCGACGGTTTGCACGTTTCGTTTTCACTGTGCTTTTGGTTGATATTTTAGCTGCTTTGCTCATAATTGTTTAATACAATGCAAAAGATATTCCAATCTTTATACTTCTTAGTCGCACTTAGTACACGAATAGTTGCATCTTACCCTTATAAAACGTTTGTAATTACAGAAAAATTACAATTGAAGGGATTAAATATTAATTTAAAAGTTTAAAAAAATCTAAAATACCAAAACAATTTAAGCCTCAGCTAAAATCGAATTGATTATTTCTAAGCCATCTTTGTTTAGTAAAAAAGCTTCAGAAGCTCTTTCTGGATGAGGCATCATACCAAACACGTTGAATGTATCATTGCACACACCGGCAATGTTGTTTAAGCTTCCATTTGGGTTGCTTTCTTCATTTACATGACCCAAAGCATCTGAATACTTAAATAATATTTGATCGTTATTTTCTAGTTTTTGCAATTCTTGCTCATCACAATAAAAACGTCCTTCACCATGCGCAATTGGAATCTCAATTACCCTGTTTACATTTTTACTAACAGCAGCCTTTTTGCTGGTAGGACTCAAATGAACATTTTTGCAAATGAATTTCATATTGGTATTGTGGAGCAAAGCACCTGGCAATAAACCCGCCTCGCAAAGAATTTGAAAACCATTGCAAATACCCATCACAAAACCTCCATTATCGGCATGCTTTCTTATGCTGGCCATAATTGGGCTAAGTTTGGCTATAGACCCGCTTCTTAAGTAGTCGCCATAACTAAAGCCACCAGGGATAAAAATGTGGGTACAATCTTGAAGATCTGTATCCTTATGCCAAAGCTCTACTACCTCTCCCGAATTTGATTGATTTAGAACACGAATTAAATCATGATCACAATTACTGCCCGGAAAGATTACAACACCCCATTTCATGTGCTGCAAAAGTACATTTAATTTTTAGATTTAGAATGACATATCAGGACATTTCATGCGTCCTCTGTGTCTACCCCGACCATTTCCAAAGCCAGCTCCGTTTCTGCCACTTCCACCGAATTTAATGATGTAGTTAAACGTGAAAAACGAGAAATTATCATTGTCTTTTTTATCACCCCTTATAGCCCCAGGTGAACTGAAGCCAGGAATGCCTGGCAAGCTTCTATCACTCAATTGAACAGCAACAGCCCCGTTACTTGCTGCCAATAAGGTAGGGTCAACAAAGTTTGTGCTTACATCATCAATATAATCTGTAGTGCTTTTTCTAAATGCATATTCTAATGAGAAATACCCATTTGGTGTAGAAAACAGTTTGTATCCAATTCCAAATGGAAAGGAGATGGCATTTAATGCATATGGTGATTTATTAGGATCAAAATATTGTCCTTCAGTCCCATATTTCTGCAGTTCATAGGATGTGCCGCCTAATTTTGTTTTAGGATTAAAAGTGAAATAACCAACTCCACCAAAAACGTATAAGCGTTTACTAGATCCAAGGTTTGCTTGCAAAGTGAGTGACCCTTCTGCCACATGGCTATAAAAGTTTAAATTGCGCTGGCGTCTTTCTGGATTAGTGGTGTATTTATCATCACCTGCCAATCGCCCATAAGCACCTGTTAGCCTGAATGCAAATGTTGGCGATACATTTATACGAAAGCCCGCAGTCGCAACATAGCGTGTAGTCCCAAAATCCAAATCAGATGGATCATTTGTTCCATAAGTTGGTTTACCTCCCAAATCACCCAAAAAATGACTCGTTCCTATTCCTAATTGAATTCCAAAAGCTTGTGGTTTTAAGCTATGAAATATCAGGATTCCCCAAAGAAGAGTTAATAACTTTTTCATTTAATATTCCCTTTATATTGATTACAAAAAAATATTACCTTAGGTCAATGCCCTAATGCGTTTTATTATCAATAGTCAGGAATAAATGCTAAAAACAGGCCGTTTTTAACTAAAAACGGTTCTTAAGTTATTGATAGTCAACAAATAGAAAGACAAGTGTCTATTTGCTTAAACAACCATCCAATTTTAGAGCAAAGGGCCTTTTTTGTAATTTAAGAAGGTATAAATATTAGCAGGTGAATAAATTAATGTTTCTTTCGTGTTTTTTAAGCCGCTGGAGGGTAGAGGACTTTTTAATACCAAAAGCTCTAATAGTTTCGATGCGCCAAGAGCAAGTTTAAAGCGAATACCCTTGAGTGGATATTGAGGCGGAGGCAGATTTAAATCTTTTGCAAGCTCTTCAAATAAAGTTTTAAAAGGAATGTTATGAGTGACGGCTAAGTATCTCCTACCATAAGCATCTTTTTCTATGATTAAGTTAATTATTTTGGCTAGTTCTTTAGCATTGATAAAGCCATTGGCTCCTGTTGGATAAACATTCCATTTTTTACGAATAACATCGTATAGTTGATTGCTGCTTTTTGAGCTTAAGCCATCACCAATCACTATTCCAGGACAAACGACAGCTACTTCTAAGCCCTCCTCTTGACCACGCCAAGCTTCTAATTCTGAATAATATTTAGTTTTAGCATACTCAGTTTTATCACTAGTTGTATCCCACAAATTATCTTCTGTGATGTTTAATGGGCTTGAGCTAGAATCTAATGATGCAGTACTGCTGATTAAAATCAAGTGCGGGACTTTATTCTCAATACAAGCATTAACTACATTTTGTGTTCCCACAACATTGGTGGCAAACATCTTTTTTGCATCTTTTTTATGATAACTCACATGTGCAGCAGAAAGGATAATCAGGTCTAAGCCTTTTAATTTTCGATATACATCTTGTGCATTATTTATATCCAAACTAGTATAAGATTGACTGCTATTGTCACTTTTGCTTTCTTTTCGTTGAAAGGAAAATAGTGAATGAGGATAGTTCTTTTTAGACTTAAGCCATGCTCCACCTACTACACCGCTTCCACCTATAATACCAATCTTCATTAGGCAAACTTACAATCGTTTCTGCATTTAGCTTTTCATTGTTAGGCATTTTAGATTTTTAGAACGCAAAGAGGATAGTTCTTTGGGTTTTTATTTTAATCCCACCACATCAATATAGTTCTGAAGCATAAATACTTTATGAACTAAGGTTTTTGTAATATTGTACCATGCAAACCAGGATTACAAAGCTATTCGGAATTGAAAAACCAATTATTCAAGCGGGTATGATATGGTGCAGTGGTTGGGAATTAGCTTCAGCAGTTAGTAATGCCGGTGGACTTGGACTTTTAGGAAGTGGTAGCATGTATCCAGAAGTGTTGGCAGATCAAATAAAAAAGTGTCAAGCAGCCACCAATAAACCTTTTGGTGTAAATGTGCCTTTGCTTTATCCAGATATAGATAAGCATATCCAAAACATTATTGACCTCGGAGTAAAAATTGTCTTTACCTCAGCGGGGAACCCAGCTAAATATACTTCTGTTTTAAAAGAAGCTGGAATTACAGTGGTGCATGTAGTAAGTAATTTAAAATTTGCAAAAAAATGCCAAGATGTTGGAGTAGATGCCATAGTTGCAGAAGGGTTTGAAGCAGGCGGCCATAATGGGAGAGAAGAAACCACCACCATGTGCTTAATCCCAATGTTAAAATCTGAAATACAAATCCCACTAATAGCAGCAGGCGGAATAGGAACAGGTCAAACGATGGCTGCAGCATTTTGCCTAGGAGCAGAGGCGGTTCAAATTGGAAGCCGTTTTGTGGCAACACCGGAAAGCAGTGCACATCAGAATTTTAAACAAGAAGTGGTAAATGCCAAAGATGGTGATACTCAATTAACCTTAAAAGAATTAACCCCAGTACGTTTAATTAAGAACGCTTTTTACAATCAAGTGCAAGAAGCCTATGCAAATGATGCCGATCAGGAAACATTAAAAAGTTTATTAGGAAGAGGGCGTGCTAAAAAAGGAATGTTTGAAGGAGATCTAATTGAAGGCGAATTAGAGATTGGTCAGATAAGCGCTTATATCAATGAGCTTAAGCCAGCGGCCGAAATTGTAGATGAAATTATGACGGACTTTAAGGCAACATTAAATGGGCTGCAAGCCTAAATTAAGGTTTAATTATGGGTTTTTCTGGCAGGTGATACCTATAAACCAAGCGTATCCTAGCAGATAATGCATTCTTCATTTCAGGATTAAACAAGGTTCTATCTTTGCCAAACTCAAATGCAGATAAACCAAAATCCAACTTGTCCTTATTCTGATATTTTTCGTAATTATTGAAAGAATAGCCAAGTTTTGTTTGAAGAATCACGCTGTTTTTAAGAAAGCCAAATTGCAAATAGCCCAATAATTCTTGCGTTTTCTTATGAACGTAATAAGGTTTGTTGGTGGGAGTGTTTAGGTTATAAGCCCTTACCAATGCATTGAAGTCAAAACCGGCTTTTACTAATTTATTTACTTTGTAATTCAAATCGAAGTAAATGGGCAATGTGGTGTTTATTTCTAATTTTTGATTTGGACTTTTATAATAGAAGCCAAAAAATGGTACCACAAACATTCCAAAATTCTCCGTACTTCCATAAAGCCCCATTTTGTATTTAAAGTGTTTGGTTGTTTGCTTGGTTAACAAGGCAAAGCCACCCATTTGAAAATTCTTTTGGTTAGAACCTTGAAGGTCTGCTGCTATTTTGGGCAATAATACATACGTTCCCGACCACTTTTCAGAATATTTATTACTCAATCCAAGTTTACCTGTTATGGAATGTAAGGCTGTAAATCCTAAACTTGGAGCTAATTTTAATTCGGTTCTTCCATAATCTACTCCCGTTATAATGGCCCGTTTTTCACTAATCTTGATGGGGTAGGTGAGTTTTAGGTTAAAATCGTTGATCATCGTTGTTCCATCCTGACCCTCAAAGCCAGCATTCTGAACTTGACCTTGATTTACCTTTAAGAGATCAACATAGTTTTGAGCACTTAAACCAAGAACGGAACCTAAAAGAAATACTAATATGAGCTTTTTCATTATTAAAAGATTGCCAAATTTCATATAAAATGTACACCAAACAAAACGAAGCTTGGGATAAAGACCAATTTTGTACATTTGCAATATGCAGTGGATTTCGCAGCTTGTCTTTTTAGCACTATTGGGTGTTGGGGTTTGGTACTTTACCAAGCAGGTTAAAACCATCCGTCGTAATATCTTCTTAGGAAGAAAAGAAGATTTATCAGATCAACCAAAAAAGCGTTGGGCTCAAATGGCTCGGGTTGCTTTGGGGCAAGGTAAAATGACAAAGAAACCAGTGGCAGGAATTCTTCATATTATTGTGTATGCAGGTTTTGTGCTAATCAACATTGAAGTAATGGAAATTATAATTGATGGATTAGCCGGAACACATAGGGTTTTTAGCTTTTTAGGTGGGATATATGATGTAGCCATTGGCTTCTTCGAAATTCTCGCTATTTTGGTTCTGGTTTCATGTGTAATTCTAATTTTTAGAAGGCATGTATTAAACATTGCCCGTTTCAAAAAGCCTGAAATGAAAGGTTGGCCAACAAAGGATGCTTTAATTATTTTGATTACTGAAGTTGTTCTAATGGGAGCATTATTAAAAATGAATGCAGCTGACCAAATTCTCCAGGCAAGAGGAGTGGATCATTACGCAGTTGCTGGAAGCTTTCCAATCAGTCAGTTTATAGTGCCTATAATTGATAGTTTTAGTACTGAATATTTAATTGTTTTTGAACGAATCGCCTGGTGGTTCCATATTATCGGAATTATTGTATTCTTAAATTATTTACCAAAAAGTAAGCATTGGCATATTATTATGGCATTCCCAAATACGTATTACACGCCCCTTAAACCAAAAGGAGAGTTATCTAATATGGAAAGTGTAACTACTGAAATAAAGTTAATGATGGATCCCAGTGCAACACCACCTGAGAATTATGTTCCACCTGAAGGCTTTGGTGCTAAGGATGTGAAAGACTTGTCATGGAAGAATTTAATGGATGCATACACCTGCACAGAGTGTGGAAGATGTACGGAAGCTTGTCCAGCAAACCTGACTGGCAAAGCGCTTAGTCCACGAAAAATAATGATGGATACCAGGGATAGAGTAGAGGAAGTAGGGAAAAACATAGATGCGAATACAACCGATGAAAAAACGCTTCATTCTACCATATCAGCAGAAGAATTATGGGCTTGTACAAGCTGTAATGCCTGTGTTGATGCCTGCCCTATTAATATTAATCCATTAGATATTATTGTTCAAATGCGTCAGTATAAAGTAATGGAAGAAAGCGCAGCACCTAGTGAATTGAATAATATGTTCAGCAATTTAGAGAACAATGGAGCCCCTTGGCAGTTTAGCCAAATGGACAAAGCAAATTGGCGCGATTCTTAGTGCGGTTTATTAAGAAATTGTATTTATTTTTGCCGCAGTATGACTAACACAGAAAAAAAGAGTAACAAAGGTGCATGGGCAATGACCATTATTAGTGGAATCGTTTTGGTTTTTCTTACCATCTTTCTTCCAGAAGGTTTCTGGTTAGGGTTACCGACGTTTTTCGGAGGCCTAGTTATGGCTATGGATTGGGTTTAGCATTAATAAACCAATCTATCATACTTAGATTTCCTTCTTACTAGTTTGGGTTAAGGATTGGTGTTAACGAGAATTTCTCTTTGTATTAAACCTCAAATATATTTTCAGTAATATCAGGATAACAAAGACAATTAGCCTAATGTAACTCTTGATATTGTTTGACCAACTTAAATCTCCAAAGTCCAGCTTAGTAACAGAAATTGCCATTATTGCTATTGCACTCAATGTGAGAATATCCCGTCTTTTCTTAAATAACTTTATATCACATTTTAATTCTGAAACTGTTTCAATTTAACATCATAAGTATCGAAAACACAGTACTTTTTGCTTATGTGTAAAATCATCAAAATGCTGAACCAAAGGACAAATAAATTCCATCAACCCAACCTAATCCTGTACGAAAAACAAAACCTCCCTTTGGTTTTTGATAACGATACCCAATAGCGGCAGCTGGATAAACTGAACTTAGATTGATTTTTTCCCCCATGTGTAACCAGTAGGTAAGAGAAGTAGTAACCCTAAACCCATTTCTAAATGATGCTTTCTTTTACCAATTACTCTTTGTAGAGTTAGAGCACCAAAAGTATTACCTACTGAACCAAAGGAGGCTTTCATATAATAATTACCTTTATATTTTTGATCTTTGGAGAATAATAATCTCTCATAATTAACACTGGCAACGCCATATATGGTGACTACCCCTGCACTAGCATAAATTGTATTTTTGGCTTGTTCTTTTAATGGTACTTGTCCATTCACTTTTGAATATTGACAAATTAAGATCAAGAGAATGAATAAATGGAAGATGAAATTTTTCATATGATTTACGTTTTATATTTATTCTTAACACCCAAATGTACGCATTGGGTTTAACTTACTAATATATTAATTTTTACTTGAGTTGAATTGTGGCTGAGAAGGCTTAAAAGAATATAATTGTAGGGTAATTATTATTCCGATAAACCAACCTATGAGTAATTTTGAACCTATTTTATTGTTGTTTGAGTCTAAATTGAAGATATGTATACAACACTAGAAAAAGATAATACGGATGCCGCTAAGTCTAAAATTAGAAACCCACTGGATTCTTTGGAGTAAGCGAAATTCCTAAATCTAAAATGCCAAATAATTACCCTAAGCAAAAGGCAATGCTTCACCCCGTTCTGTAAAGAAACTGGCTTCTAAATTTTTAATGCAGGTTTTTGTGCTAGACGAAAACATTTCAGTAGATTCTTTAACTGCTGCTAATAAAAAACAAGACATGGTTCCATTCAATAAATGAAGCGCTTGACTCTTACTATCACCGCTTTGCACAATCTTACCTTGTCCCTTGGCCTGGCGAATTGCAGACTGAAGTTGACCTAGAAACTCATTTACAAAATTGGCATAACTTTCCTTTAGTATATCATCATACTGATTGATTTCTACCGACATGGTGCACATGATATCATAGACCCCATTTAACTCAACTCTTCGGCATTCTTTCTTCAAAAGCTCAACGTAGTTTTCTCTAATATTTTCTGGATTGTTAATAAAAGAGCCCCAAAGATTTTCGTAGTAAGGTTTTATCCTTTCCTCAATTAGTGAAATTCCCAATTGATTCTTAGAACTAAAATAATGGTAAAAAGCCCCTTTAGTAATGTTTAGGTTTTTAATTTCATTGTCCGTTCTTAAGGCAACAAATCCTTTTTTTGATACTGCTTTAAAACATTGATCTAAAATTTCGTCACGAGTATTTTTTGACATTAGAGAGCTTCTTAATTATTAACTTCAAACTTAGGCAAACCAGTAGGTATGTTCATCTATTATTTGGATATTTTTTTTTGCCAGTTCCATGCATCTTTCATCATCTCACTAGAATCACGCTTTGCTTCCCAGCCTAAATGCTCCTTAGACTTAGCCGTGTTAGCCCAAACCTGCTCTATATCTCCTTCTCTTTTAGGGCCAATTGTATAAGGGACTTTCTTGCCGGTGGCTTTTTCAAAACTAGCGATAAGCTCTAAAACACTCAGGCCAATACCTGTTCCTATATTGAACGTTTCAAACTGATTTTTTGATTTTCCTTTCAAGCTGCGGTTTAGCGCAGCAATATGGGCATCAGCTAAATCACAAACATGAATAAAATCACGAATGCAAGAACCATCGGGAGTATTATAATCGGTACCAAAAACAGTTAGCTCTTTTCTTAATCCAGCTACCGTTTGGGTTAAGTATGGGATTAAATTGCCTGGAACACCAAATGGTTGCTCCCCTATAATAGAACTTGGGTGGGCACCAACAGGATTGAAATACCGCAAGCATTGGGTTTGAATGAATGGACAGTTCTCCAACATTTGCTCACCAATTTGCTTACTTAAACCATAAGGACTTTCTGCTTTTTGATACGGCGCATCTTCAGTAACAGGAACAGTTTCTGGACTTCCATATACCGTACAAGAACTGCTAAACACTAAATGTTCAACGGAGTGCGTTTTCATACATTCCATTACTGAAAGAAGTCCTCTTACATTATTATCGAAATACTCAAGTGGCTTTTTAATGCTTTCATCTACTGCTTTTAAAGCTGCAAAATGTATAACTCCAGCAATGGTATTTTCTTCAAATATTTTAGTAAGTAGCTCCTGATCTCTGATGTCGCCAGCATAAACTTTTACCGACTTACCTGTTAATTCTTCTATTCCATTTTGAACACTGGCCAAAGAATTACTTAGGTTGTCAATAACAATAGGCTCATATCCATTTTCGCATAAACTCACGCAGGTATGTGAACCTATAAATCCTAAACCACCGGTAACTAATATCTTGCTCATTATGGCTTACTTACTTTCCCCTCCGTTAAAAGATAAATTTCTTTGCTTTCTGGACAAATTGCTTCTCCCTTATCATCAAAGGTAAGTCGATGACCATATTCGCTAATCCATCCCATTTGTTTGGCAGGATTTCCAACAACCAAAGAATAATCCGCTACACTTTTAGTAACAACAGCGCCAGCACCTATAAAGGCATATTTCCCAATATCATGGCCACAAACGATGGTAGCATTTGCCCCCACACTTGCACCAATTCCCACATGTGTTTTCGAATATTGATCTCTTCTAATTATTGCACTTCTTGGATTGGTAATGTTGGTGAAAACACAGCTCGGACCCAGAAAAACATCATCGTCGCAAGTAACCCCTGTATAAAGGCTCACATTGTTTTGAATCTTTACATTATTGCCCAATACAACCCCTGGGCTGATAACTACATTTTGCCCAACATTGCATTTTTCACCCATCGTACAATCTGTCATAATATGCGAAAAATGCCAAATCTTGGTCCCATTTCCAATGGTGCAACCTTCATCTATAACAGCAGTTTTATGTGCAAAATATCCAAGACTCATATAGGGCGAATTTACAAACTATAATTAATTTTATGGTTAAAAGATAGAGGAAACCACAATTGGAAAATACGTAGCTTTGCTGAAGTTCGGCAATTACATGAAGCTGTTATCGATGCAAAAGAAGAACATTCGTATTGGTTTTATATTCTTAATACTGTGTTTTACTTGGCTTAAAGCATGCGGTTGTTTAGAAATGATTACCGACCCAGATCCTGGTCTTTTTGAAAGTTTTTCGTATCATATCCTGCAGGGAAAATCCCTGTATGTGGAGATATTTGACCATAAGCCCCCCTTAATATTTGAATTAAATCAATTGTTCCTTAAGGTGTTTGGGCACACTGAGAATGCCATTGGTTATGGGTCACTTTTGCTATGTTTACTCCAGTCTCTGTTCTTTTACCTTTTACTTATTCAATGGTTCAAAAACGATGTTCTTGCTTTTTTGGGTACTCTCTTATTCATAAGCATTTTCTATCAATATGAGTATTTTGGAAGTGGAAATTACACCGAGCAGTACGGCGTTTTATGTGTTACCATTTCAACCTATTTTTTGTTTAGGTATGGAGAAAGGGGCAAGAATATAAGCGCATTTCTAAGCGGATTATTTCTCTGCTTAGCTGTCTTTTTTAAAGAGCCATTTGCTTTGGCAGGAATCCCTATTTTTTTAAATCTTTTGTATTTTAGATATAAGGATTTAAAGAAAGGAAAAGGAATAAGGTGGTTCATAGGCGCTATTGCAATTGTATTGGCTTTAATCATTATCAGACTTTTGTCTATGGGAATAATGGAAGGCTTTCTGGAACAGTTAAGTTTAAGTTTTTCGTATACCGTTAAATCTTCTAAACTTGGTCTATTAGACCGATTGATAGAAAATGTATATTACTTTCTTAACCCATTGCAGCTAAAGAAATTTATAGGTTTACTATTCCTATGGTTGGGCTACTTTGTTTGCTTACTTGGCTTTTTGCTTAATAAAAAAACCCGAATTCTAGGTGTTTTCTTAATTCTCATTCAATTAACAGATTTTATTTCTACCGGACTTTCGGGTTATTATTTTGCTCACTATTATATTCAATCCATTCCTTTTATGGTGATAGTAATCGTTGGGGGATTATGGAATTACTTAGGGTTCCTAAAAGCATCAGATAAGCTGAAGTATAGTTTACTAAGCTTATTGCTTTTGCCATTGATTTATTTTAGTAATCCATGGAGCAATAGTGCTGCCAATCCAGAAAAGAAGTTCAACGATCCTATACTTGCTTACCTCAATGAGCATGAGCCTACTAAACCAAGAAATGTTTCATTAGCAGGTAAAGATGTAGGATTCTATTTATTGCGAGCTGAAGGTATTTCGGATTCAAGGTTTATTGTGCCTTACCCTTACCATTGGATGCTAGGGATAAAAGTGGCTAATGAATATGCTGAAAATTTTAAAAAGGCCAATCCAAAGTACATTATCTATTCTGGCACCTGGTCCGAACTAGTGCAAGACTCAAATTTGGATAAATTTATCCTAGCGCATTATACAGAAGTAATTCATACCGACTTACGTTTGGGTTTTACCGCCCATCTCTTAAAACGAAATAATTAAGCTAAGCAAGCTTTTAGCATCACAAATTGAACTAATCTTTGTAATATTGCCTTCATGTTTGGCATAATTAAATTCTTGTTTACTGGGTGGATGTTGAGAATCCTAATCGTTCTTGCCATTGTTTATGGTTTGTATTTTTATCAGGTCTGGCCTTTTAATAAGAATGTTTCTAATATTAACTATTTAGAAGAAAAGTATTGTGATGCAGAAGATGTTCAGAGTCAAGCTATTTGCCAATGCATACTCACGAAAGTTAAGTCAGACTTAGCTAACCGATTTAATGCAGAGGAAATGGAAGCATTAAATTCAGACCGTTTAAAAAGTGCTTACTCATTACAAAAGAGTTTACAATCCGTTAAGGCATCATCCCAGAATTGTTTAGAAGAAAGAGGTCAAGCGGAAGCTTGGCGACAATTCACCACAGACTTAGCCACCTTGGATAATGAGTTCTTAGGCAAGGTTGGAGATTTGGTAAATTTAGGAGTAGATAAACTCAAAAACGAGTGGGATTCTCGTAAAAAGGAAAAATTAGAGATAGACTCCAAGTATTAAACCTCTTAGCCGTACTTTTGTACTATGGGATTGAGGCAGGAAAAGCTTGGTAGCCAACTCCGTAAAGAGTTGAGTGATATTTTTGTGCAACACAAAGAATGGGTTGGTGGACAATTTTTAACCATCACATCCGTGTCTATTACACCAGATTTAAGTTATGCTACTGTTTATTACTCCGTGTTTAACGCCGCGAATAAACAAGCTGCGGTAGATGCATTCGAAGCATATAACAAAGAAATTCGCCGTGAATTGGCAAAGCGATTGAAAAACAATCTAAAGAAAATACCAATGCTTACTTTTTTTGAGGATCAAACGCAAGACTACATGAAAAAGGTAGATGACCTATTTGATAAAATAAAGAAACCTTAAGCTGAGAATTTCCAGTTTTATATCGCGGAAATACTTCTTTAGCCGTAAGAACCCAACGGCCATTAACTTTATTACTATAATTTCTATTATTGGCTACTCTGTTGGCTCCTTTGCTTTAATGGTTTCCTTAAGTGCTCTCAATGGTTTTGAGGATGTTATTTTTAAGGTTTATGAGAACTATTACCCTGATTTAAAAGTGAGCACCTTGGAAGGAAAGTACTTTGAAATTGAAGAGCAAAAACTAAAACAATTAAGCAAAATTCCCAATGTAAAAGCGGTTTGCCGAATTATTGAAGACAATGCCATTGCCAAAATTGATGAAAAGCAATTAGTTGGAACGGTAAAAGGAGTGGATACGATGTATTCCCGAACAGTGAATATTGATAGCATCCTTTTAGATGGAAAAGCAGAATTATACCGCAAAGGTGTTCCCTTGGTTTGGCTGGCCAGTGGTGTTTATTATCAATTGCAACCGGGTGGACAATTTAATGTGCTTAGCCTTATGACACCAAGAACGGAATCCTTTTCAGTAGCCAGAATGGATATGAATGAATTGCCAATTGCCATTGGCTGCATTATAGATCCAGGTGAGGAATTGGCACAACTTCTTATGATTACTCCACTTTCCTTTGCCGAAGAATTATTTGAGAGATACGATATGGTTACGGGCTTAGAAATAGCAGTAATCGATCAATCTAAAATACAAAACACTCAATCTGAAGTTTCCAAAATACTTGGAAAAAAGAGAGAGGTAAAAAACAGAAAGGAGCAGAATTCTGCCGTTTACAAAATGTTTGTTACCGAAAAAGTCTTCGTTTTCTTTATTATGGCTTTTGTGCTTTTATTGGTTTCATTTAATCTCTTAGGCGCATTATCCATGCTAGTTCTAGAGAAAAAAGCGAACATTAGAACCTTTAAAGCGCTTGGGATGAAAAATAGCCAGATAAAGAATATATTTTTTAACCAAGCTATGCTTATTGCAGGTATAGGAACGGTTCTGGGAATTGCTTTAGCAATTGTATTGGTTATTGCACAGCAAAAGTATGGATTGTTAAAAGTTGACAGTCAATATTCACAAGCCTATCCTGTAAATTTGCAGCTTTCGGATATCTGGATGGTATTAGGTCTTGGTTTAATCATGGGATTGATTTCAGCCATATATCCAACACAAAAATCGACAAATTAAATAATGACAAAGTATACAAAAGGATTCGTTTTCGGATTATTAACCTTAGTGTTTAGTGCTACTTCAGCTCAATCCTTTGCCAGTAGACAAGATAATTTTTCTAGGGTGAATGGAGCCAAATTAAAAACCGAGGGAAAAATAAAGAAGCTATTCAAGGACAGCGGAATGTTGGGTGTTCGATACATTTATTGGAGAGCATTTAAGAAGGAACAGAAGTTAGAACTATGGGCTTCGGATAGCTCTAGTTCAACCTATAGACTAATTAAAACCTATCCAATTTGTAAAGGAAGTGGAGACCTTGGGCCTAAACGAAAGTTTGGTGATTTACAAGTGCCAGAAGGCTGCTATTACATTTCTCGCTATAACCCAACCAGTAATTATCACTTGAGCATGAAGGTGAGTTACCCAAACGAAAGTGACGTAATTAAGGGAGATAAGGACAATCCTGGAAATGAAATATTTATTCATGGCGCTTGTGCAAGTGTTGGTTGTTTGCCTATGACAGATAGTACCATAGATGAGATTTACTGGGTTACCGTAATGAGTCAATCGTATCAAGGTTCTATGGTTAAAATTCCAATTGATGTTTTTCCATGTGAGTTTACTAAATCTAACTGGGACTACCTTAAGAGAACGTATAAGCGTAAAAGTTTGCAAGATTTTTGGGAGAATTTAGAAGGGGGATATTCCTTTTTTGAGAAGACCAAAATTCCACCAGGATACTGGGTAGATCAACAAGGAGAATACCATTTCTTATACCCACAGAACTACCATATTAACGACAAAAACCACTAGTGAAGTATCTGATAGTTGGTTTGGGAAATCCGGGAGAGGATTATGATGGAACCCGACACAATATTGGATTTGAGGTATTGGACTTTTTGGCTGGTGAAGAGCCATGGAAACCCACGAATTTTGGTTTGCGCTGTGATATAAAGTTTCGCGGCAGACTCTTAATCTTAATTAAACCCGACACCTACATGAACCTAAGCGGATCAGCCGTTAAGTTTTGGGTGAATAAGGAAAAAGTACAACTCAAGAACATGCTTATTGTTGCGGATGAACTAGCCTTGCCTTTAGGAACTTTACGGTTAAAAGGAAAGGGAAGTGATGCGGGCCATAATGGACACAAAAGCATTATTCAAGAATTGGGAACGAGTCAATACCCACGTTTGCGCTTTGGAATTGGAGATAACTTTGATAGAGGAAAGCAAGTGAATTATGTGCTTGGCAAATGGGAAGGGATTGAAATGGAACTGGTAAAAAAGGGTATTGAAAAGTCTGCGGAAGCGATAAAAAAGTTTACGTTTAACGGTGCCGCGGCAGCTATGGTATATTGCAACACAAATTAATGGCGAAAATAGAAACTATAACGAGTCCACATGTTTTTGATTTATATGCTGAAGGCATAGAAGATAAGACCGTGGTTATCATAGACATTCTTAGAGCAACAAGTACCATTACTTGGGCATTTGAGAATGGGGTAGAACACATTAAACCAGTTTTGGAAAAGGAAGAGGCACTGGCGGAACGAGCTAATGGCTACCTAGCGGCCGGCGAACGAGATGGAATTACCGTTGAGGGGTTTGACATGGGAAACTCTCCTAAATCGTACAACAGGGAGCAAATAGAGGGTAAAAAAATAGCATTGACTACCACCAATGGAACAGTCGCTTGCCATAAGGCAGCAAATGCCAAAAAAGTATTAATAGGATCTTTTTTAAATAAAGCAGCGGTGGTAAAAGCGGTGCAGGAAGAAGGCAACGATGTGCTTTTATTTTGTGCTGGCTGGAAAGGAAAATACAATTTAGAAGACAGCTTGTATGCAGGTGCCTTAGCATCTTATTTAGCCAAGGATAGGGAAGTAGAAGACGATGCAACTTTAGCAGCCATGGATTTATGGCATGTGGCCAAAGGCGATTTAAGAGAATACCTTAAAAAAGCATCCCATGTAAAACGCTTTGATCGATTGGGAATTGTAGGTGATCTTGCATTTTGCATGCGACAGAATATTACCGATATTGTACCCGAATATAAAAACGGGATTATTTCATGAGCACACATTTTAGCCAAGACTATTTAGAATTTTTTAAAGAACTAGCCGCCAATAATCACAAAGATTGGTTTGATATAAACCGAAAGCGCTACGAAACAGAAATTAAAAAACCCTTTGAGAACTTTACGCAAGATGCCATAGATGCATTAGCTAAGGTAAACCCGGATTTAGGTAGTTTAGATTACAAAAAGTGCATTTTTAGAATTAACAGAGATGTTCGGTTTAGTAAAGATAAGACTCCTTATAAATTAAACCGCAGCGCAGCCATAAGCGCGGGCGGCAAGAAAGACATGACTTCTCCTGGTTTGTATTTTCAATTGGGTCCGGAAAACGTGAGATTCTATACTGGAGTGTATTCCCCAGCAAAACCTGAACTCATGAAAGTGCGCAAGCACATTGCTGGAAACTTAAAAAAGTTTGACTCCATTTTAAACGATAAAAAGTTCAAAAGCATTTGGGGCGAACCCAATGGGGAAAAGAACAAAATCATTGATAAATCTTTAAAAGAAGCAGCAGAAAAACAGCCTCTGCTTTATAATAAGGGCCTATACTTCTATGTAGATTATCCTGCCGAAAAAGTGAACGATCCCAATCTTATAAAAGATATGGTAAAGGCTTATAAAGCATTAACTGATTTTAGATTGTTCATGGAAGAGGCTTTGGGGTAGGTATTAGTTAGAAATAACGGTTTAGGCCAAAATGCTTCTAGTTTAATGACTTATTTTCTTTGACTAAACCCATATAATGTTTTCGCATTTCGGGGTCAAACTTCTCAATTGCCATTCTTAAAATAAGCCGAGGCATCGATTCGGCATACTTATTTAAAAAGGTTATTAATCTTTCATTGTCCTTTTTACCAGCTTCTCTAATCCAACTACCCACAGCCGTTTGAACGAAGTGTTCTGTATCGTTTATAAGTATTTCAGCAATTTTGAATGTCTCATCTATTTCACCCATTCTAATAAAAAAATAGGTGCTAACAATTGCTGTTCTCCGTTCCATAGGGTTTTTTGAATTGGCTAATTCATATAAAGGTGTTTTGTCCTTACCATATAAATATCCTCCCACAACGTAAGGAGCTGCTCTATCTGCCATTCCCCAATCGTTAATCCATTTATGGTTATCTATATAAGCTGCGTAAACAGCTTCTCTTTCTTCTGAAGAAGTTTTCTTATTGCGGGCTTTCCAATCTAAAATTGAAATGGCTCCGAGTCGGAGATCATCATTTTTGTTTTTTAGTAATTTTATTACCTCAGGAACGGGCATGAACTGAAATTTTTTCGCCAATGAGAATAGTTCCCTTTTCGGAATTTTACCTAAATAATCTTGACTGATTATTTGTAAAGCTTGAATGAATTCTAGTGCCTTCATTAGTTGTTGGAACAGTTATTTCGCTGAACTATTGGGTTCGGCCTGTTTCTTTTTTAATTAATAAAACAAATATACTAAACGAGCCTTGCTTCATTAAAACGAACAGTTAAGTATGCTGATGAAAAACAAGGTAAATGCTTTAAATACGCATTAATGGTTTAACACGTTTCATCAAGGATATAGGCGTAGAGGCTGGTGGTGATGAAGATTTGGTTTTAAGGGGTAATAGAAGGACTGTTTCAAGATTTGTATAGGAGGCTAAGTTTACTAGAGAATGATACACATTGTCTGTTGATCAGAACATACAATATGTATAGTTTTGGTTAATGATTAATAAGTTTCTTGTCAACGCATTTGGTTTAAGGGTTCGTGATTTAAGAACTAGCGAAAATCTAAGTCAAGAGCAGCTTTCAAATAAAACGGGATTTCATAGAACTTATATAGGGATGATTGAAAGAGGCGAAAGAAATATTTCACTTACCAATATGGCAATTTTTGCAAAAGCTTTCAACTTGACAATTGATGAATTATTGAAATTTGAAAACGCAAGTGAATTACTAAAACACTATAAACTTAAATCTGAAAGTTAATGTCAAGGAAACATAGTTTTAAATTGACATTGTCTAATAATGTCACTGAAAAGCAAGGAATTAATTATCTAATTGAAGAACAATCAGGATTTTTCAAAGTTGATAAAGAAATGAAAAAAGAACTATTAGCTAGAGTTAATATCCCCAACAGTTTTTTACAATCTTTTGATATGGTGTATATACACAAACTTAAAGGCATCCATTTTGATGAAAGCTATATTGAGACTCATTTAGATGAAGTATTATTTGTTGAATTAAAAACCACTAAAAAATACTTGCCTGAAAACCCTAAAGGCTTCTTTTTTGGAGCAACAGAAAATGAGTTTAATTTCGGAAAGTTACTTGGTGATAAATTCAGGTTTTGTTTCGTTTGTTTAAATGAGAAATCTCCCTCATATGTCATGTTAACAATGGAAGAGTTGGAAAGCATAATTAAGAACAAGAGAATACAGTTTCAAATTAATTTGTAAAAATTCATGGATAATCCCAAATTCTAAAATACCAAAACCTCTTCCTAAAATCTACCTTACCCACAAACCAAAAAACCCTTAAATTTGTAGTATGAGTTTGGGAAGACCTATACGCGTGCTTATTGGTAAAGTTGGACTGGATGGTCATGATCGAGGAGCTAAAGTAATTGCTTCGGCTTTGCGTGATGCCGGTATGGAAGTTATTTATACAGGCCTTAGGCAAACAGCCGATATGATTGTGCGAACGGCCATGCAAGAAGATGTAGATGTGATTGGAATTTCCATTCTAAGTGGAGCTCACAATACCGTATTTCCTAAGATCCTTGCTAAGATGAAAGAAGAGGACATTACGGATGTGCTACTCACTGGTGGCGGAATTATTCCAGATGAAGACTCGGATGAATTAAATAAATTAGGTGTAGCTCAGCTTTTTGCTCCTGGAACAAAGACCAGCGAAATAGTGGATTACATTGAAGATTGGGTAAGTAATAACAGAAAATAATATGTACAAGAATATAATAATTGATGTAGTAGAGAGTATCTGCACCATATCTATAGATAGAGAAGATAAATTAAACGCCTTGAATATTGCCACTTTAGCAGAGATTAAATTGGCTATTGAAGATGGAAACCAAGACAAAGACATTTACGGGTTTGTATTAACCGGTAAAGGCGACAAGGCCTTTGCAGCTGGAGCAGACATTAGTGAGTTTGCTAATTTTTCGGTAGCCGAAGCAACCAAAATGAGTGCCGACGGACATGCGGTAATGAACACCATAGAAAACAGTGCGAAACCAGTGGTTGCCGCTGTTAATGGTTTTGCTTTAGGTGGAGGTTGTGAATTGGCCATGGCTTGCCATATTCGTATTGCAAGTGCCAATGCAAAGTTTGGACAACCAGAAGTAAACCTTGGTGTACCTCCGGGTTATGGGGCAACGCAACGTTTGGTTCAATTAGTTGGTAAAGGAAAAGCCTTAGAAATGTTAATGACAGCTGATGCTATAGATGCAGAAACGGCATTGAGATTAGGCTTGGCTAATCAAGTAGTGGAGCTGGAAGATTTATTGGCTACTTGCCATAAGTTAGTGACTAAGATTTCACGCAAATCGCCCATGGCCATTAAGAACGTAATTGACTGTGTAAACGATCATTTTGTTGAGGGTAAAGACGGTTTTAAGTCTGAAATAAAGGCCTTTGGTGAAGCTTTTGGAACTTCAGAGTTTAAAGAAGGAACCGATGCATTCCTAAATAAACGACGTGCCAGTTTTAGAGGCGAAAGCCAGGCGTAATAAATTTTTTGTGTAATGCGAGCACTTGATTAATCAAACTTTGCTCTTCATCATTTTTGATTACAAAATTACAGCGATTTAACAATTCCTCTTGAGGCATTTGTTTAGCCATGCGATTCTTTACATCTTGAGCAGAAATAGAGTCTCTTTTCATTACTCGTTTAATCCGCAATTCTTCGGGCGATGCAATTCCAATGATATAGTCTACATGCTTATCACTACCACTTTCAAACATAATTGCCGCTTCCTTAACGGTATAGATTGCCCCATCATTTTCTTGGCACCAGGTTTCATAATCCTCAAATATTAGAGGATGAACAATGGAATTTAACCATTCCAATTCGGAACTATCGGTAAAGACTTTACTGGCTAGTAACTCCTTGTTTAATTTGCGGTCAATGTAGATGGCAGATCCATAGCGATTCACTAATGAATCCTTGAGCTTGGTATTGCTTAGGTAAAGTTCTTTTGCCCGTTTATCGGCATCGTAAATGGGAGCTCCTAGGCTTGCAAATATTTGGCAAACCAGGCTTTTACCTGTGCCTATTCCACCTGTAACCCCAAGGCGCAACATGTTTATTTTTTCGTCTTAGCTAAACCCGGAAAATCATCTGGGTAATTAGAAGTGCTAAGTTCCATGCTTACTGCCGCCAATTCAATTTTCATGCTTTGGTCGTCTTCCAATTCAATGATTGCATTGGTTTCATTCATTTTGGTAATTTTACCATGAATACCACTAGCTGTAACAATGTGATTGCCTTTTGCCAATGTGGCGGTAAAAGCCTTTGCTTTCTTTTGCTTTCTCATTTGAGGAAGAATCATGAAAACGAAGAATACACCCATGATTAAAATCATTGGTAACATGCTTGTAAGTCCGCTTCCACCAGCGGCTTCTAGAATTATAGTTAGTGTCATTATTTTTTACTTAAAATGTTAGAACGGAACTTAAGAACCATAAATGGAACTGTAGAATTAGAAAAGTCAACGGAAATTGATTTTTCAACCAATGTAGCTTCAGGAGTTCCTTTACCAGAACTATTAAAAACCGCTTTTATCACTCCAGTTTTACCTGGTTTAATTGGATCTTTGGTCCAATCTGGAGTAGTACACCCACAACTGGCTTGAACGTTTGATATAATTACATCGCCATCACCGGTATTGGTAAATTCAAATTCATGAGATACAATCTCACCATCTTTTATACTTCCAAAGTTAAAAACAGTGTCAACCTTAAAATCTGGCGTTCCTAAAGGCCCATCTGGTAATGGGTTTTCAGCTGTTGTCTTATTAGCCTCAATAGCATCCGCATCCAATTCGTTACCGCTACCACAAAAGCTCAAGCTTAGGGCTGCAAATGCAACTAGAACAAGTTTCAAATTCATACGGCAAAGGTAAATATTTTACTTGAATCAAACACTAATGATTACCTCCGCAATCTGCTGCTGATTTGAAGCGTTTTTAAGAATGATTATTTGGTATTTTAGATTTAGATTTTTTCAATTGTCAACATAGCCCTTAAGAGTGGATAAAATGCCCCACAGGTCAATATCTTGGCTTTATTTTTGTGGAAATTAAGGTTCTCTAGTATTATGATATTTTTTAAGAAACTTTTACTCTCCATTACTTTTGCTTCTTTTGGGCTGCTACTCAAAGCTCAAACTAAAGAAGATACCATGACCAATCCCTATTGGATTGACATGATGCAAGAGTCAAACCCAAATTATTTTAAAACGAAAAGGGCTTTTGACTTGTACTTCATCAAGCATGATGAATTGGCAAAAGGAAGCGGAGCAAAGCATTTCAGACGCTGGGAACACCGCGTTAGGGATAGAGTAGATGCCCAAGGAAACGTAGTTTGGTTCAAAGGTCAGTTAGAGGGTTTTGTTGGCTTAGCTGCTCCGCAAGGAATAAATGGAATGGCACCTGGAGTGCAACAACCAGCAACTCCTTGTCCGGGTGCCGGAGAGTGGCATTTAGTGGGGCCAGATACTAGACCTTATAATCAAAGTGGCCAGCCAAACGGTACAGGAAGAATAAATACGGTAGCATTTCATCCTACGGATACCAATACCTATTTCGGATGCTCACCACAAGGTGGACTATGGAAAACCACAGATGCAGGAGAATCATGGACCATGATTTTTGGTAAAAGCACAGGCGTCAATACTATTGGAGTTTCAAGCTTAGCCATAAACCCAAGCAATACAAATATTATGTACCTAGGTACTGGAGATATTGATGGTGGCGATGCACCTGGTTATGGGGTTATGAAATCTACTGATGCAGGAAAAACCTGGACTCAGGTTAGTTCAGGTATGGGAAATAGAACCGTGGGTAGAATAATTATAGACCCAAATAATTTAACATTCCTATTAGCATCTACAAACGCTGGTGTTTATAGAAGTGCAAATTCTGGATCTTCTTGGACAAGAACAAGTCTCATTACTAGTAAAGCGACAGATTTGGCGTTTAATCCAGGAAATTCTCAGACCGTTTATAGCTCGTTTAGCAATGGACGATTTTACAAGAGTAATAATAATGGAGTTAATTGGACTTACATGACTAAAGGTCTTCCGACTTCGGGCCTACAAAGAGGGCAAATCGCGGTTACCAAAGCAGATACAAACTATGTCTATTATGTAATATCAAGGTCAAGCCAATTTGAAGGCTTATACAAAAGTATAAACAGTGGAGATTCATTTGTTGTTCAATCAACCACACCGAACATTTTGGGTTATAGCTCAAATGGGGGAAGCTCAGGAGGACAGGGTTGGTATGATTTAGATATTGCAGCTTCTCCTCTAGACAAAGATGAAATTTTAGTAGCTGGAGTGAACCTTTGGAAATCTACAAATGGTGGTGCCAATTGGACTATATCGGGTCACTGGACCGGAAGCGCATCTGATGATGTTCATGCGGATCAGCATGGAATAGAATACAGCAAAAGCGGATACCAAATTTTAAATGGAAACGATGGTGGAGTTTACATTACTTCAGATGGTGGAACCGTTTGGCACAATATCAACAACGATATTTCTAATTCTCAAATTTATAGAATGGCTCAAGCTCAAACGGATGAGTTTGTTAGTAATCATGGCTATCAGGATAATGGTTCTGCAGTTACAGAAAAAAACCAAGCCTATACCTATTGGGGTGGTGATGGAACAGATGCATTAATTGACCCTACAGATCATAAATACATTTATGGTGCTTATGTAAGAGGAAGCATTTATAGAGTGTACGATAAAACCAATGGGAGGACTATTGCAAATAATGGCACTGGTGGCGTGAATGAAAGCGGTGCTTGGGTTACTCCATTTGTTTTACAAGAAGGAAATACATTGCGCTTTTTTGCAGGCTATAGAAACATTTGGAGAACCGACGATGTTAGAGCTACCACGCCTGTATTTACTAAAATTAGCAATAGCCTTGGGGGTACAAATTCGGTTACCTATAAATATTTGGAAAGCAATCCAGCTCAAACAAATATGCTTTATGCATTGCGTAACGATAATGACTTATATAGAACTTCAAATGCAGATGCCACTTCTCCTACTTGGACGGATTTAAGCTCAAGCTTGCCTTCTAGCTCTCGATGGGTTGAGTGTCATCCAACCGATAGTAATATTGTTTACCTAGCGGCCAACTCAAGAGTATACCGTTCTATAAATAGAGGTTCAACTTGGGCATCATCAGTTTCTTTTTCTGGTTTGGGAAATGTTAAATGCATTGTATTTGATACTTCAGCTGGAACCGAAGCCTTATATGTTGGAACAGAAAAAGGAATTTATTACACAACGTTTTCTGGTTCTACAGGAACCAAGGTTGACTTTAATAACAATTTTGCTATTTGGTCGGATGTTACGGATATAGACATGTATTACTCCCCTAAAGGGAGAAAGTACAATCATGTTATCGTTTCTACTTACGGAAGAAGCGTTTGGCGTTCTGCACCATACGATGGAGGAGTCGGTGTTCCTGAAGCTAGAGCCCATTCATTTGACTCTATTGTTTCTGTAGGTGCTACACTAAAATTATACGATAATTCTAGAGGAACGATCACGAATAGAACTTGGAAGATATCACCAAGCGATGGCTTCTCATATGAAAATGGAACAGATTCTACTTCACTAGAACCTGAAATTAAAACGATAAAAAAGGGCGTGTTGAGAGTTGATTTAATTGTAAGTAATTGCCAAGGTTCTGATACCTTAAAGAAAATTAACTGGATAAGAGTCTTCCCTTCTGCTAGTGCAATTAATTGTAACCCAACAACTACATATAGAACCAACAACTTAGGTATTGGTCTAATCAATTTTGAATTGACGGATAACAATATTGAAACAGGCTTGTATAAACATGATGACGAATACAATGACCTTAGTAAACGGAAAAGTTTTAGGCTTGTACCGAGCACTACTTACACGGCAAAAATCAAAGCTGGGACTTTTAATAATACGAGAGTAAGGGTTTACATTGACTATGATAACAATGGAAAATTTGAAGCTTCAAATAATGAAATTTTAGCTAGTTCAACATGGGTAAAAGGCTATCGGAATTATACCATTACTACTCCATCAAACTTACAAAAAAATCAAATGCTTCGCGTGCGAGTACGATCCGATTATGGAACACCAAGCACCGATCCTTGTGCAAATAGCACCTACGGAGATGCAGAAGATTATAGCATCCTTTACGATTTTGTAGATCCTGACTTTGAAGCGAGCACAACTACACTTTGTTTAAATCAGACTACCACATTTAAAGATACCAGTGAAGGTATTATTGGTGATTATTACTGGCACTTTGGCTCAGGGGCTAGTCCGGCAACAGCCAGTGGAAAAGGACCACATACCGTTTCTTATACCACCACAGGCATGAAGGATGTATTGTATGTAGTGAACGGGGAAGACTCTTTAAAGAAAACAAATTATATCAATGTAAGCGGAATAAGTACTGGATCAGCATCTATTTCACTGCAACACGGTTCTGTAAATAGCTGTGTAAATGATTCAATCAACTTGAGAGCAAGCTTCTCTCAAACACTTACTGGTTCACAAACCTATCAATGGAGACTAAACGGTTCCAATATTTCTGGTGAGACCGATAGTACATTGGCAATATCAAAAATCAAAAAATCTGAAATGGGTAATTATTCCTGCCTTATTACAGATGGTTCTTGTCCAGCTTTATCCCCAGATTATGCAATCACCGTTTATGATTTACCAAATGTAAAATATGGCAAATCGGCGGACATGTGCTTTAAAGGCAACACCTTTAATTTTATTGATTCCAGTACCAGTGAATCAGGAAATGCAATCACTAGTCGTTCATGGAACTTTGGGCCAGTAGGTGCAAACAGTACATTAAACAATCCAAATTATTCATATTCAGCTCCAGGTTCTAATACAGTTAAGTTAATTATTAATACCACCTATGGGTGTAAGGATAGCTTAAGCAAAACAACCATTGTTCATCCACAGGCAACCTTAGCTTCTGTAGTTGATAAAGCCAATCAGTGTTTAAAAGGGAATTCATATAAATTCACCGCAAATGCTTCTGTTTCTTCTGGCAGCATAAGCAGTACTAATTGGACTTTCGGAGATGGGTCAACATCAACATCAACCAATCCAAGCAAAATATATACGGCTATGGGTTCATACTCAGCATCCTTAAGAACAAATACCAATAATGGGTGTAAGGATACAATAAATATTGCAACTCGGGTTTATGGGATGCCAATTCCAGGCTTCACGCGTAACGATTCCACTCAATGTTTTAGACCTCACCAATTGTCTTTTACCAACGGAAGTACTAATCAAGAAGGAACAATTACAGGTACATCTTGGAATTTTGGAGATGGAAATGGTTCCACGGCAACAAGCCCAAATCATACCTATTCGCAAGCCGGGAATTACTCAGTTACCTTAAACTTAACGAACAGTTTGGGTTGTAAAGATTCGACTAAGAAGAATGTATATATTTATCAAAATGCAAGCAATTCCTTTACGGTAAATGATAAGACACAATGCTTAAGAGGAAATTCATTTGTTTTCACTAATGCTTCGAGTATCAGCTCAGGAAGCTTGACATATGTATGGAATTTTGGGCAAGGAAGTCCATCAACATTAACCTCGCCAACTAAAACGTACACCACAGCAACCAGTTTTGATGTACAATTAATAAGCACAAGTAATAATGGGTGTAAGGATTCTTCAATTCAAACTGTAACAACGTACGCAACACCATCGGCGAGTTATACAATTAATGATGCTACCCAATGTTTAAAAGGCAATGATTTCGCCTTTACCAATAACAGCAGTATTTCAGCTGGAACAATGACATACAACTGGACATTTGCCGATGGAAACACAAGCACAAGTACAAGCCCTAGACATTCGTATGCTGCTAATGCAAATTATCTGGTTAAACTAAAAGCAACATCAAACTTCGGTTGTTTGGATAGTACGATTAGAAGCGTTCAAGTATTTGAACAAAGCAAGCCTGCGTTTACTATTAATGATAATGAGCAATGTTTACGAGGAAATTATTTTAATTACCCAAACACTACACCTTCATCAAGCGGTTTAAGTTTTAGATGGGACTTTGGAAATGGAGCATCAAGCACTTTTAAAAGTGGAGGGCAAGTCTATGGTTCTTATGGAAACTATTCAGTCTTATTAGTATCTACAACCGGCAATGGATGTAAAGATTCTGTTTCTAAAATGGTGATGGTTCGCGATCAACCAAAAGCCAATTTTAGTATCAATAAAGACAAGCAATGTTTAAAGGCAAACTCTTTTGTGAACTTGGTAAGCAGCACCTGTGCTGATGCCATGACTCATAAGTGGACTTATCCAACGGGCAATTCAACGGGTTCAAGTTTGACTCGAACCTATACAACTGCTGGAGCAAAATCAATAAAACTGGTTTCAATCTCTTCTTATGGTTGTGAGGATAGTAGCATTCAAGTGAATACAGTTCACCCGCAAACTATGGCCAATTTTACTATCAATAAGGATGTACAATGTGAAAACTTTAATAAGTTTACTTTTACGAATGCCAGCACAAATTCCGAGACTTTTACAAACCAATGGTCATTTGGAGATTCCAAAGGGAGCTCAGCTATATCACCAAGCAATTCTTATGCTACTGACGGCAATTATTCTGTTAGGCTTATAACCAATACCATTAATGGATGCTTGGATAGCTTATCAAAGATGGTTACGGTTAATCCTTCTCCTGAGGCAAAGTTTACGACTAACCAGACTGCTGATTGCGAAAATGGAAATGCATTTAATTGCACCAATACCTCAAGTATTAGTTCAGGAAGTAATTCGTATCGTTGGTTAAATGGGGAAGGGAATTCTGCAAGCACCAAAGACTATATAAGTAGGTACACCAAACACGGTTCATTTAGAATTAGCTTAATTGCAAACTCTGATAAAGACTGCAAGGATACGGCAAGCCAAGACATTACTGTGTATCCTTCTCCAAAAGCTGCTTTTACTTCGAACCAGACATTGCCGGCCTGTGAAAACGAAACATTGGGCTTTACAAATAAGTCGACACTCTCTGCGGGTTTACTTAGTTACACTTGGGATAATGATGATGGCAAAACCGCTAATACAACCAATTTTAGTACCAGCTACAGTACGTATGGCATTAAGAATTTAAGGCTTATAGCTAAGAGTGATAAGAGCTGTGAAGACACTGCCACTTGGAAAGTGGATATTGCAAGTATTCCACGAGCAGCATATTCATTAAGCCCACCTCAAGGTTGTGCATTCCAAACAAAATTTGTCTTAACCAGCAGTAGTATAAATAGAGATGGTCGTGCAATTAGGCATGCATATAGTTTTGGAGATGGAAGTACATCTACACTTGCCAGTCCATCTTACACATTTAAGAAGTCGGGGACTTATTCCAGTCAATTAATATTAAGTTCCGATTATTGCAAGGATTCAACAGGTATTAGTATTCTAGTTTTAGATCCTGTATCAGCTGCATTTACCATGGATAGTTTAAATCAAGAATCCTGGAGATTGTATGCATTGGATAGCAATACCACCGCAGCATATACCTATTCTTGGTCTATAAGCGACGGTAAAATGGAGAGCAATCAAGGGTTTGACCATACATTTAAAGAGAACAAGAACTATTCGGTTCAATTAATCGTTGACAACAATAAATACTGCAGAGACACAGTAATTAAGCAAATTGTATTGCTAAGCCCAAATTATAAGAAACAAGATAATGGCATTAATTTCTATGTATATCCAAACCCAACATCTGGTAAGTTTACCTACAAATTTGAGATTACAGAAAAGCGTCCTTTGGAAGTAAAATTGGTAACCATCGATGGACATGAATTATGGTCTAGAGATTGGGGAACCTTAGAGCCGGGAGTATATTATCAAAGTCTAGATTTTACTGAAATGGATGTAGCCAAAGGAACCTATCCATTTCAGATTAAGAGCAATGATGATATAGAACAGATTAAATTAATATTCTCTAATTAAATAAGCATCAATTAACTTAATCCATATAAACGCAGATAAAATGGCAATTATTTCGTATATTTGAGAATATGAAAATTTCTGCGAAGTATTGTATAGGCTTAATCATAACAGGAATACTTGTTTTTTCTGCGTGTAAAAGAACGAAAGTCCCATCAAAAGTTTTAGGAGATTCTAGAACAGTAGATGAGGTATTTGCAGGTAATTTATCATTGGATAATTTGTATGATTATGAAAACCTAAACACCCCAAAACACATTAAGCAAAACATTAATCGCCATACGGTAAAAAACAAAGCAGCCATGCTTGGTCGCGTTTTGTTCTACGATAAAAAACTTTCCGTAAGTAATACGGTTTCATGTGGTTCTTGTCATAAACAAGAAAATGCATTTGGCCTTGCTGAGAAAGGAGCAGAAGGGGTAAATAGTAAAACCAATGTTCAATCCATGAGATTAATAAACCTTCGTTATTCAGCAACATCTCAATTCTTTTGGGACAGCCGCATTAGCAATATTACCGAAGCAGTAACCAGCCCCATATTCAACCATGGAGAAATGGGTTACTCTGGAATACACGGCGGCGCAAATGCAAATGACTTAGTTAAAAAACTAGGTTATGCGGGCTATATGCAGGAATTATTTAAATATACCTATGGAACACCAGAGGTTACATTAGCGAGAATGCAAGATGCATTGGCAAGCTTTGTATTCAGCTTGGAGTCTTTCGATTCTAAATACGATAAGGAAAGAGCTAAGATAAATTCAACTCAGAAATCAGCGAACACGCAAAACTATGCGGGTTTAACTGCTCAAGAGAATAGTGGTAAAGATCTTTTCTTTTCACAAGGGGTATTTAATCCAGCAGGTAAAAGAGTTGGTGGAGGTGTGGCATGTGTTGATTGTCATTTTGATGGGGAAGTTGCTTTTATGAACGAACAAAAGAACCCTACCAAACCAAGTCGATATTCCGGTGTTTTTAATAACAGTACACCCCTAACAGGTAACAATGGAATAACCACCAGAATTGATGGTTCAAATTCATCTTCAGTTTCTAAACGTTCACCAAGTTTGAGGGACTTAGTAAGTCAATCAGGAGTTCCAAATACGGTATTCTTTAGCAATGCTTCAGCCAAAACTTTGGATGATGTAATTGAACACTATAAGGATGTAAAAGATGTTAAACCAAGCTTTACTATGGATGAACGTCTGGTTCATAATAAGTTTACGAAGGACTATGATATTACAGATGCGGAGAAAGAGTCTTTAGTGGCCTTCCTTAAAACCATGTCTGGGTCAAATATCTATACCAATGTAAAATGGTCTGATCCGTTTGTTAAGTAGGATATATTTTAGATTTTATTTAATGCCCCGTTAATAAAACCTTGAGAAGGCTTGTGCCTACTTTATTCCCAATGCCTTAGCAGAAAAATAAACCTTTGTTTTTTCTTAAATTTAAATATTTCCCAGTTTAGATTCGTTTAGTATAGAGAAGGGTGCAAATAGCGCATTTCTATATTTTAACAAACGAGCTGTGGTAGCTGTGTGAAGGTGGTGGGTTTTCTCGCTGCCTTTTGTTTAATTGAACGTGGATAGGCAATAAAAAAGGCGACCCACCTTTGGTGAATCGCCTTAATCTATAAATCTAAAATAACTTATTTTCCTATTCTAACCATTAAATCAGCAACTCTTGCACTGTATCCGGTTTCATTATCATACCAACCAACAACTTTTACTTGGTTTCCGATAGCCATAGTCATTTGAGAATCAAAAATACAACTATGTGCATTTCCAACGATATCAATACTTACCAATGGGTCTTCTGTGTATTCCATAATCCCTTTTAAGGCACCATTAGAAGCAGCTTTCATTGCTTCGTTTACTTGTTCTACAGTAGCCGCATTTTTAAGCGTCACTGTAAAATCAGTTACAGAACCATCTGGAATTGGAACTCTCATGGCATTACCATTAAGTTTTCCAGCCAAATGTGGCATTACTAATCCAACAGCTTTGGCAGCACCTGTACTTGTTGGTATTATACTATAAGCAGCTGCACGCGCACGTCTTAAATCTTTATGAGGTGCATCTTGCAAATTTTGATCAGATGTATAAGCGTGAATGGTAGTCATAAACCCTTGCACAATTCCAAAAGCATCATCCAATACTTTTACCATTGGTGCTAAACAGTTTGTAGTGCAACTTGCGTTACTTATAACAGTTTCACTTCCATCAATAATGGTATCATTTACTCCTAAAACTACTGTTTTAAGATCTCCTTTTGCAGGTGCAGAAATAACCACTTTTTTAGCTCCAGCAGTGATATGTGCTTTAGCTTTTTCAGCATCCGTAAAGAAACCAGTACTTTCTAAAACAACATCTACTCCGTGCTCAGCCCATGGAAGGTTAGCAGGATCTCTTTCAGCTAAAGCAACAATTCGTTTGCCATTAACAGTAATTGATTGATCATCTGACTCAACTGTACCATTAAATCTTCCGTGTACGGAATCATATTTTAATAGGTGAGCTAATGTTTTGTTGTCTGTAAGGTCGTTGATGGCAACTACCTCAACACCTGGTTTTTCGATTAAAAATTTGAATGCATGACGGCCAATTCGACCGAATCCATTGATGGCTACTTTCATTGTTAAATAATTTAATTTTGGTGCTGCAAATGTACTAAAATTAAGTAGATAATAAGGAATTTGAGCCAAGGCATAATTGGTTCAATGAATGGCAGGTGTAAACTAAACTTTACAATGGCTTTTTTGTGGGTTTGGTTTATACATTTTAGATTGTTTGTTACCTTACTTGCACATACAAATGGAGAACCTTCAAAGTTATCTGGCAGAAGTTGATGCGGCTATAGTGGCAAAGGCTAAAACCAATAAAGAGTCATTTGGAGCCAATATCCAAATCAATGGGAGTGAGTTTCCAGATTTGAAGCTTGCTAAACTGGTATTTTTTGGAATTGATGCTGATGCGGATTTAGTAAGAGCATCTTTATACCCATTGATGTGGAAATTTGAAGGAACACAAGTTGCCGATTTGGGAAACATCATTCCACCTAAGAATGAAACAGAACGGAAATACATTATAGAAGAAATCATTTCAGAATTAGCAAAAAAAGACATGGTTGCCATAATTATTGGCCAATCTGAAACAGATATATTGGGAGTTTATAATGGTTTGGCCACCTTAAAAGAAGCATTGGAATTGGTTCATTTAACGCCAGAGCCTGAAATGCATGAGGCCTCAGCTACCAAACAAATCTTAATTCAAGAACCCAATTACCTTTTTAATATTGAGTTTATGGCCAGTCAAACCTATTTGATCAGCCCAAGTTCCGAAAAGTTAATTGAAGATTTATACTTAGGCCGGTTTCCTTTGGGATTTCTGCGAAAAAATATAAATGAAACAGAGCCTATTTTTAGAAGTGCAAGCATTGTTCATTTTGATTTAAAAAGCATAAAAGCTTCTGAACTTCCACATTGCGAAGGCTTGTTGCCAAATGGCTTATTCAACCATGAAGCAGCTATACTGTGCAGGTATGCAGGAATAAGCAATAAATCTAGATGTATCCTTTTTAGCAATACCCATTTGGCTACTAGTGGTGCCGACGGAAGGCAACAATTAGCACAAATGCTTTGGTATTTTGTAGAAGGTTTTTCTAGTCGGTTTAATGACGAACCTGAAGTAAACCACAGTGACTTTATCATTTACAGAAATCATTTACCTAGCAGTAAACACGAGCTGGTATTTTATAAATCTAGGAAGAGCAATCGCTGGTGGATGGAAATTCCACACCCATACGAAAAGAAGAGCTACTTTGTAGCCTGTAATTATAAAGATTATGAAATGGTATTAGCCGATGATATGCCTGATCGTTGGTGGAAAGCCTTTCAAAGATTGATGTAATCAAAACAAATTTTATAAAATTAGGGTTACTTTTGCAAAGCACAAATGAATCAAGGATTTCACAAATTAAAAGTCGTTCGAAAAACCAACGAGACAGCCGATGCAGCTTCGTTTTATTTCGAAATTCCATCAGCTCTTGCTGCTGAATTTGAGTACACAGCTGGCCAATATTTAACCTTCGAGGTGGAGATTGATGGAGCAGTAGTTCGCCGTTCATATTCTTTATGCACAGCACCTGGAATTGATACGAATCCAGGAGTAGCTGTAAAGCGAGTAGAGGATGGAAGAATGAGCAATTGGATGAACAATGAGCTGAATGAAGGGGACACTATTGATGTAATGCCACCAAACGGAAAGTTTACAGTAATTCCTGATTCAAGCAAAACGCAACATTATATTTTATGGGCAGGCGGAAGTGGAATTACGCCAATGCTAGGTATAGCTAAAACACTATTGCAAAATGAGCCAAATTCAACACTATCTTTAGTGTATGCAAACCGAGATCAAAACTCAGTAATTTTTAAGGAAACTTGGGATGAGTTAGCGAAATCAAACACCAACAGACTAAAAATATTTTATAGCTACGACAAAGCACCTCTTACTTGGTTTGGATTAAAGGGCTTATTATCTCCGGATAAAGTTGCTAATATTTTAAAATCAAAAATTAAGGTTTCTGCAAGCAATTCTCAGCATTATATCTGTGGTCCAGGTGGAATGATGGAAGCAGTTAAAAAAGGACTTAATGCAAGCGGAGCTCCGGCGGAACAAGTTCATACTGAGTATTTTTCTGCACCAACCGAAAAGAAAAAAGTAGAAATATTAGAACCTGCTAAATTTGATGGTACAGCCCAAATAACCCTACATGTTTTTGGAGATACTCATACGATTCCATGTGATCAAAATACCACAGTTTTAAATGCTGCTATGAAAAAAGGAATTAATCCTCCATATTCATGTACAGTAGGTGTTTGCACAACCTGCCGGGCTAAGGTTCATAAAGGCGAATTACACATGTTAGAACGTGAAGGTTTATCGGATGATGAAATTGAAGAAGGCTACGTCCTTACCTGCCAATCGGTACCTCGCAGCAGCGAGATAGAGATTACATACGAATAAGTAGAATTTTAATTTTGTAGAGACGGGATGCATCGCGTCTCTACAAAAACCTGAATAAGGTTTAATTATTTACCTAAATTTGCACTGTGAAATACCAAGCTGAAATAGAAATTATGCCTCGCAAGGGATTGTTAGATCCCCAAGGAAAAGCAGTAAGTCAAAGTTTTAAAAACATTGGACTTAATGCCATTAGCAATGCGCGCGTTGGAAAATTTGTAACCTTAGAGATTGAAGCAAATTCTGCAGAAGATGCCAAAAAGTTGGCTGATGAAGCAAGCACTAAATTGTTAGCCAATCTCATCATGGAGAGTTACGAGGTTAGCATAAAAGAACTGTGATCGTATATAATGTTACCTGTAATGTAACGCTAGACATTGCAGAAGAGTGGCTTTCTTGGATGCAAGAAGTTCATATTCCAGAAGTTATGGAAACAGGATTGTTCACCAAGTATAGACTGGTTAAAGTGCTTCAGAACCAACCTGGAGATGAAGGCTTAAATTTTAGCATTCAATACCACACCGAAAATGAAGAAAAATTAAACGAGTACCAAACGGTTCATGGGCCTGGATTAAAACAAAAGACGCTAGAAAAATACGGAGAGAAAGTTTTAGCATTTAGAACCTTATTAGAAGTAATTGTAGATTAATGAATTTAAAAGGAAAAATTGCAATCGTTACTGGCTCCAATAAAGGAATCGGAGAAGAATGTGTGAAACAGTTAATAGAAGCAGGAGCCATTGTTCATGGGATTTGCCGAAGTGGATGCACATTCTCAAATGAAAACTATACATGTCACCATGGTGATGTTCGCGATTTTGAAGCAATGAAAAACATCTTCAATAAAGTAACTGAACTTCATGGAGTAATTGATGTTTTAATTAATAATGCAGGACTGGGTTATTTCTCGTATTGTGAAGATTTAGAAATTGACAAATGGCAAGAACTATTTGACACCAACGTGAATGGCGTCTTTTACGGATGTAAACTTGCTCTTCCCGGAATGAAAAAGCAAGGAAGCGGCCATATCATAAACATTGCAAGTATTGCTGGTTTAGAAGGCTACCAACAAGTAAGCGCCTATTGTGCAACAAAGTTTGCCGTTCGTGGGTTTAGTGATGCTTTATATAAAGAAGTAAGAGACCTTGGAGTAAAAGTAACCTGTGTTTATCCCGGAAGTGTAAAAACTGATTTTTTCCGACATAGCGAAAGCATCGATGCACACGATAACATGTTGATGCCCCAAGATGTAGCAGCTCAAATCTTGTTTGCTTTGCAAACACCCGCTAATTTTCATAATGTCAATATTGAAATTAGACCCCTTAAACCCAAAGGCTAAATCTTAAAATCTAAACTATGAAATTAGCTATCGAATTGAAATGCGCAAGCCCAGTAGAATGGCTGGATTGTGTTATGGATAATTTCGATACCTTTTTACAAGATCATGCCGACTGCGAACGAAAAGCCAGCAGTATGGCTATGAGTTTTGTTGCAAAATATCCAGACAGAACAGAAATAATTCCTGAGTTAATAGAAACGGCTTTAGAGGAATTAGAGCATTTTAGAGATGTGTATGCTTTAATAATAAAGCGTGGTGGAAACCTCCAGCATCAAATTCCTAAAGACCCATACATAGAGCAAATGCTCAAGTTTTGCCGCAGCGATGTGATGAACCGCTTTATGGATAGATTACTACTTGCCTCACTTTTTGAAACAAGAGGTGCCGAACGATTTCAAATGATTTGGGAGAGATTGGAAGAAGGAACAGAAGAGAAAAAATTCTTCCATCAATTATGGGCAAGTGAAGCCAAGCATGCACATAGTTTTGTGAAAATGGCATTGCTATATTTTCCAAAGGAAGAAGTGTATAAAAGATTAGAAGCGTTTAGTGAAGAAGAAGCTAGAATAGTAATGAATCTTCCAATTAGGGCTGCATTACACTAAAATGTTGATAGTGAGAAGAGGATGAGAATTGCATTAACCTTTTTTGTATTTAGCCTTTTAGGCTCATGCCTATATTTGGGTTTCAATCCAGAACTAAAACGACTGCAGCAAACGGTTGAGATTACGAGTGATAAAAGCAAAACGTTATTTGGTACTACAATCGTAAGCGGAATTGTTACAAGTGTAAATAATAGAGTTGTTTATGATGTTAAACTAAAAGTTACGGTTTACAACCAAACAGGATCTTCAGTTGAATCACAAACCATTGTAATTGAAAAACCTTTGCAGAAAGGAACCCCGACTGAATTTAAGCAAGGCTTACAAACTAAGTTTGAAGATATTGGTTCTGTAAAAACTGTTCTTGTTTCGGGCACTGAAGCCAAACCAGAGGGAATTCAAAACTAATCTTGCTTTTTATTTTTCTGCTTTAATCCTCTCCAAGCAAAACGAATGGCATCGGAAATATCTGCAGAAACAGCGGTTTGTCCGTTTTGAATTTCTTGATTAATTAATGCAGCTATGGATTGATTGAATAATTGTAAAGCTAAATCAGGGTTTATGGTCCGTAAGTAGTTTTCTGCAATTCCACGTTGCAAAAACTCTTTTAGTCTTCTAAATTCTGCTTCACCAACCATAAAAGCATCATTGGAAATAGCACCGCCTGCTTCAGCATCTCGTAAGAAAGTATAGTGGTCCAAATTGGAATGATAATGCAAATACACACGTTCCATAATTTTGGTAAATTGATCTTTGTATGAGAGCTTACCTTCCTTCTTAGGGCTCTTAATTGCTTTGCCAAATTGCTGTCTGCAGAAAATGTATACATGGTCCAGCAATTCTTGTTTCGATTTATAGTGATAGTAGAAATTACCTACGGCAATGTTGGCGCTTTTTGCTAAAGGCCCCATACTTAAATTATGAATACCTAATTGACTGGCTTGTTTTAAGGCGGCATTTATTAATATATCTTTCATAGCTGAATGATTGTTCGAATATACAGCTAGAAGTTTTTAGCACAAAATGAAGTACTTTTGTTTTTAACTATGCCAGGTCATTTTCATTTCATTTGCGATAGTCTTCAAAAAGATAAAGTAACCTTTGGAGAGGCTGAGGCCAGACATATTTCTGGTGTGCTAAGGTATACAATTGGAGATGAAATTTCATTTACAAATGGGAAAGGCACCTCTGGAAAGGCGAGCATTACAGGAATTTCAAAGAAATCAGTGGAGGCCCAGGTACTAAGCCAGAAGTTGAACGAACGTTCTAAGTCTTTAACTTTAGCCATTGGTATTTTACGTCAAAGTGATCGAATGGAGTGGCTAGTAGAAAAGTGTACAGAGTTTGGGGTTGAAAAAATCATTTTTATATCCTCTGATAACGCACAAAAATCTAAAGTAAACTTAGATCGCATGAATAAGAAAGCTTTTGCTGCAGTAAAGCAAAGTCATGGTAGTTTTTTGCCTAGTATTGAAACTCAGAAGTTCTCAGATGCCATTGCATTAAAAGAGAATAAATTCATTGCCTATTGTACTGATGGTACTAATAAATTGCAAGTAGTTGATTTACCAAGTCAGGCTAATGTTTTTATTGGACCCGAAGGAGATTTCTCTGAAAGGGAAATAAAGCTTGCCGAAGAGATGGGCGCCAAACCTTTAGAGCTGGGTACAAATGTTTTGCGAGCAGAGACTGCTGCTATTTTGACTTGCGGTGTGCATTATTTGTGATATGCTAGCCAAAGGCTAAGCCTATTTTTGCAAAGTGAATATTTTATTGCTCGGTTCGGGTGGCAGAGAACATGCCTACGCTTTGTATTTATCCAAAAGCAGCAAAGTTCAAAAGCTATATATTGCTCCAGGTAATGGTGGCACAGATTCGTGTGGTACGAATGTGGTTTTAAATCCTTTGGATTTTGAAGCAGTGGAAACGTTTTGCAAAGCCAATGCCATTGATATTATTTTACCCGGAAATGAGGATCCTTTAGTTGCAGGCTTGACAGATTATTTTGAGCATTCCACTATAAAAGTGGCAGGCCCAAGTAAGTGGTGTTCGCAATTAGAAGGAAGTAAAAGTTTCTCCAAAAAATTTATGCATAAATATGGGGTTCCCACAGCGGCATATTTAGAAGTTAATGCTGGCAATTTAGATTTAGGGATTGAGTTTTTAGAAACCTTAGAGGCTCCATATGTACTAAAAGCAGATGGTTTAGCCGCCGGAAAAGGGGTGTTAATTTTAGATGACTTAGAAGAAGCAAAAAGGGAGCTTCATGAAATGATTCAAAATGCAAAGTTCGGAGCTGCAAGCAGCACGGTTGTTATAGAAGAGTTTTTAAAGGGAATTGAGTTATCCGTATTTGTAGTTTCAGATGGTAAATCTTGGAAACTATTGGGAAGTGCCAAAGACTATAAACGCATAAGCGAAGGAGGTATTGGATTAAATACCGGTGGAATGGGAGCAATTAGCCCAGTTCCATTTGCAAATGAGGCCTTTATGAGGAAAGTTGAGGATCAAATAATTACACCTACTTTAGATGGATTAAGAATAGAAGGCTATCCATACAAAGGCATCCTTTTTATTGGCTTAATGAACGATAATGGAAACCCAAGAGTAGTTGAATACAATGTAAGAATGGGAGATCCTGAAACAGAAGCTATTTTCCCACGGTTAAAAACGGATATGGGAGAATTAATTGCGGCTATTGCAAATCAAACCTTAGATCAAGTAAGTTTAAGTTATGATGAAAGAACTGCTGCGACTATTTTTCTAGTTTCAAAAGGCTATCCTGAGGCGTATGAAAAAGGGAAAGAAATTCAATTGCCAATTGTATCGAACAACCAGGTTTTATTGCAAGCTGGAACCAAACTTTCAGAAGGTAAACTTTTGACTAATGGAGGTAGGGTGATTGCAATTACTGCACTGGAGGATAATTTAGAAAAAGCCATTGCTTCAGCAATGAAAGTGGTAGAGGAAGTTTCATTTGATGGAAAAACCTACCGAAAAGATATAGGACAAGATTTAATTAAATTACAAAATGAACAGAACTAGAAGAGTTGCAAAAAGTACCGGAAGAAGGATATTGAATTATTTTCTTCGTGGACTAATGGTGGTATTGCCTCTGGCTCTAACCGTTGGGGTGATTTATTGGTTTTTAGGTTTTATAGCTAGCATGCTAGGCTTAGATGCCGTAGGTGCTGATATTAAGCTGATGTTCTTCTACTTTGTAATAGGATTAAGCATAATTACTGTTATTGGTTATTTTGTAAGAGGCTTAGTAGCTAAGCAAATCTTAGACTTTTTAGAAGGAATAATAGAAAAAGCACCAGGATTAAGTTTCATTTTTGGGACTACCAGAGATATAACCGAAGCCTTTATGGGCGAGAATAAAAAGTTTAACAAACCTGTGGTGGCACACCTTTCTGAAGGAATACATAAAGTGGGTTTTTTAACCAGAGAAGATGCTGAGTTTTTGGGCTGTCCAGGGGCATCAGTGGTTTATTTTCCTTACAGTTATGGATTAAATGGGGAAATGTTGGTAGTGGATAGAACCATGCTAAAGCCTTTAGATGTAGAACCTAGCCATGTTACCAAATTTGTAGTGAGTGGTGGTGCAGTTTCATTAGACAAGGCTGCTGAAAAAGAATCCATGCCTAAAGCATAAAATGCCCCATAAACTATACAGTGGGGATAACTATGAAGGGCAAAATAATGGGGTAGACAAAATATGTACGTTTTTCGCATCGTTAAACAATTTACGAAATGAGTTTATTATTACAAGCAACCATTCAGGTACAAGATTCCATTAAACATGCACAAGAAGTTATGGCTAGTGGCGAATCAATTGGAACCCTAGATCTAATATTAAAAGGTGGGGTAGTAGTTTACATACTACTAGCAGCATTGGCATTTGCCATTTATTTAACCATTGAACGTGCGATTTATATTAAGAAACGTGCTAAGATTAATTTTAACTTAATCCGAATAATTGAAGACAATTTTAAGGAGAACAAAATAGAAAGTGCCCAAAGCTATTGTGACCGTGAGCCAACTGCTCAAGGTCAGGTATTGAGTACAGGAATACGCTTTTTAGGAAGCAATATGCGTGAGATTGAAAGTGCAATGGAAACTAAAGCACAAGTAGAACTTAGTGCAATGGAAAGTAATTTGTCTTACCTAAGCATAATTGCTCGTGTAGCGCCAATGCTTGGTTTCGTTGGAACAATTTGGGGAGTAATTCAAATTTTTATGGCTATTGCAAAAGATAGCAATTTGAGTATTGGTGGAATTTCAGAAGGATTGTATGTAAAAATGATTACCAGTATGATGGGACTAATAGTGGGTATTATTGCATTTATTGCTTACAGTATCATTATGCGCAGTGTTGATAGATTTGCAGAGAGATTGCAGGAACAATCTTTGAGTTTTTTAGAAATGCTAAATAAATCGAATCACTAAGACCAAGCATGAAGATTCGCAGAAGACATAGAGAAGGCGCCGAGGTAGACACCTCTGCAATGAACGATATCATGTTCTTTCTGCTATTGTTCTTTCTTATTGTAAGTACATTGGCAAACCCAAATGTTATTCAAATCTTACTACCAAAAGCAAGCAAAACAGAATCCGTAGTTGAGACTAAAGTGGTTAATGTTTCAGTGGATGAGAATTCTGATATTTGGCTTGATGCAAGGCAATTGAATCCGGTAGCAGAGTTAACAAAATATGACGTTTTAAGGGGAGAATTAGAATCTCTAAAAAACAAATATCAACCAGATGCTGAAGGGGATGAAGCCTTACAAGCCACAAGCAAACTAGTTGTGGTTCTTCGTTTGTTTTATGGACTTAAGGTTCAAGAAATGGTAGATGTAATGCAAATTGGTGCCGACTTAGGTATCAAAATGGTATTGGCAACAGAAAAATCAAACTAATCACAATCTATGAGGTTTATAGGTATAGCAGTACTTTACCTATTTCCCTTAGCTGCCAAAGCACAACTTAACGTTACGGTTCAAACAAAAGCAGGATTTTTAATTCCGCATCACAGCACTATGCGCAGCTTGATGAATCACGTGCAGTCAGTAGAAGTTTCAGCTTTATATACCATAGATACAAGCCATATTGCCGCTAAAAACTTAAGAAGACCCGGAGTTGGTTTTGTGATGGGTGCAATTCACAATAATAAACAGCGTACCAATGGTAATATTTTGTATTTGGGTTTAATGGCAGAAAAGAATCTTATTCTAAGAAAAAATGCTCGCTTGGGAATAAGTTTTGCTACTGGCTTTGGATATTTAACAAAACGTTTTGATGAAGAAACCAATAGGCAAAACATCGCGATTGGGAGCCATGTAAATGGCCTAATGCAAATAGGCTTAAAGCAATATGTTAGCCTAAATAGAAAGACAGAATTTAGGGCTTCTTTGGATCTTACACACTTTAGTAATGGCAACCTTCGCATGCCTAATTTGGGTTTTAATTTTCCGTTTTTAGGTCTTGGTATAAATAGAATTATAGGCACTAAAACTGTTAAACCTAGTGTTCATCCAAGTATGAACTCAAAATTAATTTGGGAAGGAGGCTTGCGTTTTGGACGCAGACAAATCTCAATTGATGATAGAACCAATATTGAAATGGGAAGTGTTGAGTTAAACCTTATCTACCCTCAAAGTCCAATAGCTCGCTGGAGAGTTGGTTTGAATATGTTTTATGATCGCAGTTATATTCATACAGATTTGGCGCCCTTACCAAAGAAGTCTAGATTGAGTCAAACTTCAGAAATTGCCTTAGTAGGTGGGCATGAGTATCGCATGGGTAAAATTGGGTTTATCACAGAGATGGGCTTGTATTTGTACCGACCAAGCAAAAAGAAACGAATGTATTATGAGACTATTGGCTTGCGTTATTATCCAAAACCCAATTTATATATTGGTACGCGCTTAAAGGCGCATTTAACTAGTGCCGACTACTTTGAGTTTGGAGTGGGTTACCAATTTGCTAGCAAGAAGAAAGTAAAGCCGGGCTTTAGAAATGGCTGGCGCTGGGTGTATAATACTTTGACATTTAAGAAATAGAGTTTGATATTCTAATATAGCATATCACTGAAAGCGTTATGCATCGTGCTTTTCAATAGTCATAATTGTATCATTTATGTTAAATGAATGCAACATTCATTCAAGTGTGACGTCTAATTCTTGGAGAATGTTATCATCCAACGGATAATACTATTATCTTCCTTCCTGCCCCGAATTTATTCGGGGCTTTTTTTATGGAATTCAAATTTGCTGTGGAAAGCTTCCAATAATTTACTTAAACCCTTGATATAAATTTGTTTATGCCTCAAATAATCCGTTTTAGTGTGTTTGCCATTTTAGCCTTTTTGGGTTCTGAATTAAGTGCGCAGCTCAATCCAATAAAGATAAACATTCCTATGCGTGATGGTAAAACCTTGGCTGGAGATTTATATGCAAAGGATACCACATCTAAGAGAGGTGCAATTCTTATTATGACTCCATACGGAAAGTTTTACTACAAGCTTCGTGGATTGCCATTTGGGATTAAGTTTGATATAAATAAAAGCAAATACGATATTGTTATTGTTGATTGGCGCGGACGTTTTGAATCTTCTTCCGCAGTTGTAGCAGGATCTAAAAATGGAGAGGATGGCTATGATGTAGTGCAATGGATTGCTGCACAAGGATGGAGTGATGGAAAGATTGGAACCTGGGGCCCATCAGCTTTAGGGAATGTACAAATGGAAATAGCCAAAAACCAGCCTCCCAATTTGGTTTGCTGTGTTCCAGAAGTGTGTTCACCTATTTTGGAGTATCGCAAATACCATCCGGGTGGTGTTATGGAAGCAGCTTCTTTTAAAACATTAAATGAAAAATTATTTCCAGGCTCGTACAATTTAGTGATACAAAATCCACATGATAATAATGTTTGGCAGTTTGTAGAGAACAACAGTACGTATCCAGATAAGATAACCGTTCCTGTGTTTCTTATTGCGGGTTGGTTTGATCATAATATTGACCAGGATTTAGTTCTGTTAGATATGTTCGCTAAAAGTTCGGCTATGGCGGTTAGGGATAAACACAAGATTTTGATCGGTCCATGGGTTCATGGCGGAACAGGTCAGGCTAGTTTGGGTACCACTTTTCAGGGAGATTTAAGTTTTCCAAAAGCCGAAAAGTGGAACGATTCCTTATCCATGCGCTTTTTTGATTATTACCTGAGTGGTGAAAGCAATGGCTGGGAAAACCAAAGCAAATACCTGTATTACCATATGGGCGAGCATAAATGGATTGAAACTAGCTCTTGGCCGCCTAAATCTCAAAATCTAAAATACCACCTTAAAAAAAATGGGAGCTTATCAAATAGTATGGAAGTTGCGGATGAAAAGTTGTCTTACTCTTATGACCCTACTGACTCTTCACCTTCGGTTGGTGGTAAAACCTTAAGCGATGATTTGGACCAAGGGCCTTACGACCAAGCTCCTAAAGTTGAATCAAGAAATGATATTTTGCTTTTTACAACCGATGCTTTGGCAAATGACTTGGATGTAAAGGGCAAGATTAAAGTAAAACTGAATGTTTCTTCAGATAGAATAGACACTGACTTTGCCGTTCGTTTAACGGAGGTGTATCCCAATGGAAAATCCATTATGTTGTTAGAAGGTATCCAACGGATGCGGTTTAGAAATGGGTATAAAGTATCGGATACCGCATTTATGAAACCAGGCACGGTTTATCCTATTGAAATTGAGTTAGATGATATTTCTAATCGTTTTCTTAAGGGAAATAAGATCCGTTTAATTGTGAGTTCCTCTAACTACCCTATGTACAACCGAAACATGAATACTGGGGAGGAGATGTATCCCGGAAATAAGGTTGATTCAGTACATAACCCTTTGGTGGCAAATAATAGTATTCATATGGGTCCTACTTATCCATCATCTATTGATATACCTATAGCGGATGCCAATATGAACGTCTTGACTAAGGAAAGATCAAGCCTAAAGGTTTATCCAAACCCAAGTAATGGAGAGTTTTATATTAAAGGCATGAAGAATGATGTGGCATTTCAGATTTATGATTTGCAGCATCGTTTAATTAATGAATTTAGAGGAAATCATTTTACTTTGACTAAGCCCGGTATCTATATTTTAATTGCAAAAGGAGAGCATAGGGCTGTTCAAAAATTGGTGCTTAACTAAACCTTAGCATTTTTACTGCCCTTCTTACATCCGCGAAATCTGCGTCATCTGCGGGAAACTATTTTTTTACTGCATAGCCCTTTTTTAATCTGCATCATCTGCGAAATCTGCGGGAAACATTATTCCATGACGTACTTTTATCCAAGCCCAAATCAACAAACCCCAACACTAAGCCACCGCATACCGTGCATCCTCTACATAAGCCAATCGATACATCGCACCTACCTCTAAACTTAAAAAGTCAAACTCGTTTACAACCTTACCTCTTAATTGATAAATCCCCTTTCCCCTAAACGGAAAGCGAGCCACCGAAGGAGGAAAGTGAACCGTATCTATCCAATGCCCTTCTTGGTCTATAAAGGTTCCAAACTGCATGCGTTCACTTCGGGAGGTTTTGGTGCTTTTGGTAGTAATAAGATAGCCATAGATTGTAATGGTTTTACCCACGTGGGCAATTAAGTCTTTAGCTAAAACACTAGTGGGCAAAGGATCCTTAAGCAGTTTAAAAGGATTAACTAGAGGAAAGCCTAAAATCTCTATTTGGTCAAAGGCCTCTTCCATTTCAGAAATAGGGAGCATGGGCAATTTAAAGTCTTGGTTCTTCACCTTAAATAGTGACGATTGAGAATTGCTTTTTGCCTGATAATTAACTTTATATCGGGCATTCCAAAGCAGCTCGCGTTTGTTGGTTTTCATAAACTTAAAGGCATTAACCCGCACCAACAAGTCTAACCGTTCGGCACTAAGTGGAACCCGGTCTAAAAAGTCATCGAGAGATTCAAAAAGACCATGTCCTTCTCGTTCTTCTACAATGGCATGAATGAGCTTATCATCCAATCCATGCAAAAAATGAAAGCCTAAGTAAATATGATTTCCCTGAATAATGGTTTCATTCCGGCTGTTATTGATACAAGGCGAATGAATGATTCCACCACACATGCGAGCTTCGTGAATGTAGGTTTCGGAACGATAGAAACCGCCGCCATTGTTGAGTACGGCAACCATGTATTCCAAAGGGTAGTAGCATTTTAAATATAAACTCTGATAACTCTCCACCGCATAGGACGCAGAATGCCCTTTGGCAAAAGCATAGCCAGCAAAGCTTTCTACCTGATTCCAGACTTCAAAAATCAGCTGGTCCGTATAGCCTTTGGCGCGGCAATTATCGATAAATTTTTGTTTTACCCCTTGGAACTCATCGCGAGATCGATACTTTCCACTCATGCCTCTTCGCAGCACATCGGCCTCGCCTAAATCTAAGCCCGCAAAGTGATGGGCTACCTTAATTACATCTTCTTGGTAGACCATTACGCCATAGGTATCTTCCATCAACTCCCACATTACAGGATGGGCTAGTTTTCTCCGTTCAGGATCTTTGTGGCGTAAGATGTATTCGCGCATCATTCCGCTTTTGGCTACTCCCGGGCGAATAATGGAACTGGCTGCTACCAAGCCCAAGTATGTATTTACCTCAAGCTTTTTAAGCAGCATGCGCATGGCCGGAGATTCTACATAAAAACACCCAATGCAATTAGCTTGGCTTACCATTTTATTAATGCGCTTATCATTGAGCAGAGGCTTTACATTATGAATATCCAACAAGGGTTCTTCGGGTCGGTTTTGCTTAACAATAGATAAAGCATCTTTAATTTTCCCTAAACCTCGTTGCCCCAGAATATCGTATTTGTAAAGCCCTACATCTTCCGAAATAACCATATCAAAATGAGTGGTTGGAAAGCCTTTGGGTGGCAAATTGGTTGCAGTAAAACAGTGAATAGGCTTTTCGGAGATAATAATGCCCCCCGCATGAATGCTTAAGTGATTGGGAATTCCTACAATAAACTGGGCATAGCGATGCACGAGTTTGGCGTATTCGTCTAAGGTATTTGGGTTATACTTTCCAGAACTTAGCAGGTCTATCTCGTGTTTGGGCAAACCAAACACTTTGCCCAATTCGCGCACCGCACCACTATGCTGAAAGGTATTGTAAGTTGCGAGTAAGGCTACCTGCCCTTCTCCACCAAAGCGTTCAAATATATAACGGGTCACATCCTCTCGGTCTCTCCACGAAAAATCAATATCAAAGTCTGGTGGATTGGCACGGTATAGATTCATGAACCGTTCAAAGTATAAGTCTAAATCAATGGGATCTACATCGGTAATTCCAAGCAGGTAAGCCACAATGCTATTGGCACCACTTCCTCTGCCTACATGGAAATAACCTTTGCTTCTAGCATACTCTATAATGTCCCAATTAACCAAAAAGAAAGGAACATAGTCCATCTTCTGAATCATGTCTAATTCTTTCTTTATTCGAGCTCTTATTTGTTTAGTAACCTTACTATAGCGGTAGGGCAAACCTTTTTCGCAAAGGTCTAAAAGCAGTTCGGTGTCGTCTTTTGCATTGCCGGTATACGATTTTTTATTTTGCGGTTTTCGGTCTTCCGAAAAATCGAAATAGATACGGCAATCGTCTATTAGTTTTTGGGTGTTTTTAAGAAGAAATCCATAGTCGGCAAACAGTTCTTCCAATGCTGCTTTAGTGTACATCAGTTCATTGGGGTTGGCCTGTTCATCGCGGTCTAATTTGCTCAACAGGGTGTTATTATCAATAGCGCGAAGCAGCCGGTGAATATTAAAGTCTTTCTTGTTTCGGAATGTTACGGTTTGGAGGAGTACAAATTTTTCTTTCTTCTCGTAGAGTTTTGTAAACCGTATCTTTTTGAGATCTCTATCGTTTATTCCAATGAACTCGTTCAATCTAAAATCTACCTTATCTAATAATAAAACCTCTTCAAATGGGTAAATAAAGAATACATCTTCCAGTTCGGGAGCTTGACTAGGAAAGTCTTTCTTTTTGTGAGAATGATAAGACAAGTAAGAATTTAGATTTTTAAATCCCGCGTTGGATTTAGCAATTCCTACAAACTTTTGGGCGGCTCCATTCCTAAAATCTATGCCTACTAAGGGTTTTATGTGGTGGTTTGGTGCAAGTCGAATAAAATTAAGACAAGCGGAAGTATTGTTAATGTCGGTTAATGCAAGGCAGGAGTATCCGGCTTCCTCGCCCAAACGCAACAACTCTTTTTCGGAGAAGGTGCCGTACCTAAAACTGTAATAGCTGTGATTGTTGAGCAACATAACATCTACTGCGTTCGGTGGGCTAAAACAGGAGGAGGCTCCCCATTAAATGGATTAAAATTACTGCCAATGGTTCGGGCTCCAAAAGTGTTGGCACGCATTACACTTCTACTTCCATAGCGGCTCCGAATTACATCCATGGCTTGGTATAAATCGGCGGTTTTTTGGGTGTCTTCAAACAGGTCTATTTGGTAATTGCCACCCGCTAGATCACTAAACCGCACACCGATCAATCGTACCAAAAGGCGCTTGTCGTAGAGTTTATTAAAGTATTCTAAAACGGCAGGAATAAGTACATGATCCGCTGCCGTGTATGGAATTTTAACCTGCTTGGTATAGGTGTTAAAATCGGAATAGCGAACCTTTACGGTAATGCAAGAAGTAAGCTTGTTTCCTTTGCGAAGCTGAAATGCCAAATTCTCGGCCATGGCTGCAATGGATGTTTTGAGCTTTTGAATATCAGTGGTGTCTTTACCAAAAGTTCGTTCATTGGAAATGGATTTCCGTTCGTGGTATTGTACAATGGGACTGTTATCTATTCCATTGGCTTTTTTCCAAATACTCACCCCTTGTTTTCCAAATACACTCTGCAACATTTCTACAGGCATTTGCTGCAGGGTAAGTACTTTCTTAATTCCTAAATTACAGAATTGCTGAAAGGTTTTTTCACCCACCATGGGAATCTTCCTAATGGAAAGGGGAGCTAAAAAGGGCTTCTCTAAGCCAATATCTATCTTTATCTGATTATCGGGCTTGGCCTCGTTGGAGGCTACCTTAGAAACCGTTTTATTGGTAGATAGGCCAAAGGAAATAGGCAGTCCCGTTTCTCGGGTAATGGTTTTGCGCAATTCGGAGGCGTATTTATAACAACCAAAGTATTGATCCATGCCTGAGAGGTCGGCGTAAAATTCATCTACACTGGCTTTTTCTAAAATGGGAACACGTTCTTGCAAAATCTCCGTAACCATTTTAGAGAACTTGGTATAGGTGCCTGCATTTCCTTTAATAATGATGGCTTCCGGACAAAGATTTCTAGCCATTTTCATGGGCATTCCTGAGTGCACACCAAAGAGACGCGTTTCGTAACTCGCTGCCGAAACAACCCCGCGATTTCCGGTTCCACCTACCAAAATAGGCTTGCCATTTAAGCGGCTGTCTAGGAGGCGTTCGCAAGACACAAAGAATGTGTCTAAGTCCATATGTAGGATTTTTCGTTCCAAAGGTTTTTATCCCAAGTACAATTTCAGAGGCAAATATATGGAATATTTCCAATGTTTTGGAATTATTCCTAAAATGATGTACTTTTGAGGTATGGAATCGTTGCCAATAGAGGCCAAAAAATTAAAGGAACTAAGAGAGAGCATGGGTTTAAGTCAAATGGACTTTGCCGAAAAACTGGGCTTAAAAACCACTGCAGACTTAGAACGAGGAAAAACCCGAATTACGGGAGTTGTGGTGAAAGAATTGCTCAAGCAATTTCAGATTAATCCGCTTTGGTTGTATGGCGAAAGCAAGAAGAAATTTATGGCTTTAGACAGTGTTTTGCCCAAAGTGATTTCAGTAAATGAAGAGGGGGCAGAGAACATTGTTTTGGTAAACGAGAAGGCCGCTGCTGGTTATGGACAAAACATTGGCGATCCAGAATATTACGGTCAATTACCCGCTTTTACCTTTCCATTATTTGAATATAAGAATGCCACCTTTAGAGGCTTTCAGATTTCAGGAGATAGTATGCTGCCCTTGGTTCAACCAGGAGATTGGGTTTTGGCCAAAGCCGTTTCATCCATGGACGAGGTAAAAGACAATAAGGTATATGTGGTGGTGGAAGCGGAGAGTATTCGCTTAAAGCAAGTGCAAAAGAACAAGGATAATACAAGCTTAGCGCTTATCTCCAGCAATGCAGAATACCCACCCGTAAAAGTAAATATGGATGATGTTTTAGAAATTTGGGAATACCATAGCAAAGTGAGTATTGGAGAAGAGAATGCCAACCGATTGAGTTTAGAGAATATCTACCAAGAGATTCAGGATATTAAGAAGGCGATTGGGTAATTTAGATTTTATATTCATACATATATAACACCCAGTAGATAAGCATGTCTTACTTATTTCATGTGCATGAATTGACAAAAGATGCGCATCAAATAATTATTGCTATGCAGGAAATGGTAAATGGCTGCGCAGCCATCACCGCACGAATAGGCGGCCGTTGCCTAATGGATAAGCAGAGGCTTTTGAATAATTAAATATCTCATCAAGTTTTTCAAAAAGTACCTAATTTTAGGTATTTTTCGTATTGTTTTTTTGTTTTTCTTTGTTAAAACAAAAATGTAATTTATAAAATGAAAAACAAATTAAAATTTAGAACACTATTTATTTTGACCTTTGTAGCGTCAGGTTTAAACACTTTGTCTGCACAGTGGGGGGGTACGAATCCATTAACAACTACAAGTAATGTTGGAATAGCAACCTCTAGCCCCCAGGCAAGCTTTCATGTATCACCCACCTATACAGGAGGAGTTACACCGATGCTTTGGCCTCTAACTTTGTTAGACTACACTCAATCTGGCAGTACTACTACTGTATTTACAGCCTTGAACAACGGAAAGGTGGGTATTGGAACGAATAACCCTACTCACAACTTTCATTTAGTTGGCACATCACTGCTAAATGGAGCAAGTACTATTAATGGTAATGCAGTAATACAGGGCAGTTTAACCGTAAACAATGGGACTAGTAATCAATTTCAAGTAAGCAGCAATGGGTTTTTAGTTGCAAGACAAATTGACGTTAATCTGAGTACAATACCAGACTATGTTTTTCATGCTGCTTTTGACCAAGATAGTGCGTCGCACTACAAAAATGTTGGTTTATATAAACCAATGAGTTTGGGGGAAGTTGGCACCTTTGTCAAGACATATAGACATCTACCAGGTATTAAAAGTGCTGCGGATTATGAGAAAGAGGGTAGTGTTAATGTGGGAGAATTACAAATAAAGCTGCTTGAGAAAGTAGAAGAACTAACTTTATACAATATCAAACTTATGCAAGAGTTGGAGGAGTTAAAGAAAAAGCAGGCGGAGTTAGAAAAGGTAGTTAACCAACAGAAGAACTAAAAATTATGAAACGTACTACATTATTATTTCTAGGTATTTGTCTTTTGGCTCTTTTTGCCTGTGAAAGAAATGGAAAAAGTCTAAAACCTACTCCAATTCCTTACCCGATTCTACAAAAGTACTTTTCATTCCCCTCTGGCACTCAGTGGGTATATGATATTGCAGGAACCAGCGACACTAGCATTGATCTGGCCGTTCCTTCAGACGATGTTGTAACAAAATTTCAATCACAAGAGAAGCCTAATAACTTTAGCTTTAGTAATGATGCTAGTGACGAAATGTACGTTCAATATGATGACGAATGGAACTCTTATGGGCATCTAATTCTTTGCTCTGAAGATTCTTTATTTTTACCCAAAATAAAAAATGTATCAAGCTCGAGAGATGGCTTACTGGATAGTGTTACAATTAATGGCACACACTATACAGATGTTATTTATAGTGTAGATCAATCTGCTTCTTATTTTAGAGAGTTTTTTATTGCTCCAAACATTGGAATAATTAGAAAGGTAGAGGTTCCGTATACAGGAGTAAGTAGAGTTTTTAACCTTCGCAGATTTACACCAGCCAAATAAATAGTATGAAAAATCTAATTAGCCTTTTGCTATTATTTATAGCTGCATCATTGAGTGCACAGAATCCTACTGGGGAAATTCCATTAAGTATTACTGCCGACTTAGCCTTACCATCAAGTATTAACTTACCATATATAAACAATACTTATTATGACACTCTTAAGTACTATTACGAGGAAGATAGTGTAAACCATGAGCCACCAATAGCGGTGGGTCAAGAGTTATATAATGGGGTGGATGAAGTTGGCCAAATTGATATTGCAGGAACTACTAGAGTTTGGAGAGCTTACCTAAATTCAGCAACTGCCCTTGGAGTTCGTTTATATTTGGAGCAAGTATGTTTGTTGCCCGAAGAAAAATTATTCTTTTATTCCGTCGATTCCAATAATAATGTTATAGGTATAGATGGGGCTTTTACCAAATACCACAATACGTTGGATAGTTTTTTAGTCTCTCCTTGGTATGAAGGGTCTAGAATAATTGTTGAATACAATGGTCCAGTTCAACTAGCTCTGCCTAAATTTAAATTATCCTTTTTAATGCATGATTTTAAGAAGCAATCGGGAGGGATTAATGGTGCTACTTTAGGCTGTCATAATGATGTAAATTGTCAGCCAGAGGATCCATGGTGTAATGAAATTCGTTCTGTATGTAGAATTACATTTACTAAAAGTGTTCCGGTTTATAAAAATCGAGTGACTGGAGAATTTATTGAGAACCGAAGATTCACTTGGAACGGAACCGGATCCATTTTAAATAATAGTAATAATGATTTTCGACCTCTTATCCTTACCGCCAGACATGTAATAAGAGTACCTTCTATATTCGTGGAAAAAGATAGAGATGAAGATGCTGTTCATCCTCTTGCTAATGTATATGTGGATTTCAGTAAACTTATATTTGAATTCAATTTTCAGCATCGTGAATGTGATCAGGGGTATTCTCCCCGCGCGAACGATTGTTCGAATTTGAATTCAACTAATATACATTTTCGTGTTACTGGATGTCAACTTTTGGAGGATGAAAGCGGGTTTTTAGGATGTGATTTGGCTCTGCTAGAGTTAAATCAAAAGCCCCCTTTGCAATACAATGTGTATTACTCGGGTTGGGATAGGAATAAAATGTCAGATGTTGACAAAAATGTCACTGGCATTCATCACCCTAGAGGAGATTTAAAAAAAATTAGTCATGGAGAAATTGACCGTAATTTTCTAGGTTTAAGTGCAAAGGTGGCCGTAAAATGGAATACTGGAGTAACAGAACAGGGCTCTTCAGGATCGCCATTGTTTCGAAATGATGTGAGGAGAGTTATTGGGGCTCTTTCATGGGGCTTTAATGACGATTGCAATGATAAAGCACAGAGAGATAGGTATGGCAAACTAAGATCATTCTGGAGCAAGGTCTCAGACGAGTTAGCCCCGGATAACAATGATAGAAACCTGTATTGGGGTAATGACCCAATTGGTGCTTGCCAAGATCATTTAGAACTTAACACTCGTTTTCTACCGGCGTCCATATATCGACTATATAAACCAGATATATCAATTCATGCGGCACAAACTATTACTATTGCAAATAAAGAAAAAACTAATATTGTAAACCTTTGTTTTGCGCCAGGTACTTTTAACTCTGATTATACCTTTACCGCTGGTCAATCTATATCAATTAAGGGTAATGCTGGAGGCTTTCAAATCCCAAGTGGAGCTATGGGGTCTTTTCGTATTGAAGCTTGTAATTGGTATGGTGGATGTGATGTAAATTATTTTAGCTCTCCACCACCTTTAGATGAAGATTTAGACAAAATTGAGCAATTCGACTCGTGGGATGATAAATTTAATTCAGATTTGAGTTTCTCTGTTTACCCGAACCCGTCGAATGGAGCCCAGGAATTAAATGTTCATTCGAATGAACCCTTAAGGGGAATACAGATTTCAAATGTATTTGGGAAACAAGTGTACTCGAACAATTTATTAAATGGGCAATCTGAAGATTTAAGAATTCCAATAGATGAAATAGTCTCGGGAGTCTACTTTGTGAGTATTAGAACTGGAGATCAAAGAGTAAAGACAAGAAAAATTATTATTACTCAGTAGAAACACAACAAAATTCCGGTTAAGATATACAGTTTTGACGTAGCAAATACAAACTGTTTAAGCTGTTATCTGGTTCGCCAAAAAAAGCCCGGCGTAAGCCGAGCTTTCAATCTAAATTCTATACTCTTAAATCTAAACTCCTACAACAGCACCAATCAGCTGTGGTAGTGTCCATTCTAATTTTAAAAACATCTACCAAGAAATACAAGATTTGAAGAAAGCGATTGGGTAGAGGATTTAGGATGTATTTTAGATTTCACTTAACCGAAGCGTCACCCTGAATTTATTTCAGGGTCCCATTGAGCTGGGCAAAGTAATATTGTAAAGCCGTATGGGATACTGAAACAAGTTCAGAATGACACTCTGCAATGGGGATTTTTGTCATAGAACCCATTTATCCTATATTTGAATAGATTGAAATTAATTAATATCAATAGTGCTTTAAAAATAGATGATAAGAAAAAATATTATTTACCCATTGTTCAAATATTAATCTGTGCTGTCTTAATTTCTCTAGTTTCTAGCTGTAAAAAGGAGCCAGGCAAAAGCTACATCAAACAAGAGGTTAAGGACTGGTTCTTTATTGATACAGGGAGTTACTATGTTTATAAGGTTAACAATACATACTTAGATAGTATTCGCTTTGATAATATTGAGCATTTTTTTCCAAAGCCAAGAGTGAATGATCATTATATCCAAGAAAGGTATAATATTTCAGCAGGGGATTTGCGAATATCTATTGACGGAGTTATTCACTTGGGAAATATGCTTGAAACGCCACGTAATGTATTATATCATCCAAGTATGAATATAGAGTCCGATACAAACTTGGATTTTGGTGTTTCTGGAGGACCTAACAAATGTATTTATCAAGGGAAAATTCAGAATTATCGTATTGGTGGGAATGATTTTGGATTAACGCTAAAGTGGAAAATGTATAAGGACTATTTTTTGCAATCAGATTCTTCTGAATACTATTTTAGCAAAGGAATTGGGATAACTAGAATTATAGATTACGCCAATGGCTTAGATAAGAAATTAATTCGATACAAAATCAAAAAAAGGCCAAATATTGAGTGATAAGAAACCAAAAAAAGCCCGGCGCAAGCCGAGCTTTCAATCTAAAATATATTCTAATTCTCTAAAATAATCTCTATAATAAAACCAATAAACTGCGGAAAATAGATGCCGCTTTTATGGCTTCGTAAACACGAGATTCGCTACAGCCATGCTGTAGAACGCTTTGTTCGTGACTTCTTACGCATTGCTCACAGCCGTTTAAGGCACTTACCGCAAGACTCAAGAGTTCAAAGAATTCTTTACCCAATACAGGGTTTCCCATAACCGACATTTTTATACCTGCCGGAGATTTAGAGTAGAATTCTTTATTTGCGAAATGACGAAAACGATAGAAGACATTGTTTAATGATAGCAATGAAGTGCAAGAATAAACTTCTGCAATTTCATCATCGGTAGCATCTTGTGCCTTAGCTAATGCTGTAAAGGTTTCAATACCTACTGCCGATTTATCATTAATACTTACCGATAGCCCAATAAATGCACTTTCCTTAGCAGAAAGCTCCTTGTTTCTTAATGCGTTTTGTACATTAATCTTAAGGTCCTTATTATAGCGAGTTTCGGAATTACTCACCTTGCTTAAGCCATCCGGACTTGCGTCTGGAATGCCTAATTCGGCAAGCATGCTTTTAATCGTTTCGTTGCTTATCATCTTAGTTTAAATGGATGGTTTCTTGACCAGCTTCCCAGTTACATGGGCAAAGCTCATCCGTTTGCAATGCATCTAATACACGCAAAACTTCATCAACATTTCTACCTACGCTTAAGTCGTTTGCACAAACCCATCTTACGATTCCTTGTGGATCTACGATGTATGTTGCACGGTAAGCGATTTTTTCATTGGCTTCTAAAATACCTAAGTCTTCAGCTAATGACTTGCTGGTGTCTGCTAACATTGGGAAAGTAAGACCTCTCAAATCGTCATGGTCTCTTCTCCATGCTGCATGAACGAATTCACTATCGGTACTTGCACCAATTAGCATAGCATCTCTATCAGAGAAATCTTGAGCTCTTTTATTAAACTCAGCAATTTCTGTAGGGCAAACAAAAGTGAAATCTTTTGGCCACCAAAACATAACCATCCACTCACCTTTACCTTTGTGATCCTCACTGGTTAAATCAGCAAATTCTTTACCTTTTTCTAAGCTTATTACAGCTGTTTTTTTAAATTCTGGAAATTTTTGTCCTAATCCTAACATATCTTTTTCTTATTTATAGTACAAATTTCGGTAGATAATTACAATAAAGAAAATTGAATTTGTTTACTTTGCAATAGATATTATTTATATGACATTGGTTCAAATGGAATACGTATTGGAAGTGCTTAAGCAACAGAGTTTTGCAAAAGCGGCGGTTAAATTGGGATTGACCCAACCTACCTTAAGCATGCAAATAAGTAAGTTAGAAGTTGAGCTAGGCCAACAATTAATTAAGCGTGATATTAGACCTATCAGGCCTACTCCAAGTGGACACACTTTTATTCAATATGCCAATGATATTCTTAGCAATGCCAAGCGACTGGAGGATTTATATAAAGATAAAACGAAGATTCCATTGGAGATTAGAATAGGAATAATCCCAACAATGAGTCCTTATTTAGTTCCACGGTTATTGCCCGAACTTATTCGTTCCATTTCTTCACGAATACTTGTGAATGAAATGACCACCAATGAAATTATAGCCGGATTAGCCAATGAGGCTATTGATATTGGAATATTGGCAACTCCTTTAAAGAAAAACCTGCCCTATGAGAAAGCCTTATTCCAAGAAGATTTTTTTGTTTATCTACCGAAAAGTCACAGGTTATTGAAGAATGAGTTTGTGGCTAAATCAGAACTAAAAAAGGAAAAACTAATACTGCTTGACGAAGGTCATTGCCTGCGTGACCAGGTTCTTCAATTATGTTCGAGAGAGAATTTATTAAAATTACCCTTTGGATTTAAAACTGGAAATTTGGAAACGATAATTAAACTGGTAGATCAAGGTATGGGTTCCACTATTTTACCTTACATGGCAAGTATGGATTTATCTAAAGAGCAAAAATCAAGGTTGCGTAGATTCAAAACGAACCAACCCGCCCGCGAGGTAAGTTTAGTGGGAGGAAAGTACAATGGGGAATATGACTTTGTTAAAAGAATATTAAAATCCTTGGAGTTGATTCAACAACCTCTAGGTTTAAACCTTCAACCAAAGTCACAAGTTATCCCTATTTAAAACCTTTTAATGGTTTAATGGTTAGTTGTATGAAATAAGAGATTATTTTCATAGCTACTAAGCCGACTTTCATTTGAGAGTCGGTTTTGTTTTATAGGAAGCTTTTTCCTTAGCTTTGCCTAGGATGAAGCTAAATAGATGGCAGCAGATTTTAACGGCTTTGGTCACCTTGCTTGTCATTTTTATTTCAGCTAAACAGTACTACACTTCAAACCCAAGCGCTGAATATTCCAATTACAATAATTATATTATTTTTAAGAATTCGCCTACCCATTTGGCCAATGGCACCAATCTGTACCAATCGTATAATGAAGAACAATATGATTTATTTAAGTACACACCAACCTTTGCCTTACTCTTTAAACCATTAGCAGCATTACCAGATTTAATGGGCCTTGGTTTATGGAATTTACTAAACGCTTTGGTTTGGTTATTTGCATTATTTAGGCTCCAGAAGCAATCCGATCAATTATTCATATTTGGACTTATAGTTGGTATTTTAGAATTATACATTGCTACGCTAAACTCTCAGTCCAATGCACTCATTGCAGGCTTATTGCTTTGGGCTTATATCTATTTGGAGAAAGGCGATTTTAGCAGAGCTTCCCTATTTATATGGATTACAGTAGCAACTAAACTATTTGGTATTCTATTCTTCGCTATGTTCATCTTTTACAAGGGCTGGCAAAAAAAGGGAGTTGCCTATGGACTACTTTGGGGAATCATTCTTTTCTTTTTGCCTACTATTTTCATTTCCTTTAAGGAGCTCTTTTGGCAATATGGAAATTATTTTGAGTTATTAGCCAATGATCAAAGTGAATTTCTTAAGTATTCTTTTTTGGGTTGGCTTAAAGCATGGTTTGGGATAGAACCGAGTCGCACATTTACGGTACTCATCGCATTGATTTTTCAATTGTTTTTAACGGCCTATGTCGGATTAAAAAGAGAACGTTTAAAGATTCCACTAATAGCTGCTACCTGGCTGCTTTGGATGGTTGTTTTTAATCACATGGCAGAATCAGCTACTTTCATTATAGCACTAACAGGAATAGTGCTTTGGTGGGAATACAACAATCTGCCTATGAAGCTTAAGTGGGCTTTGATTGTTCCAGTAATACTCTTTACCTGCCTGGGCCCATCTGACCTTTACCCTAAATCTTGGCGAATGGTTATTGTAGCGGATTTACAATTAAAAGTATTCCCTTGTATTCTGATCTATGGGTCTCTGATTTGGGAGTTGTTAGCAAAGCCAAAAACAATCCGGTCAGGACTTACTGAATAACTCCAAGAAATAAGTATAGAAAAACTGATAAAGAATTAATCTTCTACAACAGCTTCATTCACATGACCCATTGCTGAGAATTTATTGATTCTATTTTCAATAAGTTCTTCGGTGCTGAGTGCTTGTAATGCTTTTGTTTCTCTTTTTACAGCTGCTTTTACAGCCGCAAAAGCTTCTTCGGGAGCATTATGTGCACCTCCTAATGGTTCCTTAATTATACCATCTACTAAACCATTGCCTAGCATGTCGTCTGCCGTAAGCTTAAGGGCTTCAGCAGCTTTTTCCTTAAAGTCCCAAGTCCTCCATAAGATCGAAGAACAGCTTTCTGGTGAGATAACACTGTACCATGTATGTTCCATCATAAGTACTTTATCACCTACACCAATTCCTAATGCTCCACCACTGGCTCCTTCACCAATAACAACACATACAATCGGAACTTCTAGAACAGCCATTTCCATTAAATTTTTGGCAATTGCTTCCCCTTGACCTCTTTCTTCAGCTTCTAAACCTGGAGATGCTCCAGGAGTATCTATTAAGGTAAGAACAGGTTTGTTAAACTTCTCTGCCAGTTTCATCAAGCGTAAGGCTTTACGATAACCTTCTGGGTTAGGCATTCCAAAGTTTCTAAATTGCCTTTGTTTGGTATTTCTTCCCTTTTGTTGACCAATAATCATGTAGGTTTGGCCATCGATGCAACCAAATCCTCCAACTATAGCTTTGTCATCTTTTACATGCCTATCGCCATGCAACTCTATAAAGTCAGAGCATATATTTTCAATGTAATCTAAAGTATAAGGGCGTTCAGGGTGCCGGCTAATTTGTACTTTCTGCCATCCGGAAAGGTTAGCATATACATGTTTTTTAGTCTTTTTTAGTTGAGTTTCAAAGTCCTCAATGGTGCTTTTTAAGTCAACTTTACCCTTAGCTTGAGTGGCTTGGGCTTTTTCTAATTGCGATTCTAAATCTGCAATATCTTTTTCGAAATCGAATGTTGTAGTCATTTTCTTTTCGTTCTAGAATGGACAAAAGTAATACAATAATAAGGAAGGTTTAGGGTTTGGTATTTTAGATTTCTTTGCGGAGTCGAGCCACAGGTATATTTAATTGTTCTCTATATTTAGCTACGGTACGCCGGGCAATGCTATAACCTTTCTCTTTTAAGAGTTTCATTAAGGCTTCATCGGTATAAGGTTTGCGTTTGTTTTCAGCATCCACCGCATTATTCAGAATTTTCTTTATTTCACGATTACTTACTTCTTCACCATCAGTGGTAGCAACACCTTCACTAAAGAAAAATTTGAGAGCAAACATTCCAAATTCGGTTTCTACAAATTTACTATTAGCAACCCTGGAAATTGTACTAATATCCAAATCAACTTTTTCTGCAATATCCTTTAGAATCATAGGTCTAAGAGCCGTTTCATCCCCTTCTAAAAAGAATTGACGCTGCTGCTTTACAATCTCTTCCATGGTGGTGATTAACGTGTTTTTCCTTTGTTTAATGCTATCAATAAACCACTTGGCCCCATCTAATTTCTGCTTTATATATTGTACAGAATCTTTCATTCTGTCTTTTTCTTTTTTACTGGCTAAATCATAGCTTTTTAATGTTTCAGAATAGCTTCTGTTAACTCTTAAATCAGGAGTATTTCTACCATTTAGCAAAACAGTTAATTCGCCTTCTTCGTTTAGAACAGTAAAATCTGGTATGATGTATTGGGTTTTTGCTTGTACCTGGCCTAAACCACCTGGTTTTGGATTAAGTTTTACAATTTCGGCAATAGCTGCCTTAAGTTCTTCTTCTGTAATTTTTAAACTACGTATAATCTTCTGGTAATGCTTTTTTGTAAAAGACTCCATGTGATTAAAAAGAACTTTTTCCGCTAAATCAATAGCAGGGTTATCTCCAGTATCCTTCTTATACAATTGCAATAATAAACATTCGCGCAAATCTCTTGCTCCTATTCCGGGAGGATCAAAATTTTGGATCTTTATAAGAATTTTCTCCAATTCATCCTCGCCTGCACTTACGTTTTCGTTAAATGCTAAATCATTAACAATGGCTTTTAACTCGCGCCTTAAGTACCCGTCATCTTCTATACTATTAACTAGGTGTAAAGCAAGGGAAAGCTCTCTATCATTATTAAATGCAGCTCTAGCTTGATCCACCAATTGTTCCTGAAAACTCTTTTGGCTAGCTATTGGAATTTCTTTGTGTTCTTCGTTGTAATCTTCGTTTAGTTTAAATCCACCACCCTCATCTCCATCTCCTAAATAATCGTTAATGTCAATGTCATTCTTTAAATAATCATCCTCATAGTCATCTTTTGGATCCTCAACTTTTTCTTCTTTTTCATCCGTATTGTCTAATGCAGGATTATCTAAAAGTTCTAGTTCAATCTTTTCTTCAAAATCAAGAGTGGACATTTGCAATAATTTGATGAACTGAATCTGCTGAGGACTCAGTTTTTGCATCATCTTATGCGACATTATTTGCTTAAAACCACTCATTTAAATGAATAAACTAATTATTTCAAAATTACGGTAAAAAGCTTCTTTGGCAAAGTGTTTGTGCGATGTGCTGTTTATTTATTTATCAAATGCACCATTTTCTCTATTTGTGCAGGGTCTATACTATCTTTGCAACTGCTATTTTTTAAATACAATGATGCAAATTAATGACTTAAAAAGCGCCATCGATCAACAAGTTGAATTACGAGGGTGGGTTTCGAACAAGAGAACAGGTAAAGGATTAGTTTTTATAGTCCTTAGAGATGGTTCTGGATATTGCCAAGTAGTGGTATCAGAGGAGAATGTAAGCGAAGAAGTATTTACAAATGCCAATAATTGCAGCTTAGAAACAAGTGTAAGTATAATTGGTAAAGCGGTTGCAGATGAACGTCAGATTGGTGGTGTAGAGTTACAAGCCACTGAACTTAGTATTATAGGCCCAAGTGAAGATTACCCTATAGCAAATAAGGAACATGGAATTGAGTTCTTAGCGGACAAACGTCATTTATGGCTAAGAAGTAAAAGACAATGGGCAATAATGCGCATTCGAAATACGATTATATTTTCCATACATAAGTATTTTCAAGCAGAAGGGTTCCTACAGATGGATGCCCCAATTTTTACAGGGAATGCCTGTGAAGGTACCAGCACATTGTTTGAGACTGAGTTTTACGGAGATACGGCATACTTAAGTCAAAGTGGACAGCTTTATGGTGAAGCTATGGCCATGGCTATGGGTAAAATATACACCTTTGGACCAACTTTTAGAGCTGAAAAGAGTAAAACACGTCGACATTTATCTGAGTTTTGGATGATTGAACCTGAAATGGCTTTTTATGATATTTTTCAAAACATGGATTGTATTGAAGGCATGATGAAAGGCATTATTAAAGATGTATTAGAAACGAATAGAGCTGAATTAGAAATATTGGATAGAGATGTGGCCGTTCTTGAAAGTAGTTTGAAAGAATACCCACGCTTAACCTACGATGAAGCGGTAAAAATCATTAAGGGAGAGCAAGATGTAAAAGGAGTAAATAGCATTACCAGCTTGGAGCAAGAATTAGTTGCTAAAGGAGAAGAGAAGCTAGCTTTAGAAAAAGATATTAAAGACCGCAGCGATGCCATTGCAGCTGGTGGAATGAAAAAGGGTAAGGTTAACTTTAATCAAGCCCAGATAGATAAATCAAAGCAATCATTGGCTGATGTAGAAGAAGACTTACGTAACATTCCATCATGGATTGAAAGCGCAAGGAACTTTAAATATGGAAATGACTTTGGAGGTAGCGATGAAAGGGTTATTACACGTTTATTCGATTCACCAATTATGGTTTATGATTGGCCGCACGAGGTAAAAGCATTTTACTTAAAGCGCAATCCAGATAATGAGGCATTTGCTAGAGGAGTTGATGTTTTAGCACCCGAAGGCTACGGTGAAATTGCTGGTGGTGGTGAACGAGAAACCAATACCGATAAGTTGATTTCTAAAATTAAAGAGCATCAACTACCTATGGAAGACTTTGAATGGTACTTAGATTTAAGAAGATTTGGTAGTGTTCCCCACAGTGGATTTGGTTTGGGTTTAGAACGTATGGTTACCTGGATTTGTAAACTAAAACACGTAAGAGAGTCTATCCCATTCCCAAGAATGTACGGCAGGTTAAAGCCTTAATTTTCAGTAGGCGCGCCTACTGAAAAATCCTTAAATCTAAAATGCCAAAAAATTCTTAATTACATCCAAAACACCCTTAGAAATAAGGAAGCGGAATGAAAAAAGTCACCTGTATGTAAATCATAGTAAGGTTCAAACCTAAAATCTATGATGGCTTTATTCCGAACATTTCTTGCATAATTATAACGCAAGGAAACCAATTGCCTTATTTGCTGATTGGCATAAGGATAATCCACATTTACATTGCTAAAAATAGGATTTCCTAAGGTGTTCGTATATTGATTAGCGTACCAATAGCCTAAGTGCATAGAATGATTTTTTATCTTGCTACTAACACTAGAATAATGCGCAAAGCCTTGAGAAAAAGCCTGCTGTATTTGGGGCGAATTGTCCACTGCTCCAAATATCCGATAGCCAAGAATTAGTTTCTTATTTAGGGTTTCGAATTCCACACCTGCCATACCATTTACTCTAGTGACAATAGGGTTGTTAATCCCTTGGCCACCTTTGTGATAAATAAGGTTTTGGATGGGGAATCTAAAACTGAACTTTCGTCTTTGGTTTACCTTAAATTCTAGATTCTGGCCAAATACAATTTCTTCTTGTTTTTTGGTTTGAATATTGGCTAAGTTTCTCCAATCTAACCAATTATGGTAGGTAAATGCTTTTTGTTTATACTTAAAGCTTCCGCCATACTCCACTGGATGAGTTAAGGCTTGCTCATAGTTTAACATAGCGTCATGCATGCCATGGTTTACGTGAGATTTAATAGCTCCCACCTGCATTTCTGCTTTGCGGTACGTGTAATTAATGGTAAACTTTGGTAGGAATTTGCTAAGAATTTTGTCGTCTCCAAAATCTTGTTGTGCAAGAATACCTGTGGTTAGTTTAAACTTATTTCCAAGGGTTGTATTAAATATATAATTGGCGTCTACCTGAACTCCAAAGAAGGTTTCACCCGGATGAATGAGATTGAAATATTCATTGTTTTTAAGATAGGCCATGGTGCCAAGAATAAATTGATCATCATAAATTTGGCCTTTTCGTAAGTCATATTCAGACTGTAGTACTTTGTTCTCTAGTTGCGCTTTAAGCAAAGAAGGGATAATTAACAAGGTAATAATCAGTAGTCTCATACGTTGTCTCCTCTTAGTTTACGGTAATACTTTCGAGCTTCTATTGCAAATAGGCTGCCTGGCATTTCTGTTACAATTTGTTGAAAAATGGCTTTTGCCTTTTCAGGTTGCTTTAATGGATTTAGATAGAGCAGACCTAACTTAAATAAAGCATCGTCGGCCAATACATCATCCTTGTATAATTGGCTAAGGCTTAAATAATAGCTAGCAGCTTTTTCAAAATTCAATTGTTCCTCGTAGATAATGCCTTTTTGTAATAAAATATTATCACTCAAAGACTCTCCTGGGTAAAGCAAAGTGATACTGTCCAATAGTTCAACGGATTGATTCCATTGGTGTTGTTCTGCTAATAATTGTGCCCTAGCAAATTTGCTTAAAGCGTCATAATTGCTATCTAAACCCAAGTTTTCGGTTATCACTAAGGAAAGTTCAATGGCGTTGTTCGAAATCAACTGAGTTGTAGCAGATTTTAATACATTTAATTGCAAATTGCTCCATTCAAAATCACCCCTAAAATAGCTTAACTGAGCTCGGTAGAATTTAGCCGACTGACCTAATGGGTTTTCTCCAAAATCTTTTTCAACCTGGGCATATAATAATTCACTGGTCCAAACATCATCTAATAGGGTTAATACTTTAGCATGCTCAATTTTTGCCAAAGCTTGCGTATAGGGGTCTAGTTGTGCATTTTCTAAAAAGTTGTCCCAAAGCCAATCTGCATTTTGAGGTTGGTTTAAATACTTAGTGTAAATAGAAGCCTGGGTTCTAATTATCGGGAATTGAATTTTTGCTTCCTTTATTTTTGGACTTGCATTTATGCATTTGATCAGTAAGTGGCTAATGCCAGTGGAATCCTTAGTTTGAAGAATATTTAAAAATTCTGCTTCTATTGAACCGCTTATAGCTAAATAAAAATAGGGAGATGTTTCCCCATTTTCCGCTGCTTTATCAAACGCTTTTTTGGCATAAGTATATTCCAGATTCTCTAGGCATAGTTTGCCAAATTGGTATAATTTACCCCCTTTTGATTGCAACCGAGCATCTAATGATTTATTAAAAATATAAGCTGTCTGCCAATCTTGTAACTGAACAAAACTCCAGTTCAATAATTCATTCAAAGGCATTGAATTGGGCTTAGTTTGCAGTTCTTTGAGCAAAATGTCACGTAGCATGATGAAGCCATTGCTATCAGTCACATTCATTTCTATTATGTTCTTTGCCCTAGCTAAAGGAACAAAGGGGTTTCCTAATTGAAGGACAATTCGTTCAAGGGCCATTTGCTTTTGCCCAAGCGCCATATAATAATTGGTTAGTTTGGAACCAAAGAATTCTGTTTTTCCAAATATGAATTCTGCTCTTTCCAATAACCTAACAATGGCAGTAGTTTGCCGCCTTCTTTCAAGTGCTTCTAAACTTGCTTGAAAGTTTTCAATCTTTTTGGGAATATCATCTACATAGGTTTCAAAGACTGCAGGGTCATTTTTTTCTAAGCGATCTAGATAGAGCAAATCAACCTCATATACTTCATTGGCCTTGTTCTTCTTTTTAGTCTTTTTTACTACGCTTCTAGCCTTGTCCCACTCATTTTCATGAATGTAACAATCCAGCAACCAGTTATAATACGTTGCATTTTTATAATTGTTTTGCCAAAGCGATTTGCACAAAGGCAGGGCTTTTTCATATTCCTCATCTTGCATAAACTGTTTAGCCAATAATTCATCGGAAGATTGAGCTATTAGGGGATTCCAAAGACAAAAGGAAATGAGGCTTATGTAAAAAATTGATTTCAACCTGAAACACAAAGATAATTGATTGTCAGGTATTGAGGACATTGGTTTTTACATAGCCAGTTCACATTCATTTAAGCCTTAAAGAAGGTATTAAAAAAATAGGCTTAGTTTGCATTTCAAAATTGAAGATTTGGAAGGATGCAATTTAGATTTATGGATTGTTCCAAACCCTAGAGGCGGTCAATTCGTTGTTCAATCTAAAATGCTAAATTCCAGTCTTAAATAAGCTGTTTTGAATTCCTATGGATACTTGATGTCCGTTGGAAATTCCCGAGAAATTAAAAGTATTAGATTTAACCCTGGTATATATTTTATAAAAATAGATACAAGTCATCAAAATACTGTTGGTGTATTAAATCCAACACTTCATCATTCGTTAAGGCCCAAGCAGTAATTATCATAGGTTTACTCTTGTTAGGGAGTCTATTATTTCGTTACTTTGATAACTATCAAAAATTATGAAACTGCTCAAATACTTACTTTTAATACTTTTATTTTCTTTATTTGGTCTGATCAGCTGTAAATGTGTTCTTACAGGTGTCAAAGCTATAATCCATATAGTTTTGCTTTTGATCAGCTGGGTTGTTATTATACGTTTCCACACAGGTGTTGTATGGGACACTACAACCCTGATACTCAAATGCTACAGCGGGAACATCGCAACATAAATCACCTTGGCTATAGCAATCGGTACTGTTTAGTCCAATACACCCAAAATCAAAGGGGTGATATAATCCGAGATAATGACCCATTTCATGAGCCAAGGTTTTACCTCCTGAATTAATATTCATATGCGTTCCAAAGTTTGCATGTCCAAACCAATCGTATCTGAGTACAATGCCCTGATATTTGTTGCTTATTTTAGACCAGGGGTAGGTTGAATAACCCAAGGTGCCAGAGTCCACCCCTGATGGAGTGAGAATACGTTTTACAATCCAAATATTGACCACAGAATCTTGGTTCCTGTAATTCAAGGCCATAAGGTTGGGTGTTTCTGTGTTTTTGTTATGATCTGTTAAGGGGCTATTGATGCGATCTACTCCAGCAAGATAAAATAGTAAACCTGTATTTACCGCAGGTGAAGGATTAGCATCGTGATTTCCATATTGTTCATTCAATAGATGAACCGAATGTTCAATTTGCGCCTGACTTATATTCTCTACTCCATTTTGATGCACGACATGAACCCATATCGGGATAATCAAGTTTGGTGTATCACAAGGATGGCTTCTGCGCTGGAGTCTATTTCGACTTGGCAAATACATATCTTCAGGATGATTTTGCCTGAAATATTTATACCATTCTACATCCTGTTGTCTTTGTTCATGTGTATTGCCCGAAGCATTAATTTCATTCGTGGCACATGGATGAACAGTAGATTGAGAAAAAAGTGAGATTTGGCACGTTAAAGCCAAAAGAATAAGAAATCGTTTCATAACAATGTTTCGAAAATAGTTAAAATAATTAATTGAACAATCAAGCGTATTACAATCCGTAACATTGAGAACAGTAAATTCAGTCATTTGCAATGTGGCATATAAGCCGTACTCAAAAATAGAAAGTAAAATTGGCAAAGAGCTTAAACGCCTGCGAGTAGATGCCGGATACACCAGCTATGAACACTTTTCGGTGTACCACGACATTGATCGCAAACATTATTGGCTCATGGAAAAAGGACACAACTTACAGATCAAAACGTTGTATCGTATCTTAAAAGCCCACAAAATAAAATTTTCAGATTTTTTTGCTCGTGTGGATTAACTTTGTAGCTATGACGGTATTTTGGAATGCAAGTTCTACAAAAAATCTAAATTCTGACATATAAACTACCAAAGCTAGACAACAATTTATGCTAAAAGTATCTCTATATAAAACAATGAGGGTGTGTCTATCCATATTACTTTTGTTAAGTTCCTTGGCACTTAATGCTCAAATAGAACGAACCAAAACATGGATATTTGGCGATGGGGTTGGATTAAAATTTACCGAAAATGGGTTTGATACCTTTAGTGTTCCAAATTCACTCTTGTCTGAAGAAGGTAATGGGATTTGGAATGATATAAACGGAAACTTATTATTTTATACTGATCATGGGAGACTATTTGATTCAGCACATAATTATTTGAATCCAAGAAATACTTTACGAGGGCATGCTTCTTCAACTCAGGCAATAATAATAACATCAATGGATGATTCCATACTACACTGTTTAGGAACTAGCCCTTCAGTTTCAACGGGTGCATATACATATAATAAGTACGACATAACAAATGAGGTTTGGCTTGAAAAGTCTCTTCGGCTTAGAAGATATATCTCCGAATGCCAAACTCATGTAAATCATAAAAATGGCAAATCGCAATGGGTAGTGGCTCATAGTAATTGGGGGGATACTTTCTTTTCTTATCTTATTGGTAAGGATGGACTAGAAACTTGTCCTGTGGTTAACAAAGTGGGCCAGATTACAAGCAGAGAATCTCTGGTCGTGGCGCGATGAAATTTGATGAAAAGGGAGAGTTTCTATACACCGCAACTGATAACCTCCAGAATGTTTTTGTGTACAAATTCAATAATCAAACTGGTAAACTTACCTTCCATGAGGAGATTGAAGTTATTGAAGGTCCTACCTACGGAGTCGAAATTAAAGATAACAAATTATATGCAAGTATTTCAGGGCTAGATTACTACCTTATCTCATGGGATTTAGAAGCAGTTGATATTAATACATCAAAAAAAATCATAGCATATTCAACTTTTGACATCTATACACAATTGCAAAGGGCATTAGATAATAAGGTTTATATAGGATTAGTTTTTGATAAAAAGCTTGGAATTATTGAGAATATAAATGGCAAGGACACTTTGACTTTTACAGACACTCTTTTCCAGAACAGAAGAACCTATAATGGCTTCCCCAATTTTAACGCTTCGTTCTTCCATACACCAGCTTTAAATTTCAGATATAAATACAAATGTCACAGCCATACATCTGACTTTACAGCTATCGACACTTTTGGAGCAAACTCTTTTACATGGAACTTTAGTAAAGGTTCCTTAAAGGGTACCAAAACAGGAAAAGAGCTAAACTACACCTTTTTAGATACTGGCAGATGGAATGTACAACTCATTGCCAGCAACGGTTCGAGAACAGATACAACAAAAAAGGTCATCGAAATATTTTCTATTAATAGACCTAGTTTTTTAGGAAAGGATATTCACCATACATTTAATGCACCCGTTTCTGGAACATTGGATGCTCCTAATAATCAACATTGTAGCCACTGGTGGAAGCTAGGAGATACCACAGAGCAATTGGAGTCTTCATATTCCTACACTGATACAGGAACTTATATATGCAAAACCACCAATAAACATTTTTGTCATAGGTGGGATACCATACAAGTGAAAGTTTGTGATACGGGGTTTTTAGCCATCAATAGAATCAAAGACACCTTATTCCCTTCTGCTGTATTGGATAGTAATATTTGGTATAAGGGTGGGATTAGACTCGGTGAAGCCCCAAGACTTATACTAAGTAGTCAAGGGAACTATACTTTAGTACAAACCAATGAGTTTGGGTGTAAGGATACAGCCAAATTTGATGTGAATTTTTTATATGCAGGTTTAAAAGATATTTCTACCTCAAACTTTCGTATTTATCCAAATCCCAACAACGGAGAGTTTACCATAAAGGGCATAGAATCTAATGCAAACATTAAAATACTAGATGCTTTGGGTAAAGAAATTGGCTTTAAGCGGGAAAAGCAGACCATTACTTTAAAGTACTCAAGCACAGGCATGTATTACATTGTAATAGATGGAGAAGCTACCAAGCTGTTTGTGGAGTAACTAAAATTTTACCAAATTATCAATCAGTGTTTTATTTTGCTCATCATAAATGAGATAAACCCTCTTTTCTAATTGTGAGATACTAAACTGATTATTTTGTGATTCTATAGAGGCTATTTTACTACTATTTATTTTATAAATAGCTGTCTTATTTTCCTTGAATTTAGGTATGACAATCGATGAATTAGCCGGATTAAGTAGTAGATTTTTGGGATTAACTTAGTGATTTATGTATTGACTTAAATTTAGTCTGAAGTAATGATAAACTTTTTGATAATACTAACAGAATCAAAAGATGAATTTGTTATATTCGCCATCTAGAATATTTTCCATTGATTAAATTAGATTATGGGTATTGAGGAAGTTGATTTAATAAAGAAGGAGCTAGCCTCGCTTCTTGGTGCTAAAGATATTGATTATCGAAAAGTCATGAAACTTGCGAGTGAACTGTCTAAATTTGACGAAAATTACCAACGTTTTTTTATTGATGCAAAGACAATCCTTCACCTTGGTAGAGATAGCAGGGCAATCGACTTTAAATTTTGAGTAATTGTTCTCTAAAGTCGTCGTCTAGGACAGCTTTGTATCGTTTTAGCTTAAGGGATTGTTTTAACGATTTATCTAATTTAAGAATATTCAGTGATATATGCTTTATGGTATTGAAATTTGCGTCAGAAAATCCTGT
>Ga0208414_1000017_pt1 | contig 209385 bp, 194 predicted proteins | sample AntAceMetag02UKE_FD_184770 | JGI IMG/M metagenome (GOLD analysis project Ga0208414, IMG submission 184770) | Saline lake microbial communities from Ace Lake, Antarctica - Antarctic Ace Lake Metagenome 02UKE (SPAdes) (version 2) | ecosystem: Environmental > Aquatic > Non-marine Saline and... | reverse complement strand
TGGTAGCTCATCTAGCAGTCCAGTTGTCATCTCAACTCAGCGCATCGATGCAACGTCACCTTTAGGTAAATTTGAGATTACTCTGTCACCACCTGGGGTAGGCAATAGCGGTGCTTATATAATAACCACTAATTTGATTAATGCGGGTTTGCCTTGGTTACAATATGACTGGGATAATGATAATAATTATGATGACAATCCAAGTTCTACTGCAAATTTTGGTAAGTATGAAGGTAACCCAGCCAAAGTTTTAATTCTGCAAACTTATCAATAGAGAATTCGATTAATCCCTCAACATAAAATCAAAAGAGAGCTAATAGCTTTCACTCACAATTAGGACCTTAATGTTGGCCTCAATTAATCGAGGTCAACATTAAAGTCAGTTAAACCCTTTACGATCAAAATTCAGATTGCTCGAGTCTTTTATGTTTACTCGAAATTATTTCTGTGTTTTAAATAATCTTGACTATACTTTGTAATTAACTCTCTTGTAGGACTTGTCCTATGCTTGAAATGTCTAATTACGACAACTATATATCGCCATTTTCGCGCTTAATGTTAATGTACTGGTCTATTGGTGTTAGCGCTGGAAATATAACGCTTGCAGCCATTAGCTTATGGAGCACCTTTGGTCATAATCCCTCGCCTAATGATCAGGGGCTACCTTTATGAGGGATGCAAAACAACTCATTTTTATCCTGCTATTTCCTCTTGTGGCGGACGCACAAGAAACTTCTGTGGCAATACTACCGTCACCCTTAAATAACCTGGTGATCTATTCCAACGCTGCCATAACAATGGGAGCTAGTTCCATTGTCAGCGGCAATATGACTGCACTCGCTGCCGTAACAATGGGCGCAAGTACACAAGTTGCTGGCGATCTTACGGCAGGAGCCGCTGCAACGCTTGGCGCATCGACAGTTCTGATGGCTACGAAAGTAGATGGTAACGTTACAGCAGGCGCAGCCGTAACACTTGGAGCCGATACAACGATCAGTGGCGACCTTAAAGCTGGAGCTGCGGCAACGCTCGGCGCAACGACTATTCCTAGTAACATCATGGTCGGCGGAGATCTTACAGCAAGAGCCGCTATAGGCATCGGTGCGGGTTCATCGGTAGAGGGTAACCTTACCTCCGGAGCTGCCGTAATTGTTGGCGCGAATGCAAAGATTGGAGGTAACGCTCAAGCCCTAACGGCTCTATCGCTAGGGGCTGACGTATTGGTTGATGGCAATGCTCAGGCTGGTATAGGCGCTTTAGAGCTTGGTGCAAACTCATTGGTGACCGGTGATGCGACGGCTGGAGCAGCTTTAACCATTCTCTCTGGCGCCACCGTGCTTGGAACCGCTACATTTGGGAGTATTGTAAATTTTCCTCTCCCACAAATTCCCATCGTTGAGAGTCAGCAATCGCAAGTGTTGCCTTATAAAGCACAACTAGCTGCAATGGAAACTCCACCCGCTAATATACTGCCTGCCTCAATAACCACAAACAGAACCCTCAAAGCTGGTGTTTACAATGCAACGGCGATTGTCACAACTGCGGCTGTAGTTATCACTTTGGATGGCGAGGGCGTAGACGGCGATTGGATTATTAATTCTAATTCACACATTGTCTTTGGTGCTGCCTCAAAAATTAAGTTGGTCAATGTAACCGATAACAGCACCATTACATGGAATGCAGGTAGCTATATAGAGGTCGGTGCTAGCAGTGATCTTATAGGCACTTTTTTGTCTTATTCCTACATTCTCACGGGGGCTACTACTTCAGTGAATGGCATAGGTGATGCTTGTGGTGGTTTGTATACAGCAACTGGGGCCGTAACATTAGGGGCAAGTAATACTATTGGGGCAATTGGCTGCTCTGTTTCAGTGCCCCCGATAGTGCCTGATCACTTTGCGATCAGCTATAGCTCTCATGGTATTCACTGTGCTGCTGAAATGGTTTCTGTAACCGCTCTGAATCTAGATAACACTATTACCAATGGCTACATTGGCACTATCATACTCGATACACAATTACCCAGCAGCACTGGAACTTGGGCTCTGACGAAAGGTGCAGGTACGTTTAATGATGCTATCAATAATGATGGTAAGGCCACCTATGAATTTGCCGAAGCGGATAACGGCGTTGCTATATTTTCACTTTATTACCCCGAGGGTACCGCTACTTTTAATATTGACGCCTATGATGACACTATTCGTGATGATGACCTTGAATCCAACATCACATTTAGCGCCAGTGGCTTTACAGTGACTGAAACGACCTTGAGCAACCCAACACCCAATCCAATTAACCAGCTCATTGGTACAAAAACTGCAGGTTCTCTGTTTAATCTTCATATTGCAGCCTACGGTACCACAGCCACTGATCCAATATGTGGCATCATCGAAACCTACACTGGCAGTAAAAATCTCACACTAACAACTAATTATATTAACCCTTCAAATGGTTCAGCTTTAGCAACTGCAGGCGATGCCATTGTATTCAGTAATGGTCAGGCGGTGGTCAGCACTCAGTATAAAGATGTTGGTAAAATTCAAATAGCTATTAGCGATAGAGACACCAGTATCAGTGGTTCTAGCGGTAATTTTGTGGTTAAACCTGCCAGTCTTGATATTGCCCTAAGTGGTACCAATCAACATGCCGTCGATCACGATGGCAGTGTGTATATTGCTGCGGGAAGTGATTTCACCATAACCGTCATTGCTAAGGATTCTGAGGGTGATCCCACACCTAATTTTGGGAATGAAAATGTTCCAGTAATACCAGCCTTAATCCATACCCTTTACTTGCCAAACTCAGGGGTTGAGGGTGTTCTTAATGGTGAGCTAAGCCAGAATATTAATCCTGCAGAATTCACCGGTTCGTTTAACTGGAGTGAAGTTGGCATTATTCATTTATCAACATCTATCACAGACTATCTTAATGCTGTGGATTCTGACGTTTCTTCGACATTGAATAATGTTGGACGCTTTACGCCGGCAAAACTTTCAATTACAACGATTGATAACGGTTCTTTCATAAGTACAAATAAACAAGGAACCGAAAACTATACCTATGTTGGGCAACAGTTTAGTTATGATCCTAATCAAAGGCCTTCTTTTGAAGTCACTGCACTGAATGCATTACCTTCAGCAACAACCACTCTGAACTACACGGGTGATTGGGGAAAGCTCAGTGCCGATAGTATCGCTTTCACAGGTCCATCATCAGATTCAAGTCAAGGTGGAAAAACAGCATCAACCCTTATGGCCTTGATCTATGCACAAGACACTGCTGGTTTTCGAGATGATGCTAATATCGCCAATCAGCCCAAAGCAGTCAATGGTATTTTCAATGCAACATTTACTAATGACGCTTTCACCTACGAAAAAGATAGCAATAGCGAGATATCACCTTTTAACCCAAGCGTTAACTTAGTGATTACTAATGTCGAAGATCTCGATGGCATTAGTACTGGGACATTTACTCTGAACCCAACCGGTACAGAACCAATACGATTTGGAAAAATGCGAATGTACAACGCTAATGGTTCCGAGTTATCACCTTTGGTGATGGATTACCGCCTGGAATATTTCGATTCTAATCAATGGATACTGCACGACGATAAAGATTCACTTATTTCAACAGGAAATGTCACTGGTAGCTCATCTAGCAGTCCAGTTGTCATCTCAACTCAGCGCATCGATGCAACGTCACCTTTAGGTAAATTTGAGATTACTCTGTCACCACCTGGGGTAGGCAATAGCGGTGCTTATATAATAACCTCTAATTTAATTAATTCTGGTTTGCCTTGGTTACAATATGACTGGGATTATGATGATAATTATGATGACAATCCAAGTTCTACTGCAAATTTTGGTAAATATAAAGGTAACCCAGTCAAAGTTTTAATTCTGCAAAGTTATCAGTAGAGGGTGTCGTCGTTAACCACTTGACCTTAATTTAAACAAAAACTGTTTCCGACGTCCGATATAGACAATGAGAGCAAGCACCGGAATACCCATTAGCGCGGTAACTAAAAAGAAATTCGAGTATCCCATGCCGTCAACCATAGTGCCCGAATAACCACCCAGCACTTTCGGCAAAAAAGTCATCAAAGAGGTAAATATTGCATACTGCGTTGCAGTGAATGAAATATTGGTCAGGCTGGATAAAAATGCAACAAACGCTGCACTCGCAATTCCAGCAGAAAGATTATCAGCAGAAATGACAATATATAACCATGTGATATCGTGTCCCTTTGCAGCCAGTACCATGAACAACAGGTTCGTTACTGCCGATAATAAGCCACCCAGAAACAACACCCGAATCACACCAAAACGCATCGACAGCAATCCCCCCAAGAACCCGCCGACTATGGTCATTAAGAGTCCGAAGGTTTTCACAACGCTGGCAATTTCAGGTTTACTAAACCCAAGGTCCTGGTAAAACACGTTCGAAATAACGCCTAATACAATATCGGATATACGATATAAACCGACCAATGCGAGTAAAAGGCAAGCCAGCGAAAGACCATAGCGCTGGAAAAAATCTTGTACTGGCGCGAGGTAAGTCTGGTCGAGTACGCTGTACTCGATGATTTTCATTTTGACCAAACCTAATGAGAGTAACCAAGCCACAGTTATCGCCAGTAATAATCGGACTACGTTGGGCAAGAACGAACTAAAGTAAATACTCGCGATGAAAGCACCAACAACCAATACGAAAAATAGCAATATACGTAAATAACCATTGTGGTGTTCTGCTAGGTCAAATTGTGACTGTCTCTTTGGTTCTCTGATAATCAGTGTCGTGATCACACCAACTAACATCACCATTGCCATTAGCCAATAAGTTGACTGCCAAGCTTGATATGCATAAGCATCGCGATTAGACCCAAACCAATCGGCAATAAACAACGAGCCTGCGCCCGACACCAGCATGCCGATTCGGTAACCAGCAATATAAGTCGCCGACATTAATGCCTGCAAATCAGTCTCCGCTGATTCGATTCGATAGGCATCGATCGCAATATCCTGAGTCGCTGCCGAAAAACCGAGCATCACCGCCGCAACTGCCATTAGACTCAAACTATTAGCACCTGATTGAGGATCGACAGACGCCATCAGAATAATTGACATTATGATCGCCAGTTGACCCATTAGGATCCAGCCACGGCGCCTGCCCAACCATCGTGTTAATAAAGGAACAGGGACTTGATCAACTAACGGTGCCCAAACAAATTTGAATGAAAAACCCAGTGCGGCCCAACTAAAATAGGTGACTGTCGCTCTCTCAACTCCGGCTTCACGCAACCACAAACTAAGTGATGAGAAAATCAGTAATAAAGGAATACCCGCTGAAAACCCAAGGAATAAAAGTGTCACTACTCGGGGATGAGTAAAACCCTTCAGCGTTATTCGCCAGCTTTTATAAGTTAATTCATCGCTCACTGATCAATCTCACTTCACTACTGGAGCAAAATCATAATCTAATATCAATGGCGCATGGTCGGAAAATCGCTCATCTTTATAAACAGACGCGCTCTGAATGAGGTTTTTTAAGCCTGGTGTCACGATATGATAATCAATACGCCAACCGACGTTTTTGTCCCAGGACTGCCCACGATTCGACCACCAAGTGTATTGATCTTCGCGTTGATCAACCTGACGAAAGCCATCAACAAAGCCAACACGATCAAAAAGATCATCGAGCCAAGCTCTTTCTTCAGGCAGGAAGCCTGAATTTTTTTGGTTCGGTTTCCAGTTTCTTAAGTCAATATTTTGGTGCGCAATATTCCAATCACCACAAATAATAAATTCTCGCCGTTTACGCCGCAAAGACTGCAGGTGAAGCATAAAACTGTCCATAAACCGAACTTTTGATTCTTGCCGATGATCTCCCGATGAACCTGACGGTGCATACAACGAAATGACCGACAAATTGGAATAACGATATTCGATATAACGGCCTTCGTTATCAAACTCAGACTCACCAAACCCACGAATCACTTGCAACGGCTGATGCAAACTATAAATGGCAGTACCGCTATAACCCTTCTTGAGTGCATCGCAATAATGGCTAACGTAGCCTTCTGGGTGAAAAATAGGGTCTTCAAGTTGATCAACCTGAGCTTTTGTTTCCTGAATGCAGACAAAGTCTGCCTCTTGCGTCTTCAACCAATCAAAAAAGCCCTTGCGTGACGCAGCACGGATGCCGTTGGTATTGACTGAAATCACTCGCATAAAGACGTTTCCTGGGACAACAACATTAAAGATACTTTCATTCGTAAAATCTGAGGTTATGATACATCAGTTAATTTTTATCAGGGTAAACCATGCAAGAGTTTCAATCACGCTTTCTCGACTATTGTCTGCAACGCGGCGCACTTAAATTTGGTGAATTCACCTTAAAGTCTGGGCGTACTAGCCCATATTTTTTTAATGCCGGGATTTTCAATACGGGTGCCGATCTGGCCGCGTTAGGTTCTTTCTATGCCGAAGCAATCCAGCATGCCGATATTGATTTCGACTTATTATTCGGACCAGCCTACAAGGGCATTCCACTCGCCGCTATTACTGCCAGCAGCCTATACAAAGACCATCAACGTGATATGCCGTATGCCTTCGATCGTAAAGAAACAAAAAATCATGGTGAGGGTGGCATTACCGTTGGCGCTCCTATTCAGGGTAGAGTCATGATTATTGATGACGTTATTACGGCAGGTACCGCTATACGCCAGTCACTGAAACTAATCGAGTCGTTAGGCGCCAAGGTCTGTTCAGTAACCATTGCGTTGGATCGTCAAGAAAAAGGCCAGGGTGAATTATCGGCTATACAGGAACTCGAAGCACTCGGGATTCGCGTTGTTCCCATCATCCAACTCGCAGACATTCTGAAGTATCTGGAAGCCAATAATCAAACTGAACATTTAGAGTCAGTCGGTGAGTATAGAAATCGTTACGGTATTGATTAAAGACGATTAATTCAATATTGGTGAATTAAGGCATGTTTTAACACATAGAGCTCAGCCTTTAATCAGCGTACCAACTCCCGTATCAGTCAAAAGCTCAAGTAAAACTGAGTGTTTAACCCGGCCATCTATAATATGACTGGTTTTAACACCAGACTTAACGGCTTCTAGTGCACAGTTGACTTTGGGCAGCATGCCGCCATAAATCACACCCGACGCTATCAAACGATCTGTTTCCGCCGCATCGATACCTGTCAGCAACATACCATCAAGGTCTAGTACACCCGGTGTATTCGTCAGTAGTAAGAGTTTTTCAGCACCCAATACAGATGCCAGCTTTCCCGCAACCAAATCAGCATTAATATTGTACGAGGAACCATCTTTACCCACACCGATGGGGGCAATGACTGGAATGAAGCGGTCGTTATCCAACATCTTAACGACGGATGGATCTATGCTTTCAACTTCACCCACTTGGCCTAGATCACTTTGCTCATCATCATCTCGCGATAGTTTCATTTTGCGGGCACTAATCATGCCGCCATCTTTACCGGTTAGACCGACGGCTCGCCCACCGTGGCTGTTGATTAATGAAACTATTTGCTTATTGATTAAACCACCTAACACCATCTCAACGACGTCCATTGTTTCGTTATCAGTGACTCGCATACCTTCGATAAACCGGCTTTCTTTGCCGATTTGTTCGAGCAATTTGCCAATTTGAGGCCCACCACCGTGAACGATAACGGGATTAACGCCTATCTGCTTCAGTAACACGATATCTTGTGCAAAGCTGCTTTTTAGGGCTTCGTCGACCATTGCATTGCCGCCAAATTTTATAACCACAGTTTTTCGGTCGAGTGCCTGAATATAAGGCAGTGCTTCGATGAGGATTTCTGCGACGCTATTCTTATTCATAGTGGTGTTTACGCTCACTTTGTTACCAGACGTGTTAAATTTTAGGGCTATTTTTTTAGATCAACCTTTTAAAGAACAATACTTTAAAAGTTTTCTCAGTCGTTTCAGTTTTTATTCGTATCAATATAACGATGCACTATTAAGTCTATGAGTTGGTTCGCAATTTCATCTTTACTCGCAAAAGCCAAATGTTGTTTACCGCCTGACCATAGCACCAGTAACTCATTACTCTCTTTGTCAAAGCCATTGTCATCACTGACCAGATTAGCCGCTATCATATCGAGGTTTTTACGTTCTAGTTTACTCTGAGCATATTCAGCTAAGTTTTCTGTCTCGGCAGCAAAACCAACCGTAAATGGTTTATTATTTAGTTGAGTCACTTCGCTCAGAATATCTGGATTGCGGGTTAAGTTTAGTTGCATCGTTTCAGATGTTTTTTTGATCTTTTGATCGGACACATCAGCAACCCGATAATCAGCAACTGCCGCACAGGCAATAAAAATATCAGCTTTTTCAGCGTGTTTTATAACTACATCGCGCATTTCTGTTGCACTCGACACGTCAATTCGGCTCACTCGTTCAGGTACAATTAAACACACGGGTCCACTAATAAGAGTCACTGCAGCACCCGCCTGACACGCCGCCCGAGCCAGTGCATAGCCCATTTTTCCAGAGCTTTTATTGCTAATATAACGAACTGGATCTATCGCTTCTCGAGTGGGTCCTGCGGTAATTAAAACAGTCTTACCCATCAACTTTCCAGGTTCAAAGTGAGTCATCACAAGCGTCACGATGGCCGCTGGTTCGAGCATTCGACCTAGCCCAACATCTCCACAAGCTTGCTCACCTGAGGCCGGCCCCCAAATCAATTTTTGCTGTTTTTTAAGCTGAGCAATGTTTTCATTAGTCGCTGGGTTAGCCCACATTTGCTGGTTCATAGCGGGTGCTACCGCCACTGCTTTTTTGCAGGCAAGGCATAACGTTAGTAGCAAATTATCGGCATAACCACTGGCCAACTTTGCCAGAGAATTAGAAGAAGCTGGTGCTATAAGAATTAAATCAGCCCAGCGAGCTAGCTCGATGTGGTCCATCGCAGAGTCGGCTTCACCGTCGAATGTATCGGTATATACACGATGACCACTCAGAGCTTGGTAAGTGAGAGGCTGCACAAACTCTCGCGCTGACGCTGTCATCACTACCCGCACCTCGAAATTAGCCTTGATAAGCAACCGCACCAGCTCAGCTGATTTATAAGCGGCGATGCCACCCGTAATGCCAAGTAATATTTTTTTCTTGAGAGTTGTGTTCATATACTCTATTTTAATGACAAAGACGTTTACGTAAAGAGCATCTTTAAGAATGACTCATTCAGGCTGACTAAAGGATTAGACATGGCAATTACCGATTGGCCCAGTGAAGAAAGGCCTCGCGAAAAACTTTTACTAAACGGCTCATCGAGCCTCTCCGATGCTGAGCTACTGGCAATCTTCCTTCGTACTGGCATAAAGGGCGTTTCAGCTGTCGGGCTGGCACGCCAACTGCTCAAAAAATTTGGTTCACTAAGAGCCTTGCTCACGGCCTCTAAAACTGAGTTTTGTACGCATAAAGGCCTAGGAGATGCAAAATATGCTCAATTACAAGCAGTCCTCGAAATGGCCAATCGGCATTTATCTGAGGGCATGAAACGGAATGACTGCCTAACCGACCCAGCACAAACCATTGCCTATTTACACAGTCAACTCAGAGATAGACAACAGGAGGTGTTCGCCTGTGTCATGCTTGATAATCGAAACCGGGTGATCATCTACCGAGAAATGTTTTACGGTACCATCGACGGTGCCAGCGTCTACCCTCGGGAAGTCGTTAAACAGGCTTTGGCCGACAACGCCGCCAGCGTTATATTTGCCCATAACCACCCATCTGGCATTGCCGAACCGAGTCAGGCCGATATTCAGATAACCGAGCGATTAAAAAAAGCCTTAGCGTTAGTCGATATTCGGGTTTTGGATCACGTCATTGTTGGTGACAATACCACTTGCTTTTCAGAACGTGGATTGATTTAGAATCAAGGTTAGTCGATTAAAAAATCGCTAATCGCAGCCATTGACTTAACTAGGCGGTGTATTTTTGTCAATCGTATCGCCATACCAACTGGCAATTTGGTCTGCTTCAATTGGGCGGCTAATATAATAACCCTGCATATAGTCGCATTTCATTTTACGCAGCAGTTCATAACACCCCGCTGTTTCTACGCCTTCAGCGATTACCCTTAAACCAAGCCTATGCGCTAGCTCAATGGTGGCCCTAACGATTAATTTGTCGTCCGGATCTGTTTCGATATCACGTACAAATGACTGATCGATCTTGAGCTTTTCAACCGGCAGTTTTTTCAGATAAGTCAGTGAAGCTTGGCCTGTACCAAAATCATCAATCGATAGTGATAAACCCATTAACGATAGTTTAGATAATATTTCGATCACATCATCGGGCTTTTGCATGATTTGGCCCTCAGTAATTTCGATTACTATCTGTAATGGATTAATCTGATATTGCTTTAAGTAGCCTTCGATGCGATTAGGGAGTTTTTTATCATGTAGGTCAATCATTGAGAGATTAACGCCAATGACCAAACCATCAATGTTCAATGCCTGTAAATATTGACAAACTGCGACAAAAATCCAATTAGTCAGTGGCTTTATTAAATTATTTTTTTCAACCAGTTGAATTGTTTTTTCAATAGATGTCTCATGACCCGTATCTTCCTTCCAACGTAATAAGGCTTCAAGATACACGGTTTTATGATCGCTTAGATTGACCACTGGTTGAAAAACTAACTTAAACGCTTCGTTATCTATCGCCTTGCGCAAAGATTGAATCATAGTTAAATCTGTAAATTCTCCCTTATCATCATTGCCAGTGTAAAACACAATAGGCCATTCATCATCACTAGCTTTCATTAACGCAAGGCTGGCATTATGGTATAGCTCGTCGGAATTAGCCCCATGCTCTGGATAGATAGCAATTCCAGTATTGAGTGTAATATCAAAGTTTCGATCATGGATATTAAATTGTTTTACTAACGACAAATATAGTTTTTCGACAAGGCCAGAAAACTTATCGTTGTCGTCAACTTCTAACAAAGCAGCGAAAATATTCTTATCAAAACGAGATACGTTGTCTGATTCACGCAAGGCTGATAGTAAACGAGCGCCAAACTGTTTGATCAATCCATCAGCAATATATTGCCCTTGTCGATGTGTAATATCTTCAAGGTTACTAATATCCATCAATATCAAAGCATACTTTCTGCCTGACCGTTTACTCTGAGTTAGCGCCTGCTTTACTCTATCTTCGAAGATGATACGATTATTGAGGCCCGTTAATGCATCGTGTTTTGCCATGTTTTGCAAAGCACCAAAGTAATGATATAGCGTTAAGAGCCCAGGTTTTACTTCATCCTGTTTTTGATCAAAACTGCCGTATTGACTGACAGATACTCGATACATGCGCTCAGCAAGATCAAGCACTGGACGAATTAGTGCGCGATTGATCGATGTGTAAGCGGCTCCTGCAACCAACAACAATAGAATAAACACCGGTAGAAATTGCTTTAACCATACATCAAAATAATCGACGCTCTGCCAAGACAATCGAATGCCACCTAAGATTTGGTTTTGATTAGCGACTGTTACATTGAATGCATTTTCAGGCGGAATACCATTGGCAAGTTCTTCAAATTCTAACGGATTATCCACACTGGTATTTGGACTTACCTTACCCTGAGTCAACTTCGACAACTCAGTTATAAAGCTAAAGTAATCCATACTAATGATCAGCACTGCGTCACTTCCTGCCAAAGAACCAGACATTTCTAACAAAGCTTTCCCATCAATATGGCAGCTGGATATCATTGGCAAAAAAGAATTTGAAACCGCTTTTAAACCCACCTTGTCCGTTACCAAACAACCCGGCTTGAGCGCTTCTGATGTCAATTCATTAACAAATTCTGATTCAAGCAGGGCAACTGACCATATATTTGGATTTCGTTGATAGTATTCCTGTATGAAAGACTGTGAGTAGTTGTGTTGGTTTTGTGTTTTAACTAGGGTGCTAATAAGAGAATACTGCGATTGTAGCCACAACTGTTGCTTTTGTTGCAAGTACCCAATTTGTGACTCTCGCAACTGTTTGGTTTGCAGCATCAGCGCTTGGTTACCCTGGTCGACAATGAGCTGCAAAGACCAGCTCCATACCAGCATCAAAACTACAACCAATCCTAAAACTAGGCTAACACTATACTGCTGTAGGTTGAGTTTGTTAAACATTACTAGAATTGAATAGTCATTAGACGTAAGTTAGATAATTTAATTTATATTAGTGATTGATTGTACATAGAAAATGTCGCATTTGGATGCCTTAACATCAATCAATCGCGCTAATTCCAGCCAAGGGTGAGCTTAATCTGACCAATTAGCACTAGAAACCATAAAAATCTACCGACTTTAAGCCACATCATCGACTAGTGATTCATGATGACAACGTTGCGTGATAACTATGAACAGAATACTGATAGCCTTTGGGGGGAACCGAAGTCTATGCCCAAAAATTTAGCTTAAGTCGATTTTATTGGTAGTGGCTTGCTCATAATCTCTAAGATTTGAATATGTCGTTCATTGGGTTCTAACAAAATATTGTCACTCCCTACATTAGCCGACTCGACACAAAGCATGTGTTTGAAGTCTGAATCTCTAAAGTGGGATAACCGCTTAGATTTATCGACCCATGGGTTCCAAACGATCGCATTAGCACTATTTTTACTAACGATTGAAATTTGCCGCTGCCATTCACCATCAACAATTTGGATATCTTCACCCTTAACTTCATAAATACGGTCTATCTCACGATCAATCGTAATATCACCCTGCTGGGTGAAAACTTCCCAGTCATTCAGCGTATCAATAAAGGGTTTATTGTCTAATCCATTAACTTTTGCTTTTCCTATATCTCCAATGGCAAAGTAGCTATGCAAAGCGCTAGTAAAACAAAACGGTTTACGATCATTATTTTGCACTTCAAAACAAAGCGTAAGACGATCACCAATAGTAAATTTTAATACTAATTGGCAGGCAAATGGCCACAAATCGCTGGCATCAAGGGTCAGGCTCATTTGCAGTTCAGTTTCATCCAAACTAATGGCTTTTATATAATCAATGTCCCATTCAAGCGTTCGCACAAAACCATGGGATTGCTCAATATTTGAAGAGACTTGCTGTTGAATAAGCTCCAGATTTTTATCTAACGCACCAAACCATGGCCAGCAAATTGGAATGCCACCTCGCAATGGCGAGCCAACCTTGTATTCACATTCAGGACTTAGCCAAATAACAGGCGGTTGTTTATGTGGTTGATATTGACTCAGTTGCGCGCCTTGCAAAAATACAGTCGCTTCTGCAGCACGATTGTGAATATTGATCGCTAGTAGCTCTTTATGCAGCTCTATCGTCACTTCGTCAATATCACCGAAACGACTATAAAGCGCCTGCATTTGTTGACCAATGTTCATGTGCTAATGCTCATTACTCAATATTTTGAACTTGCTCTCGCATCTGCTCAATTAACACCTTTAAATCTACCGACCATTGAGTGCTGACGCTATCTTGTGACTTAGAGGATAAGGTGTTCGCTTCACGATTAAGCTCTTGCATTAAAAAATCGAGTCGTCTACCAATAGCTTCCTTACGTTTAAGCACGTTAGTGACTTCCGCAATGTGCGTGTCGAGTCGATCGAGCTCTTCGTCTACATCGAGTTTTTGAGCCAAAATAGCGAGCTCTTGCTCTAACCGACTTTCATTGGCTGATTCAGACCATTGTTGCAATTTGTCATTGAGGTTAGCTTTCCACTTTTCATGCATAGCAATCACCATTGCAGGTCGATGGATTCGCAGTTGCTTGACGATTTCACTAATTTGTTCACAACGAGTGGTAATCATTGCACCCAGCGCCTTGCCCTCAGTCTCACGTGTTTCAACCAGTTGCTTGAGCGCTTTTTCCAAACTGCTGAGCGCAATACTAATCAATGGTGACAAGTCTTTTTGTTGATCGGTAATAACGCTTGGCCAACTGAGAATATTGGAGACCGATAATTTTTGACCTTCATGAACAATATCAAGCACCGACTGTTGAACCTCAGCTAGGTGACGTACTAGGTCGCTATTTAAATGGATGGAACCCTTACTTGACTCATCTAACTTGTAACGTAACCCAATGTCGATCTTGCCACGTTCGAGATATTGAGCGATAAGCTTGCGAATATCAGTCTCAAGCATTTTGAAATCTTCAGGCAGTTTTATACCTGGTTCCAAATATCGATGATTGACGGAACGAATTTCCCAGGTTAACGATCCACTGTCACAAGTTTCTTGGATTCGGGCAAAGGCTGTCATGCTTTTTAACACGTTACTATTCTCTTCAATTAAATTAGTGCTTAATAATACCCGTTTTTTTCACCCTACATAAGCTCGCGTCTGCTTTTTAGATGCGTATAATTCGCGCTACTTTACAAGGAGAACGCCTAATGAGACCCAGTGCCAGAGCAGTGGACGAACTTCGTCAAATCAAGATCACTCGCAATTACACTAAGCACGCAGAAGGATCTGTGCTAATTGAAGCTGGTGACACCAAAGTGTTATGCAATGCTAGTGTCGAAAATTCTGTACCTGGATTTTTACGGGGTAAAGGCAGTGGCTGGGTAACTTGTGAATACGGCATGTTGCCACGTTCGACTGGTAGTCGTATGCGCAGAGAAGCCAGCAATGGTAAACAAGGTGGGCGCACGATGGAAATTCAGCGTTTAATTGGACGTGCCTTGCGCGCTGCGATTGACACTAAAAAATTAGGTGAAAGAACTATTACAATCGATTGTGATGTCATTCAGGCCGATGGTGGTACTCGCACTGCCTCTATTTCAGGTGCTTGGATTGCTCTATCCGATGCGATTCAAACCTTGTTGGATAATGGCACTTTGAAGAAAAATCCAATCGAATGTCAAGTTGCGGCTATTTCAGTGGGTATCTATAACGGTGAAGCAGTGCTTGACCTGGACTATGCAGAAGACAGCCAAGCTGAAACCGATATGAACGTGGTCATGAATAATCAAGGTGGTTTTATCGAAGTTCAAGGCACAGCTGAAGGTGCTTCATTTAGTGATGAGGAATTAACCGCAATGCTAGGACTGGCACGTAAAGGTATTAAAGAAATTTTTGAACTTCAGACTCAAGCCTAAATCTTAATACTTGAGTTTAAAGAATGATCTTTAGGAATTAATATGGAAAAGCTAGTACTCGCCTCTGGTAATCAGGGAAAGCTTCGTGAATTGGGCGCATTGCTAGAAACGTTGGGATATCAGGTTTGTTCACAAGCAGCGCTTGGCGTGCCTGAAGTAGCCGAAACAGGGTCCACCTTCGTCGAAAATGCCATCATCAAAGCCCGTAACGCTGCTCATCACACTGGCTTTGCAGCACTGGCGGATGATTCTGGCATTGAAGTCGATGCACTTAATGGTGCGCCCGGTGTCTATAGCGCACGTTTTTCAGGTACTAATGCCACCGCTGAGTCAAACAATGCGTTATTAGTCGAGAAATTACGCGATGTACCCGCACCTAAACGCACGGCTAGATATCGAGCAGTTATTGTCTACATGCGCCACGCAACTGATCCCTCTCCGATTATTTGTGAAGGGAGCTGGGAAGGCTTAATTCAGCTAGACCCCAAAGGCGATGGTGGATTTGGATACGACCCTTATTTCTTTTTACCACAAAATGGATGCACCAGCGCCGAGTTAAGCGCTGCTGAAAAAAATCAACTAAGCCATCGAGGCCAGGCATTGCGCCAACTCGTTGATCGGCTTCGAGACGAGTAAACTAACGTGGCTTTCACCAGCAACCCACCACTGGGCTTATACATTCACCTGCCGTGGTGTGAGAAAAAATGTCCCTATTGTGATTTTAATTCGCATGAAACAGACGTTATTCCTGAAAATGAATATGTCGACGCATTACTCAATGATCTAGCCCAGGAATTACCGTTGATTTGGGGCAGAACGATTGAAACCATCTTCATCGGTGGTGGTACACCATCACTCTTTTCGGGGAATGCTATCGAACGGTTATTCTCAGGACTTCGAGCGTTGCTTAATTTTGCGCCCAATATAGAAATAACCATGGAGTCAAATCCGGGCAGTGCTGATCAGAACAACTTTCGCGCCTACCGAGAGTCAGGTGTTAATCGTTTGTCCATTGGCGTGCAAAGTTTTAATGATCACCATTTGCAGTTACTCGGTCGGATCCATGACTCTGACTTGGCGCACCAAGCATTCGAAGCCGCTCGAAATGCTGGGTTTAATAACATTAACCTAGATTTAATGTATGGCTTGCCCAGTCAAACCTTACAACAGGCTCAAGCCGACTTACGAACCGCTATTTCACTTAAAGTCGAGCATATATCTCACTACCAGCTCACTATCGAGCCCAACACCCTATTCCAACACAAGCCTCCAGAAAAAATGCCTGACGATGATCTTGCCTGGGACCAGCAAGACAGCTGCCAAGCATTGCTGGCCGAGCATGGTTACGCTCAATACGAAATATCAGCCTATGGGCGTGACAACAAAATCTGTCAGCACAACCTGAATTATTGGCAATTTGGCGATTATCTCGGTATTGGCGCAGGTGCGCACGGAAAGATCACGTTAGTGGGAGAAGACCGTGTGATTCGACGCATCAGACAACGCCAGCCAAATGCTTATCTCAAAACTCAGGGCAATCAGGCCATTTTAAGTGAGACCAATTTAAGCGAAGCAGATTTAATATTCGAATTCATGCTCAATACGCTCCGCCTAACCGGTGGCTTCGAATCGAGGTTATTCGCTGACAATACAGGCCTTTCACTCAATTTAATTCTGCCACTCTTGAATAAGGCTAAAGAACAAGGCCTTTTGGAATATAACACGCAACGTATTTATCCTACAGAACGAGGACTCCAATACTTAAATGACCTTCAAACACTGTTCTTAAATCCTAAAATAAATAAAAATCAACTACTTTTTGACTCGAAAATAGAAATTATACACAACCCAAAATAGAGCACTGTTTTTTGTCAATAGGCTTTTAGCAAAAAACTTAATTTATTTTTAAGTTGTTGATTTATAGAGGATTACGCTAATTGATCAAAAAATGACTAATCTAACAAAAGGCCAATGTTTATCAGGGCTGCAGATGGGTTAAAGTAGGTTATACACAAAGTTATCCACAGATTTTGTGGATAACTACCAAATATCATTATTTTAACAACTCTTAGCTAGTGCTAGTGACAAATCACTTTAAGAATTTAGCCTAATTGACCTATGCTTTTGGCTTGATTCTATGGACAATTTTCTTGGCTCCAAGCAGCCTAATAAAATCGTTAAGTGTTATTTAAAAAATACTTGCACTTTGAGCTTTAAACCGTCAGAATTCTGGCCCAATAAAATGCTTACCTAATTAGGTCCAATCATGAAAGAAGGTATCCACCCAGACTATCGCCCTGTAGTATTTCAGGACCTTTCGTCTGACTTCGCAATTCTGACTCGTTCTACTGTGCCTACTCGCGAAACTATTAAGTGGGAAGATGGTAATGAATACCCATTAATAAAGCTTGAAGTATCGAGCCAGTCTCACCCGTTTTACACTGGTAAGCAGCACATTATGCAAACTGCAAAGCAGGTCGACAAATTCCGTCAGCGTTACGGAAAATAAAAATCAGTTAAAAATCAAAATAGGGTGCCTCTGTGCACCCTATTTTTTTTAGTTATGTCCGAGAGTCGTCTCGAAAACAGCACCAAATACCATTCAAAAACACTATCCAACTCGCTAAATCTGGCTACAATAAAGCCATGAAATATTCCCCTCATTTATTTATGAATATTAAATTCATTTTATTTTTTTGCCTTGCTGTTTTTGCTTCATTTATTTTTGCTGGGAATTCAGACTCACTGACATTGTCTTCAGAGCAAGCTTGTCACGCAATTTCTAATAAACTGGCCAGTGTTGGTAAAAGAGAGTGTAGCGAACTCGATTTAGCATTAACGGGAGCATTGTCAGTCAAAAAATTCCCAATATTGATAAAGGAATATCCGCCATTAGGGGACAAGAAACCGTTAGGCCGAATTTTATTAATTGGCGGTACTCATGGGGATGAGTTGAGTTCCATTAGTGTCGTATTTAAATGGATGCATAAACTCGAACAGTATCATTCGGGCAAATTTCATTGGCGAGTTGTGCCATTGCTTAACCCTGATGGTGCATTGCTTAATAAGCATACGCGACAAAATGCAAACGGAGTTGATCTCAATCGTAATTTCAGTACATTCGACGCTAAAGAACAAACAGCACTTGATCATTGGAAAACGAAAACTGACAGTAACAAACGTCGGTATCCTGGCCCAGCTCCCTTAAGTGAACCGGAAACACAGTGGCTTTTTAATGAAATATCGACCTTCAAGCCCGATGTTATTATTGCTGTTCATGCCCCTTTCTCACTGGTAGATTATGATGCACCGGATCGCGACAAAGCCCCTCGTCGAATTGGTTATTTACATAAAAATCTAATGGGCACTTATCCTGGATCACTCGGTAACTTTGCTGGCATTCACCTCGAGATACCGGTGATTACACTGGAGCTACCGCATTCTGGTATCATGCCGAGTAATAACCAAATCAGTCAAATGTGGATTGGATTAGTGCGCTGGCTATCACGGCATTTAAAAACATCTTGATATCGTGAGCTTTTCTCAAGACGCATGTTAACTTCATGCGACACTTCCATTGTTTTATTAATCTAGCGCGTAATTAAGCGTCTAAACCTGAGCCAATAATCGTGTCCAGTTATCCCTACACTAGAAAACGTCGCATGCGTAAAGATGATTTTTCTCGCCGTTTAATGCGTGAAAATAGCCTATCGGCTGACGACTTTATTTATCCAGTTTTTGTAATGGAAGGCGAACAGCAGTCCGAGGCAATAGAATCTATGCCGGGTGTCAACCGGTTAAGTATCGACTTACTCATCGAAGACGCTTTGGAAGTACAACGACTGGGTATTCCGGCGATGGCTATATTCCCAGTCGTAAACGCCGATGCTAAAAGTGATGATGCCGCAGAAGCTTGGAATCCCAATGGTTTAGTTCAGCGAGCGGTTAGCGCAATAAAGAAAGCCGCACCAAATTTGGGAATTATTACCGATGTCGCCCTCGACCCCTATACCAGTCATGGTCTAGATGGACTGCTTGATGATGAGGGCTATGTTACCAATGATACAACGGTCGAAGTGCTTGTTAAACAGGCCCTGTCACATGCCCGTGCAGGCGCTGACATTGTTGCACCATCAGACATGATGGATGGTCGAATCGCAGTAATACGCGAAGCACTAGAATCATCTGGCTTCGTTAATACTCGCATTCTCGCTTATGCAGCAAAGTACGCGTCCAGTTTCTATGGACCTTTTCGTGATGCGGTCGGTTCATCGGGTAATTTGGGTGGTAGCAACAAGTATTCCTTTCAGATGGACCCTGCCAATAGCAACGAGGCAATTCATGAAGTCAGTATGGATATTGATGAGGGTGCCGATATGGTGATGATTAAACCGGGTATGCCCTATCTTGATATTGTTCAACGCGTCAGTCAGGAGTTAAAATTTCCAACCTTTGTTTACCAAGTGAGTGGTGAATACGCGATGTTCAAAGCAGCGGCCGAAAAGGGCTGGATCGATGAAAAGGCCTGTGTACTCGAAGCGTTAATGTCAATGAAACGAGCAGGGGCGAATGGCATTTTGACTTATTACGCCAAAGCGGCAGCCGAGTGGTTACAGGAAAAATAATTGTCTTCTTTAGATTCCACTGCTCCATCAGCACTACTTGACCAATACGCCGTAGTTGGAAACCCTATTGCGCATAGTAAATCACCTCAGATTCATCATGCTTTTGCCAAGCAAACGAATCAGGCACTTGAATATAGCGCAGTTGAACTTCCGATTGATAACTTTGAAGCGAAGCTGCGGGCGCTGCAACAACAGGGTTATAAGGGAGTCAACGTCACTGTGCCTTTTAAGCAACAAGCTTGGAAAGTATGTGACGAAAGAAGTTCCCGTGCAGAAGATGCAGGTGCCGTCAATACGCTTGTTTTTGGTAGTGATAGCAAAATATCCGGCGACAATACCGATGGTGCCGGACTAACGCGCGACCTAATGAATAATCATAGCGTACTCATTAAACATCGAAAAATCTTAATACTTGGTGCTGGTGGCGCTGTTCGTGGTGTGCTCGCACCTTTACTGGCAATGAACCCGACTAGTATCACCATCGCGAATCGAACGGTCAATAAGGCACGAGAGCTAGTTGATGTATTTCATCCAATTGGAGATATTAAGGCCTGTGGCTACAACGATCTCAGCAATGAGAAATTTGACTTGATCATTAATGGTACGTCAGCCGGACTCAATCAAGAAGTCCCTCCTATCCCACAGGAAGTGCTTGACATTAATTCAGTCTGTTACGACATGATGTACAACATATCGGCCCCAACCGCCTTCGTAGAATGGTCGAAAAAACATGGAGCCTCACGTGCTATTGACGGATTAGGCATGCTAGTCGAACAGGCTGCCGAGTCATTCTATGTTTGGCGTGGTCTACACCCTGAAACGGCCGACGTGATTCAATCGCTCCGATGGTAAGTAATATTTCTGCTACGTCGTTTAACGTCTTAATGATGAGCCCTTTCGCTTTATACATAACGATCGATCAAGCTAGGAAAATAGGCCTGACTAAGTCTAGCTCAATATTTTCAGCTCTTCCGTCGTTGTAGCATAATTTTGAAGAAGCAATAGTGATACCATTTTTAGCTTGCACATTGAGCTCTCCACCAATCCAAAATAATGTCTATCCATTCTCTACTGATTAGAATATTTCCGTTTTTACGTTGGGGCCGTCGTCTTACGCCAGAAACCATCAAAGCAGATGCTATGGCCGGATTGACCGGCGCTGCTATCGCGTTCCCTCAAGGCGTCGCATTTGCAACAATAGCTGGCTTGCCACCAGAATATGGCCTTTACACCAGCATGGTCCCAGCCATTATCGCTGCTCTATTTGGTTCCTCTTGGCATTTAGTATCTGGCCCCACAACAGCTGCATCGATTGTCATGTTTTCGTCATTAAGCACGCTCGCCCTACCTGGCAGTGCTGAGTACATCTCGTATGCTATCACGCTGGCATTTATGGTCGGTATTTTACAACTGGGAATGGGCCTAGCTAGACTAGGTACGTTAGTCAACTTTATATCAAACACTGTCATTATTGGCTTTTCCGCTGGAGCTGCCTGTTTGATAGCGGCAAAACAGGCGACAACCTTTCTTGGTCTCGATGCAGTCGAACACTACCACTGGGTTGATACTGTTGAGTACCTGTGGTCTTCCTGGGATCACTTTCATCCTATGGTCATGCTGGTAGGTACGATTACATTATTAACGGGTGTACTCGTGCAAAAGAGGTTTCGAAGTATCTATATGGTAATCGCGTTATTTGTTGGCAGTGCTACTGCAGTCATTTTGAACTCTTTTTTAGGCGAATCTATAACCCATATTCAAATGGTCGAAGCATTGCCAAAACAATTACCGCCACTTTCAATGCCAGTATTTTCACTTGATGCATTGAGAAGTCTGGCGCCACTGGCATTAGCGACCGCTTTATTTGCACTCACCGCATCAGTATCGACCGCTCGTTCAATCTCGATCCGTTCCGGACAACCCATCGAAGGTAATCAAGAATTTATAGGCCAGGGGCTTTCCAATATTGTAGGCAGCTTTTTTTCATCTTATGTCTCAACTGGTTCATTTAACCGCACCGGTGCCAATTTCGAGGCTGGCGCTCGTTCACCTCTAGCAGCAATATTATCCGGTGCATTACTGATATTAATTGTATTAGTGGTCGCTGACATGGCTACTTATCTGCCCGAGGCAGCTATAGCCGGCTTACTAATCCATGTGGCATGGCGTCTGATTAATTTCAGTCAAATACGTAAGATAATGACTGCCGATAGAAAAGAGGCCGCAATACTCTTAATAACATTCTTCAGCACGCTATTGCTGGATCTGGAATTTGCCATTTTACTCGGGGTTATTCTTTCGTTAATGATATACCTACGAAAAACCTCGAAACCCAAATTGCAACCGAGGGTGCCTAATGGTGAAAGTGTTAGACGTAAATTCATCCCAGCCTCTTTATCAGTTGAGTGCCCACAGTTGAAAATTCTACGCTTGGAGGATTCACTTTATTTTGGTTCTGTTTCTCATGTCGCTGAATTGCTCAGACGTTACCGAGAGCATTACCCCGAGCAGAAGCATTTATTTTTGTTAACTAAAGGCATTAATCAAGTTGATGTTGCCGGTGCAGAGTTGCTTTTGAATGAAGCTATGGAAAGGAGAAAGATGGGCGGCGATTTGTATCTATATCGCTTGAAATACAGCGCCGCTAAAGTATTGGACAAAGGCGGCTATACAGAAGAATTGAAGCCCGGAAATATTTTCGATTCTAAAGATGAAGCCATATCAGGCATTTTTAAAAAACTCGATAGAAATATCTGTGCTAACTGCACAAAACGAATATTTGTTGAATGCGCTACCCTGCCGGCACCCCTCTAAAAGAAGTAACCTAACCAACGCATTCATCTTCTTTAATAATAGCCTTGTCATTACAAACATAAATATAACAGTGTTTATTATCATTATGACTAGGCTCGTATCCATTGAGGTCAACAACTTATACAACGATGGTTGATCTATTGTTTGAGGTGGCTTACAACTAAACCGTAATACTAAGCTGAGTCATCTTGCTAATCATCTTTTCTAAGATTTCGGTCCTGCTCAATCGCTCGTTAGAACCGCAACACCCCGTGTTTGAGTCCGCTAACATCTTGCATTACCTACGCATGCAAATCTGGAGAGTTACTACCCGATGACGATGCAACTTATGCTAAGTGTCTGTCTGCCCTAGCTTTTCTGGCAGGAGAGCAGTACATCATTCATCGGTGGTGGCTTCGGTCAATTTTACAGCGATGCATGCCATACCTTTTTTACTCTAGCCATTAAATTTCTATATTAGAAAATATTATGGTCTTGTCTTTTGCTTCAACGACCATCGCAATTACTAGGCTACCCTAGGATTTATACCTATCAACTAGAGGAGAGTCCAAAATTTCATCTTCTTTCTGTTTAACGTTGTTGAAATCGCCATGCTATTCAATCTTTTAAATAAAAGTTGACCGTCCAACTTTTAAATGTAAAATTGAGCATTAATAAGATATTTTGATATAACCAAATTATAAGCGGGTTGATATTGATGAAAATTAGCAACGAAGATGAAAACTGGGTATTAAAGCCTGAACAAGTTATTAATTTGGATCGTTATCCAATCGCGGATATAAACTCATTGTCGTTCAAAGAATTGATTCAACGATTACGAAAGGAACTTGACCAACAACAATATGTTGTTTTACCTGATTTTATTCAACCTAAGGCAAGACAACAGGCAATCGAACAGATTAAGAGCGTTTTGCATCTGGCGAGTCATAATCACTCTGATCGAAATTGTTACCTACAACGAGAGCCTGATAGCTCTTTTCCAAAAGATCATCCTCGCAACATATTTCTACCTGCCAGCATTCAGATGATTGCGGCTGACCTTTTACCACCCGACTCGCCTCTCAAGACGCTTTACTATTGGGATAAGATGAAAAAATTTGTAGCAGGTATTGTTGGTGTCGATAATCTATATGACAACGAGGACTCGCTTCAACCCGTCAATGCGCTCTGTTACAGAAAGGATGATCGTTCGGGTTGGCACTTCGATTCGACCAATGCTTTCACTATGACTTTAATGTTACAGGCGCCAGAGCAAGGCGGCAATTTTGAGATGCATCCAAATACTCGAAGTGACGATGATCAAAGTTATGATCGAGCGAGAAAGGTTGTCTCTGGTGATAAAGAAGGTGTCGTTGAAGTCGGACGTGAAGAGGGCTCGCTGTGTATTTTCCGTGGCTGTAACTCACTTCATCGAGTGTCGTCTGTTAAAGGCGACCGATTAAGAATTATGGGTGTTTTTGTCTATGAAAATGAGACCGGAATAACCGGAGATCCAGAGGTAAACGAAACTGTCTATGGCAGGAAGACTGCATTGTTAGCTAATTAACCCTAGCTTTCTGCGCAGTGGTTACCTGTAGTTCTGGCAAAGGCCCAAGTCACCCTAGTTAAATCCGCGAGTGATTCAGTCATAGCCCATGACCTATCAAGGTTCCAGTTGCTCTTCAATATAACGTTGGCAGTGTCCTATTGCTTCTGTCGGCGATCCTAACTGGCTATGAATCGACAAGCCGAGCCACAAACCATCTGATAATGCGATAAGACCAAGTGCCGCACGATGTGAATCAATTGTTATGTTTATTTCCGCAGCGGCTTGAGTAAAGATACTTTCCATGTTCTCGATATAACGGTTGTAAAGCTCCTGGTTGGCCTCTTGCATTAACTGATTAAATCGAACTTCGTGCCAAAAACTAAGGAAGGCGTCACGGTTTCGTTTGGTAAATATATCATCCGAAAAGAGCGCTCTGGGTATTGCTCTCAAACGTTCATTGGCTGTTTGTGCACCACTTTTAACTACATGCGCTTTTACCTGATCTGAAACGCTGTAAAATAAATACTTAAATGCCTCGGAAATTAGCACTTCTTTGCTTTCAAAATAATGGCTAACTAATCCGCGAGAAGCACCGGCTGCGGTACTAATGGTTTTTATCGTAGTAAACGACACACCATTTTCCGCCATAGATTGAATGGTGCCTTCCATCAATGCTCGGCGCCGATAGTCATTAATAGCAGCGTGGGTGCGTGGCCTGTCTTTGTTGCTTTGAGTTTTACTTTTGGGATTTTTTGTCACGACTCTGTGCCACTTTATTAACAATAGTAATTATAGAGCAATTACAGCTTTATTCTATCGGTGCCTGCAAATAGCTGGCAGGCACCAACGGTAATCAACTTTATAAATTCACCTATTATCGCTCGCACATCAAGCCTCTTTAAACCACCAGCGTTCGAAAAACATGCGGCCATCGATTTCATAGTTTGAAGACAGATCTCCGTGACCTACTTTATCCGAGGTTGCAAACACGTCATTGGCGAAAAATGGCACTATTACGCCGCCTTCATCGCTGAGAATTTGCTGCATTTCGCCGTACATCTGTCCACGTCTTGACGTATCAAGTTCTGAACGCGCTGTCGTCAGAAGATTGTTGAATTTTGCATGATCCCAGTACGTATCATTCCAAGAACCTCCGGCTGCATAGGCCGCAGTGAATATACTGTCTACGGTCGGATAACCGGTCCAGTAACAGGCAACAAAAGGTTTTTTCATCCATACATTGGACCAATATCCATCGTTCGGTTCACGTTTTACTTTGATCGATATACCTGCTTTTTTGGCACGCTCACCAAACAGGACAGCGGCATCGACCGAACCAGGAAAAGCGGCGTCAGCAGCACTAAGTTCAATATCAAGTTTGGTCAGGCCTGCCTTCTTGAGATAAAATTTCGCTTGCTCTGGATCGTAGGCTCGTTGTTTCAATTCGGCATTAAAATAGGGGTAAGCCGAACTGATAGGTTGGTCATTACCGATTGATCCATAGCCATGCAAGATTTTATTCAGCATTTCTTCACGGTCGAACGCCAGCTTTAGCGCCATACGAACATTCCTGTCATTCAAAGGGCCAACCGTGGTATTCATCGGGAAGGTGTAATGTGTCTTACTAGTCACATTTTCAAGTACGATACCCGGTACCCTTTTCAGCAGGCTAGCAGTCTTTAAGTCAACCCTGTCGATTGCATCGACAGCGCCGGTCGTTAAAGCAGTCTGGCGCGCAATTGGGTCAGATACCACTAGCAATTCTGCACTATCGAAATGGGCTCGATCCTCTTGCCAGTAGTTGGGGTTACGTTCAAACGTTGCCCGTACGCCTGGTTCAAAATCTTTTAAGACATAGCCACCAACGCCGACGTGATTGTTCCAATTTAGACTGCCATCCGAATTGGCCTGATAAATTGTGAAATTGTAAATGCTTAACTTAAACGGAAAATCGGCATCACCAGATGACAGCACAAACTTTATTCTGTCACCATCGATGACGATTTCTGTAATCGGGTCAGCGATCGTTTTAGCGGATGATGTTGATTGATCGCCACGGTGATGATTCATCGATGCAACAATGTCTTTTACGTTGAGTGATTTACCATCATGAAATTCTATACCTTTACGAAGCTTGAAGGACCACTCAGCTGCGTCAGCAGAAGCGTCCCAGCTTTCCGCCAATTTTGGCACCAAGACTCCATGCGCATCTACCTCGGTCAGAGTGTTAGTAATTGCGTAATGAGCGCTGGATAAGAAACCGTTTACAATTTTACCGGGGTCTAGTGAATCCGTTGTACTACCGTGCCCCATTGCGAAACGCATATGTCCACCCTTTACGGGTGTTGCTGCCAGCGCTGAGCTAGTCATTTGCAATGGTAACAACCCCATAGCACTTAATGCTGCCATCCTCCCGATAAAAGTTCGACGGCTTATTTTCCTGTCTCTAAGCTGAGATAACAGCAAGTCGGCGTCATTCATATTCTCTTCCTCGATAGATCATAAAGTATGAAAAGTAAAACTATTGGCCTGCGCAAACAATATTCAAACCTGTGATTATACTAATATAAAGTAAGTTGTTCGTCCAACTTTTATAATTTAGCGCCTACTTTGTTGTACAAATTAATATAATCTGACAATTGGGTATGGCAGGCTCAAGGAAAAAATGAAAATAAATACACTATAGAATGAGGTAGGCCGAACGATACGACCCCCGGAAATAGTGGCTCGGTACGATAACGGTAAGACGACAAAGCGTGAAAGGAATGTAACTATTTAGAGCAGCCCGTTGGGCCGAGTACCTGTAACGCAGTAGTAGTTATCGAGGCGTAGTTGTCGAGAATGCTAATGTCGATACTGATATCTAGTTTAAAGCGCAATAATAACGTCACAACTGGTGGCGACATACTCAACAACGCCGACCTTTTTAACACTTTCCGAGCTTAACTTAACGACAGGTCTGCGCCCACTTTTATGGGTAACACGCCACCTACTGGGGAGTTAGCTGTTCTGAATTCGCCTTCCTTTGCGCGCCGCCGCAGATTCACGGTGAAATATATAAGTCACTGAAGCTACGATGATTCCACCGCCGGTAATGACCCAGGGATCTAGCGACTCACCAAAAACAAAATACCCCAGTAGTGATGCCCAAACTAGTTGTAGAAATGAAATGGGCTGAGTGACCGTGAGTGGCGCACAGGCAAATGCCCGGGTCAGGGTATAGTGTCCAGCCGTGGCGAAAATTGCTGTGAGTAACAACCAGGATAATTCTGTTGTGGTCGGTGTTTGCCATTGCCATAACGCAGCGGGGAACAGGACAATAGTGCAACCAATGGATAGCATTACGACGATCTCTCCAGAGCTGCGTGTTCCAGTAAATTTTTTCGCCAATAAAAACGAAGCGGCAAAAAATGGTGCGGCTAATAACTGCGCTAAAGCACCCAGTTCAATGGTTTGAAAACCAGGCCGTAAAATAATCATCGCGCCGATAAAAGCGACCACAATCGCAACCACTCGTCTGGCATGGAACACCTCTCCTAAAAATAATGCGGCACCAATGGTTGTGAATATTGGCGAGGTATAGCCAATCGCAGTCACTTCTGCAATGGGAATACGCGCCATGGCATAAAACCACAGCATGACCGCAATGCCATGTGCCAGACCTCGCAAGGCGTATAATTTGTATTGGATAATTGAGGGCGCACGAAAACTATTTTTTTGCAGCAATCGATAGACAATGGGTAAAACCAACAAAGTACCAAACGCATAGCGTATAAATGCAGCCTGCGCCGCTGGCATGTCTGATCCAAGATGCCGAACAATACCCGTCACCGAAACAAATAGAGCGCCTGTTAATAACATCCAGGCAATGCCAACAGCCGTCTTGTTGGGTGCGTGTTGAGTGGTTTTGTCCATTATCTCAATAGTGGTATCTCCATATAGAAGGTTGAGAATTGATGGCGCAGTATGCGCCTGTAATGTGTGCCGTCCAGTGCTCTTTTTAGTATTGTAGTTATCAGTTTTATCTCGACAGTTGAAGAGCACGCTTCAAACTTATAGTTTGAGAAAAAAATTTAATTGGCACCAGTGACATCAAGATAGGTCATAAAAACCCATGGTATCCTATCGCTATTTTACTCAAGCAGTCATACCATCATCGCCAACACTAACAACACTCTGGACGCCAAAAAATAAACCTTAAAGGTGATTCAGTACGTCCGTATATGGACAATGCTATCCCCAGTTAAACTCGACTACTAAGGCATTGCTTGTTAGCGTTGTTTAAACTGATCTTTGCTATCTTAGCCGAAAAGAATACTCGTAAAACCAACAAAAACGCTAATATACCGTCTTCTCCAAACATTAAAGATGAATCCGCTTTAGACCTTTTAGAAAGCAAGGGTAAGAACAAGCCTGAAGTAAAAAGGTCTATCAAAAATAGTCTTTGCGTTTACACCATAAAAGTTGCCGTCGTCAATACTTGTCATGTCTGTTGTGATATTACACTCAGGCGACTGCATCGATGTCGAGGTAAAGAAGCCATTGATAAGATGGACATTATTTCCCAATATCACTGTATCGTCGTTCATCATCATTGGGCTTGTTACCTCTCGTATGATCATTTCAGACAGGCGCTGGGTGAGTTTCATTCACGGCGTTTATTGTCGACTCAAATGGTCCATACTTGGGCGAAGAATATAAAACGTTTATTAGGAGAGGCCTGTAGGTTCGTGTCGAACATAGTAACAAAGCGTCTGACCGAGGCTGACTATAAACATCTGCAAGAGCACTATTAAAATATTTTAACTCATAGTGAAAAAGAACTTCTCAAAATACCACCGAAACCAAAGAATAAGCGCGACAAGTAGGTGAATTGAGGGGAGAGTAGAATCTAAGGCAACACAAAGGTCAAATACATGCCTGCTAAGACCCAAGTATCAAGCGAGTGGCTGATGCATCACTTTTTCCGCGTTGTTGACCGAGCGCGGACTACTTTGTTTTGCCTGACATTTACGTTGGCTGCCACGGGCTGTGCCAACCTTCAAGCGCCACAGCGAGACCACCTCGCGTCCATCGACATTCGGTTGGCAGAATGTGCCGTTTGGTTTAGGGCGCTGGACGCGGCGGTTGCACAAAGCGGCGTCAATGATATTGCCGCTCGACCGATACCCGGATTTCCATACTTGCGCGTCGATCGATTTCTTGCATCAATGAAGGATGACGCAAAACAGGATTTGCAACTGCGACGGGCCTGGATTGATGAAATGCGAGCACGTGATGCTGATGGCCGTCGCGTTGAGATCGCCAACCTGTCTGCTGACCAAATTACTCAGCTTGGGACCAGTGAACGCGACGACGTCGAGAGACGGGCGCAGGATTGTGCCAAGCGTTTGATGAAGGCCGATCTAGACACCGAGACAGCTATCGATGAACTCTATCGGCGCGCCTTTGTAGCGGATGACTACAGTTTGGTTAAACGCACAATTGGTCTCTACGAATTAACGCGCCTACCGTTCTTCGCAGGTGTGAGTGGCTGGCAAGAGGATACGACAGAAAATTTTAGTAAAGCGGGCCGTGGAGAGCTGAAGAAGGAACGAATACAGCGTTATCTGCCCCCACAAGTGCCAGTGTTTAGCCGCCAACAGGTTAGCGAGATTTTGGCGTATGCTGCCGGGCGTCCGTTCGGGCTGGCGCAGCTTTCGCAAGCGCAACGGCGGCAGCTGTTCGCAACCTACGCCCCAGTGCTGGAAGTTGAGACGCAAGCCAACTTCGATCGTATCGGTCGACTGTATTGGTCGTCTGACGCCTCACCTCAGGTCGACGTTTCACAACCAGTGGTCTATCACCGGCTAGGCTATACAAGGGTCGATGGACAAACTCTACTGCAACTAGTCTACCTGGCCTGGTTTCCGGCGCGCCCAATCGATGGCAGCTTCGACATGCTTGGTGGGCACCTTGACGGTGTGGTTTGGCGTGTGACCCTGGCAGCGGATGGCGAGCCACTGTTGTTTGACAGTATCCACCCCTGCGGCTGCTATCACATGTTTTTCCCGACGCCGCGTCTGGAGCCTCTGCCGTCCCCACAACCCTGGACGGAATGGGCCTTCATTCCGACAAGCTTACCAGCTGTAACTGAATTGCAGCGACTGGTCATCGAAGTGGAATCGCGCTCGCACTACCTGCGCAACGTATCTGCGACTGCAGCACCAGGAAGCGGAACGACGTACCAGTTTGCTGAATATAGCGCACTGCGTTCGCTGCCGCTGCCACAGGGCGGATCGCGCAGTGTGTTTGGCCCTGACGGGCTAATCGCCGGCAGCGAGCGCGGTGAGCGTTACCTGTTCTGGCCAATGGGAATCAAAAGTTCAGGCGCCATGCGTCAAGCTGGTTCTCAGCCTACCGCATTTGTTGGTCGCCGCCATTTCGACGATGCTGATCTTGTCGATAAACGCTTTCGCCTCCGCAATGAGTAAATCAATTCAGGTCAAAGACCCATTAACGCTGATATTCTCAAAAATTGCTCACTGACGCGGATCAGTTTACTGGTTGTTATCGAACAGTCAGGGACTAAGAAAAGCGAGATTCAGACAATGCCTACTTTTTTGTATAACCGCTTAACAAGCCTTCTAATATAGGAATTCTGTGGACAGAATTCCTATTTATCGTTATTTGATTTTCAACCGGAACTTTGTGTTACCAGTCCTTAGACTATGGATGTTTCTAGCTCACGTATAAATACTCTACTACCTGATGTTCTTCTCGTACTATATAGTTATAACTGCGCTATAAATTTCCCACAATATTAAACCAAATGACCTACTTCATTAGGTCATTTGTAACCCAAAAATTCAGCGCCTGGTTAGTGAAATCTTAGCCCTAATGTTTCAATTTCAATGGTGATGCCCGCCTATTCCATGAACATGTCTATGCGCTAATTCTTCATCGGTTGCAGCGCGTACATCAGTGATCTCAATGTCAAACGTTAAGGTCTTGCCGGCATAGGGATGATTAACATCTACCTCAGCCATGAACTTGCCCATTTTTACAATAGTCACCTGCTTTGACCCATGATCTTCATCGATAGTTGCTATCATGCCTACTTTCCACTTCTTTGCGCCACGGAAGTGTTTTACAGACATGCGTTCTATCTCACCGGCTTTGTGCCGTCCAAAACCCTGTTCGGGCGTTAAAGTTGCCGAGAACTTATCACCTTTACTTTTTCCTTCCATGACTGCTTCGAGGCCAGCGATGATATTTCCCGCACCATGCAGGTAGACAGGTGGTACAGCGTCTTTAGTTGATTCCAGTAGCGTTTCAGTTTCATCGGTCAATGTATAGTGATATTGCACAACGGTTTTATTATTTATATTCATATTGCATTCGAGGTTTATGTTGAGATTGACAGAGTCATTATAACTTACTTTTATCAACCAGAAGTATTCGCTACCCTTACCGATACCGTTAGATTGGTAAGAAAATAACTCCTGATACTAGAATGAAGTTTGCTAACTTACCAATCATAACATCATGAATCATAGACATTTATTTACCATGGCTTGATCCTATCACTATCAATGGATAGATATAGTGGGTGCTAATCTTTAAAAAATAAAGCATCATTAATTGCGCCGAATTAAATATAGGTCTTATTGATGCTCTAATCTATGCCTTGCAATCTACCGCGATAAAAGAAACAACTCGAATTTATTACTCACTTTCAGTCTCCGTTCAGCGTTAACAGACAGCTTCTAAAATTAGGCATGAGTCGTTATGATGGTAAAGCTCGATCGGTGAGATTCGACAGATTATTATCAATGCGTTTAACCAATTGCCGTTGGTCGATCTCGTTTTGAACGATCTAGATATTGTAATCTTATCGAGAACTTCACCCGATCGGTTGGCGCGTCGTTGCAGCGCTTCATTAACTTCAAAGGAACAGTGCTGCACTAGGTATTTAAGACATCATGGCACCAGATGGTTCTAAGCTAGTGGAAGTTAGCACCACTAATCGTCCCAATACAACAGACTTTGAGTCAGCTATAGGAATATAATCCCTTCAGCCTGTTTTACCCTTGATTTCCTTCTTAATGTTTGTCATTTAGATAAATTAGAAGTATCAATGCAGAGGGTAATCAGCGATCTTCTGGCTCATTTTTAATTTAAAAGCGACTGTTTATGCCTGTTTTATCGACTTATATGAAAGGTATTTTGATTACTGCGTTAGGCGTTTTGGTGATATCACCTGATGGATTATTGACGCGATTGATTACCACTGACCATTGGACACTAATATTTTGGCGTGCGCTGTTAATGGCATTTGGGATGTGGATGTTGTCTGCCTTTATCTACCCTAAAAATACTTGGGCTAAATACAAAGCGTTGGGATCAAGTGGGATCGCAATGGTCACTCTATATTCTTTGGGTAGCATTTCATTTATTGTGGCAATTACACATACCAGTGTTGCCAATACACTCATTATTTTGAGTACAACACCCTTGTTCGCTGTGCTCATTGGTCGCATATTTTTAGGCGAGCGAATAGCTGCGCGTAGCTGGTCAGCTATCGCACTTGTTTGCATTGGTGTTCTTGTCATGAGTACTGACAAGTCGAGCGCAAATACTAGTTTATTTGGCGATATAACCGCGCTTATAGGCGCGTTTTTTCTTGCTGCTGGGTTTACGGTTGTGCGCCGTTTTCCAAGTATTCCGATATTTCCTGCATTGTCGACCAGTGGGTTGGTAACAGCATTGTTAATGTTACCTTTTGCACAACCTTTTTCAATATCACAGCAAGATTTCGGATACCTGATAATTATGGGGATCTATATAGTCCCGGTGGGTACAGCATTGATGTTTCTAGGGCCTCGATATATTCCTGCTGCTGAAGTTGGTTTGATGCTATTGCTTGAGTCGGTATTGGGGCCCATTTGGGTTTGGTTAGTACTTGCTGAACACCCAGGTACTCGGAGTTTTATTGGCGGTGGAATTATCCTGTCGACGCTCGTCATTAATGCTATCTGGGTCATGCGCACTACAAAAACGGGTGTGATGAAAGAATCTGTGAAGATTTAATAGTTCCGCCTTATTAAACTAGTTTCCCAGCAATAGCCATTCCAACATCAACTTTTGTGATTTATGGTATTCCGCATCGTCAGGAGTTGCTTGGTGCCACTGCGGATTCTGCCGCAAGGATTTTAACAAACTAGGCCATTTTTGTGGCAGACCAACCTTACCATTATCAACCAATTTCAGCTTGTTTTGCGCGGCATGTCCACGGTGGGATAAGGTCGATAATAATCGACACTGCCTGAGATAAAGTAGACTGACCGTATCGTCATCAACGCAGAGCCATTGGTGACGACGCCAGACGGCCTTAAATTCTTGCTGATATCGTCGAGCTGTTGCCCATCCACCTCCGATTGCTGCACCTAGCAGGCTCGCTGCTCCCAAGCTCATTCCACCCACCATCAAATCAACCCCTACTCCAACAGCAGCACCAGAAAGAGCCGAAGCACCAATACCGAGCCCAAATTCCTTTAACATGTGGGGTGAAAATATATCCAGCTCCCAGCGTCCTTCAGAAACAGGCAATTGTTGTAGATCAATATCTAGCTGGGTAAATGAAAATATAGCCAATAGATCGGTCAACGCTTGCTGTTCAGCATTACGGACGAACGCCTGCATTTTATTGACATCAGTATCAGAGAAGCCGTTGCCGCCTATTGTTTTACTTTGGCTAGATTGACTAGCAGTGGCTTCTAGTCGATAACAGGCCACATCACAGATTAGAATAAAGATGCGCTGTGCTGCCGCCTGATTGAGGTTTTGCCAAACCTGTTGGCGGTAGTCGATCAAACGTTGTAATGGATCATAATGACGTTCCATTAAACTTTGTAATTTTTGGTAGAGGCGTTTCTCCGCCTCAAAATCAAAAGCGACGGTATCAAACTCCAGTGCCGCATGCAGGTTAAACAACGCCATTTGATCTCGCCATCGGTTCAGTGCCTGATTTTCATCCGCAATAAAATTGAATACTGGCAGAATCGGTTTACCTGCTTTACTGAGAATTTCGACTTCGTCTCGGTACTTACCCAGCAGAGGTTCTCGTACATCGATAATATAAAGCAGCACATCGCTACTGAGTGATTGTCGAAGCACTTTGATTTCCTGTTTAAAATCAGCATAACGGCCTTGCTGATCGATGAAGGCTTTCAGCAATTCGGTTGGCGAATTTGGTTTAATTGATATTGATAGGTCATCAAGTGCAATCAGTAATGCGCTTGAATCTTCAAACCCCGGGGTATCAAACAGGTTTAATACCACCTCATTATCGGCATAAATAGCGCTTTGCTCGACAGATCGTGTTGTGCCCGCAGCGTCATCGACATTACCAAAATGGTCATCCCGCAACAAGGTACGTATTAATGATGTTTTACCCGCATTGGTATGTCCGACAACGCCAACATTGATGGCTGCTTTCGAGTTGCTAGGGTAATTAAAATCGCTGTTGTTCTGTTTGTTAGAACTCATGTCTTATCGACACTTAGGCTAATAACATGGTCTGCAGGAATGTTGCAAGCTTGAGCCAACTGGTACCAGGCGGTTAGCCGTTTTGACGAAATCTTTTTTTCATCAGGTGACTGTAATAATACCAGCCAGCGCTGTGAGCAGTGCAAGGTCAGACTTGTTATCGAGCGCTGAACACCTCGATCAGGTGACCGCGCAGCGGCAACAACGACTGCAAGCACCTGACATTGACTCGTTTGCAAGCATTGCAAGGTAGACTCTAGTGACTCACGATCAATCACTTGACCGAAATTATTTAATCCATTAATTAATGATATTGGCCAGCTAAATTTATCGCCAAGTTCTATAGCGGCCCATTTTGTATGCTCTGGAAGCGAATGCGATAGCGGTATTTGTTGCTCAATGTCAGTCATTACAGGAGGCGACGTATCTGCATCGACGATCTGACCATGACTCGCCAGCGGCACTAAGCGTTGACGCAAATCAATATAATAGGGCAGATATAAATCCAACGAAAAAAGACGACGGGCTCTAATGCTCATCAGAGAGCTCAAAAGTAACAGCAGCAGACGCGGCAAAATACCAAAGCAAAGAAGTGATCCTAATAAAAACTGAGCCCAATGTGAGCGATGTTCAGCTGTCAAAATATGCTCAACGCCTAAACGAGATTCTTGCACCTGTTCAACGGATGGCGTCATAAAACCGATCAATGAGAGCGGTTGACTCAGACTGCCGGTTAATTGGATGAAAACAGAATCTGATAATAATGTGGTACCCCATATGAAGTCATACTGTCGCACCATCATTAGCAACAACAGGGACGTCAGACCTGCTAGCAAATAAACCAACCACAGTTGGTGCGTTATCTTACTGAGCTGCCATTTACCAACCGTTGCGGAATAAAAGCAACGCAGCCATGCTCGGTCTGCCAAACCACTTATATTGATATTGCCTTGCTTATCACTATTCACTTTATTGAGTAAGCCCGGTAACCGGCTCGTAAACCGAGCGAATAGGCCAGACGTTAATCCATCCATATTCAGGCTAATACCGATCAGCCAGAGCAACATCGATATAAAATTAAAACCAAGCAGCACCAGTAACAACCAGTAGATATTAATGGTGTCACTATCGGTAATGGCATACATCGTGCCCACTGCACCTAACAGTGCAACCAGTGTAAGAGTGATCGTTTTAATAGTGCGAGATAGTCTGGCCGCATGTGACAGTGCAGCCGATAAATCATGCTGTCGAACTAGGCGCTTTGCCCGTTGCCAAAGACGTTCATGAAAAGTTTGATTTAATAAAAAATCGGAGAGCTCATCCTCATTATCGCAGTTCAGAGGATGCGGTGTTTCTATCTGTCGTATCTGTTCGATCAGTAACGATTTGTCGAATTTAGAAGTAGTCACCGCGTCAAATAGGTCCGGATATCGTGGAGTTCTTTATTTTAACCAGCCCGAATGAATTTGTAACTGATTCAATTCCTTAATCCTTCGTTTCATTTCAATAGTGTTCAAAACTCATCATCACTGAATTTGATGTTACAGATTCCAGGCCGCATTCAAACCGTCGAATACGGCTTCTTCTGCCGTCCTTGCGGCTAACGCGTCGCCAATCAGGTGAACCTCTGTTAGGTCGTTGATTTCATCTGCGAGAGCCGATTGCGGTAGATGTCCCTGACTCAGTACTAGAGTATCTACCCCTTCCAGCAAAACTGCCTCGCCACTGGCAGTATGTTGCATATAAACAGTATCGTCATCACAACCAAACAGCCGCATGAAGGGAATGACTTCGACACCGAGTCGATGCAAGGTAGCCGTCATTTCGGTGCGGACATAGGATTGTAATAATTCTCCGGCACAAATGCCGTTTACTGCTAGTCGAACGTTATGACCGTTCTCAGCCAATTGCTGGGCAATGCCCATTCCGATCCAATCACACTTCCAGTCAGCGATTAACACATTACTTCCGACAGGTTCATCATTGTTGAGTAACTGCCATGCGTCTAATACTTGCATGTCACCATGGTTTTCGAAATCGGGGGTATACGGTTTGGCACCCGTGGCGACAATCACAACGTCAGGTTGTTGCTGTTGTACTAGCAATCTATCGACTTTCGTATTGTTCTTAATCTCTACGCCGGCTAATTCACACTCACGAATTAGATTCGTTGCCAGCCCACCAAACTCTGCGCGTCCTGCAATTTTTTGTGCCAGCAATACTTGGCCACCTAATTGTTGGGAAGCTTCATAGAGTGTGACTTGATGTCCTGCTCGTTTTGCCACACTCGCCGCTTTTAAACCGGCTGGACCAGCACCAACCACCATAACTTTCTTTGGCGTGTTCGCCCTAGGTACTTCACCAAATCCGTAGACTAGTTCTCGTCCTGATTCTGGATACTGAATACAAGAAATGGGCAACCCACGGTGAAAGTGACCTATACAGGCCTGATTACAACCGATACAGGCTCGGATATCGTCAAACAATCCTGCTTTTGCTTTTGCAGGCATCTGCGGATCACAGATCAAAGCACGAGTCATACCAACCATGTCAGCTTCAGACTTAGACAGCACGATCTCCGCGTCCTGAGGTTGGTTGATACGACCAGCGACAAAGATTGGAATATTGAGGTTATCTTTAAAAATTTTCGAGTCTGATGCAAGATAAGCATTGTCTACCGTCATGGGTGGTACGATATGTATTGCACCGAGTAGCGACGCTGAAGTTCCAGCAATCACATTGATATAGTCGAGCTGCGTCGATAGCGTTTTACAAGCTGCCAAAGTGGCTTCCAGGCTCAATCCCTGTTCATCCATTTCCCGACTCGAAATTCGCAAACCGACAGCAAATTGGTCACCCGTTGCGTTGCGTACTGATGCGATTACTTCTTGCAGAAACCGCAGTCGGTTGTCATCGCTTCCACCATATTGATCAGTGCGCTTATTAGTTGCCGGGTTAAGAAATTGTGCCGGTAAGTAACCGTGACTGGCTACGATTTCTACACCATCTATTCCAGCAGCCTCGAGTCTTTGTGCAGCGCTGGCGTAACCAGCAACAAATTCGGCAATCAGGGCAACAGAAGCCTCGCGGGGCATTACATGGAATCGATCTTGTGGTATTGCCGAGGCAGAGTAAGCGACCGGTGCCAAACCATCTGCTGTTTCCATAATTTCTCGGCCTGGGTGGAACAGTTGGCCATAAACTATTGCACCATGGTGATGACAGGCAATTGCCATCTTCCGGTATCCGTCAATACACCTATCTTCAGTCGCCATTAGTACATGAGAAGAATAGCGCGCAGTTTCATGTATCGCAGACACCTGTAGCACGATTAAACCAACACCACCACGAGCACGCGATTCCTGATAGGCGATGTACGCTTCGTTGATTGTTCCATCAGTCGGTAAGGTCGAATCATGGCCGGTAGACATGATTCGATTACGAATGGTTTTACCCGCAATCGTCAGTGGTGAAAATAAATGTGGGAACGGCATTTGATTCATGAAGTCTATCCTCAGCTATTGTTTTAAAACTCAGGCTTTAAAACAATAGAAAAATATTTGGGCAAATATAAATTTTATTTAACCCTAAAATTTAACCCTTATTTTTATTAAAGTAAATTACTTAAACAAAGTAATCAGGTCTAAATGATTACTTTGGGGCGGTTTAATCTAGAAGCACCCTTCATGTTATAATCAAATTTCTGCGTCGTTTGTAATTGAAGAAGTTTTAGGGTTTATTATGAATTGCGTTTTATGTGCTTTGAATTGAATTTAAACCTAACGGTTAACTCTAAGTATCCTTTCAGACAAACCAATCGGTAACCTAAATGACTAACGATGACCAATACACCCCACCTAAGGTATGGCAATGGGAAAAAGCAAGCGGTGGTAAATTTGCCAATATCAATCGCCCGATTGCTGGCCCGACGCACGATCATGAACTGCCCGTCGGTGAGCATCCGATACAGCTGTATTCTCTGGCAACACCTAATGGTGTCAAAGTAACGATCATTCTCGAAGAGCTATTGGCACTGGGTCATGAAACTGCGGAATATGATGCTTGGTTGGTTGATATTGGTGAAGGTGATCAATTCGGGTCTGGGTTTGTTGAACTGAGTCCCAACTCGAAAATTCCAGTTTTGCTCGATCGCACAGTCGATCCGCAACGGCCTGTTTTCGAGTCCTGTGCGATTCTGCATTACCTCGCACGCAAATTCGGTGAGCTATTGCCTGACGATGACGCAGGTTTTGCAGAATGTCTGTCTTGGCTATTCTGGCAGGAAAGTAGTGCCTCATTTCTGGGTGGCGGATTTGGTCACTTTTACAGCTATGCGCCCTATCCAATGGAATACCCGATCAATCGCTATGCGATGGAAACTAAGCGTCAACTCGATGTGTTAAATCGTCAACTGGCCAAACGCGACTATATTTGTGGAGATAAATACACCATTGCCGACATCGCCATCTGGTCTTGGTATGGACAACTCGTACTGGGCGATGTGTATAAAGCAACTGAGTTTCTTAGCACCGATTCATATGTCCACGTCAATCGCTGGGCTCGACAAATTAAAGAACGCGTTGCTGTTAAACGAGGTCTATGTGTCAATCGTGGCTGGGGTGATGAAGATAAGCAGTTAAAGGAACGACACTCGGCGAGTGATATCGATGCTTTAATGTAATAATATTAATAAAGGACGCTATTTAGACGAATTATATAAGGTGACCTGCGCCAACAAAAAAATTGATTTAACCAGAAACGGTAAATAATGAAAACAATCAAACTAGCATCTGAACAAATAATACCATTCAAAATTGTCTGTATAGGTCGCAACTATATTGAACATATTCAGGAGCTTGGTAACGAAGTACCTGACAATATGGTTATATTCGTCAAACCCAATTCATCTATATCAGCGCAATTGCGAAGCACTATCGATGAGCCGATCCATTACGAAGGTGAAATTTGTTTCATGGTGAAACAGGGGAAATTGGATGCAGTTGGATTTGGTCTCGACTTGACAAAACGTGACCTACAATCTCGTTTAAAAGAAAAAAGATTGCCGTGGGAGCGAGCAAAAGCTTTTGACGGTGCCGCTTGTTTCAGTGAATTTATGCCACTGGACGACACGCCTATCGAATCACTCAGCCTTCAACTGGATATTAACGGCACTGAAATTCAAAGCGGTGGATATCCACTAATGATTTATAAACCAGAGGATATCCTGCAAGAGATCTCCAGCTTTATGACATTGAACGACGGGGATATCATCATGACAGGAACGCCCAAGGGTGTTGGCGTGATAAAGCCCCAAGATCACTTCAAGGGTAAAATATTGTCAGGTAACATAACCCTCGTTAGTCAAGCATGGGTGGCTGAATAAAAGCGCCTTTATAGCCTGTAAACTGATAAAGCACAGGCGCACATGAGCCAACTATATTTTTCAAAATGTTAAAAATTGCTAATGTAAAAACTACATTAGCTATAACTCAAATCTTTAGCTTTGCCGTGGAATATGACATAGGCGAGTATCGTATAACCAATGAGGATGGGTAACACAATGAGAGCACCCACTAACATTATCATTAGTGACGAAGGTGCGCTGGCCGCTTCTACGATTGTCATTTGATTGGGGATAATGTAAGGGAAAAAACTATAAGCTAGGCCCATAAAAGACAGGATGAAGATGCCTGCTGTCGCGATCAGAGGCGCCCAACAAAAGCGATCATTTTGCAGCGGCATTTTACGCAATATGATGGCCAGAAAAACAATTAGCCCAACGGTCGCAAGCGGAATGGGTGCAAGCCAAAAAACCTCAGGGAAACTGACCCACTTATTATAAATTCTTTCACTCACTAATGGTGTCGTTAATGATATAAGTCCGAGACCTAGCACTGTGTTCATAAGGTGGTATCTCGCCCATTTTATTGCTTTCCTTTGTAAGCCACCATCGCATTTCATAATGAGCCAGCAGGCACCTATTAGACAATAGCCAGATGTTACCGCTAGAGCCGTTAGGATAGAGAATAAAATAGCAAGCGGACTGTCTTCGAAACCCATAATGTAGGCACCCAACATATAGCCTTGTGATAGGGCTGAAATAAGAGAGCCGAAGTAAAATGCCAAGTTCCAGCGCCATTTTTTTTGATAAGGCACTTTGGCGCGAAAATCAAAAGCAACACCCCGAAATATCAGGCCAAACAGCATAACGGCGACCGGTAGGTAAAGTTCCGTTAGGACAACGCCATGTGCGCTGGGGAAAGCAACCAGCATAAGACCAACACCTAAAACAAGCCAAGTTTCGTTTGCATCCCAGAATGGTCCTATAGAAGCTATCATCCGGTCTTTTTCTTTTTCGTTGACACTATCACTTAAAATACCAACCCCTAGATCATAGCCATCCAAAACTGCATATATCAAAATAGCTAATCCCATAAGACCTGCGAAAGTATATGGAAGCCAGTCTCCACTTGAAATAATGTCCTGCATAACGCCCTCTCTTTTAGTTGTCTGTGGTAAGGATTGTCCTTCGCTCTGCGCCTTGGACAGACTGTTTTAACGGATCACGCTTGCTGCCGCTTCCTGCACTTTTAGCCATGTAAATTAATGTACTGATATAGGCGACTAGCAGGACAACATAGGTAACTAAATATGCGGTCAAAGTTGTTGCGACCATGCCACCGCTAATAGGACCTAAGGCTTCTTCGGTTTTCAATACCCCGTAAACGAGCCATGGTTGGCGCCCTATTTCGGTAACATACCACCCCGATATAGTGGCAACCCAGCCAGAAAATGTCATGCCTACCAATATAAAAGCGAGTGGTTTTGTAATGTCTTTCTTGCGCCACAAAAGAAAGGCGGCGGTCCATGAAATCAGCAGCATCATTACACCCGTGCCAACCATCACTCGAAATGCCAAAAATATGGGTCCCACTGGCGGTGCTTGCTCAAAGGCATCGACACCTTTTATTTCACCATTCCAGTCATGAGTAAGAATAAAGCTGGCGAGCTTGGGTATTTCAATCGCGTAGTCAATTTGTTTTGTCTCACTATTGGGTATACCAAATAGAACGAGCGGAGCACCTTTTTGTGTTTCCCAAATTCCTTCCATCGCCGCGACTTTTGCCGGTTGATATTCCTTTGTATTGAGGCCGTGCAAGTCACCTACGAAAATTTGAAGTGGAATTAGACAGGCAGCAATGAAAACGCCAGTTTTCAAACTCTTCATAACGGTCGGTGTGCGGTCCTTCATCAGCCAGCGAAGTGCGGAAATACCTGCGACAAGGAATGACGCTGTTAAACCAGAAGCAATGAGCATGTGCGACAGGCGATAGGGCATGGAGGGATTAAAAACAATCTCCCACCAACTGGTGGCATGCGCTTGTAATTGCCCTGCCTCATTCGCAATCATTTCAAAACCTTGTGGGGTGTGCATCCAGCTGTTCAGTGCAATAATCCAGAATGCAGATAGCGTTGTTCCCGCTGCGACTAAAAATGTAGCGAGCGTGTGGACCCATCCAGGAACACGACTGAAACCAAATAGCATGATTCCCAAAAACGTTGCTTCTAAGAAAAATGCGGTTAATATTTCATAGGCGAGCAAGGGACCTGCGATATTACCGACTGTTTCCATGAACCCAGGCCAGTTGGTGCCAAACTGAAAAGACATGGTAATTCCAGAGACGACACCTAAGGCGAAACTAAGCGCAAAAACCTTAGTGAAAAAGAAATAAGCTTGCATCCATGCTTCATCTTTGGTCGAGTTATAACGTAGCTTAAAAAATAACAAGATCCAACCCATCGCAATCGTAATTGTCGGAAACATGATGTGAAATGTAATGTTTGCAGCAAACTGTATTCTCGACAAAATGAATGGATCAAGTTCCATTACTAGGCTCCTTTTTACTTTTGCGAATTTTAATTCCGGGAAGAACTTTCAGCTTATTAGTCATCTCATAAAGCTTGAATACTTTTGACCCCATTTTTAACAGACTGACAAGGCGTTCAGTTTCCATCTTCTGCATTTCTTCATACCATTGCGTAAGCATATCTATCAACTCATACATTTCTTCCATTTTTACTTGCGCATGCTTTTCCTCTGTAGATGAAGGATTCTCCATAATGACACTCCGTAACATGGAGAGCGTTGGATCAATTTCACGTTTTCGGCGAGCTTCAATAAGGTTGCGAACGATATCCCAAATGTCTTCGTGGGTGGCGTAGTAATCTTTACGATCATTGGGTATGTGTCTGAGCATTATGAGATTCATAACATCCAATTCTTTGATGCCCATCGCTACATTAGAGCGTGAAAAGCCCAAACTTTCGACAATTTGATCAGCATTAAGGGGCTCATCTGAAAGATAGATTAGGGCATAAATTTGTCCAACGGTGCGATTGATGCCCCATCGAGAACCCATTTCACCAAAATGCAGAACAAACGTTTTTATCATTGGAGGTAAATTCATTTCCTATCTTTCCTGAGTTTTCTGTATATACTGAAAATATAGAATATAAAGCAACAAATATCAATACAAATTTCATTAAGAGGCAACTATGAAGATTAAAGACAAGCTAGATTATGAAATCAAACCCAAACCATTCACCCTGCGCATCAACGCAACCGTCAAAGATGCACTAGACGTTATGTGTGAAAAAAACTTTGGATCGATTGTTATTGTGCATGATGACGAAACCATTGCTGGTATTTTAACGGAGCGAGATATGATGCGACGCGTTCTTCATCAAGGCTTGGATCCAGCCACAACCGCTATTACAGCTGTTATGAGCACCTCTGTTCATTCGGCTAATGAAAATGATGAGCTTTTTGATTGGTTGCGTATTATGACAACTGAACGTTTTCGTCATTTACCCATTGTTGATGATGAAGGAAAATTAGTGAATATGATGTCTCAGGGAGACTTTGTTTCCCATGCATGGCCTGATTTATTTGACCATACGCGCCAAGTGGTTAGGGAAAGGCTTGGTATACCTTTTCAAATTTTAATGGTGGGTGTTGCTGGCGTGATCATTACCCTTTTACTTCTAAATAAGTAGATCAGGATAAACTATCGTGAAAGTAATTGGCTTTATTCGGGACAAGGCTGGAAAGCTGAAAGCACATTGTCGTCAATTTTTTTGGACGTGGATCATATATCAAGCGGTAAAAGGGGCTTTAACAACCGTTTTTATTTGGCTACCGCTTATCTATTCTTTAACCTGATGACTGCTCTTAGCTAAACGTTATGGGATGAGCGGTCTTATTTCAAAAAAAAGGCCAGAATAAATCCGGCCTTTTAATACACTATCTTTTGCGACTATAGCGCCTTTATTTGGGCATTAAAGCGGCTCTTATGCCGAGCAGCTTTGTTCTTACTGATAATGCCATTACCAGCAGAACTATCCAGTACAGGCACAACCTTTTTGAAAGCAGCTTCTGCAGCCACTTTATCTGATGCTGCTATAGCAGCAACAGTCGCTTTGACGTGTGTACGCATCATTGAACGCTGACTTGCATTGCGCTGTCGACGTTGCTCTGCCTGACCTGCGCGTTTTTTAGCTGAAGGTGAATTCGCCAAGGGTAACTCCGGTGTATGCCCATAAACATGGGATTATGAAAGTGGACTATAAAAAAAATAGGCACATATTATCGTTATTGGATGGCGACCTGTCAACTAATAATGCTACCCAACCTCTGATTAATATCTAATCACTTCGTGCTGTTCACGTGTTCAGTGAAAAAAGACTGGCGGCAAACCAAAAGGCCAACCTAGACCTATTTTGGAGAAGACGCGTCAATCACAAACAACTTACGCATGTGCTCATGAATGACCCATTCGCCAGTCCAGCCCTGTGGCAGGACCAACAAGTCACCGGGGCCTATATCACGCACATTGCCACCATCAGCATCACTCACGGTAGCGCGTCCAGACATTATGTGGCAGTACTCACCAGCCGCAGTTCGATCTGCGGTAAAGTGACCGACTGTACCTTCCCACACGCCTATCTTGGTTGTCTCATCGGCAGAAGTCCAAAGCATCTTGCTTGCCTCAGTTTGACCTGGTGTCAATGTTGTCGGTTTGTCAGTAAATGAGTTCAAAAGCGTTGTTGAGAGATTTTCAAATAGTTCTAAATTGATCATATAGTTTCCTGTGTGGGTCAATCAAAGCAATGCAATGCAAAATTAAACGCATAGATAACAGGCAGTTATCGCATCTAATTTATACCAAAAAAGGACTTTCATATTAAGATTTAAAGACTTTAAATCTGTTTGTATTTTATTGAGTTTTATTAATTAGCAAGGCTACTTTCGTATTTTTTAATTGACCGCTTTAACGTTGTAAATTCACTACAAGAAAAGAAACAAACGTCATCTAGTATGGCCAATTGTTGTTTCGCCTTGTCAATTTCTCCAGTTTCTAAGTATAGCTCACCGAGATATTCGTTGGCACCTTTGTGTTTTGGGTTAATTGATAATGCCTGTTGGTAATACTTAAAAGCGGCATCATAGTTTTTCAGCTTTCTGTTACTATAACCTAACAGATTTACTACATCAGCATCATCTTGATCCGCTTGATTCAATTCTAAAATAGCTTTTTCAAACTCTTTATTTTCAATTAACTTATAGATGCTATTAAGGGGTGACTCTTTATATTTTGTCGTTCCACTATCAGAGAATACACTGCCTGAAAAGATTAGAGATAACAATAATAAACTGTTTAACATGACACATAATATTTTCATAAAACTATGATTTACCTTTTGATATTCAAATATTTTATAACAGGCTAGGAGGTCGTTACTTTAATATTGCTCATTTTACCCCTCATCCTATTTTTAATAATACCCGAATATTATAACAGACTGGTTACATTTTTGGATGCGGTGACTATTCCCTTCTCAGCACAGGCTTCATGATTTACTTCGATTTTATCTAGGTCATACAGATAGTTAACCATGATACCGGCAGACTGCTTCATGGCTAAAGCAGAGGTATCGGCAGCCCAATTAATTCGATCTAACGACGACCCATTACCAATATGAAATCGGGCAACTGGGTCAAGCGGTAGATTTTTATGCTGAACTCTCACTAGATAATGTGCCACTAATGGCATTAACAGTTTTTTTGCAGCCATATTCTTTTCTACATCTTTGACCCAATCAGGCTGGTCAATAAGCTCAAGCGCTGCGGCGCAACGATTCGCAACTGCCTCATCACCATTCGATCTTAACCAGTGCACGAAACCGGGTACTGGTGAGAGCGTCACAAACCGATTTAGTGACGGTAACTCCTGTGATAGTTCTCTAACAACTTGTTTAATCAAGAAACTGCCAAAAGAAACACCTCGTAATCCATCTTGACAATTTGATATAGAATAGAAGACTGCAGTAGTTGGTTTTTCACCGTTATCAGGCGGACGATTTTCATCGAGAACTTCTGCAATAGATCCCTGCGTTTCTCTTGAAAGTGCCACTTCAACAAAGATAAGTGGGTCTTCTCCAAGTGCAGGGTGAAAAAACGCAAAGCAGCGACGATCAGATGGGTTCACACGTCGGCGTAAATCCTCCCAGCCATTAATCTCGTGAACGGCTTCATATTGAATTATTTTTTCCAATAACAAAGCCGGTGTGTTCCAGTCAATTCGACGTAGGACCAAAAAACCTCGATTAAACCAAGAACTAAACAGGTGTTTTAAATCGTTATCAACTGCTTTTAGTTCAGGGACTTCCTTTAGGTATCGAAACAACCCGTGTCGCAAAGCAACCAGTGTTCTTGTACCATTTGGCGCAAGATTCAAGCGGCGAAACAATTCCTGTCTTTGTGGCTCTACCGCTATGATCAACTGCTTCAGTGTCTCCGCATTTTGCTCTTCGGTATAGGCTGTGGTTTTTTCGAGTACATCGGCAGGATCAGGTTGATAGCGTTTCGCCAACTCCCGGTAAAATGCCAATTGTGATTTATCATCCAGTGTAAGAAAGCCTTCTAATAGTCTTTGCGCCCAGGCAACGCCCGATGCCTCACCTTTTCGAGATAGTAAGGTATCGCACCATTCAAGTAATGTTTTAACATCTGGTTTAACGCCAGTTCCTGGAGCAAATAAGCCTAGGCTACGTTCCGATAGATTAGTAAACAACTCCTGTAGCATGCTAAATCGGCTCATTCTTTGTCTTCCTGTAATGCATTAAGTCTGTTAGGTGGGCGCATAAAAGCATGGATTAGTAATTTGAGCAATTAGTATTTAGCGATAAAACAACTGCTCTATCAATTGCCTATACACAAGTACGTTTAAGAGCATGGTCTTAAATCATTTCGTGAGTACTAACCAACATCAAGATAGACATCACCATTTATTATTTTGACTGTATATGTTTTTAGATCAACACATACAGGAGCACTTAAAGCCTCACCCGTTAGAATATCAAAACGGCCCTGATGTAACGGACATTCAACAACTGTATTGATGACCATGCCAAATTCAAGGTGCTCATCTTCATGTGTGCACATACCGTCAGTCGCATAAAAACCCTTTGGAGTATTATAAATACAAAAGGTTTTGTCACCATAATCAAAGCGAAGCAGGTCTTCATCGTCAATATCTTCTGTTGCGCAGGCACGAATCCAATTATCACTCATTTAAATTCTTCCAAATATAAAAGTGGGCCTTAAGACCCCATTTTCTGTAAACGGTGTTGATTAAGTTTAGGTTTTGTACGATGGCTCTTGATTATCCAGCATTCGAATTAACGCACTCCAGGAGCGAGTAACGGCATCGTTGGGTTGCCCTATATCGGGTAGGTTGTATCCAGCTAATACATCCATTGCATCATGATCTGGGTAAATTAACTCGGCTTTAGTTGCCATTACATCGACCTGAACCTTACAAGCGATTTCTAATACATATAAGAAATAAAATGCCTCTGCTACGGTTCTTCCTGCTGATAACAATCCGTGGTTATGCATAATCATTAACCACTTATTAGCCAGATCTTTACCCAGTTTGTCACACTCCTCCGGGTTATCGTCGGCAACTCCATATTTGTGATAACAAATTAAATCTCTGACTTCTCCTGCATGTTGGGTCAAGGGTAAAAAACCATCCTTCATACAGGACACTGCCATACCTGCACGGGTGTGGCTGTGCAGCACAACATTGATATCAGGCCGCACCTTGAGAACTGCAGAGTGAATTGCATGGCCGGCATCATTAAAGGGGTAATCACCCGTAATTACATTGCCGTCAAAATCAACTTTGATTAAATTACTTGCGGTAATTTCATGAAATAACAATCCATAGGGGTTGATCAAATATTGATCTGGGTGACCCGGTACGCGAGCGCTTAAGTGGGTAAAAATCAGATCAGTCCAGCCATATTTGACAAACAGGCGATAACAGGCGGCAAGATCACAGCGTAACTGCCATTCTTCCTTTGATATTGGGTTAATGTTATCAGTCTTCATCTTTGGCTATTCCACTCCAATCAGTTATTTATAAGGTACAGATCACGGATCTATTGATACGTTTTGACACATCCGTTAAGTCAACTCGCTTCAGTCCAACTCATATTATGACATTACTATTTTGAAAAAATCAAAATTGCTCTTTCCCCTATGCCTTCTCTTGTCAGGACATCCCGAACTAGTGGTTCTTATCTGCTTATTAATATGACTTGAAGCTGATTACTTGATGATTAATCTGCTCTACCAATCGGAATTTAACTTGTTTTGATTAATCAGGGTCTCGATATTTACAGTATTATTATTTTCAGGAATCACCCTTAACTTACTTTGTATTCCGGATTGAAATTTTCTCGTGTCCACCCGCTGAAACCATATGTGGTGCCTGACGTATCGAATAAGCTCTTGTATCATGCTTTAGAGTTCTCCTCACTACAATAGATAATACATCGTAACTGGTTCGCCAAAAACCGGGGTCAGGCGCAGGCAACTGGTCTTTTATCGCTTTATGTAATGAAGGTAGTGAGTAAAAAGGTACCTGTGGATAAAGGTGATGTTCGACGTGATAGTGCATATTCATATACAGAAAAGACATAATACAGTTTGATTTAAATGAACGCGTACTATCAATTATTGAGGGAGAATTTTCAGCCAATTCTACATGCTGAATGAGGGTAATCAAAATCATCGAAGGTCTTCCAAGCAACACAGGAATAACCACAAACCATAACAATTTATCGAAACCTAATGTAATCAAACAGCCTATCGTTAGATATACTAGAAAAAAGACCCATGCATTAAATCTTACTCGAGTTAATTCCTTAGCTGGAATGACTGATTTCATTATCTCTGTATAACGTCCCAGCATAAGTCGTAAGTTTATTATTACTGCAGCGAACAATGATGCAATACCCGTTGTCTCAGCCAACCAACCACCAAACCCCATCGGGGTATCGAATGGCATCTGACTATCTTTGCCAACATGCCAGGTATAGGTGTGATGGTTGGTATGGGAATAACGTCGATGTAATGGTTCTTCTAGGTAGATAAGGGAAGTCAACCAGTTCAGAGTTTCATTTATCCAGCGTGTTTTAAAAGCTGTACCGTGAACCGTTTCATGACTCATCGCATAACTGGGAACTGAGAGAAGAGTCCCGTAAATGAACATAGCAGGCCAAACCCACAAACTGCCAAGAGCAATATAAATCAGACATCCCGATATTATCAGACTAACGACCCACTTCAGTAGATAGATAAGCCCAGGACGATCCGACCGGTGACTCAATGCTTTCAAAGTTTTGCGGTCGAGATTAACACTACTGGATGCTGCGTTAGTCGCCGTAAATTTGTTAGCCATTTGAACAGTTTCTCCAAGCATAAAAAATAACTATGTGTATTATGAGGTTTAATGTGATAAAAATAAAATTAAAGGTTTCTTTCATCATGATAGATTATATTTATGTCTAACTTGAACAACCAACTCAAAACACTTTTGCAGGTGGCTCGCCTTGGCAGTTTTCGAAGAGCCGCTGACGAACTTTTCGTTACTCAAGCTGCAGTTACCAGTCGTATCAAGACACTGGAAGAATGGTTGGGTTTTAGAGTCTTTCTTCGGCATAGGCGTGGGGCAGAACTCACACCACAAGGCGAGCGCTTTATTGAATACGCACGTAATGCTATTGACATTATTGAACATGGAAGAGAAGAGTCTCGCCGGACAAAGTCTTATCGCGCACATTATCGTTATATGAGCCAATTTTTGCTGTTGAATAACTTTTCACTTGATTGGGTTAACTGGATGAAAATACAGGCTCCCGATGTTTCACTGACCATCGACAGTAATCATTCAATGGTTGCTGTAAAAGAAATCAGTAGTGGGTTATTAGACTTAGCAATTGGTTATCAATACAAAAAGGCCGGTGGGGTTGTATTTGAAACACTGTTTAACGAAAAGCTAATCCTCGTCACTAGTTTCAAAAACATAAGTCAATGGCGTGAAAACTACATCCCAATTGCATGGGATGAAGAGTTCGATGATGAGCAAAGAAATTTTATCGGCGAACTCGAAGACAGTTATCGCATTCGTGCACTATTCATAGATACCGCACGGGCGCTGCTTTTACGTGAACCTTGTAGCGCTTATATACTAGAACGGATGGCTATTCCGATGATTCAAAAAGGACTAATAATTGCAATCCCTGAAGCGCCTACCTTCGAACGTCCAGCTTATGTAATTTACCCATCTAATCCTATTCATCCCGATGTGCAAGCTGTTGCACTCGATGGTCTTCGTTTAATGGCTGCAAAACTAAAAACTAATGATTAGCGCATATTTGCTTACTACACTAACTCACTGACTCGGCTTGCATTCAGGCCTAAACTAATTTTCATTAATCGTTCTGAAGGTTAAATTAACTCTTGGAGAATTTACCTTTTTAGTTGGCGGTAAACGGTGCAACCAGTGAGTTTGAGTCATTCCCTTCATTACTAGTAAACTACCATGCTGCAAAATTGAACTATGCGTTTCTTTAGTTTTTTTATGCTTAAAAATAAACTGACGCTCTGAACCTAGACTGACAGATGCAATAGCACCATGCCGTTTTAGCTGCTTTTCGCTATCACTATGCCAAGACATACCCTCATCTCCACTATGATACAGGTTAAGCAGACAAGAATTGAATGTTTCACCGCAAACGCCTTCAACTCTATTTTTTAAATCAATTAACTCACTTGTCCATGGCAGTGCTGAGCGAGTTATCTTTGAATAGGTATAATCCAACGATTGACTCGCATACCAGGCAACCTTACGTTTAGTTATTACTTTTTTATTAAAAATAATGACCTCATCGTTCTTCCACTCAATTTTATTCAGAAAACACGCCAGAAAATAATCAGCAATATCTTCGTTTAGGAATATACCGTGATAATTTGCCTCGCCATCTTTGGAAAGCAAATTAATGGGAGAATCTAATAATTCAGAAAATAGGTCCATGATTAACTGCCTAGTATCAATATTATCTAAAATAATAAAAATTTATTCACTCTACTTCATATAGTCGAGATAAGCTTTTATTTGGCCAGTATAGCTATCGTGTAAATAGAATAGTTTATTTTGCGATGTAAAACAGACCATTAACATTAGGACAATATTTTACTATTCTTAATCTGATCTTTAAAAATAGGATCGATAGCGAAGTTTAAATAAAACTTCGCTCGATTATTGAAAATTAATTTTGGCTGAAGTTAAATAGTGCAAAGTCCTAATATTCCTTTTGGTCAGAAATCACATAAAGCACAAATTTTAGTTTTGAAGTTCAGTGGCAACTTTTGTGCGATGGCCACGAGGCGTGCTTCCAAACAACTTGTGATAGCTGTAAGAAAAGTAAGATTGGGTTTCAAAGCCAGAAGCAATCGAAATATCGATAACACTCCGATTAGTATTAAGTATTAACTGTTTTGCATGCGATAACCGCAAAGCCAGATAAAATTGACTAGGCGTCCGGTTTCGGTGTTTATGAAATAAACGTTCAATTTGACGTAACGAGAGGTTGCATTTTTTAGCAATATCGTTCAGTGATAGAGGTACTTCTATATTGGCTTCCATCACGTTGATTACATCAATGAGTATCGGTGCATTCATCGCCAAATCTAACCTTCCTGCCATCTGTTGAGAATCGATGCCACTTCGAATCCTATCGTGATGATAATACTGAGAAATTTTCTGAGCTAAGCAGCGCCCATGCTGGTACTCAATTAATTTAAGCATCATGTCGAGTGTCGCCGTACCACCTGAACAGGTAAAGCGCTTTTTATCTATTTCATAGAGTGTAAAAGTCACATCTAGCTGAGGATATGCCTCTTTTAGTAAAGGAATATTTTCCCAGTGAATCGTGCTTCGACAGTTATCAAGTAATCCGGCCCTAGCCAGAATAAAACTTCCCCAACTTACTGTACCAAGATTTACACCTTGCTTATCCAATTTCTTAAGTAAATTAATTGTTGATGTATCATCAAAGTGTTGAGCATCTTCTGAAGCGCAGATGATCAAAGTTTCTAGATCCCTAGCATCTGATAGTGGTAACGTAGGAATTTTAATACCAATATTGGACTCTACTGATGAATTGTTTGTGGAGAAGAATTGCCACTCAAATAAACAGCTATTCGATAGCCGATTGGCTGTTCGCAAAGTTTCTACAGCACAACTAAACGGTATCATTGGATAACCGTCAAGCAATAAAATGCCAATTTTTTCAGTCTTTATAGCGATGGTTACTACCCTCCAGTATTAACATTAATAAACTGTTTAATTATCTAATATTTACAATCTCCCGCCAATTAAAAAGTTATACCCCACTCGTTAAAAAGCGCAGTAATTAACTATATGTGGTCTCGAAAGTTCCTTTTACGAGACCTAACATCATTCAAATAACAATTAGTCATTAAAAAATTAACCAGTCCCAAAAAGACCTGCAGCAATAAATAAGAAAATACTGACACTCATGCAAATATATGAAGTCTTATGCATCCAATTAATGACTTGCTCTGATGCCTTTCCATTTTTTCGACACCAGCTGACTATCATAGAAAAAACACCTCCAATAATTGCAAGTGTTATTACAGTTTCTCTGCTTAATATAAAATCAATCAACATAATCGCAGAAAACCTTTTATTCAGCCCGCTTCGAATAAGCCTCAAGAAAATCAGCGGCCGCTTTACTGCCACCAGAAAATGACTTCATAGCCTCTTCATGTAGTAGGGTCATGACTTCCTTCTTGATATCATTAGCCCGTTGGCTTGCAAAGATATCCTCAATTTTTCTTGGTCTTGGAATATCAATTTCAATTACATGTCGAGATTGAGTAGGTAAATTAGTCATTATAATGAGACGGTCTGCAAGAAAAATAGCTTCATCAATATCAGTGGTAATGAAGAAATTAGTATTACGATCTTCTTCATATAAATTAGCATAGTACTCCCACATCAATTCCTTAGACATATTATCCAATCCCCTGAAGGGCTCATCCAATATCATAATTTCTGGCTTATTAATCATAGCGCGCGCTAGTTCTGCACGTCTTTGCATACCACCAGAAAGCTGTGAAGGATATTTATCTCTGAATGCTTCCAATCCAACTTTTTTAAGTAAAAAATCAGCTAGTTCAGTTGCTTCTTTGCCACCTTCACCACGTGCCCTTGGACCATACATAATATTGTCATAAGTAGTCATCCACGGAAACAAAGCAGACTCTTGAAACAGGACCAATCTGTCTTTACCTGGGCCCGTAATTTGCTTCCCATTCATGGTTATTTGGCCACTAGTTGGTTTTTCAAATCCAGCAATTAATTGAATTAAAGTGCTTTTTCCGCAACCAGATGGTCCAATCATCACAGTCAGTTTGTTACTCTCTATTGTAAATGAGCAATCCTTAATAACTTCTTTAGCAAAAGGACCACCACCATAAACCTTACAGACATTATTTAAGACAATCTCGCTACTATTTTGCGATCTAAGTTCAACATTTGACTTTGCAGTTTCCTGATTCATAGTACTCATATCCAATTACCTTGTTTTCAACCAAGGTGTCAAATGACCACCAAGGTTACGTAACATTTCACTACTAAAATAACCGGCAATACCGATACTAATCATGCCGACAACAATCTGTTCATAAGATCCACCAAGATATGAATTCCAGATAAAGAACCCGAGGCCACCACCATTACCACCTGATCCACCACCACCTGAAATCATTTCAGCAGCAACGACTACTTCCCAAGTTATACCCATACCAACTGCCGATCCAACAACGATAGATGGTAAGGTAGCAGGAAATACGACACGTCTAAAGATATCCCATTGAGATGCACCCATTGATTGTGCCGCTTGAAGATATTGCTTATTGATCGATTTAGCACCACCCAATACGTTAATAACAATAGTGTAAAAAGCGCCTAGAAAGGTTACAAAAGCAATTGACAATTCTGCAGTCGGCCAAAAAATAATAGAAGCCGGTACCCAAGCTAGAGGCGGTATAGGCCGTAAAATTTCAAATGTCGGGAAAGCAGTGTCGTGAAAAGTACGGTTAACCGCCATAAACAGACCGAAGGGTATACCGAGAATCATAGCGGCAATAAATCCACCCATTACACGCATGAAACTCATTTGCCAACTCTGCCAGTAACCAGCATCACTCAGTAAGGGACCCCAGCTTGCAAATACTCCTGTTGGTGGTGGTATTAGACCAATCCAAGGAACCCGATACCCATACCAAGATTCAAAACGAGCGCCTACTTCCCAAATTATGAGAAATATACTAATGGCAATAACACCACGTAAAAAAGCCCTACTTAAGATTTTATCTTTTAATTTTTTTATATTCATTTTTAGTTACCCCTCCTTTTCGCCGGCTTCGAAGGCTTTCTTTGCCTCTTCATTTACGACACCTTTTGCTTCTTCCATTAATTCACGAAATCTAGGACTAGTGAGAACACTGTAATCGCGCGGATGTGGAATATCAACTTCAACTATTTTTTTCGGTTTACAGGGTCTAGAAGACATAATTATTAGTCTATGCCCCAAAAATATTGCCTCTTCTAGATCGTGAGTGATAAAGAAAATTGTGACTTTATTCTTATAATAAATATCGAGTAAGGCTTCATGCATTACAGATTTAGTAAGTGAATCAAGTGCTCTATAGGGTTCATCAAATAATAAAACCTTTGGGTCGAGCATTAATGCCCGAACAATTTCTACACGTCGTCGAAGTCCTGAGGACACTTCTCCAGGAAAACTGTGCTCTGTACCACTAAGGCCAGCGTCAGCCATCATCTTAAGGGCCTTGTCATAAACTTCTTTTTTACTCAGCCTACCTTCCATCATGGGCCCAAAAACAACGTTCTCAAGATTAGATTTCCAAGGGAACAAAGCACCATTTTGGAATACTACAATTCGGTCTGAACCAGGTTCAGCTTGCATTTTCCCTGGGCCGCAAAGTAGCTCATTATCAAGGTAAATTTCTCCTGAAGTAATTCCATGAAAACCTGCGATAGCATTCAATAAGGTAGTTTTTCCACAACCAGATGGGCCAACAATCATGCATATTTCCCCTCCTGGAATGTCAATGGAACAGTGATCAACAGCCATTACAGCAGCGCCATCTGGATCATAAACCTTTACGACATCTTCTATACGAATCGCGCCCTTAGTGACAATCGTCTGAGAGTTAGTATCTGTATTCATTGTGGTGCTCATTAGTTGTCTCCTAAAGCAAGTTCACGGACTCGCCATTGCATCATGAAGTCACCAGCCATACGAACCATAGTACTGGTTACGAAGCCAGTCACACCCAGCGTAATCATTCCGATAACGATCGTAGGGTAAGTAACCATTGTGTAGGCGGTATTAATGACGTATCCCAATCCAAACTGACCAGACACCATTTCTCCAGCTACTAACGAGAACCACGCGACACCTATTGAAATTTGCAAGCCAGTAAAGATGTATGGCATTGCTCCCGGTACAATGACATGTCTGAATGTTTGCCAACCATTAGCACCGAGACAGCGAGCCGCACGAGTATAAGACTCGTCAATAGATTGAACACCCAACATGGTATTTAACGTCGTGGCAAAAAATGAAGCCAAAAAAGTCAGGAATATAACTGGAGTCTCAGAACCACTAAACATAATAATGGCTAGCGGAACCCAAGCTAGAATAGGGATAGGACGTAGCAGTTCAAAAAGAGGGAAGATGAACTCATGGAACTTTCTTGACCAGCCTAAAAATAAACCGAGCGGTACGCCTAGTACAGTCGCAAGGAAAAAAGCATAGGCAATTCGTCGAAGACTAATACCAATATGCGTATAATACTCTGGCGTATAAATCGATAGCCCGTATATAGGATCTGGATTAAAATATTCAATTACTACTTCCGTTAAACCAGGCATGTCCTCGAACCGAGGTAACTGCCAAACCTCAACGAATAAATACCATATTGCCAGTATAAAACCGACTCCAATTAACATAAGGTAGGGTTTAGGGCTTTTTAACCAAGTAGAAATTCGGTACATTGTTAAAGCCGTACCGGTCATTTCTGAAGCCTTTAAGCTTGTTGTGCTCATAATATCCTCGAAGCGTACATTTAAGTACTCATGTCATAGCAAAAAACTACCTAGTCCTTTTGAATGACTTTATGGTAACTAGTACACTATTTGTGTTGGATTTCTAATTGTTTTAGTTATTTCTAACTTGTTAATTATTATTATTATTTTTTACTTACAAACTACATTTAATCAGTACTTTGTCACTTAAGCTCTATTCTCCACCATCCTTATTAATTTGATGAAGAATAGAGATTTTACTCAATACTAGATATTTAACATTTACTACCCAGGAAAAGGACCTTCAATTGAACGTATTTCACCAATAGGTGCGGTTAGACCACGCTCTTTTAATATAGCGTCAGTAAATTCCGTCATGACGGCATCATCACGAAGAGTGCTAACATTGATACTTTTGATGCTATGTAAAAATGTTGTTGCTTTAGTAATAAGAGCCTGGGCTTTTGGAGTAATACCAAATGCAAGCTCAATTCTTACTGGCGTTCCGCCTTCAGATTCCGAATAAGCACCGGTATAAGACTGCCACAATACTGCTTGACTAAAACCAGTAGTTTGTGATTCAGCCATTCTGACTACTGCCATAGTATTAGCTGGATCAGCCATGAATAACTGAGCATCAAGTTCGGCATTTAACCAAGCTTTAACAACATCAGGACGCTGCTCAATAAGGTCACCACGCATTGCTATGAAGCCACCATCATTTTCGTCAACTGAAGCACCAGATGCAATTCGCTTTGCAAGACCTTCTTCAATTAGGCGTGAAGCAGTTGGTTCCCAAATAGCTGCGGCATCAAGTTTACCGGCACGGAATCCGCTGGTAATTACTTCGATGTTTTGATTTAAATAACTACCTGGCGTAATGTTAGCTTTTTCAAAAACAGCCAATGCAAAACGATCAGTACAGGCACCTTTTGGCACAGCAACATTCTTACCGTTCATCCACTGAAGCGCTTCATTAGAGTTAGCAAAATCAGGGGCATCCATTCGTGCAAGCATGATATTACATTGATCAAGACCAAGACCAGCAGTTGCAACTATACTAATAGGTGCCACTCTTTCTTTTGTTGTAGAAACAATAGCAGGCATATCACCCATGTAACCAATGTGCTGCTTACCAGCCAGCATTCCGTTTACAATAACTGATCCTGCAAGTCCGATTTGAAATTCAACAGTAGACCCTTTAGGCAAATACTTTTCGTATAGGTTTTGATCACGCATTACTACACCAGACCAAGCTTCAGTGTAGTAAGGCTGATAACCTACGACGAGATTAATTGGCTCGCCCACATTTCCGTGATCAAGTGTTCCTGCTGATACTGTAGATACAAAGCTGGCTGATGCAATTCCGATTGCAGCAACAACAGCAGTTAAACTAAAAGTGACGTGACGTTGTGCATGTTTTATATTTTTTATCATAATTAAAACCTCTATTCCTCAATGATTAATATTTTTAATAAACTGCATTTAAATGAACGTAATTTTCTACTTCTACTTCTACTTCTACTTCTACTTCTACTTCTACTTCTACTTCTACTTCTACTTCTACTTCTACTTCTACTTCTACTTCTACTTCTACTTCTACTTCTACTTCTACTTCTAAACCTCCGACTTATAAAAATTTAAAGCCTCATTAATTTCTATAACTATGGGTATTTACATTTATATACCGTTAACTAAAACTGTCATAACGAATCATATCTGACGCTAATTGAATTTGGGTGATTAGTGGCCTTATTGTTGCATCAACTAATGGCTGTGGCCCTGCAATATAGGCCATAGTATTTTCTTGACCAGGCAACATTGAACTCAATGCCGCTTCGTGAACCCATCCATAGCCATGTGAAAGATTTCCAATACTATCTGGTGGCCTTGAACCTGATGGCTCTTGTGAAGCAACCATTTGCACAGAAATATTTTTTGGGAAACGCTCAACCATCGAATTAAGTCTTTCAACAAAAATCATATCGTCCCAAGTTCGCATACCAAAATAAAGACTTGCTTTGTGAGAGTCGAAATAATTCACTTTGCAGCCATGCTCGAGTATTGACATAAGACCTGCAATACCCGATCCACCTGCTATCAACACAAGATCATGATTTTCATCAGGGTGAAATGTAGCCTTCCCTAGCGGTCCAAAAACTTCTATTTCGTTACTAACTCGGTCAGAACTGGAAATCCAATCAGTAAAACTACCATATTGTTTTTGTTTAATAATAAATTCGAGAGTGTTGGTGCTAGCCTCATAATTAACCATTGAGTAGGCACGATATCCATCAATTCCCGGGGCCTTTAAAACAAAAAATTGACCGGCATGGAAAGAGATAGGAGACTCTAACTTGACTTCAAAACGTAAAATATCTGACGATATCATTGAAAGATTTGATATTTGAGCTTGATGGTGAAGGGGAGTCAGATCGTCATCTCTAAACGATTCTATTTTTGAAGGTATGCCAAGTTTACAAGGTGTTTTAGCTGTTGCCTGACACATTAAGAATTCATTTTTTTCGGCTTTTAAATTTTTATGTCCGGGTGCATCTGGCCAACCGAAGTCCAATTCGCCATCTTTTAAACGTGCTCGACATGAACCACAAGTACCAGTTGAGCATTCATACGGCAACGAAATACCAGCACGCAGACCAGCAAAGAGTAGTTTCTCTTCAGGTGCTGCTTCGAAGCTATAGGTCTGCCCCTTTTTCTCGATTTCGATCAACATTGTTGCATTAAATTCCGATTTCGTTAATTCTCGGCCTTCAGGGTTATTTGTCAACCTGAGGATGATAAAAACATTAAAAGAATAGTTTATTCAATATATAGGGTCAAGAAAATTTTATTTCAATTTCTTATTTTTTAAAAGAAATTAATCGTCGTCATCATCATCGAAATCATATTCTAATTCCTTCTCAAGATTGATAATAACTCGACCATCTTCTTCTTTTACAGGGTACATTAACAGTGGCTTTTCGGCTGGACCTTTAGGCTCTCCAGTCTTCATATCCCACTGCCATAAATGCCTGTCACAGGTAAGAACATTACCTGCACAAAGACCCGAATCTTCTAAGAACTCTTCCATGTGGGGACATACTGGAGGGTAAGCTCTAAAACCATCTCCAACATTAGCAACTAAAAAACTAATACCGTCAACATTGAAAGCCTTTAGAGAATTCTCTGCTACTTCAGAAGTAGCGCATACATCTTTCCAACTCATATTTTTTTCCTAGCTTATGTGCAATTGGTTAAATTGGCCAATGGGTTCCTTTATCTAGTCTTCGGGTATCAAGCCGAACTTCTCGCTCAATAAACTTAACGTCGTCACCATCAATTACAAATTTATCGTTGTAGCGGCCTACTAGAAAAATTCCAGTTGTTCCCGAATCAACATGTGAGCTATTACCGCCCAAAAGAGTTTGAAATACAGTCAGTGACGTTACAGAAGTTGCTGATTTATTGTCCTCAGCTAAATCTACCCTGTAAACAACACCGTGACGCTTTAATGGTGAATCATCTATATTATGTTTACGTAACTGACCCGTAATTGACTCCATATATTCTTTGGGACCACCCATATATTCCATATCTTTCTGGATTTCAGGGCTATAGGCTCTTATGGCGTAGTTGAAGTCTGTGGAACAAAGATCCAACCAGCTTTTCCACTCACAATCGTCTTGGTACAAGCATGTTTTGTATATGAGACTTTTTATTTTTTCAACTGTCTCAGCGCTGTTTACAGACATTGCTGCCTCCATTTATTTAATTCTAATAGTTTTTGTTAACCTTCGATAATTGACAGCTAGCATCAATTACCGAAGGGATATAGCTTTACAAATTTGTTAAGCAGTTTCTGCTGGCTCTACGAAAGGCTGATCAGGATGACTTGGTGAACGACCAACCCAACGACCCCATTCCTCGTAATAGTGACGCATACCGTTTTCATCATGGATAGTTTCATTTTCATGTCTACCATGCAGTATTTGTCGACTTTCTGATCCCGAAGCCATTGTCGCGCCTTGACCTGTTACTGCGATTAAATCTTCACACAAGTTACGACCAAAAGGACCCCATATTGAATTATGGTGATCAATACGGATTTTACGATCCTTAGGACTATCACTTGCAAGGCCTAGACCACGAAACTCAATCATTACTTTATTAGGCCCTAGTGGCGTCATAATGTCTGAACGTAGTGCTGACCCTCGTAGATTAAAATTTACACCTGGGAACATATCAATCATATACCACTGATTTGCTGGTAAATGTGGGAATGAAAGTTCTTCACGTGAATGAAATCCTTCATAGTTTTCATATTGAACTTCAAAACTGCCTACGTTTACATGACCGCCCTTAAAACCGGTGTTCTTACGAGCAAAATATTCGTCGTTAAAACCAGTGATACGATTGTGATAATGCAGGTAGTCATGATAGAACTCACAGTTAGTGTCGTGCCATAACTTATAGTTACAATCAATAATTGCTTTGTGGTAATGAAATACTTCTAGCGGCTCTTCATTAACTGAGGGCGCCAAGCTATCAAGGGCACCAGCAGCAAACTCTTCAACTGTTTGATTGATGTTGTCATTCAAGCTAACCCAAATAAAACCACCGAAGTAAACTTCACTTTTCAGTTCACGAAGACCGACATCGGATTCACACAAGCGATCTTGGTAGCCTTCTTCTTTGCGTGTAATGTTGACGCATTTACCTTTCATATCGAACTGCCAAGCATGAAACATACATGTCATCGTTTTAGGTGTACCTGAAGGCGTTCCTTTTGCAAAACTGCCTGAAGGTCTACGCTCTATCATATTACCGCGATGAGGACAAACGTTTAGAAAAGCTCGTACCTTCATGTCTTTGCCACGAACCACAATTACTGGTTCACGAGCAATAGTCATCGTACGAAAGTCATAAGCATTTTTAAGTTCAGATTCATGACAAACCGGAATCCACATTTGCTTCCAAATCTTTTCTAGCTCTTCTTCAAAAATTTCTTCATCGGAGTAGATCTTGCTATCAACCCATTCACCTGACTGTAATTTAGGCTGCGCGTTCCACTGTTCGTGATTTCTCGCTGACACAATTTAAACCTCTATATAGTTAAAATCTCAAAATATAAATCTGTAAAACTGTAAATCTTCGTACGTTTAATTACTTTTTAAGTTATAGCTGAGACTTCCAGTCAACTTCTTTAGCAAACTTCATACGCTCTTCTGGCGTCATATATACTGTATGCTCAGGACCAGGATAAACGCGATTTCTTACATCATCCGCATAACGAGTAAATACATCTTCCATTATTGGAATTAAATCAGTGTAGATTTTCGAATGACGTGGCACATGCTCTTCGTAAAGGTGCAGTAGGTCAGACGTAATAATGTGAACACCATGTGCCTTGTTGCCAGCTCCCAAACTAATAACAGGTACTGGTAATGTCTCAGCTAGATACTCACAAACGTCTTCACTAGTAACTTCACACATAATCGAGAAACATCCAGCATCAACGAAAGCCCATGCATCATCTACTAAACGCTTTGCTATATCAGCAGTCTTGCCCTGAGCGAAGAAACCACCTAACTGTGGCATACGCATTGGTGTAATACCAATGTGGCCTTGAACAGGAATACCAGCTTTTACAATGGCTTCGATGTTTCTAGCATGATGTTGATTACCTTCACACTTCATAACTTCAGCATTTGCTTGGTGGACAAATTTACCTGCATTTTCTACAGCTTGCTCAGGAGATACATGAAAGCTCCAATAAGGCATGTCTACCATGCGTAGTCCGTATTTACTGCCACGGTCGATCGCTTTAGACATCATCATGACTTCTTCGAAGCTGACGGTTACTGTTGACTGATGGCCAAACAAAATCATACCGCCAGTGTCAGACACACATAAGATGTCAATTCCCAAACGGTCTGCAATTACAGCACTTCTGTAATCATAAATCGCCATTTGGACTATTTGCTCGTCTGCACGCATTTTGCGTTGAAGCTCTCTGATCGTAATTTTCTTTTGCTTAGGGGCTACTGCTTGCTCGGTCATTCTTATTATCTCCACTTAGTTTTATAATTAATGTTGTTGCTTTGATGATCCCAATAATAGCCAGCGTAAGCAAAACCTGTCCAAGTGATATTTCTTATGGCTTGATAGGCTTTGCCTAACAAGGTTCTAAATTCTCAGCATTTCCCTATTGCGAGAAGTAAACTTAAATCAAACCAATATAACTTAACAATACCGATTACATTGAGTTTAAGCTTCTTTTTATTATTGAATTTGATTATTCACACACCATTTTTATGATAGCTGTAAATCATCTAACGTAATAAATATTTTATGAAAATACCCTAATTAACGTAATCAGACCTACCATAACGAGGATTGTTCCCACCATTTTTTTAAGAAATATAATGGGTAATATATGTGCAAACTTAGCGCCCACAATAGCCCCGAACCCTAAAAATAGCGCTAGTGATAAGCCAAGGTTAAAGTTGACTTCTGAGTAAACTAGATTACTGATTGTTGCCGTTAATGAGATTGGTACCTGTACCGCTTGGGACAAACCAATAGCTGTGAGAATGGGCGTTTTTCGCCATAATAAAATAGGAATTAGTAATAACGGTCCACCTGTTCCAGTTAGAGCTGATCCAATGCCAGTGAAAAATCCGATTGAAATTAACTCAACACTATTAGAAGAAGGCTCGCTATGCTGAAGTCTGCCAGTGCGAAAAAGTGCGTCAAGACCCGAGACTAAAACTAAAAAACCAATGGCTATTGCCAACCAATAGACCGGTAAAAAGGGCAAAACATAACCTCCAAGATAAGCACCAGGCAATGCACCCAGACATATTTTTAACGCCATCGGCCAATTTATAGTGCCCTGCTTGGCATACATAATAGCCCCGATCAAGCCGGTAAATATGTAGCCCACCATACAGGCTGGAATTGCAACATGCAGTGGCACTGAACTGAAATAATTGAGCGAGGGAACCAACAAAACACCTCCTATACCGACGCCTCCGATAAGGACACCGACTACAAATACGACTGCGACAAGGATAAAAGAAAACATATTTAATGGCTGATTATGGCGGTTTGTGAAAGCTTCGAAGTGTCAATTAATTTTGCTTGATCATAAACTAGTCAATCAATTAATAATTATTTCTTTTCATTCATAACTAGTGATACCTTAATATAGAAAGACGTGTTTAATAACAATAACTAATCGGAAATAATATGTTCCTCAGGCAATTTCAATATCTGGTAGCACTTGAACAAGAAGGACATTTTGGTCGTGCCGCTGAAAAATGTCATGTATCACAGCCCAGTTTATCAAGTGCTCTAAAAAGCTTAGAGGAAGAGTTTGGCATTCCGATCATATTGCGTCAGCAAAAATTTCAAGGCTTTACTGAAGAAGGAAAGAGAGTCGTGAGCTGGGCAAAAAGGTTGCTAGCAGATAGATCTGCCATGCTTGAAGAGCTCGCTATAATGAAAAATAGTCTACACGGTCGGTTGAGAATTGGTGCAATTCCGATGAGCTCACCTCTATTTCCAATGCTCAGTCAATTGTTTCAAAAGCACTACCCTTCAGTTCAACTAGACATTCAATTCATGAGCCTTGACCAAATGGTTAAGGGTTTAACCAATTTTGAAATTGACATCGGTGTAACTTACTTAAAGGATCCTTTATTAGAAAGGTTTATCACAATGGCTCTGTTTGAAGAGCCTCTTTATTTATTGTTACCAGACAATGATTGGCTTGGTGACCAACCGTCAATCACATGGAAGGAGGCCGCTACTTTACCAATGAGCCTATTGTCTAAGTCGATGCGTGAAAGGCGTATAATGGACGAAGCATTTGAAAGCGTTGGATGCAAACCGATGCCAAAACTGGAATCAAATTCCATATTTCAATTAGCCTTTCATGCAATGGCTGGAGACTTGGCAACAATCGTACCGAGACGTTTTGCGCATTTACCCAATACACGCCAAAAATTATTGACTGAGCCAAGCGTCTCTCAAGTATTGGGATTAGTTTGGGTACATGGAGATCCGGTATTACCGATGACTAATGCAGCCACTAAGTTAATTCGAGAAGCACTTGATTCAGGTGCATTGGAAAAAATTAGCTTCTTGGGTGAATAGTTTTCAAAACCACTTTAACTAGCTTAATGCTTAGTTTGCCGCTTGGTAAATTTTATTGAAGTAACTAGGTACACCTTTTTAATAATGATTATTATTTTTTTATTTAATTCTAAGTATATTATATTTTTATCAATAGCCAGTGAAATGATTGAATCAATACAAAATCTATTCATCATGTTCAACGCTTGACCCTAAACTTGGTCAGTGTTTTCAGCTGAAATGATGAAACACAGCAGGCTCTATAAAGTTTGATCCTTACTCGTATTGATAGATGGAGACTATCAAGTCATCCGGATTAATGAATTTACAAATGATAAAAAATGTTTTCTTATAGTAGATTGAAGTAGATAGAAACCTGCCACACTTTATCTGTTTACGACCAATTTTTAAGGATGTTTAAGGCCGCTAAAGGGAGACAATTTGAATTCATGATAACGCATTTGTTCAAAAATAAAGTTAAGCCACGCAAAAGACATTTGTGCCCTATTTTCTGTGGCCGATCCACCATGCACGTAACAGCGAGTAAAATACTGAGATGAAAAATACCTCAGACCTGCGCCTGTATAAAATATTTCCTTTCTTACGCTGGTGGCCACGAGTCAGCGCCGCCAGTACACGCGCAGATCTAATAGCTGGATTAACTGGTGCAATTGTTTTACTTCCTCAAGGGGTCGCATTTGCCACGATTGCAGGTCTACCGCCCGAGTATGGCCTATACGCTGCTATGGTTCCGGCCGTAATTGGTGCTTTTTTTGGTTCTTCCTGGCATTTAGTGACCGGCCCAACTACGGCGATCTCACTGGTTGTTTTTGCAGCAGTGAGCCCGCTTGCAGATCCCGGTAGTTCGGAATATCTCAGCCTCGCATTGACACTGTCGTTTCTTACCGGTGTGTTTCAGTTTGCTCTCGGTGCAGCCCGCATGGGGTTACTTGTTAATTTTATCTCACATACTGTCGTAATAGGATTTACGGCTGGCGCTGCGGTGCTAATCGCCTCCAGCCAGATCAAGAACTTCTTTGATCTTGCCATTCCACGCGGAACATCTTTCTACGAAACGATTTACTTTTTTTTCGAGATGTTCGATGAGATCAACCTGTATGCAACATCAGTTGGCCTACTGACTATGCTTTCTGGGATATTAGTGAAAAAGTATATTCCTAAACTCCCATTCATGATTGTTGCAATGACTGCTGGCAGCCTACTAGCACTTGCCTTAGACATGATAGTTGGGGCAGAAACAGCATTGATTCAAACGGTGAGTGCACTCCCTAGAGGTCTCCCACCTCTGTCGGTTCCAGATTTATCGCCATCCGCAGTGAGTTCTCTACTCTTTAGTGCGTTAGCAATTACATTGCTTGGCCTGACGGAAGCGGTTTCGATATCTCGCAGCATCGCAGTACGATCAGAACAGAATATCGATGCCAACCAAGAATTTATCGGTCAAGGCATGGCGAACGTTGTCGGCAGTTTTTTTTCGTCCTACCCTTCAAGTGGCTCGTTCAATCGAACTGGATTAAACTTTACGTCCGGTGCAAAAACGCCATTAGCGTCAGTGTTTGCTTCGGGCATGCTAATATTTATTCTGTTAGCCGTTGCACCATTAGCCACTTATCTGCCAATTGCAACTATGGCGGGGGTTCTTTTTTTAGTCGCCTATGGGCTTATCGACTTCCAAAATATCAGATCCATCTTTCGAGTCAGTAGAGCTGAATCCGTTATCTTCTCTGTCACATTTGTTGGCACGCTATTAGATTTGGAAAAAGGCATCTTTTTTGGCATGCTACTGTCTCTAATGATGTACTTGTACCGAACATCGCGTCCAGTCATTCGTGAGGCAGTGCCAGCTATTGGCAATGCAAGCTATCACTTTGTTCCGAAAAAGGGAGCGCCCGGTTGTTGTCAGTTAAAGATGGTGTTCCTAGACGGCGCGGTATTTTTTGGGGCTGTCGACAGCGTCGAACGTAGTCTGCGCCAATATGACCAGGACAATTCTGATTATAAGCACGTCCTCTTATTAGGGACTGGAATCAATTTCATCGATCTCGCAGGGGCAGAAATGCTAACACGCGAATCGCGCCGACGCAGACGGATGGGCGGCGGTCTTTACTTCCATCGTCTCAAAGATTCAGCATTCCAAATGCTAAAGCAGGGTGGGTTCATAGACGATATTGGAAGGAATAATATGTTCCCTATGGGTCCAAAGGTTATCCCAAAGCTTTATCCCAGATTGGACTCTGAGATCTGTCGTCGCTGTAAGACTAGGATTTTCAACGAGTGTCAAACAACACTTCCCAATGGTGAGCCACGAAACGAGTAATAACGGCCAAGACCACCCAACAATATCAGTTGGGTTAGTAACCTTGACCATTTTTCAAAAGTTAACCGTTAAACAGACGCTATTACCCGAGGCCTGCTAACTGCCATGAACTAATGACGGTTAGCCAAATAAGGGCTGCGTTTCTCTAGCCTAACCATAGCTTTTATGACTATAACTGGCCGTCTTCTTCTAATACTTTTCTGGCAACTCGAAAACATTCCAGAGATTGCGGTACACCACAATATATCGCAACAACATGAATAGTCGCACGGATTTGTTCTTTTGTAACACCGTTCCTAATCGCACCTCGACAATGAATTTCCCACTCATTCATTTTTCCTAATGCGCCGATCATTGCTAGATTCATTAAAGATCGAGTTTTTGCATCAATCGCCTCATCACCCCAGCCAAAGCCCCAACACCACTCCGTCATCGCCTCTTGAAAGGGTCGAGTGAAATCATCGGCAGCGGCTAAGTTCTTCTCCACATATTCAGCGCCCAGAGTCGCCTTACGCTTTTCTAATCCAACTTCAAATCTTTCTTTACTCATTCTGATCCACCTTAATTTTAAAAATTAATGACACTCAAGTACCTAATGTGCCAAACCTTAACGAACGGACTTTACTTGTCCTCTGCACTGCTGCCAATAGTAAATTTTTAATCGCAATACTGCCAACTGTTAAACTTAAAAGACCATCCAGATACTGTGCCAAGTTAGTTTTTTTGCAAAAACGTTCGAGTATGTTACCCCGTCAGTCAACGGGGCGTATAGCAATTCAACTTATTCAAGAAACCTACCTATTGTTAATCACAAGCGCTATGATCCTCTTTATGACGGAAAAAAAACATTTACTCATCGTTGCCCATAACCCCTCCCCTAACACACAGAAATTGGTCGATGCTTCCTTGTTTGGTGCCAATCATCCTGATATTGAAGGCGTTGAAACTAAACACATTGCACCCTTGCAGGCCACACCATGTGACGTCCTATGGGCGGATGCGATTATTCTTGGCACCACCGAAAATTTTGGCTATATGAGTGGCGCTTTAAAAGATTTCTTCGACCGTATTTATTACCCCTGCCTTGAAAAAACAGAAGCCCTGCCCTATGCCTTGTTTATTCGTGCAGGCTTGGATGGAACTGGTACAAAAATAGCTATTGGAAAAATAACTACGGGTCTACGCTGGAAAGCAGTACAGGAACCTATTATCCTACACGGCGAGTATAAAACAGAATTCGAAAACCAATGTGAAGAACTCGGCATGCTGATGGCGGCCAGTCTTGAAGCAGGTATCATTTAGAGAAAGGTTAACTATGACAAATTTTACTAATAAAAAAGCAATCGTCTTTGGAGGCACCTCTGGGATTGGGCTAGAGATAGCAAAATTACTGATGCAATCAGGTGCAGAAGTTATTACTGTCAGTCGAAGCGGTCCACAGAGCGATGCCAACGATGGCATGCAAAATGAAATCGCTGATGTTCAGGACAGAGCTGCTTTACAGGCTATTTTCGAGCGCCACGCCGGGTTTGATTATTTAGTCAATTCAGCCACTGGAGGGTCACGCGCTATTGGGCCATTTCTAGAGATGGATCTGGATGGTTTTCAAGGTTCATTCACAAAACTGTGGGGGTATTTGAATACCGTTCGATTCGGTGCGCCTCACATGTCGCAGGATGGCGCAATTGTTTTGCTGAGTGGTTATCCCGCCAGAAAAGCAAAGCCAGGCTCCATCGCCATTGGCACTGTTGGCAATGCAGTCGAAGGCTTCGTTAAACTCGTTGCCAGTGAAATCAAGCCCTTGCGTATTAATGCGGTTTGTCCTGGATTGATCGACACACCCATGTTCACTCAGCAGGGTGAAGCGCGCGAAGATTTTCTGTCAGGTGGCACCGAAAACAACATAATACCGCGAGCAGGCCAACCTGAAGAAGTTGCCTCAGCAGTCATTTTTTTACTCGGAAACCGATTCATTACAGGTACGATTATGGATGTCGACGGCGGCGCAATAACTGCCTAATCAATATATGACTAACCAATACTGGCCAAATTTGAATTCTACCTTTAGTTACTAATCATGGTCTATTTCAACAAAAACGAGTGGTCCACCAGTGATAAGCCACCGGCCTGGCTTAGCAACTTCAGTTTGAAATAAATGTTTACCCAGCAACGTTATAGCGTTTGAATTAGGCTCTATAATAGTAATCTCGCTGTCGACAGCATAGATTAAAAGCAGACTCGCGCCGGGAGAAAGGTGTTTATCTATACTGTCATCTGACGTTGTCACTTTGGAGCGACACTTACTTTGCCGAGTCATCACGTTAAAGTCTAGAATATCGCCATCATGCAATTTAGCATTAGTTCGCCAACCACCATCAAAATGCGCCATATCAAATCTTTGATTTAGTGTGTCTTGCTGACCACTGCTATGGTTTAACGTTAAGCCATTACCATCAATTAATACGAGCGTTCGATCATATTGCCCGAAATCAGAAAAGTCACCGTCCATAATCACCGGCGCCATACTTAATCGCCAGTCAAAACTGTCTATACTGGTACCACCGAACGCTAACTCTTGGGTAATACCCTGACCATTTTTCCAAGCAACGGAACGAAATTGATTAGGTGGTATGATATTAAACTGCATCAGATGACGGCCTAGTTGAGTTAAACTGTTGAAACTTTATCATACATGACAGGCTATAGACGATGAGCAATGAACCCCGAGGTAGTCTTACCATTCGCACGCTGGCAATGCCCGCAGATGCAAATCCATCAGGTGATATTTTCGGTGGTTGGGTTTTGTCGCAAATGGATATAGCTGCCAGCATCTGCGCTGTTGATCGGGCTCAATGCCGCACTGTCACTGTTGCTTTAGACGCTATGAGTTTTATTAGCCCGGTCAAAATTGGCGATGTGCTCAGCGTCCATACAGAGCTCAGAAAAGTCGGTAATACGTCGATGGATATATACGTCGAGGCTTGGGCGAAACGCGGTCGACTTGGCAAGACAGATAAAGTAACTGAAGCTATGTTTAAATTTGTCGCTGTTGACGAAGACGGCTTACCTACTCCAGTACCACCGCTTTAGAGCACATCATTCACTAGCTCGATCCAATGAACCACGGGCACCTTGGCACCCTGACCTATCTGTAACTGACAGCCAATATTTGCTGTGGCAATCACCTCTGGAGAATCAACTGTCAGTGCTGTTTGCTTATTTTTCTGCAACTGCTTTGATATTTCTGGTTGTAAAATTGAGTAGGTGCCAGCCGAACCACAACATAAATGTGAGTCGGCAACCTGACAGACGTGATAACCCGCGCTCGTTAAAATTTTCTCTACAACATTTTTCAAACCAAGCGCATGCTGCATAGTACACGGTGAATGAAAGGCAACTCGCTTTGGATTATTTGTAGATTGATTCATAGACCGATCAATAGTGAAGTTTTGATCTGCCATTTCTTTGGCTACAAGCTCACTTAAATCAAACGCAAGGTCACTAATAGCTTGGCCTTTCTCAGCATAACCAGCCTCACCTTTAAAAATAGTACCGTAGTCCTTAATGCTAACGCCACAGCCAGTCGCAGTGAAAATAATCGCTTCAACCCCTTTTTCTACTTGGGGCCACCAGGCATCAATTAAACGTCTGGCTTGCGCTTTACCTTGCTCTATTTGAGAGGTGTGCATACCGACAGCACCACAGCAATGTTTCTGGTTAATTTCAACAACGCTCAAGCCCAAGCGATGCAGCAGTTGTTTTGCAGCTGCGTTCGTATTGGGTGCTAAAGCAGGTTGAACACAACCCGACAACATAAGTACTTTTCGTTCATGCTGGGCAATAACTTTTGCTATATTTGGCTTTACCTGAGGTATCGATACACTCATTTTGTTAGGTAATAGCCATCGGCATTTTTGTGCTATCTGAATTGACGACTTGAATATCCAACCTGAGTTTAAAAACCAAGTAATGCCCCACCGTAATCCACGATGCATGATAGGCCGAGGTAAATCAACTTCGATGGCTTCCCGTCCAATTTCTAATAGGCGGCTATAATTAACACCCGATGGGCAGGTTGTTTCACAACTTCGGCATGTCAGACACCGATCGAGGTGAAGCTGCACATCTTTATTAGCTGGCGCACCCTCAAAATATTGTTTCATCTGATAGATACGACCACGCGGGCCATCAAGCTCATCACCACGTAATTGATATGTTGGGCAAGTTGCATTGCAAAAACCACAGTGCACACAGCTACGAAGAATAGACTCAATCGCTTCCGCTGATTTCCCTTCTTTAAATCGTTGGGTCAAATTTGTTTGCATTGTTAAAGCCCAGCGTACATTCGACCAGGGTTAAATATACCGGCTGGATCAAAGCTTGATTTAAGGTTTCGATGCAATGCTAAAATTGCATCCGTTGGACGATGAAATATCTCAGCATGGCGGTCATATCCTCGAAAAGCACAGACCGTGCCTCGATGAGACTCCACTTGATGCCTTAACTGATCAAGACTCTCTTGTGGCGTTTCTATCCAGCGCTGAGCCCCACCCCATTCGATCAATTGCGATTCAGCGGTTAAAAAGTCACTTTCAACACTGGGTACCGACACCCTAGCAAGCGATCTTACTTGACCAAAAAACGGGTGCGATTGTTCTTTAAGCCCAGACCAAGTTTCATCCTTATCTATTTTGCCATCTCCGCCCAAATCGTGACACGCACTATCAATGCCTTGCAGACTACCTGAAAGCCGTATTTTAGTTTGACCCTGATACCAAACTGATGCTGAAATTGGGTAAGGCAAACGTCTTGTCTGGTTGATCCAATCAATATGCTTCTGGGCATCCACATGCTCAAAAAACAGGGTCGTTTCTGTCTCAAATTTAGGAATAATGCGAATTGACACTTCGAGTAAAATACCCAAAGTGCCTAATGCACCTACCATTAAGCGTGACACGTCAAATCCCGCAACATTTTTAATTACGCGGCCACCAAAATTAACGACTTCACCTCGACCATTGAGCAGTTTCACACCCAAAATAAAATCACGAATAGCACCTGAGAACCCGCGCCTCGGTCCCGTTAAGCCACTCGCAACTATGCCACCTATGGTCGCCTCTTCACCAAAGTAAGGTGGCTCGAATCCTAACATTTGTCCCTTTTCAGCCAACAGCAATTCTACGTCTTTTAGTTTACAGCCTGCTCGTAAAGTGATGACTAACTCAGCTGGGTCATAATCGATAATGCCGCTATGTCCGCTTACGTCAATATCCAATGCGTCAACGGCATGTCCATAAAATGCCTTGGTATTACCACCCGTTATTTTTACTGGCGCACCATTCGCTGAAGCTGATTCAATCTGAGACTGAAGGTCGTCTTCATGATTAACGTGTGGAATGCTAACTTTTTGAATCTGCGCAGACATTAGAACCGGTCCAGTTCAGGATGCGGGAGTTCACCATTATGAACATGCATCGAATTAAATTCGGCACAGCGTGCCAAAGTAGGAATTGCCTTACCGGGGTTCATTAAATTGGCAGGGTCAAAAGCTGATCGAATTGCGTGAAATTGATAACGCTCTATATCACTAAACTGAACGCACATTTCGCCTAACTTTTCGACTCCGACTCCGTGTTCACCTGTTATCGTACCGCCATGATAAATACATAGCTGAAGAATTCTGCTCCCCAATGCTTCAGTCTTTTCAAACTCACCTTCATTGTTGGCATCATACAAAATCAACGGATGCAAATTACCATCACCTGCATGAAAAACGTTGGCTATACGTAGACCGTACTCTTCAGAAAGTCGGTTTATTTCGGTTAAAACAGCGCCCAAAGCCTTCCGCGGAATAGTGCCATCAATACAATAATAATCAGGCGATAATCGGCCTACCGCTGGAAAAGCAGCTTTGCGTCCCGACCAGAATAAGTGTCGTTCGGCATCATCTTTGGCCAAGCGAGTATCTACTGCACCACTATTTTTTAATATGCTATCGACTTTAATTATTTGAGACTCGACTTCAGCCTCAGTACCGTCCAATTCACAAATTAAAATAGCAGCTGAATCGATAGGATAACCCGCATTGACAAAAGACTCTGCTGCTCTGATAGCGGGGTTGTCCATCATTTCGATACCCGCAGGAATGATACCACCTGAAATAATACGGGCAACACTATTGCCCGCCTTCTCAACGTCATCAAATACCGCCAGTATTACTCGGGCACACTGAGGTATCGGCAATAGTTTCAAGATTACTTCAACTACAATACCGAGCATGCCCTCTGATCCAATGATCAATGCAAGTAAATCATAGCCTTGCGACTGCAGTGACTGTTGATCTAATACCAGCAATTCACCTGAGGCGGTCACGAGTGTTACTCCTAAAACATTATGCAACGTCAAACCATATTTAAGGCAATGCACTCCACCCGCATTTTCGGCAACATTGCCCCCGATAGAACATGCTATTTGTGACGAAGGATCCGGCGCATAGTAAAGGCCCAGATGCTTTACTGCCTCTGAAACCGCTAAATTGCGTATACCTGGTTCCACGGTAATACTTTGTGCATTATCATCAATGTTAAGAATTCGATTCATTTTAGATAAACTCAAGACAATACCGTCTGCATGGGGCAAGGCACCGCCCGACAGGCTCGTACCAGCGCCACGACTCACAATGGGGATATTACGCTCAGCACAAATGACAACAATTTTTTGTACTTCTTCAATAGTCTGAGGTAAAACGACCAGCAAAGGAGTTTGGCGGTAGGCGCTTAGCCCATCGCATTCGTAAGCGGCTAGTGAAGTCGATTGGTCAATTACCGATTCATATTCGAGAAATGTCCGAAAAAGATTCGCTAGCTGTTGTCGTATTGAAGTTATCATTGCCTTTAAATATGCCCTCGTTTTGTCTGGTATGATTCCAATTGACATTAGCTACACTGCCTTGCCATCTAAAGACGTGATTGCTAATATGACTTTAGATTAATAGAATTGGACTGACCAATTTAACAAACAATGACAAAAAAACCAATAGAAAACCTTTCTGTGACCGACACGGTGACTGAAAAACTTGAATTAATGATTGTGGAAGGCACTTTTAAGCCTGGTGACACTTTGCCACCCGAGCGTCAACTTGCACGGGATTTTGCGGTATCAAGAGCATCGCTTAGGCAGGCACTTTCGGTACTCGAATATCGTGGGCTAATCCTTTCCAAACAAGGCGGTGGCAACTATGTGTGCGATGTTGTTAAAAAAAGTTTTTCTGATCCACTGCTCGATTTAATTAAACGCCATCACGAATTGAAATTCCAAGTGATTGAACTTCGCCAGACACTAGAATGCTCTGCTGCTTTCTATGCTGCTGAGCGCGCTACGGACGAAGATCACGTTATTATTCGCCAACGTCTAAATGACTTGAAAGCCACGGTGCCTTTGAAAAGGCCAGTCGAGGAAGCTAGAGCTGACTTAGAGTTACATTTAGCCATTGCCGATGCTGCACACAATGTGCCGCTATCTCTAATGTTACGGAACATTTATTCGCTACTTTTAAGTGAAATTGAAGAAAATCTTAGTCTAGTTCACCAAGTCAATATTAATTCAAAAAAACTACATGGACAGCATCAAGAAATGGTCGATCTTGTAATTGCGGGAGATAGCGATGGTGCTCGTCGTGTTGCTCATGAACACCTTGAGTTAATTAGAGAGACATTCATTAAAAATGATTTAGTCAGCGAACCAAGTAATGACGAAACGCGAGCACTATTAAATCAACTTTAGTGATGACACTACTTAGAGACGCCAGTTTTTAACTGTTCAAAATTTTGATTCATTTCCTGCATTAACTGTTTACGCTTCTCTTCTGGCGCAAAGAAAAATACAACAATCCATGTGACCAGAATCAGTACCGCCAAACCCTGAAAAAAAGACGATACTTTTTCTTTACTGATAAAGTTATCTAGACGCTGACGATTCGACTTGTAGTGTCGCATGAAAAAATCTAGCACCGCAAAAAACGGCCCATAAAGGAAATCAAAAATCTTTTTAGCAGTGGGTTTCAAAACTCTGTCCTGTCTTAATATTTATCTGTAACTGAGTGCCAGTGACTGAAATAAGGCAACCCTAACAATATGTGTGGGCAACACCAATAACTTGAACCATAACACCCGAAACTATTATGCTGTTACTATATTTGTAGAACCATAACCCAGAGTGTTGAGATGAACAATAAACCCGTTGTGCTGGTAACACGGAAATTACCCGATGCAGTTGAGATTAAACTTGCGGAACATTTTGAGGTTATTCTAAACCCCGAAGACAAGCTATATAGTAGCGAGGAGCTTTTGCAGCTAGCTACTCAGGCGGATGCTATCTTACCTTGCCACACTGAAAAGTTTACAGCCGAAACGATTGCCCTTTTACCAACCAGAGTCAAAGCCATAGCCAATTTCTCTGTTGGTGTTGATCATGTTGACCTAGATGCTGCCAAAAAGAAACAAGTCATAGTTACCAATACGCCTGACGTACTATCCGATGCTACGGCAGAAATAGCCATATTACTTATGCTCGGTGCTGCACGTCGAGCTAGCGAGGGTGAGCGTATTATGAGAACCCAACAATGGAAGGATTGGAGCCCAGCTTTTATGGTTGGGCAACAAATTACGGGTAAACGCCTTGGCATTCTCGGTATGGGCAGAGTCGGACAAGTCTTAGCCCAACGTGCTCGTGGCTTTAATATGACTGTTCATTATCATAACCGACATCCAATTGATACCGAACTCGCAGCTGGCGCGGTCTACCACGACAGTGTTGAAGCACTGCTAGCAGAAGTTGATGTATTATCGATTCACTGTCCGGCATCTCTGCAAACTAAGGGGCTGCTTAACAAACAGCGTCTGGGCATCCTGCACCGCAATGCAATTATCGTCAATACGTCAAGAGGTGGCGTTATTGACGACGATGCATTAGTAAACGCCCTGAAATCTGGCAAAATTGCAGCCGCAGGTCTCGATGTCTATAATGGCGAACCAGACCATATCCACCCTGAATATCGCCAGTTAGATAACGTTTTCTTGTTACCCCATATTGGCAGTGCCACCCATGAAACCCGTAACGCAATGGGCTATAGAGCCATTGATAACCTGATTGCAATTTTCAGTGGAAAAACACCCAAAGATCGAGTAGCTTAGTTTCTAGGTATTGGTACTACCAATATTGGTATTACCAATATATACTCAAAATTGCTATCAGTGTTCAATACTTATAAGAATAACCTGGCAAAAGTTGTTTTTCGGAATTTATCTAATATAAATTTCCAACCCCTAGGAGGATTACAAGCATGACTGAAGAAACAAAATCATCTCGACGTAAATTTTTAACTAAAGGTGCGGTACTAGTAGCTGGTGGCGCTGTACTTGCTGCTTGTGATCAAGCAACTAAAGAAGTAGAGCCAACGGCCCAAACGCCGGCAAAAGCTAAACCTGTTGTGCTCAAGGTGCAGGCAGCTTGGGGTGGCGGTATATTTCTGGAATTTGCTCAAGATTACGTTAACCGTGTTAACGAAATGTCTGGCGGCTCATTGAAGATCGATCTGCTTGGCGTTGGCGCAGTAGTTAAAACTGCAGAAATGCAAACTGCTGTTCATAAAGGTGTTATAGATGGCGCTCACTTAGTTACCGCTTACTGGTATTCTAAAAGCCCCGTTGCGTCACTATTCGGCACGGGCCCTTGCTTTGGCTGGTCTGCAAATGAATTGATGGGCTGGATTCAATATGGTGGCGGTAGAGCGCTGTATGACCAATTAATGGGCGATCTTAAACTCGACATTGTTGGCTTCTTTACTGGGCCAATGCCTGCCCAGCCGTTGGGTTGGTTTAAAGAGCACATTACCAGCAGTGAACAAATGAAAGGCCTGAAGTACCGTACCGTTGGACTCGCTGCTGACGTATTACAAGAAATGGGCATGTCAGTTGTTCAGCTACCAGGTGGAGAAATTCAGCCTGCTATGAAGAGTGGTTTAATCGATGCTGCTGAATTCAACAATCCGTCCTCGGATAAAGATTTTGGTATGCAGGATGTTTCTAAACATTATCACCTTGCTAGCTTTCATCAGTCGCAGGAATGTTTCGAGATCATTTTCAACAAGCGTCTATATGACGGGCTTGCCAAAGAGCATCAAGCTATTCTCAAATATGCCTCAGAAGCTGCCTCAGCCGATATGGCCTGGAAAGCAATGGAGCGTTACTCGCAGGATCTGGTTACGCTGAAAGAAAAGCATGGTGTTAATGTCTACCGCACACCAGACAGTGTCATGCAAGATCAGCTCAACGCCTGGGATATCGTCGTCAAGCGCTTTACTGAATCGGATCCTTTTTTCAAGAAGGTTATCGAATCACAAATGACATGGGCGAAACGTCATGGTTCTTATGCATTGAACAATAACCCAAATTACAAAGGTGCTTACGAGCATTACTTCGGTAACCTGTAATTAGAAGTTTGTTGCACTGAAGCTACGGGGCAGTATTAGCTGTAATACTGCCCCGTTTTTTGTTCCCATATCGAGATAACCCCATTAGGTTCCAAGCCATGATGACTCGTACTCTTTATTTTATTGATAGCCTTAGCGCCTGGTTCGGCAAAGCCTTTGCCTGGTGCATTGTTGTCTTGACCTTCTCCACCTGCTATGAAGTTTTCGTGCGCTACGTCCTCAATTCGCCAACGGTATGGGCATTCGATATGAGTGTACAAATGTATGGTGCGTTATTCATGATGTGCGGCGCCTACGCCTTGTCACAGGGCGCACATGTTCGCGGCGACGTCCTCTATCGCCTGATGAGTACTAAAACCCAGGCTAAAATTGACTTGGTGCTTTACATTCTATTCCTTATGCCTGGTGCTCTTGCACTGGTCTATTATGGCTATGGCTTCGCCTCTGACTCATGGTTTTATAAGGAAGTTAGCTGGAGCAGCCCAGCACGAATTCAAATTTACTTTTTCAAAACACTTATACCCATTGCTGGCTTTCTGGTAGCGCTTCAAGGCGTTGCTGAGTGCGTCCGCTGTGTGGTTTGTATACAAACGGGTGTCTGGCCTGCAAGATTACACGATGTCCAGGAAACTGGAGACATGTTAATGAAAGAACAACAAGATAAACAACAGCTGGAGAAAGGAAATGTCTGATCCAGTTATCGCAGTCGTCATGCTGTGTTTGTTCATTGTAATTGTAATGCTCGGATTTCCGATTGCATTCACATTAATTGCGATGGGTATTGGCTTTGGTTATTATGCTTATTACGATGTCGATCGCATGCAACACCTATTCGATAATCGAATTTTTGACTTATTTGTTCAAAATACCTTTTCGGTGATGTCCAACGACGTTTTAGTGGCTGTACCGCTCTTCCTATTTATGGGCTATGTTGTAGAAAGAGCAAATATCGTCAACCGTTTATTTTTCAGTATTCAAATGGCAGCACGTCATCTGCCTGGCTCTATGGCAGTTGCGGCACTATTTACCTGTGCCATATTCGCCACCGCTTCAGGCATTGTTGGTGCAGTTGTTACCTTAATGGGTATGCTTGCATTCCCAGCTATGTTGAAAGCAAATTACGATGAAAGTTTTGCAGCCGGTGTTATTTGTGCTGGTGGTTGTCTTGGTATTCTTATCCCACCTTCCATTATGCTCATCGTTTATTCAGCCATCGCAGAAATATCACCTTTACGCCTCTACGCTGCAGCCCTATTCCCTGGCATGATGTTGGCCGGTCTATATATGGTTTACGTTGTCGGGCGTGCAGCTATAAATCCAAGTCTTGCACCAAAACCAATTGAAGAAAACGTACCACCATTTGGTACCATCGTATGGGAACTTGTAACGTCGTTTATCCCACTGGCAGTACTCATCATGAGTGTACTTGGTGCTATTTTAATGGGATTAGCAACACCTGCAGAGGCAGCTGGCGTCGGTGCTGCTGGCGGTTTATTGCTCGCCCTGCTCTATCGATCTCTGAGCTGGGAGCGATTAAAACAAGCCGTCTACCTGACCGCAAAAACATCGGCCATGGTCTGTTGGTTGTTCGTCGGCTCATGGACATTTGCCTCCGTATTTTCGTACCTAGGCGGTCATCAGCTGATCAATGACTGGGTGCTGTCGATGGATCTAGGTACTGTTGGCTTTCTAATATTAGCGCAAGCAATAATTTTCATCCTAGGTTGGCCATTGGAATGGACAGAGATCATTATCATTTTTGTACCTATATTCCTGCCTATGCTAGCAACTTTCAATGTTGATCCACTATTTTTTGGTATCCTCGTGGCGCTGAATTTGCAAACATCGTTTTTGACCCCGCCAATGGCTATGGCAGCTTATTACCTGAAAGGTGTGGCTCCACCCCATATACAGTTAATGACGATATTCAAAGGCATTATGCCTTATCTAGCGATCATCATTTTCTCTATGGTATTACTTTATAACTTCCCGGGAATTGCACTCTGGCTTCCGGTTTATTTGTTTGGGTAAGTGATCTTTCACATTATTAAACGAAGCTATTTGCGAAGTAATAAACGATGAGTACATTCGACACCTCGACTGCCAATTTGCTGAGTGCCTGCGATGCTCGGAAAGCCATAGATAAAGGCCTTTTGAGTTCTCAGGAACTAGTAAAGGCTTGCTTTGACCGCATTGATTCGCTCGAAGAATCGATTGGTGCCTGGACGCATCTGGATAAGGAAGTTGCAATGCAACAGGCCCGTGAAGCCGATGAGTTCCGAAGCCGAGGTTTACGTGTGGGTGCATTGCACGGATTACCCATTGGTATCAAAGATATTATCGATACTCGTGATTATGTAACCGAATTCGGCACCGTACTGCACGAAGGGCGCAGACCATCAAGCGATGCCACGCTGGTGTCGCTTCTGAAAGAGGCAGGTGCCATTATACTCGGAAAAACAGTCACCACAGAGCTTGCTGTCCTCTCACCGGGTAAAACTACCAATCCGCATAATAATGCACACACGCCGGGTGGCTCTTCTAGCGGTTCAGCAGCAGCAGTTGCCTCAGCGATGGTTCCCTTAGCTGTTGGCACTCAAACCAACGGCTCAGTCATTCGCCCTGCATCTTTTTGTGGGGTATATGGATTTAAGCCCAGCTTTGGCCGCATATCACGTCAAGGCGTGCTGAAACAATCACCACCATTGGATACTGTTGGTGTCTTTGCGCGTTGCCTCGAAGACCTCGCCTTAATCGCCGACGTTGTCATGCGATACGATGCACAGGATGATGCGATGTCACCCATAGCGCCACCCTGTATTAGTTCAATCATGGCAGAACCTGTGCCAGTAGACCCTGTTTTTGCTTTTATTCGAACCCCTGCTTGGGATAAGACAGAACAAGTCACCAAAGATGGTTTCCGCGAGCTCATTGAAACCATTAACGAAAGCAAACCCAAAACTATCGATATATTCGATTTGCCAGCCCAATTTGACAATATTTTTGAAGACCATCGAGTGGTAATGGAAGCCGACATCGCTCGAAACTTCGCTGAAGAATATACCCGGGGAAAAGCAAAATTAAGTGAAGAGCTTTGTAGCATAATTGAACGAGGCCAAAAAATCACAGAGGAAGAATATCATGCCTCAGTAGCGACAATAGCCGACTACGCTAGTAGTCTGGACGAGGTATTTGAATTATACGATGCCATCCTAACACCAGCGACCCCAGGGCCAGCACCGGCAGGATTGCAGACTACCGGAGATCCGGTGATGAATACCATATGGACATTCTGTGGCACGCCCACATTAAACCTACCATTATTGCAAAGCGAAGAAGGTCTTCCATTTGGTGTGCAGCTGGTTGGAGAAAAAGATGATGACGCGAGGCTCTTTAGAAGTGCTCGTTGGTTGCTGGATAGTTTAAATGACATTTAACTTCAGCTAGACAACTTTAGATGAGAAAGAGAACACCATGGATAATTTAATAAGCAGCTTTATCGCAATAGCAGTATTCCTAGCTTTTGTTATTGGTCTGGCAATTTCAATCAAATCAATTCCTTTTGCTATCATTGTATTTTTAGTGTCTATAATGATCCTTGTTGAGTTTTTTGAGTCTGCAAAAGAAGGACTGAAAAACGATATTAATAAAAAAGCCTAGGCTTTTAATGAACTGATCTAATAACCGCTCGATAAAAAATTCGTACCAAGATCTCTAACATTCTCGCTCCCACTCATTGAGATTAACCAGCTGACTTGGGGGATTGTTTAGATACCATCAACTCGACATACCTAACCGATATATGTCGAGCTTCTCTGACTAATCAAGTTTGCTTATTAGCTCGCTGCAAACTCCTCTAATTTTTCAATAAGTGCCTGCGGCACTTCAACACCATTTACTTCGGCTTGGCGTTTAAAATTATGTCTGTCCGAACCAGGCAAACGAACGCCCGGTTCACTTAATAAAGCGGTTAACATTGTTTCCAAGCGGTCTGCATAACCAGCATCTCCACCAGGTGCAAATGTACCGGGTGATATTGCAATGAAAAATTGACCAACTTTGGGTTCTCCACCCGTATTGTTTTTAAAGACAGGTGCTTGGAATGAACAGTTTGGGCCACTTAAAACACCGGCAAGCAAGTCAACTAACATACCCAACAACATGCCTTTAAATCCACCAGCATGTGCCAGCGCACCGCCATTAATAATTGCGTTGGCATCGGTCGTATTATTACCCTCGTTGTCATATCCCCAGCCCAAGGGTACTGGTTTACCTTCTGCGGCATGCTTTTTAACCGTAACCAATGCCACTTGACTAGTCGCCATGTCGGCGATCACAACCGGTTGGCCGCCAGGGCGAGGCACACCAAATGCCATTGGATTAGTGCCAAAAAAGGCACTCGCACCCGGGGCTGGAGCCACTGCAGAAGGCGAATTGGCAAAACCCAACCCTATTAACCCTTGATTCGCCATGCGATTAACGAACCAACCGACTACACCCGCTGAATAGGAATCGACTATCGACAATGCTGCAATACCTTGCTGCTTCGCTAACGCATAAAAGTCAGCTTCAGCTTTTTCATAAGCTGCGTGAGCAAAGCCACTATCGGCATTAGCACGTATTGCAGAAGGGGCAATTTTTTCATGGCTAGGATTAGCGTCTTTGTTTAATTTGCCCACTTGCAGATGACCGCAATACAACGGCAAATAATTGAGGCCTACTGTTCTGATGCCATCGTATTCAGCATCGACTACCGATTGCACCGCCATATCAAGCTGATGCCCATACGCACCACAGGCACTCAATGCTCGCCGAGTAAGATCGTCTACTTGCTGAAGTGATAATGTTTGATTGCCGCTAGTCATATTGCTTCCTGTTTTTAATCAAGATCTAAAGCTAATTCAAAGCGAAACAATGATGCAACTGAAGCAATTAATCAAACGAGCTAAACTGAAGGCTAATTCAGTATTACTCAAAAACTGGAGTTCCAGCGAGTCTCAAAAAAAATCGCAGGCAGAACAAAGGATTTATGGTGACAAGCGGTCCATTACCCATTGACTCCCATTCGGTTGATATAACACTCGGTCATGTAAGCGGTTTACCAGTCCTTGCCAAAATTCGAAGGACTGTGGCTTAAGTCGGTATCCAATCCAGCTTTCAGGTCGTGGAACATTGCCATCAGGATATTGCTCATGTAAACGCTTTACTTCATCTTCCAGCACCTTACGATTTTTAACTATAGCGGTTTGGCAGGATGATGCAGCACTAAAACGACTGCCTTCAGGTCGTGAATTAAAATAGGCCTCAGCATCACTAGCAGGCAACTCTTCTACAATACCTTGCACTCGGATTTGTCGACTTAAATCACGCCAATGGAATAACAATGTGGCTTGGGGGTTAACAGACAATTCTTGGCCCTTTTGACTGCGTGAATCGGTGTACCAGCAGAAGCCTCGCTCATCATAATTTTTGAGCAATACAATACGCGCTGACGGCATACCGTTAGCGTTAGCAGTTGCAAGCGTCATTGCGGTTGAATCAATCAACTTCAAATCATTCGCTTCTTGCAACCATTGTCCAAATTGGTTCATTGGATCAGCGTCAAGGTCCGCTTTACGCATACCTTGAGATTCATATTCACGGCGATAATCGCTGAGGTCTTTTTGATTTGTCATGGTGATTATCTCTTAAGCTAATTCTATTCTAACAAGGGTCATAATTTAGCCAAATCGCTTTTGAATTTGGCAATTTCTGACGGTTCTAAACCCGCTAACTTCTGTGGAAACACCGGCCATTTTTCGCTTTTATGGACAAAATAATCAGGCTCGAAGTCGACTGCATTTTCTCGACTTATACTAGGGGCTTGTACCAGGGACAGGCCACTCATATTTTGCCGATCGAGTTGAATCGTGATTGTTGAAGAATCTTTATTTATCAACGTATCAATATTTCGACCAGAATCAAAGACACCACCCACAGTTAATAATTTATCATTCCCATTTTGATTCAGTAATACAAGCCAAAGACCCAAAAATTTTGCTTGCTAATTAATACCATAGTGAACCGATTTTTGAACCGAGATAAGATCTGTCTCGATATCTTCGTATTCAAAAACCTCTTGTACGGCTATATCAACTGACGCACCATCAGACCAAATGACAATGATAAACTCAGGCCGAAAATCATCTTCATAAACTCGATGAACTAAAACGAAACAAGTCCTCCAGTAACTGTTGCGCAGTGATGAATGCTTAATCCACCAGATGTTAATAGCCAACATTATAAAGTGCCATCTTGGCACAAGCATTGCCTACCGACTAGACTAGCTTGAACAAAAATTTAGCCCGCACAGTCATTAAACCCCTTATTCAGATTGGGACTAGATCGATTCACTTATTTAGACCCAATTGAAGGTAAACTTGTCTGCGGGGACAGCATCCGAAAAAAGAAAACCTTGTGCATAATCACAGCCAGCTTTTGTTAAAAGCACTCTCTGCTGTTCGGTCTCTACCCCTTCTGCGATAACCTTCAGCTTAAGTTTATGGGCCATCATTATAATGGCCTCACACATTATTAGGCTGTCTGATCCTAAACCCATATCTTTAACAAATGACCGATCAATTTTAAGATAATCAATTTCAAACTTTTGAAGATAAGATAGCGATGAGTATCCAGTTCCAAAGTCATCTAATGAAATAGTAATACCGCTATTTCTTAACTCGGTCAGGTGTTGACTTACTTCGAGCCGGTTTTCCATCAACAGCCCTTCTTTAATTTCAATACCGAGAGCATTACCGGGCAAACCAGCTTGATTCAGTTTGTCTATCCAGCTCAAAATATTAATGCCATCATCTCTGAAGTGAGCTAACGATGTATTGATACTAATTTCAAAATTAGGGCATTGAATTTTACGCCATTCAACCAGCTGGCTTAAAGCTTGTTTGAAAACCCAATTTCCCAGACCTATAATTAATCCAATTTCTTCTGCAATTGGAATAAATTTATTCGGCAAAATCAAACCCTGCTGTGGGTGCTGCCAGCGTAACAAAGCCTCTGCTTTTTGAATTTTGCCTGTTTGAAGATCAACAATTGGCTGATAATAAACTACCAGCTGTTGATCTGAGCGTTGTTGGTTTGACAATGCATTACGCAAGTCTTTCACCATCAACATTCTATCCATTGCTTTTTGCTGCATCGCATTTTCAAAATGCTGAAAACGATTACGACCTTTTGACTTTGCAACGTACATGGCCTGGTCAGCATTTTTTACCAGTGTTTCAATGTCTTTTGCATTATCAGGGTAAAACGTAATTCCAATGCTGACTGACAAATGAATGACTTCATCATCAAGATAAAACGGCTGTGAAAGGACTTCAATTATCTTAGATGCCACTCTATCTACATCACTGCTATGCTGAAGCTCCCCCATCACAATCGTAAACTCATCACCTCCTAATCGAGCCACAGTATCGATTGTCCTCACACATTGAAGCAATCGTTCAGCCACAACAATTAACAACTGATCACCTTTTTCATGTCCAAGTGTATCGTTGACATCTTTGAAGTGATCCAGATCCAGAAAAAGTAAAGCAACTTGTCTGTCAACTCGCTTCGCTTTAGAAATTTCGTAACCGAGTCGGTCTGCCAACAAATGTCGGTTAGGGAGCCCCGTCAGTGCATCATAATTCGCTTGGCGCTGAATTACCGAATCAGCAAGATCACGTTCAATCGCAACACTGATTAGATTCGCTGTTTGTTCGATCAAATATATATCAGCTTCATTAGGCGTGCTAATTTCATGCGTACTGATAGAAAATGCACCCAACATCTTGCCATCGACGCTCTTTATGGGTTGTGACCAACTTGATGACAGACCAGCCTGTTTCGCCGCAGCCGCATAATGTGAAGAATAAGGATGCGTTTGTAAATTTTCGATAACATAGCGCTCACCAGTCGCCACTGCTGTGCCACTGGCTCCTTCCCCCACCTTAATTGGAACAGTCTTTAGAACATTTTGAAAAAATTTCGGTAATGTGGGCGAGGTATCAATTCGCAAAGATTGTGTTTCTTCATCTACTAACAGGATGCAGCCCACCATTTTGGGGCATTGTTTTTCAACCTCAAGAATGATGAACTCCATTACCTGATTCAACGGAAATCCTCGCGAAACCATTTCCAGACAACGATTTCGTGACTGCTCACTGGCTTCCTTTACTTTCAACTCGGCGAGAGCTTCTAGTAAACTACTCTCTGAGTTTTTTAATTTGGAGGTTAATGTGAGTAAATCAGGTGAGTTAATTTCTTTTTCAGCGAGAGCAGAGAGGTCTTTAAGTAAAGCAATGTCTTCTGTCGAAAATTGGCGGGGGAGATAGTCCAAAATACAGAAGGTGCCTATAATTTGGTTATTCGCAGCTTTGAGCGGCTGGCCCGCATAAAACCGAATATGAGGCGTGCCAATTACAACTGGATTATTCGAAAATCGTTGATCCAACTTTGCATCAGGAATAACAAAAACTTCGTCGTGTAAAATAGCATGCCCACAAAACGAAATACTTCGGGGAATCTCAGCCAAATTTACACCCAGAGAGGATTTAAACCATTGGTGGTCTTTATCGACAAGACTGATAAGCACGATAGGTGCATCAAATACTCGCTGGGCAATCCGTGTCAATCGGTCGTATCTTTCTTCCGAGCGTGTATCTAATACGCCTTGATTATATAGAGTGCTTATTTTTAATGCCTCCCTTTGTGGAAAATCAAACCCCTTCACTTAACCTCTCCCTTAATCCACCAAACAAAAACAAGCAGACTATCTCAGTCTTATAGAGTATTTTTGCTTGGCTTGCTCTAAAATGTATTTTTAATTATTAGATTCATCTGAACTAGAGCCCATGTTTGAATTAATTACCAATGCTAATTTATACTCACCGTTATCACAGGGCATTAAACATTTGCTAATTTGTGCGGGTAAAATTGTTTCCATTACTGACAGAATTCCAGTACTTGACGATCAATTTGACGTATTTCTAACCGACTTAAATGGCGCTAGGTTAATACCAGGCTTTATTGATGCACATGCCCATATTGTTGGTGGTGGTGGTGAAGCAGGCCCGTCAACACGAGTGCCACCATTGCATTTAAGTCAATATACTCAAGCCGGTGTTACCAGTGTAGTCGGCTTGCTTGGCACTGACGATTTAACCCGTAATCCGCAAACGTTACTGACTCAAGTCATGGGACTACGGGAGGAAGGTCTGTCTGCCTGGTGTTACACCGGCGGTTATCATGTGCCAGCAGTGACATTAACTCAATCAGTGCGGAGTGATATTGTCAACTTGGAACCCGTTATTGGGGTGGGTGAAGTAGCCATTAGCGATCATCGATCAAGCCAACCCACCATTGATGAAATTTTGCGTCTGGCGAGTGAGACACACGTAGCAGGATTGATGACAGGTAAAGCTGGTATTGTCCATTTTCACTTGGGTGACGGAGTTCGAGGTTTATCTATGATTCGTGATTGTCTCGATACCTGCGAAATTCCTGCCCGCGTTTTTAACCCTACTCATGTTAATCGAAATAAAGCATTGTTTGAGGAAGCCTGCGCCATTACGAGCCGAGGTTGCACCGTCGATATTACCGCATTTCCTGCAGATGAAAGTGATAAAGGTTGGGTAGCGCAAGACGCAGTTGCTCGATATTTTGATCAAGGTTGCGATCCAACAAAGCTAACCATTAGCTCGGATGGTGGTGGCTGTCTGCCTAGTTTCAATGCTCAAGGCGAGCTACTCAAAATGGGTCTTGCAAAATCATCTGCAATGGCTGAGACATTTAAAGCTATGCTTGATCTCAACTTGCCAATAGAAAAAGTGTTACCACTGATGACTAGTAATGTGGCTAGCCTGCTAAAGTTTCATCAAAAAGGCAATATTGCATTAGGTTTTGATGCTGATTTATTGGTTTTAAATGATCGTCATCAAATTGATAGTGTCATGGCCAATGGCGTTTGGCATATTAAAAATCAGCAGCAGTTAGTCCACGGACTATTCGAGAAATGATTATTAAAAATGCATCGTTAAAATATCAATATAATAATTTAGAGGTTTGCTAAAAGTGCCCCCTTCCCCAGAAAAAAATGGCCATCGTCGTGGTTATGTCATTCCTATAGGTGGTGCAGAAGAGAGAACCCGTTCGGCCACAGTGTTAAAAAAATTCGTCAAATTGTGTGGTGATAAAAAAGCTCGTATTGTAATCATACCAACCGCTTCCAATTTATCTGACACCGGTGATAAATACATCGAGGTTTTTAAACATCTAGGTATTGAAAGCGCTATTTCTTTATCAATCAATGAACGAAGTGAAGCCAGTCGGCCTGATTACATTATGGCACTCGATAATGCTACGGGAATATTTATTACTGGCGGCAATCAATTACGCTTATCAACCATTCTTGGCGGCACAGAAGTTGCTCAAAAAATCAGACGATTAAACGCACAGGGCGTACATGTTGCAGGTACCTCTGCTGGTGCAGCGATTATGCCAGAACACATGATTGCGGGAGGCTCCACAGGGTCAGTTCCTTCTGCTGACGGTGTTAATTTAGCGCCTGGTCTTGGCCTCACCAATGCGTTACTAATTGACCAGCACTTTAGCCAACGCGATCGACTTGGCCGCTTATTAACAGCAATATCCTATAATCCGTTTTTGCTCGGGGTTGGTATTGACGAAGACACAGCTATATTCATCGATGCAGAGCAAAAATTCGAAGTGGTGGGCAGTGGGGCGGTGACCGTCATCGATCCGATTGATCTCAGCTATTCATCAATGAGCAAAGCGTCAAAAAAAGATGCGCTGAGTTTACTCGACTTGAAACTGCATATTTTGTCCAAAGGCTGTCGATTTGATATTCAAGAAAGGAAACCTTACCCTCCAAAATAGAAATATATATAACTTAACCATTACAGAGATAAATATCGCCATTTAAACAACCACTGACAAGGAGTACTTATGAAAGTTACCGCGACAAACGTCTACGTAGGGCCGAGCATTTACGCCAATTTCCCAGTTATCCGCATGGTAGTTGATCTAGGTGTGCTGCTTGAATGGCCATCCGTTAAATGTGGTAAAGGATTTACCGACGGATTACAGCAGGCTATTCCCAGTCTAGCTGAACATGGTTGCTCTTATCGCACTGCGGGTGGTTTTTTGCGTCGTTTAACGGAAGACGAAGGCACATGGATGGGGCATATTATGGAGCATGTAGCCCTTGAAATTCAAAATATTGCTGGATCAGGCGTGTCATTTGGAAGAACACGCAATGCCGGCAAACCCGGTCTTTACAACATGGTATATGCCTACAAACAGCGTGATGCAGGTATCGAAGCTGGTCACTTAGCATTAAAGCTGTTAATGCACCTTTTACCCGCAGAATTACAAAAACAAATCCAATATACCATTGACCCAGAATTCAATTTCGAAACAGAACTTGAAGAATTTGTACACCGCGCTCAACGTCGAGAATTTGGTCCCAGCACACAATCACTTGTCGACGCGGCAGTTAGCCGCAACATTCCCTGGATTCGATTAAATAATTACAGCTTAGTCCAGTTTGGTCATGGCAAATATCAAAAGCGAATTCAAGCTACCGTTACCAGTAATACAGGCTGTATTGCAACTTCACTAGCCAGTGACAAAGAAGGTACTCACAATTTATTGCGCGACATGGGCTTACCCGTGCCAAAACAAATGATGTTTTCAACTGAAGACGCCGCCGTTAGCGCTGCCAACAAAATTGGCTACCCCATTGTCATCAAACCGCTCGATGCAAACCATGGTCGCGGCATCAGTATTAACCTTATGACTGACGCAGCAGTCCGAGAAGCATTCTACTTTGCTAAAGAGCAGGGCAATTCACGTTCGGTACTGGCCGAAAGTTTTGTGACTGGTTTCGATCATCGCATGCTCGTAGTGGATAATGAACTTGTCGCCGTTGCCAAACGTGTTCCTGGCCATGTGATCGGGGATGGTAAACTGACGATTGCTGAATTGGTCGACATTGTTAATGCTGATCCAAGACGCGGAATTGGACATGAAAAAGTGCTTACCCGAATTGAACTTGACCAACAAGCCAATAGGCTGATGCAAGATGCAGGTTACAACGCAGAGACCGTTCTCAAAAAAGATGAACATTTCTTTTTGAGCGCTACTGCCAATCTATCAACGGGTGGAACTGCGATCGACTTAACCGACGTGGTACATCCAGACAACCGTGAAATGGCCATCCGAGCCGTATGTGCCATTGGCCTCGATATCGGTGGTGTAGACTTTTTGACTAATGACATTTCTCAGTCCTATAAAGACGTCGGTGGCGCTATTGTCGAAGTCAACGCAGGTCCAGGCTTTCGTATGCACGTTTCGCCCAGTGAGGGAGAATCACGTGATGTCGCAGGCAAAGTACTCGACATGCTGTATCCACCAGGTGCACCCAGTAGAATTCCAGTGGCTGCGATTACCGGCACCAATGGCAAGACAACAACCACTAGAATGCTCGCACACGTCATGAAATCATGTGGACATGTTGTCGGTATGACATCAACCGGTGGTGTGCAAATCGATGGCATGGTCACCGTAAAAGGTGATATGACAGGCCCTCAATCAGCACAGATAGTACTGCGTGACCCGACAATCGACTTTGCTGTTCTAGAGACTGCTCGAGGAGGCATATTAAGAGCAGGTCTTGGTTATAGCGAATGTGATGTTGCTGCCTGCATCAACATTACCCCTGACCATATGGGGCTAGGTGGCATTGAAACATTAGAGCAATTGGCAAAAGTAAAAGAGACCGTAGTACGCATCGCAAATGACACCGTGGTACTTAATGCAGACGACAAACTCTGCCTTAAAATGGCCGATAATACCCGTGCCAAACACCTTTGCTATGTCACCATGGATCCAACTCACGGGCTCGTTCGAGAACATATCCGAGCCAATGGTCGAGCGGTTGTTCTCGAAAAAGGCATCAATGGTGACATGATCACAATCTATGACAATGGCGCACATATTCCACTACTTTGGTCTCATTTAATTCCAGCCACCATTGAGGGCAAAGCAATGCATAATGTTCAAAATGCGATGTTTGCCGCTGCTATGGCTTTTAGTTTCGGCAAAGATTTAGCCGAAATTAGAACCGGTTTACGTACTTTTGACACATCTTTTTTCCAAAGTCCCGGGCGAACCAACGTTTACAATGAACACCCCTTCAAAGTTATTCTTGATTACGCACACAATGAGGCTAGCTTTCGCGCCATGGCTGATTTGGCTGGTCGTCTAGCGCCCACGGGCAGATCTATTATCGTTATTTCTACGCCTGGCGATCGTCGAGACGAAGATGTCCGTCGCTCTGTTAATGCCTGTTTGCCAGAGTTCACTCATTTTGTTGTAAAAGCAGACGGGAATCGGCGGGGCCGTGGCCATGACGAATTACCGCTGTTAATGCGCCGCTACTTACTTGAATTGGGTATAGATGACGCTAATATTACAGTGATTGCTGATGAAGAACCCGCCGTCGACTTCGTACTCAACATGGCTAAGGACGGTGACCTGGTTGTTATTACCGCAGATGACTTACAGCGTACTTGGAAACAGATCATCAACTTAAACAGTGACAAACCCAAAGGCAAAAAAATTATTCCCGGTACAAAGGTATACGTACCTGAGGCCGAAAAAAGATATGTTTTAGATCAGGATGAAGAACTCATTATTGATGAACGCGGTGTTCGACTGACAACCAGTGAGCCTGAAGACTCAGATTAATAATTACGAGAAAGTTATGGATGGTTATTATTGAATAGTTATTATTAAACTTTGCTTGCTCCGCCTACTCAGGCTGCTTTTCAAAGAGCCTGAGGCTATAATCATATTTTAATCTTACCCCTTAAAATTAAACGGTAACGACAATGAGTAAACGCATTGAAATAAGTGGCCTGAGTATTGATATAAATCTCTATCAACTTATCGACCAGGAAATTGCCCCCAATAGTGGTGTCGACTCGATCCAGTTTTGGCAGTCATTTGCGGATATCAACGCTTTACTTGGCCCTCGCAATAAAGCATTACTCGCAACGCGTGATAAGATTCAACAACAATTAGATGTTTGGCATAAAGCGCATGTTGGTGCTTTTGATCTCGTTCTATACAAAGACTTTCTAAAAGAAATAGGTTATCTCGTGCCTGAGGGTGCTCCTTTTCAAGTCACCACTGACAATGTTGATGACGAAGTCGCAATGATTGCAGGTCCCCAGCTTGTGGTGCCAGTTGATAATGCTCGTTACGCTTTAAGTGCCGCTAATGCTCGCTGGTATAGCTTATATGATGCACTTTACGGCACTGATATTATTCTTGAAGTTCAAGGCTGCAAAAAAACCGCCAAATACAATCCTGTTCGTGGTCAACAAGTCATACGTTATGTCCGAGAGTTTCTCGACCAAGCAGTGCCTTTAGCCGCAGGCAGTCATAGCTATGTTACGCAATACAAAGTGCGCTCAGGGAAACTCATCGCGGTTATGGGAGATGGCAGTGAAACTGAACTAGGTTGGCGCGAATGCTTTGCCGGTTATCGTGGCGAACCAGAATCACCATCGGCTATATTACTTAAACACAATGACCTTCACCTTGAAATTATGATTGGAGAAGGTTTGTTTATTGGTCAGGGTGACCTCGCAAACGTTTATGACGTTCGAATAGAAGCTGCAATCACAACAATCATGGACTGCGAAGATTCTGTCGCGGCTGTCGATGCAGAAGACAAGATAAAGGTCTATCGTAACTGGGCTGGTTTAATGAAGGGTGATTTAACCGCAACACTGATGCGGGGAACAGAAACCATACAGCGCAGTCTCAATGCTGATTCTGAATTTATAGCACCTAACGGAGAGGACTTCACTGTACCCGGACGCAGCATGATGTTTGTGCGCAACGTTGGACCTCACATGTTTACTGATGCAGTCACTTGCAATGGCGAAGAAGTAGCCGAAACATTCCTTGATGCGATGGTTACATCATTGGCTGCAAAGCACGATTTACTCGGTAACAGTGCATTTAAGAATAGCCAGAAGGGCAGTGTCTATATTGTAAAACCAAAAATGCACGGTCCTGATGAAGTCGCCCTTGCCGTTAATCTTTTCGAAATGGTTGAGGAGGGACTTGGGCTTCAAAAAAATACCATTAAAATCGGCATCATGGACGAAGAGCGCCGCACAACGGTCAATCTTAAAGAATGTATCCGGGCCGCCAGTGAACGAGTCGTCTTCATTAATACCGGTTTCCTTGATCGTACGGGTGACGAAATTCATACCAGCATGGAAGCTGACGCAATGATCCCAAAAAATGAGATTAAAGGATCACGCTGGTTGTTAGCTTATGAAGACTGGAATGTCGATGTTGGTCTTGAAGTTGGCTTATCTGGACACGGTCAAATTGGTAAAGGCATGTGGGCAGCGCCCGATAATATGGCCGCGATGATGGAACAAAAAATTTCCCATCCACGCGCAGGTGCTAATACCGCTTGGGTTCCGTCCCCTATTGCTGGGGGGTTACATGCCATGCATTATCATCTAGTAGACGTCCGTGCCCGACAAAATCAATTGCAAGCTTGTCCTCGAGCAAACCTTGATGACATTTTAACTATTCCAGCGCTCGATGGGCGCCAGATCAGCGAAGGCAGCTTAATTCAAGAGTTAGAAAACAATGCGCAGAGTATTCTTGGCTATGTTGTTCGCTGGATCGATCAGGGTATTGGCTGTTCTAAGGTGCCTGACATCACTGATCTAGACCTAATGGAAGACAGAGCAACGCTGCGGATCTCGAGCCAACACATTGCTAACTGGCTTCATCACGAATTAACTACCAAGGTTCAAATACGTTCAGTATTTGAAAAAATGGCAGAAATCGTTGATCGCCAAAATGCACATGACCCAATCTACAAACCAATGGCACCCAACTTTGACAGTAATATCGCCTTTCAGGCAGCGCTCGATTTAGTCTTCAAAGGCAGAGCAGTCTCTAACGGTTATACCGAACCTGTACTACACGACCGTCGTCGAGAAGCCAAGGCGCGAATGCAACGATAAACGTACCAATTTTTTACAGACCTTAACTATTAGCTAATCAGCGATATCTGTATAGCAACCATCTTTCATAGGTTAATACTGTTACCCGTCAATCGGTAACTCTCTGCTTAGCACAATCAGTTCGGGCGTTATATTTGTAAGGAAATGGCTTTTTTTGAAAGCATTATAGATGCAGTATTTTAAAACTATGAAAAATAATCGGCTATAGAAATAGTTTAATCATTATTGATTAAGGTGATTCTCATTACTATTTTCATGTAACACTAAAAATTCAAAACACCTCGGGCACGTAATTCCTGTGGACCCAGGCTATCAAGAATAAACCAATTAATTGGGGTATCAATATTAAGCGTGTTTCCCAGGCGCACAATCGCACCACTTTGTTCTTTAAGTTCAGACGGTCTTCCTTTTGCCATATCTTGTTGCATCGAGGTTGTTGAGCTTTCAGGTAGGCTTTCGAGCACTGCGATAGTTTTCTGAAGACAGTCGTCTGCCAATTTAATGTCTAGCGCCATAGCTAGCTGATAAACCTCTTGCATTGAACCGAGCAGTAATTGACGAGTTTCCGGCAATTTCAACAAAACGCCTATAGGTGCACGAGATACGGCACCCATGCCACTCCAGGGGCTGATCAATAAAAACTTTTGCCATATAGCAACATTCACATCATTAGGAATACTCGACTTAACGCCTTGACAACGGTTGAGCGCATCAGATAAGTGATAAACCCTAACGTCAGCCTGGTTATCAATTCGATTGAATCGAATTAAGGGATTAGCACCGATATGTTTGATATGACCAGGTAATGCCTGATAAGCAACCAATGCACACAGACCACCCAAGACAGCGTCAGCGCCAAGAACTTTTGCAAGCTGCGCTGCAGACTCGATGCCATTTTGCAGCGGGATAACTAAAGTATTATCACCTATCATGGGCTTCATACTCTCCGCAGCTGAGGCCACTTGCCATGCCTTAACAGCACAAATCACGAAATCTACTTGACCCACTTTTTTTGGATCGTCAGTCACATGAACTTTATCTAGTATAAAGTCACCCGCGATACTATCGACCCGTAAACCATTATCACGCATTGCACTTAAATGCTCACCACGGGCAATAAAAGTGACATCGCAACCGGCTTGTGCCAAACGCCCACCAAAATAACCACCTACACCGCCACTACCAAAAATTGCTATACGCATATTTCTATCTCCTCAGTAAACCCACTATACACTCTTAAGATAGAACGCCTGCACTGCCAACATGCCGATGCCAAGCCCAATAGTCTAGTCGATGTCTTCAACATTACTGATATGACCCCAATGGGAACGATATAAGTTAGATCTAAATAAAAACGTACAAGGCTACGATTATTATTTAGTGTTATGAAATTGAAAAAATCCTCAATTAATAAATATATGGTAATTAATACCGTATAATGGAAATTAAATTATAGTCCTTTAATTATTATAATTTGCATTAAATCAGTATCTTACAATAATAATTACGATTTATTATCTATTAACTATAATTACTGGGATGAATTTTTATTTATATAAAAATTACTTTAATCTATTAAACACAAAAAAATCATGCTAACTTACGGTCCATGCCTGATTCAATCTTCCCAATCACTAAGAAACGTGGCCGACCTCCCGGACCTAATAGCAAGGCCAGTGATGGAAAGAACCTGTCACTAGTTCGTGCAATGACGCTACTCGAAAGGCTGTCTCTCGCACCTACTGGGATGAACTTAACCGACCTCTCACAACAGCTTGGCATGCCATCAGCAACAACACATCGTTTACTCAGCACCTTTGAAGAATTAGGTTACGTCGAGCATGACTCAACACTCGGCCTCTGGTTTATTGGCCTTAAAACTTTCTCAGTGGGCAATGCTTTTTTAAACCGACGTGACTTTATTGCTAGCTCTCGCCCTTATATGCGACGTCTAGTCCAACAATGCGGTGAAACAGTCAACCTCGGTGTCATCGACGATGGCGAAGCGGTTTATGTTGGGCAGGTTCAGTCACCAGAAATGATGCGCGTCATTGTAAAGCTGGGCAGTCGATCGCCTATTCATGCCTCGGGTATTGGCAAAACGCTGCTTGCAAGTATGACTGAAAAAGGAGTGTCGAATATTCTCCAACGGAAGGGTCTGGCCCGATTTACAGACCATACTATCGATAACCCAACTGACTTACGTAAAGAACTCACTCATATTCGCAAATTAGGATATGCACTAGACGATGAAGAGCGTGCCACTGGTTTGCGTTGTGTAGCTGCCACTATTTTTGATGAAAATGGAGTCGCACTGGCCGCATTATCATTGTCAGGGCCTAAAGCACGAATAACTGACAGCCGGCTCACCGACCTTGGAGCTGCAACTCGACAAATGGCAGATGAAGTAACTGAAGCCATTGGCGGCTGTAAACCTGCTGGCGCCTCATAAGAACGTTTACATTTTACAATAGAGAGAAGAACCATGGAACAGAAATACATACTAAGTCTAGAGGCCGCAAAACGCGTTGCCGCTGCGGCTGAAAAAGAAGCCACTGACAACGGTTGGAAAGTTGTAATCGCTATTGTTGATGATGGCGGTAACCTAATGTATCTACAACGCGAAAAAGTTCAACTTGGTAGTATTGACGTCGCCATCAAAAAAGCTGAAGTAGCACTTAATTTTAGACGTCCAACCAAGTTTTGGGAAGACATGGTTGCCAGTGGCCGCCAAGGTTATTTGGCTATGCCAGGCATGTTGCCACTTGAAGGCGGCTTACCAATTATCTACCAAAATGAAATCATCGGTGCCATTGGTGTTAGTGGTGTCAAGTCAGATGAAGATGGCATTATCGCACGAGCAGGCGTTGCTGCCCTGTAGCTTAGTGTCGAGTCCTAGACTTATTACGTCGAACCAGACATAGTCTGCCAACTCTACCTAAATATAATTATTTTATCTTTTTACAATTAACAAAATAAGGCGAATAACCATCGCCAATCAGTCAATTTTAAATACTTTATAGAGACATATTTATGAGCAATTTCCCCGAACTGAAAATACCCCATACGCTAGCGGCTGGACCTGGTCCAGGCAACACTGACCCCCGCGTATTAGCAGCGTTCGCAAATCAAGGTGTCGCTGATCATATGCAAGCAGACGTACTGCGTGGCATGGTTGAAGCAAAAATCATGTTGCGTGAAGTTTTTGGTACTAAGAACGTCTATACCTTTGGTGTCGCTGGAACGGGATGGAGTGGCTTAGACTCTATACATAGCGCTATTCTTCCAGGCGATAAAGTGGTTGTCTTCGTTAATGGCACTTTCAGTGGCATTGACTGCCTATCTATTCGCATGAAAGCCTCTAGCGTTGCAGATTTAGCCGCTAACCCAATGGATCCTCAACCCGCTAATGTTATTACTGTTAACGTACCTCATGGACAGTCTGTTACTGGCGAAATAGTAGAAGCTGCACTGGCAGAACATAAACCCATGTTTGCATTTATGGCTCACTGGGAAACTGGCTCAGGCCGAATCAACGACCTTCAGGGCTTTAACGATGCCTGTTTAAAGCATGACGCAATGGGTATGGTTGACGCAGTATCTAGTCTAGGTGTTGAAAATTTCAATATTGATGATTTCCCTGGCGTTGTAATGTGGGCCTCTTGCCCACAAAAAGGTATTCTTGCACTTCCCTTGACTTATGCACCTGTCAGCTTTACTGACAAAGCAATTGAGCTTTTCAAAACTCGTGGCTGTTACAGCTTCACTCATAGCCCACTTTTTGAAGCACGTCACTGGGGTGTTGTTGACGGTAAGGACGTCGCCGCTGGTACTTATCATCGCACGCATTCAGCTTATGCCGTTGCTTCTTTCCACGAAGCACTTCGCCTACTCCTTCAGCATGGTCGAGCACAGAAAGCGGCTGACTACGTTGCATGTGAGAAGGTTTTGCGTGAAGCCGTTTCGGCAATGGGTTGTGACGTAACTTCTAACATGACGTCTTTAATTGTACTCAATCTTCCAGGTGAATTTGCTGGACGTGAAAAAGAATTAGTTGGCAACTGCCGGGCAGCAGGATTCGGTATATGGCCTACTTTGTCAGAACCCGTTCAGATTCGAATCGGTATCCTTAACCAACTTACCAATGAATCTTTAACTGACATCATCAATCGCTTTGCTGATGCAATGCAAGTCATGGGCGTTAAGTTTGATAAAGCCTCTATTATGGCTGATGTGGCTAAAAAACTGAGCTAGCTTAACCCTCAGAATATGCGCTGGAATTAGAAGCCGATAACCTCAGTTATCGGTTTTTTTTTGCGTGTAGCAATCTGTTCTTACTAGGAGCCTGTCGGGCTTAGGTTAATGCTAATTAGCCAAACCTTTAATCGTTTTAAAAGCGATATTTAATCATGATACCGACGACATATAGCTAGTATAGAAATTAATCCATTGCCTCAGATCAACCGCTCAGTTGACGCAGCAAGAGGGACAGAACTAAAATGAGACGAATTGTCTAACAGAATTACATAAAAAAGTTGACCACATCGTGACAGTGGGTGATTATTAATTACTTTTATAATTCGTTCAAAGCAATGAAATTTTATTTCTTTGTTAAAGGTGGAGGTGTCCCCAAAGGCCTAGCGCTGAATGAGTAAGGGGATTACTTGGACCTTATTAAATTTTAATGCTGTTTTGCCGCTTTCAAAAAGTTTTATCTGTGAATAATGGATCAGCTAATACTCAAGAAGCTTAATAGTTTGGAGAAATTTACCTCATATGCCACATCAAATTCCAATTATAGACTGGATTGCGCTGGCAATATTTTTTGGCGGTTGGATCGGCTACACATGGTTCGCAGATCATAGTCGTTGGTCAAGCAAAAGCCTGCCACGGGTAATGGACTTTCATCGCCACCGATGGATGTGTGAAGTATTACAACGAGAAGTCCGCGTACCCGATACCATCGTTATGGGTAATTTTGTGCAAAGCGCGGTGTTTTTTGCATCAACGGCAATACTCATAATCGGTGGACTAGTAGCCGCACTTGGCGCATCCGATAAAGTGCTAGGTGCGATTACAACGCTTCCATTTGTTAGCCCTACCCAACAAGAATTATGGGGTTTGAAAGTAGCTTCAGCAATAGCTGTTTATATATACGCTTTTGTTAAATTTATTTGGGCGGTCCGGCTAGCTAACTATAGCGCTATTTTGTTCAGTGCAGCTCCTTTTAATGCGGGCAAATTCAGTGATGAATATGCAATAGAACTGGGCAAAATGATTGGCCTTTTTGGTTTACATTTTAATCATGGGTTACGGGCCAATTTTTTCGCTTTAGCTATACTTGCCTGGTGGATTAACCCTTACTTCTTTATTGCTTCGACCTGCATAGTCTTATATGTTTTATATCGTCGAGAGTTTCGCTCAAAATCACTACAGGCAGTTAATCGACTCACACAAATTGCTAGTAAAGGGCAAGAGCAATAAGTCTAATAAAATTTTATTTTAACCGATTTCAAATAGTCACAAACATTGCATAATTACCATCCAAAAACCAACTATTGCTTGTGTGGTAATAGAAGATTCCGCATGACCAGATTGGTCCGTTTCAATCAACAACGCTGATCCAGAACTATTTTTAGTATAATGCCTTTAGATTTTATTGCCGATTATATGTGTAGTAAATTATTTTCAACTTAAACTAATCAAAATTCATAGTGATTACTATCCGACTTATTTTGGGGTACGCCAAAATGACAGACTTTATATTTTACAGCCTACCAAGAGTAAAAACTTAAGGACCGCCACTGGAGACAGTGTTTTGAATTGATAGGTGCGATATAAGCTAACATTTCCACGCCTAGCAATGTTGAACACTGAAATTAAAAACTTACTGTCGTAAGACACTTTCTGACACTAACAGCAGAACAAATATTGACACTATGTTGTCGTTAATGGAAGGTTATAAAAGTCACAATAGTGAGTTATGAAGACAATTTTAGAATTAAAATATATAAACCAACATCTCTAGATCGTTTCAGTTAATCTACTAATTTAACGCTTGGCACTAGTACTCAGCATGATTGCTTATCAAACTACTATGGCGTCTTTCTTGACCAACATGTTTGGTCAATCACACTACTGCGTCTATTGTTGTACCGAATACGGCTCGTGGATCTAGATGCTCAATTATCAACTTAAGCGTGAAACAGTTCAGGTCAACCTGAATGATTTTAGTATTTGTTCGTTGTTAGACAATCAACAATTTGACAAAGACGATCTTGAAGCCGCAACACTGGGAATTACATCATCGAACTGGTCGTTGTTTGGTATTATCTGGCCTGCATCACATATTCTTGCTGCTGAGGTAAGTGCTTTTAATTTTAGTGGCAAACGGGTACTTGAACTGGGTTGTGGCATTGGACTAGCCAGCCTTGTATTGCATAAAATGGGAATTGATATTACCGCTAGTGATTATCACCCTCGCGCTCAGGAGTTCCTCGACAGAAACGTCAATGAAAATAAGTTACCTCCAATCAAATTCCAGAGAGTGGATTTTGAAAAAGAAAACGACACACTAGGGATGTTCGACTTGATCATTGCTAGCGACATACTCTATCAACCTCACCAAGCACAGTGTGTCGCTAATTTTATATCGTCTCATTCCAATCACGATGGAAAAGTCATCCTTGTCGATCCAGGCAGAGAAAATCGATCTAAGTTTACAGCTCACATGACGACTCTAGGGTATAGCCATCAATTCAAAAACTTCAATCAGACGGTCGCTGCAGGCATCAAATGTAAGGGTCAAATACTGCACTATGCACGTCAATCTAACCTTGTGAGCGATCAAATTCAGCCGTTATAGAGTGAAAAGGGTTGCGCCTTAGTTTTAATCTTTGTGAAATTACCCACTGACCCCTACCAGCCCGATTAATATGGGTTCCTTTGACCTAATTAGCCCCATTAATAGACCATTCAAAGTGACATTTAACCCGCTCGGTGCAGTATCCTGTCCAACATCCGGTGACTCATTATTCGTTTTAGCCAGCCGAACAGATAGGTCGGGAAAGTCACTGGATAACGTATTTTTGGTCGATTACTTTCCAGCGCATGAACTACGCGCTTGAGCACTGCACTGGGAGGCAGAGTGAATGGCTGGACGTTTCCTGTCGCTTCAAATCGCTCGACCATTTGATGATAGCGTTCACGATGAACGCTGCTATCGACATCAATATGTTTTTTAAAAGATTTATAAGCATTGGCCCGAAATTGGCTTTCTATTGGGCCAGGCTCAATCAAGCTGACAAAGATACCTGAGCCAGTAAGCTCTAACCGCATAGTATCGCTAAAGCCTTCTATTGCAAATTTGCTCGCATTGTAAGCACCGCGCATCGACATTGCAGCAAACCCCAAAACAGAACTATTTTGAATTATGCGACCGTATCCTTGGGCTCGCATTGTCGGGATGACGAGATTAGTTAACTCCATCCAGCCAAATACATTGGCTTCAAATTGCTCGCGAATCGCGTCTCGACTCAGATCCTCACAAGCACCTGGCTGCCCATAAGCGCCATTATTAAAAAGACCATATAATTGACCTTGGGTTTTTTCTAGCACCTGTTCTATTGCAGCTTTGATACTGTTTGAATCACTATAGTCAAGCACCAAACACTCGATCCCAGCCGCCACTAAGGATGCGCAGTCATCCAGATTTCGAGCAGTGGCAAAAACTCGATACCCACGTAAATGTAAACCGAGTGCAACGCATTCACCTATACCACTCGAGCAACCGGTGATTAATACGCTTTTCATATCTTCATCTGGAAATGCTTTAATTCTAATTTATGTAACATTGCGATCTCATTGAAGCTAGGGCTGATTAAGCATGTTATTGTACATTTTAATGGCTGGAAAGGCGGTTTAGTCTGACTTTAATCTAACGCTGTCGCTGTACTTAAACCATTCAGGCAAACATTGGTTAAGCTACCACCCTAATGACCTTTATCAAACGCCTGTTAAGATAATCTCTCTGACTACTTTTTGGTAATGGGTTCAGTGAATTTTCGCTTTGATCAACATTACTGCTAGCTCGGTCTGAATACTTGCTCACAAGTTGCGCTTGCCTCACAGGCTTGAGACCACTCACCATCCATCACGATATGCACTAATGTTGCGGGTGGCATGACTGCACCCGTTATTGATTTGGGTACATCGCCCACTAACTGTCTAGCGAGCATTTCCAGGCCTGGGTTATGGCCAACAAATAACAGCCGTTGCACTTGCTTTGGCGTTCGACATAAAACATCCATGAGGTTTTGTACTTCGGCCTCATAAATTGAACCTTCAAAATTGATTATTGATTGGTCAAGTCCAACAGCAGCACAAACCGTTTTTGCAGTGCCTTCCGTGCGGACTGCAGATGAACAAACAACCCCATCGGGCTGCAAATTTTGACCTTTAATCCATTCACCTACCTGTATTGACTGTTGCTCACCCTGCTGACTCAATTGACGACCAAAATCACCTCGATCATCCCATGCAGGCGGTTTAGGTGATGCATGCCCATGGCGTAATAGTAATAATTCAACTGACATTTTTTATACCTTCACGTTGTTTTAAGCATTCTTATACGGTCAATGCAAACTCAAACTCCGTATTGTAAATTAGCTTCATAAAGTGGGTTTCTCAATTATTTGCAAGTGAATAACTGATCAGCATAAAAAAGACTTTAAAATCAGGACTCAATGTTCAAATATTTGCTTTAGAAATTTTTGTGTACGCCCATTTTGTGGATTATCAAAGAAGTTAACAGGATCATTTTCTTCAACAATCTGCCCTTCATCCATAAAAATCACTCGGTCGGCAACTTTGCGTGCAAAACCCATTTCGTGGGTGACGCAAAGCATCGTCATACCTTCCGCAGCCAGCCCTTCCATAGTATCTAGAACCTCTGCGATCATTTCAGGGTCAAGTGCCGATGTGGGTTCGTCGAAGAGCATCACTCGAGGCTGCATACACAACGCTCGTGCGATGGCCACTCGCTGCTGTTGACCACCTGAAAGTTGACTAGGATATTTTTCCGCTTGATCTGGAATCTTCACCTTCTCCAGATAGTGAAACCCTAATGCCTCTGCTTCTGTACGAGATAAGTTACGAACCGACATAGGCGCTAAAATTAAGTTTTCCATGACCGTTAGATGTGGGAACAGGTTGAACTGTTGAAAGCACATGCCAATTTCTGAACGTATCTTATCTATATTTTTAAGTTCGTCCGTCAGTTCTGTGCCATCAAACACAATATCGCCTTGTTGATGCTCTTCGAGTCGATTGATGCAACGGATTAACGTCGACTTTCCTGACCCTGATGGGCCACAAATCACGACTTGTTCACCCGTATAAACCGAAAAATTGATGTCCTTTAGTACCTGAAAATCGCTATACCATTTGTTCATATTGCGAATTTCAATCAATACTTCTCGGTTGAGTTCTCGGCTAGCCACTTTAGATTCTTCAGTTGTTTGCATTATCAATCAATTCCTATTGCCTCAGTGGCCATTAACGTACGGTGAGCCCATCTTGCGTATCTTCAGCATCAAACTTAACCTGCAATAGGTGTGTCAGTTTCAGAAATAACGTCGATATTAACCAATAGAGCAAAGCGATGGTGGCGAAGGTTTCAACTGGCGTAAAGGTGCGCCCGTTAACGTCATGCGCAGCGTATGTAAGCTCTGCCACGGTAATCATTGACAAAAGCGAAGACTCCTTAATCATAGTGAGTGCGATATTGGTTCCAGGGGGAATGATGTATTTGTAAAGTTGAGGAAAGATGACGCGGCGCATGTAAAAGCCATACTTCAGACCCAGTGCTTTACTTGCGTCAAACTGTCCTTTCGAGACAGATTGAATACCACCCCGGAATATTTCAGCGAAGTAAGCCCCACCATAAATTGACAGACAGATAAATCCAGTGGTTAGTCCCGATAATCGAAGACCGTAAAAAGGCAGCGCATAAAACACTAAAAAAATCAAAATGAGGAAAGGTATGTTACGTAGGAACTCAATATATACGATGGATGACCAGCGTAACATTCGGTTCTCAGATATTCTCATCATACATATCACCGTGCCGATAATAATGCCGATGGGAATGGCAATGGTAGACACCAGTAATGTGGTTAAAACACCATCGATTAAAATGTCACGATTGTCCCAGATTGCCATATAGTCGAAAGTCATTATCCCTGCCCTACAGTCTGTATTTGAGAGAACGACGCTGAAGACGTTCGCCGTATTGGCTGATCGAAAAGCAAATGATAAAATAGATTATTGCGGCAATGATTAAAACCTCAACCGGACGGAAGGTTTCGTTATAGAGCATTTGAGAACTGCGCGTCAATTCAACCAGAGTAATAGTCGATAATAGTGGGGTCAGCTTTATCACCATAGTGAATTCTCCCACTAAGAGCGGAATCACTGAGTAGAAGACTTGGGGTAAAATGACCTTAAACCAAATTTTGTGATTTGGCAGTCCCAATGCTTTGGCGGCCTCCCATTGTCCCGGCGGAATTCGACTAAGGCCCCCTCGAAGTATTTCGGCAACATAGGCCCCACTGTTGAAGCCAATAGCCAAGATTCCAGCAGTAAATGGCCCAATATTGAGGCCTATTAACGGTGCTAGTGCATAGTAAAGCACAAGAATTTGGACCAGTGCAGGGGTGCCACGAATAAAACTGCCGTATATACCTACGAGTATTCTTAAAAGCCGAAATCGGCTGTTGCGTAAAAAAAGTAGGCCGGTTCCGATAACAAGACCCACGCCACAGGCAAGAAGCCCAACATAGATAGTATTGAGTGCGCCCCACAACATAGGGCCCGTCTGTGGGATGATTTCAAGGAACTGAAGATCCATCGATCAATCCGTAAGTCTAATATAATGAAAGACTGGTCGGAACCCTACCAGATCCGACCCCGTTAACCAGTTAGAACTTAGAGAGCGCCAGCTGGCAGGTAATCTTCAGGTAAGTCCATTTCAAAACCAAACCATTTCATCTGTAGTTTGGACAATGTTCCATTTTTTTCCAGACTTGTCAGAATCTCATTCACTCGATCACGAAGTTCTTTACCGTCTGGGTGTAAGACCCAAGCAAAAAGTGTACCGCTTCCAATCGAGGTGAGCTTAGCAAAGGTATTTGGACGCTGCTTCTGAATCGGTGCTAGGGAAAAAGAAGGTATAGTACCAATATCAATTTGACCGTTGGCTAGCGCAAGGCGCATGTCGTCTGTCGATTTGAATCCACTAATCTTGTCAAAGCCTTCTTTACCAGCCGCTTTCAGTTCAGCATCTGCAGCTTCAACTTCCTGAGCCTGCGATGAACCCAGTTCTACACCAATGATTTTGCCGTCGACATCATCAAGGCTCATCATACTGTCACCATGACGTTGGATTAACATAGTTTCAGCAATAGCAAGTGGGCGAGTAAATGCATACTTGTTCACTCGATCGGACTTAATAGCGACCGAAGTGGCAACCATATCGTATTTTTTGGCTAAAACACCGGCAAGTATTCCATCCCAAGGTAGCTGAAGTTGATTTAATTTTACACCAAGATCTGCGACGACTAGGTCTAGAACGTCCTTGCCATAACCGACTACCTTGCCGCCTTTGAGAAATTCCATCGGTGGGTAGGCTACTTCAGTAGCAACGGTGATTTTGCCATTGGCTTTGACTGATTCTAGAACGGACTCAGCACTTGCCTGACTGCTAATACCTAATACCGCGGCGCATACAAAGATTCCGCTAGCTAAGGCACTGAAGCTCTTTTGCTTTAGTTTCATATATTTTCTCCTTTCATTTAGTAAGTTCAGATAATGGTGTACCACTATCCATTATTTTTTTAACTTCGACTAACTTAGGCAATGCTTTGAACAAAGAGCAGTTCAATATAACGAGACACCTATTGGACACTCATTGGATTTTATAATTATTCGTAAATTTGGGACTGCCTAAATTTAAGATGCCCTACAAAAAGTTCCCACACAAGCGTTAATTACTAATTCAACACATTAGCGTGGATAATGTATAGCGCGTATATTACTATAATGACATTACTTATTAATTAGTGCCCATTCAGCCAACAAAGCATCAATGACATTAATAAAGATGAGATTACATATCGACTAAATGGAGCGATAGATTTGGCTATGCAATTACAGTCTCTGGATTCTTTACGTTACTTTGAATCAGTAGCGCGTCATCTCAGCTTTACTGAAGCAGCTAAAGAGCTATGCCTAACGCAAAGTGCTGTCAGTCAAAAAATAATTCAATTAGAAACGCGTTTAGGGTACCCATTATTTGAACGGAAAATACGCCAAATCAATCTTACCAATAGTGGAGAAGTACTATTTAGAAGCGTGCACAATTCATTATCTCAAATTCGGAAAACCTTAAATGAATTGAGCGTAAGCGCACCAACATCTGAATTAAATATTTATTGCATGCCCTCTTTTGCTAATCGCTGGTTAACGCCAAAGTTAAATAGCTTTCAAGAATCTTTTCCGAATATAAACATTAACTTGTTAGCCGTAAATCCTGAGCCTGATTTCACTAAAGAACAGATTGATATAGGTATCTTTCATGGCTTTAGTAACAATCAATCTTCGTTTCAACAAACGTTATTGATTAACGATTATATATACCCCGTCGCTAGCCCTGAACTAATCAAAAGAATCAAGCTTGATGATATATATGATTTGAAAAACACTAATTTGATCCATGACTCACTGCCCAATGCCAAACTCGCCTCTTCTTGGCAAAAATGGCTATTCGAAAGAAATGTCCACATAGATGAAGTAAATTACAATAGGGGCTATAAATTTAACCAAGCTGATCTCATTATAAGGGCGGCTATTGACGGTCAAGGAATTGCATTAACTCATCATGTACTGGTGGCTAAAGACATTGAAAATGGGCGTTTAGTTCGAGTGCTTGACGGTATAAGCTCTTGTGAAGAAGTTAATATTGTTTGCTTTAAAGATTTACTAAAACACCCTCCAATTAAAATTTTTTACGACTGGATTTTGAACCAAGCAAAAGTATTTGAAGAAGAATATAGTCTAGAAAAATTATTTGAAACAACACAATAGTTTAAAAAGACACCTCTCCTTTGACACAACTTTGTGTTAAGAACATCCTTAAGCAGACTTTCTTTTGCTCAATGACTTGGCTGCTACGCATAAAATTTCAAACATCATAGTTGCTCCAGTCAAAGCGGTATTACCCGTAGGATCGAATGGCGGTGCAACTTCTACAACATCGCCACCAACAATATTGAGACCATCTAAGCCTCGAATCATTTGCTGAGCCTCAAATGTAGTAAAGCCACCTATTTCAGGCGTGCCAGTACCTGGTGCATACGCAGGATCCAAACCATCCACGTCAAAAGTTATGTAGGCTGGTGTATCACCAACAAGTTGATGAATCTCTTCAATCACCTTCTTAATTCCAAGTTCATAAAGCTCTTCGATATGTATTACTCGCATACCACTATCGTAACTAAAGCTCCAAATATCTCGATCAGTAACACTGCCTCTGATTCCTATTTGAATGGTTTTTTTAGGATCAATGAGACCTTCTTCAGCCGCAATTTTAAAAGGTGATCCGTGATGAAACTTAGACCCTAGGTAATCATCTCCAGTGTCACAATGAGCATCAAAGTGAACGAGCGCTACGGGTGAGTCTTTTGCTAAGGCTCTTAATACAGGCAATGTCACTGAGTGATCCCCTCCTGCCGATATTGGCATCACATTATGCTTCACTATATTGTGATAAAAGTCCTCTATTGCCTTATGACTTGCTACAAGTTCAAAAGGGTTGTCGGGCAGGGCATCCCCGACATCGGCTACGCTGCACAAATCAAAAGGGGCTATGCCAGTGCTTTGATTGATAGTACGCATTAGGCTAGATTGGTTCCGCATTTCACGAGGTCCATGCCTCGCTCCTGAGCGATTAGTAACGCCACCATCAAAAGGAATGCCAATTAAGGCGATATCAAGATTACTTAAATCTTCTTGATAGGGGCACCGCATAAATGTAGGTATACCAGCATATCGAGGGAGTAATTGAGGATTCTTTTTCATAAAATTATTTCGGACTCATGATAAATGCTTAAATATAGTGCGTAAAACTAACACTGGCCTAAATAACGAGTATCGACAAACCATATTTACTAATTCAATGTATTAATAAGACTAATGTGTCTTGGATTGGAAGCGAAGTTTCTAATATTAGACGAACCTCAGTAAACTTCACTAATTCATGATCTTCATATAGTGTTCTAGACCCACTGTTTAATAAAACACCCCTTTCCTATATTACCAAGTAGGGGTTTATAGCTCATAGCATGGGAACCTTAGCTACCTCTCGCAGCCCTTGTAAAGCAACTGTAAGTGATGAAGGATCTCGAGCAGCTGACGCATAGACCATATAGGCTGGGCGTTGCAAGCTAGGGGTGTTGTTAACGGTGAATAATTTCTTATTTTCAAGTAAAGATTTCACGACTCGGACTGGAAAGTACCCGGCACCTCCATTTTGCAGAATATACTCAAGTCCTAGTGCACCAAGGCCTACCGATATGGCTGGAGTTTCTAAATCAGGGAAAGCGGCGCTGTGGCGTGCTCGAAAAGCATCACCCCAATCAACAAAAACATAATGCTCTATCCAGCCCTTCTCCACTGCTTGTTTATCCGTTGTTACGAGTATTAGCGTTTCTTCAAATAAGTCTTCAATTATAAGTCCTGAAGTTTGTCTAGGTTGGTACATTACACCAATATCAAGCAAACCATCCGATACCTGACGCATCAGGCTGGGGGAATAATCGGCTTCAACATGTAGCGCGATTTCGGATGCATTTTGGCGCATCCAGGGCATCCATTGCAGTATTAGGCTGTCCCATAAGCTCACTTGGGATCCAAGCCCAATGGTATGGTTAAAACTCTCTGGTAACGCAATTCGCTGCTTTGCCTGCTGCCACTGACGTTGAATATTATGGGCATATTGCAGAAAGTGCTGACCCGCTGGCGTTAACTCGACACCAGCATGCCCTCGTTTAAATAGTATGCGACCAAACCGACCTTCCATTGACTTGACGCGTGCGCTAACAGTCGACTGCGTGACATTAAGATTATCGGCAGCTCGATTAAAATTGCCGCACTCAGCAATCTCCAGAAAAGTACTAATATATTCAATTTTCATACTATTCTTTACTCAGAATAAATCTATCTTAGTGATATCGAAGTTTCCGATTGAATAGTACATAAAAACTCATTATTCAAATATATAAAAATGATTAGACACGCCTTTATTTTGCTAAATAGTCACAGATCTATGCCAAATCTTATTGATTCATCTAAAGCAAACCGGCTCACAGGGGTTATTCTCCTTGTTTTCTCTCTATTTCTTTTTTCGTTACCAGATGTTGTTATCAAATTTTTAGTGGCCAGTATTCTGTGCTTCAAATTATATTTATACGAAGTGTAATCGCTGGTGCATTGATGTATTTGGCGGCCTGCTTTTATACAACCAGACATCAGCTCAAGCCATATCGTCCTCAACTCACTATCTTAGCCGTTTACGTGGCTTCACCTCTGATACTACCTGCTAACTTGGAACGCTCGCCGAAGTCGTAGCGATTGTTTTTACAGAATCATTGTTTGTAACAGTAATCTCTACATTTATTCTAAGGGAAGAAGTTGGTCTGCTGTTGTAGTTGGTTTTATCGATGTGTTGATCGTGCTAGTAGGTCAGGGTAACTTGAAAGAAGTGGCTAAGATGGAAGTAGCTTAGATGGACTTGGTGTTGTCTTATTATTGATTGCCGCTGGTCTTATCGACTAGGCATCAACTTATCCATCACTAATGTTTTTGATGCGTAGTTGAGCTATGCCCGAATCCATCGGGATGATGTTAATGATTTTTGTTGAGACTCACAATAGCGCGAATGGAGATCGCTTTTAGTGATTTAATTAGCCCTATGGCTCACTTTAGAAAAGGCCCAGCTCAATAATCAGATTTTCATTGTCAACGGTAATTGATTTTAAGGTTGATTTCGCTAAGTTGTGTTTTAAATTATTATCTTTAAACCTAAAAACTGGTTTTTTTGCTAGGAACTGACTAGCGACAGACTGTAATACTTTCTTTATTTTGGACAAAGATTCAGGAGACACTTTTTTTACGTCTAATGAAACTAGTTTTAAATTATCAAAATAAAATGCCCCTGTGTCGTTGTCGTAACGTAGCGTTCCAGTAAAGGAAACGCGGCCACTTCCGACAATATTACTCGGAGCTTTGAAAGCAACATCGGTCGAAAGACCTAATTCATTAGTCGATTTAATTAGGTCAATTACAGGGTTAGTTAAAACAGTTGTGACAAAAAACTTCTTCTTTTCTAAGGGCATCATTGCATCTACCCTCTCTTGAATTTCAGACTCAGATAATTCTAACGTATAAGAAAAGGCCAGTGCTGAGGCACAGTTCATAACTAAAAGAATGGTTAAAAGGCACTTGTTCAATAGATCATTTCCATCAACCTAACCACTATCTTGTCAGTACTAAATTTTCACGATTAATCAATTCAGGCGCATCCTCATAACCCAAGATTTTGGCAACATCTAAGCTTGACTGTCCCATGATTTGCTTACTCTCAACAGAGCTATAATTGACCAAACCACGCGCCACTTCATCACCGTTACTGTCAACACAACTGACAACTTCACCACGGTTAAACTTACCGCTAACTTTCTTTACACCCACCGGTAATAAACTAGCATTTTTATTAAGTAATACACTCACAGCACCATCATCAAGCTGTAGCTTGCCGCTACAGCGCATATGTCCTGCAAGCCATTGTTTTCGGGCGGCTAAATGGCCTTCGCGCGCCTCTAAAAAGCTACCAATTGATTCACCTTCTACCAACCTTGAAATCACGTTCTCGTGCTTACCAGAGGCAATCACGGTGTGCGTGCCCGATCGCGCGGCTAACTGAGCTGCACTTACTTTAGTTTGCATACCACCACGGCCTAGATTGCCCGCACTGGGGCCTGCATAGGTCATTAACACAGGATCGTTTGCATCCGCTTTTTGAATCAATATTGCGTTGGCATTGTTGGCTGGATTTGAGTCATATAATCCTATTTGATCAGTCAAAATAATGAGCAAATCAGCCTCGATTAAGTTGGATACCAAGGCACCCAGCGTATCGTTATCACCGAACCGAATTTCTTCAGTCGATACTGTATCGTTTTCGTTCACAACGGGTATTGCGCCATAGGATAGCAAGGTACGTAAAGTGCTTCTGGCGTTGAGATATCGTTGCCGATTGGCAAGGTCATCGTGGGTCAGCAGTACTTGGGCACAGTTTAAGTCATGCGCTTTAAAGCACGCTTCATAGGCTTGCGCCAAGCCCATTTGGCCAACAGCAGCCATAGCCTGCAACTGAGAGATATTATTAGGGCGAGATTTTAATCCGAGTCGTTTGATGCCTTCAACAATCGCACCTGATGAAACTAAGACGATATCAACCGATAAGGCCCGCAGCGCAGCTATCTGGCTGACCCAGTTAGCAATCATTTTATGATCGATACCTTTGCCGTTATCAGTCAATAACGCACTGCCAATCTTAATTACGACTTTTTTGTAGAGCGCTTTTTTCATTCAGCTGGTTTCATTAAGCCAATTTTTCAAACGAGTTTTATTTAAATTTTTCAGTGCTGACCTAAGCCTCTACCTCTGAATTTAGATCAGCATCTTGTTCAACATGAATCATAATATCATTGCACAGCTGATCAACTCCCTGACGATTAACCGCGCTGATTTGATACACTGGACCAGTCCAAGACAAGCCCTTGATAATTTCGTCACAAACAGCCTGTTGCTCTTCCTTGCCTAAGAGATCAAGTTTATTAAGCACCAGCCAACGCGGCTTATCAAACAGAGATTCGTCATACTTTTTTAATTCAATGAGGATTTTCTGGGCTGATTCAACAGCACTATCATCACTATCCATCGGATAAATATCGATGATATGAAGTAAAAGTTTTGTTCTTTGCAAGTGCTTCAAGAACTGAATGCCAAGGCCGACGCCATCCGCAGCACCTTCGATCAAACCAGGGATATCAGCAATAACAAAACTACGATGTTGCGCGACACTGACTACACCCAAATTAGGATGCAAGGTAGTAAATGGATAATCAGCAACCTTGGGACGAGCAGCAGAAACAGAACGGATAAAAGTCGATTTTCCTGCATTCGGCATGCCTAGTAAGCCAACGTCAGCGAGTACTTTCATCTCTAACTTAAGATCAAACTGCTCACCTTGACTACCGGGACTACTTTGTCGTGGTGCACGATTAGTCGAACTTTTGTATCGAATATTGCCTAAACCATGAAAACCACCCCGAGCAATCAGGATAGGGTCGGTACTATTGTCACCAACATCAGCAATTAATTCGCCTTGATCAACGGTGGTAATGACGGTACCTAGGGGCACTTCGATAATGACATCTTCACCTTTCGCCCCAGTGCAGTTTCTCGATTGTCCTCGCCCACCATTTTTGGCGACAAAACGTCGAGTATGACGGAAGTCAGAAAGTGTGTTTAAGTCAATAGAACCAATAACATAAACTGAACCACCATCACCGCCATCTCCACCATCGGGGCCACCCATTGGGATATATTTTTCACGACGGAAACTGACAATACCGTAACCACCATTGCCTGCCTGGACGTGAATCTTGGCTTCGTCGATAAATTTCATGATTGGCTCTAATGATTTAGCTGTGTGTTGATTGTTTGTTAAATAACTAGTTGGAATTGTAACATTGGACTGATCGTCACTCCAATGCATCCATGTGTCCATGACATACAACCGCCATGGATGGTGGAACTGTCGTTATTGCACCGTTACATGGATGTAACTAATTAGAACAATGCAGGAGCAATTGTCGAGAAGCAAATAATGCACCGTTCATCCTGAACATAAAAAAGCCCCGCATAAGCGAGGCTTTTAGATATGATATAAGCCTTTGCTTTACGCTGCGCTAACGATACTAACGAAAGTACGGTTATGTCGACCTTTAACTCTAAATTCTACGTTTCCATCGGCTTTTGCGTATAACGTATGATCCTTTCCACAACCGACATTATCACCGGGGTGAAATTTTGTGCCACGCTGACGCACTAAAATGTTACCTGGAACAACTACTTCGCCGCCAAATTTCTTGACGCCGAGTCTTTTAGACTCTGAATCGCGACCGTTGCGAGTACTACCCGCTGCTTTCTTATGTGCCATTGATCAGCCCCTTATGCTTGTATATCTGTAACTTCAATTTCAGTGTAGCTCTGGCGATGTCCTGCCTGTCTACGCGAATGCTTGCGACGACGAAATTTAACGATGTCGACTTTTTTACCACGGCCATGTGACTTAATAGTCACTGTGACTGCACTTTTGTCTAACATTGGAGTTCCGACGATAATATTGTCACCATCAGCAACCATTAGAACGCCATCCAACTCAACTGCAGAGCCTTCTTCACCTTCTAGCTTTTCGACGCGCAGGGTTTCACCCTTGGTGACACGATACTGTTTTCCACCTGTGGCGATGACAGCGTACATTTGACTTACTCCGAAGCGATACTTAAAAAAGGTGGTGAATATTAGCTTTTGATAGCTAATAGGTCAATTGCTTTATTACTCTAAATGAGATTATTTCAAATTACGAGGAGACCAAGAGTTACATTATCCACTTCGGCGCCGAGTCCACAAGCTAATTTGACGAGTTATTAGTAATGTTATGACTAAAAAGGCCGTTGCGCTCAAAACAATTGAGGGTCCTGTCTGCCAATCAAACTGAAATGAACTGGTAATTCCACCGGCCAGTGACAAAACACCGAAGGCCGCACTAAATAAAACCATTTGCTCAGGATTTTGACTCAGTAGTCGCGCGCTTGTCGTCGGAATGACCAGCATAGCGGCGATTAAAAGAACACCCATTACCTTCATCAACACCGCCACCAATAGCGCGATCATCATATACATCAGAAACTGCTCTTTTCTGACAGAAATGCCTTCTGCCTGAGCAATCTCTCGGCTGACCGACAATGCTACAAATGGCCGCCAGTGACGGATCAAGAGGACCAATAAGATTAACGTAGTTACCAAGATCATTAACAAATCTGAGTGAGTCGTTGCCAGCAGGTCACCAAACAGTATTGCCTCAAGGCTGACCGAGTTTGACGGTAAGACACCAAGCAAGATCAAACCACCCGCTAGTCCAGTATGTGAAATGATCGCTAGGGTTGTTTCCGATAGCGCATTGTTAAAGTTAGCCACCTGACTTAAGGAAAATACAATCAAGATCACAACCGTCAATACACCAAACATTGGGTTTACTTCTAATAACAAACCAATACCAACGCCCAAAACAGCGGCATGTCCCAGTGTATCACTCAAAAAAGCCAATCGCTGCCACACCATCAAACAGCCCATCGGCGCGGCTATGCTAACCATCATTAAACCGGCGAGAATACTTCGGAATAAAAAATCATCGAGCCAGTCAATCATGCTGACAGGTCTCTTGATGTCCAGATACATCATGGACATGATCGTGACGGTGGGCATAAACGGCAATCGCATCGGTTGCCTGATCACCAAAGAGAGCCAAATACTCAGGGTGTTTACTGACTGATTCAGGCAACCCAGAACAGCACAAATGCTTATTCAGGCATAAAACTTGATCAGTTTTTGACATTACCAAGTGTAGGTCATGTGACACTAACAAAACTGCACATTGCAACCGATTGCGGAATTCACCGATGAGTCCATACATTTTAATTTCGCCTGTAACGTCTACACCGGCGGTCGGTTCATCCAGCACGATTAAGTCGGGATCACCTAACGTAGTGCGTGCCAGCAATACACGCTTAAGCTCACCTTCTGAAAGAGACTGAACCTGACGATGCTTTAGATAGGCAACACTAGTCTGCGCCAACGCTTCGTCGACTTCTGTATCCTTTACTCGCTGGGTTAGTTGCATCAGGCGCTGCACACTCAATGGCATCAGCGTATTAACGTATACCTTTTGGGGTAGGTAGCCAATTTTTAATGTGTGAGAGCGTTCAAGCGTTCCGGTGTAATTTTCGATCAAGCCATTGACGATGCTAGTTAGGGTCGATTTACCTGCACCATTTGGTCCAATGATCGTCGTGATTTGGCTGCGATAAAGATCAAAACTTACTTTATCAAGTATGTTTTTGCCACCATTGGAGTAGCTTATATTGCTCGCTCGCAGTAATAATTCAGGTGTCATTTTTATTGCAGTCCCTGCAAACACCCGTAATTTCAACCACAGAATGATCGACTTTAAACCCTAGATTATCCGCCTTAGCAAACAAACTTAAATCAGGATTGTCTAGCTCGGCTACTTTCTCACAACCACTACAAATTAAAAACTGTGCCGCATATTGATGCCCAGGATGATCGCAACTAATAAAGGCATTCTTGCTTTCGATTCGGTGCACCAACCCTTCGGCGAGTAAAAATTCTAAAGCTCGATACACAATGGGAGGCGCTATCGACTGACTTTTTTTATTTTCCGCTCCAATAACCTGATGATTCAAACAATCTAATATTTCATAGGCACCCATCGGTTGATGCGATTGAGTTAACAGAGTTAAAACCTGTAATCGTCGAGGAGTCAACTTAACGCGCCGATTTTCACATAGTGCTTTTGCATGGCTCATTAACTGATTTTGGCACTGACTATGGTCGTGCTGCTCAAATGCAATGCATTGTTCTGTATTGTCTTTACCCATAATGTTATATTATAACGATTTTAACCTTACCACCATCTCTAATTACCCTTATAAACTATGCGCACCTTCATCATTCTGTCTTTATTATTGCCTTTTACAGTAATGGCCAATATTAAGGTTGTCACCTCCATTGAACCAATACACCAAATTACCAGCGCCATCATGCGAGGCGTTTATGAGCCTGAGCTCTTAATCAAACGACAGGTATCTGCTCATCACTTTTCGTTTAGACCTTCTCACTTTACCTTAATCAAAAATGCTGACCTGATGATTTGGATTGGTCGCGATTTTGAGAGTGGGTTGCAACGCTTACCCGATATTTTAAGCAAGACCACCCGGCAGCTCGAATTAGTTAAGGCACAAACCTGCAACATCAAAATGGGCATATCTGGTATTCACCTGCTCTGCTTCCACTCATTGCTGATAAAATCTTAACTGCCTTAAAAGACATCGATCCAACTAATGCAGATCTATACCAAAGTAATACCGATCAACTAATTGCCTCAATACAAAAATGGGCCAACCTAACCAGATCAAACATTAAGAAAGCAGCACCCCACTATATTCTTGATCATGACTTTTTGAGCCATTTTGAGCAAGGTATGGGAATCAGCACAACTAGAGTACTTCACGATAGTCACGACCAACATAACGGCATACAGGCTTTAAAAGAAATCGAGACGACTTTGCGCGAATCACCGGTTAAATGCTTGTTAATTAATGAACCATCTGCGTCGAAAATAGCCAAAAATTTAGCTAGAGAATTTAATCTTGAAATCCACAACATTAGGTTACCAAGCGACAATCAGCAGCCGCAACCAGACCTGATCGATAGCCTCAACAGGCTCAGTGACATCATGCAGCATTGTCACTAAAAGTAAAAAACCCCCACCTATATTTGCACCTTTGGGATATAATAGTTTTGAGAATACCAACTAATGTGCATTTAACTTGATGATCATGACCGAAGCCGCTCTGCCTGATAAAAACATCAACCCTTATACCATCGACCAACTGAATGATTTAACGAAGACTGATATGGCACGAGTCAATCAGGTGATTGTTGATCATTTGGCGTCTCCCGTTGTATTGATCAATCAACTTAGCCAGCACATTATTCACAGTGGTGGCAAACGTTTGCGGCCAACGCTGGTTATGCTTTGTGCTAAAGCTTGTGACTACCAAGGTGATCAAGATGCCTTGCTTGCTGCTGTTGTTGAATTTATCCACACCGCAACATTGCTTCATGACGACGTAGTGGACGATTCAGTCCTGCGCCGCGGACAGGAAACAGCCAGTAGTATTTGGGGTAACGAGGCGGCCGTGCTTGTTGGCGACTACCTGTATTCGCGTGCCTTTCAGATGATGGTCAAGGCTCAGTCGATACACATGATGGATATACTCGCTAATGCAACTAATACCATAGCTCAAGGCGAAGTATTACAGTTATTGAATATTAATGACGCGAATACCAGTGAAGAAAGATATATCGAAGTAATTTATGGAAAAACCGCCTGCCTATTTGAAGCAGCAACTCAAATTGGTGCTATTCTGAGTGATTCTGACAAACAAACAGAACAAGCATTTAAGAGTTATGGCAAACATCTTGGCATGGCGTTTCAACTGATTGACGACGCATTGGATTACACAGCAAATCCAGATGAACTGGGAAAAAATGTCGGTGATGACCTCGCAGAAGGTAAGCCCACACTGCCTCTTATTTATGCCATGCAACAGGGTAATAATGAGCAGCAGGCACTGATACGCAATGCCATCGAAAATGGTGGGCTAGATCATATCGATGCAATCACTCAAATCATTCACGACACAGGCGCTCTAGAATACACCTACCAGCAGGCAATAAGCGAAGCCAACTTAGCAAAGCAATCCATAGCATCATTACCAAAATCAGTTTACACGGAGGCCTTAACTTTTCTCGCCGATTACTCAGTCGAGCGAAGCCATTAGGCTTTTAAGTGTTATAAAATTAACTATGGCTTGAATCGTCTAGTGTCATTATAGTAAACCCAATAGGCGTCAACACTAGGTTCAGCATCTCCGTCTTCGAATAATTTTGACATCTTAACTTATCAATTTTGTTGATTTTTTGTCGTTGGATTCTTGAAAAATTAACATAACACTCGTTTTACTGTATGCCAAAGCCGAGGCTGGTTCATTATAAAACCAATACTAGCTTCAAAATGGGTTGCCCTACTCGCCGCAATATCGACATATTCGGTACTTACAGCTATTAATTCAACTCGGTTAGGGTAATGGCAAAGCTCTGCTTTAAGCATACATTTACCCGCTAAGCATCAGCAATTAATAACTAAATTCAGGGTCAGCCTTAGTGGTTTTTTACTGTAAGAAGTCATGGTCAATATGCCAATTCTGACCCAGATAAATTCTGACCCTAGCCATAAATCTTACCCGTAGTCTGACTGAACTTTGACTTGATTTGAAATGGATGTGTATACTGCTTTTATTATAAGTTGGAAGTTATAAAGTGACTCAGGAAGAATATCTAGAACAGCGCCTCGATGATCAGCTCGATTGGTACGACCGAAAATCAAGCTGGAATCAAAAGTGGTACAAACGCTTGCAGCTTATTTTACTGGTGACCGCCGCAACCATCCCATTTTTATCAGGTTTTGCTGCCGAAGTACCAGTAGCAGATTCGGGAGTTCGCTGGGTAAATATAGCGATCGGTTTGCTGGGTGTGGTCATGACCGCAATCGCAGCAGGTTTAGGGCTCTATAATTTCCAAGAGAACTGGATCAAATACCGAACGACCAGTGAATCCCTACAAAAAGAAAAATTTAAATTTCTAACTGGGGTTTCCCCCTATGACGGCGATAACGCATTTAAATTACTGGTTGAGCATGTCGAAGGGTTGATATCCAAAGAAAATACTGACTGGTCGCAGCAAATGCAAAACGCTAAAGAAAAAAGTAATCAATGAATGCTTCAATAGGTTGGGATTAACTATCCACGGATATGATTCGTAGGCAAAATTTGTCTAACTAGCAGAGACCTAATTAATTATTACCCTCTACAAATCGCGCCAAGGGCCTTACTGGCACTAAACCTTTGTGTTTTTCGGCATGCTGATCAATAACCGCCTTTTTAAGGCCATCAGCACTATTTATGGAGTTAAAACACCCATCTCTGAGCAGTAAACTATTAGTCAGTGGCAGTAACCAAACTGATAAGGCTGACCCCCGAATCCTAATAAACACTCCTGATTTCTCCTCCCCCATTGCTCTAAGGATACCAGTAGACTAACCCAAGTCATTGTTATAATATTTATTTAAAAGGGCCTAATTGATTAATAGCTCTGTAAGAAAATTTCTCAGTTATTTCTAGATAGCTATAAAAAAGCCATTTTCAGATGGAAAGGAGTGCATGCAATGGCAAGGGTATTTATTTCTCATTCAAGCAGAGACAACGAATCGGCCGAACGCATTAAAATCTGGTTGGCTGAACAGGGGTTCGACACACCTTTTCTAGACTACGACAAGCATGCAGGCATTCCACCTGGAGCCGATTGGGAAAAGACGCTCTATCTAGAGATCGAGCGATCCGAAGCCGTCGTTATCATTCAGACACCAAATTGGCTTGACTCTAAATGGTGCTTTGCCGAGTTCACTCAGGCTCGCGCACTCGGTAAGTCAATCTTCCCCATTATTGAAACACCGGCCGGCGATACGTTGATATCATCCGACATCCAGGTGCTTGATCTACTCAAGGATCGCGAAGGCGGGCTCGAACAGCTTTCGAGTCAGTTGACACAAATAGCACTCGACGCCCAGGGTGGTTTTGGCTGGGATGCCAGCCGTCCCCCTTATCCTGGTTTGCTTGCTTTTCAGGAAGAAGATGCGGCGCTCTATTTTGGTCGTGATGACGACATTCGTCGGTTGATTGAACGCCTCGATGCGCGCCGCGCTCAGGGCGGCAGCAAACTCATTGCCTTGCTTGGTTCCTCTGGGTCCGGCAAGTCATCCCTGCTGCGCGCCGGAGTTATTCCAAGGCTCAAGCGCGCCGGACGCAACTGGGTTGTACTGCCCGCCATGCGTCCGCAAGTGCGTCCGGTCGATGAGTTGGCCCGATGTTTAGCCGTCGCCTACGGTACGGATGGAAATGAGGGTACGGATTGGCGCAAACTGCGCGAAGCATTAAATGGCGACAATCTCGCCCAATCACTGAGCGATATCGCAAATGACTTGCGTATGCGGGCCTCGGCTAACGAGGCGCAGATTCTGCTGCCTATCGATCAAGGGGAAGAACTGTTTGGTGCTGCCGATTCGGCTCAGGCGAAGCGTTTCTGTGAAATCCTCAATGTGGCTTTATCCAGCGACTTGCCCTTCATCGCAGTTATTGCAATGCGCTCAGATTATCTGGGCCTGTTGCAGTCGGCCGAGCATCTTAACGCCCGGTTCGAAGAGTTTTCACTAGGGCCCTTGCCCGTGGCGCGCATAGCTCAGATTATCGAAGGCCCTGCACGGGTGGCAGGCCTCGGTATCGATGAAACCTTTGTTCATCAGGCCGTTAAAGATGCCAAAACTGAAGATGCCCTGCCGCTACTAGCCTTCGCGCTGCGCGAACTCTACGATAGCGCAGCTGGCGACAATTATCTTAGCCTCGCAGAATACAACGCTCTCGGCGATGCAAAAGAAGGGCTGACACCGCTGGAGAATGCGGTACGAAAGGCCGCCGATAATGTTTTGACCGAGGCATCCCCAGGTGACGAAGAGCTGACTGCACTGCGAGAAGCCTTCGTTCCAGCAATGGTGCGGGTCAACGACCAGGGCGAGTATGTCCGCCAAACAGCCCGTTGGGACGACTTGCCGAACAAATCACATGCGCTGCTGGAGCAACTAGCAAAGGCGCGACTGTTAATAGTGAGCCAGGACGGCGATGACCGCATGATCGAAGTGGCCCACGAGGCGCTACTACGCAAATGGCCGCGTCTCAGAACCTGGCTTGATGATGCTCGTGGGTTTTTGAATGGCAAACAGCAATTGGAACGGGACCTGGATGATTGGGAGCAAGCAGATGAAAAAGACAAGACCGGCGCGCTACTGACCGGTCTGAAACTCAGCCGCGTACACGGATGGTTCCTGGAGCGCCCACATCAGTTCAGCGCCAAAGAACTCGCATTTGTTCAGGCCAGCATAGACCGAGCCGAAGCCGCTGAGCGCCGCAAACAGAAACTGCGTCGCAATATAACACTGGCTTCAATTGTAGTGTCACTGATACTCGCCTGTGCCACCTCATTCTCCGTCTATCAATGGGTAGAGACTGAAAAAGCCCTTAAAATCTCTCAGGCAAATCGCCTGGCTTTCGTTGCAAAAGAGTTACTTGAGGATGGTGACTCGACCCGAGCTTTACGTGTAGGCCAAGCGGCTTACGCAATCAATCCGCAAAACGTTACACCCTCAGTTAAAAACATCTTGCAGAATGGCCAGGAATACGTCGTTTCGAACAAAATTGGCTTATATAAAAACATTCTTCGTCATAAGGATAAGGTTAACTCCGCGCTTTTTTCGCCTGATGCATCAAAACTAGTTACTGTCTCTGATGATGGCAGCGCAAAATTATGGGATAGATTTGGTGTACTTATAAATGAGATGAAAAACACAAACGAGACGGGGGGAGCACCAGAAAAGATAACACATGCCACCTTCACTCACGATGGTAAAAAAATAATTACCGTCGGCTACGGACATCTCGTGAAGATGTGGGATGCCGAAGGAAACTACATTAGGGATTTAATTGGGCATGGTTGTGGTCAAGTTAATAGTTTCTGCGATGTAAAAAAAGTGGCTTCATCATCAGATGGCAAAACAATTGTCACTGTATCAGCTGATAAGCGTGTAATTATGTGGGATGGCGAAGGCGAAAAAATCAAGCAACTCAATGAGCATCTCTCATTAAATGGCTGGATTAATACTGTCGCCTTTTCATCTGACGATAAGCACTTCGCTACCGCTGGTGGGGATTGGGACACTAGTGTGCAGTTATACACTGGTGGAGGGAATCACATTGCTAGCCTCCAACAAGATAAATGCCCCAAAGACAGAGAAGATCACTGGAATTGTGGAACCTTCGATATTGCGTTCTCTCCCGAAGAAAATTTCTTCTTGACCGCATCAGACAGCGGAACGATCAGGATGTTTGATCTAGAAGGGAATTTACTGAAGGCGCTCAAAAAACATTCAGCCCGAGTAAATTCCCTGAAATTTTCTCCAGACGGCCTATTTTTCCTTTCTTCGTCGAACGATAAGACTGCCATCTTGTGGAACAAAGATGGCAGTATAAAAAAGAAACTGGAAGGTCATACCGAAGCCGTTACGAGTGCTGTATTTTCCCCGGATGGGAAATATATAGCGACTTCTAGCAATGATAAAACCTCCAGACTCTGGGATCTGGAGGGCAACATGCTAGTAAAGTTCGAAGGACATAAAGCCAATGTAACGTCTGTTAATTTTTCAAAGGATGGAAAATATATCCTGACTGCCTCAGTGGATAAGACAGGATTGCTTTGGAACGTGTTGCCAGTAAACCCATCGGTACTGAAACATGATGGCGAAGTGGTCTCCGCACAGTTTCTACCCGACGGAAAACGTGTCCTAACTGCGTCAAACGACATGAGCGTTCGACTGTGGAATGTAGATTCAACTAAGGTCCTTAAAACCTACGAAGGGTTCGGTCCTGATCCTTACAAAAACCGACGCATCTTCTCACTTGATATTTCACCCAATGGAAAACGGTTTATCACGACTGGGACCGACTATACAATTCGCATCTGGGACGTCGAGACCGGAACGGTAGTTCAAACAACTACAGCAAGAACTAACAATCCATGCAATGCAAGTGGTTGGTGCGGTGCAAAAAATGCGCGTTATTCTTTCGATGGGCAATACATTATCACTTCCGACTTCGGCGGCTCAGTCGAAATCTCAGATAGCGAAGGGTCTTTGATTAGAACCATACTGGCTTACAAGCAGGGGGAAAGCGAAGACGGACATCGGGATGAAGTGAACGGTATTGATATATCGCGTGATAATGGAACTATAGTGACTGGGTCACATGACAATACTATCAAGCTCTGGGATTTCAAAACGGGTAGGCTTCTCAAGACACTTGAAGGTCATAGCAAACCCATATCTTCCGTACATTTCTCGCCAAAAGGAGATAAGATTCTGTCAGCTTCGCACGATCAGACCGTTAAACTCTGGAACTTGAACGGCGATATGCTGCTCGACATTGAGGCCCATACAGGCCAAGTATCCTCTGCCGAATTTTCTCCGACTGGGGAAAACATCATTTCATCGTCTTTTGATAAAACTGTCAAAATATGGGACCTGGAAGGTAATCTTGTACGATCGATTAACAAGCATAAGAAATATCTGCGGTCAGCTTTCTTATCACCAAAAGGTGATAAGATTATCTCAGCATCGGGTGATAATACTGCGGTTATCTGGCCAAATTTGAGCCCTGAAAAAACCTATGCGTGGGTAGATGCTCAAGATATTTACACGTTGACATCTAAAGAACGAAAGGAAATTGGCATAGATGATAATTAACATAAACTAAAATAATGAGCCGCTTAAGGAAAGGCGTTAAAAGTTCTTACTAATATATCCAACTGAACCAGCAAATTCTGACAAGATTTAAAACGAAAATATCATGCACTATTGGTTACAGTAATATAATCCAGAAAAACGTGGCCAGTATTTGTATAGAGCTGAGTGACGACGAGGAAGGTTTTTCGCGAACCCTGGCGACAAACAGTGGGTCTCCATGACACTTGGCGAAGCCTACCAGGGCTTGGGGTTGACATCGGACGAAGAGCGACTCGTATCGATGATCGAAGGCGTGGCATCAGATTTTTGCATGGAAAACTATTCGCAACAAAATGCCAAGCTTGCCCAAGCGATGGCCGGGTTCGACCCGACGAGCTCAGCGATAGAATAATCAATGGGGTGAGGGTTTAAGGATACTTTTTTTGCTGGAAATGATCCGATAAAGCAGATCCTGTCAAACTCGTCACTCATCATCGGACACACCGGAGAAACATGGCTCACTATAATGAACACCTAAAAGACCCATCTCTGTGAATTGCGAAACTGCTCAGGAAATCAATTCTGAGCCCGACGTTCGTAACCAAACCATTGCCCCCATCACATTTGTCAGTTACTCCCGTCGACAATTGTATTTTGCTGAATCGATTGCCCTGCATTTACAAAAGCACGGCATCAATACCTGGTTTGATTTGCAGCAACTCCAGGCGGGAACGATCTGGGAAGAGGGTCTAGAAGGTGGCATTCGCCACGCAACTCGGCTCGTCTTGATCGTTTCGAAAGCCTCATTGGATTCTCTCTATACTCGTGACGAATGGTCCGAGGTTGTACAGAGGGGAGATCCCGTTGTGCTCGTCCTATTTGAACCAGTCGACCTTCCAAAGGAACTGCAGGGATTGCCAACCTACGACTTCCGTAGCGGTTTCAATCGCAAATTGCTGGAACTGGTGGAATTTTTGAAAGGTGACGCCGAACCGCGATACGATCCTGTTCCACCACTGAATCGATTAGGCTTCTCTAGTCGTCTTCCGGGCGCCGTCTGGCTTACCCTAACTGTCCAGTTCGGCTGCCTGATCACTTGCATTCTGGGGCTGTTATTTGCGGTCAACCTACCTTCCTTAAATAAACCTGCCCCTTATTCATTTTTCTTTGCCGTAGCAGCCTTTACCCTCGCAGTCGGAATCCGTTATGTGGTTCCATTTCTTGGTCACACACTTGAATATAGAAAAGTGAAACGTGGTGTTCTGATCAACTTGTTGTTGCTTATACCTGCCTTTTTTGCAGTCGGAAATATCGTGAATAATAATCTGATTTCCCAGTCCATCCTTAGTGGGGCTGCGTTCTTTTTGCTCTTCATATACTTTTATTTTGTCAGACGCTCTGGTGGCCTCTTGCGATGGATGCGTCCCGAAGATGGACTCCAGAAGCTGCGACGGCAGGTACATCAACCGTTGGTAGCAAAAGCGACGTTCGATGTAACCGCCCGAGTGGATGTGCCAGTTAAACCCCTCACCTATATGATTCACGCCGATGACGCCGACAAGCCCTTTAAACTGTTCGTCGAGGGTATCTTCCAAAAGGAAGGCTACCAGCTCGCCTCGGAAGGCAAAGAGCCTCAACACCACATAGCGATCCTGAGCAACCGCAGTTCGGCTGTTTGGGCACAGGCACTGGCGAATAAGCATGCTGGAAATCTGGTTTTCGTTGTTACCTCAACGATAGAGTTCACGGAGAACCTGGCCGAGGTCGGCCGCTATCAATGGGTGGATGCTCGCGATATGAATCGCCTAGAAATAGCCACACTCGCCCGGAGTCTCAGCAACGAAGATGCCGGGAGGCGCGAAGCCGCTCTTGAGACGACACCTGCGATGATCGATCATTGGAAAGTTCCGACTGAAGTTACAGTGCTCAAACGGGTGCTGGAGTGGTTGGGAATATTTATGCTTATTTTCGGCCTGACAGACCTCGTTGGTGCCGTTATGACTTCGCTCAATCTCATACCACCAGATCTAAAGAGCACGGGGAGTGATTCGGTGAGGTCGGTCTGGCTGACTATCGCTGGGACAACCTGCTTCTGGCTCGCAAGCAAAGGTCTAGTTTACCGAAAGGTGCCGGGCTCAATATTGTACGGAACACTCTGCGGAATCATCGTCATCGCCTTTCTGTATGGAAACGTGGGTATGGCTTTCATGAAAAATATCTATTGGCTGCCTGGGGGGCTGATATTATTGGTCGTCTTAAACTCTTGGCTCGGTGCACGCGCCTGGCTACCCGCATTCAGCAGATCTCAGCCTGATGAAGTCGGTATCAAAAAATCCATCGATAAGGCTTTCAGGAAAAAAAGGTTCTTGTTCGTGATTGTACCTATCTTGATCATCGTTATAGCCGTTGTCACTGAGCTGATCGTGAGAGATTAAGTTTCAGAATCGAAGATCGACATGAGAGTCGAATTTGCTAACCAGCCAGCATCGCTAAGGTCGATGCCCACCAAGCGCTGGTGGGCATTTTGCAAAATTACCGGAGCATGACTTGCAAACGTCTCTAACCATCCAAGAATTTATTATGGGGTAAAAAATGGTAGTTAAGGATCGCTAAATAGCGTTGGATTAACGCTGCACGTTTTCCCAATCATTACCTAAACCAACAACCACATTTGATGATTCCAGCATACCCTTACCTTTAATGATGTCCGCTGCGCGTTCGGCTAGCATGATGGTTGGGCCATTTAAATTACCGTTAGGAATGGTTGGGAAAATCGACGAATCGACAACTCTCAATCCTGCAATGCCATGTACTCGAGTTTCTGAATCGACTACTGCCATATCATCTTCGCCCATCTTGCAGGTGCAGGAGGCATGGTAAGCACTTTCGACTGCGCTACGCACGAAGGCGTCTATTTCTTCGTCGCTTTGCACCGATTCTCCGGGTTGGATTTCGCTATCTCTAAAAGCATCCATTGCCGGTTGGTTGATGATTTCACGCGTCAACCGCACACAAGCTCGGTAGGCTTCAATATCATCTTGGTGCTGAAGGTAATTAAAACGTATCTCGGGCTTATCACCAACGCTTGGCGTCAATACTTTTATCGAACCTCGACTTTTAGGCTTGTTATGCCCTACATGCATCTGAAAGCCATGACCATCAAATGCAGCGTTGCCGTCATAGCGCATAGCAGCCGGCAGAAAATGGTATTGAATATCAGGCCATTTGATACCAGCCTTAGAACGAATGAACGCACAGGACTCAAAGTGGTTTGTCGCGCCCAGGCCTGTTTTGGTCAATACCCAACGAGCACCAATTAAGAATTTATTCCACAAGTTTAATTTGCTATTCAGTGTGATCGGTTGCTTACATTTGAATTGAAAGTAAAACTCCAGATGATCTTGCAAGTTTTCACCGACACCAGGCAGATCATGCTTCACCTCGATACCCGCTTGATAAAGAACGTTAGCTGGGCCAATGCCTGATAACTGTAACAAGTGAGGAGAGCCAACCGAACCAGCACTGAGTATTACTTCACGGTTCGAATACACTTGCTGAAGGCGACCGTCTTTTATGTATTCGATACCTACCGCTTTTTTATCTTCTAATAGCACTCGTTGAGTTAAAGCCTCGGTAATAACAGTCAGATTTGGGCGCCCGAGCGCAGGCTTTAGGTAGGCATTGGCAGTCGACCAGCGAACGCCGTTTTTCACCGTCATATGCATCGCACCAAAACCTTCCTGTTGACGGCCATTATAATCGTCGGTCTTCATGTAACCCGCTTCTGCACCCGCTTCGATAAAAGCAGCATACAGAGGGTTTTGCATATTATTGCCATTATTAGTCGCTAACGGCCCTTGCTTGCCGCGGTACTCATCCCCGCCAAACGACCAGGTTTCTGCCTTTTTAAAATAAGGCAAACAATGACTATAACCCCAATCTTTCGCGCCACTCGATTCCCACTCATCGAAATCTTCAGCATGACCTCGCACATAAACCATGCCGTTAATTGATGAGGACCCACCTAACACCTTGCCTCGTGGGCAATGCATTCGGCGATTGTCGAGAAAAGTTTCAGGCTGAGATTCGAAAAACCAATTGTACTTCGGCATATTCATCGGAATAGACAGAGCCGTCGGCATTTGAATGAAAATACTCTTATCACTACCACCCGTTTCCAGCAGCAAGACAGAGACATCTCCATCTTCAGTAAGTCTGTTGGCTAATACACAACCTGCGGAACCTGCGCCGACAATAATGTAATCGTATGTTTGTGTCATAACGGTAATCTCTTAAATTTGTGAACAAGCACTTTTAAGCTTGATTTTCAGGGTTAAATTCAGGCGTCATTTAAAACTTAACTTCAGGCTAATTGGCGATTAAGGAAATCAAGTGCTAATGATTTGACGTTTTGCAGCTTCGCTAGTGAGGGCACATGCATCGCTAGTGACCAAAAAGCCAACCAACTAGAAACAAACCTTACCGATGTTTGGTGATGTGAAAAATCACCTTCTATATTGACCCAAATTTTCTGTCTTGCCGTCTTCACCTGCTGAACCCGATAATTGTATTGATCGTAGTGTCTGCTAAGAAATATCAATTCACAGATCGCATCAGTTAGTTGTGCGCAAGGAACAGGCTCAATTCCCACTTTTGGCATAGTCGTCTCTATGTAATGTGTTTATTACTATCACATATTTTATATTGAACGGCCAATTAATAATAAGCGCAAAAGACTTATGGCGCATTCAGCCATTGTTCAATTGCACCAGTTTCCGGACGAAAATAACAAATCATTCGTTCTTTACAGATTGAATCCTGAGCTGCCTTCCAGGGTGCTACACCGTGTAATGCCAATCGGTGTACCAAATAGGCTTCACCAGGCTTAGCCACTATCTCGACTCGCCGACAGGTATCAAAAATTTTTCGCCTAATATCATGATACCCCTCGGTAACGTCTATCATTGGCCAGTCCTCCGGCGAACGACCAAAAAATAACGACTCGAATGCTTCACGCACGACCTCATGAGAACCCTCCCAAATGACAAATGGTGAGGCGTCATTATCATAATCAAGCAACGGGATTGCCAAAACAAAGCCATGCCATTCGCGCAAGAACCTACGTCGATTTGGACCTTCAGGTAAAAGCCCATCTACATGTGCTGCGTCACGATCTCGACGGAATTTGAACGCGGCCTCTTTCTCAATGGCCATGCGCTGAGGATAGCCGGGGTAACAAATTGAAACTTGCGCCTTATCCCAGTCAAGCTCAGATAAACCCAATGCTTGGGCAATAAACTCAACCGAATCACCGCCTAATTTCGGGCCTGAACCGACCGAGCCATCACTAGCATTGGGCAGAATATTAACACCGGCAAACCAGGTATCACCACAACGTAACCATTTTGCGTTATCAGGATCGATTACTATCGACCGAGCGACTAGAACAGCAGATTCAACCCATTCTAAAAGCTTTGGATCAGATTCAAAATGACACCAACCTCGGGTGAAAAATTCAGCCTGTTTCAACGTTATATTATCTAACGTCATATTTAACTCTCTCAATAGTGCGTTTTTCATCAGCCTTATCCATCTTGCACAGGATAGGCTGATGCTATCATAGATTAATTTCTCATCAATCGGCTTGTCTGCGCAGAGACAATTAGACTCAGCTAATATCTTGAATCAGTGAGGTGAACGAGACTTCAAAGCAGAAAAGTGTTCAACTTGGTTACTCGCAATCTTCGGTTGAGATAAAGCAATTAAGATGCTGACTTTACAAATAATACAAAACAATTTTAATTGTTTTAAACCAACTGACGAGTGCTTTCACAGAAACTATTGATAGCCTCTTCTACTTTTTTTGAAGGTACTACTATGCAACTTGATACTAGCTTTGTTCGCCAGCAATTTTCACAAATTGACGATTACCCCAAGATTGTTTTTGCCTCGAATGCTGGTGGCAGCTTTGTTTGCAATCAGGTCAATGATTTGATGGATCATTACAACCGTCATACTCGCGTTCAACCTTACTCTCGCTTTACCCCATCGCAGGAAGCGGGACAAGCGATGGACCGAGCCAAACAACTCTGGGCCGATGCGTTAAACATTAGTCTGTCAGAGCTCACCATAGGTCCTTCGACATCGATGAACACCTACGTCATGGCGCAGGCCATCGGTGCAGCATGGACCGCAGGTGACGAGATCATAGTGACTAATCAGGACCATGAAGCCAACAGTGGTTCTTGGCGTCGTAAAGCATTGGAAAAAGGGGTCACCATTAGACAATGGGAAGTTGACAAACAAACCGGCTTGCTCGATCCAGAGCATTTATTCGAATTACTCAGCGCTAAAACAAAATGGGTTTTCTTTACGCATTGCTCCAACATTGTGGGCACTACTAACCCCGTAGCCGATATTACACGTCAGATCAAAGCACAATCCAGCGCAAGAGTTTTTGTCGATGCAGTCGCCCATGCCCCCCATCATATTAACGACTTGAAACAACTGGGGGTCGATGCCTATACCTTTAGTCTTTACAAGGTATTTGGCCCACATCAGAGCATTCTATATGTGAACCAGACAATTCAGGCCGAACTCGAATCACAGGCACATTATTTCAATCGTGGTCACCCGGAATATGACTTTAATCCTGCCGGACCTCAACATGCGCAAGTGGCTGCTTGCGCAGGTGTGATCGATTACTTCGATGCTTTACATCATCATCACTTTGGAAGCACAGACGTCAGCCAATCACAAAAAATGGCCGACATTCATCCACTAATTCAAGCGCATGAAAACTCGATAACCCAACCCATTCTGAGTTATCTGGACGGCCACGCCAAAGTACAGCTAATTGGAAAAGCACATGTAAACGATAATGATCGAGCGCCAACCATCGCATTCAAGCCCTTAAAACAAAGCTCAGCAGCACTTGCCTCCAGCTTGCAGAAAGCCGGCATTGGAACTGAAAATGGTAATTTCTACGCCCATCGTTTGATTAGCGATCTTGGCTTTGATGCGGATGACGGTGTGGTTAGAATTTCTCTACTACACTACGATAGAAATCAGGAAGTCGAAAGAATTCTACTAGAACTAGACCGTGCACTTGGCTGAGCCAGATCAGACTAAGCTAAGCCTCTGAGCGGTTGCTGGTTCGACCATGATCATAGTCGGGCTGTATTTGGTTGTTGGATCAAAAAATAACAGTTTAGTCAGGTGGTCGTGGTGAAGAGTCAACCCCATCAAAAAGTCTGTCATCTTCAATTTGAGTGGCCGAAAATATTGCGGTTAATTCGTCTCTCCCACAACCTACCTAACCTCGTCTAATACCAACCCAATACTTTCAACAGGTCTCTTTTGTATCTCACTACTGGTTTGTACAGACGACTTCCAAAATGGTTTTGACCCTTCCTCTATGGCTTGACTTCGAGTAATGCCAATATCATGAAGTGACTTTTCGTCGAGTTGCAAAAGCTGTTGTCGAGTGCGCCTTCGAGTCATTAATCGCTGAATCTGTTGCGAGTAATGTTTGATTATGTCTCGGTATTTCATTGCATTTCCATTTCCTTGTTTCTAGGGGGATATGCTATGATTATTTTTGTTACCAGTACAGATTCAGAATTTATTTATATTTTCAAACACAGTTTAAAATTTGTTATATTTGTATTGTTCAAGTGGATTCAATCTGTACTGTTTTTACCTACTGTATTGGAATGTCATGATGAAACTGTATGAACAAGTCGCCCAAAGCTTAATCTCTCGTATCGAACAGAACTATTACCAGGAAGATGACAAACTACCGTCAATCAGAACGTTAAGTCAGTCACATGACGTCAGCATATCAACTGCTCAGGAAGCTTATCGTTTACTCGAAGACGACGGCTACGCAAAGTCTAAGCCAAAGTCGGGTTATTACGTACTAAAACAATATAAAGCTACTTTAAAGCTACCAGAAATCTCTCGTCCATCACAGAAACCACTAGAAATAGCGCAATGGGATAATATTATTAATCTGGTGCACGCCAATACTGAGAGCAATGTCATCCACTTAGGCAGGGGCAGTCCTGATATCTCTACAGCAACTTTGAAACCATTGATTCGAATTCAGTCCGAGTTACTTAAACACTCTGCATCAAGCATGCTTGGATACGGATCTCTGAATGGGTTCGCCGAATTACGTTTACAAATTGCTCGACTTGCAGTCGACTCTGGATGTCGATTACATCAAGATGACATCATTACTACCACCGGTTGTCAGGAAGCACTTTCCGTCGCTCTAAGAGTAACAACTAAACCTGGGGATGTCGTCGTCGTGGACTCACCTAGCTACTATGGTTTGATGCAGGCTTTTAAAGTTCAGGGACTCAAAGTACTAGAGATTCCGACTCACCCTGAGACGGGCATCAGTCTCGAAGCCCTCGAACTGGCCTTAGAACAATGGCCGGTCAAAGTGATTCAGCTAACACCAACCTGCAACGGCCCCTTGGGATACAATATGCCCGTTGAGAATAAAAAACGCCTGATAGAATTAGCCGTTAGGTATGATATTCCAATCATTGAAGATGACATCTACGGTGACCTAGCCTATCAGTCACCCAGACCTCCTACGATTAAATCTTTGGATACAGATGGCCGCGTTTTATTGTGCTCATCCTTTTCAAAAACCATTGCACCCGGCTTCCGAGTGGGTTGGATGGCACCAGGCCGATACTTAAATCAAGCATTACACTTAAAGTACGTTGTAACCGCCTGTAACTCAACCTTCCCACAATCTGCCATTGCTGAATTTATAGCGCAGGGTGATTACGAGCGCCATCTTCGAAAAATACGCAAGCAGTATCAACAGAATCGTGACGCTATGATTGGCTGGATAGAAAAATATTTCCCTGAGAACACTCGAATTAGTCACCCCCAGGGAGGGTTCCTGCTTTGGATTGAATTACAAGCTAACATCGATACCGTTGCGTTAAACGAAAAATGTCTAGAGCAAGGCGTTAGAATCGCACCGGGCATACTGTTTTCAGCCTCAGGTAAATACAACCGTTGCTTACGTTTAAATTATGCGGTTAAACCTTGCGAAAAAAATGAACATGCAGTGAAATTAGTCGGGCATGCCATTCTAGATATGTTGCAGTAGATTGTACTGGGGAATCCAGAATCATCGTTGCTTGACATCGAAGAACCCAAACACAACTCATTCAGATGACAATTATGCTAGCATCGGTTATGCAAAAAATTAATTTATTAAAATTCAGTTTAGTCGGAACAATCGTCACCGCAATTTGCTGTTTTACACCTTTTCTAGTGTTCTTTTTGGGTATGGCAGGGCTGTCGTCAGCAGTTGGCACTCTTGATGTTATTCTTCTGCCATTGCTCGCTATTTTTATCGGCGTGACTATTTATGCACTTTGGAGGCAATCGAAGGCATCCTAGCTGTAAAGAAAGCTAGAACGAGTGGGGCCTAGTCTATGCGTGAATCCGGCAATGACTTAATCACGTCGTCTACCGCCTTCATCTCAGTCAAAAAAGCTTCCAGAGACGACAATCGTAGCGCTGAAGGCCCGTCACATTTCGCGTTATCAGGGTCAGGGTGAGCCTCTAAAAACAATCCAGCTAGTCCGACCGCCATGCCGGCACGTCCAAGTTCAGCCACTTGATGACGACGACCACCAGAGGCCGCGCCCATCGGATCACGACATTGCAGCGCGTGGGTAACGTCAAAGATAATTGGTGCGCCACCACTGACATCCTTCATGGTTCGAAAGCCAAGCATATCGACCACTAAATTGTCATAGCCCATACAACTACCACGTTCGCATAACATCACCTGATCGTTGCCACACTCGGCAAATTTTGCAACGATATTACCCATTTGAGCGGGGCTTAAAAACTGCGGTTTTTTTATATTGATGACCGCATTTGTCTCTGCCATTGCCTGTATCAAATCAGTTTGACGAGCGAGGAAAGCGGGTAACTGAATAATGTCACACACCTCGGCAACTGGTGCACATTGCGACACTTCATGCACATCGGTTATAACTGGAATATTGAAGCTGTGTTTAATCTCTTCCAAAATTCTTAAGCCTTCATCCATGCCAGGCCCACGATAGGAATGGATTGATGAGCGATTCGCCTTATCAAAAGACGCTTTAAACACGTAGGGGATTCCGAGTTTTTGCGTTACCTCGACATAATGTTCAGCAATCTGCATAGCCAAGTCGCGAGACTCAAGCACGTTCATGCCCCCCATCAAAACGAAAGGATTGTTGTTAGAAACATCAATATTGGCAACTTTGATTGTTTTAGTCATAGAATAAAAAGTCCTTCGCTATGCCACAATTAGGTCGAAATAAGGTAGATCGGATAAGTATCTCTATTGCATAAACCGGCACACAGACACTCAAGTAAACTTATATAGTGTATACCCTATCCGACTATAAAGGTTTTTTGACTTGATCATCAAGCGGCATCTCAGGTGAATATCGAAACGATTTAGCGACCATCGCCTGGTATGAAAACCAAAGCAGACTGAACAGTCCCCAACCCAAGCCGACCGAGACCCCAACATCTAAAATACCACGCCAAGGTTGGCCAAGTTGTTGGTAGATTAAAATCAAAACCATGACACCCAAAAGCAGTCCGTAAGCCACGATGAGGCGCTTACGAGTGGTATGGAAATATCCCATACAAAATAAGGGGGCCAAAAGCACGTGTAATAGTTTAGGATGATTGAGCAAGTGCCTTGCTCTGGCCGCAACCCTTGGCGCAAAGGCCAATTGAAAACCTCGATACCCTTCGCTGTAAGCCATAAATATCGTATTAGCAATTAATACCAACCAGTGGTGCCACTGAAGGTCAATCTCAAAGGCAGTCATTGCCATACCAGAAAGCCGGTACACCGCAAACAAGATTAACAGGCAGACCCCAACAATACCCCAAGCTGCGCCAAGGCGCCCCAGCAGTTTCATACTTTCCATCCAGTTGTAATTTGGGCATACATTAGCGAATACACATTGGTCGATGTTCTAGGAGTTTTTCGTGCTATTGAATAAAATTAAGCTCAGAATTATAGCGTGACTCTGGCAATACCTGATAGTGCCTTAGCAAGTCGATGAAAGGTTATTACGCTGTTTCGACTACTTGCTAGTGCGCCACAATCATAGTCAATCCGTTGTCACAGCTTTAACATCTGATTGCTGGGTCTGTTTTCGAACAAAAATAAATAAACCACTGGATGCAATCACAGCCGCTCCAATCCAGGTCGTCAAAACTGGAATTTCACCCCAAAACAAATAGCCAACAATAGCGGCAAATATCATTGCCATATACTCAAACGGCGCCAGCAAGCTAGCTTCAGCATAGCGAAACGAAATAGTCAGCAACCATTGCTGGGCCGCACAGATAACCCCAAAGACACCAAATAATAGTAGATCTTCACCACGAGGTAGAACACCACCGATGGCCAAAACCCAAATAATATAGACCATAGCACCCGCGCTATTATAATAAAGTCCGATCGTAACTGACTTTTCAGTTTGGCTTAAGCGACGCAGCCAAATAGCCACTAAAGCGCCAGTAATCGCCGAACCAATACCAGCAGCGACACCAATACTCCATCCTGAGCCACCGGGTTGAGCAATCAGTAAGACACCGACAAAGCCAACAAAGATAGCTAACCAGCGGCGCAGACCAATGGTCTCCTTAAGTAAGAATACTGACAATAGTGTAATAAAAATGGGCGCCGAATAGGACAATGCAGTTGCATCGGCTATCGGAATTGTAGACACTGCAAAGAACATTAATGACAGACTCGCTATACCGCTAACCGTTCGAATCGCATGTCCCAAAGGTCGGCTTGTCGATAGCCCAGACAGTCCGGTAGTCGACAATAGCAGCACCCAGAAAAACAGTGCCGCAGATAAAAACCGAAACATGAGTATTTCACCCAGCGGGTAATTATTAGACAACGCTTTAACTGATGCAGTGGTCAGTGCCATTAGTATCATGCTACCAATAAACGTCGCAATACCAAGTAAGGGATGATCTTGTCGTTGAGATAATACAGGTACTGCGTTTGTGATTCGAGCGTTTGTCATTTGATGGTAGGCATTGCCGATGAGTCAAGTTAGGTAACAGAACTGGGCAAGCCTAGTGGAATCAATACTCATTGGCAAATCAATTAAACCATCATATTATTAAAACCTACATTACCTAAAAACCACCCTATTTCTGCTGGAGTTAAATCAATGCTTAAAATTAAAACCACTTGTATCGGGGCTTATCCAAAACCTGAATATGTACCTATTATCGATTGGTTTGATAAAAGTGAAGGAGACCAAGACATGACTTCAACTCGAGCCACTCAAAGCTACAAAGAGCGCTTGACTGAAGCTGGTGAAGAAGCAGAAGCGCTGTTTGTTCGCGCCGCAAAAGAAGTCATTGCCGATCAAATTGAATGTGGTATCGATATCCCAACCGATGGTGAGGTGCGCCGTGAAAATTATATCCACTACCACTGTAGACATTTTGATGGCATTGAGTTTGACAACCTCACTCGTGTACTAGCACGTGATGGAGCCGCTTATATGGAATTACCCACCATAACGGCCAACATTAAGGCACAAAAAGAGCATTTCTTACCGCATGACTTCAAAACCGCGCAAGCTAACTCTACTCACCCTATTAAAATTACTATTCCTGGCCCGATCACGATCGCAGACACCACTGCTGATCAGCACTATGGTGACAAAAAAACGCTGTGTGCTGACCTCGCAAAAGCGATTAATTATGAAGTCCGCGCATTGTCCGATGCGGGCTGTCGTTATATTCAGATCGACGAACCCTTATTCGCTCGTAACCCTAACGACGCCTTATCTTATGGCATCGAAAATCTTGAACGTTGCTTTCACGGCATCGGTAAACACACAACTGCAGTCATGCATATGTGTTGTGGATATCCAAACTTTCTTGATGAAGATGGATATCACAAGGCAGAACGAAAAACCTATTTTGACTTGGCTGACAATCTTGATGACTCAATTATTCAGCAAATATCAATCGAAGACGCCCATCAACACAACGACCTTAAACTGCTTGAACGCTTTGCTAAAAGCACCATCATTTTTGGCAGTTTCGCCGTCGCCAATAGTCAGGTAGAAAGCAGCGAAGAAATCCGTGATCGGCTTCGAGCTGCCCTCAATCATATTGATATTGAACGTTTAATAGCGGCGCCAGATTGTGGGCTGGGATTGCTTGGTAGAGAGCTTGCGATGCAGAAGCTAAAAAATATGTGCGAAGCAGCGAAAAATCTTTAAGCAGATTAAAAGCTAGTAGTATAAAAAACCCACGAAAGAAAAACGTGTCATTCGTGGGTAGTTCAAGTGCAGGTTATTGAATAAAACTTAAGTCAAAAGAGCCTTAACTCCAAGGAAATGGGCTGCTTGATACTGGGTGTAATTTACCCTCGGCGTAACGCGAGAAACGGAAGGGTTCAAGCAAAGCATTTTTCTTACCGCAAATTTCTTCCGCAACCAGTTTACCAACACCCAGCATTTTATAACCATGATTCGAATCTGCAATCATATAACAGTTCTCACGGAACACATCGAATACAGGAAAGCTATCGGGGGTAAATGACCCAATACCGCCAGAAGCTTCATTTTTATAGAATTTAAACTGCCCTTCGAAACGCTTTTGACAATGCGCTAAGGCCGACGTCCACATGTGAGCAAAGTCTTCACCGACGATGAAGTCAGGAGAATCTACGCCATAAGGATCAACCGCTACCTTATCAGGGTCGGTCTTGATCGCATAAGGTGCAGCACCGCCCTGAATACCGCCAAAATGGAAATCTGGCTTGTAGTAAATGCCCCACATTTTGTCAGTAATTAGTGAACCATCATGATTTGAGTACAAAGGCTCGTTGCTATCGACGTGGATAACAGGGGGGAATTTACCATCGTTAGTTTTTTGCAGATCTGGATCAACACCCAACGTACCTTCTTGTAACGACCAGTAAACCCACATAGGAACGTCTCTATGGATTTGACCATCAGCTGCTTTGATATCAACGTTCTTCGGTAGCTCAAGCATATCCCAAATAGTTTTAGCCCAAGGACCAGCGCCAATCACAACCATGTCGCAAGCGATATCACCTTTATCAGTCTCAACCGATTTAATAGCACCACCTGCTGAGTCACTTTTGAAGCCTGTGACGGTGCAACCCGATAGAATTCTAACGCCTTCGTTTTCGGCTTTGGTTGCCAGTGCATATATAGCCTTGGTGTTATTCGCATAACCACCACGCTTTTCATGTAGTACCGAGGTTATGCCAGTCGCCTGCCAGTCATGGAATAATTCTTTCATATAGACAGACGACTCTTTTTCACCTTCGATAAAAGTCGATTCATAACCAATATCTTTTTGCTGCTGCGCTATGGTGGCAACATCTGCATGCATACTTTCAGGGCTAATTTGCATATAGCCAACCGAATGGTAGCTATAGGCCTCTGGATCGGTTTCCCAGACACCCACACTATGCGCCATTAATTCACGCATTGCGGGTTGAAAATAATTATTGCGTACCACGCCGCACGCAATGCCAGACGCACCAGCTGCAATACCACTTTTGTCTATCACAAGAATGTCGCGTCCATCCCCCTTGCCTTCAGATTTCAGTTGCTGCGCTAAATGATAGGCTGTGCTGAGTCCGTGAATTCCGGCGCCTACAATGAGATATTTAACGTGTGATGGTATAGCCAATTCAGTTCACCTAATTAATGATTAAAAAGCTGTCCTTACTTATCTTAAAATACAAACTTGCTAAGACTCCTACAACAGAGAATATCTAACATTAAGCGCATCAACTCGGGTCAAGAACGACCAATATAAAGATAATTTCGACTTATCTCCGGTAATGAGGATCCAAGAAGCTGAATTCTATAACTCACTTCTTTCTAAATTATTTTAACCCAGAATCAAAAATAAAAACTTTGGTGAGCTTATCTACCTAGTAGTCCATCTATTTAAATGTTACTTTTGAATTAAATCATTGATGAGTAATATCTTCAGAATTGTGAATACTGTTAAAAAATAGCGCCTCACTTTACGTTAGTCGTTCAATTCTTTTTCCATAAACAGGCTCAGCGGATCAGGCTGGTAATCGCCATATAAGCTGCATTGCTGATAACCCAGTTGATGATACAAACCGATCGATTCTAGCTGACTGGGGCCTGTTTCGAGCCGACAAAGACGCGCGCCCTGATCTTTTAGCCGAGCCTCTAGGGCTGACATTATTACCTTTGCGGCACCCTTGCCTCGATGCTCGAGGGGGACAAACAAATTTTTAATTTCCCCATAGGCTGGCAGTACATCAATAAACTTTACTGCGCCAATACCCAATAGCAGCTCATCTTGATGCCTTTTTTGAAAGGCCCCAATAAAATAAACCTCTTCAGAAAGCAAGCTAGCCGTATCATCCTGATGCACACTCTCTGGAGGGTAGAGCTCGTTTTGATAATCACGCGATTGTTGCAACAAGGAATCAATATCGTCAGTAAGAGCCCTAATACGCCTTATTTGCATATCTTATATATCTCGTCTAGCTTTTCTCAACTTATTTCTAGAAGCGCAGCGACAGGCAACTCAAGCCACCATCTAACTTACGAAATTCGGAGACATCCAATTCAATTACTTGATAACCTAAGTCCGTAATAAGTTGACTGGTTTTTGGATAACCTGATGCAACCAACACTCGGTCATTTATCCAAACACAATTGACGGCATAGGCTTCGTCAGCATCAATTTCAATACGATCAAACTCGGCAAACGCTGGCTTGTCACACAACTCACCAGTAATCACTAGGCGATTATTTTCGAGATAAGAAACAGATGATTTTAAGTGTAATGCCTCACTAAATGCGACCATCGACCCACTATAACCATGCGCCTTGAGTATTTTGATTAACTGCTCAGCACCCGCTTCATTACTTCGCTCAGACAGGCCAATGTAAAAATGCTGCCCGACCATCATGATATCGCCAGCATCCAATGTGCCCGGCGCTTCGACCGCGTCAACTTGTTCGTAAAAAGCGTGCAGCTCTGTGGCCACCTTGCCAACTTCACCACGCCGTGCCGGTGCACCCGGTCTAGTCGACACCGCACAGCCAGACATGACCAAGGCAGCATCCTCTATGAATAAACCATCCGGATAATCTTCATCAGCTGGCATCACAGTCACTTCAAGCCCACACAGTTCGAGGGCTTTAATGTACTGGTCATGTTGTTTTAACGCTAACTCATAATCAGGCGCACCCAATCCTGCTGTTGTAATTCCATCAACCAAACTTTTACCGGGTTGACGGACTATTGCTCTGCTAAACATAATGATCCTCCTTTTTTAGAATTACTGAACATAATTAACGACCTGATCAGTGATTACTTACTGCGACCCTAATTCGTTTCACTGCCTCTTCAAGCAGTGACCGTGGGCAGCCAAAATTAAGCCGCAAGTAATTATTATCGCCGAAATCAATGCCGGCTGATAAACCAACACCTGCAGCTTCGAAAAACGCCTTGGAATCAATTAATCCTAACTCTGAAACGTCTATCCACGCCAAATAAGTCGCTTCTATTGGGTCAAGCTTTAAACCTCGTATTTGATTTATCTCGGCCACCAGATAGTCTCTATTAGCGCGCAAATAAATCACCTGTTGATTATTCCAATCATCACCATATTCATAAGCTGCTTGTGCGGCTGTCGTACCCAACAAATTGAGGTAGGGTATTATGCCGATACAAGCCTTACTAAACTTACGTCGTATCGAATCGTCGGGAATAATCGCGAAAGAGCAGGATAGCCCAGCGATATTAAACGTCTTACTCGGTGCCATTAACGTTATGCTGCGTTTCTCTATTGCCTTATTCAGAGAGGCAATAGGGATATGCGACATGCCCGCTTCGAGCACCAAATCACAATGGATTTCATCAGAGCAAACAACCAGATCATTCGACACTACTAGGTCGGCCAACGATAATAATTCGCTTCGAGTATATACCGCTCCACCGGGGTTATGCGGATTACAGAACAACATCAATTTACTGCTAGAATCAATTTGTGACATCAGTTTTTTCTGGTCAATCACCCAGCGCCGGTTACTGCGGATCATTGCCATAGGTTGATTATCGCGTTCACTCAACCCTGGCGCAGAATGAAAGTATGGGTAGGCAACTGAGGGCGTTAGAACGGAATTGGTTGCATCGCAAATACTACGACAAGCAACGTGCATACTGCTCACAACACCTGGCATCCACACTAGCCAGCTAGGATCTATCGACCAGCCATAAAGACGTTGCATTCGCTCAACAATCAATTCCTTCAACCGATTGGGAGTATTGGTATAACCAAAAATACCGTGGGCCACGCGCTGCTGAAGCGCTTCGGTAATTTCTGGCGCTACCATAAAGTCAGTGTCCGCTACCCACAGAGGCAGGACATCAACATCGCTATAGAGTGACCACTTACAACTGTCGGTATTACTGCGGTCTACCAATAAGTCAAAGTTAATGGGAGGAGGAGTCATATCAGTTAAAATGTAATGTTAAGAAAGATATTTCTACCAATAAATACTTGCTACGACAGGCCAGAGACAGCTTGTTGCTAATTATTGAATAGATAGTATTGTATAGTTGATCGAGATAAAAGGCAGTACAGTTTTTTTCGCTAGCCAAATGTTCGATAAATTAATATAACTAAAAATTTTGAGGAGTGCTCCAAAATGAAACTATTAAAACCTCTACTAGGCGCAGTACTAGTCGGTTTACTATCCTTCACCAGCGCAAATGCGGGTGACGTACTTGACAAAATCATGTCCAGTAAAACGCTCAAAGTAGCGACTGATGCCAACTGGCCGCCGCAATCATTTATCAATGATAAAAATGAAATGGATGGCTTCGATGTCGATGTAGCACGTGAAATTGCTAAGCGTCTTGGCGCTGAAATCGAATTTATTACGCCAAGCTGGGACATCATTACTGCAGGTAACTGGAATGGCCGTTGGGACATGCATGTTGGCTCAATGACACCCACTAAGCAACGCGCTGAAGTACTGGCTTTTCCAGCAATATATTATTACACCCCAGCTGCTGCTGCAGTGCATAAAAGCTCTAAAATTTCTAATATTTCTGGCTTAAGTGGGAAAAAAATTGGCACAGGCACAGGCACAACATTTGAACTTTATTTACAACAATCATTAACAATAGATGCAGAAGGCGCACCTAAGTTTGATTTTCAGATAGATAAGCCCACAATCAAATCCTATGAAACATCGGTTGTTGCCCTAGATGACCTTCGCCTTGGCGATGGTGTTCGTCTCGATGGTGTAGTCAGCAGCTTGCCTGTTTTTCTTGAAGCAATAGCTAACGGTTACCCAATTAAAGTCATTGGTGATCCAATTTTCTATGAGCCATTGGCAGTTACAATTGATCTTGGCGATAGTCAACTTAACTCAAAAATTGCTGGAATCGTTTCTACAATGCGCTCTGATGGTGTATTAAAAAAATTGTCAATTAAATGGTACGGAGTTGACTACGCAACGGTGAAGTAACTGAAAGACTTAACTGTTTAGCTTTTCTGTTAATCCGGGTATTACAGTAATACCCGGGTCTATTTGAGGCAACCAGAATAGTCACTAAAACTATTTTAAGGTAGGAGAAAATTTTGATTCGGGACACAGTGACTGACGAAGTGCTGCTCAGAAAGCCTAAATTTATAGCTTTGCTTTTCTCCATCATATTACTTTGCTTTTTTATAATCGATCCGTCCCAATCCATCATGGGACAACTACTTGAACCAGCCCTTGGTGATCCTGAACAAAGTGGTGTTTATGGCCGTTTTGTTACTTCATTTATGTTGGCAGCTCTATTAGTCTTAAACTTATTAGCAATCAGCTTTATACCTCACTTTCGTCTTCAAGTCATCGTCGTCTGGATACAGCTATTAATTCTATTTTTATCCTTCTTTTACAGCTTCGACCTTAGCTTCGTTTTTATTCGTAGTAAGATTTGGTTCATGGTCACGCAGGGTATTTTCACTACTTTGTATGTTTCCGCCATCTCGATAGTCATCGCCTCTTGCATTGCGATCATCGGTGCCATTGCAAAAATGTCATCAAATGGTTTCGCCTATGCCATCGCTAGTTTTTATACCTCTTTTTTCCGAGGTCTGCCGCTATTGATGCAGGTTTACCTTATTTACCTAGGCTTACCTCAAATTGGTTATGTAATTGACGCAGTCCCCGCTGGCATCATTGCATTGTCACTTTGTTACGGCGCCTATATGACTGAGATTTTTCGCGCTGGGATTATGAGCATTGATGCAGGCCAATGGGAAGGTTCACGTGCGCTGGGTTTTAATTTTAGCCTAATCATGCGTAAGATAATTTTGCCACAGTCTATCCCATTAATTATTCCACCAACCGGAAATCAATTTATTGCAATGCTTAAGGATAGTTCGTTGGTATCCGTTATCGGTGTATGGGAGCTGATGTTTCTTGCCAGAACATTGGGCAATAAAACCTTCAACCACATGGAAATGCTTATCACAGCGGCGATGCTTTATTGGATGATGACCATGGTATTAGAACTAATTCAGTCACGTATCGAACGCAAATACCAAAAACGACAGTCGAGATAAGTCATGTCTGAAGATAATAAAAACACGAAAGAAACCATTATTTCTATTAAGGAAATGAACAAATTTTATGGCGATTTCCAAGCGTTAAGTGACATTAACCTTGATGTTAAAGTCGGTGAGCGTATCGTTATTTGCGGGCCATCTGGGTCAGGAAAATCGACACTAATTAGATGCGTAAATCGCCTTGAGGCACACCAGTCAGGCTCAGTCAGTGTAAACGGCGTTGAGTTACATCAGCACATGAAAAATATCGATAAGGTTCGTTCTGAGGTTGGCATGGTTTTTCAGCACTTTAATCTCTTTCCACACATGACTATCCTCGAGAATTGCACTGCAGGGCCTATGTGGGTCAATAATATGTCACCCGCAGATGCCCATGAAATGGCTATGAATTATTTAAATCGGGTTAGAATTCCAGAACAGGCCAATAAATATCCGGCCCAACTATCTGGTGGGCAGCAACAGCGTGTCGCCATTGCACGAAGCCTATGCATGAACCCAAAGGTCATGTTGTTCGATGAGCCAACTTCTGCACTTGATCCGGAAATGGTATCCGAAGTGCTCGACACAATGACCGATCTAGCAGAAAGTGGAATGACCATGATTTGCGTCACGCACGAAATGGGCTTCGCCAAACGAGTAGCCGACCGAGTAATATTTATGGATGAAGGCAAAATTGTCGAATCGAACGAACCAATAGCATTCTTTGAAAGTCCAAAATCAGAGCGAACTAAAAAATTCCTTAGTCAGGTTCTAGTTCACTAAAGTCATCCGCACGACATTGATAACGTCTCATAGTTTATGTTAATTTTTGTTTCAATTTAACAACCAACCACTTGAGGTCAAATTAAGTCGCTGTGTAAAATAACCATTGGCTAATCGTTGATTTTCAGAAATCCTACCCAATATCGTATAGTTGTATTTTTAACCTGTCGCCCACGACACATAGAGGCATAATTTTGGAACAATATAGAGGTACGACCATACTATCGGTAAGACGAGGTAATCGCGTCGTCATCGGTGGTGATGGTCAAGTCAGCATGGGCAACACAGTAATGAAGGGCAATGCCAAGAAAGTGCGTCGACTATATAAGGAACAGGTAATTGCTGGCTTTGCTGGCGGCACCGCCGATGCTTTTTTACTATTCGAACTTTTCGAAGGCAAACTCGAAAAGCATGGTGGTCAAATGATTCGCTCAGCCGTTGAGTTAGCGAAAGAATGGCGATCGAGTAGGGCGCTTCGTCGCCTTGAAGCTTTATTATGTGTTGCAAATCACGAAGCCTCTTTAATTATTTCGGGTAATGGAGATGTGATCGAACCTGAGGACAGTCTTATGGCTATAGGCTCAGGTGGCCCTTACGCACAATCAGCGGCAAGAGCCATGCTGGATAACACCGAACTCAGTGCACATGACATTGTTAGCAAAGGTTTGCAGATCGCAGGTGACATTTGTATTTATACCAACCAAAACCATAGCTTCGAAGAGCTAGACTACAACGAGACCTAAGCATGGACAGCAAATTATTAACTCAGTCTCCAATGACCCCTCGTGAAATTACTCAAGAGCTAGACAAGCACATTATTGGCCAAGATAACGCTAAAAGAGCGGTTTCTATTGCGCTACGCAATCGCTGGCGTCGACAGCAGGTGAGTGAAACTTTACGTAACGAAATCACCCCAAAAAACATCTTAATGATGGGCCCAACGGGTGTTGGTAAAACCGAAATTGCTCGTCGCCTAGCCCGTCTTGCTAACGCACCCTTCATAAAAGTAGAAGCGACTAAATTCACTGAAGTCGGTTATGTAGGACGCGATGTCGAATCCATTATTCGTGATCTAGTGGAAGTATCGATCAAGCAAACGCGTGAATCAGAAGTTAATCGAGTTCGCCACCTTGCTGAGGATGCTGCCGAAGAAAAAATACTTGATATTCTGTTACCCCGTCCGACTGATTTTAATACTGAAGCCGCCGACACAACTGCAGCCAATACGCGTCAAAAATTTCGTAAGATGCTGCGCGAAGGCAAGCTTAACGATAAAGAAATTGAGGTCGATCTTAAGGTGCAATCAGTAGGTGTAGAGATAATGGCGCCCCCAGGCATGGAAGATATGACCAATCAATTACAAGGTCTTTTTCAGAACATGGGCAATCAGAAGACCAAAACCCGCAAGTTAAGAGTTGAAGATGCCCTAAAAATTATCACTGATGAAGAGGCCGCGAAAATGATCAACGAGGATGAGTTAAAGCTCATCGCTCTCGAAAATGCCGAACAAAATGGTATTGTTTTTATCGATGAAATTGACAAGGTTGCTAAACGTCAAGAATCATCCAGCGGTGGTGACGTCTCTCGCGAGGGCGTGCAACGTGACTTGCTACCGCTAGTTGAAGGCTGCACCGTTGTTACTAAGGCAGGTACGATCAAAACTGACCACATTTTATTTATCGCATCGGGTGCCTTTCATATCTCAAAACCCAGCGATTTAATTCCCGAATTACAGGGTCGCTTACCCATTCGAGTCGAGTTATCGGCTTTAACGGTAAAAGACTTTGTTCGCATTTTACGTGAACCAGACGCTTCGCTGACGGAGCAATATATCGCGCTAATGGAGACTGAAGGCGTCACCTTAAACTTTACAGAAGACAGCTTGGAGCGCATCGCCCAAGTCGCCTGGCAAGTGAACGAAAAACAAGAAAATATTGGTGCTAGACGATTACACACTGTCATGGAGCGTCTGCTTGAAACCATTAGTTTCGAAGCGTCAGACATGCCCGATCAAACCATTAATATTGATGCTGATTATGTCGATGAGCATTTAGGCGAACTTTCCCTCGAAGAAGACTTAAGCCAGTACATACTTTAGGAGTCACTCTTGAAACCAACTAAAATTAATTTACATCAAATCTCTCGTGTCCTCGAACTCAGCTTTGAAGACGGTTTGAACTTTAAATTCACGGCTGAATTCCTAAGAGTTCACTCGCCTTCAGCTGAAGTAAAAGGGCACGGTCCTGGACAAGAAACTCTGCAACTAGACAAGCATGACGTCAATATCTCCAACATCGAGCCCATTGGGCATTATGCGATAAAAATACACTTTGACGACGGCCATGACACTGGACTCTTTAGCTGGACTTACCTTCATGATCTGGGTCAAAACTACGAGACCAAATGGCAGCATTACCTCGATCGTTTAAATGAAGCAGGGCACAAACATCAGTCGCTTTCATAATAGCTTGTCACTATGCTTGAAGAAAAACATTTGATAAAACTGGCGTCTATGCCTATGCCCTTCGGTAAATATGCTGGGAAAATCCTTATTGACTTGCCCGAAAATTATCTCATCTGGTTTGCCAATAGGGGCTTTCCAGAAGGAGAGCTAGGCCAATTGCTGGGTTTATGCTTGGAAATAAAGACGCAGGGAGTTGATGGGGTGGTCCAAGGGCTTAAGCATAGAATTAATAATCGGCAAAAAATCTAACTGCCTATCTTTGAATATTGAACTATAGGATCTCAATTTATTTACTGGAAGATCGCTACCATTGCTGACCACATAGCCCACTTCTGCTATCGTTAGCTTATTGTTAATTAAACGATTTATTTCGACGACAAATAACGTGCAAAAAGAATCTACTACCCACTTTGGCTTTGACCAAATTCCAACCAATGAAAAGCAACAACGCGTTGCATCTGTTTTTGATTCGGTTGCCAGTAAATACGATTTAATGAATGATGTATTGTCTATGGGCGCACATCGTTTATGGAAAAAATTCACTCTTGATCTTTGTGGGTTACGACCGGGGCACCACGTACTTGACCTAGCCGGTGGCACGGGTGATCTGGCACTGAAACAAGCCGCTATCGTTGGTGAAAAGGGTCGAGTATGTCTGGCTGACATTAATGCCGCTATGTTGCAACAAGGTCGTGATCGAGTCATTAATAAAGGCATGGTTGGCATTATCGATACCGTTCAATGTAATGCTGAAACCCTCCCATTTGAAGATAATAGCTTTGACTGCATTACCATTGCATTCGGGCTTCGCAATGTGACCGACAAGGCTAAAGCACTGGCCTCAATGCGCCGCGTATTAAAACCAGGCGGCCGACTTTGTGTATTAGAATTTTCTCGTCCTATTTATGAGCCACTAGAAAAGGTTTATGAGTTTTATTCATTTAAAATTCTACCTCAACTGGGTGAATGGATAGCAAATGATCGAGCCAGCTATCAATATCTAGCAGAGTCGATTCGTATGCACCCAGACCAACAAACACTCAAGACGATGATGACTGAAGAAGCCGGTTTTGATGAGGTTAATGTTTACAATCTCTCCGGTGGCATTGTTGCATTACACCGTGGCATTAAGTATTAATCACTAACGACCTCACAGTTGGATCAACTCATAATCCTGATATGCTCAATAATCTGCCTAACAACCTACTCGCCTTTGCTGAAATTAGTGGCAACCGCCTCCTCTCGCTTGATGATCAAGTCATGTCTCGATGTCAAGCTTTACAAGGCAGTTGTATTGAACTTCATTTAACTGATCTTGATTTTAAACTCTATTGTCACCCAGGCAGTTGGGGCATACGCTTTTCTCAGGAAAAGCCAGCAGGTGAAATCGATGCCACCATCTCTGGCCGACTCATGGCATTGGTCAGTCTATCCTTGCAAGAAGACAAAATTAGCACGTCTATTCAACAGCGAGTGAGTATTCGAGGTGAGGCCCGAGTGGCTCAACAAATGCAAAAAATACTCACAGAGCTAGACATTGACTGGGAAGAAGTTCTATCAAAGTACACTGGTGATGTTATGGCTTACCAAATTCACAAACAAGTACTAGGTGCGGGTGAATGGCTTCGCAATAGCGCTCGGTCATTATTACAAAACACCAGTGAATATATTCGAGAAGAACAACGTTTGAGTCCGACTCAAGTTGAATTTGAACGTTTCCAAAAATATACGACGACACTCAAACAGGATGTAGAGCGCAGTGAAGCTCGCTTGCGCCACCTACTAAAAGCTGTCTCGGATAATAAAACAGCATGAAAAATTTATTTCGCCTAATCGCGATTAACTACACGCTAGCACGTTTCGGTTTAGACGATATTTTCCTATCATTTCATTATTTTCGATCGCTCAAGATTCTATCGATCATCAACCCCTTCAACTGGTTTAGAAGTAACCAAACCACGCAGGCAAAACGTCTAAGGCTGTGCCTTGAATCACTGGGCCCAATATTTATAAAATTTGGACAAATGCTCGCAACACGTCGCGATTTATTGCCCGAAGACATCGTTATTGAGCTAGAAAAGTTACTTGATCAAGTCCCCCCTTTTCCACTGCAGCAAGCCCTCGACATTATCGAACAACAATTTGGTATGCCGGTCGAGCAGGCCTTCCTGTCTTTTGACGATCAAGTACTCGCTTCGGCTTCAATTGCACAGGTTTACAAAGCTGAGCTTCATGATGGCCAGAAAGTTGTCGTTAAAGTGGTTCGCCCAGACATCGAAAAGCGCATTCGACAGGATACTGAATTACTCATGATGCTGGCAACACTAGTTGATCGCTATTGGGCAGAATCGAGTCGAATCAAGCCCATGCAGATTGTCGCTGAATTTGAAAAAACATTGCTAAATGAGCTCGACTTGGTGCGTGAAGCTGCCAATGCCAGCGAGCTAAGGCGTAACTTCGAAGGCTCGAATGACCTTTATGTGCCTGAAGTCTTCTGGGACTACTGCAAACCTAAAGTACTGGTTATCGAACGCATCGAAGGCATACCGGTGTCTGACATTAAGCAACTCAATGCTCTCAATATAGATCTCGAAGTACTGTCAAGAAAGGGTGTTGAAGTTTTTTTTACTCAAGTTTATAGGCACAATTATTTTCACGCCGACATGCATCCGGGTAATATTTTTGTATCTACCGAAAACCCAAATGACCCGAAATATATCGCCGTCGATTTTGGAATAATGGGATCACTATCAAAACAAGATCAGCGCTACCTCGCTGAAAATTTTATTGCATTTTTTAATCGAGATTACCGTCGTGTCGCCGAACTTCATGTTGACTCCGGTTGGGTTGATGCCGATACCCGAATCGATGAATTCGAGGCCGCTATCCGAGCTGTATGCGAACCTATGTTCCAGAGGCCACTGGCAGAAATATCATTCGGCCAACTACTTATGCGCCTGTTCCAGACAGCTCGAATGTTCAACATGGAGATTCAGCCGCAACTACTGCTGTTGCAAAAAACATTTCTGCACATTGAAGGACTCGGGCGTCAACTTTATCCTCAGCTAGATCTATGGGATACCGCGAAACCCTTCCTCGAACGCTGGTTAGACGAGCAGCTAGGCGTTCGCGCATTAGTCAAAGGACTTAAGAAAAACCTGCCCTACATTGCAGAGAATCTCCCAGAACTTCCTCAGCTCATATTCAAAACAATGCATAAAATTGCCAATGACGAACTTCAAATCGAATGGAAGTCAAAGCAACTAGATTCAATAAAAAGTGAAATACGCCGTGCCAACAACCGAAACGTTCGCGCCATCATCGGTGGTAGCCTTGTAATAAGTGCCAGCCTAATTGCTGGATTGGATGGATTAGCCCCCATCATGGTCGGTCAAGGTGATTTTATAATGCCATTGATGAGTTGGATTTTTCTGGTACCCGGATTATATTTATTGCTCAGTAATCGCTAAGTTGGGCTTCAAAAATTTCATAACAATAAGTATCTAGGGCACTAAAGGCCAACTATTGTACCCTACCGGATGTTTACTGGTTTTGACACTAACCCCTCATTGACAAATGCCATCCATTCTTCATTCGCTTTATAGTTATTAATCCAAGCGGATATATCTTCAGCGGGCATGGGGCGTGCTATGCCATAACCCTGAGCCAATTCACAACCCATTTTCAGCAGCATCAAGCCATGCCGGGTGGTTTCAACCCCTTCAGCAATTACTTTCCGATTAAAGGCATTAACCAAACCGATTACACCACTTGTGATAGCGAAGTCATTTGGATCACTCAACATATTGAGTACAAAGCTTTTATCTATTTTAACAACATTGGCTGGTAGGTTTCTCAGGTGAACTAATGAGGAGTACCCGGTACCAAAATCATCTAATGCAATCGAAACACCATAGTTATTCTGGCATGTCTTGATAATAGTACCAATTGTTTTTAAATCACTTAAAGCACTACTTTCTAGTATTTCCAATTGTAAGTAGTTAGATTGAAAAGCAGGATAGCGGGCAAGAGATGTGTCAAATTCAGCCATAAACGAAGGTGACATTAAGTGATGGGATGAGATGTTGACACTCACTTCCAGTTTGTTACCTTGCTTATGCCACATGTCTATTTGTTGCAGTCCCTGGTTGATAACCCAGTGACCTATTTGAACTTCTAAATCAGTGTTGTCGATCAAAGGCAAAAAGTGTATTGGTAGAATAAGCCCTTTTTCTGGGTGACGCCAGCGGAGCAAGGCCTCAACTCCAAACACCTTTCCGGTGCGCATGTTCACCTTGGGTTGATAATACAAAACCAATTCGTTGTTAGTTAAAGCTTGCTGTATTTCATCTAACTTGTGATTTTTTTCTTTTAACTCATAGTTTTGCTCTGCATTAAAGACATGAAATTGATTTTTTCCTAATGACTTAGCTTGATACATGGCCTGATCGGCATGTCGTAACAAGGCTCCAAGGTCGCTATCATCGAGTGGATATATGGTCACACCAATCGATGCACTGATTTGAATCGGATGCCCATTAATCACATAACGTTGAGCCAGCGCCTGTTGGATACGGCTCAGTATTTGCTCACACTGAACGATTGATGTAATGTCTCCGAGTAATAGTGCAAATTCATCACCACCTTGGCGTGACGCTATATCTCCAGCCCTGAGAGAGGCTTTAATACGTATTGCTACCTCTATTAGTAACTGATCGCCCACGTCATGACCATAGGTGTCATTAACCGGCTTGAATTCATCCAGATCAAGAAAGCAAATCGCAAGCTGGGTTTTAGTGCGTTTACTATGGCCAACCATTTGAGCAAAGCGATCAGCAAATAACTTACGATTAGGTAAGTTGGTCAACACATCATAATGTGCCATTAGCTCTAGCTTTTTGCGTTGTTGTTTAATTTCAGTAATATCAGAAAAAGAACAAACATAATGTGTCGTAATATTCGCCTCATCTTTTAAGGCCGCAATAATCAGGTTTTCTGTAAACAAATCGCCATTTTTTTTGCGATTTGATACTTCGCCTTTCCATTGCCCTTGCTCAATAATGGCTTTCCTCATGGCAGTAGAAAATTGATTCCTTTTCTTAGAAGAGTGAAGCATTCGAGCATTGTTACCCAGTGCATCGTCGTAACTATAGCCGGTGATTTCAGTGAAAGTTGGATTGACATCAACAATAGTGCTTACTGCATCGATAATCATAATGCCTTCGCGCGCTTGTTTAAAAACCCGAGCTGAGACCTGTAATTTTTCTTCATCGGCCTTACGCTGACTGATGTCTCTAAAGCTGCTGCGATAACCCAGTGCTTCGCCACAATCGTTTTTAATCGTTTGCCATGAACCCGCCATCCAAGCTAACCGTCCATCTTTTAGAATGATCCGAAACGAAATATCATTTTCCGAGGCGCCATTGGCCGCTAAATTTAACTTTTTGGTAATAACGTCTCGATCATCGGGATGAATCATTGGCAGTGGATAGTCATCCATGGCGTAACAATCCTCTACCGTATAACCAGTCAAGTGTTCGACCGCAGGATTGACCCAGTTTAAGATGTTTTTTGTGCTGAGCCAGCTTTCCCAGCTATAGGTGAAATCAGCAATCGCGCGAAATTGCTTTTCGCTGTCTTGTAATGCATCATGAAGCGCCTTTTTTTCCAGGCGAAGTGATGCATCTGCCAAGGCTTGTTTAATCGCATAACTTAAGCGTGTCATGTCACTTTTCATAACATAATCGTGGCAACCAGCCTTCATTATTTTTACCGCTGTGTCGGCCGTGAGCTGACTCGACACAACAATAAAAGGCAGTTCAACTTCACTCTCCTGCATTAATCGCAAAGCAGCTTCTGCACCAAAGCTTGGCAACAGATAATCGGAAACAACAATGTCCCATTGCTTATCCGATTGACCTGCCTTCATCGCATCCAAGGCAAGGCGCATTGAGTCTGCACTCTCTACTCTTTCATAGGTTGCTTCAGTTGAGTTTGCACGCATGTGCTTAATGAGCATTAATGCATCGGCTTCGGAATCTTCGACCATTAGAATATGAATTGAATTTTCTCCTTAACCTAATATTGTTCTTGCTTTAGCGGTTTAGAATTAACCAAAAACCTGTAAAGTTCAGGTTGCTGCACTGTCATAGTTAACTCAACAAACCCTACTGCATTCCTCAACAGATCCCACCAATTTGACAACAGACGACAAGTTATACTGTCGACAAACGGATGCAGCTATCATCGAACCCAGATGTCCAATGCAGTCACTGAAGAGACAGGTATGATTTGATCACATATAACATGTGGAATCTGGAACCATGGTCACGTAAAGGTAATAAATTCTTGTTGTTGAGCACTCACTTTGATAAAGGGGTAAGTGTTTTCAGAAAAAATTTACTTGCTCACCAATTAATGTTTATAAACTTTAATCGTTAAGTTCATATTATAAGCATGGCATGCCGTTAGGGTAAATAACGACAAGCTTTGCATGAATAGACTTATAGTCTATTTTTTGATACACGTTTAATTTAAAAAACTTATTTAAATCAGCACTTTAGTTACGTAACAGATCTATTCCAAGCAACGCTATCACGTTTATTTTTCCAAATAGAGGCTTATTTGTAAAATGAATAGGAAACAATTCAACTTTGCACCATTAAGCTCAACCCCAATTCTCCCAATTGTTACTGGCCACTGTCTTTTTGTGACTTAAAACCGTTAGTGTGACCACAACTAAATTAGTTTGTGTATAACATATTATTAAATTAATTTTTAATAATATAATTAGAATCATATCCCTTCTTTAGCGCAGGTTCAATTTGAAACCACCCGAATGAAAGTCAAACATTAAGCCATTATTTCATCCCAGCAAACGTGCAACGCATCAAGACAGCTTGACGATAATTTGATACATCGCTCAGGGCTCCAGCCTTGCATTTCATCTGGCGTATCAGCCGCATCTTTAAAAGGCATTTCGAGCGTCATTACAGTGCTATTAAAGCGTTCAGCAAGCGAGTTGGAGCAGTAACTCATATTCGCATTACCGGATGAATTAGCAGGATAGCCATGCTGCGTTTGAAAGTCAGGATTTATATTTTTTAAGGTATTCTTATATAGATCAAGTTTTGCCTGACGACTTTGATTCCAGCTTGGAATACCTTCGGTCCCTGCCAGAAAGTTATAAGGCAGTGCTTCGTCACCATGTACATCGAGTGCAAAGTTGAGGCCTGTCTCCTTCATCTTTTGTAACACTAAAAAGACTTCTGGACTATTTTGCATGCTGGGCTCATGCCATTCTCGATTCAAATTTACGCCCGCTGCATTAGTCCGCAAATGCCCACGCCGGCTGCCATCAGGATTCATGTTCGGCACTAGGTAAATAACAGATTTTTGCAAGATAGACCGAACCACAGGATCCGTATCGTCAACCAGTCGATTGATGAGGCCTTCCATCCACCATTCAGCCATAGTTTCTCCAGGGTGCTGTCGGGCAATCATCCAAATCGTTTTTTTGTGATCAGCCGGCTCTCCAAAACGCAGGCAGTCAATTGCCTGACCATCCAACGAAGTACCTAGCGTCTCGACTTGACATAATTCGCTGGTTTGAGCAAACGCAATTAAATCAGCATGGCGCTCCATAGAATAAGGTGCGAAGTAGGCAAAGTAGACCTGATCACAAGCGCTGTTATGCTCGATCACCAACTCACCATCCTCGTAACTGGTATTGACTCTAAACCAGTATTCACGATCATAGGATGCAACAGCCTTATAGTTTCGCCACCCGCCAGTATAGGCTGATCCTCCAGCGTTATTAATGACATAACGACAATCAATGTCTTTGACATTTGACGCCTTAAAATGAAACCACTGATAAAATTCAGACCGATTATCAGCTTTGATATTAAGCTGAATATTGCTTGCGTCACTTTGTGATGTACACTCGATGTTGCCACTATCAAACTGGCTGGAAATAATCATATTTTTTACCTAATTTATAATCTAGAATTTTAATTTCAAACTCTCAAGAAACCTCGAGAATACTGCTTGTTATCACAAATTGAAACTCAAAGTTGGGCCATACCGAAACTGCTGATTGTAATGTCTGTTTTGTTACTTTCTGCCTGCTCGAATATGAATTACTACTGGCATAGCACGAAGGGCCATCTGTCGATCATGAATAAACGAGTCGATATCTCAACCCTGCTCAAAAATCCAGATTTTGATAAACAGTTACGATCTCGTCTAATTTTAGTCCAGGAAATCCGAGCTTTTTCCATAACCACATTAGCACTCCCAGATAACGACAGCTACACCAATTATGCTCAGCTAAACCAACCCTATGTTTTAAAAAATTTATTTGCTGCGCCAGAATTTTCAACCCACTTGTTGAGCTGGTGTTATCCAATTGCCGGTTGTGCCAGTTACCGTGGCTATTATGATGAGGCATTGCTCTCCGACTTTGTAACCACGCTGGAGAAAGACCAGTCAGACATTCATATAGCGGAAGTGCCAGCCTACTCAACACTCGGCTGGTTTGACGATCCGGTATTGAGTAGCTTTGTTAACTGGCCAGATACTCGTCTAGCGGGTTTGATATTTCATGAACTCACGCATCAACGACTTTATATCGATAACGATACGCTTTTTAACGAATCACTTGCGTCTGCGGTTCAAAGAATGGGCACTGAACTGTGGTTAAAGTCGAACCAAAAATCTGATCAGATAGGCCAGTTTCAAGATTCAAATTTATATCATTATGCCGTTGTTAAGCTAATTAAAACAACACAGGCTGAACTCGATATTCTTTACAAAACTGACTTGTCAATTGAAACAAAGCGAAAGCAAAAAAGCCGAATTTTGGACACAGCCATTGAGCGCCACACCACATTGGCAAAATCTTTTAATAAAAAAGGCGGTTATACGCGCTGGTTTTCATCCGGTTTAAACAATGCCAAATTGGCATCCATATCGGCCTACAATAGTCATGTGCCAGCATTCATCAACATAATGGATAGCCAGCAAGGCGATTTTGAAAAATTCTTTAACTATGTTGAAACCATTAGTAGGTTGCCAAAATCAAAGCGTGACCTTTGCCTCAATGCCTGGCAAAACAAAGCATTAATTGAAAGCAGCTGTGCTTCGTAACCTATCTCAGCTATGTAAAGTTGTCATTCGAAAGGAGTCTCCGGTGACATGAAGATCCAGCCACATCAAAAAAAACGCTATGTCTGCTAGCGGCTCACTAGCAGATTTAATGTTCTCGGTCATGCAATATAGCGCAGGGGAGCATTGCTATGTCAGTAACTGGTGCAATGATGATAGCGCTGGGTAACATAGTCGGTGTCTTGTTCTGGCTGACCAAATCCGAATTGGCTTTTTATTGATCCTTTACCGTTAATATCAGCGATTGCATTAATTCTGACACTGAACAACTTGCGTGCACCACTGCTTCTGGGCACTCTCATCACGGACATGTTTTTACCTCTTGGGGCTTTGTCGGACTATTAGGCCCATGGCTGGGTGGTTATTTTTATCATAGCAGTGGACAATACAGCTTAGCGATATCTGCAGCGCTGGTAAGTAGCCTGCGCTCAGTATTAGTGGCTTACATGCTGTCAAAAATTTACCCCATTAAAATCAACCAATCGGAACCACAAGTGCATAGAAACCAACTGCTAAGATTGCTCGCGAGCTACGCCGAAAAAAACCCATCTGAAAAACCCTGTGCGGACCAGATCACTGAGTTTATTGGTCAATACGACACATGCTTTAACCGAGCGCTTTTAATTGGTCATATGACAGGCTCAGCCTGGATAGTAAACCGCGCAGGCACTCATACCTTACTCACCCATCATAAAAAATTGAATAAGTGGCTCCAACCAGGCGGCCATGCCGACGGTGATAGCGATATATTACAAGTGGCAAAACGTGAGGCAGATGAAGAATCGGGGCTGAACGGCCTAACGATTGAAGATGATCAGATATTCGATATAGATATCCACCAAATTCCTGCCAGAGCCAATGAACCACAACACTTACATCACGACATTCGTTTTATTTTCCGAGCGACGGAGTCTGAAGACTTTATTGTCAGTGAAGAATCACACGACCTTTCTTGGGTTGAAATTTCTCACTTAAAGGATTATAACGCCGAAGAATCGATGCTGCGCATGGCGCAAAAATGGTTACATCGATCCAATAAAAATCTCGCCTAAAAGTGCTCTAAGGTAAAGTCTCGGTCATTCTTTAGTGCTGGAATCTTACTGCGTGCCAAATCGACATCAGACAAATCAATATCAGCGTAAATGATGCCAGGTTCGGCACCACCATCAGCCAGTATCTCGCCCCAAGGGCTGACTATGAGTGAGTGCCCCCAGGAATAGCGCTTGTCAGCATGATGCCCACATTGGTTTGGCGCAATAATGTAACAACCCGTTTCAATCGCCCTTGCTTGTACCAAGGTATGCCAATGTGCCTTTCCTGTGGTTTGAGTAAAAGCAGCGGGAATGGTAATAAACTGCGCGCCATTTTGAGCCAGTGCTCGATAAAGGGCGGCAAAACGTAAGTCGTAACAAATAGACATGCCAAGCTCACCCCAAGGTGTCTTGGCCAAAACAGCCTTTTTACCGGCGCTAATGACACCCGACTCTAGATAAGACTCACCATTGACCAGCTCAATATCAAACATGTGTAACTTGTCATAACGCGCTGTAATTTCTCCTTGGCTACTCACTAGAAAGCTACGATTAACAATTCGATTATCATCTAGCTTGATTAATTGAGAGCCAATCAGAATTGTCACTTCTAGTTGTTTTGCTTTATTTCGAAAAGCAATCAGACCGGCGTCGAGTTCTTCAGTGAAGCATTGCGCTGGAATGTCCTCATTGACAGGTTCAATTAAACCCACTGATTCGGGCATTGTGATGAATTCAGCACCCGCATCGTACGCTTCGTCTATTCGTTGACAAACCCAATTGATATTGGCATTAATATCTCGTGTTGCGGTATTCTGGATGCAGGCGGTTCGAAAAGTCTGAGGCATCAATTTATTCTATAGTTTAAAGTATTTGAACAATAGCATATTCCTTACGGTCGACTAAATATACAAACCCTGTATAGAAATAGACATATGGCTTTAGTGTATCGATAGAAATTATTGTATCTACTCGACCTGAATTGATAATATAACTAGAGTATGAAAACACGAACTAAGGTATCTAACTTAATATCATCTAGCCACTTGAAAGACAGCCGATAATAGCCGTGATTGACGCTGCGTTTCTGGTATGCCCGAAAAATGAGATTAGTGCCTTGCGCTCAGTTATTAACGCAGGCAAGAATGGAAGTTCATTTCTTTAACCTGACGTCCAAACTGTTTTATAACGACACATGAATTTGCCGGATGCCTAAAATGACCGAATCAATTAATAGCTCAATAAAAAGCACCGACAAGCTTACTGACCATCGTCGCTTGCCAATCCTCACCAATGCAGGATTAAAAGCAACAGCCAACGTCGTTTCTTATAATGAATACAACGAAGCAATCGAAGGCTCTGTTGCGGTCGAACGCGCTTTAACCATCTATCTGGACAAACGTGAAATCGTTACTTTGATGACACTCGGTAACCACCCTGAACTGCTTATCCTTGGCTGGCTCAGGAATCAACGTTTAGTTCAAGACATAGAAGATGTTCAATCTATTCAAGTCGATTGGGAAACCGAGGCTGTCGCCATTACCACCCATCACGGAATCGAAGACCTTGATGGTAAGCTCAGCCATAAAACGGTCACGACTGGCTGCGGCCAGGGTACCGTCTTCGGCAATTTGATGGATGACATCGATAACCTGAAAATGCAACAGCCTGTGGTAAAACAGTCCGCTATTTATAACTTATTGCAATCGCTCAATGACTACAACGAAGTCTACAAGAATGCAGGCGCAGTTCACGGTTGCGCCTTGTGCAGTATCGACTCGGAAATAAGTGGCGTAGCGGGCGGTATTGAACAATTTATAGAAGATGTCGGCCGACATAATGCTGTCGATGCAATTGCGGGCTATATGTGGCTCAATAATCTCAGCGGCCAAGACAAGATTTTTTACACCACGGGCAGGCTTACATCAGAAATGGTAATCAAAGTTGCTTTAATGCGTATTCCTGTTTTGCTCTCACGTTCAGGCATTACCCGCATGGGACTCGATATAGCAGAAAAAGTAGGCGTTACCTTGATTGCACGCGCTAAAGGTCGGCATTTTCAGGTATACCATGGACATGAAAAAATAGACTTTGACGCAATTCCTACTAGTAAGGCAGTTAAAAGCCTAAAAAACGCTCGGAGTACGTCTTAACACTTCCTAGATGGATAGCTACCTCGTACCTAGCCTTACCCAAAAGTTTGAGTTCGAAATCAAAAGGAGTCGCTTTATTACAACAGTGGGCCATATTAATAGCCGAACTGAAGGAAAGCCATTCGTCTTAAACGTTAAAGCAGAACACCCCACCGCCTCACACCATTGTTGGGCATATATTGCGGGGCAACCCGACGATGCCCATCAGTATGATCAAAGCGATGACGGCGAACCAAAGGGTACGGCAGGTAAGCCAATGCTAAATGTTTTAACCCATTCAGGACTTGGCAATACCATTGCTGTTGTGACTCGCTACTTTGGGGGCATTAAATTGGGTACAGGTGGACTAGTTCGCGCTTATAGCCACTCAGTCAGTGAAGCATTAAAGCAACTTGATACAACCCAACAACAGGTTACATTTACACTTTTGATTTCGTTTCCTTATACTTGGCAAGGAAAGCTTAATTATTATTTGAGTAGCCAGGGCATCGCAATTACAAGTCAATCATTCGAAGCAAACATAAGCTATTCTCTCGCTGTTCCTATCAGCATGCTTGAGCTCATAAAAACTGAAATTACCGACCAGACCCAAGGACAAGTTGAAATAGTAAATCAATCAGCGAGTTAAGGAGCTGCAAAAACTAATACTTTAATAAATCAATTCGAGCACTTTTAAAATATGGCTCAATTTCGACTTACCCTTATCTAATGGTGTAGAATTAATTAATATGACTTTTTTATTAACAGCACTCAGATGATATTAGTGGTAAAGCTCTCTCAAAATAGCGTTCCATTGATTCTGAGTTAAACTCTGACATACTGGCAGACACCATGAACCAATTAGACGAATGGACACAATTAATTTCGAAACGTCTTAAATCAGAAGCCGAACTAGTTGGCCTGCAAGCTAAACACGAGCTTTACCAAGATTCGGCAAGAGATACTTTCATTCGAGTCGTACTCGAACAATTTCTACCTGATAATTTTGCTGTCGGCACCGGACGAGTGATCGATTCAGAAGGCAATAAATCAAGCGAACAAGACATCATTATTTATTGCCGCAACTACCCACAATTTAATTTACCCGGTGGCACCAATATATACCTATTAGAAAGTGTGCTGGCTACGGTTCAAGTCAAAACCAAACTGGTGCGGAAGACCTTTTTTGAGGCACTAGATCAGTGCGCGTCAATGGCTCAGCTGCAGCCCGTGATTGATCGCCCGGTGTTAGCAAACATTGCAGCAAAGAACAAACTTACGCTCGATCAACAGAACGAATATAAACATATTGACCCATTGTTAAACGCACGTTTTAATCTAATCGGCCGTCCACTCACTTTTATTTATGCCTTCAACGGCTACCAAGCTGGGCCCAAACAATTCGAAGAAAGTATCCAGATGTGGATTGATTATCGACGTGATAAAAAACTACAGGTGGACATGAAGTCCTGTGCAACGGTTATTGCAACCCAAGGTTGTTTTGCGACTCGCAATGCATCACCTTTTTCGTCAAAAAAGAACTTCCTCTTTGGCATTGGTAACGACGAGGCTCCCATTCGCCTCATTATTCTGCAATTGATGCACGCTTTAAACCGCCAATTACAAAAAGATAATTCCTGCCTAGGTGTAAAAAAAGGTCTCGATGGTTATTTGAATAAAATGCCATTGCCAAAAATCACCAGTAGTGTTGGCAATAACGGGCATACGAATCAAAATTTTCCTACAACAAAGACTGAAATCAACACATTTCAGCCTAATAGAATTAAGACATTATCCGGTCTAGGGTCAGGTATTCAATCGACTCTCTCATCGTTCAAGCATTAAATTCAAGTGAGCCCCAGAATAAAAAAACAGCGACAAACATTGTTAAACGACCCAATTAAATGGACAGTTGCGCTTTTATCGAAAAATAATACCACGGTGGCTTCAAACCCATTCGCTGAAAAGCAACTATTCACCTTTGTGCAGGATCAATTCAAATATTTTAAAGTTGAATCGGGTTTTAACTATCAGCTCTTGAACCATGAATCAAATAATCAAGTTGATTAAAACTTTTGATTATGCAAATAAATTCAAGTTCAAGACCTGACCACTTGATGACTAAAAACATGGCTTATGGGCCATCATCTTTAATAGACTCATCTAGCTTCCTTAAGCATTTAATTAAGCTTAGAAAGAATTAATCACTTCACCAGCATGAGGATGGACAGAGTCAGCGTCGATGACACCAGAACTCATCATATCAGCAAATGTTTTGCTCGCAATGTCAGAAGCTGCATCCATAGTTTCTTGGTCTTGATACTTAGCAATAACAACACCCTTGCCATTGCCATATGAAATCAGGTCGATGAAATCTGCACCAATACCTTCCAATTCGCTGCGCATTTTTTCCGTGGCCTCTTTTACCTTATCCATATCTGATGCTGCAAAACGTGTGATTCTGTAAACGGCCATAATTTTCTCTCAAGTTAAGTTTATTCATGCAGATCATCCTACATAACACGAATACAGAGATTATAGGAATGCCTGTAGAATTGCTCTCTGTATGTAACGATCGAAGTAAATTGGTTGATATCTTTACTAGTACGATGATTCTTTGGTTTGATTCTAAAAATATCAACGCTGCAAAATACGTATTATCAGCGAGATAAAAGTTAGGTTAGAGGCTAGGCAGACTAATAATCGTTTGCGAATAGAGTTTCTCTGTCTGGAGCCTACCCTATTTAAATCTTTTTTAACCGAGTGATTAAATGCTGATCCATCAAAGTCTTGACTGCCAGGTCGACGGGTAAAGCGCTTTTTTCAGTTGAGTGAGTTAATGCCTTTTGCCAGTTTTCATCAAACGACTGCCAAAATAAATGTTTTGCTGCAGGAAAACGTCGGCCTTCACCGATTACTAATGCGTATAGACGCAGTGCCTCACTAGTGAGCCACTCTGATTCTATTACCTTGTTTAGAGTCAGGCTGTCTTTTATTTGGTTTATTTTTGGTTGGTGATTTTCTACCCAGGTTTCTATTACTGACTCCATCAAAGCAGCTTTATCGGGAAAATGGTTATAGACCGTGGGTTTGGAAACACTACTTATCTTAACCACTAAATCAACAGAGGTACCCTTAAAGCCATGCTCTAAAAATAATGTTAAGGCGGTCTGAATGATATGTTCTTTTTTTGATTTTTGTGCCATCTACTATTGATTCTATTTGAATAATATGCAAACTATACTAAACCGTGTAGTATATGTCATTAAATATTAGTTTGGAGTTTTACAATGATTCGAAGTAACAATGGATATTTTGGAGAGTTTGGTGGTCGATTCGTACCCGAAATCTTATTACCCGCTTTGACAGAGCTAGAAAACCTCTTCTTTGAACTGCGAGATGATCCTGCTTTCTGGCAGGAATACCTGACACTCACTCAAGAATTTAGTGGTCGGCCCACGCCATTAACGCCTTTGCGTCGCTTATCCGAACAACTCGGAGGTGCACAAATTTGGCTGAAACGTGAAGACTTGAATCATTCTGGTGCGCATAAGATTAATAATGTTTTGGGTCAGGGGTTGTTGGTCCAACGTATGGGTAAAAAACGCGTCATTGCTGAAACTGGTGCAGGTCAACACGGTTTAGCCACCGCAATTATGTCAGCAAAGCTAGGCCTAGAAGCAACGATTTATATGGGTGCAGACGATATAGAGCGTCAATACTCGAATGTGTTCTGGATGCGCCAACTGGGCGCGAATGTAGTTGGCGTAGAGACAGGTTCGAGAACTCTAAAAGAAGCGCTGGATGAGGCTCTACGAGACTGGGCTGCATCAGTTGAAACCACGCATTATGTCTTAGGAACAGCTTGTGGCCCTGCACCCTTTCCTGAATTAGTGTCTTATTTTCAAAGCGTTATCAGCCAGGAAATTAAGCAACAATCGATGGCTCAAATTGGTAAATTGCCTGATGAAGTAGTCGCTTGTGTTGGGGGCGGCTCGAATGCAATGGGTGCCTTCTCAGCGTTCCTAGAAGACACTGAAGTGAAGCTAGTTGGCATTGAAGCAGGTGGTCTTAGCCTCGAAGATGGCCAACATTCAGTTCGCTTATTGAAAGGTACAGGTGAGCCTGGCATAGCCCAAGGGTATAAAACATTATTCCTGCAGAATAAAGACGGTCAACTAGGTGAAACACATAGTATTGCAGCAGGTCTTGATTATGTTGGCGTCTCTCCTATTTTGGCTCATTTGTCGCAAACAGGCAGAGTCATTCCGGACTCGTCTAGTGATACGGAAGTTACTGATGCTTTTCAATTGCTTATGAAAACAGAGGGTATTATACCGGCGATGGAATCGGCCCATGCTTTGGCGGGCGGTTTTAAAAGAGCCAAAACCATGAATAAAAATCAGCATATGGTGATTAACCTGAGTGGACGAGGCGATAAGGATATCTTTAACATCGCACGCGCATTTCCACAAAAAGATTGGACCGAATTTTTGCAGCGTGAAGCAGTACGATCAACTGAGCAAATTAGAAATCACTTAGCCACTGAAATAGCAGGATAATAATTATGTTTCCAAAAAAAAATGACGCTTTGCAAGTGATGTCACACGCTGTAATTGGTTTTCCTAATCTTGCTGAGAATGAAAAAGCAATTGACGGATTAGTTGCGGCTGGGGTTAATTTAATTGAGTTGCAAGTACCCTTCAGTGACCCAGTTGCCGATGGTCATACTCTAGCGAATGCTTGTTATGATGCACTTAAGCAGGGTGGCTCCGTGCAGGCAACTCTAGACCTTGCAGAAAAAGTTTGCGCTAAACACCCGGATGTTAATTTTATTTTAATGAGTTATTTGAACCCACTGTATCGTTATGGTTTGCAGTCATTATTTGAAAAAGCAGCCGCTGTAGGGATTAAAGGCCTCATTGTTCCTGACTGGCCAGTAGAAGAAGTTGAGCCCTGGTTATCAATTTTCGACGATCTTGATTTGGCTCCAATATTGATGGTGACACCCAATACGCCAGCTAAAAGAGTAGAAAGAATTGTTAATGCTTCACGTGGAATGGTTTACGTTGTCTCACGCATGGGCGTCACTGGGCACGAAACTGAATGGGGTGAGGCATTTGAGCAATATCTGAAAAACATACGGGTATACACCGATTTGCCTTTAGCCGTTGGTTTTGGGGTTAGATCTTCAGATGACTTAAATGCAATTACTGGTAAGGCTGAAGTGGCTGCTTTTTGTTCTCAGTATATCGAATGGCAACGTCATGATGGCAGCGATGTCGCCGCAGAAAAAATGAAAACCATGATTGGTGAAATAAAACACTAAGCCCAAATTTCATTTTATCGCCGTTTTCTATGTAAATCGGAACTTTAACCATTAGTAATACATGCGTTGTTAACGGCGGCTTTGTTTACATTGCCACCAATAACAAAAGAAAATTTTATCCTTGCATCTGAATAGGCGTCATGGAAAAAATAATTTTACAGGTTCTTTAAAACCGTCTATACGTCATCCGAACTAACAAAATTCATAGAAACTGAATTAACACAGTGGCGCGTATTTTTATTAGTTAAACCTTCACCGTCAAACACATGGCCAAGATGGCCATCGCAATTAGCACAGAGTATTTCAGTGCGTCTCCCATCCGCATCTGTCTCACGTCTGACAGCGCCAGTAATTTCATTATCAAAACTTGGCCAGCCACAATGTGAGTGAAATTTATGTTCCGATCGATATAGCGGTTCGTTGCATTGTTTGCAGGTGTAGTAGCCGCCTTCGAAAAAGTCATCGTACTGGCCAGTGAAAGGTGCCTCAGTTCCTTTCTGTAAAATAACGCGGGACTCCTCAGCGTTTAGTTCATTATATTGTTTAGTCATGATTGTTCCTCTGATGGCTTAATATAAAATACAAAGAATGATAGCAATAAACCGAGTAATGAATAACCATAGTTATTCTGGTAGATTTTTACTGCGGTGGCGTAAAATTTTAAAGCCGGACTATTTGTGTAGCATAATCACTACTGTAAAAAAATCGTTTGAAGTTAACAACAACGTCATGAAACATGAAGAAGTCAATTTTTTACAGTTGAATGACTTTGAAATTAATTTTTTTAATCGGTTGCGCCACCGTCGAAAAGTTAAAAGATATAGAGGATCCTTTAATAAAGTAATAATAGCAGCTCGACTAGTAGCACAGTTGATGAGGTGGCTACGCCTAGCAAAGAGGTCAGTCTCTATTTCGTTCGCCCATCTGCTATATTAACCGCCACTCAAGTTGTTGAGTTATACATAAATGATAAAATAGTAGATGAACTGTCCAACGGTAGTAATTTTGAAACTAAGACCCTGTCAGGTAATCATGAAATTGCCTCTAAGGTAGGTCTTAGCCTCGGCCGACAAGGCGTTTGTAAATTTTCTAAAGATTTCAATTTAACTAAGGAAAGTTATTATTTCAAAGTTGATTATGACGTGGGAATGCTCTGTGGAGAGTACGAAATCGATGAGATTTCTAAAGACGAATATAGCAATTTATCAGCCGATTAAGTTTTATAACTAACCCTCACCAATAGATTAAAGCTGAAATAGATATTTAAATTTGAAGCTTGAGCTGCAAAAGCCAGTCGCCAAAATTAATAGGGTACTGGTTTTTCTATTAAAATATCTGTTCTGTAGGTTGAGCTTAATCGCTCGCTTTCATAAATATGAACAACGCAATGGAATATATAATAAGCGCAAAGTAAATCACGTTGTATATTTTTCTGAGTGAATTGCCTCTGTCAGAAAAGCCATCAGAACCCCAACAGGGGAAATGACTATTTTGCAAAACTCGCCTCTCACCTATTAATTCTTTTTCCATTCGAAGTCTTACTACAATGGCTCCAGCAAATAGGCCAATACCAATAATCAGAAACAATAGCCCCAGCAAGACACGTGATGTTTCCAACTCCATATAATCGATTACTTAGCAGTTAAATTAATGAATAAACTTTCGTTAAAGCACATCAATTGCGTTCAAATCTGAGAATGCTTTTTCAAGGCGAATCACCATTGAAGACTGGCCTTCGCGTAACCAGGCACGGGGATCATAATGCTTCTTGTTAGGCGACTCTTCACCATCTGGATTGCCAATCTGGCCTTGCAAATAGCCTTTCTTAGTTTCGTAATATTCTTTAACACCAGCCCACGCCGCCCATTGAGTGTCGGTATCAATATTCATTTTTATAACACCATAACCAATAGACTCTCGAATGTCAGCTTTGCTTGAACCTGAACCGCCATGAAACACAAAATTCAAACTATTGGCAGGCAAGTTAAACTTTTCTGAAACAAAAGCTTGTGAATCCCTTAGGATTGTTGGCGTTAGTTTAACGTTACCCGGTTTGTAGACACCATGGACATTGCCAAAAGAAGCCGCAATAGTGAAGCGTGGACTCACTTTCATCAACTCTTCATAAGCGTAAGAGACTTCAGAAGGCTGGGTATAAAGTAATGAAGAGTCCATGCTGCTATTGTCGACTCCATCTTCTTCGCCACCCGTACAACCCAATTCTATTTCAAGTGTCATGCCCATTTTAGACATACGCTCAAGGTAGGTTTTACAAGTAGCTATATTTTCTTCGATGGGCTCTTCGGATAAGTCGATCATGTGTGAGCTGAACAGAGGCTTACCCGTTTCAGCAAAATGCTTTTCAGAGGCATCCAGCAAACCGTCGATCCAAGGTAGTAATTTTCGTGCAGCATGATCTGTATGCACTATGACAGGAACACCATAACTTTCGGCCATGCAATGCACATGCTTTGCGCCTGCAATGCTACCTAGAATAGCGGCTTGTTGGCCTTCCATTTTGAGCCCTTTACCCGCAAAAAAGGCACCACCCCCTTGTGAGAATTGAATAATAGCGGGCGCTTTCACTTTAGCTGCAGCTTCAAGTACTGCATTGATTGAATCGCTACCAATTACATTGACAGCAGGTAATGCGAAATTATTTTGTTTGGCAAAGGCAAAGATGGTTTGTATGTCATCGCCAGTGACAACGCCAGGCTTGATTAAGTCAGATAGTTTAGACATTGAAACGGTCTCCTTGGGCGGATATATAATTATGCCCACATTGTAATTGAAACGTCCGAATTTGTTGATCCAATTTTAATTTAAAAGCGTATAGCAATGCATGTTACTTCGTTTTCTATTGTGTATTTGTGTTTTCTCATTCTCCAGTCCGATAATTGCGACTCCCAGCGTGGTTAAGACCCAGCCATTGGTTGAACTTCTAATAGAAATAACTTTTACTTCACCAGCGACTGCAGTCGCAGTGAGCCAAAGCAAAATCAGTGCCGAACTGTCTGCTCGTATTACTCAAATTCTTGTTCAGGTTGGTGATATTGTTAATGCAGGCGATTTTTTGGTCAAGCTCGATTGTCGTAGTTATGCCAATTCGATGGCTAGTGCTGAAGCCAAAGCAGAGTCACATCGAACCCAAGTAAACTTAGCACAACAACAATTAAAACGTTTTAGGGCGTTGCAACAAGCGGGCAACGTGTCTGCTGACATTTACGATCAGCGCATTGCGGAGGTTGATATTGCTCAGGCTAACCTGAGGGGGCAGTTAGCGGCTGTTGCAGATGCTAAGCTGGCAATACAGCGCTGTTCAATTCTAGCACCGTACCGAGCAGAAATTACCAGTCGACTGGTTGGTGAAGGCACATTGGCAACCCCTGGTTTAGCCTTAGTTGAAATTATCGGGTTGGATAATGTTGAGCTTTCAGCTCAAATTCCAGTAGATTTAGCAGAATCCGTTGTCCGCTCTAAGTCGCTCATTTTTGTTACTAATGAACAGAGGTTAAAGGCTAATATACGCAACTTATCATTGGTAACAAATGCTGCTTCTGGGAATCGGGAAATGCGCTTAACGACAAAACAAAATTTAACACCCGGCACTAGTGGACGGCTGGAATGGTATTCAGCACCCATGTTGCCTGCAAGCTTATTATCTCGTCGTGAAGATATGTTGGGAATTTTAATTGTTGATGCCAGCACTGGTGTAAATAAAGCCATGTTTGTTGAATTAAAATCAGCACTTGAAGGACGACCTGCCTCGATAAATTTACCACTTGATACCGAAGTGATTGTTGAAGGTCGGCATCAGTTATTATCAGGTGATGAAATAAGGCTCATTCAACAACCCTAAATTAATAAACATTCAAATGATGCCTCTCAATTTATGCGCACTTAATCTTCAAATATTCATTACTAAACTTTAAACCTAAAGCTAAATGTACCAACGTTTCATTGAAAATGGCGTACTCGCCAACCTAACTTTTTTGCTGGTGCTAGTCATCGGTACAATGGCTTATTTTTCAATGCCCCGCGAACAGGATCCAACGATTAACTTCAACTGGATCGAAATCACCACAATCTTGCCAGGTGCTGCTGCACAGGATGTCGAAAAACTCATCACCGGTCCACTCGAAGATGCCATTAAAAATATCGCTGATAGAAAGTTTGTTAGTAGTACGAGTAGAGAATCGATTTCTCGAATTTTAGTTCGTTTTGAGGAGATTGATGAACGCACATTTGATAAGCGTCTGGCTGATTTACGCCGAGAAATTCAATCGGTTGAAGATGAAATGCCAGAGCAAGCGTTATCGTCAACGGTGACTGAAATTACCACCGCCAATGCTTTCCCGACAGCGATTCTAGCCGTGGTCGGTCAGGCAGATGATGAAAACCTTAGACGTCAGGCTGAACAAATAAAAATCGGACTAGAGAATATAAAAGATGTTTCAAGAGTGCTAGCAACCGCACTTCATAAACCCGAGTTGAAAGTATCGTTTGAGGTTGACCACCTCAGCGAACTGGGTATTACGCCCGTTGATATTGCTGATACGGTCGCAGTTTATTACCAAGATATATCGGCTGGTTCGGCTGAAGTCGGAGGGCAACGCTGGCTGGTTAGGTTAGAGGGGTCATCAGCGAACCCCAGCTACCTAGCCAGTTTACCGGTATTGCAAGCAAAGGGAGAGGTTTTGCTCGGTGATATTGCTGACGTTGTTCGTAGTCGTGAGCGAGCAAGTCAATTGGTGAGTTATAATGGGCAGCCTGCTGTCATGTTATCAATCACAAAAAAAGCGGGATCTAACACCCTAGAGCTGGTCAAATCGATTAGCGCTTACCTGCAAGAAAAAAACGCCAATGCAGACATCTCTGGCGTCGACATTATATTGATTGACGATCAAACAGAAATCACCCGAAGCGCTCTCAATGTCATGGAAACCAATATGTTACTTGGCTTGATATTGGTACTCATTGTGACTTGGTTGTTTCTGGGCACACGTATGGCGCTGCTAACCAGTGCTGGAATCCCTTTTATTCTTGCCGGTACTTTCTGGTTTTTACAATCAACTGATCAAACATTAAATGTTGCTGTACTGCTCGGCGTGGTAATTAGTCTTGGCATGCTGGTCGACGATGCGGTGGTCATTGCGGAAGGTATTTCATTCCGAATGCAACGCGGTGCCGAAGCGGTAGTTGCCTCAGTTGAGACCGTGAAGGAATTATTCCAACCAGTGACAACCGCGGTATTAACAACCATGGCGGCATTTTTACCTCTAATGTTATTGCCGGGTATTCTAGGTCAATTCATGTACATCATCCCACTGGTTGTCACCACCGCTTTGGCGCTGAGTTTGGTTGAGGCCTACTGGATGCTACCGTCCCACACGATGGATTGGGGTATTCCGAAAAAAACTAAAATTGGTCCAATTAATAGTTTTGCATCTTTTATAAAACTTCCGTTCAAGTTGTGCATATTGTTAATCAAACTACCATTGAGCTTTGGTGACTGGATAGATGAGTATGCCAACCCAGTTCGTCAGCGCTGCTTGAGCAGGCTCCGTCGAAATTACACCCGCCAATTAATCAAGGTGTTACGCCATCCGTTCCTCACTATTTTCTCAATTTTGTTCGTGGTGGCTTTGTTAATGTCGATCGCATTGAAGGCAAAAACGATAGCTGAGTACTTACCCCAGGCGCTGGCTGATAAAGTTTCTAATCTCGAAGTTAAGGTTGATTTTTTTGCCAGTGATCCTCTCCGAATTTATTATGTCAACGTGCAAATGCCGGTAGGAACCTCCCTCAGAGACACTCTGCGCCTTGTGGAACAAGTCGAAGACAAGGTACGTAAACGTATTCTGCCCGGTGAGGTGCGCCAACTAATTAGTTACAGCGGATTACTATTCACTGAAACTGCGCCGTTTTTTGGAGATCACTTTGGTCAGGTAGTCGTTGCCTTAAACCCAAAAAAAGGCGGCATGCGAGGCGTTGTCGAAATGATCGAATCGATGCGCACAGACATCGTCAACATTGCGGGCCCTGATACTATTTACTTTTTAACCCTTGCCGGTGGACCACCCACCAGTAAGCCGATTAGCGTCAAAGTTAGGGGCAATAGTTTCGACGACATTCGGCCCGCGGTAGAAGCGCTTAAACAAACCTTAGCCACTATCGACGGCGTGAAAGATATCAGCGATGATGACTCCAGTGGTCAACGCGCATTAACGCTTCAGGTCAATACTGATGCGGCCCATCGGGCAGGCATAAGCCCATCGCTAATCGCTCGGACACTGAGGCTCTTAGTTGACGGTGAAATAGTCACCAGCTTGCGAGACCAAGGGGAAGAACTCAATGTCCGAGTTCTTGCCAAACAAAACAAACTGAATAGCATTGACGAGTTATTGCAAATCAATCTACCGTCGGCTAGTGGCGAACCAGTCGCATTATCTACGCTACTAAATGCAGAATATGGCGAAGGTCAAAATAGCATTCGGCACTACGACTTTCTTCGCACCATCACCTTGGAGGCTGATATTGACAAGAATATAATCAATACAGTCGCTGTCAATCAACAAATTAAAGACGTATGGCGAGATCAATTACAACGCAAACACCCCAGTATCAGTCTAGACTTTTCTGGTCTGCTAGATGACATCCAAAACAGTATCAATGCCATGATAGTTTTATTTGGATTCGGTATTGGCTTGATATACCTGATACTCGGTACTCAGTTTAAAAGCTATTTTCAACCACTCATTATTTTATTCACAGTCCCAATGGCTTTCACGGGAGTCACCGCAGGGTTACTTTTAAGCAGCAATCCGCTGAGCCTGTTCACACTTTATGGGGTGGTAGCACTAGCCGGCATTTCGGTGAATTCTGCCATTGTTTTAATTTCGACTGCAAACAGACATCTAGAGAATGGTATGACGGTAAAACATGCAACCCTATTTGCAGCAAGAAGACGAGTTGTTCCGATTTTAATTACTTCATTGAGTACGATCGCGGGATTATTTTCTTTAGCAACCGGGCTCGGTGGACATTCACTTTTATGGGGCCCAGTTGCTACTTCAATTGTATGGGGTTTAGGGTTTTCTACTTTTTTAACTTTGTTTTTGATCCCGCTATTGTATAACGCTTTTATGAAACCTAAGCCAGCCGTTATCAATACAAAGCTATGACTTGTTGAAATAATCTAATTATATAACCCGTTATTCCTATCCTTGACGCTCCATCGCAATCTGTGACCGATGATTCCTCGGTGAACTTCCAAAGTACCTCCGGTAACAAGCGGTAAAGTAAGACTGCGTCTCAAACCCAGTCGCAATCGAAATATCAATGACACTGCGATTAGTGTTCAACAACAATTGTTTGCCATGCAACAACCGCAGCGACAGATAATACTGGCTTGGCGTTACCCCTCGATATTTATGAAATAACCGTTCGATCTGACGGAGTGAAACGTTACATTGTTCTGCAATCGATGGCAGTAACAGAGGTGACTCAATATTTGATTCCATCAAACTAATAACATCGATTAACTTTGGCGCGCTCATCGCCAAGTCAATTCGATCCGCCATTTGCTGAGAGTCGATATCGGTTCGAATTCTGTCGTGCTGAAATTGTTGTGATATTTCCTGAGCTAATACCCTTCCATGCTGATTTTCGATGAGCTTCAACATCATGTCGAGCGCCGCTGTGCCACCAGAGCAAGTGAAGCGCTTATTGTTGATTTCATATAGGGTAAATTTCACGTCTAGGTGAGGGTAGATTTCCTTAAATACAGGAATATTTTCCCAGTGAATGGTGCAACGGCAATCGTCTAGTAATGAGGCTTTCGCAAGTAGAAAACTACCTGAACTAACACTGCCGAGGTTGACGCCTTGCTTGTCGAATTTTTTTAATAATTTGAGCACCTTAGAGTCGTCAAAATGCTGCGCCGTATTGGGTGCACAGATAATGAGAGTTGCTAAGTCTTCTGCTTCACTAATCGGAGTAGTCGGTAAAGTAATATTGCTACTCGAAGTTACCGGCATACTATCAGGGGAAAAGTATTGCCAATCGAACAGCGCAGCGTCACTTAAACGGTTCGCAGTTCTTAATGAATCAACCACACAACTGAATGGAATCAGTGGATATCCTTCAATGAGCAAGATTCCTATTTTCTCTGTTTTAGCGGTCAAGGCAATACCCCTTAGTAATTACCATTATTAAGTTTTTAAAATTATTGTAAGATCTGACTGATTACTATTCTAGCTGTTCGGTATTTTAACAACAAGACTAATGTTATTAGAGTTAAATGGCGCTGGCGAACACTTGGATGTCGTGCCTAGACTCAATCAACTAAAGGCTTTAGGTGCTATGATCGCCCATATAATTTTGTAGGATTTAACGGGAGTTAACTAATGAGTGAACCTGAAAAACTAAAGCGCCGTGGTCGCGGTGGACGTGAAGAAAGACGTGCTCGCGGCAATGAAACTGCCCCGAGCAAACCATACGTAACTCGGAAAATACCTTGTTTTGAAGTACTAGATGAAGCGGGTTATCAGCTAATTGAAAACAACGCCGACACTATTCTAGAAGAGACTGGTATCGAATTTAGGGATATGCCTGAAGCGTTAGAAATTCTTGCGAAAGGTGGTGCCCTAGTAGACGGTGTTCGCGTTCGTTTCCCACGCGGTATGTGTCGTTCAATTATTCAGGCATCTGCACCCTCTGAATATACCCATCATTCTCGTAACCCTGAAAGAAATGTCCAAATTGGTGGCAAAAATACGGTATTTGTTCCAGCTTACGGTAGTCCGTTTGTTTTCGATCTAGACAAAGGTCGTCGCTATGCAACATTGGAGGATTTCCATAATTTTGTGAAGCTGGCTTATTCATCACCTAGTTTGCATTTATCAGGTGGCACGATTTGTGAACCTGTCGATGTGCCCGTCAATAAACGTCACCTTGATATGTTATATGCGCATATGAAATATTCCGACAAGCCTTTCATGGGCTCTGTGACTGCACCTGAGCGCGCTCAGGACACCGTAGACATGATCAAGATAATTGCCGGCGATAACTACATTGACCCAGAAACTGGCCGCCCTCGCACCTATGCGACAAGCCTTATCAATGCAAACTCACCCATGACATTTGATGACACCATGCTCGGTGCCGCCAAAGTCTATGCGGAAAATAATCAAGCATGCATCATAACGCCATTTATTCTAGCAGGTGCTATGTCTCCGGTAACGGTAGCTGGCACCGCGGCTCAATCGCTTGCCGAAGCAATGGCGGGCATGACATTTGTGCAATTGGTCAATCCGGGGGCACCCGTCGTATTTGGTAGTTTCGCTAGTTCAATGTCAATGCAATCGGGCGCACCAACCTTTGGTACACCTGAACCCGCATTGGTACTTTACGTAATGGCTGGATTAGCACGTAGACTGGGCGTTCCGTTTCGTTCTGGTGGTGGTTTGTGTGGTTCTAAATTACCTGACGCACAAGCCGCTTCAGAAGCACTGAGTACTTTAATGCCGGCGGTTATGGCCGGTGTAAACTTTGTACTGCATACAGCAGGGTGGATGGAAGGCGGTCTTTCCATGGGTTATGAAAAATTCATCATGGATGTCGACCAAGCGGCAATGATGGAAATCCTAATGGGTGGTGTTGATCTATCCGAAAACGGTCAGGCAATGGATGCCATCCGTGAAGTTGGTCCAGGCGTTCATTTTCTAGGTTGTGCACATACCCAAGCTAACTTTAAAACCGCTTTCTACCGATCTCCTATTACTGATAATAATAGTTACGAGCAATGGGAATCTGAAGGTAGCCTTGATCACGCGCAAAGAGCGAACGCTCGTTGGAAAAAGGTGCTAGAGGAATACGAAGCTCCCCACATAGACCCAAAGGTTGATGAAGCGTTACTTGCATTCATTAAACAACGTAAAGACTCAATGCCAGACGCATCTTACTAATATTTACTCCGTTTAAACGTGGCTCAAATGCTGTTAAAGCATTTCGAGCCACATCTTCTTTTTTGGCGGTTAAATAACTCGTGCATTGAAGCCAAATTGAGGCTAGTATTTTGGAAGTTGCCGGTATCTCGAAAACCAGCGCCATTCATTCCAAAACCTTTGTTATTGTGGCCTATGAGCACTGACTATTCTGATTTTCTACCCGAGCACTTCTGTTTTCTTCTCGTTAAAAACTTTTCATTAATTGCTTTTTCGTCAGCGATCGAAGCGCTGCGCATGGCCAATCAATCTTCAGAAAAAACACTCTATAAATGGACAGTTTGCACGTTAGAAGGGTCACCTGTAGAAGCGAGCAATGGACTTGAAATCAAACCTGATTGTAGTGTCGATGACGCTCATCATATTTCTACTTTCATTGTCTGTGGCGGTATCGAAATATCAGATCAATGGACCCGACCGATGCAGGTCGCTTTAAGAAAAATAACGACACAACGCAATATCATTGTGGGGGCAATTTGTACCGGTAGTTACCTCCTTGCCAAAGCCGGTTTATTGAATGGATACAAATCGACTATCCATTGGGAAAATATGGCGAGTATGCGTGAAGAGTTTCCAAACGCTCAATTTACCGATGACTTATATCAAATAGACCGAGATCGTGTAACCTGCGCCGGTGGTCTCGCGGCACTTGATATGATGCTGAACCTAATTGGTAGAAAGCATGGTCCAAAATTAACAACGATGATTTCAGAACTTGCGCTATGTGAGCGCATTCGAAATGCTGATGACCGTCAGCGAATTCCCTTGCAACTTCATCTAGGGTCAAACCAACCCAAATTAACCGAAGCGGTTACCTTGATGGAAGCTAATTTAGAAGAGCCTATTAGCCTCGATGAACTATCGGGTTATGTGGGTATCTCTCGACGACAATTAGAACGCCTTTTTCAAAAACACTTGAGCTGTGTGCCGACCCGTTATTACCTTAACTTGCGTTTAAAAAGAGCCCGACTCTTATTGTTACAAACCAGCAAGTCAATTGTTGATATAGCACTGGCTTGCGGCTTTATTTCCGCACCTCATTTTAGTAAATGTTACCGCGATATGTTTGGCATTCCGCCCAGAGATGAACGGCGTAAGTAGTTTTTATTCTCAGTGATTGAATCGTGTTTTACTTGACACCACTTCAAAAAATTAGCGAGGGATAACTTTTATTTACATTAATAATTTAAGTTACCCTACACCTATCTTAAGAAAATAATCAGACTTGATATTACGGCCTAACTTATAACTGAGTCAGACATTTCCTTCAAAACCGCAAGGTCCATTGCAGACCTTGCGGATGGGTTTCCTACCAGGGTAAAGAGAAGGTCTTGACGTTGGTGTAACTGTTCATAGCTTCTATAACACCTTCTTTGTAACCGAGCCCTGAATCTTTTATGCCACCAAAAGGTGACATTTCGATTCGGTAGCCAGGTACTTCCCAGATATTAACGGTGCCAGTTTCTAGCTCATTGATGAAACGAATAATATCGTCCATACGGTTGGTGCAGACGCCTGAAGACAGGCCGAACGCTGTGGAGTTAGCGACTTCGATGGCGTGGTCAATATCACGGACACGAATAATAGGAATCGGTGGTCCAAACGTTTCTTCCATAACCAATTCACAATCAGCAGGTACGTGATCAAGAACAGTCGGTGAATAAACGGCGCCTTCACGAATGTTACCATAAAGTAATTTCGCGCCCTTAGCGATGGCGTCGTTGACACGGTTTTGAAACAGAATCGCTGACGCTTCATTGATGACAGTACCGACATCAGTTTCAGGATCCATGGGATCACCATACTTTAACTTAGCTGCTTTTTCCGCTACCAGTGCAGCAAATTCATCCGCCACTGAATCAATACAGAGCACGCGTTTAACCGCAGTACAACGTTGACCAGAGTTCTTCGTGCCACCCGCTATGGCCATATCTGCGGCTTTATCAAGATCAGCATCATCCATGACAATGAGAGGTGAGTTACCACCCAGCTCTAATACTGTTCTGCGATAACCTGCGTTTTCAGCAATGTACTTGCCGACGCCAACACTACCGGTAAAAGTCACCAGAGAGATATGCTTGTTGTTGATCATTTCGTCGCCAAAATCTGAAGGCATACCGGTAATAATCGATAACATTTGAGGTGGCAAACCACACTCATAACAAATGTCAGCTAACAATAAAGCGGTTAAAGGCGTTTGCTCCGTTGGCTTTGCAACCATACAATTGTTAGTCGCAATTGAAGGTGCGATTTTATGCGATATCATATTCAACGGGTGGTTGAACGGTGTGATAGCTGAAATAGCGGTGAGTGGCTCGCGCTGGGTAAATATCTTTCGCTTTTTGCCATGCGGAGTCAGATCACAAGAGAAAATCTGCCCATCATCTTTTATACAAAGCTGCCCCGCTAGCGAGTAAACGTCAAAGGCGCGTCCCACTTCGTAGATGCTGTCCTTCTTGCTTAAACCACATTCTGCAGTAATCAAATCAGAAATTTCTTCTTTACGCTCAACGATAGTATGCGCAATTTTAGTCAAAATTTGCTGACGCTCGTAACGGGTTAGCGTTGGCTTATAAGCCGCAGCGATCTCGAAGGCTTCAGCCACTTGTTCGCGACTGGCGCGAGGTACAGTACCCACTAGTTCATTGTTAAACGGGTTGAATACTTCAATAACCCCATCGGCATCGCCATCCACCTTTTTACCAGCGATACGCATTTTTTCATGTCTAATAGTCATTCAAATTCCTAGCATAAGTTTTAAAAAGTAATGATCATCATTGACCCATAGTGATTTTTAATTCATTTCACATAGTCAGTAATGTCGGATCAATCATTACTCAACGTGATTGAGAGCAACATTGAAAATATCAAAGTTTCTTAACTGATGAGTCGCGTCCAAGTTAGTTGCCAAGCGACTGAAAATCAGAGGAACTGTTTGCTCAGTAACACCACCATGTGACCGTAAAGGAACCGTCAATCCTGAAAGATCATGTCGTGAAGCCGTCGTGCCTAAAACAGTATCCTTTTCAGAGGTCAGAATCAGGTCGCCCATACGATCATAGGCTAATTCGAATTCATCACAGCCTTCTTTGTTGGTGAGTACATGTTCAATTCCAGGAATGGCTTTCAGTTCAGATACGATGTGTGCAACATCAGCATCATCAGCCAGATAAACAGTCGCATACGAACCTAAAGCACCGTGGTGCACGACGTATGGATCGGTGATCGGCAGAATAACACGAGCTTCTGCAGGGGATAAAATACGATCCATTTCGTCTTGTAGGTAAATGACTTTAGGATCACCAGCATCATCATGCTTAGCGTTCATGCCATGGTCTGCCGTTAACGCAACAACAGCACCCAGCGCATCGAGTTTGGCCCAGTAGCTGTCCATCATCGCGTAGAATGAATTTGCGCCTTCGCTGCCTGGGGCGAATTTGTGCTGAATATAATCAGTGGTTGATAAGTACATCAAGTCAGGGCGAACCGTTTCCATTAATTTAACGCCCGCAGCGAAGATGAATTCAGATAGTTCGGCGCTATAAACTGAAGGCACTTCCATACCGACCATTTCAACAACGTTTTCAATACCATTGTCGGCTAAAGTGGCTTCATCAGATTTTTCTGACGAGAAACAAATCGCACCGTTTTCGCCAAAAGTTAGCTCGTTACCCAGTAGACGACGTAGCTTGTCTTTTGCAGTGACTACAGCAATTTTTGCGCCTTGATCTTGAAAAGCCTTAAAGATAGTCGGGGTGCGCAGTAAATGCGGTTCGTTCATCATTACTTCTTTATCATTTTCACGGTCGTAGTAAAAGTTACCACAGATACCATGGACCTTCGGTGGAACACCGGTTACGATAGAAATATTGTTAGGGTTGGTAAAACTAGGAACAACACAATGTGCGCGAAGATCAGATCCTAAACCTTCAACCACTTTTTTTGTCCAAGGCATAACACCGGCTTCAATTGCTTTTTCGATGTAATCAGGTTCTGAACCATCGATACAAACCACAACACGTGGTCTAGTTGGCCATTGGTAGCTACGCCCATTGACGTTAACTGCTGATTTGTCTGAATTCATAAGACTTAAATTTCCAAAGATTGATAAAGTTTAAGTAAAGACTATAGCCTGATATCTCTCATCGGGTTAATCGATATAATGAATAATTTGTATTGGCTATATCTATAGACATCCCGCATAGACATGTCCTTTGAATAATAGTTGCAAAAAACAAACGTCGCCTACTAACAAGTTAACGCTGTTTATTCTTTTTTAGTCGACTGAATCATTTCAAGGAATGCATCCGTTACACGCAAACTTCGACGTTCTTTGAGGCACACCACATATTCATCGAGTGTTAAATCTGCATCGCTGACTATTAATGGATGCAAACGAGAGTCAGCCGATAACTCTGTTTCGGCCACAATACCAACGCCAAATCCTGCCGCAACTGCTTCACGAACACCTTCTCGTCCACTGATTTCCATGACGCTGTTAAACACACCACCAGAAAGTGCGACGGTTTCTTCAAACAAAGAACGGGTGCGCGAGCCTTTTTCACGTAAAATAATTTTCTGACTTAATAATTCTTCCATTGTGATTGTTCGCCGGTCGGCCCAGGCATGGTCTTGATTCACAAAGGCTAACAAACGGTCGGGGGCGAGTGGGATGAAATCGAGCCGATCATCATCTTCTGGAATGAAGGGTAATACAGCAATATCGCAACGCCTCGATTCAAGCCAAGTCATAAGCTGTTTAGAATTACCGTATTGAATAGATATATTAATACCTGGGAACAACCGTTGAAATTGAGCCAGTAAAGGCGTCACTATATAGGGTGAGTCGGCAGCAACCATTAACTGACCCGATGTTAAAGCTCGAGCAGACTGCAATAGTAACTCGACCTCCTCTTCATAACGAAAAAGATGACGGGTGATACTATAAGCAGATTGTCCAATATCAGTTAATTCGATACGACGACCCAGACGGACAAATAATTTGATCCCATAGCGTTCTTCTAGCTCTTTAACCTGACCAGAGAGCGTTGGCTGGGTAATATGCAAGGCTTCTGCGGCTTTGGTAAAGCTGCCATGGGTCGCGACCGCATGAAAAGACCTTAAATGCGCGTGTGATATTGGCATATTCTATTGGCCCAGCCTATTTCAGGCATTTGATATATCGATTTGATGAATACTAGTCAACGGCGGTATAAATGGCAAATCAATTCAACTAGCAGCCTACTAAAGGCTAAAACTCGGTAATAAAATGACAACTGCACAACAAGTAAGTTCTCCTACTGGTGATCCTTATCTATTAACCCCTGGGCCTTTGACAACTTCACCGTCAGTGAAGGAAGCCATGCTGCATGACTATGGTTCAAGAGATAACACTTTTATTGAGCTAAATGCCAACATGCTCGAGAGCTTGATCAATATCGTTAACGGTCAAGGTACTCACGTCAGTGTGCCACTACAAGGCAGCGGCTCTTTTGTGGTTGAAGCGATGATTGGAAACTTTGTACCTGTTGATGGCAAAGTATTGATTCTAGTCAACGGTGCTTATGGTAAGCGTATTGTAAAAATGTGTGATTATTATAAGCGTCATTATATTATTCAAGAAACGCCTGAAGACGTGCCTGCTGATCCAGTTCAGCTTGATAAAACATTATCCGCTAATGCTGATATTACGCATGTTGTCGTAGTTTATTGTGAGACAACTTCTGGAATCCTAAATCCCTTGAAAGAAATTTCAGACGTAGTCGCTAAACATAAGCGCGGTCTTTTAATTGATGCCATGAGCGCATTTGGTGCACTGCCACTAGATACCAAAGAAATTACATTCGATGCCGTCGTTGCGTCGAGTAACAAATGTTTAGAAGGCGCGCCAGGGTTAGGTTTTTGTATTGCAAGTGAATCTGCAATGGTAAAAACTGAAGGCAACTCTCCATCATTAGTCCTTGACCTTTATGATCAATGGAGAGCCATGCAAAAAACCAAACAATGGCGTTTTACTCCACCAACCCACGTCATCCTAGCGTTTGCACAAGCCATTAAAGAATTTGAGGCAGAAGGCAACGTGGCAGGCCGTGGTGGTCGATATCGTAAAAACCATGGCATATTGATTTCTGGTATGCGCGACATGGGCTTTAAAACTTTATTACCTGATGAGCTTCAAGCGCCCATCATTGTTACTTTCCACATGCCGACTAATCCAGAATTTGATTTTGATCAATTCTATGATGGTTTGCGTGATCAAGGTTATGTCATTTACCCGGGTAAGTTAACCGTCGCTAACAGCTTTCGTATTGGTTGTATTGGTCGCCTTCAGCAAGAGCACATGGAAGGCGCTCTTAGTGCCATTAAAGGTATGGTAGAAACATTTGGTATTAGCCAAATTAGTTACGACTAACCGAATATTTATATTCCAGCCTGCTCGCGTTGTGACGAGTAGGCTGGTTAATTTTTGGTTTGTTATCCAGTGGTCAAACGCATTAATGCTTGCCATGGGTTAGAAGCAATTAACACCCTCGATTCAAAAAGCTAAATAAACTCCCACATGAGATTGAAAACATGTCAGCTCCAATTCCAGATCGTGCTAGCGCCGTTATCATCGGGGGCGGCGTTATTGGCGCCAGTGTTGCTTATCATCTAGCAAAACAAGGATGGACAGATGTTGTGCTCCTAGAGCGTAAGCAATTTAGCTGTGGGACCACCTGGCACGCAGCGGGCCTTGTCGGCACCATGCGCGCAAACGAATCTCATGCGAAGCTATGTGAATACTCCATGACCATATTGAAAGAACTCGAACAAGAGACTGGCCAATCAACGGGCTTTAAACAAGTCGGCTCATTAACTATCGCGCACAGCCAAGCTCGCTTTGAAGAAATAAAGCGCATTGCTGCGATGAACAATGCGTTCGGTATTACTCAGGTCGACATGGTCACGCCGGAAGAAGCGAAGGCAATCTATCCTTTCCTTAAGACAGACGATTTACTCGGTGCCTGTTGGGTTGGACAAGACGGGACTGCTAGCCCTGTCGACGTCACCATGTCTTTTGTTAAAGGTGCACGCGGTCGTGGCGTCAAGTGTATCGAAGGTATTACCGTGACTGACGTTACATCAGCGAATGGCTCAGTCACCGGTGTCATGACTGACCAAGGACCCATCGTGGCCGATTTTGTGGTGAACTGCGGTGGTTTATGGGCGCGTGATCTCGGCAAAATGTCGGGGGTCAGCATTCCACTTCATGCCTGTGAACACTATTACGCAATTACCGAAAAACAAGACAACATTCCAAATGACTTACCGGTATTAAGAGATCATGACCGCTGTGCCTATTATCGTGAAGATGCCGGCAGTCTTCTAGTCGGTGCGTTCGAAAAGCAGGCTGTTGCTTGGGGCCAACAAGGTGTACCGAAAGATTTCGCTTTTGAAGCACTCGAAGGTCACATGGATGAGCAGTTAATGCCCGTTTTAGAAGATGCCATGGAACGTTTGCCCTTCTTGCAAGATGTCGGGTGGCGTAAGTTTTTCTGCGGGCCAGAAAGTTTCACCCCAGATGATCAATTTCACATGGGTGAAGCCCCCGAACTGAAAAACTATTATGTTGCCTGTGGTTTGAACTCAGTGGGGATTCAAACCTCCGGTGGCCTCGGACGCGCGCTGGCCGAGTGGATGCACAAAGGTCATGCACCGATGGATTTATGGGGCAACGATATTCGTCGCATGTTCCCATTCCAGTCAACTCAAAATTACATCGAAGAACGTGTCACCGAATCACTCGGCCTACTATACGAAAATCACTATCCTTACCGTCAAATGACCACATCACGTGATATTCGTCATTCACCCATTCACGAAAAACTGGCGTCTCACAATGCCTGTTTTGGTGAAGCCTCTGGCTGGGAGCGTCCTAACTGGTATGCCCCTAAAGGCGTCGAGCCACAATATGAATATAGTTTTGGAAAACAAAACTGGTTTAAATATAGTGCAGCCGAGCATAAAGCCGCCCGTGAAAAAGTCGTCATGTTCGACCAAAGCTCATTCTCCAAGTATCTCGTTCAAGGGCGCGATGCCTGCAAAGTGTTGCAGAGAATTTCAACCGCAAACGTCGATGTTGCACCAGGCCGAATGGTGTATACCCACTGGCTCAATGATCGAGGCGGTATCGAAGCTGATTTAACCGTAACCCGATTGGCTGAAGACCAATATTGGGTTGTCAGTGGTTCTTCACAAACCATCAAAGACCTTAACTGGTTGCAACGCAACATTGCTGAAAATGAGTTTTGTTGTGTGAGTGACATAACCAATGCCTGGGCTGTATTTGGAGTTCAAGGGCCAGATAGTCGAGCTCTGCTAAGCGAGACAATCGATCACGACATGACAACCGAAAACTTTGGCTTTGGCTCATTTCAGAAAATCGAGCTAGGATCTGCTTGTGGCTATGCTGCACGGGTATCTTACGTCGGTGAGCTAGGCTGGGAACTCTATGTGCCGGTTGACCAGGCACGACATGGTTTCGATTACCTATGGGGGAAAGGTCAGTCTCATGGTTTGACCCTAGCGGGAATGCACGCATTAGATTCATGCCGAATGGAAAAAAAGTTTGTGCATTACGGCCATGACGTTGCCGAAACCGATACACCATTAGAATGCGGTATGAGCTTTGTTTGTGATCTTAATAAGAGCGAACACTTCATCGGACGTGATGCAATCTTAAAGCAAAAAGAATCGCAATCGTTTATGAAAAAACGCCTCGTCCAGTTCTTACTCGAAGATCCAGAAGCCATGCTTTACTCGCATGAACCGATACTGCGTGATGGCAAGATAGTCGGCCATTTAACCTCTGGCAACTATGGCCATACACTCGGTGGCTCAGTCGGATTAGGTTATATCGAAGTTAAAGATGATGTTACTAAAGACTTCCTTGAATCAGGCAAGATCGAAATCGATGTGGCCGGCGTGCCCGTCACTGCAAAGGCGAGTTTAGTGGCGCAGTACGATCCGAAGGCGGAACGTATGCGGGGTTAAATTAGAAGTATCTTGTAGGTTGAATCGAATAATTCGGCCCAAACTGATTCTTAGTAAGTTAATCCCGTAGTTAGGGTCCTAGTCTTATATGATTATAAAGCCTCACCATCGAGGTTTATAATCGCGTTTTACAATAACCAAGGTAATCCCAGCACGGAGCTGGTGCTTTAATCCCGCCCCCTAATAGTTAACTGATAATTGTTATTCGATAAACCAGCATCAACTCTCGATTCCCCAGTACAAGGTAGTAGGCGCATAGGTAGGAAAGTCAGTATCGTAGGCCTGATAAACCACAGGCCCCATCAGGCGTGTCCAAATTACAAATATCACCAAGTGGTAAACGGTCAAAAGAAGAATAATCGTAAAAGTCTCTTAGATGCAAATGTAGTTGAGAGTTTGCCAGAAGGCACTCCACTTTGCCTACAGTGATTTAGGTAAGGGGCGAGAGCAGGATGCGGTAAGCTTTTCCGACCTAAGCCAATAACAATGGCATGGCCAAATAATCGAACATCGAACTGCTATGTTCTGATTATGGTTAAAAGCTCCATTCTGTTTAATTCAATGACCTTTTAACTAATCTAGATTTTCCTAAAGGCGACAAAGAATTTTTGGGTTAGATTTGAGATTTCTAATAATTGGGGTCTGATTTATTCTTGTTCATTTCTTAAATCAGTAAGTCAATGAATTGTGGGTATTCACAGCGGGCTAAGGTGGTTTACCTTCAACACCTAATGCGTTACTCGAAACAAGAACCCTCCTCAAAATCAGGTTGTCTGGCTGACATCTTTGGATAGGGTTCTATGCCTGCTATATTTTAACCAAAACTCGCTGCTTTTTGATAAGCTGGGCGTTGCTGAACTCTTGCTAGGTAAGCCTGAGTCTTCTCTTGACCTTCTAACAAACCAATTCTGCCGGCGATTTCCAGAATTATTGTCATCATGATATCGGCTGCGGTAAACTCAGCACCAGCAAAATACTCACGCTCCGCCAAAACAGATTCAATGTAACCAAAGTCTAATCTGACTTCTTTAGCAATATAGTTATCCATAGCTTGATCACCACTGCGAGTTTCCATGCCCATGAAAAGTTTACATATTACCGGTAAGCCTAGAGATCCTTCAGCAAAGTGTGACCATTCCATATACTGATAATATTCTTTAGTCCCTGCTTCAGGACGAATACGCTTTTCGCTATCTTGATCGATGATGTATTCCATCACCGTACTGGATTCGCACAAGATAATATCACCATCAACCACTACAGGCGCTTTATTTAATGGATGCACCGCTTTCAAACTCGCTGGCGCCAAACGAGTTTGCGTATCACGTTGATGATCGATACGCTGATAAGGCATTTCAAGCTCTTCTAACAACCACAGTACACGTTTAGAACGAGACTGATTTAAATGATGTACTGTTAACATAATAGATCCCAGTTACTAAAATTTATAATTCGTCTGGCCCAATACGCATGACTAGCTTGCCAAAGTTTTTGCCTTCTAACAAACCGATAAATGACGTTACGCTCTGTTCTAAACCTTCAACTCGGTCTTCACGATATTGGATCTTCCCTTCTGCTAACCACTGCGACATATCCTCACTAAATTCATTATACCGATGTCCATAATCCTCAAATACAATAAAGCCCTGCATTTTTATGCGTTTTACTAATAAGTTACCCATTAGTGCAAACAGTCGATCAGGTCCCTCGGGTAATTCAGTCGCATTGTATTGAGAAATTAACCCGCAGAGTGGAATGCGTGCACAACTATTTAATAACGGTAGAACAGCATCAAAGACCTTGCCACCGACGTTTTCGAAATACACATCAATACCTGCATCGCAGGCTTGCGCTAACTGCTGCGCTAAATCATCTTTGGTATGATCCAGGCATACATCAAGCCCCAGCTCTTCGACGGCTGATCGACATTTGTCTGCCCCACCGGCAATGCCAACCACTTTACAGCCTTTTAGTTTAGCGATTTGTCCGACTAAACTACCCACGGCCCCCGTCGCCGCAGCAACCACAACGGTTTCTCCCGCTTTCGGCTGACCAATGTCTAATAGCCCCATATAGGCGGTTAAACCAGGCATACCCATAACACCCAAGGCATAAGACGGTTGCTTCGGTTGCTGGCCCAGTTTCAATAAATTAATGCCATCGGAAATGGCATAATCTTGCCAGCCTGAAAATGAAACAACCCACTCGCCTACGTCATAGTCAGGATGATTAGATTCTTCAACTCGACAAACCGTGCCGCCAACCATCACTTCGTCAATCGCGACAGGCTCTGCATAGGATTTTGAGTCGTTCATGCGTCCGCGCATGTAAGGATCAAGGGATAAGAAAACCGTCCGTAATAAAAGCTCACCTGTCTTAGGGCTTGGCTTTTTACTTTCTACGAAATTAAAGTTGCTTAAGGTCGGCGCACCCACTGGACGAGACGCTAATGTCCACTGACGATTGTCCTGAACATTTTGCTGCGTAGACTGTAGGTGGTTTAAATTTAACTTCGTCGTGTTCATATTTATTTTCCTATCCCAATACAGGTATTAAAGTGCCGTGATTAATATTTCACGGCTTACATCTAGTGTGACAGCATCATGCTCACCTAAATTGACCATGCCGTGCTGTGTTAATTTTTCGATTAAGCCATCGATGTGCGCCTCGCCCAAATCAACTTGTGACAAACGCGTTGGAACTTCCATTAGCCCAAAGAATTGTTCGGTTAATTCGATGGCACGATTAATACGGGTATCTTCATCACCTTCAGTAACATTCCAAATACGCTCGGCATACTGTAATAATTTTTCACGTTTGGCATTACGACAGACTTTCATTACCGCTGGCAAAACAATCGATAAGGTGCGGGCGTGATCAATGCCATAGCCTCCGGTTAGTTCATGACCAATCATGTGCGTTGTCCAATCTTGAGGAACTCCCGCACCAATCAATCCATTTAATGCCATCGTAGCGGCCCACATAATATTGCCACGGACTTCTAGATCATTAGCAGTCTCGGCTACCAGCGCTTTTGGCCCTTCTTCAATCAATGTTAATAATAGACCTTCAGCAAAACGATCTTGCACTTTAGCGTTTACGCTATAGGTCAGATACTGTTCCATGGTATGAATAAACGCATCCACGACACCATTACTAATTTGTCGATCAGATAGAGATAAGGTTACCGCTGGATCGAGGATAGCAAACACAGGGCGAACCAAGGGGCTACGAAACGGAAGTTTATTCCCGTTACGAGTGACTACCGCAGCATCATTCGTTTCAGAACCTGTTGCAGGTAATGTCAGAACGCACGCAATGGGTAACGCCTTTTCAATTGGAGCTTGCTTACTGACAATGTCCCAAGGATCTTCACCTTCGAACAACGCGGCGGCCGCAATAAATTTAGTGCCATCGACAACAGAACCACCGCCTACGGCTAAAATAAAGTCGACACTATTTTCTTTAATAATATCTTGCGCTTTCATCAGCGTCTCATAACTTGGGTTTGGTTCAATGCCTGAAAACTCAAACCAGGTATGGCCATCCAATGCGGCAACGACCTGATCATAAACGCCGTTGTGTTTAATTGAGCCACCACCATAAGTGACTAATACTTTTGCACCACTAGGGATTTGTTTACTTAAAGATTTGATCTGGCCTTCACCAAAATGAATTTGGGTTGTATTTTGAAAACTGAAATTTAGCATGTTGTATTACGAGTCCATTAAGATAATGTATCAATCAAAAGACGAGCTGCTATGTATCACTAAGCTGCTCGCCTACAAAACCACGTCAAATGACGAAGAACTTTTTAACGATTAGCCAGCAAGATGCGCGACTAATTTTTCTGCCACCAATTCTGAACTTTGTGGATTCTGACCACTAATTAATAGGCCGTCTTGAATCGCAAACGCATTCCAATCAGCAACCTTTTGATAATCACCGCCGCGCTTTATTAATTCATCTTCCAATAAGAAAGGCACAATCGCAGTTAACTGCACCGCGTCTTCTTCGCTATTAGAAAAACCCGTTACCCCTTTGCCTTTAAGGAAATACTCACCAGCAGCATCTTTAATATTCAAAAATGCTGCCGATGCATGACACACTGCCGCAACCGGCTTATTAGCCGTTAAGAAATTTTCAATCAAAGCAATTGAATCAGTATTATCCGTTAAATCCCATAATGGGCCGTGACCACCTGGATAAAAAACAGCGTCATAATCTTCGGCATTGACACTGGCCAAAATCGCTGTTTTCGCCATTAAAGCCTGAACTTCACTATCCGCATCGTAGCGCTTAGTAGAGGCTGTTTGAAAGTCTTCTGCTTCACTTTTCGGGTCAATCGGTGGCTGGCCACCCGCTGGTGATGCAAGGCTCACCTGAAGGCCGGCTTCGATAAAGGCATAATAAGGGGCGGCAAATTCTTCTACCCAAAAGCCTGTTTTCTCACCGGTATCGCCTAATTCATCATGAGAAGTCAAAACCATTAGTACGTGCTTAGCTGTTTGTGTCGTCATTATTTTTCTCATATTTGTTTGAAGTAAGATTAGTATATTATTTTAAATTAATCTAACAATATGGAAAATATTGACTTCTTTGGTAAAATTATTGTTACAATGAGGTATGAATCTATCTTTCGAACAACTCAAAAGCATGGTGGTCTTTGCTCATGTGGTTGAACAAGGCAATCTGACCGCCGCCGCAAAGCACATAGGCTTATCCCGAGCCGTGGTCAGTTACCATATTAAGAAGCTAGAAACTCAACTCAGAGTAAAATTACTTAATCGTTCAACCCGCTCAATTGCCTTAACCGAAGCAGGGTCAGAGTACTATCAATCTTGTCGCATCATTGCCGAACAGGCCACAGCAGCTAATCTACAAATTGAGAATCTGAAAAATGAACCGGAAGGTTTATTGAAGATCACCTGCCCTGTTAATGTCGGCTTACAGATGGTTGTTCCAGCCTTAAATGATTTTCGACGCCTTTATCCGAAAATTGAATTGGACGTGATGTTGACCGATGAAGTGGTAAATATCATTCAAGAAGGAATCGATTTGGCCATCCGAGGGGCACCGTTGCCCGACTCTGGCTTACAAGCGAGTAAACTTTCTACCTTACAAACCTGCTTATGTGGCTCCCCTGATTATTTTAAAAGACGTGGTCGTCCTAGCGACCCTACGGATTTAGAACAACATGAATGGGTTATTTATAAACTGACGTCGGGTGCTATTGAGCTGAAGAAAGGCAGCCGATCTTATAGTGTCGCAGTTAAGGGCACTATCAGCACCAATAACGCTGCTGCACGTACGGCCTTTCTTGAAGGTGGGCATGGCTTAGGAAGAATTCCTGTTTATGATGCCTGGCCTAAAATTAAATCTGGCACACTAGAATCGGTATTAGATGACTATCAATTAAACGATATCGACATTTACGGCGTATTCCCTCCGGGCAGCGCGGCATCGAAGAAGTTACGTTTATTGATTGATTACTTGAAGGAATATTTCGTTAAGTTCGACCATCAAACACAAAACAAAATATTTAATTAAGGCGTATTGGTGGGTTGAATAATGCGTTCAGTATTACTCAGGTCGATAGGGTTACGCCCGAAGAAGCGAAGACAATCTACCCTTCCTTAAGACGAACGTTTTACTTGACGACTGCTGAGTCAGTCCAAATGATACCGCCAACCCAGTTACGATGTCTTTTGTTTAAGGGCAAGCAGACGGATGTCGAAGGTATTACCGTCAAATCACCACATCACATGATATTCGTCATTCACGAAAAACTGGCGTCTCACAACTCCTGTTTTGGGGAAGCCTCCAGCTAGGACCGCTCCGCCTGATATGCCCTTAAAGGTGTCGAGCCACAGTATTAATATAGTTTCGGAAAGAAGAATTGGTTTGAATATAAAATTCAAAACAACCCGTGAAAAAGTCGTACTATTCGACTAAAGCTCATTCTCAAAGTACCTCATTCAGGGTCGGGATCCTTGTAAAGTGTTGCAGTAAATCTCAACCCAATAAGTCAATGTTGCCACGTGTCACATGTAGTGGATAGAGTTATTTCGATAATCATCTTACCTTAGCTATGATTTTTTTGGTGTTTATAATCCGGCAACGCCTTATCGAGCGCCGGCATTCGTCGCTTTAACCGTCTATCAGCTAGTTCCACTTAAATAACTTTAACTGGACGTTTTTTCTTCACTTGAACGTAGAATAATAAAGCCACCTGTTAATCCTGATTCTATAACAATATAATTGTATTGAGACACTTTACTGTTCTGTTCCATATATTACGCTGCACCTTAGTTTTCGTGCAAAGCACGGTAAACCAGAGAGTGGAAATGATGTACCAAGTGCTCACTTTCGTTGCTACGATCCTCATCAATCATATACCGACCTTGTTCATAACCCATGGAATGCAGCCCTTTCTGGACGCTGATATTAAGGTCAATATCTTCTGGGCCTAATTTTTCGTCCATCCACCGCATGCTGGTAGTAGTAACCTCAGGTAAAGGATCGTGTACAGAGTAATACCCAAAACGTAGTAGTGATTTCTCAGGGCCCAGTGGGATCATTATAAATGTCGCAAAAAACTTCGAAAATGGAAAGTGATAAAACGTATTATTGGGCCATAAACCAACATTAAAAAACTGATCATCAGGGTCAGGTATTTCGGTGAGTGGAACACCATAGGGCTCTTTCACATTGAGGTTAGAGGGTGCCGCATAGACCCACCACTTTTCATTTCCCTGTAGCTTATAATCGTTAAAATTAATCAGCTCAGCTAGGTCGATATGGCAAGGTCCTGACAGCTTAAAATGGTAGCCTTCGATGGAGTTATCCATGATCACTTTCCAGTTTGCGGGTACGATTACGTCCGTCTCAGTTATCAGTTTTAGATTATCAATTTCAGGGTAGGATTTACGTATGGTTTCATCTGCCCCCGGATACAAGCTGCTCATTGCAGAGGCATTGGAGTCTAGGTTGATAAAGTAAAAGCCAAAAAAAACTTCGATCTTTACTGCAGGGCACTTAATCGCTTCTGTGTCGAAGCCTTTAATCCGCTCACTGCGTGGTGCACCTCGTAATTGCCCGTTGGCTTCATAGCACCACGCGTGGTATGCGCAGCGAAATAGGCCGTTGTTCTGACCGCGACGTTCGCTAACCAAGCGGTTACCACGATGTTGACATACATTGTGAAATGCATGTACTTCACCTTTTTTATCACAGGCGGCAATCACACTTTGATCAAATAATTCGGTAACAACAAACTGTCCAGGTTTACTCAGTTCACTTTTATGTCCCACAAGCTGCCAGCCACTCAGAAAAATTCGCGCTTTTTCTTGCTGAAAAATATCATCATTGTAAAAATATTTTGAGGGTAAGGTTACCGCTAATTCGGGGTCTTGTTCGATCCAGTTTTTTTGACTATGCATCACAAAATTCCTAAGTAATAGTACCCTGAAAAACAGGTAGCACAATTTGTAAGTGACTATAGTGTAGGATTTAAAATTGACATTCACTTGATTTAAAACGCCATTTGCCTGACGTAAAATATCAATTTTTCAATAATGACGTTCCCTTTGACCGGACACTAACCGAGTCACGTTTAGTAATTAATTAAGCAGGACTCATATAGGTAAAAAATTTAAGTCTACGAGTGACAGCTGGATTGCACTTGATCTAAATCGATATAATATGACATATAAAATCAATCGCTATTTGAAGTTTCAGGGGTATTTTATGGCTACCAAGACAATTCGTGTGGGCATGTTACTACTGCCAAACTTTTCGAACCTAGGGTTGGCGTTAGCGATTGAGCCTTTATTTATTGCTAACTGGCTTAGGCAGTCAACTCTATTTGATTGGGAGATAATATCTCTTACAGGAGGAAATGTGGCTAGTAGCAACGGCATGTCTCAATCGTCCACCGCCATTTCGATGGATGACATTGATTTCGATATTGTATTCGTGTTTGCTAGTTTTGAGTCACATCAATACGCTAAAAATAAAGAAGTCGGAAATTGGTTACGTAAAGTTTACCTTTTCGGCAGTCAAGTCGCCGGTATTGAAATGGGTACAGAAGCGCTTGCTGCGGCTGGATTATTGAATGACAAAGAGGCCGCAATACACTGGGATAATATTAGTGGTTTTCAGGCACTTTACCCACGTGTAGTGGCAAAATCACAACTTTACACCATAGAACCACGCCTGATGACATGCGCTGGCGCTATTGCAATACTTGACCTGATTTTGTTGTGGATGGCGGATAAAGTAAGCATAGAAATCAGTCAAAATGTATCGTCGCACCTTTTCCATGGAAGAATAAGGCTAGCGGACCAATTTCGACAAATTCCGGAGGAACAGCGTAACACCAATATTACTGTTCAGTCTGCAATTCAACTAATGACCGCATCATTAGAGCGCCCACTGTCGTGTGTCATTATTGCTAAACGTGTCGGTATTTCGCTTCGACAATTGGAGCGACTATTTCAAGATCAGCTATCTATTTCACCAAGACAGTACTATCAGCGACTGCGACTGACCGAAGCACACCGCTTACTTCAACAAACTGCACTTTCAGTCACGGATATAGCGTTAAAAGCAGGGTTTTATTCGCCTGAACATTTTTCAAGGGCCTATAAAAAATGTTTCGGGTGCAGACCAAGTGATGATCGTAAGCAATCTACAGATTCTCCAACAATGAAACCTTTAACTGAGTGATCTTAAAGAGACGAGAGTGAACCTTGGAACCAATTAAAACAATAAAGGACAGGCACTCTTAAAATTCACCTCATCAACAACCAGGAAAAACGATGGTTTCAAAAAATTTAATCCCAAAGCTCACCCCAATTTTATGGCTTTTGGCTGTCCAGAAATAATCAAACCTTAGCGCCTATAAGGGTCAAATATTCTTAAAGAAAACTATGATGAGCTCAATTAAAAAATCATCCTTACAGGGCTTTGACCTAGCGAGAAACGAGTCCGGTTGAATGCTGGACATCCTTATTTTTCAAGTATATTAAGCAGCTTTTTACTTCGCCATACACGGATAATATTTATTAGTTTAATTTCTCGAAGGTACACAACATGAAAAAGTGAATGGACAAGCGCTCAAATTAAGTCGTCATTAAACTCAAGCAATAGTCTATCTACATCAGGATGCTTATAAAGAGTTTCATTATGCCTTACTATTGCAGTAACAAAGTCTTGACCTATGTGAGGTGCACCCTTTTCTAAATAATATTCTTTGCAACTCTCACAATCTTCGATTACCGATTTAGATAATGAAATATTTACCTGCTGGATTTCTAACCCCTTTTTCACCTCACTAATATCGGTGGCATCACCTTCCTTGATTTGCATTGAGCCTTGGGTAACAGTCTTAACAAAAGCTAACGTTTCATTGATGGCTTGATAGTCTGTTAGCCCCTAAACAACAGCCACACCACGACCACGAATGGCTATAGGAAACCGTTTGTACGTATCTTTAGTATGATTGACAATTTCACTTGGACTAACTTTAAGATCTACAAGCAGGATAATATCGCTGGTGATTATGCGGCATGCGTGGATATGGATTCTCAGTGTGCAAAACACAGTCTGGTGGCTCAGCCGAGTCAACCTAATCGTTATCGGATAGTCCCGCCCCAGCACCAGCTCTCGATTGCTCAGTAGCAGGCGCATAAGTCCGAAATGCGAGTTCGTCGACCACACGCCATACTTCACTATCGATGGCATAGGCTAGGGTCGAAGGCAGTTGCTCTGGCAAGGTGCCAAATGTCTGTTGGCAACTGACGGCATCAATTTTATCTAACCACAGATCATCTTTATTACCGTCAATTCGAATCCCATTGCCGTAACAGCTAAGTTTTACACCGGCCCAGCTAGTGGTAATGATTATATTATGACATCGTGAAGCCTGCCCAATGGTTGCGGCTAACAAAATTGGGTAGGCCACTGACCCTAAACTAATCGTGTGTCCATCAAGTAACAATTTGACTCGATCAGCTATTGCGGCACCAGTAATTATAGGGCACAGAGTTTGACTATTAGCTTGCCAGAGTTCACCAATACCATCCGACCCAATGTTCGGTTTGTATTGCTCATAGTCCTTACCTTCAATCATTTGCAGGTGCTTGAGCAGCGATTCAGGGCCGGGCAAATTAAAGGCGGCTAACCAGCGAGCTGCCTTACCAGCTTCTTCTGCCAGCCCCCAATGTAAGCCAGTGGCTCTAGCAACTTTTCGGAAGTAACCTTCAATTTCAACCAGAGTTTTTGTTTGATTTTCTTGACTGCTTTCATTATTCTGATTGATGGCCATTAGTCCGACCCTTAGATTTTATACGATAGCAATTCATGCGGGTAAGAACAGTCTTGATACATGCAAATTCTCACCCAACGATCGGAACGGGGATCGAATTTTGTCGCACCAAAAAATGACAACTTACAACGAAGAAGATCTATCGGTAACATATCGGATGCGATGACGTTGTCTTGTACTTCAGCATAGGGTCGATTTTTTAAATTCTGTACCCTGCGCATTGTATGACGGTGTTCTGGCTGCGCTAATAAAAATTCGGCAATTGCATCTTGCTCTGAATGCGTTTTAGCCCAAGTCAATAAAGCCCGGTTTAACTGATAAATATAGTAGCCAATGGCGTAGGGTGATTCATATTCTTCACCTGGTTCGTCAAAACGCTCACCTACCCTTGGTTCAAGTTTTTCGGCTGAGGTGTACCAAAATCGAGCCCTGTTTTCAGGTTGATCAAAATCTATCTTAAGCGCCCACTGGCATTGCGAATTGAGAATATTCAAGGTCTCGGCAACCGTCATTGAACCATCGATAATAAAACTGAGGTGTTCGTCTGCATCCATGCAACCGGTCAAGTCATCGACTAATTCGCCATAAGGCTCTAGCATTAATGACACTAGTTGTTCCTGACCTTCAAGGCTGAGTTGTTGTTCAGCCCAGTGGTAGAATCGATCCCAAGGATAATCATCGTAAATATTTTCACTGTTAATATACCCCGACATTTTCTCGAGGTCATCACCAAGTGAAGCCAATTTTTTTAACTGGATTTCATGCGCCGTATTCCAATTGGATAAATTAAATTTCGCACGCTCAAAACAACACAAAAACTCAGTGACTTCTGCAGTACTGGCTTTATTAACGGCACGTACTCGGGCGATGGCCTCTTCACGTGCCATCATCCAGTTATTGATCAGAGCTGGGTGATTAAATAAAAATGGCGCCATACCGAGGCCGGTAGAGTTACCGACGCCAATGCGTTTTCTAAGGTCTGGCTCAATGACAACTGCTTCATCGCCACCGATAGACATTGCAATATGCTCCACCAGATCAATAGCAAATGCACGGATTAACCAGACTGACAATAGCTCTGCCTGAAACGGCCCACTCAATTCGGGTCTATCACAAATGGTCAGACGATCAGCCGCACCAAATTTACCCGAACCGTAAACGGCAGTTGTTCTAACCAAGTAACCCACAGATTCAAGCTGCTCTCGGTCGGGTTGCTCACCAATCGAAAGTTTTTCAATAACATGATTCCACAATCTCACTGACCGATTAGCGCGTGATAGACTTATCTCAGAGTCGCTTATACGACCCGCTTCCTGCTTGGGTACATTTTGCTGTAGGCGATCCAAGTCAGCGGTAGTAGGCACGCCATCAAATAAAGTAAAGGTAGCATCCCAGGCAGTAGCGATGACTCGATCAGAACGCATTTCATCTGGCAAATAATGCGAGAAAGCGACCAGGGAGTAGGTTCGAACTGGGCCATTAACGCTATAAACAGCGCGGCCAAAACCATCAGAATCGATTTCCCAGACTGGTTTATCAAACGTCCATTGCTCTTTTTTCATGCGTCGCAACAAGGTGCGCATAAAAGATAGGCGAGTTTGATGAAAACTACCCATGCGTGCAAGGCGCATGACAACTTCAGCCGGGCGTCTAAAACTAGCGGCCTCAGGCATTGGATTTTGATCAGTACAATTCATTTTTTTACCCCTTGATTTAGACTAAAAGGCTAACTAAAAAGTATCATCAGAAAATACTACTTGGGGCCAAAGTTCTCGTCAAAGAACCTCAACCAATTATTACCCATAATTTTAGCAGTATCCTGCTTATTAAAGCCAACTTCGAATAACCCCTGCTCTACATTAGAAAAATCACGGTTATCATTAAACCAAGGTGGCATATCAGGAAAACCCGCATTGGATGCTGAGCCTTCACCGTAATCAATTTTTTTGGTCCAGCGCCCCACTCGCATCCATTCAACGACTGAGTCAGGATGGTCTTGGCATAGGTCTGAGCCGATTCCAATATTATCAACCCCCATCTTATCAGCGCAGTCGGCTATCATTTGACAAAAGCTTAGCAGGCTGCAATCCCCCTTATCCTTAAGATGATGTGGGTACATACTAAACCCAAGCATACCCCCCGTTTCACTCAGACTTTTAAGAATAGCATCTGACTTGTTGCGAAGTGCTGGTGCCCAAAAGCTTGGGTTAGCATGACTAACAACGATGGGTCTGGCACTTAACTCAATTGCTTCAAGGGTAGAGCGTTCTGCCGAATGGCTCATATCAACCACCAAACCGACTCGATTCATTTCTTCAATCACTTGCTTGCCCATTCGGGTAATGCCAGTGTCATTTGTCTCGTAGCAACCCGTCGCCAATAGCGACTGATTGTTATAAGTCAACTGCATAAACCGGGCGCCAAGCGTATGTAATATTTCGACTAAACGGATATCGTCTTCCATTGGGGATGGATTTTGGAATCCGTAAAATATAGCGGTTCGGTTGGTTTCGCGAGCCAAACGCACATCGTTACCGGTCTTGCCGTGAAAAATCAGTTCAGGGAATCGTTCAAAAAAACCATTCCACTGCTCCATATTGGCAACCGTTTCGCGGAAATTTTCGTGATAGGCGATCGTGACATGCACAGCATCGACGCCGCCTTCCCGCATTTGTTTAAAAATCCCTTCCGACCAATTTGCGTATTGCATTCCGTCGATTTTATAGCTTATATCACTCATGCTTGCACCTTTATTTTCACGTTAAAGCAGCGCTTATTTATTAATCGATGCTTATCAAGGAACATTTATTCAGGAAGGCCTGAACTGATATAAGACGTTTTGACATGAGTATAAAATTCCTTCGCGTATGAACCCTGCTCACGTGAACCATAAGAACTTTCACCACGACCACCAAAAGGCACGTGATAGTCAGTACCTGCAGTCGGCAGGTTAACCATCACACAGCCTGTTTTGGCATTACGACGGAAGTGCGTCGCACGCGCCAAATTGGTTGTAATGATGCCAGCGGTTAATCCAAAACGGGTATCGTTAACCGTATTAAGGGCTTCTTCATATGAACTGACTTTAATAACGCAGACCATAGGCGCAAATAATTCTTCGCGATTAACTTGCCAGTCGTTGCTGGTACCGGTAAATACTGCTGGGGTCATGAAGTAACCTTCAGTCGCACGTTCAACACGCTCGCCACCACAACGGTGTTCGCCCCCTTCTTTCTTAGCCAGTTCGATATTCGCTAAGTTTTGATTTAATTGGACTTCGCTCGCAACAGGTCCTATTTGTGTGCCCGCTTCAAGTGCATGGCCAACTACCATAGCCTCTGCACCGGCAACCAAACGATCAACAAACTCATCATGAATTGATTCGTGAACAACCAGACGAGACGAAGCCGTACATTTTTGACCGGTGCTGCCAAACCCACCGCCTAACGCACAAGCAATAGCAGTATCAAGATTCGCATCATCCATAATTGCTAAGGCATTTTTAGACCCCATTTCAAGCTGAAGTTTAGTGAAGTTACCCACGGCCGTTTTTGCAATTTCTCGCCCCACTGGCACGGAGCCAGTAAAACTGATGGCATTCACCATTGGACTTTCAATTAACTGTTGGCCAATTTCCCCACCCGAGCCCATAACCAAATTGAACAAGCCTTTAGGTAAGCCTTGTTTTTCAATTATACGCGTCAGAGCAACGGCAGAGGCCGGTACTATATTGGCTGGCTTCCAAATAACCGCATTGCCAAATGCCAATGCTGGAGCAATCTTCCATGCCGCTGTCGCCATCGGAAAATTCCAAGGCGAGATAATAGCGACGGTGCCAACAGGCTCGCGGCGCACATCGACTTCGATACCATCACGGGTAGATTCAGTATTTTCACCCATTTGACGCAAGACTTCAGCGGCATAATAAGTAAAAAACTGACCCGCACGATACACCTCGCCTTTACCTTCAGGCTGAGTTTTGCCTTCTTCACGAGCCAGTAACGTACCAAGCGTTTCACAATTCGCAATCAACTCGTTGCCGATATTCATTAAAACGTTGTAACGTTTTTCGAGACCTACTTTTGCCCATTCGAGTTGAGCCGATTGCGCTGCATTCAATGCACGATCGAGCTGAGACTTATCTGCTTGCGCATACATACCGATAGTATCAGACAGGTCAGACGGGTTAATATTTGCAACTTCACTAGCGCCAGCAATCCACTCGCCAGCAATGAAGTTATAGTTGTTATCAGTCATGGTTCCTCTCTGAGTATTATCATGAAATTTTATTTAACGGGGTAGTCGTATTCTTAGGACAAGATTAAGAGACCACCGATAGTCAGTCAATGGCGATTTGTTGAGTATTCTTTCAACATAACTGAATCTTGAGAAAGCGTTATCCGTTAATTTTTTCGACTAACGCAGGTTGATGCCGTTGCAACAACCTATATCTTACTAACGTGACTTGAAGGGTTTAGGCTAAGGAAATCGAGAAGTAACATCAAACTTCGTCAAGTCCATATACTGCGTATATATTGTTGCGAGACGTCACTTGTTGGATTGTAATCCGAACTTTTATCACGACCCTTCGAAGGGTTTCGATACACGGAAAGAGACGAAGCTTTTTGGTTTAAGAATAATCATCGGAATTCGACAGGACGACTAAGGGAAAGACATTATTGACTCTTAGCAAATGTAGTCCGACTCTATAACAATTTTTTACCATCAAATATTAAAATTTCTAGGCCAGAAAGGTCGACTTCTTCAATACAGGCTAGATTCACTCGCAATTGTCCGGGTGAACGTAGTGTTTCGTTATGAGTATATATACCACACGTTTTACAAAAATAATGTTTAGCCACTTTGTTATCAAATTGATAAAGACCAATATCGCTGGCGTCTGCTTCAATTTTGAGGGCTTCTGCTGGTATAACCTCTGCCGACATAATCGCACCTTTGCGGGAGCAAATAGAACACGTACAACGTAATCCTTTTTTAATTTCTTCGCCTTCATATGAAAATTTTATAGCACCGCAATGGCAGTTACCTTCATAGTGATGTGACATAGTTTCACCCCAAATTTAAAAAGATTTTTAAGACTCAATTCAGTTAAACATCAACTTTTACAGCTGTAAATAAAAATCGATTAACACAAAAAAAGAAACAATCTGTTTTTGACAGGTCAAGAATTTGTTTCATCCAGAGCTCTGCTTCTTTATTTGTAATAACTTTGTTTTTTACAGCGTTGCTCGAAAAATACGCCAACATGCCAGATGAAAAATTAACCTCTGAAAAGCTTGTGTTCAAAATCGGAATGGCGGTTATTTTAATTGCACTGAAGTTTAACTTTTTAAGCAACGGGGTTAGTTTAACCGGTAGGTTAGGGCTAGAAACGGCAGCGTCCCAAGCATCAAGAATTTTGCGCGTCATGACTTCATCTGGACTATTAAGGACAACGCCTCGCCAGTCAGTTTCGATGATGGCAACACGCCCACCCGGCTTTAATACGCGGTGCAATTCAGACAGAGCGGCTTCAACCTCATCAACATACAACAGCGTTTGAATACAGCTAGCAGCGTCAAAACTGTTATCAGCAAAATTGAGCTGAGTAATCGAGCCTTGTTGTAACTCAATATTAGTCATTTCAGAGCAGCGAATTTTTGCCAATTCAAGCATGTCATTACTAAAATCGACACCAACAATTCGACCTTGTGAACCAATCGTACTGGACATGCCGTGCACTAACAGCCCAGTACCACAACCCGCATCAAGCACATGCTCGCCTGCGCGTAATGCAAGTGCTTCGAGTGTTTGAATTCGCTGTCGAACTATCTCAGGCGTTTGATAGCTAACTTCGATATTTTGAGCCGCTTTTTTATCGTAGATGACCATCGGTTAACTCGCTATCAGTGTGAAATTTTATAAGCCATGCACATTTCAATGCGTAAAGCCAAACTAGGTTGAGCAAGCAGTTGGATCACTAATCCTATTCTTAACTTCATGTTATCGAAGGAAGCCTTAAAGGCTTAGTTCAAGGCCCCGCTTATAGTAACCAGCAGCTTTATCTTGCTTTTTTAACTGCTCTCTAAATAATTCAGCCAATACAAAACAGGCGGCAGGCGTTGCATTGATGCTCATGCTGGCTTCGAGATAACCTTGAGCCTTACCCCATAATTTTGCGCGGATGCAGATTCGACCCAGTGCGAGCAGCAAGTGCTCGTTTTCACCATAATTAGTCAACCATTGCTCTGCTTGTTTCAATTGGTTAACGCCATCAATAAGGCTAAGTTCACCGTAAATGTCAATTAATCCATCATGCCATTGTCGGTCAAGTGATTTAGAAATCAGTTGTTCTGAGTCGGCAAGATACCAGTTTGCTTTGTTATAGAGCTTGATGCAGTGAATTAAAATATCAGCATCAGTTTGCAAAGGTCTTGGTACTTTATCCCAAGCCAAATCAAGACGAGACTGATTATCAGTATTAGCGTTGATATCTAGGCAGCCTTTATAAGCAACCGATTCCATAACTTTTAATTCATTCTCTTTAAACAGCTTTTTCTTGCGGATGTCAGGGAGTAATTCTGTCAACGCACGCCAGTCTTCTAATTGAAAATAAACTTTAGCGATCAGCCGAATTAAGTGATCGTGTCTTGGGGCTATACTGCGTAAATGAATGAGTGTTGCGAGTGCCTGTTCATTTTGATGGTGCGACAATTGAAGCTCGGCTTGTGTCACGCCAATGGCAATTTCAGCTTCTGGCTTTGCTTCGTGCGCTGCTTTCAGATAGCTATCGCGAACCTCATATTTACCCTGTTGCTGGGCAGATCTTGCCGCAGCAAGATAATGTAGCAAGGGGTTTTCACTATAATCAACCAGCTTAATCAGATTTTTTTCAGCCTGTGCAAATCGACCTTCAGCGAGGTCGATCAATCCCTGATTGAGCAGCTTTCGACTTTTTGTGAAACGACGACTCTGTGACTGGCGCTTTATCGACAACGGTAATCGAAAAATTCCAACCATAATCTTCAGCAGAAAATAAACCAATAATGCGATAACGGCTACCGCAATAATGCCAAACGCCAGACTAGTCTCTATCGAGTAGTCATGATATTTAACCAGTAAAAAACCGGGGTCTTCCTTAACGAATAAGATGGCACTGAGTACTGTGATAATAAGTACGAGCAATCCGATTAAAAATTTAAACATTGCCGGCTGCCTCATCTACTGCGTCTGGTAATACTGGTTTTGGATCGTCTTCTTTTGGGGCAACTACTTCTGGCGAGTCGCTGTACGCAGTCGGTGTATTCTGGCGTTGGCTGATAATATTATTAAGCAGCTGTAGTGATCCGTTGATTGCTGGTTTTTCCGGTTTAATGACTGACTTTTGAAGCTGCAATAATTGCGCATAAAAGTCACTATTAGCGGCATCATCCAGATCATAATATTGTTTGAATAAACGAATGTTTTCTGACATTAACTGGCGGTACTGAAAGTCATCTCGTTCCAGAACGGTCCATCGGGTAAGCTTCAAATTACTTTCCATAATTTCTTTAATATTGACAGTCAGCGCTTCGGTATCGATTGGCTCTGTCGTGTTGTGTTTAATCGTCACTAGAGAAGTGATAAATGCCGTTACTTGCTGTTTTATGGTGGCATCAGCAGATTCATCTGACACTAATTTGACAGGCGTCGTAAGGGTGTTGATAGCCTTCATGCCAGTCTCATAGCCTGGTTTGATTGCCTGGATTTGCTGGCTTAGTTGAGACAATAATAACGTCATACCAACTAGGTCCGGTCTGGCACGAGTTTTTAAGTTAGCAATTTCTTCACTGATCAACACTCGAACAGGTAATAACCCAGGATCGGCGGTTGCAGCTATTTTATCACTGGCGGCTTGCAGGGTTAACGCTGCCCCTTCAAAGTCGTTTTCAAGTGCCAATTTATGCTGTGCAATACGTAGTAAATAAACCACTTCTGACAATTGCCAGTCGCTGTCACTGCGGCCATAGAGGTCAAACAGTTTAACAGTGGAATCTTTCAGTTCTTGTTGCTGATTTTGCAGCGCATCAATGCGTGACTCTGAGTCACCGATACCTGATTCTAGCTGAGAGAATTGCATTTGTATCTGTGACTTCACCTGATCTAAATTAGCTTTTTTATCAATTTGAGTGCGTAACTCAAGCAGCAAGGCTAGTTTTTCAGATTCGTCTTTTTGCTGCATTTGCCAATAGTAAAAGGCGGCAGCCATAAGCCCAATAATTAAAAGTAGATTAAGCAGCCCTAAAAAGGGAAAACCACGCTTTGCTTTGGGTGATTTGGCCTGCTGAGTGTCGGTTGGTTTATTTTTTTCAGGCTGGGCAGCTTTCTGGGGCGAGTCTTGTTTTTGACTGTCGCTCGGCGGTTGACCCGGGGTTTTACTAACAGAAATTTTACTGGCAGAGTTTTTACTGGCAGAAGTCTCGTCGACCTTGCTATCTACAATGATTTTATCCTTGACAGCATCAACCTCATCAGTCTTAGTTTCATCGGCCTTAATCTCATCAGAGGGTGAATCTGCTTTATTGGGTGATTTATTTTTACTCATATATTCAGACTGCTTGCTCGCTTGCCCATTCGGTAATCGCCAGTTGAATGCCTTCGTCACTCGCATTATTGGCAATAATGATGCGTTCATTATGTCCCAGATTTACAGCTGATTCACGCATTCTTTCGCTGATCAAAAGCCACGGGGTCTTTAATAGTTGGCTAAGTGAGTGCCTGTCGACTGCTTCCATTGTGTTTTGCATGCCTTCAGTGCTGGTAAATACAACAATCGTAGGGGTGTCTTGATGACAGAGTTTCTGGTAATGATCCAAATCATAATAAGGCAGCTGGCGACGATAAACTTCGCAATAATCCACACTAGCGTGACGAGAGCGGAGCTCATCACCAAGTAAATTACGGCCCTGTTGTCCCCGGAAGATGATAATGTTTTTACCCGTTACCTGTTGCAGTTTAGCAGCGGCCAATAAGCCCTCGCTATTGTATAGAACATTGCTCTCGCTGGGGCTGTGAATGAGGCGAGGTGTCAAATGGCTTATGTGTGCCGCCAATGCTTGGTAGGTACTCTCACCAATCACACCAAACTCTAAGTGAGACGATAATTGCTCCACTCGCATAAACCGAAAAGCGCCATCAACCGCATTACGACTGACAAATAGCGCAATATCATAATGATTGATATTTTGACCGAGGCTTAGGTGAAATTCAGTTGCGTCACATCTGACTATCTCAATGCTGGGAAAGTTCAGCATTGTCGCACCCTGCGATTGTAGTAGGTTATTCAAAACAGTCTGTTGATGCGCTGGACGAGTATTAAGTACTACCTGTCGGCTAAGTCGTTGTGACTTGGGCATGGTTGACGATAAAGACGTTGGCACCACCACAACTATTCGTGCAGTTTAGCCAGTATTTTACCCGCACCTTGTGCCAGCAAATCTTCCGCAACTTGAATGCCAAGGCTGACAGCCTGCTCGACAGGCCCAGTTTTTTCCGCTCGTAGTATGACACTGCCATCGGGCTCTCCAACCAAAGCTCGCAAATAGAGCTCGCCATTGTTGAGTAATGCAAAACCAGCTATGGGCACTTGGCAACCGCCATTGAGTGTTTCATTCAAAGCGCGTTCGGCTGTAATGCGGCTGGTGGTATCGCCATCGGCTAGCGGTGCTAGCAATTCTTTTACCGCATCATCGTCGCTGCGTACTTCGATGCCAACAGCACCCTGCCCTATCGATGGCAGGCAATCTTCAGGTTCGATAGCCATTTTGATTCTCGATTCAAAACCAAGTCGCTTTAGACCCGCACTGGCGAGAATAAGCGCATCATACTCGCCAGCATCCAGCTTGCTTAAGCGTGTGTTGACGTTGCCACGCACCCAGTTGATTGTAAGCTGTGGGTAAACCTCCAAAATTTGACATTGGCGACGTAAGCTAGACGTGCCTACGATACTACCCGCCGGCATGTCAGCCAGCGAGTCGAACTGATTAGAGACGAAAGCATCCCGCGGATCTTCACGTTCCATAATGACGCCAATTTCCAATCCCGGTGGAAAAGAAACCGGCACATCTTTCATCGAATGAACCGCAATATCGGCGATGCCTTCGAGCATTCCAGCCTCTAGTTCTTTGACGAATAAGCCTTTACCGCCAATTTTGGCCAGCGGGGAATCGACCAGAACATCACCTCTGGAAACCATTTTCACCAGCGTGACCTTAAGGTTGGGATACAACAGACCCAGACGACGTGATACTTCTTCGGCTTGCCACAGTGCAAGCAAGCTACTGCGAGTTGCAATGCGTAATTCGGTAAGAGATGTTTTCATAGCCCGATTATAAATTTTTGTGGCTACAAAGCGCAACACGTAATAGTACTAATAGGTCTGTTCATAAAAACCTTACAGATTTTTAATTATCTTTCGGACCTTAGATAAATGCCGACGGCTTACCTCAAGAGTCTTATCGATGCCATGGAAACTGACATGATGGCCATTATTCTTGGGCATTAAACCATTCACACGAGACAAGCTAATGAGTGCATTACGGTGAATACGATAGAATCGGTCACCAAATTCAATTTCGAGTGTTTTCAACGCACCTTCAATTAATATTTCACCGCCAGTATGGCCCACGGTGAGATACTTTTGATCAGCATTAAAATAGTAAATATCATCAACGGGCACCAGTACCAAACTGCCACGAACACGGGCGCAAATATGCTGCCGAGGTGAAATGCCTTCTATTGACTGGCTAATTTGTAATGCCAGCCCCGTATGGACCTTAGTAGCAGCCTCCATTGCGGCCTCTAAGCGTTCTTTTTTGACTGGTTTAAGCAGATAGTCCACGGCATGAGTTTCGAAAGCATCCAATGTGCGGTCGTCATAAGCTGTGGTGAAAATCACCGCGGGTGGCAACGTCATCTTAGACAAGTGACGTGCCGCCTGAATGCCATCCATATCAGGCATTCGGATATCCATTAGCACAATATCTGGTGACATAGATGCCGCCATTTCAAGGGCTTCTTTGCCGTTACTTGCCTGTCCAACCACCTCATAATGGGGTAATTTTGCGATCATCCGATTAAGTCTGTCACGGGCCAATTTCTCATCATCAACGATCAAAATTTTCATCAGGCGTCTCTCACTAGATTGTTTGTCAGCATCGGCAATAGGAGTGTCACCGTAAAACGGTTATCCTCCTCTAGTTGCTGCATAGTGGCTGCACCCACATAGGTGATTTGAAGGCGCTCACGAATATTATCGACTGCCATCTGGTTACCCTCGCGGTTTTGCTCTGTTCGGTTTTCAGGCAATGGGTTAGATATGACGATGCGCACAGCATCCTTAACCAACTTGATCGTAATATCGATAACGCCCCCTGCGGATAGTGGCTCCACGCCATGGAAAATAGCATTTTCAACCAGTGGTTGTAAGGTTAAGGCAGGCAACCACAGTGGTATGTGATCATCTGATAGCGTCCAGTTGATGGTTAGCCTATCACCCAAACGCAATGCCTCGAGCTGAAGGTAGCTGCGAGTTAATTCGAGTTCTTGCTGTAAAGAAATACTGTCATCAGCAGACAAACTTGCGCGAAATAAGTCCGACAAGTTTTCGATCGCTTGCTCGGCGAGGTCAGGCTCGTCGTGGGTTAGGCTGGCAATGGTATTCATGCTGTTGAATAAAAAATGCGGCATGATGCGCGCCTGTAATAGTTGCAACCGAGCCTGTGCCTTCGCTTCGAGTATGATTCTAGATTGATATTGAAAATAAAAATAACGCAGCGCCAGACCAACTAAAATAGCCGAAACGGATAGGTTACGAATAATTTCAAATGTCGCGTTCGGGCTGCCTAACAAGTGACTAATAGAAAATCGCATCATGTCATCAATGGACACGCTCAACAGTGTCATAACAAGCGTGATCGACAACACAACGCCAAATGAGATCAATGTCGTTGGCACTATATTTCGCACAAGCCCCCAGCGCGACAGCTGACACAACGCCACCGCCGAGATTAAGCCGATGCATTGCATGAAAACAGACAGTAAAGCGATGTGAACATAGAGGCTCTGGTTGTTATAACTCACTAGCGCAAACACAATTGCCACTAACTCGATCATTAGCAGCACGCGCAAAAATACATCCGCATTGCAAAAATCAGGCAGATAATGGCCTTTTTGCCAGCGCGATGAATTATTTTCCTGTGATTTCAGCATAAAGAGTTGATTTGTTTTTCCTGCGCTGCAAGCATGCAACATTAGGTAGTATAGGCAACATTTGGAAAAGCGTGCAGACGCTATCCATTACAGACTAATCAGACAAACGACGTTAATTATGAGCAAACAAGATTCCCGCATGTGGGGTGGCCGATTTAATGAACCCACCGACGCTTTCGTAGAAGCCTTTACCGCCTCGGTTGGTTTCGACCAGCGCATGGCCATGGTTGATATTGAGGGCTCACTCGCCCATGCAAAAATGCTGCACAAAATTGGCTTATTGAATGATGAAGAGCACGCCGCTATCGAGAATGGCATGGCGCAAATTCAGCAAGAAATTAAAACCGGTGCGTTCGAATGGTCCGTCAGCCTAGAAGACGTCCACATGAATATCGAATCGCGTCTCACCCAAATTATTGGGAATGCGGGCAAAAAACTGCACACAGGCCGATCGCGTAACGACCAGGTCGCCACCGATATTCGGCTTTACCTGCGCACTGAAATCAATCAATGTCTTTTGCAGCTTCGGGGTTTTCAAGCCGGTTTGCTCGACTTAGCCGAGCGCGAAGCCGACACCATACTGCCCGGTTTCACCCACATGCAAGTGGCCCAACCCATTACCTTTGGTCATCACATGTTGGCCTGGTTCGAAATGCTCGACCGTGACCATAGCCGCCTAAAAGACTGCTTAACCCGCATGAACATCATGCCACTCGGCTCAGCCGCCTTAGCTGGCACCTCATACCCACTAGATCGTCACTACACTGCCGAACTATTGGGCTTTGATGCACCAAGCCGAAACTCGCTTGATGCCGTCAGTGACCGAGACTTCGCCATCGAATTTTGTGCCGCTGCCGCTATTTGCATGACGCACATGTCCCGTATGGCAGAAGAGATGGTGACCTGGTCAACCGCACAATTTAACTTTGTTCAACTACCCGATCGTTATTGCACTGGTTCGTCTATCATGCCGCAAAAGAAAAATCCCGACGTCCCCGAACTGGTGCGCGGTAAAACAGGCCGTGTGAATGGGCATCTAGTGTGTTTGTTAACGCTCATGAAGTCGCAACCACTGGCCTACAACAAAGACAACCAAGAAGACAAAGAACCCCTATTTGACACGCTCGACACACTGCAAGGCAGCCTACGCGCCTTTGCCGACATGGTGCCAAATCTAAAGGTTAACCGCGACAGCATGTATGCCGCCGCCAAACAAGGTTATGCCACCGCCACCGATCTGGCCGATTATCTCGTCAATAAAGGTTTACCATTTCGAGATGCACACGAAGTCGTCGGCAGCGCTGTAGCCTCTGGCATCGAGCAAGGTAAAGACCTCAGCGAGTTTAGCCTCGACGAAATGAAAGCCTTCGATAGCCGAATTGAAAACGACGTGTTTGATGTATTATCACTCGAAGGTTCGGTCAATGCCCGAAATATTCTTGGTGGCACCGCACCCGCACAAGTCCGATTTCAAGTCGCTGCCTGCCGTAAAATGATTGCGGCAAAGTAATGAAAGAAATGAAATTAAAGAAGCAGGTATTCATATAGAGAAAGCGTTACTCGGAAAAACTGGAATTTTATCTATACACTACAATAGGTTGTACTTATGAAAATTTCTATCGCATTAGTAGGTGATCAAGACGAGTCAGTCACAGCGCATCAGGCTATACCCTTAGCCATTGGCCTAGCTGCCGACGCACTTCAAATCGACACCACAATAGAATGGGTTTCAACCGAGGCAGTGAGCACTGAAAGGCTCAGCCAATTTCACGCAATTTGGTGTGTGCCTGACAGCCCATATAAAAACAATGAGGGCACTTTAACCGCAATACAGTTTGCGCGTCGTAATGACATTCCTTTTCTAGCGACTTGCAGTGGTTATCAACTGGCTATAGTAGAATTTGCCCGACACGTGCTGGGGTTCGAAAAAGCCATGTTCGAAAAAAGTGATGGAACCGCACACAACCCAGAGACAGAAATGCCACTGATTTCAGCCCTGCCCGGTGCGCCAATCGAAAAATCAGCCGACATTATTCTAGCGACTGATTCTCAGGTAGCGACCTATTACCAATCAAAAAAGAATCAATCCGAAAAGATCACCGAAGATTATTCCTCAAGCTTTGCGGTTAACCAAGACTATCTGTTTATTTTTGATGGGTCTGACCTGTACTTTAGTGGGCAAGATGAATCGTCTGCACCTAAAATATTCGAAATTCCACAGCATCGGTTCTTTATCGGTACCGCCTTTCAACCCGAAAAGTCGGCACTCAAAGGCCAAATACACCCGCTAATCACGGGCTTATTACAAGCCGCAGTCGAAATGAAAATCGCCACTGCATAAACCGAGTTTAAACAACACGGATAAAACAGCGATAACCAAGCGAGTCATTCGTTAGGGGGCAATAGCCCCCTAACCATTAGGCTAAAACAGTACCAAACCATTGGCCTATGTGCTCGATTTCTTCAGCACAAACACTGTGCTGCATTTCATCATACTCGTGCCAGCTGGGTTGATAGCCCTGCTTTTCTAGCTGTCCACGCGCACTGTAAGCCAAGTCGACCGCAATCACTGGGTCAGCAGAACCATGCGCCAGAAAAACCGGAATCGCTAAATTCTCATCACTCTTTTCAGCGGCCAACGTTTCAGCCAAAGGCAAATAAGTCGACAAAGCCATAATGCCAGCCAGCGGCTTGTTAAAGCGAAGCCCGGTCTGTAGCGCAATCACCCCACCCTGAGAGAACCCAGCCAACACAATGCGAGCGCTATCAATGCCCTCAGCAATTTGGGCTTCAATCAGTTCAACCAACAAAGCCTGCGACGCCCGAATGCCGTTTTCATCCTGTCGCTCAGCAATATCAGACGCAGCAATGTCATACCACGCGCGCATCACAAAGCCTTGGTTAATCGTCACCGGAATCATCGGCGCATGCGGAAAAACAAATCGAACATTCAAATCAGGGCTTAATCCCAATTCAGGCACAATAGGCTCGAAGTCATGCCCATCGGCACCAAGGCCATGTAACCAAATAACGCAGCTATCGGGTGGGTTTGATCCTGTTTCAACAATAAGGGGGGCATCGGACATTAGGGTTATCCTGAGAGTTACAAAGGTGTGGATTATACTCCTTCAGACTGAAATAATTCAGTCGATATTAGAACCCATTCTGATCAAGCCAAAAAAATGAGCAGGAACGATAAACCAAGAAATACGTTACAAATAATCAAGCGGGCTTTTTACTGCGTTGCCACCACGCTCAAGTACATGGGTATAGATTTGCGTAGTCCGAATATCTTTGTGCCCCAGTAATTCCTGTACAGTTCTGATGTCGTAACCCGCTTGTAGAAGATGGGTCGCGAAAGAATGACGGAACGTATGAGTACTGGCTTGCTTGGCAATCGCTGCTTTTTTGATCGCCTGTTTCACAGCGCGTTGCAATAACTGTTCGCCCAAATGATGGCGTCTCTCGATGCCCGATCTTGGGTCGATAGAACGACTATTCGCAGGGAACACATATTGCCACGCCCACTCTTGGTTAGCAGAGGGATATTTTCGTTCTAGTGCAAAAGGCAAATAGACAGCGCCATATCCAGCTTGCTGATCACAAACATTAAGCTCCTTAGACTTGCCCAATTGAAACTTAAGATCTTCAACTGCTGAATCAGGCAAAAGTGTCACTCGATCTTTTCTCCCCTTACCATCCCTCACCGTTATGGTCTTGTATTCGAAATCGATATCCTTAACCCGTAGCCGAACGCATTCCATTAACCGCAAGCCCGAACCATATTGTAATTTAGCCATAAGAGAAAAAGGCGGTTGGAGATTCTGGATGACTTGCGAAGCTTCATTAACAGTGAAAACTACAGGAACACGAGTTGACGGTTTCGCACGGGTGACACCATCTATTTGAGGTAACTCAATTTCCAGAACTTGTTTGTATAGAAACAATAAAGCACTAAAAGCTAAATTCTGCGTAGAAGCGCTAACCTTGCGGTTTACCGCAAGGTGAGTCAGATATTTTTCAATATCATCGACACCCAAATCCCTCGGGTGTTGCATTGAATGAAAATGTAGATATGATTTAATCCAATGGATGTACGTTTTTTCGGTTCGAATACTATAATGCTTAACGCGAATTTTATTACGTACAACTTCCAGTAGGCTAGGCGCATGTGTCATAAAAGGATCATCCTTGAGAGTAAATGTGATATTCCATCAAAGTGACGTATATTTACAATCGGCATCTTGTAAATCAATCACTTACATAAACTTTTTGGGATTATACGTCAATTTGACGTGTTATAACACGTCGTTTTGACGTCTACTAAGCGTTAGGTGACTAAGAAATGACATACCTTCAATTAGCATATCTACATCTGGGCACCGTATTCCCTGCTTTTTTAATAGGAACGTTCCTACTTCTAAATCGAAAAGGCTCACCAGCTCATAAGG